>MRWG01000189.1_pt1 | contig 192083 bp, 182 predicted proteins | sample 1013341 | NCBI WGS metagenome assembly MRWG01 (sample SAMN06117577, study PRJNA244670) | biofilm metagenome | biome: Water; feature: Cathode Biofilm; material: Biofilm; isolation source: microbial consortium enriched at the cathode of a solar microbial fuel cell | place: USA: District of Columbia...
CCTAAACCTAAAACAGCAACCAATCCTACCCGTACAGCGCACTAAACGCCGCCCGCGTATCCCTTCCTTAACCACAATGTCAAACAGCCAAAACCCAAATTCCCGAGACGACTTTGGAGACGCACAAGCCCACACGCGCATAACCGGGAAATCCCGAAAATGGCGCCTAGCGCGGCGTCGTCGAAAAGGGAACCGAAGTTCCTATACTAACGGCAACGGGCGTCCCTGGCAAGTGCTGCCAGACCGGATTTCGCCGAAATCCTTTGCCGCCCCCGATTGCTGCCCCCGAAGAGGAAACCACCGTGTAGCGGCGTGGCCCGGCCGGTGATATAGGTGAACCCGCGCCGCGTGTCCAGCGCGAAACGCAAAAAATTTTCCACAATCGGCCGAAGCCCACCAAGCCCGGCCCCGGGAGGCCCAGGAATGACCATCATGCAACGCAAAACCCCAGCCGTGTTTTTTCGCGGCGGCACCTCGAAGGCCGTATTCTTCCGCGCCGAGGATGTGCCGGCCGACGTTGAAGAGCGCAACCGCATGCTACGCGCCGTCATGGGCAGCCCCGATCCCTATGGCCGGCAGCTGGACGGTCTGGGCGGGGGTATTTCGTCCCTGTCCAAGGCCATGTGGGTTGAACGCTCGACCCGCAACGATGCCGACGTGGATTACACCTTCGCGCAGATCGGCATCCGTGACGACGTGGTCGACATGTCCTCCAACTGCGGCAACATGACCTCGGCCGTGGCCCCCTTCGCCATCGAGGAAGGAATCTTCTCGCTGCCCGACGGCCCGGCCATGGTCCGCATGTTCAACACCAACACCAAGAAGGTCGTGCACGCGCATTTCGCCATCCAGGGTGGCCGTGCCGTTTCCACCGGCGATATGGAAATCCCCGGAGTCTCCGGAACGGGGGCGCCCATGCGTCTCGACTGGATGGATCCCGCCGGCACCGCCGGGCGCGGCGTGCTGCCGACGGGCAAGCTGCAGGAAACCTTTTCCGCCCCCGGGTTCGGCGAATTCCCCGGCTCCATCGTCGACGCGGCCTCGGTCTGCGTCTATGTGCCCGCCGCCGCCTTCGGTTTGACCTGCGCCGAATCCCCCATGGCCATCGACGAGATGAAGGAGGTCATGGCCGGCATGGAATACGTGCGCCGCGACGCCGCCGTGCGCGCCGTCCTGGCCGCGACGCCGGAAGCCGCCGCCCAGGCCTCGCCCCGGGTCGCCCTGATCGCCCCGCCGGTCGCCTACAAAACCCTGGCCGGCACCCCGATCGCCGCCGAGGACTACAACATCGCGGTCCGCGTCGCCTCCATGGAGAACATCCACCGCGCCGTCCAGGTCACCGGTGCCATGAGCATTTCCGCCGGCCTCGTCGTCGAGGGCACCATCCTCAACGAAATGGCCGTCAATCTGGACACCAAGGGCGACCTCAAGATCGGCAATCCGTCAGGGGTGCTGGCGACCCGCGCAAACGCCCAGAAGAACGCGGACGGATCGTGGAACCTGGTCTCGACCTCGGCCTACCGCACCTTCCGGCGCATCATGGACGGGCATGTCTATCACCCCTAATTAGGAGCGCCCGTCAGGGGCCTTCGTAGGAAATGCGGATGACCTCGACCTCGTCGAGGCCGTGGGGCGTGCGCACGTTGACCACGTCGCCCTCCTCCGCCTTCATGAGGGCGCGGGCCATGGGTGAGACCCAGCTGATCTCACCGTCCTCAAGCCGCGCCTCGTCGACGCCGACGATGCGCACGGTCTTTTCCTCGCCCCGTGAATTCTCGAAGGTCACCCAAGCGCCGAAGAACACCTGATCGCGGTTGGTCTGGCGGGCCGGGTCCACGACCTCGGCGATGTCCAGGCGCTTCATCAGATAGCGCTGGCGCCGGTCGATTTCGCGCAGCCGCTTCTTGCCGTAGATGTAGTCACCGTTTTCCGAGCGATCGCCGTTGCTCGCCGCCCAGGACACGATGTCGACGACCTTGGGCCGCTCCACATAGCGCAGATGTTTGAGTTCCGCCTGCAGGCGGGCATGGCCCTCGGGCGTCAGCAGGTTGCGCGCCCCCGCCGGCAGCACGGGGCCGTCGTCGATCTCGTCCTCAAGATCGACTTCCGCCGCCGCGTCCTCGTTCACGAATGCCTTGCTCACCTTGGTCCTCTCCGCTGGCCCGGAATGGACCTATTCTAGCGCAGGCGCGCATACTACAAGCCTGGAATTCTTCAATCATGCAAACAGGCCCGCCATGACCCACGCCCCCGACCGACCGCTCGGCCCCCCGCTTCCCCAGTGGACGCCCCGCCCCCGCCCCGGCCGCGACACCCTGAGCGGCCCGCGCTGCCGGCTGGAGCCCCTGTCCGCCGACAGCCATGGCGACGACCTGTGGAAAGCCAACGCCGCCGACACGGACGGGCGCATGTGGGACTACATGTCCTGCGGCCCCTTCGCCGACTTCACGGACTACCGCAGCTGGCTTGCCGGCGCCGCCGCCGGAGACGACCCCCTGTTCTTCGCCATCGTCGATCAGGCGTCGGGCAAGGCGCTGGGCGTCGCCAGTTATCTGCGCATCGATCCCGCCAACGGCGTCATCGAGGTCGGCAACATCGCATACTCCCCGGCCCTGCAGGGCACGGTGCTTGCGACCGAAGCCATGCACCTTATGATGGCTCATGCCTTCGATGATCTGGGCTACCGGCGTTATGAATGGAAGTGCAACGCGTTCAACGCGCCGTCACGCCGCGCGGCGCAACGCCTAGGCTTTTCCTATGAAGGCCTGTTCCGCAACCACATGATCGTCAAGGGACGCAGCCGCGACACCGCCTGGTTCGCGATCACCGACGCCGATTGGCCGGCCATCAAGGCGGCTCATGAAACCTGGCTGGCGGCGGATAATTTCGACGCGGACGGCAAGCAACGCCGCGCGTTGACGGCGCTGACCAAGGCGCTCAGAAAGGACGATCCGGGAACGGTATAACGCGGCGGTCAGCCGCCGACGGTCGTCGGCTCGCAGAACTGGCGGCGTTTCTTCAGATCGGCGCAGATTCCCTTGGCCTCGCCCGCCGACTTCAACGGCCCGGCCTTAAGACGGTAATAGACGCCCTTCTTGCCGAGATCGATCTTGGCGACCTCATGCTCCATGTCCTTGAGCACGGTGCGGTGGCGGCGCTGAATCAGTTTCCAGCCGTCCTCGGCCTGCTTTTCCGAACGATAGGATGCGAGGTGCACGCCCGGCTGCGGGCCCTTCAGCTTTTCCATCTTCTCGGCCTTGTCCTTTTCGACAAGGCTGGTGGGGGCGGCTTGGGCCGACACCATCTTGGGTGCTTCCGGCTGCATCGCCTTTTCAATGGCCGCGCGTTCGCGGGTGTATTCGTCTGACGAGATATAACCGCTGTCCCGCAGTTGCTCGAGGCGGCGCACCATGTCGGCGGCCTCCATCAGGCCCTGGGGCGGCGGCGCCGGATTGATCAGACGCACGGGCGCGGCCGGCATCAGGGCGTCGAGGATCATGTTGCGTTCCGCCGCATGCTGCGAAACGGAAATGGCGCGCAGTTCAAGGGCGCGGCCAATGGCGCGCAGGCGCCCGGAAATCTGTTCCGTGGTCGGCACGGGCCGGTCCAGCCCTGCCGACGACGGCGGCGAGGTCAGCGGCAACAAGGCGCCGACATTGGCCTGACGCCGGGTTGCATATTCCTGCGGCGTGACGAGGCCCTGGTCCTTCAGGGCGCGCATGGTCGAAAACCGTGAAATCACGTTCTGGTCGCCGCCGGAGAAAGAATCCATGGTGGTCACCGGCATGCCGGGGGTCGCCATGGCCTGCTGCGGCTGGGCCGATGCCATGGGCGGGGGTGCTCCGAACGAGGCCGCCGGTGCGCGGCCCGTGGGCGATGCGGAAACCGTGGCGGGTGCCCCCGGGAACCCGGCCGGGGCCTGCCCCAGACGCACGGCACTCGGCACTTCGCCTGAATCGAGCAACGACAGATTGACGCTGGCGATCTGCGAGGCAGGCCGCGTCGCCAGATTGTTCCACACCACGAATTGCTGTGATTCTTCCGGACGCAGGGCCAACACGGCCTCGTACATCTGGCGCGACTTCGTGATCTGGCCTGTATTCTGATAGAGGATGCCCGCACCAAGCAGGGCGTCGACATCCTTCGGGTTGGCCTGCAAGGCCCTCTGGAAATGGCTTTCGGCCGTGACGAAGTTTCCCTTGGCCAGTTCGGCGATGCCCAATTCGGCCTCGTCGTTCTTCTTCAAGGGGCTTCCCGCCCAGAAGGTATCCGTGAAGATCTGCGATTCCTGCAAGGCGCCACAGGCACCAATGCCCATGCTCGCCACCGCAACAAACGCAAACCGCGCCATAAGACGTCGACCGGTCATGATCCTCTCCCGCAGCTAAGACAGCGCGCCGCCCCGGCGTTCACTCCCAAGAAAACGCCGGAAATTACCCAGGATGGCGGCGCCATGTCTGGATCAACTCAAGGATAGTGAAAACCATTGGGGTAAACAATTGGTAAAAAAGGAGGAATCATTCGCCCGCGCCAGAACGGGCCCAGGTTTTCCGGGGGCTTTCCCCGGCAGTGGACCTAGAGGACCCGTTCCATGAACCGCATGCCGGAGGCCGTGTCGTCGTGATAGGCCGGGATGTCGACGAACCCCATGGCGCGATAGAGGGCCTGTGCGCCCTTCATGTGATCGAGGGTATCCAGGCGAAGAGAGCGAAACCCGGCGGCCCGGGCGTGTCCCACGGCGGCTTCCGCCAGCATGCGGCCGAAGCCCTGCCCCTGCCAGGCCGGTCGCACGTACAGGCGTTTCATTTCCGCACAGTCTTCGGACAGGGCGCGAACGCCGACCACGCCGGCGGCGGCGCCATCGGCCCGCAGCAGCAGCAGGCATCCCCGGGGCGGACCATAGGCTCCAGGCAGCCCCGCCAGTTCGACGTCGAAACCGTTCAGGCAATAGGCGCGGGAAACGTCGGCCCCATATTCGGCGAACATTTCCCGCACCGTATCAAGATCCGGGCCGCCGGTGACCGTCGAAATGACCGCGTCCGGCATCCCTGTATTTCCCTTAAGAGGACAGCGCCTCGGCGATGGCCGCACCCAGTTCCTGGGTCGACGCCGTGCCGCCCATGTCGCGGGTCTTGGGTCCGTCGCCGGCGACCACCTGTTCGATGACGCGCACGATCTCGTCGGCGGCATCCTTCTGGCCCAGGTGTTCCAGCATCATCGCCGCCGACCAGATCTGGCCGATGGGGTTGGCGATGTTCTGCCCCGCAATATCGGGGGCGGAACCGTGGACCGGCTCGAACATCGAGGGATAATCCCGCTCCGGGTTGATGTTGGCGGACGGCGCGATGCCGATGGTGCCGGTGCAGGCCGGCCCCAGGTCGGACAGAATATCGCCGAACAGGTTGGAGCCGACGACCACGTCGAACCAATCGGGGTTGCGCACGAAGTGGGCGGTCAGGATGTCGATGTGGAACTGGTCGGTCTCGACGTCCGGATATTCCTTGGAAATTGCTTCGAAGCGTTCATCCCAATAGGGCATGGAGATGCTGATGCCGTTGGACTTGGTGGCCGAGGTCACCTTCTTGCGCTTGCGTGTGCGGGCCAGTTCGAAAGCCACGCGGATGATGCGGTCGCAGCCCTTCTTGGTAAACACGGAAAGCTGCGTCGCGAATTCTTCCGGCGTGCCGACATTGCCGCGCCCGCCGATATCGGAATATTCGCCTTCGTTGTTTTCACGCACGACCAGGAAATCGATGTCGCCCGGTTTGCGGTTCGCCAACGGACAGGGCATGCCTTCCATGAGCTTCACCGGACGCAGCGACAGATACTGCTGGAACTGGCGGCGGATCGGGATCAACAGACCCCAGAGCGACACATGGTCCTTCACGCCCGGAAAGCCGACGGCGCCCAGCAGAATCGAATCATGACCCTTGATGGTCTCCAGCCCGTCTTCCGGCATCATGGCGCCTTCCTTGGCGAAGCGCTCGCAGCTCCAATCGAACTCATCGAACTTGAACGACAGGTCATGCTTGCGGCCGATCACTTCGAGCACACGCAGCGCTTCGGGCATGACTTCGTTGCCGATTCCATCCCCTGGAATGACGGCGATGCGGTAGGCGTTGGTGGACATGGATGGCTCCCTTATGAATTGATTATGCCGCAGGTCGAGCGGGAGAACGGTTTTAGCCCCCCGCCCCTTTTCCGGCAAGTACGCGGACCAGCAAATCCTTGTCCACGTTGCCGCCGGACAGCACCACGCCGGTCTTCTTACCAGCCATGAGGTCGCGTTCCTGAAGACGGGCCGCCAGGGACGCGGCCCCCGCCCCTTCAGCCAGATTATGAGTGTCCATGAAATAGGCCGCCATGGCGGCGGAAATTTCCTCATCGGAAACCGTGACGATGCGCGCCGCACCCTTGCGGATGATGTCAAGCGCCTGGGCGTCAGGTTGACGAACCGCAAGCCCCTCGGCAATGGTCGCGACGCCGTTGGTCGCGACAACTTGGCCGGCCGCGTAAGACAACGCGTAACAAGGTGCTCCTTCGGCGACAACGCCGACGATCTCGGCCGTCAGGCCAAGCGCATCACGCGCGGAAATGACGCCGCAGATACCGGATCCCAGCCCGATCGGCACATAAACGGTGTCCAGATCCGGCTGTGCCTCAAACAATTCCAATCCATAGCTTGCCACGCCCTGAATCAGCCAGGGATGGAACGACGGCACCATATGCAGGCCGCGCTCCGCCGCGAGCCTCTCGGCGAATTCCTTCGCCGACTGAAAATCGTCGCCATGCTCGATCAGATCGACGCCTTGCGCCGCCATGGCCGCACTTTTGCCCGGATTGTTCCCCTTCGGCACGACAATTGTTGCCGATAGGCCGACCATGCGGGCCGCCCGCCCAACGCTTTGCCCATGATTGCCGGTGGTCGCCGTGATAACCCCCGCAAGATCCGGATATTCGGCCTTCAGACGCGTGAGGTAGACAAGACCACCCCTGACCTTGAAGGCGCCGACGGGGGTGTGGTTCTCGTGCTTGACCCAAACCTCGCCGTCGGCGCGTTGATCAAGCAGCGGCCAGTTGTGGGTCGGTGTCGGCATTATATGGCGAGCGACGATGTCCTGCGCGGCCGCCAGTTCCGCCCGTGTCAGCCAATCCATGAAACGTCTCCCGACATTGTCCTCTTATTGCCCCCCATCAATCTCATATTGCCCCCAAACATTCATACATTAACCCAATACAATTGACATACAATCGGTACAATCCTTAAAATCGCACCATGACAATATGGATGCCCGAACTGCGCGGCCGTGCCGGCCCCAAGTACCAGGCGATCGTCGACGCCATCGTCGACGCCCTGGAAACGGGCGACCTGAAGCCGGGCACCAAGCTTCCGCCGCAACGCAACCTGGCCTATGACCTGGGCGTGACGCTCGGCACCGTGACCCGCGCCTACCAGGAATTGGAACGCAGTGGCTTGGCCCGTGGCGAGGTCGGGCGTGGCACCTTCATCACCGCCCCCGCCGACCGTGCCGCGGCCCCTACTCTAAACGACAACATTGATGCGCTGCGCAACAGCGTGAACATGGAACATACGCCGGTCGACGCCCTGTACGGCACCGATTTCATGGGTGCCGAGGGCCTGGAACTGGCGTCCAACTATCCGGCGACCGCGGGCGTGGGAGCACTGACCCAGCGCGCCGTAACACGGGTCAACCACGAAGCCGTATGGGAAGCCGTCTCCCGCTATCAATCCCACAACGGCCTGCGCCCCCATCGCGATGCCGGGGCCCTGTGGCTGAACAGCCTGGGCGTGGATGCCAAGGCCGAGGATATCCTGATTGCGCCGGGCGCCCAGGCGGCGACCCAGACGGCGCTGATGGCCCTGGCCCGGCCGGGTGACCTGATCCTGGCCGAAGCGCTGAGCTGGCCCGGCCTGAAGGCCACCGCCGCCCCCTTGGGGCTTCGGGTCGAAGGCCTGGCCATGGACGAACACGGCCTGATTCCCGACGCCTTCGAACAGGCTTGCCGCGACCGCGCGCCCCGCCTGCTCTACCTGCTGCCGACCCTGCAGAACCCGACCACCTCGGTCATGCCCGAGGACCGGCGCCGGCAGGTCGCCGAGATCGCCCGCCGCCACGGCGTGTTCGTGATCGAGGATGACGTCTATGGCTTCCTGCTTGACGATGCGCCGCCGCCCCTGCACACCATCGCAGCTGACGTCACGGTATATGTGACCAGCCTGTCGAAGGCCGTGTCGCCGGGGCTTCGCGTCGGCTACGTGGTGGTGCCCCAGGGCCGCATGGCATCCTTCGTCGGCGCGCTGCGGTCTTCGACCCTGATGGCCTCGCCTTTGACCGTTGAAATCGCCAGCGAGATGATCCGCGGCGGCGAGGCCGATGAAATGATGGCCCATCAGCGCCGCGAAGTGGAATGCCGTCAAAAGCAGATGGTGGACCACCTGGGCCATCTGGGCCTGCGGACCCACCCGCGGTCCCTGCATGCCTGGCTGCCCGTGCCGGCAGGGTTCACCGGACCGGAATTCCGCACCCGATTGCTGGAACGCGGCGTTTCCGTGACCCCGGGCAACGCCTTCGTCATGGACGAACGCCACCGCCCGGACCGACCGCACGTGCGAATCTGCCTTGGCGCCGAACAGGACAGCCAGCGCCTGGAGCGGGCACTGGCCATCATCGCCGAAGTGGCGGACGCAACCAGTCACACGGCCGAGCCGACCTACGTCTGACCAATCAGCTAGTTTTTCGTATCAAAGGGCGTGACCGTGAACCCGTGATTCAGCGGCCCGTGGCCCTTGCCGAAACCGGGCGCCGTGCGAATCGCTTCCGCCACATAGGCATGGGCGCGGGCCACCGCGTCGACCAGGTCCAGGCCCTGGGCCAGCCCGACCGCGCAGGCGCTGGCCAGGGTGCAACCTGTACCATGGGTATGGGGCGTGTCGATGCGGGGATGTTCCCAGCCCACACAGTCCGCGCCCGTGACCAGAAGGTCCGTCACCCGGTTCCCTTCCAAATGCCCGCCCTTCATCAGCACGGCCTTGGCACCCAACGCCAGAATATCTTCGCCCGCGTCCATCATGTCCTCGACCGTTCGCACGGGCAGACCCGTAAGCGCCTCTGCCTCGGGTAGGTTGGGCGTGACCAGGGCCGCCCCCGGCAGCAGCCGGCTCATGATGGCATCAACCGCATCATCGTCCAAAAGCGCATGACCGCCCTTGGCGATCATCACAGTATCCAGAACAACCGGGATGTCGGCCGCCGTTTCGGCCAGGGCATCGGCGACGGCCAGAACAACCTCGGCCCGGTGCAACATGCCGATCTTGATGCAGTCGGCGCCCAGGTCTTCCATCACCGTACGAATCTGTTGGGCGACAAAGTCGGCCGGCACGGCCTGGATCCCCGTGACGCCCAAGGTGTTCTGGGCGGTCAACGCGGTGATCGCGGTCATGGCATAGCCGCCCAGCGCCGACACCGTCTTGATGTCCGCCTGAATGCCCGCGCCACCGCCGGAATCCGAACCGGCAATAATCAGGACACGGCCCTTGGCTTGCATGGAATTAGGTCCGAACTTCCGTTTCCAGGACAGTAATCAGCTCATCCACCACCCGCGTGATGAGCACATCATCCTCGCCCTCGGCCATGACGCGGACCAGGGGCTCCGTACCCGACGGGCGCACCAGAAGGCGCCCCTTGTCCTTGAGCATCGCATGGGCGTCCTTGATCGCATCCTGAACCGTCGCTGCATCAAGCGGTGAGACCCCATCGAAGCGAACGTTCTTCAATAGCTGTGGCATGGGTTCGAACGGGCGGCAAACCTCGCTCGCCCGCTTGCCCGATTTTTTGACCACGGACAGAACCTGCAGAGCGGCGATCAGACCGTCGCCGGTCGTCGAATAATCGCCCAAGATGATATGGCCCGATTGTTCGCCGCCCAAATTGAAGCCGTTGGTACGCATGTGTTCGACCACGTATCGGTCACCAACCTGGGTGCGCTCCATGCCCAACCCCAGATCGTTGAGAAAGCGTTCCAAGCCCAGATTGGACATCACCGTGGCGACCACACCGCCGCCCTTCAGGATACCGCGTTCCAGCCAGTTGCGCGCAACCAGACCCAGGATCTGGTCGCCATCGACCATGTCGCCCTTTTCGTCGCAGACAAGAACCCGGTCCGCATCACCGTCGAGCGCGATACCAAGGTCAGCGCCATGGGCCAGGGTCTGGGACTGCATGGCGTCCGTATTGGTAGACCCGCAGTCTTTGTTGATGTTGAAGCCGTCGGGATCGACACCGATGGTAACGACATCCGCACCCAGTTCCCACAGCACCTCAGGTGCCACGCGGTAGGCCGCGCCGTTGGCGCAGTCGAGTACGACCTTAAGCCCGTCGAGGGTATGTTCCCGCGGAAAAGTGCGCTTTACGTAATCGTTGTAACGTCCGCGCGCACTGTCCAGGCGCCAGGTCCGGCCCAGTTTGTCCGACGGCGCCAGATCCGCGGACAGGTCGCCGGCCATGCGGGCCTCGATCTCAATCTCGATCTCGTCCGACAGCTTGTAACCGTCCGGCCCGAACAGTTTGATACCGTTGTCATGGTAGGGATTGTGCGAAGCCGACAGCATGACGCCCAAATCAGCGCGCAGCGACTGCGTCAACATGGCGATGGCAGGAGTCGGGATCGGGCCGACGATGATTACGTCCATGCCGACGGAGACGAACCCGGCGACCAGCGCCGGTTCCAGCAGATAGCCCGACAACCGCGTATCCTTGCCGATCACCACACGATGGCGGTGGTCGCCGCGGATGAACTGTGCGCCCGCCGCCATCCCGACCTTGAGCGCCGTTTCGGCGTTCATGGGGTCTGAATTTGCGGTGCCGCGGATGCCGTCGGTGCCGAACAGTTTGCGTGTCATGGCTCGATTTGTACCAATGCGTTGGTTAACAGGCCCCTTATGAACCCTTCCCGCCGGCCTCCGCAATAGCGCCGTAAACGGCCAAAGCCTGGCGATGTTCGGCGACATCATGGACCCGGAAGATGCGCACCCCCTGGTCCCAGGCGGCCAGTGCCGTGGCGACGGAACCCGCGACCCGTTCGGCCGGCGGCACGTCACGGTCGATCTTGGCGATATAGCTTTTGCGCGACACGCCCAGGACCACGGGATGGCCCGTCGCCGTCAGGCTGTTCAGGTGGGCAAGCAGAGAAAGATTGTGGGCGACGGTCTTGCCGAATCCGATACCGGGGTCGAGCGCGATGTCCTTCGCGGCGATCCCCGCCTCCCGGCAGGCTCGGGCGCGGGCCAGAAGGCTGTCCCGGACCTCGGCCACCACGTCGCTGTAGGTGGGGTTGTCCTGCATGGTGCCGGGCTCGCCCTGCATGTGCATGAGGATCACTGGCACGCCCAGGTCGGCAGCGGCGTCCAGGGCCCCCGCCCCGGAAAGCGCCGAGACGTCGTTGATGATGCGGGCCCCCGCGTTTACGGCGGCACGCATGACCTCGGCGCGGCGGCTGTCGATGGAAATCAGCGCCCCCTCCGTAGCCAGGGTTTCGATCACAGGCACGACGCGGCGGATTTCCTCTGCCTCCGGAACCGGCTCGGCCCCGGGGCGGGTCGACTCCCCGCCGATGTCCAGGATATCGGCACCTTCGGCCAGGAAGGCCCGGCCGCGGCGCACCGCGTCGTCAACGGCGAAGGCTTCACCACCATCGGAAAAGCTGTCGGGTGTGGCGTTGATGACCGCCATTAGACGCGGCCGGTCGAGGGTCAGCCCCGCGAACGACGGCGCCGCCAGTACGGACGCGGTCACGATTCCGGTTGCGGTTCCGGTCCGAACCCGCCCGGGCTCCCCTTGGGCTTGCGGCCCTTGCCGGCATCGGGCACCGAGGCTTTGCGGCCGGACCCTTCCGTCGGCGTCGATCCGCCGTCATCCTCGCGGGTGATGGCTTCGCCGCGCATAGCCTTTTTAACCTCGTCGCCGGTCAGGGTTTCGTATTCCAGCAAGGCTTCGGCCAGACGGTGGAGCTCGTCCATGTGTTCGGTCAGGATCTTATGGGCCCGGTGTTCGGCCTCGTCGATCAGCCGGCGCACTTCCTCGTCGATCAGCGCCGCCGTAGCGTCGGACACGTTCTTCTGCCGCGCCACGGAATGGCCCAGGAACACTTCTTCCTCGTTATCCGCATAGCGCAGTCGGCCCAGCTTGTCGGAGAATCCGAACTCGGTGACCATGCGCCGCGCCATATAGGTCGCCTGCTGGATGTCGCCGCCGGCGCCGGTGGTGATGTTTTCCTTGCCGAAGATCAGCTCTTCCGCGGTACGTCCGCCGAAGGCCATGGCCAGCTTGGATTCAAGCTGCACCTGCGACTGGCTCAACTGGTCCCGTTCCGGCAGGGACATGGTCAGGCCGAGGGCCCGGCCGCGCGGGATGATCGTCACCTTGTGGATCGGATCGTGCTTGGGCACGTAGATACCGACGATGGCGTGCCCGGCCTCGTGATAGGCGGTCAGCCGCTTTTCTTCTTCGGTCATGACCATGGAACGGCGCTCCGCCCCCATCAGGACCTTGTCCTTGGCGTTTTCGAAGTCGCTCATGGTGACTACGCGATGTCCGGCGCGGGCGGCCAGCAGCGCTGCCTCGTTCACCAGATTGGCGAGGTCCGCACCGGAAAACCCGGGGGACCCACGAGCGATGATCTTGGCGTCGACGTCAGGCGCCAGCGGCACCTTTTTCATGTGAACCTTGAGGATTTTCTCGCGGCCCAGGATATCCGGATTGGGCACCACGACCTGACGGTCGAAGCGGCCGGGGCGCAGCAGCGCCGGGTCGAGAACGTCGGGCCGGTTGGTCGCGGCGACCAGGATGACGCCTTCATTGGCCTCGAACCCGTCCATTTCGACCAGCAATTGGTTGAGGGTCTGCTCGCGCTCGTCGTTGCCGCCGCCGAGACCGGCGCCGCGATGGCGTCCGACGGCGTCGATTTCGTCGATGAAGATGATGCAGGGCGCGTTCTTCTTGCCCTGTTCGAACATGTCGCGCACACGGGATGCGCCCACACCGACGAACATTTCCACGAAGTCGGAGCCGGAAATGGTGAAGAACGGCACATTGGCCTCGCCGGCGATGGCGCGGGCCAACAACGTCTTACCGGTCCCCGGAGGGCCCACGAGCAGGCAGCCCTTGGGAATCTTGCCGCCCAGGCGCTGGAACTTCTGCGGGTCCTTCAGGAACTCGACGATTTCCTCAAGCTCCTGCTTGGCTTCGTCGATGCCGGCGACATCTTCAAACGTCACGCGACCCGCCTTTTCGGTCAGCAGCTTGGCCTTCGACTTGCCGAAACCCATGGCTTTGCCGCCGCCCGACTGCATCTGACGCATGAAGAAAATCCACACCCCGATCAGCAGCAGCATGGGGAACCAGGAAATCAGAATGCCCCACAGCGTCGGCGAATTTTCATCCGACGGCTTGGCCTTGATGCTCACGCCCTGTTCGCGCAGACGGCTCACCAACGTGGGATCGTCAGGCGCATAGGTCGTGAAATGGCGGCCGTCGCGCAGGTTGCCGGAAATCGACTGCCCCTGGATGACGACATTACGAACTTCACCGCTTTCCACGTTGTTGAGGAAGTCGGTGAAGGCCAATTCGTTCTGCACGGCCCGCTGAGGCGTACCCTGGAACAGATTGAACAGGGCAAAAACCAGCAAGGCGATGATGACCCAGAGGGCGAAATTCCGGCTGAAATTCAACGATTAAGTCCTTTTAAGAGGTTGGACGAAGGCCGCAGGGACGACGTATCGACCCCGCATGCAGCGCCCACAGGGCCCTTCTTTCAGAGATAGTACTCCGAAACCCTCACGCAATACAAAACCCGTTAAAGCCCAAGGTATTTTTTGCCCGGAAGCGGATGGAGAGCTCCTCCGCACCGCCGCCAGGAACCGCATGGGCCAGGAGGATACCGTTTTCGAACAGGGCCGGCAACGTGCGCGCGGCGGCGGCGGGAACCCCGGATACCCGGCGTATACCCTTTGGAATTTGCCGCCAGCCCTCGGTCCCCAGGGGGGCGATAACCGCCGCCGGGGGGATACCCGCCGGCAGGTCGATGACGAAACGGCCGTCCCAACCGGCCACGCGCCCCGCGTCGGCCACCACGGGCTCAGGCAGCCCGCGCCCATCACGGCAAACAAGGATGCGCCCGGCCTGTTCCGCCAGGAACCGGCAGCGGCCCAGGCTGGCGCCGGGAAAGGCCCCGTCCTTCGCGATGCGCCGGGCCAGGCGGTCCGCCCGCGCCACCGGGGGGGCATGATCGGCACCGCCCAGAACCTGCGCCAGCCGGGCGGCCAGACGCGCCGCCACATCGGGGGCTAGACCGGAGAACGCCTGGCGGTTGAGATATGCAAAGCCGAGAGGATACAGGGAAACGGTTTCCGCGAGCGCCCGGTTGACCGCATCCTCAAGCACCTTACGCGCTGTCCCCGCCGTATGCGTGCCCGCACGTGCGCGATCCGCCAGCCCCGTATCCGCCGCAAGACGCCGACGGATGCGCACCCGTTCGAAATCAGTATTGGCATTTGAGGGGTCTTCGATCCACGTGACGCCCCTCGCTGCAAGAAAAGCCGTCAGTTCACCATGGCGGATCCCGAGAAGCGGGCGCAGCAGGCGCACTTCGGGAAAGGTCACCAGGGCGCTCATACCCGCAGTGCCGAAGCCGCCGCCCCGGCTTTGCCGCATCAGGTGGGTCTCCGCCTGATCATCGCCATGATGCCCGACCAGAAGATGCAGCACCCCGGCGGTCCGGCACCAATTCCGCAACAGCCCGTAGCGCGCCGCCCGTGCCGCCGCCTGCACCGCCGCAGCCGGCTTGGCCCCCTCCCAGGTCAGGATATGCGCCGCAATGCCGAGGGATTTGAGACGTGCCGCCGTCCCCGCCGCCTCCGCCGCCGAGCCGTCCCGCAGCCCGTGATCGACGATCAACGCCGTTACCCACCCGTCCCGGTCCGCCGCCCATTCGTGGGCCAGCAAGGCCAGGGCCGTGCTGTCCGCCCCCCCGGAAACAGCAACGGCCAGATGCGGGTCATCCTCGAACGGGCCGAAATGATCCATCGCCCGGGCAAACCGGCGGCTAAGGCCGTTGGAGGCATCGCTTGATACAGGATGGGCGGTCGCCGTCATCATCTGCCGTCCGGGCGGTCTCCAGAGGGCGCAGGCCCGTGAACCTGGCGCGGCGTCAGGCCGGGCCGGTCACTGCTTGCAGTTCATCTGCCGCTGCTGGCGGGTGGCCGTGCGCTTGAGGGAGCTATTGGCATTGGGGAAATCTGCGAACAGCTTGTCGATGGCCGCACAGCCTTCATTATTCTGGCCCAATTGGCCCAGCGACATGGCAAGCTTCAGCAGGCTGTCCGGTGCCTTGCTGCCCTTGGGGTCCTTTTCGAACCCCTGAAGGAAGACTTCGGCCGCCTTCACGTATTCGGCCCGCGCGTAATGGGTTTCACCCAACCAATAGCGCGCGTTGCTCGAAAGACTGCTGCCGTCGTGCTTGCCCAGGAATTCCTTGAAGGCCGCTTCCGCCTGATCGAACTGATGCTTGCGCAACAAGTCGAAGGCGAACTTGTACTGTTCCTCGGCCGTGCCGTCCGGCAGCACCGGGCCTTGTACCGCGCCGGACTGGGGCACGGCCGCAGTTTGTTGCGGCGCCTGAACGCGGGTGACGGCGGCCGGGTTGGGGGCACCGGCAGGTGCCGGCATGGGCGCGGCCTGAACCGGCCCGCCGACGCCCGACGGGGCGGCCTTGGCGGCCCCCGTCTCGGCCGGCGAAGCATCGGATTTGACGAGATTGGGATCGATCTGACCCAGCGTACCCGCAGGGCGGCCGATGATGCGGACCTCGCCCGGCGTCGGCGCCGCGTTGGCCTGGGGCCCGGCCGCACCCGGCTGCATGGCCGAGGAAGCCCCCGGCACGCGGCCCTGCTGTTCCAGCCCGGACAGGCGGAAATCCACATCGGTGACCAAGCGATCGACCCGCGCCGTCAGCTGATCCACGTTGTAGGTCATTTCCTCGATCCGCCCGGTCACGTCACGCAGTTCGTTTTCCAGCGTATCAAGCCGCACACCGATGCGCGCCACGGCGTTCTGCGGCAGGTTGGGCATCGGCTCAACCGGTTTGGCGGCTGCCGGGAGGTCGGCGGCCGGCACGGCACCCGGGCCGCGGACGACCATTTTCGACAAGGTCTGGATATCCCGTTCCAGCCGTTCGAGGCGCTGCGACAGGGCTTGCGCGTCCTGGGCCCGGGCCGGAACGGCGGCGGTCAGAACGGCGGCAAGGCAGAGCGTGGTCAGCGCGGTCGGGAATGTCATCAGACGCATGGGAATTCGAGTGTCCCTGTTGTCGCGGTTGAAACGGGCGCGGCAATCCGAAACGTCGGTTTCGCGGCCGCAGGCTGAATGCCCGTAATCCCAGGAATTTTAGGCAAAACTAAGGCGCTTGCCCATACCGCAATCCGCGGCCGGACAAGCGCCCTAGAAAGGCTAGACGGTCAGCCCGAAGATCAGGAGCCGGGGCCCGTCACGACGGTCACGCCACGGCGGTTCTGCGACCAGGCGGTTTCGTCGGAGCCGAGCGCCACGGGGCGTTCCTCACCGTAGGAGACAGTCTTGATCCGCTTGGCGTCGATGCCGAGATAGATCAGATATTCTTTCACCGCATTGGCGCGGCGTTCGCCGAGCGCCAAGTTGTATTCCCGCGTGCCGCGTTCGTCGGCATGGCCTTCGACCGTAACCGTCACGGAGCTGTATTTCTTAAGCCAGGCGGCCTGGACATCTAGGACCTTCTTCTGGTCCTGCTCGACATCGAAGCGGTCGAATGAGAAGAACACCCGATCACCTACGTCAACGACGAACTGATCCTTCAGAGCCAACGGCGCGGCGGCCGGCAGCGGTGTGATCGACTGGCCAGAACCGGAGGCGCCGGCGCCCGATCCTGACGTGGATTCGCAGGCCGAAACTGCCAAGGCAAGAGCGGCGACCATTCCGAGAACTTTAAAGCGCATGTAATCCCCCATTTGTCGGGTTTTAGTGCATTGCAAATCCGCCGGGGCTGCCGACGGTGAATTCTGCTTGGCCTTATAAAAAAAGGCCGTTCGTGTGATGTATTAACGGTTAAGCGTTCTGATTCCAAGTACTTTTTAAGTTCAAAGGCGTTCCGAGACCCTGCATTTTTGCATGCGCGAAATGTCTTTTTGTATGATCACTGTCACAACATTTCCCCTTGTCAGGGAATAAGTGGCGACCACGCTGGGTCGGACGCATCCATGGGGGTCGGAATTTCGCGTTCGTTATGCCCGGTCAAGTCAATGGACCACAGCTTCGACTGCCCGCCGCTGCCGTCCTTTTCCGACCTGCCCTTGCGATAGAAGATCAACACACGGCCGTTGGGCGACCAGGTCGGCCCCTCGATCTTGAAGTCCTCAGCCAAAAGCCGCTCCCCGGATCCGTCCGGCTTCATGACGCCGATGAAGAACCGCCCGCCCGACAACTTGGTAAAGGCGATCAGATCGCCGCGCGGCGACCACACGGGCGTGGCGTAACGCCCGTTGCCGAAGCTGATACGGCGCACGCTTTTGCCGCGGTCGTCCATCACGTAAAGCTGCTGGCTGCCGCCGCGGTCGGAGTTGAACACGACCTGATTTGCATCGGGCGAAAAGCTTGGCGAGGTATCGATGGCGGAATGGAACGTCAGCTGCCGCACCACGCGGGTGCGCAGGTCCATGACATAGATTTCCGAGTTCCCGTCCTTGGCCATGGACATGATGATCTTCTTGCCGTCCGGCGAGAACCGGGGCGCGAAGGTCATGCCGGGAAAGTCGCCCAGGACTTCCTGACGGCCCGTGTCGATATTGAAGATATAGACGCGCGGGTTGTTGCGGAAATAGGACATATAGGTGATTTCCTGCAACGTCGGCGAGAATCGGGGCGTCAGCACCAGGGTCGTGCCGTCGGTCAGGAAGCGGTGGTTCTCGCCGTCCTGATCCATGATCGCCAGCCGCTTGCCGAACGGGTTCAGGCGGTTGCGCCCGACCCCCTTGGCGTCCTTGGGCTGTTCCGCGACATAGACGATGCGCGTGTCGAAATACCCGTCCTCGCCGGTGATGCGCTTGTAGATCGAATCAGAAATGATATGCGCCACGCGCCGCCAGTTGTCCGGCACGGTGAAATAGGCAAGGCCGATCATCTGCTGTTCCGAGAACACGTCCCACAGGCGGAATTCGACGCGCAGCCGCCCGTCGGACACGACCTCGGTCCGGCCCTGGACCAGGGCCTGGGCGTTGATGACGCGCCAATCGCCGAACCGGGGCAGCGCGTTGAGCGCCCCCGCCGACTGGATGAAAGCCTTGGGGTCAATCGGCTTGAACAAACCGGAGCGTTCCAGGTTCGCGGCGATCACGCCGGCGATCTCGCGCCCCGCCCGGGCCGCTGCGCCGGATTTGCCGACGAAGTCGGTGACTGCGATGGGCAGCGGTTCAACGTTGCCCCGGGTGATGTCGATGGTGATCTCGGCGCGCGCCGGGCGGGCGTCACTCAACGCCGCGGCGAAAGCCAACAACGCGATCAGCGGGGCAAAGGTCTTCAGTACGAATTTAGCGGGCATAATCATCGGCCTAATGGTCATCACAGCATTCCGCTCGGGTCAAATATGAACTTCAGATCGCGCCAGACATGATATTTGTCCGGCGGTAGGTTGAACTTGTTACAGCGCGGGTCCAGGACCGCGCGGCGGGCCGCCTCGACGGCGACCTGGAAATAGCGGTCGGTGAACATGCGGGCCGTATCTTCGACCTCGACCGACTGCACGGAACCGTCGGGGTTCATGGTCAGTCGCAGTTCCGGCCTCAGCTTTTCCGCCCCAGGCGCACCATATGGCGGTGACCAGCACTTGGACACCTGATTGCGGATCATCGTGCGCCACTGGTCGATTTCAAGCTGCGATACCTTCTTGTCCGGGTCGTACTTGATCGACTTGGAATTGTTCTGCAGGGCCGCCCGGATGCGCGCCATGGTGTCGTCCTTGGGCGCTTCAGACACTTTCTTCTCCGGCTTTTCCTCGGTCTTCGGCGTCGGCTGCTGCTTGATCTTCTCAAGCGTCTTCAGCACGGACGCCGTATCGAAGGTCGGCTTTTGCGGCTTCTTGGGCTTCTTCGGGACCTCGACCTGGGCCAGTTTCGGTTTGGGCGGCTCCGGCTTTTTCTCGGGCTTGGGTTCCGCTTCCTTCTTGGGCTCCGGTTCGGGCTTGGGTTCCGGCTTCGCCTTGGGCAGGGGTTCGGGCTCCGCCTCCGGCTTGGGCGGTAGGGCCGCGATCTCCGGCTGCTTGGGCGTCGGCGGCGCCGGTTTCGGCTTGGGCGGCGTCGGCGGCTTGGGCGGTTCGGCCTTGGCCTCTTTCTTCGGGGTTTCCTGAACCGGGATCGGCGGCGCGTTGCGCATCTCATCGACGTCGACGATCTCGACGAAGATCGGCTGCTCTTCCTGCAACGGCGTGATCTTGTTGAACGGCAGGCCCAGCCAGGCGGCCAGCACCAACCCCACGTGCACGGAGACGGATGTGATCAATGCGGTCCGCAAGGGGCCCCGGCTTACTTCTTGGCCGGCGGGCGTTTCGCCGCCTTGCCCGGTTCCTGCGCGATCAGCGCCACGCGCCGGTAGCCGGCCGCGTTGATCTGCCCCATCACCGCCATGACACGTCCGTAATTGATGGCCTTATCCCCTCTGACGAAGATCCGGATGTCCGGATTGTTGCCGGTGATAGCGTGCAATCTTGGCACCAATGTGTCCAAGTCGACGGCCGTGTCCTGAATATAGATCTGCCCGCCGGCATCGACGCTGACGGCCAGCGGCTCGTCCTGGCCGCTGACGGCCCCCGCCTTGGTATCCGGCAGATCGACCTGAACGCCCACGGTCAGAAGCGGCGCCGTGACCATGAAGATGATGAGCAGGACCAGCATCACGTCGACGAACGGCGTGACGTTGATATCGCTCATCAGCGCCCGGTTCTTGCGCCGCCGGCGCGAGGTCCGCTGTATGGTGACGGCCACGTTCCCGCTCCCCGCCCTAGGTGTCCAACTCGCGCGACAGGATCGCCGAGAACTCGCCCGAGAAGTTTTCGAGCCGCCCGGCATAACGGTCCAGATCGCGGGAGAACTTGTTGTAGGCGATGACCGCCGGGATCGCCGCCAGCAGCCCCAGCGCCGTGGCGAACAGGGCCTCGGCAATGCCGGGCGCGACCACGGCAAGCGACGTGTTCTTGGAAATGGCGATCGACTGGAACGAATTCATGATCCCCCAGACCGTGCCGAACAGGCCGATGAAGGGGGCCGTGTTGCCCGTGGTCGCCAGGAACGTGAGATAGCGTTCGGCGCGGTCCATTTCCCGGTCGGCGGTGATCTGCATGACCCGCTCGATGCGCTGGGCCAGGGTCGTCGACCCGCCGCCGCCGTTGGGCGAGGCGCGCCGCCATTCCCGCATGGCGGCGGCGAACACGGCGGACATGGGGTCCATGGGCCGGCTGCCGATCTTGTCGTACAGGCTGTCGAGGCTGTCGCCGGACCAGAAACGATCCTCGAACTTGTCGGTCCGCTTGTTCAGGCGGCGCACGGACAACATTTTTTCGAAGATAATCGCCCAGCACCAGATCGACGCCGATATCAGCAGCAGGATCACCGCCTTGACCACCAGGTCAGCCTTCATGAACAATGCCACGACCGAGAAATCCAGGTTCGTCGAGCCCGCCAGGGCCATCGCTTCGACCGCTTGATTTTCCATCTTTGTCCGTCTCGTTCCGTTTTTCTTAAGGCCCCGCGCCGGCGTCGGCGATACGGGCCATTTCAATTCGCACGTCGGCCGGCAGGCGCACGGGCCGTCCGGCCGTGTTCATACAGGCGAGGGTCAGGCTCATCTGCACCAGGTCTTCGTCGTCCCGGCGCACCACCTGGGCCATCTCCACGGTCGCTCCCCGCACCGCCAGCACCCGCGTCTCGACGCTGAGGGCATCGTCCAGCCGCGCCGGCTTCAGGTATTCGGCGCTGACCCGGCGCACGGCAAGCGCGACGCCCTTCTGCGCCAAAATCGCGGAATTTTCAAATCCCAGTTCACGGAGAAGTTCCGTGCGGGCACGCTCCGCATAACGCAGATAGTTGGCGTAATAGACGATGCCGCCGGCATCCGTATCCTCGTAATAGACCCGCACGGGCATGCGGTGGCAGGGCGTTTCTCCTGTTCCGGTCACGCGCCATCCTCCGTCCCACTTGTGGCGGAAAGAAGGTCGAGTTGCGGCGCGCCCGGCGGCAGATCGAGCCCCAGGTGCCGGAATGTTTCCGGCGTCACGGCGCGGCCGCGCGGGGTGCGCATGAGAAGCCCCTGCTGGATCAGAAAGGGTTCGATCACTTCCTCGATGGTGTCGCGCTGTTCCGACAGAGCAGCGGCCAGGGTTTCGACGCCGACCGGCCCGCCGCCGTAATTCCCACAGATGCAGGTCAAATAACGGCGGTCCATGGCGTCGAGCCCACGCTGATCGACCTCAAGCCGCGTCAGGGCCGCATCGGCGATCCGGGCATCGACGGACCCGGACCCATCGACGGCGGCGAAATCGCGGACCCGGCGCAGCAAGCGGCCCGCGACCCGTGGCGTGCCGCGGGACCGGCGGGCGATCTCCAACGCTCCCTCGGCCGTCAAGTCCAGGCCCAGCAGCGCCGCCCCCCGGCGCACGATGCCCTCAAGTGCTTCCGGGCTGTAGAAGTTGAGCCGCACGGGAATGCCGAAACGATCGCGCAGCGGCGTCGTGATCAGGCCGGACCGCGTCGTCGCCCCGACCAGGGTGAAGGGCGGCAGATCGATGCGCACGGAGCGCGCCGCCGGCCCCTCGCCGATGATCAGGTCGAGCTGATAATCCTCCATCGCCGGATAGAGGATTTCCTCGACGATCGGGCTGAGGCGGTGGATTTCGTCGATGAACAGAACATCGCGCGGCTGCAGGTTGGTCAGGATCGCCGCCAGGTCGCCCGCCTTGGCGACCACGGGGCCGGACGTTGCGCGAAAGCCCACGCCCAGCTCGCGGGCGACGATCTGCGCCAGGGTTGTCTTGCCCAGCCCCGGGGGGCCGAAGAACAGGACATGATCCATGGCTTCGCCGCGCGACCGCGCGGCCTCGATGAACACCTTCAGGTTTTCGCGCGCCTGGTCCTGGCCGACGAAATCGTCGAGCACCTGGGGCCGCAGGCCGGGATCGGCGGCGAAGTCGTCTTCCACGACTTCGGGCTGGACCATTCTTTCTTCCACCACGGCCTAGGCCCCCCGCCGCTGGTCGCTCGGGGCGAGTTCGGCCAGTCCGGCGCGGATCAGGGCTTCCAGGGTCAGGGCCATATCCGACGCCTGGGCGGCGCGGGACACCGCCCCCAAGGCCTCCGACGGCGTATAGCCGAGATTGACCAGGGCCGAGGCGGCGTCGCGCAGCAAATCCTGCGCCGCGTCGCCGGCATCCGGTTTGGCCGCGCCCGGGGCCGGGGCAACGCCGCCCTTGGCCGCCACCGGGCCCAGGGCCAGGGCGCCGACCTTGTCCTTCAGTTCATGGAGAATGCGTTGCGCCAGTTTGGGCCCGACGCCGGGGGCGCGGCACACCGCCGCCTTGTCGCCGGCGGCGATGGCCTGCAGCAGCATGTCGCCGGTCAGCGCCGACAGCATGGCGAGGGCGACCTTGGCGCCCACGCCCTGCACCGTGGTCAACAGGCGGAACCAGTCCTGTTCGTCGGCGCGCAGGAAACCGTAAAGGTGGATGTGGTCTTCGCGCACATGGGTTTCGATGAACAGCGCCACCGCGTCGCCCTGCCCCATCTGCGACAGGGTCCGGGAAGAGGCATGAACCAGATAGCCGACCCCGTTGACGTCGATCACCGCGGTATCCGTGCCGACGGCATCGACCAGGCCTTTCAGGCGGGCGATCACCGGGCCACCCCCGCCATGGCGGCGTTCGACGCATGGCCCGGGGCCGTGCGGTGGTGGGCGTGACAGATGGCGACGGCCAGGGCATCGGCGCTGTCGGCGCTTTTGAAGGCCGCCCCCGGCAACAGCGTGCGCACCATCATCTGAACCTGTTCCTTGGCCGCGTGGCCAGTGCCGACGACGGTCTTTTTCACGAGGTTCGGGGTGTATTCGAACACCGGCAGGCCGGCCAGGGCCGGCACCAGCATGGAAATGCCGCGCGCCTGACCCAGTTTCAGGGTCGTCGTCGGATTGGTGTTGACGAAGGTTTCCTCGACCGCCGCCTCGACCGGGGCCATGGCGCGGATGACCTCGACCAGACCGTCATGAAGCTGCACCAGACGTTCGGCAAGGCTGGCCTTCGGATCGGAGGACACAACGCCGTCGGCGACATAGCGAAGCCGGTTGCCGGCGTGTTCGATGACGCCCCATCCGGTGTTCTTCAACCCCGGGTCAAACCCGATCAGCCGCATCCGTGTTCCATTCCGCTCCGTATCCCTGTGGCGTCCGCTTTACGGTTTAGGCGCTCAGCCTTTCCATGATCTCGTCATCGACCTCGAAGTTGGCGGCGACGCGCTGCACGTCGTCGTTGTCTTCCAACGCGTCGATCAGCTTCAACAATGTCTGCGCCGTGCCTTCGTCGACGGAGATGGAATTCTGCGGCTTCCACGCCAGGCGCGCCTCCTCGGGCTCGCCGAAGCGTTCTTCGAGCGCGTCGCGCACGGCGGCGAAGTCGTCGGGCTGGCAGGTGATGGTGTGGTTTTCGTCATCCGATTCCACATCCTCCGCGCCCGCTTCCAGGGCCCCTTCGAACACGGCCTCGGCGCCGGCGACGGCGGCCGGATAGGTGATCTGACCGACCCGGTCGAACATGAAGGCGACACTGCCCGTCTCGCCCAGGTTGCCGCCGTTCTTGGAAAAGGCGGTGCGGACTTCCGAGGCCGTGCGGTTGCGGTTGTCGGACAGGGCCTCGACGATCACGGCGACGCCGCCCGGGCCGTAGCCTTCGTAACGGATTTCCTCGTAATTCTCGGCGTCGTTGCCCTGGGCCTTCTGGATCGCCCGATTGATGACGTCGTTGGGCATGTTCAGGGCCTTGGCGTTGGCGACGGCCAAACGCAGGGCGGCGTTGAAGTTGGGGTCGGGGCCGTTGCGCGCGGCGACCGTCACTTCGCGGCCCAGCTTGGCGAAGACCTTTGCCCGCTTGGCGTCCTGACGGCCTTTGCGGTGCATGATGTTCTTAAATTTGGAATGACCAGCCATTTTGGCGGGAACCCCCTATATGTCGTGGCGATTCGTCGGGATTATACCCAAATGATGGGACCGGCGCGAGTGTCACCGGCGATGAAGCTAGGCCCGCAATATGGCAAGATTTCGTCCGACGTGAAAGGCCGCAGGCCGTGGAAAAGGTTGATTATCAGGTTAATCGGCTATCCCGGCACCGCCGGTGCCAGGCGTCCGCCCAGGCGCACGGGCTCCGCCCGCGTCGCCAGACCTGTGCCATCGTCGGTTTCCAGGTACATGGCGCAGAAGGTCGCCTCGCCGCTCGCGGGCTCCAACCGGCCCTGCGGCAGCTTGGTGGTGAACCGCGCCGTGGCGTTTTCCTTCTGCATGCCGATCACGGAATCATAATCGCCGGTCATGCCCAGATCGGTCTGATAGGCCGTGCCGCCCTTGAACACCTGGGCGTCCGCCGTCGGCACATGGGTGTGGGTCCCGACCACCGCCGACACCCGGCCATCCAGGAAATGGGCCATGGCCATCTTTTCCGACGATGCCTCGCCGTGCAGGTCGAGCAGGATGGCATCGACGTTGCCGCGCCCGCTGGCGGCCCCCAGGCGGTGGTTCTTCAAGGCCTCGTCCACCCCGGCGAAGGGGTCGTCGAGCGGGTCCATGAACAAACGGCACATGGCGTGCACGACCATGACCTTGCGGCCGTCCTTGGTCTCGAACACGCCGGCCCCCTTGCCGGGCGTGCCGGCGGGAAAATTCAGGGGCCGCAGCAAGCGCTCGTCGCCATCGATGTAGTTCATGATCTCGCGCTGATCCCACACATGGTTGCCCGTGGTGATGACATCCGCCCCCTGGGCGTACAGATCGTTGCAGATCGCCTCGGTAATGCCGAAGCCATGAGCCGCGTTCTCGCCGTTGACGATGACGAAGTCGAGGTCCAGTTGCGCGCGCAAGGCCGGCAGGTGCTTGGCCACGGCGTCCCGGCCGCTGCGGCCGACCACATCCCCGACAATCATGATTTTCATAAGCTGACCTTAATACCTAATGCCTTGGCCCCAAATGTTTTATCCGGGCCGTCAGGGCTCGATCCTGATCATGTCCGCTTCGGTCACGACCCAATCCAGGCGTGCGTCGTAATGGTCGCGCGGCACGGCGTCAACTTCCTGGGCCGAATAGCCGACCCCGACGGCGGTGACGGGCGTGCCGGAATTTCGCAGTTCGGCCAAGGTCCGGTCATAGAATCCGCCCCCCCAGCCAAGCCGATAACCGGCCCGGTCGAAGGCGAGCAGCGGCACCAGAAGCAGATCGGGACGCACGTCATCTGCCCCGTCTGCCGGATGACGAGTGCCGAACACGCCGTTCGCCAATTTCGCCCCGGGCGTCCAGGCCCGGAACCGAAGGGGCTGCGCCTTGCCCACAACCACGGGCAGGCAGCCCTGCCAGCCGTTGGCGGCAAGGGCCAGGATTGCGGGGAGGACGTCCATTTCGTCCTGCATGGCGAGATAACCGGACGCCCAGCCCGGCCCGGTTGCGGCGCTCAACCCTTGCGCCAGCGCCACAGCGTGGCTGGCGACGGCGGTGGCACCACCTGACCCCAGGTCGGCACGCGCGCGAACACGGCGGGCGGCGGCTTCTTTACGCAGGAGACGCTTTTGCTCGAGGAGATCCATAATGATTAGATGACGGGACCCGAAATTCGGGCGCCGTAACAATATCCAAACAATACCAAGACGAAAAAAGTCGGCGGTGCCGCAGTAGCCGTCGGCGTTAAGATCCTCCGTGGCCTGCTCTCAACAGGTTGGGCACCGTGATACCGAGTGTCCAGGACGAACCCGTGCAACCCGGCAGGGACAGCACCCTTAAAGGACGCATCGCCCCAGGGATAATGTGCCTAACGCGCTCCGCAGCGCTCCGCCTGAGCGGAAGTTAGGCTTGTTCAAGCCCCACGGCAATGCCTTCGATGCGATCGGCGATACTTTCCAGGGTGCGGCTGACCTTTTCCTCAGATTCGATCAGCCGGGCGACGCCTTCGCTTTTGCGGCTGATCGACTCCAGTTCCGCATAGGCGTCGGACAATTCGTCGGCGAGAAGCAGGCTGACCATGACCAGAAGCCGGGCGTCGCCGGCCTGGCCGACGGCGGCGACCAGTTCCTGAACCCGATTGTCGACATACTTGCCGAGCCGCGACAGGTGCGCTTCCTGCCCGTCGTCGCAGGCGACCTGATACTGACGTCCGTTGATGGTGACGGTGACATGGGCCATGGCGTGATCCGACCCTAGCCTTCGAGGACTTTTTCAAGGCGGCCGATGGCGCCGTCGAGACGCCCCTTGACCTCCTCGGTCACGGTCTGCAAGCGGGCGTTCTCCGCCCGCAATGCCGCCGTGTCGCCGCCGCCCTCGGCCGCGGCGGTGCCGCGTGCCTGAACGGCCTTTTCCAGACGCGACAAAGCGCCTTCCAACCGCTCGAAAGCGCGGTCCACTCGTGATGGTTTACTGATGGTCGCCACAACCCCCCCCCGACCCAACTAAGAAAATATAATTGTCTTAGTGGGTAAAAATTTTATGAAGAATAGGTGCCTATGCACATAAGTTCAACCACCACATCAATTGGACGGCATTGCGCCCCGGACAACCGGGCGTTCGCGGGTTTACAGGGGGCGGTGGGTAGCCTATATGCTCGCCCCGGACAGAGGCATCCGTAGCAGGGGCCTCAAGGCAGGAAATTCAACAAATTTACGGAGGCATTCATGGCGGTTCGGGTTGCGATCAACGGGTTCGGAAGAATTGGTCGTTTGGTTCTTCGGGGCATTTTGGAATCGCGGCGTAACGACATCGAAGTCGTCGCCATCAACGACCTGGGCTCGCCCGAAATGAACGCCCACCTTCTCAAATACGATTCCGTGCACGGGCCTCTGGGCATGGACGTGTCGGTCGCGGGCGACGTCATGAACGTCGGCGCCGGGCCGATCAAGGTGACGGCCGAGCGTAATCCCGCCGATCTGCCCTGGAAGGAACTGGGCATCGACGTGGCCCTGGAATGCACGGGTCTGTTCACCGACCGCGACAGCGCCGCCAAGCATCTGGACGCGGGTGCGGCCAAGGTTCTGGTCTCGGCGCCGGCCTCGGGCGTCGATCTGACCGTCGTCTACGGCGTCAACCACGACAAGCTGGAAGCCGGCCATACGGTCGTTTCCAACGCGTCCTGCACGACCAACTGCCTGGCCCCCGTGGCCGACGTGCTGCACAAATTGGTCGGCATCGAAAAGGGCTATATGACGACGATCCACGCCTACACCGGCGATCAGCGTCCGCTCGACACCCTGCATTCGGACCCCCGCCGGGCGCGCGCCTGCGCGGTGTCCATGATCCCGACCTCGACGGGGGCCGCCAAGGCCGTCGGCCTGGTGCTGCCGGAACTGAAGGGCAAGCTGGACGGCACCGCGATCCGCGTGCCGACCCCCAACGTGTCGCTGATCGACCTGACCTTCACGGCCGGGCGTTCGACCACGGCCGAGGAAATCAACGCGGCCATGCTGGAAGCCTCCAACGGCCGGCTCAAGGGTGTGCTCGCCTACAACATCGAGCCCCTGGTCTCCATCGACTTCAACCACAATCCCGCAAGCTCAAGCTTCGATTCCACCCAGACCCAGGTGATCGACGGCAATTTCGTGCGCGTGCTCAGCTGGTACGACAACGAATGGGGCTTCTCCAACCGCATGCCCGACACCGCGCTGGCCATGCATGGTGCGAAATAAGCGACGGGTTTGAGATGACGGGGGGCGCGACCAGGCAACCGGCCGCCCCCCCGGCATCCGTCGTCATCCACGACCTGAACCACGCAAAACAGGCGCTGAGCGCCGCCCGCCGCACGGGCCGCCCCGTGCATCTGGTCAGCGCACCCGGCGCCGCTGGCTACCTTGGCCCTGCCTTGTTCAAACAAATCATCGATCAGGCCCGCGCCGCCGAACCGGTGGCCCGTGCCACGGCCTGCCTTGATTGCGCGGACGAGCCGGGCACGGCCCTGGACGCCATCAGGCTGGGCGTCGAAGCCGTGTCCCTGTCGTCCACCCCCGAAGTTCTGGCCAAAATCGAGAGTGCGGCAATTGCGGCCGGCGCCAAGGTGGCCAACCGGCCTGCACAGGCATTGGACATGGCGGACGCCGACGCCGACCGGCGGCTCGACACATGGCTCACGGGAGACTTCCAACATGGCTGATACTGATGACGGCTGCCTGCTCTACCTGGTCACGCCCCCTGCCTTCGACCCGAACGTCTTCGCGGGCGATCTGGCGGCGGCGCTTGACGCCGGCCCCGTCGGCGCCGTGCAGTTGCGCCTGAAGGCCCCGGACGGCACGCCCAACGATGACGACGACATCCGGCGCGCCGCCGATATCCTGCTGCCCGTATGCCGCGACCGCGGCGTGCCGCTGATTTTGAACGACCGCCCCGACTTGGCGGCGGAAACCGATTGCGACGGCGTCCATGTGGGCCAGGGCGACGCGTCCTACCGGGACGCCCGCAAAACCCTGGGCGACAGGCGCATCGTCGGCGTGACCTGCCATGCATCCCGTCACCTGGCCATGGAAGCCGGCGAGGCCGGGGCCGACTACGTCGCCTTCGGCGCCTTCTTCCCGACCGGCACCAAGGAAGTCACCCATCACGCGGATATCGACCTGCTGCGCTGGTGGAGCGAGATTTTCGTCGTGCCCAGCGTCGCCATCGGCGGCATCACGGTCGACAACTGCGGGCCCCTGGTCGCCGCGGGTGCTGACTTCCTGGCCGTGGTCTCCGGGGTCTGGCAGCATGCGCAAGGACCGGCCGCCGCGGTCGCCGCCTTCAACAAGGTAATTGCCGATACCCAACGCCCCTGACGGCGGCGCTGGGCCGTTGCTATGCACGAAACAAACTGGTAGCTTCCGCGCCGCTTTCACCCCCTATCAACATATAAACGGGCACGGACATGAAAATCGACGGCAACGCCATTCGACCCGGTATGGTCATCGAACATCAGGGACGCCTGTGGCGCGCGGTCAAGATCGCCCATACGCAGCCCGGCAAGGGTGGCGCCTATCTTCAGGTGGAATTGCGCGAACTGCGCGACGGCACCAAGCTGAATGAACGCTTCCGCTCGTCGGAAAAGGTCGAACGCGCGACCCTGGAACAGAAGGAATACCAATTCCTGTTTTCCGACGGCGAAATGTTCACCTTCATGGACAACGAAAATTACGAACAGGTCGTCCTGAACAGCGATCAGATCGGAGAGGATCAAACCCCCTATCTGCAGGACGGCATGGAAGTGACCATCGAAAGCCATGACGGCGACCCGATCGGCGTTCAACTGCCTGACCGAGTGACCCTGACCGTGGTCGAAACCGAAGCCGTGGTCAAAGGCCAGACGGCGGCGTCGAGCTACAAACCGGCGCTTTTGGACAACGGTGTGCGCACCAGTGTGCCGCCGCATATCGAGACCGGCACCCGCATCGTCGTCAATCCCGCCGAAGGCACCTATGTCGAGCGGGCCAAGGACTAGGCTTCGGCTGCGTTCTTCCCGCCCCTTTCCGATCGCTTGAAACAAGGCCCGCCATGCTGCGCACGCCCCTGATAAACGTCATGACCGCCGCCGCCCAAAAGGCGGCGCGGGGCCTGATCCGCGATTTCGGCGAGGTCGAACACCTACAGGTCTCGAAGAAGGGCCCGGCTGACTTCGTCTCGACCGCCGATCGCAAGGCCGAGAAGATCCTATTCGAAGAACTGCAGCGCGCGCGGCCCAAGTACGGTTTCCTTATGGAGGAACGCGGCGCGGTCGAAGGGGTCGATACCTCGAACCGCTGGATCATCGATCCCTTGGACGGCACCACCAACTTCCTGCACGGCATTCCCCAGTTCGCCATCTCCATCGGCCTGGAACGCGATGGCCAGATCTTCGCGGGCGTCGTCTACAACCCGATCACGGACGAGATGTTCGTCGCCGAAAAGGGCCAGGGCGCCTTTCTCAACGGGCGGCGCCTGCGCGTCTCGGCGCGCCGCGACATTGCCGAATCCCTGTTCGCGACGGGCATTCCCTTCGTCGGCCGGGGCAGCCACGATCTGTTCCTGAACCAGCTGCGGGCGATCATGGCCGTGTCCGCCGGCATACGGCGCAATGGTGCTGCCTCGCTTGATCTGGCTTGGGTCGCTGCCGGGCGCTTCGAAGGGTTCTGGGAACAGAACCTGCAGCCCTGGGACATGGCAGCAGGCATGATCCTGGTCGCCGAAGCGGGCGGTTTCGTCACCGATCTTTCGGGCGGCCGAGACATCTTCCAGCGCGGCGACATCGCCGCCGGCAACGACGCCATGCATCCGGCCATGCTGAAAACCCTGGCCGGTGCCGACGCGGTGGCCACCTGACCCATTCCCGCCTCGCCGAAGGGCTGTTTTCAGGCGCCCCGAAAGCGTCATATTTACCTGATTTCATACAAGGGCTTTACGGTTGTCCAGCGCATCGCCGTTGGTTAAGGTGATCGCCTTGGTTTCCGCCGCAGGCTGGAGGGTCCCCGGACCGTCCCGGCGGAGGAATGCCAAGCCTGCCGCAAACGGGATACACATACCCGAACACGACAACGGGCCGGAAGACGACAACAGGGAAGAATGGGGAGTGACCGTCCGATGACATCCTCACGTTTTTTGACCGGGCTTTTGGTCATTGCCGTGGCGCCGCTGGCGTTGGCTTCAGGCCCGGTCGAGGCACAGGTGAGCAACTACGCGGACGGTGCCGTGACCATCGACATGGGCGCCCTGCCCGGCGGCGGATACGGCCACACCGTGGACATATCGTCGGAACCGGCCGCCCCCGCCTATGGGGGCGGACTGCGCCTGCCGGGCGCAAGCCGGCCGACCTCTCAGTTGTTCGTCGCCCCTGAAAAATCTGTCCCCATCCGCAAGTTGAGGGTGACTCGCGCCGAAGCCGCACCGGCCCCCCGCGCCAGCCGCATGGAAACGGAGATGCGCCCGCCCGCCGCCAAGGCGCCGCCGCCGCCCATGCCGTCGAAACCATCACCCGCGCCGGCCCCTGCCGCCGATGCCCCTGCACAGTTGACGGCCGCCGCACCAACGCCCCCCGGCACGACACCGGGCACGAAAATAGCCGATGCGGCTCCGCCGCCGCCCGCTCCCAAGGCCGAGGCCGTGAAGGACAGCGCGGACAAGGCCCCCCCGCCGCCCCCGCCAGCAACTGCTCCGGGTGCCGCCGTTCCGCCGCCCCCGCCGCCGCCCGCCACGGCCATGGCCGTGCCCACGCCGCCGGCGCCCAAGGCTGAAAGCACCGCATCCCTGACAACCGGCGAGGATGGCCGATTGATCCGCGTGGTATTCGACGAAAGCCAGTCGAAACTGCCCGACACCGCCAAGCCGAACCTGTTGAAACTGGCCGATCAGGTGAAAGATCAGCGCGACGTCCGGCTGCAGCTTCTGGCCTATGCCGGGGGTGATGACCTGAAATCCAACCGGGCCCGCCGCCTGTCCCTGTCCCGCGCCCTTTCCGTGCGCTCTTTCCTGATCGAAAGCGGCATCCGCTCGACCCGGATCGATGTACGGGCTCTCGGCGACAAGACCTCCGACGAGCCCAAGAACCGGGTCGACATCACCCTGGCCCCGCGTTGACGGCACCATCGGGTTCCGCGTGACGTCCGTGCCCCCGAAAGGACCTCGTAAGGGCTTCCCTACATGACGCGCCCCAACCGATACCTGCTCAGGATGATCCTGTTCCTCGGCGCCGTCGTCGCCGTCTGTGCCCCCCTGTTCCAACCACTGCGCGATGCCTTCCTGGCCAATGCGCCCCTGAACGGTGGCATCTTGGCGGTGCTGGCGTTGGGCATCGCCTACAACTTCCTGCAGGTCGCGCGCCTGAAGCCCGAGGTCGAATGGGTGGAAAGCTATCGCCGTGACGGCGCGCAGTTGTCACAGCCGAGCCCGCCCCGCCTGCTCGGCCCCATGGCAAGCATGCTGGGCCAGCGTTCCGGCCGCCTGACACTCTCGACCACATCGCTGCGCACCTTGCTTGACGGTCTGGTTTCGCGCCTTGATGAATCACGCGATATTTCGCGCTACATCATCGGCCTGCTGATCTTCCTGGGATTGCTCGGCACCTTCTGGGGGCTTCTCGAAACGGTCGCCTCGGTCAAGGACGTGATCGTTGGCCTGACCGTCGACGGCGGCGATATCAATGGAACGTTCGAAAAGCTGAAACACGGCCTGGAAACACCGTTGTCCGGCATGGGCACGGCCTTTTCATCATCCCTGTTCGGGTTGTCGGGCTCGCTCATCCTGGGCTTCCTCGACCTGCAGGCCGGCCAGGCGCAGAACCGTTTCTACAATGATCTGGAAGAGTGGCTGTCGAGCCTGACCCGCCTGTCCTCAGGGGCCCTTTCCGGCGACGGCGATCAGTCCATGCCCGCCTATGTGCAGGCATTGCTGGAACAATCGGCGGAAAACCTGGAGAATTTGCAGCGCACCCTGTCGCGCGGTGAGGAAAGCCGCGCCGAGGCCAACCAAGGTATCCTGGCCCTGACCGACAAACTGGACACCCTGACCGACCACCTGCGTGCGCAGCAGCAGCTGATGAAGGACATGGCCCAGAGCATGAACCGGAGCGACGGCGGAGGCATGGATGCGGAGACCAGGACCAGCATCCGCAACCTGGACCGCGCCGTGACCCGTCTGGCCGACGACGTCAGCCATGGCCGCGACGAAATCATCAAGGAAGTGCGGTCCGAGATCAAACTTCTGGCCCGCACCATGGCCAACATCGCCGACGGCGAATATGACCGCTGACGCCGTGACGCCGGCTCTCTGCCCCCGTCACAACCCCGCGGCCCCCCGGCAAGGGAAAACGTAACCATGGCCAGCCTCGCCAGGCGCCACGAACGATCAACCAACATCTGGCCCGGCTTCGTCGACGCCCTGGCGACGCTGTTGATGGTCATCATCTTCCTGTTGCTGATCTTCATCATGGCCCAGGTCTTTCTGGGGCAGGCATTGACCGGGCGCGATCAGGCGCTGCGCAAGCTGGAGGGCGAGATCAGCGAACTGGCGAGCCTATTGGCCCTGGAACGCAAAACCACGGACAGCCTGCGCGCCGATGTCAGCCGCCTGTCGAGTGAACTGGAAGTCTCGGTCGGCGAACGCGAACGGTTGAGCGCCAGCGTCGCCGGGCTGCGCATGCGCGCGGAATCGGCGGAACAGCAGCTTGTCGATGCCATGGTTTCCATGGAAGCCAGCCGCCAGACCATCGGCCGCCTGGAAACCTCGTTGGCGGACACCAAAAAGACGCTCACGGTCCGCGAGGAGGAACTGGCCGAACGCGTACAGCGCCTGAACAGCCTGGCACGTGAGATCGAGGCCCTGACGGCGCTTCGCGACGAATTGACCGCGAAGGTCATGGAGCTTGGCAAACAGGCCAATGAAAAAGGCGAGGCGCTGATCAACGAGCGCAACATTTCGGAATCCGCCCGCGCCCAGGTCGCCCTGATGAACCGCCAGTTGGCGGCGCTCCGCGAACAGTTGGCGACGCTCGAGGCGACGCTCCGCGCGGCCGAGGAAAAGGCCCAGTCGCAGGGCGTGCAGATCGAAAGCCTGGGCAAGCGGCTTAACGCCGCGCTGGCATCCAAGGTTCAGGAACTCAGCCGCTACCGTTCGGAATTCTTTGGCCGCCTGCGCGAGGTTCTCGGCAACCGTCCCGGCATCCGCATCGTCGGCGACCGCTTCGTGTTCCAGTCGGAGGTGCTGTTCGATGTCGCCTCCGCCGAACTAGGCCCGGCGGGCAAGGAACAGATGGGCGCGCTGGCCCAGACCCTCAAGGAACTGGTCGTGAAAATCCCCGAGGACATTGACTGGGTGCTCCGCGTCGACGGGCATACGGACAAGACGCCCATTTCCACGGCCCGCTTCCCCTCCAATTGGGAATTGTCGGCGGCGCGCGCCATCTCCGTGGTCAAATACCTGATCGACCAGGGACTTCCTCCCGTGCGTCTGGTCGCCGCCGGGTTCGCAGCCAACCGGCCCATTGACCCCGGTGTCGACGAAATCGCGCTTCGGCGAAACCGCCGGATCGAACTCAAACTGACCCAGCGCTGATCGGCCAACCAGAATGCTCGCTATTTTCCTGATCGTCGTCGTCGATCTTATCGGTTTCGGTATCATCATTCCGTTGCTGCCGTTCTACGGCGAACATTTCCAGGCCGACCCGCAGACCGTGGGCCTGCTGATGGCGACCTATTCCCTGGCACAGTTCATTTCCGCACCCCTGTGGGGACGGCTCAGCGATCATGCCGGACGGCGCCCGGTCCTGCTCCTTAGCCTCGCCGGGGCGGCCGCGGCCTATGTCTGGCTGGCCTTTGCCGACGCGCTTTGGATGCTGTTCATGGCGCGCGCACTGGGCGGCCTGATGGCCGGTAACATATCCGCCGCCTTCGCCTATATGGCCGACATCACGACCAAGGAGAACCGCGCCAAGGGCATGGGCCTGATCGGCGCCGCCTTCGGCATCGGCTTCATCCTGGGCCCCGCCATCGGCGGCATCCTGGCCGGACCGGACCCGCTGACCGCCGATTACCGCAGCCCGGCCCTGGCCGCCGCCGGCCTGTCCCTGTTCGCCCTTCTGCTCGGTATCGTAAGACTGCCGGAGTCCCTGTCGGCCGAGGTCCGCGCCCGCGCGGCGGCGATGCCGCGCCGGCGGCGTATGGCGCAGTTCGCGGATGCCCTAAGACTGCCTGGGGTGGGGCTGCTGATGCTGCTGGGGTTCCTCGCGACCTTCGTGTTCGCAGGGCTGGAAACCACCTTCGCCATGTGGTCCCGGCGCGCCTTCGACTGGGGCCCGGAACAGAACGGCTGGTTGTTCGCCTATGTCGGCATGCTGTCGGCGGCGGTCCAGGGCGGACTGATGGGGCGTCTCGCCAAACGCTTCGGCGAACGGGCCTTGCTGATCCAGGGGGCTGTCGCCCTCGCCCTCGGCATCGGCGCCATCCCCTTCTGCACCGAAGTCTGGCACCTGCTGATTGCCATGGCCATCGCGGCCTACGGCTTCAGCGTCATCAATCCGGCCTACAACAGTTTGATTTCACAACAGGTTCCCGACACGGACCAGGGCGGCGTGATGGGCGTGACACGGTCGGTGACAACCATGGCGCGCGTCCTCGGCCCGGCCTGGGCAGGCTTGCTGTTCGCTCAGATCGGGCGAGACTGGCCTTATTACTCAGGCGCCCTGGTGATGGCGGCGGTGCTGCTCCTGGCCCTCGCCATTCCGGCTGGATTGCGCCCCGCCCCGTCATCACAGACGGACGGCGACCCCCGTTGACGTCTTGAGTTCGGCGACCAGTTTCTCATCCAGGAATTCACCCGACCGCGTGCAGCGCCACTGTTCCTTGTCCGTGTCAAAATCGTAATGGGTGGCACCGCTGACCGGCGACGACATCCAAATTTGGCGGTTGGGCGCGTGCTTGTTGATGACGTACTGACCGCCCGTATCCAATTCGATGGTCAGGATGCCGCCTTCCAGGTCCACGTCGGCTTGATCGCCGAGCACCGCCTCGATCGCATCCATGAACGATTCCAAGGTCTTGTCAGCGATGTGCGTGAATGACGTGTCGTCCAGGGACATATGGTGAAACTCCTTGAGTTTGGGTCGAAAAGGCCAGCGTACCAGCGGGGATTCATGAAACCTTGCGCATGGCAGGTCAGGTCTGTATATAGAGCGCCACTTTTGCCGGAGCCAAGCCAAATGAAAAAAGATATCCACCCGGACTACCACGAAATCACCGTTCAGATGACGGATGGTAGCTCGTTCACGACGCGCAGCACCTGGGGCAACCCCGGCGATGTGCTGAAGTTGGAAGTCGACCCGAAGAGCCATCCGGCTTGGACGGGCGGCGGACACCGCCTGGTTGATGCCGGCGGACGCCTTGCGCGCTTCAACAAGCGGTTCGGGAACAGCGGCCTGAAGATGTAGGAATTCGTCCCTTCGGGGGCGATCTCCGGCACTGGCCGGAACCTGGATCGACGTGCACAAGGGCGCACCCCTAGGGCGCGCCCTTTTCCGTGCACAATTCCTGGGATAAGGCGGTTAAAATCAACCCCTCCCATAGCATGAACAGCTATGCTAACTTTTATGCAATCAGGTAGGGAAATGTTTACCTGCCCTCATCAAAATTGCTCTTCTGGGAAGTACCGAAACATCCGGTAGCCCCGTTCGACCGGGGAAGGCGACCTGCGGCTACGACGGTAATTCGGTCTGATTAATGGGGAGCGGCTGGGTAACGGCCATGGCAAGACACATTCATTTCGAGGTCCACGTGCAGCAGGCCGGCCGCTGGTCGATTCATGCCCAGTTCGGCGCCGCGCAACGTGAAAAGGCCATCGAAGAAGCCAAGAAGATCGAGAAGACGCCAGGTTTCGATGCCGTCAAGGTAGTCAAGGAAACCTATGACAGCGATATCGGCAACCACCAGGACACGACGATCTATCGTGGCCCCAAAGGCGCCGAGGAACACAAGGGCTTTCGCGATATCGGTGGCGGGAAGGCTGACGGCGGCGGTGGCGGCGACTGGTCCATGTCGCGCGGTGACGACGACGATGATTATTACGACGATGACGACGACGCGCCGAAAAAGCGCCGCGCCGCAAGCAATGCCAACAGCATCACCGCGACGGCGACGGCGGTCGTCATCAAGATGCTCATGCTGGCTTTGGTCAGTCTGCTGGTGTCCGGTGGTTTCGCGGTCGCCTTTTCCTGGTACTTCAGCGGCAAGATGCTGTTCGGCTACAAAATTTCCGGCGCGGTCGAAGCCAACGCCATCTTCCTGGTGTTTGTCGCCAGCTTCCTTCTGACCGCCTCGACCCTGGCGGTCACCTATCTCCGGAATATTCGGCTCAAGGGACGGCAGGCATCCGGCAGTATGCCCATGCAACAGGCAGGCGGCGGCACCAGTGTGGCCTCCATCCTCGATCGGGCGGCATCGGCATTGGGGCAACCGCCGGCAAATACCCTGGAAGTCGACACGGAAAAGCCCGAAGGCACGATCGGTGATTGGCGCGAACAGGCCAAGGCCGAAGAGGCGGCGCGCGGCGAGACCGACGACGCCGCCAACCAGCGCCTGCGCGAGGAACTGGAGAACGACGAGACCAAGCGCGGCGTGACCCTGGAGGCCGACAAGTACGGCGGCGGCCAGGAACCGCAACCCATGCTCGACGCCGCCGGCGAAAAGCAGAAGGCCTACATGATGAAGTTCCTGGGCCAGCTTCTCGACGTCACCGGCCAGGACAAGAAAAAACTCGATAACTTCACCAAGTTCGGGATCAACCTGTTCCTCGCCGGTGCTTGTGAATCCCTGTCGTCAAAACGCGATCTGGAACCTTCGACGCGGTCCCGCATTCTGGCCGACAGCGTCCAGGTCATGGGCTTCAAGAAATCCCATGCCGCGTCCTTCGCCGACCGCTACGAGGAATACCTGCTGCAGGATTCCCGCTACATGAGCATGTTCCAGGCGGGCCGCAACGCCATGGCCAACCACCTGACGGACAACGCCTCGGGCCCGTCCCACCTGAAAACGGCGCTGGAAGACTGGAACAAGCCGAAGCCGAAGGAAGCCCAGGCGCGGGTCGTCGCCGTGCTGTTTACGGACATCGCCGGATCCACCGCGCTGACCCAGGAATTGGGCGACGCCGGGGCGCAGGAAGTCGTGCGCGCCCACAATAAGATCGTGCGCGAAAATCTGACCCGCTATCACGGACGCGAGGTCAAGCATACGGGCGACGGCATGATGTGTTCCTTCGATCAGCCGACCAACGCGGTCGAGGCGTCGATCGAAATCCAGAAGGAAACCATCCAACTTCGCGGATCAAACCCTGCCCTGCCGCTTAAGCTGAAGATCGGAATCAACGCGGGCGAGCCGATTGCCGAGGACAACGACCTGTTCGGCACCACGGTTCAATTGGCGGCGCGCATTGTCGACAAGGCCCAGGCCGATCAGATCTTCGTGTCGGAAACCGTGCGTGGAATCTGCACCGGCAAGGGTATTTCCTTCAAATCCGCGGGCGGCTTCGCCATGAAGGGCTTTGACGGGGACGTCAATCTGTACGAGGTCATGTGGCAGTCCGCTAACGCGGCCAAGGCCTCTTAACCCTCTGACTTTCCCTGTGTTTTCCGGCGGAAAAATTTCCGCAAGGGACTTGCGCGGGATTTTTCCCAACCCTATCTCATGCCTGTAAGCGGGTGCCCGAACGGGGCCCGCAAGACCTGAACCGCCCGACCCGCGCGGTTCGTCGGATCGGCCATTGCGGCGATCCTGAACGGCAATTCGCGCTGGCGGGCACCATATCGCTTCGTTCAAGGAGGACTTGGTTATGCGTACCGTTGATTTCACCCCCCTGTTCCGTCATTCCGTCGGCTTCGACCGGCTTGAGCGCATGCTCGACAGCGCCATGCGCCATGACGACGGCAATTCCTATCCGCCCTACAACATCGAACAGTTAGGCGAGGACAAATACCAGATCACCATGGCCGTCGCCGGCTTCGGCGAAAACGATCTTGAGGTCACCGTCAACGACGGCACCCTGATCGTCACCGGCAAGCATGCCGAGGCGCAGGACGAGAACGTCGTCTATGTGCACCGCGGCATCGCCGGCCGCGCGTTCGAACGCCGCTTCCAGCTTGCCGACCATATCGAGGTCAAGGGCGGTAGCCTTGAGAACGGCCTTCTGCACATCGCATTGGAACGTGTCGTTCCGGATGAAAAGAAGCCCCGCAAGATCGAGATCGCGGGCGGGCAGAAAAAACTGTTCAGCCGCAAGGCCGCCTAATCTCACGCAGTTACGTCAGACGGAAGGGGCGCGTTCGGGAAACCGGGCGCGCCTTTTCTTTTGCCTGCTCAGCGGAACCGTTCGTAGACGGCCCGGGCCGCATCCGGCATGGGCACGGCGGTTTCCGCGTCCCGGTCCGAATAGACATGGATGAAATGACCCGTGGCCGCGGGGGCGTCGCGGTCGGACGCACCGAACAGGCCGATCAGGAAGGTGACGCTGGAATTGCCCAGGCGCCCGACGCGGAGCCCCGCATGGACGGTTTCCGGATAACTGAGGGAGCGGTGGAAACGGCAGAGCGTTTCCACGGCGACCGGCGCGATGCAATGCCGGGCATAGTCGACGCCTGCTTCCTGCATCTGGAACTGCGTCACCACGGCCTCGACATAGCGGTTGTAGGCCACGTTGTTGGCGTGGCCCAGCATGTCGTTGTCGCCGAACCGGGTCGGAATTTCGATGCGGTAGGGATAGGCCGAGAGAGGGACTTGGCGCAGGTCGACAGTGGTGTCGCTCATTTTCCGCCCATCCCGACCACGAGTTTTTCCAAGGCTGCGCGAATGGCCGCCGGGACCGGCGTCGGCCGGTCCGTCCGGCGGTCTACGAAGACATGCACGAAATGGCCCGCGGCGGCGGCCGTGTCCTCGCCGTCCTTGAAGATCGCAATTTCGTAACGGACGCTGGAATTGCCCAGCTTGCCGACCCGTAATCCCGCTGCCAGTTTTTCCGGAAAGGCCACGGGCTTGAAGAACCGGCAGGTCGTTTCGACCGCGAATCCGACGACCGTACCGTCATGGATGTCCAGCCCGCCCACATCAATCAGGTAGCTGTTCACCACCGTGTCGAAGTAGCTGTAATAGGTCACGTTGTTGACGTGGCCGTAGATGTCGTTGTCCATCCAGCGGGTCTGGATCGGCAGGATATGCGGATAGGCGGCGCGGGTTTCGGGGGTCTTTTCGTCGGCCATGGCGGGCGGGTCTTTTCGTTGAGGCGGGAAGTCCGGAAATACGGATCCGGAATTGATTAAGGGCCGCCGGTTTGCCCAGCGGCCCTTTAATTATTTTATATGCCTCACACCTGTCAAACTCGCCTGAATGACAAGGGAAGCGTAGCCAGCCGCCCTATACCCGTCAACTGTAAAGGGTTATTGACAACCGTGAATCTACCCCGGGAATTCATATCATCTTCGCTGCCCCGACATAAAAATAACCGCCCCCGGGTTGAGAGGGCGGTCATCGAGTTTTCAGGGAGGCATAGAAGTAAAGGACACTTTCGCCTCGTGTCCTGCTTACAGGCTACCCTTGGGATGTTAAGTTTCCCCTAATCGAAAGCAGAGGATTTGCCATGTCGCCTGCCGCCGCCTGGGCCGTGATCGTGATCGGCTTCGTTCTGCCGCTGATTCATGTCGCCCTGTCGAAAGCCATTTCCCCGGCCAAACCTGCCGAGGACGGCGCCGCCTGCCCGTTCAGCCCGCGCATGGGTTGGCTGGTCATCGTGCTGTTCCTGGGGCCTGTCGGCTGGCTGATGTTCATGGCGTCGCGGCGCAAAAGACGCGCGATGACGGCTGCCCGCGCGGCAGCGGCGCCAGAGCCGCAAGAACCTATGACTTGAAAAAGCTGTCGGCGCTTTGGCGCGCGGTTTCCTTGGCCTTGATGGTCTCGCGCACGCGCGTGATTTCGGTCTCCAGATCGCCGATATAATCGTTCAACGCCTCGATCGACATCACCTCGAGGTTCTTCAACTCCGGCTTTTTCTTCTGCGGTTCCAGGTCGTCCACATCCATGGCCATGGTGTCATCCCCTCTTGCGCTGTGGGGCCTCAATCTACTAGGTGAAGGGGCCATTGGAAAACCCACTAGCGAACGGATTGCCTCATGTCCCTGCCCACGGAAATGACCTGCGTCGAAATCGCCGAGCCCGGCGGCCCGGAACAGCTGCGCATCACGACCCGCCCCGTGCCGGTCCCCGCCAAGGGCGAGGTCCTGATCAAAGTCGCGGCCGCCGGCGTCAATCGCCCCGACGTGGTGCAGCGCCTGGGCCATTACGCCCCACCCGAAGGCGTGACCGACATTCCGGGGCTGGAGGTTTCAGGCACCGTGGCCGCCTTGGGCGACGGCGTCGAAGGCTGGGCCGTAGGCGACACCCTTTGCGCCCTGGTCGCGGGCGGCGGTTACGGCGAATACGTCACGGCCCCCACCGAACAATGCCTGCCGGTGCCGAAGGGCCTGTCCATGGTCGAGGCCGCAGCCCTGCCGGAAACCTTTTTCACCGTGTGGACCAACCTGTATGAGCGCGGTGACCTGAAACCGGGCGAAGCCCTGATGGTCCACGGCGGCACATCGGGCATCGGCACCACGGCGATCCAGGTCGCCAGCCGCCTGGGTGCGAAGGTCATCGCCACGGCGGGCAGCGCCGAAAAATGCCAGGCTTGCCTGGAACTTGGTGCCGAACGCGCCGTCAACTACCGGGAAGAGGACTTCGTCACGGCCGCCAAGGAGTTCACCGGCGGCAAGGGGGTCGACGTAATCCTCGACATGGTCGGCGGCGACTACATCGAAAAGAACCTGAAATCCCTCAATCGCGACGGCCGCCTGGTCAATATCGCGTTCATGAAGGGATCCAAGGCCGAAATCAACTTCATGCCGCTGATGCTGAAGCGTCTGACCATCACCGGATCGACCCTGCGGGCCCAGTCGGTCGCCCGAAAAGGCGTGATCGCAAAGGCCGTGCGCGAAAACGTCTGGCCCCTGATCGAGAAGGGTGAGGTCAAGCCTGTGATTTACAAGACTTTTTCCCTAAATCAGGCGCGCGAAGCCCATGAATTGATGGAATCCAACCAGCACATCGGGAAAATCGTGTTTCAGGTTGCGGAATAGACCCCAAAATCAATCTGATCCTTTGACCCGAGGGCCCTTGTGCCTATATAACGTCGCAAGTTCCGGTGCGTCCCCGTACGCGCGGGGGCGTGCTGGTCGATTAAGACAATCCCGAAATCCAACACCGAATGGGAAGGTAATTATGGCGCGTCCGTTGATGCCGAAGGCCACAGCCGTCTGGCTTGTGGAGAACACGGCCCTCACCTTCAGGCAGATCGCCGAATTCTGCGGCCTGCATGAACTGGAAGTTCAGGCCATCGCCGACGACGAAGTCGCCATCGGAATGCAGGGGCTCGACCCCGTGCAGGCCGGTGAACTGACCCAGGAGGAGCTGGAGCGCTGCGAAGGTGACGCCACGGCCAGCCTGAAAGCCGCCAAGCCGTCCCTGCCCCTGCCGAAGAAAACCAAGGGTGCGCGTTACACCCCCGTGGCCAAGCGCCAGGACCGGCCCGACGCCATCGCCTGGCTGGTGAAGAACTATCCGGAAATGTCCGACGGCCAGATTTCCAAACTGATCGGCACGACCAAGCCGACCATCATGTCCGTGCGCGACCGTTCGCACTGGAACACCTCGAACATCAAGCCGCAGAACCCGGTGGGTCTGGGCTTGTGTACGGCTGACGATCTGGAAAAGGTCATCGCCGTTGCCCGTGCGCGGGCCGGCACCGTCCACGGCCCGGCCGCCGCCCAGGCGTCCGGTGTCCAAGGCATGGAACCGGCGGCACCGCCGGCACCGGCCAAACCCGCCCCGGCACCCGAGCCCAGCGCGGAATCCGTCTGGCCGACCACGGAAAACGCAACGGCCACCGAGGGTGCCCAGGACTGATTCTGCACCGGCGTCCGTCACCGTCCTTTGAAGACGGCGGCCCGTTTTTCGGCAAAGGCCTGCTCGGCCTCGCGGTGATCCTCGGAAAACCACAAGTCTTCCAGAAGCGCCTCTCCGGCCGCCCGGCCCTCGCCGCGCGCGGCCGCGCGCAGCGCCCGTTTGGTCGCCGATACCGCCAGGGGCGCCGCCGGCATGGCGGTGAGAAATCCCACTGCATGGTCCACGACGTCTTCGCCCACAGCCACCGCGTCGATCAAGCCCTGGTCCAGGGCTTCCCCGGCGGACAACTGTTCGCAGCTTAGCAACATGCGCATGGCGCGGGCGTATCCCACCACATGCATCAACCGTTCGGCACCGTTCCAGCCGGGAATGATGCCGAGCCGCGCCTGCGGCAGGCCGATCTTCGCATCCCCGGCCATGAACCGCAGATCGCAAGCCAGGGCCAGTTCCGCGCCGCCGCCCAGGGCATAGCCGTTGATGGCCGCGATGACCGGCAGAGGATGAGCCTCGATCGCGTCGAGCAGGCCGCGGACGACGCCGAAGGTCTCGGCCAGTTCCTCGGGCGAGGAAATCGCGCGATAGGCCTTCAAATCTCCCCCGGTGCAGAAGAAACGATCACCGGCACCGGTCACCACGATGCCACGCAAATCCGTCCTGCCGGCCGTGCCGTCCAATGCGTCACGCATGGCCTGGGCCGTGTCGCGGGAAATCGAGTTCCCGGCCTGCTCACGGTCGATGGTGAGGACCAGGACGCCGGCGCGCTCCGCCGCGCGGACCAGCGGCTCAGTCACGCTGGACGACATGAATCAGAAGTCCGCCAAGGCTTTTGGGATGGATGAACCCGATCAGCGCCCGCCGCGACCCCGGCCGCCCCACGGTATCAATCATGGTGCATCCGGCGTCACCGAGGGCGGCAAGCGTCGCGTTGATGTCCGGTGATTTCAGGGCGACATGATGCAGGCCCTGGCCGCGGGTTTCGATGTACTTGGTAATCGCCCCCTGGTCCTGCCGGGTCGTGCCGGATGCGCCATGGGCGATCTCCGCCCCGTGGGACGGATCGAAGTTCTGCAGAAACTCCAGTTCGCAATCGCCGGCGGTCAGGAACGCGACGCGCAGGCCCCCGACGGGCCGGGGCGGGCGGCTGTGATAGACCACGCCGTATTTGTCCGAGGTGAAGCTTTCGACCGTCGTCTGGACTTCCATGTCCGTCTGCTGGCTTTCGATGGGCAGGCCGAGCGTATCGGTGAACACCGAGATGGCTTTCCGGTTGTCTGCGCTGGCGACGCCCAGATGGTCGATGCGCTCGATCCGGGGCGACGCCGACCTGTCGATGGTCAAGGGATCGACCAGACAGGTTCGGACCCCGACGGTGGCGTCCGGATCCAATTCCACATGGCGCCCGCCGGCCAGGCCCGGCCGGCCCGCATCGCGCGCGGAAATGCCCGCCGCCGCAAGACGCGCGGTGGCCGCATCCACGTCATCGACGGTAAGGCCGATGTGATGCACGCCGGTGCGGTCCGTTTCGTGGACGAAGGGGTCACCCGGCTCGAACACGGCCAGGGCCGCGTCGCCAACGGCGAACACCGGCACGGTGTCCCCGCCCAGGGCACAGTCGGTCCGCGTCAGCCCGAGCACCCCGCCCAGCACCCCACATGCGGCGGGCACATCGCGGGAAACCAGGGCGACGTAGGAAAGGCTGGGTGATGATGTCATGTCATCCTCGCTGTGCTGTTCTCGATTGATCCGTCATGGATAAGCTGCTGAATGCGGTCCGGGGCGATGCCCCAATCCGCAAGAACCGTTTCGCTGTGTTCGCCCAGGGCCGGCGGCGCGAACCGCACGGTCTTCGGCCCGACCTCACCCAGGCGCAAGGGATTGGACAGCAGGTTCAGGTCCCCAATGACAGGATGGCTGATGGTTTCCACCATCCCCGCGTGCGCCACCTGAGGGTCGTTGAACATCTGTCCCAGGTCGTAGACTGGCCCGGCGGGAATGCCGGCCTCCATCAGTTCATGGGACCATTCGATGGCGGTTTTGGACGCCAGCTTCCCGTTCAACAGGCCACGCAAGCGGGCCCTATTTCGGTCGCGTCCCGTATTGTCGGCGAAGTCGGGATCGTCCACCAATTCAGAGAGCCCCAGGGTGTCGCAGAGCTTTTTCCACTGGGTCTGGTTGGCAGCGGCGATGTTGACAAGGGCATCCGAGGCCTGAAAGGCGCCGTAAGGGTAGATCACCGGATGTTCGTTGCCCATGCGGCCGGGAACGTCCCCCAGGCTCAGGTATCGCTGGCCCTGGACGCAGAGCATGCCGACGACGGACGCCAGCAGCGAGGTATCGACCTTTTGCCCTTGCCCCGTCGCCGTACGCTGATGAATGGCGGCGGTGATGCCGGTCGACAGCCACATGCCCGACACAAGGTCGGCCAAGGGCACGCCCAGGCGCGTCGGCGGGCCGTCGGGTTCGCCGGAAATGCTCATCATGCCCGACATGCCCTGGGCGATCTGATCGAACCCGGGCCACGTGCCATAAGGCCCGTCGGAACCGAATCCCGTGATGGTGGCGTGGATCAGGCGCGGATTGGCGTCTTTCAGGCTGTCGTAATCCAGGCCCAGCTTTTCGATGGTTCCCGGTTTGAAATTCTCAACCAGGACATCGGCTTCGCGGGCCAGGTCACGCAACACCGCCTGGCCGCCGTCACTGCGGAAATCCACGGCCAGGGACCTCTTGTTCCGGTTCACGGACAGGAAGAAACAGCCGATGCCGTGATCGAACGGCCCCCAGGCTCGGCACATGTCGCCCTCGCCCACCGGCTCCGCCTTCAGAACGTCCGCCCCCAGATCCCCCAGGATCATCGTGCAGAACGGCCCGGACAGGGCCCGCGTCAGGTCGAGCACGCGGATTCCGTCCAAAGGTAGCGCCATTCCGTCCTCCCATGATTATTGCCGCCCGCGTCATTCGCGACAGGCTGACCGGGAATCTAATATTGTTAGACAATTAGTCAATTAGAAAATATATAATGCTTTCATAACGCTCGGCGGCGACCTATCAAGAGAACGACATGAGCAGCACATCTGGCCCCACCGACTTTCCCCGCCCGGACCTGTTGCCGGAGCGGCTTGCCGAATGGATTTCAGGTGAAATCGTGGCCGGCCGCTTTCCGCCCGGCGAACGTCTCGTGGAACATGCCCTGTCGAAGCGCTGCAACGTCAGTCGGGTGCCGCTGCGCGAAGCCCTACGCATCGTGGCGGCCCAGGGACTGCTGATTTTGGAGCCCCATCGGGGGGCCGTCGTCACGCCCCTGTCGGAAAGCGAATTGCGCGAACTGTTCGACCTACGCATGGCGATCGAGGGCTTTGCCGCCGCCTCGGCGGCCCGGCAACAACCAGCGACGGCATTCGCCGATCTACGCAAGATGAACGCGGACCTGGAAGAATTGATCCGTGCCGAGGATTACGAGCGCTATTACGCCCTGGCGGCGGAATTTCACGATGCCCTGGTCGCCGCGGCGCAAAACGGCCTATTGGTGGAAACCTACAACCGGGTAAAGATCCGTTTCCGGCGTTATCAGGCCGTGCTCGCCAACATCCCCCATCTGCCGCCCCGTTCCGTTGCCGAACACACGCTTATACTGGCAGCCATGGAAGCAGGCGACGCGGACGGTGCCCGCGCCCTCATCGAAGCGCACATCCGGGATCTGGTCGATGCCTATGGCCAATCGGACGCGGGACGCCGGTTCTTCGACCAGGCGTCCTGACCGGCCCGGCGGTTATTTTTGGGCTTCGGCCAGCTTGTTGAGGCAGGCCAGTTCGACACAGGCGCAGACCACTTCCATGGCCTGGACCACTTCCTCCAGCGGCGGCAGGGTCGGCGCCAGGCGGATGTTACGGTCGTTGGGATCCTTGCCGTAGGGGAAGCACGACCCGGCAGGCGTCAGCTTGACCCCGGCCTCGCCGGCCAGGCGGATGACCTCCTTGGCGCAGCCGTCGAGCACGTCCAGGCTGACGAAATAGCCGCCCTTAGGTCTTGTCCAGGTCGCGATGCCCTTACCCGCCAGATGCTTGGTCAACGCGTCGTCCACGGCCTTGAACTTGGGCGCGCAGAGTTTCGCGTGGCCGTCCATATGGGCCAGGATGCCGTCCATGTCCTTGAAGAACTTGACCTGACGCAGCTGGGTGATCTTGTCCGGGCCGATGGTTTCGAAGAACAGATGGTCGAGGGCATCCTTGACGTTGGCCTTGGAGCCGGCGAACACGGCGATGCCCGCCCCCGCGTACGTGATCTTGGAGGTCGAGCCGAAGATGAACGGCCGGTCCGGGCAGCCCGCCGCTTCGCAGACCGTCAGGATGTCGGCGACCGTGTCCAGGCCCTGGCCCAGATGGTGCACGGCATAGGCGTTGTCCCACAGGATGCGGAAATCGGGCGCCGCCGCTTTCATTTTGGCCAGGCGTTCGACGACGGCGTCGGAATAGGTCGCCCCCGTCGGGTTGGAATACTTGGGCACGCACCAGATGGCCTTGACCTTGGGGTCCTTGACCAGTTCCTCGACCGCATCCATATCCGGCCCGTCGTCCTTCATGTCGACGGAGACCATGTCCAGGCCCAGTTCCTCGCAGATCGCGAAATGCCGGTCATAGCCCGGCACGGGACAGATCACGGTCGCCCCTTCGTCCCGCCACGGCCCCTTCCCGCCCACGACACCGAAGGTCATGGCCCGGGCCAGAACGCCGTACATCATCTGCAGGGACGAATTGCCGCCGATCACGACCTGATCGGCGGGCACGCCCAAGTAGTCGCCGAACAGCTTGCGGCAGGCCGGGGTGCCGGCAAGGCCCCCGTAATTGCGCAGATCGGTGCCGTCGTCGTCGCGCACGTCCTCCGCCGTCACGTTGGTCAAGAGCGCATCGGACAAATCCAACTGCGCCGCCGACGGTTTGCCGCGGGTCATATCCAGGGCCAGATTACGGCCCCGGATATCGTCGTAGTGCCCCTTGGCCCGGTCGTGGGATTGGGCAAGGACGTCGCCGCCCGCCTGTGTCAGATCCGTCATGGGTCTCTCCATGCTCCGTCGCAAGAAGTCCGGGCGGGCCTTACAGGCTCGCCTGGGTCACGAACTTCGGGTTCAGATAGGCTTCGATGGCTTCCGTGCCGCCTTCGGATCCATAGCCCGAATCCTTGACGCCGCCGAACGGCGTTTCCGGCAGGGCGATGCCGTGGTGGTTGATGGAAATCATCCCGCTTTCCACACTGGCCGCCAAATCCTGCGCGGTCTTGGCCGACCCCGTATAGGCATAGGCGGCAAGACCGAAAGGCAGCCGGTTGGCTTCCGCGATCACGTCGTCAAAGCCCTTGAACGGGGCGATTATGGCGACCGGGCCGAACGGCTCCTCGTTCATGATGCGGGCGTCCATGGGCACGTCGGTCAGCACGGTGGGCTCGAAGAAATGGCCCTTGTTGCCGATGCGCTTGCCGCCGGTCTTCAGGCTGGCGCCCTTCTGCACGGCGTCGCCGATGAATTCTTCCATGGCGGTGATGCGCCGGCCGTTGGCCATGGGGCCCATCTGGCTGTCGGCGGACATGCCGTCACCGACCTTGATGGATTTCATGCCGTCCGTGAACTTGCCGACGAACTGTTCGTACACGCCTTCCTGAACCAGGAAACGGGTCGGTGACACGCAGACCTGGCCCGCGTTGCGCTGCTTGTTCGACTTCAGGATCTTCACGGCCAGATCGACATCGGCATCGTCGAACACGATGGACGGCGCATGCCCACCCAGTTCCATGGTCGCGCGCTTCATGTGGGTCCCGGCCAAGGCCGCCAGATGCTTGCCGACCACGGTCGAGCCGGTGAAGGAAATCTTGCGGATCACCGGATGGGGGATCAGGTATTCGGAAATCTCGGCCGGCACGCCGTAGACCAGGTTGATGGCCCCGGCGGGCACGCCCGCATCGGCGAAGCAACGGACCAGTTCCGCCGGCGACGACGGGGTTTCCTCGGCCGCCTTGACGATGATGGAGCAGCCGGCCGCCAGCGCGCAGGCGATCTTGCGCACGGCCTGATTGATCGGGAAGTTCCAGGGCGTGAAGGCGGCGACGGGGCCCACGGGCTCCTTGATCACCATCTGATAGACGTTGCCGGTACGGGCCGGAATGATGCGGCCATAGGTGCGGCGCGCTTCCTCGGCGTTCCAGTCGGTGACGTCGGCGGCGACCAGGATTTCACCCTTGGCTTCCGGCAGGGTCTTGCCCTGTTCCAGGGTCATCAGGGGGGCGATCTTGTCAGCGCGCTCGCGCAGCAGGTCAGCCGCCTTGCGCAGCACCTTGGCGCGATCAAAGGCCGAGACCTGCCGCCAGGCCTTGAAGCCTTTGTCCGCCGCCTCAAGGGCGCGGTCCAGATCCGCCTGTTCCGCATGGGCAACGGTGCCGATGACTTCGCCCGTGGCCGGGTTTTCAATCGGCATCGTGCGGCCCGCGGCCGCCTTGGTCCATTCGCCGTCGATGAACAGCAAGACATCGTTATACATGGTCGGATTCCTCGAAATTTTGATTAGGGAAGTGGGCGCAGCGCACCCTCAGGCGGCCAAGCGCCGCCCGTTGCCCGCACCATGCCTGATCCGGCGCTGTCCCTCAATGGGCCAGAAAGGAAAAACAGTTAGGTCACCAGTTCACGACTTAGCCCTTGCGGGACGCCCCGTAGCCGATGTCCTTCAACGCGCTGGTGATTTCGTCCAGGATGGCCGGGTCGTCGATGGTCGCCGGCATCTTCCATTGCTCGTTGTCGGCGATCTTCTGCATGGTGCCGCGCAGGATCTTGCCCGACCGGGTCTTGGGCAGGCGCGGCACCACCGTCGCCTGCTTGAAGGCGGCAACGGGGCCGATCCTCTGGCGGACAAGTTGCACCACCTCGTTGACGATCTCGGCGGCATCCTTGGTCACCCCGGCCTTAAGCACTAGGAAGCCCACGGGCAACTGCCCCTTCATGTCGTCGGCGACACCGATCACGGCGCATTCGGCGACGTCCGGGTGGGCGGCCAGGACTTCCTCCATCCCGCCCGTGGACAGACGGTGCCCGGCCACGTTGATGATGTCGTCCGTGCGCGCCATGATCGAGATATAGCCGTCCTCGTCGAACACGCCGGCATCGGCGGTTTTATAATAGCCCGGATATTCGTTGAGATAGGCCTCGCGGAACCGCTTGTCCGCGTTCCACAGGGTCGGCAGGCTGGACGGCGGCATCGGCAGCTTGACGCAGATCGCGCCGATTTCCCCCGGCTTCACCGGCTCATGGGTTTCCTCGTTGAGAACCTGGACGTTCCAACCCGGGCACGGCTTGGTCGGGGAGCCCGCCTTGACCGGAAAGCGATGCAGCCCCATGCAGTTGGACGCAATGGCCCAGCCGGTTTCCGTCTGCCACCAATGGTCGATGACCGGCACGCCCAGGGTTTTCTCGGCCCATTCCAGGGTCGGCGGGTCCGTCCGCTCCCCGGCCAGGAACAGCATCTTGAACGAAGACATGTCGTATTTCTTCAGGAACTCCCCGTTGGGGTCTTCCTTCTTGATGGCGCGGAACGCCGTGGGGGCGGTGAACAGGATCTTCACCTTGTGGTCGGCGATGACCCGCCAGAAGGCCCCGGCATCGGGCGTGCCCACGGGCTTGCCTTCGTAGAAGATCGTCGTGCATCCCTGCAGCAGCGGCGCGTAGACGATATAGGAATGCCCGACCACCCAGCCGACGTCGGACGCCGCCCAGTAGACGTCGCCCGGGTCCGCGTCATAGACGTTCTTCATGGACCATTTCAGCGCCACCGCATGGCCGCCGTTGTCCCGCACCACGCCCTTGGGCTCGCCCGTGGTGCCCGAGGTATAGAGGATATAGAGCGGGTCCGTCGCCGCCACGGGAACGCAATCGTGCGGAGCCGCCTTGGCTGCTTCCGTGGCCCAATCGAGATAGCCGTATGAAGCCAGATCGACCTCGCATTCCGGGCGCGACAGGATGATCACCGTGTCCGGCTTGTGCTTGGCAAGGTCGATGGCCCCTTTCAGCAGCGGCAGATATTCGATGACCCGGTTGACCTCGATCCCGCAGGTCGCGCTGACGATGACTTTGGGTGCCGCGTCGTCGATGCGCACGGCAAGCTCGTTCGAAGCAAACCCACCGAACACCACGGAATGAATGGCCCCCAGGCGGGCACAGGCCAACATGGCGATGGCCGCTTCCGGCACCATGGGCATGTAGATGATGACCCGGTCGCCCTTGCCGACACCCTGGGCCGCAAGCACGCCCGCGAATTTGGCGACTTCGTCGCGCAGCTGCAGATAGCTGTACTTGCGCTGTGTGCCGCCGGTGACCGGGCTGTCATAGATCAGCGCCGTGCGCGCCCCGTTGCCCTCATCGACATGACGGTCCAGGCAGTTGTAGCAGGTGTTCAACTCACCGCCCGTGAACCAGCGATAGATGGGCGCGCCGCTGTCATCCAGCACCTTGTCCCACTTCTTGGTCCACACCAGGGCCTCCGCCGCCTCGCCCCAGAAACCGTCGGGATCATCGAGAGAGCGCGCATATGCGGCGTCATAGGCATTGGTCATCGGTGGAGCCTCCCTTTAAGTCAGCGCTTTGGCCGTTTTGCCGCCCTGTCCCCGGTTCCGAGGCTGCGGCGTTTATCTGGGCAGTGTGGGCCAAAACAGCGTTTTTTGCCAAGGTGCTTTGTGGCACATTGACCCTCAGGTCCGCAGTCAACGAACGGGCCCGAATGTAACGGATTTAACCGGAGGCCGACTTGAGCGAAGTCAATATGTACGAACAGGCGCTGGACGCCGTTCGCGCCAATTACACCCCCCTGTCGCCTAATACGTTCCTGAAACGGGCGGCCCGTGTCTATCCCGACCATCCGTCGGTGGTGCACGGGGCCAAGCGCTTTACCTGGGGCGAGACCTATACGCGGGTGAGAAAGCTTGCCTCGGCCCTCTCCAAGCGCGGCATCGGCCACCTGGACACGGTCGCCATCATGGGCGCCAACACGCCCGAGATGTATGAGGCGACCTTCGCCGTGCCCATGGCGGGGGCGGTCATCAACACCCTCAACGTGCGCCTGGACGCGGAGGCCATCGCCTTCTGCCTCAACCATGGCGAGGCCAAGCTGCTGCTGACCGATACCGAATTCGCGCCGACGGTGAAGGCGGCCCTGGCCCTGATCGGCCGCGACATTCCGGTGATCGACATCGTCGACAGCGAAGCCGGGCACGAGCATGTCACCCTGGGCGAAACCGATTACGAAAGCCTGCTCGCCGAGGGCGACGAAGATTTTCCGTGGGACCTGCCCAAGGACGAATGGCAGGCGATCTCGCTCAACTACACATCCGGCACCACGGGCGACCCCAAGGGCGTGGTCTACCACCACCGCGGCGCCTATCTGAACGCGGTGTCCAACGCCGTCGGCTGGAACATGGCGCATCATCCGGTCTATCTCTGGACCCTGCCGATGTTCCATTGCAACGGCTGGTGTTTTCCCTGGACCATCGCGGCCCTGGCCGGCACCAACATCTGCCTGCGCCGGGTCACCGGCGCCAACATCTATGACGCCATCGCCACCCACAAGGTCACCCATATGTGCGGCGCGCCCATCGTCATGAGCTTCCTGGTCAACGCCACGCCGGACGAAAAGAAGCCCTTCGACCACACGGTCAAGTTCATGGCCGCCGCCGCCCCGCCCCCGGCCGCGACCTTGGAGGCCATGCAACGCGAAGGCATCGAGGTCACCCATGCCTACGGCCTGACGGAAACCTATGGCCCCGCCGTGATGTGCGCCTGGCATCCCGAATGGGACGCCCTGCCGATCGAGGAACAGGCCCAGAAGAAATCCCGCCAGGGCGTGCCCTATCACGCGCTCAACGACCTGCAGATCATCGACCCGGACACCATGCAGCCCGTGCCCGCCGACGGCGAGACCATGGGCGAGGCCATGTTCCAGGGCAACATCGTCATGAAGGGCTACCTGAAGAACCCGGAGACGTCGGAAAAGTCCCTCGCCGGCGGCTGGTTCCATTCCGGCGACCTGGGCGTCATGCATCCCGACGGCTATATCCAGCTCAAGGACCGGTCCAAGGACATCATCATTTCCGGCGGCGAAAACATCTCGTCCATCGAGGTCGAGGGCGTGCTCTACAAACACCCCGCCGTCCTGACCGCCGCCGTGGTCGCCAAGCCCGACGACAAATGGGGCGAAACCCCCTGCGCCTTCGTGGAACTGAAGGCGGGCGTGCCGGCGCCGACGGCGGAAGACATCATCCAATTCTGCCGCGACAACCTGGCCCATTACAAATGCCCGAAACACGTGGTGTTCGGCGACCTGCCGAAGACGAGCACGGGGAAGATTCAGAAATTCAAGTTAAGGGACGCGGCGGCAGACGCCTGAGCGTCATTCCCGCGCAGGCGGGAATCCATATCCGCTATGAAGGCTGGACCCCCGCCTTCGCGGGGGTGACGTATGGGGGCGGGTCGCGTCAACCGCATCAAAGGCCGCACGGCGCCGACCATATCAAGGGGGCGGCGCCGTGCCGACCGCGCCAACCCACGGCGCCGCGTTCCGCCCATACAGTTCATACAAAAACGCGGCAGCCCTCGCAGGCTGCCGCGTCTTGTGTTCCCCGATCATCTGAAACGCTTCGCAGCGGGGTATTGCCGCCGGCTTAACCCCGGCAGCCGTCCGCGCACAAGCGCCGCCATCTCTTAGTGCCGAGTGGCGATCCCTTCCATTTCGTCTTTGATCCTGAGTTTTTCTTTCTTGAGGGCGTGTATTTCAATGTCGTCGGGGAGAGGTCTTGAGCTTTCCTGGTTGATCAGGTCTTCCAGTGTTGAATGACGTACCTTTAAGGCTTCCAACCGTTGTTCAAGACTCATATTGACGAACTCCTTCCTCAATGGGGGGCCGTCAGACCGTCGACGGCCCGTATCAAGCACGTTTGTCACGACATTGTCATGGTAGCCGAGATTGGAACAAAAATAAACCTATCGCCCTGAAAACGACAGATTGTGTCGCGGCTATAACCCCCTGAATCCAGGGCCGTTCATCCTGTTCGGTGGATTTTCCTAGGGAAAATTCCGGCCTTTTCCCGCGCCCGGGTCAACGGTCGCCCAGGCAGATGCCGAGGCCGCGCGCCGTGCGCGCCTGGGATCCCTCGAGATCGACGCAGCGCGGCCCGTCGGCCAGGTCCCGGAGCGCCGTGTCGATGGTATCGCCACCCCGCCAGCCGACCATGCGCCCCGTTTTCCCCGCCGCCGCCAGGTCCACGGCATGAACGCCGAAGGCCGAGGCCAGAAGCCGGTCGATGCTGGTCGGCATGCCGCCGCGCTGCACATGGCCCAGCACGGTGACCCGCACGTCGGCCCCCGTGGCCCGGGCGATCTCCGCCCCCACGACCTGCCCGGCGCCGCCGTAATGCGCCTTGCCGCCGGGATCGGGGCGGGTTTCGATATGCCCGCCGATGGGTTTCGCCGCCTCGGCGCAGATGACCAGCGCGTGGTTGCGGCCTTCCTGGGTCACGGACGCCAGCTTGGCTGTGATGGCCGCCGCGTCATAAGGAATTTCCGGGATCAAGATCACGTCGGCACCGCCGGCGATGCCGGCCGCGAGCGCGATGTGCCCCGCGTCGCGGCCCATGACCTCCAGCACCATGACGCGCTGATGGCTGGCCGCCGTGGGCTGCAAACGGTCCAGCGCCTCCACCGCCGTCGCCACGGCGGTGTGATATCCGATGCACATCTCCGTGCCCGGCACGTCGTTGTCGATGGTCTTGGGAATGCCGACGAAAGGCAGGTTTCCCTGGTCGGCCAGGCGCTTGAGAATGCGCATGGAGCCGTCGCCGCCGATCCCGATCAATGCGTCCAGGCCAAGGCCGCGGATGCCGTCGAGAACCTCGGCCGAACGGTCGGAGACCCCGCCCTTGCCGTCCGGGAAGGTGAAGGGATTGCCCTTGTTGACGGTGCCCAACATGGTGCCGCCCTGGCGCAGGATGTCGCCGGTGAAGACGGCAAGATCAAGCGGCCGCGCCTTCACGGGCCGTTCCATCAACCCCCGCGTGCCCTGAAGGATACCCACGACTTCGGCCCCGTATCCCGTCACCGCGCGCTTCACCACGGCGCGGATCGCGGCGTTCAATCCGGCGCAGTCACCGCCACTGGTCAGCAGCCCCAGGCGTTTCATGGTGTCGGCCCTCTTGGATTCCGGTTGAGTGGCGTCTATAGGATCGATAACCATTCTGCTATCATGAAAGACAAGCAGACGGAAACAACCGTCGCCGCGGGTTTGGCGGCCATTTTCCCCACGGAGCACCATGGACGAGCAGGACGCGTTACGCCGCAGGCTAGAGGAATTGAAGGTCGAACACCGCGACCTGGACGAGGCCATCAGCCACCTCGCCGATTCCCCGCCTTTCGACCAGATCAAATTGCAGCGCCTGAAAAAGCGCAAACTGATCCTGAAGGACGAGATCGCGTCGCTGGAAGATCAGCTGCTGCCCGACATCATCGCCTAGGTTATTTGCTCAGGACGGCCTCGACCGCCTTCAGCACCCGGGGTGCGGTCGGCGAGGTCGGCGTGGAAAACCAGTCGACCAGCCGCCCGTCGGGGGCGATCAGATATTTGTGGAAGTTCCAGCGCGGCTTGGCCAGCGCCCCCAGTTCCTTGCCCGCCCAGGCGTAGAACGGGTGGGCCCCCTCACCCGTGACCGCGACCTTTTCCGTCAACGGAAAGTCGACGCTGAAATTGACCTCACAAAACTCCTTGATTTCGGCCGCCGTGCCCGGTTCCTGCCCGCCGAAATCGTTGGACGGCACGCCCAGCAGCACGAAGCCCTTGTCCCGGTAGCGGGTCCATAGATCCTGCAGGGCCGCGTACTGCGGCGTGAAGCCGCATTGTGAGGCCGTGTTGACGATCAGCACCGCCTTGCCCGCGAAGGACTTCAGCGGCAACGGCGCGCCGTCGATGGCGGTGAAGGCGAAATCATGGGCGGTGGTCTTGGGGGCGTCAGCGGCCATGGCGGCTCCTGAAATCAACAGGGCAAGCAGGGACAGGATGCGGATTGCGACCATAACGGCCCCCCGGCAACATCGGAACACCCAAGGTTAGTGGGCACCACCCAGACTACCGGTTTTCACGAAATAGTCGACGGCGACGCCGTAATTGGGGTCGTCGTCGGAATCCAGCATCAACTGTCCGGCGCGGCTGAGCAGCTGGTGGCAATCCCGGGACAGGTGGCGCAATTGCAGGGTCTTGCCCTGGGCATTGTATTTCACGGCCAGCGCCTCGATGGCCTGCAGGGCCGAATGATCGACAACCCGGCTGTTCATGAAATCGATGATGACCAGGCCCGGGTCGGATTCCGGCTTGAACAGTTCGTCGAACCCGTCGGTCGACCCGAAGAACAGCGGCCCTTCGATCTGATAGACCTTGCCGCCCTCGGGCGTCTCGTGGGTCTTGGCATGGATGCGGGTCGCGTTGTTCCAGGCATAGGCCAGGGCCGAAACGATGACCCCGACGACCACAGCGACAGCCAGATCGGTGGCCACGGTAACGACCGTAACCAACCCCATGACCAGGGCATCGGTCAGGGGAATACGGCGCACGATCAAAAAGCTCTGCCAGGCGAAGGTGCCAATGACGACCATGAACATGACGCCGACCAAGGCGGCCAGGGGGATCTGTTCGATCAGGCTGGAGGCGACTAGGATAAAGGCCAGAAGGAACAGCGCCGCGGAAATCCCCGACAGCCGCGTGCGCCCGCCCGATTGCACGTTGATCATGGACTGGCCGATCATGGCGCAGCCGCCCATGCCGCCGAACAGACCCGTGACCGTGTTGGCCACGCCCTGGGCGACGCATTCCTGGGAAGCCCCACCCCGCTTGCCGGTGATCTCGCCGACCAGGTTCAGGGTCAACAGGCTTTCGATCAGGCCGATGGCGGCCAGGATGACCGCATAGGGGATGATGACTTTCAGGGTCTCCAAGGTCAGCGGCACCATGGGGATATGGAAATCAGGCAGCCCGCCCTTGATCGTCGCCAGATCGCCGACCCGGGGCACGTCGAGACCGAAACCGATCACGATGGCGGCGACCACCGCGATCCCTGCAAGGGGGGCGGGAACGACGGAGGTGATTTTCGGCATCGCCCAGATGATCGCCATGGTCAGACCGACCAGGCCCAGCATGACGGCAAGCGGCCAGCCGGTCATCCAGACCTTGGCGCCGTCGGCGTCCGTAACCTGGAATTGCGTCAACTGGGCCAGGAAGATGACGATCGCCAAGCCGTTGACGAACCCCATCATCACCGGGTGCGGCACCAGACGGATGAACTTGCCCAGGCGCAGCAGCCCGGCCGCGATCTGGATAAGGCCCATCAGAACGACCGTGGCGAACAGATATTCGACCCCGTGACTGGCGACCAGGGCCACCATGACCACGGCCAAGGCCCCGGTGGCACCGGAAATCATGCCCGGCCGGCCGCCGATGAGCGCCGTGATCAAGCCCACCAGGAAGGCAGCATACAGCCCGACCAGGGGATGCACCCCGGCAACGAAGGAAAAGGCCACGGCCTCCGGCACCAGGGCCAGGGACACGGTCAGGCCTGACAGAAGTTCCGTCTTGATGCGGCCGAAAAGATGGGCCGGCGATCCGTCGCCTTTCCAGTCGGCAAAAGAAAAGCAGCCCGCAAGAGCGGTGAGTAAACGTAGAGACAAGATGATTAATTCCGATGTGGGTGAATAAACGGTGGTCTAGTCGGCATGCTTTTTCGGCTTCTTGCGCTTTAACGGCGCATCACCGGCCGACTTGGGGCCGCCAGGGGCTTGGCCCCGATGGGGCTTCTTTACCTTGTACGACGTCTTCCCCTTGGCCTTCTTACCGGCCTTACCGGCCCCGTCCCAGGGCTTGTCACCCCGGGGCTTTTGCGGACGGTCGGCGGGCGGCGGGCGGTCGTCGTTCATGGCATCGGCCCGCGCGTCCTCGCGGCGTGAGAACTTTTTCTTCTTGGGCGCGTCGCCACGGGCGGCCGCCTGCGGGTTCCAGGCCGGCCTGTCGCCCTGATAGGTCTTGCCGCGCTGTTCGCGGCCGCCATCGGCCGGCATGTCCGGCAGGCCGTCGACCCGCGCCACACGGATGGTCTTTTCCATGGTCATGTCGGAACCCAGTTCCTCGACGAAGCGCTCGGCGCTATCGGCGCTCAGTTCGACGAAGGTTTCCGTGTTGAAGATGCGGATGGCGCCGATTTCACGCTTGGTCATATGACCGGCGCGGCACAGCATGGGCAGCAGCCAACGCGGTTCGGCATTCTGCTTATGGCCGACGGAAAGAGAGAACCACACTCCGCCCTTGAAGGCGTCGCGGCGGCTTTCCTTGCGCTCCGCCGAGCGGTCGGACGGGCCCGTATCCAGCAGTTCCTCCGGCGCCGACATGCCGGCCATCTGCTGGCGCAGGAAGGCGGCGGCAATCTGCTCGGCGCTATAGCGGCTGAGAAGTTCGGTCGCGAAGGCCTGTTCCTCGTCGTTCAGGGGCTCACTCAGGACCGGGTCCGTCAGAATACGTTCCCGGTCGCGGGCCAGGATTTCATCGGCCGACGGCGCCTTGGCCCAAGTCGCCTCGACATTGGCGCTGTCCAGCAGACGTTCTGTGCGGTAGCGCAGATTGTGCGGCACGATCAGGGCACAGACACCCTTGCGCCCGGCCCGGCCCGTGCGGCCGCTTCGGTGCAGCAGGGTTTCCCGGGTCTTCGGGATGTCGGCATGGATCACCAGTTCCAGATCGGGCAGGTCGATGCCGCGCGCCGCTACGTCGGTGGCGATGCAGACTTTGGCCCGGCCGTCCCGCATGGCCTGGAGCGCGTGGGTGCGTTCGTTCTGGCTCAGCTCGCCCGACAAGGCGACAACGGCGAAGCCCCGGTTGGCGAAGCGGCTGGTCATGTGGTTGACCGTGGCGCGCGTTGCGCAGAACACCAGGGCGCTTTTCGCGTCGTAATAGCGCAGCAGGTTGATGATGGCGTTTTCCCGGTCGTTGGGGGCCACGGCCAGGGCGCGGTATTCGATGTCGAGGTGCTGTTTCTGCTCCTCCGTCGTCGCGACCCGCACGGCGTTGCGCTGATAACGCTTTGCCAGGGTCGCGATGCTGCGCGGAACGGTGGCGGAAAACATCAGGGTGCGGCGGTCCGCGGGGGCCGAGTCGAGGATGAATTCAAGATCTTCGCGGAAGCCCAGGTCGAGCATCTCGTCGGCCTCGTCCAGCACCACGGCACGCAGGCTGGAAACATTGAGCGATCCGCGTTCGATATGATCGCGCAGACGCCCCGGCGTGCCGACGACGATATGCGCCCCCTTGTTGAGAGCCCGGCGTTCGCCGCCCATGTCCATGCCGCCGATGCAGGAGGCCGAAACCGCGCCCGTCATCTCGTACAGCCAATCCAGTTCGCGTTTGACCTGAAGCGCCAATTCCCGCGTCGGCGCCACGACCAGGGCCAGCGGTTCCCGCGCGCGCTCGAAACGCTCGGCCCCCGCCAACAGGGTCGGCGCCAATGCCAGACCAAAGGCCACGGTCTTGCCCGACCCGGTCTGGGCCGAGACCAAAACATCCGCATCCCGAAGCTCCGGTGCGAGGATCGCGGTCTGCACGGGGGTCAGGACGGTATACCCGCGTTTGGTCAACGCCTGGCCAAGCGCCATCGCGACGCCGTCGAATTCTGTCATGTCACATCTTTCGGAATGCGGGTTTCGTGCGCCCGGAAGCGGTGCACCACCCTCGGCGCACGCGCGCCGCCGCACAATGCGCGGCGATACATGCGTGTTGGCCCGTGTTGTAGTTAACGCGGAGGAGACTGTAAAGCCTGGACCTTCGCTCTAGAGCAGGTTCCAGCACCCTAGCGCAGGTTGCGGTCGGCGGCAGTGATGGCCGCTTCGGCGGTCATGCCCGGCTCCAGCATGGCAACGCCTGTGCGCGCCTCCAGGAAAAGGCCCTGGGCCGTATGGGTGGCGCGCAGCGCCGCTTCGATCTCACCGGCCTTGCGCCGCGCCCCTTCGAGCCCGTCTTCCAGCACGACCATGGCGAAATCGTTGCCACCCAGGCTGCCCATGACCATCGCCTGATGACTGTCCGATCCCAGCACGTCGCAGGTCAGGCATAGGGCCTGATCCAGCACCGCGATGCCGTGGGCCCGGCGGATATCATCGCCGTTGGCGAGATGCACCAGGATCAGCGCCGGCCGCGCCTCGATATGTCCCAGACGGTGGATCAGCTTTTCCATCTCGGCCATGACGCCCCGCCGGTTCAAGGCCGGCACCACCGGATGGCGAAACGCGTTCTCGCGCGCCGCGGCCAGTTCCTCCTGGGCATGGACAAGCTGGCGGCGCAGGGGTTCGATCTCGGACGCCATGCGTTCGATAGCATGCTGAGCCTCCGGTGACAGGCCTTCCATCGACAGAAGGCCCGACACGTTAATGGCCGGTTCCGAATGGCCGTTCTTGGCCTGCTCTTCGTGGTGCTCTTCTTTCTTGCCACCGCCCGGGCCGGCGCCGCCGCCGTGCCCTCCGCCAGGTCCTACCGGCTGGACGGGGGCGGCTTGGTTCACATCCATGGCCGGGTCTCCCTTCCAGGTCGCCGTTCTCGGCGAACAAACGGACTGCTGTCACATTAGATTACCTTTATATTGTTAATAAAGCCTTACGTTTCAAGGATATTTGAACCCTTGCGGTGACGGCGGCGGGCCATATAATGACGCGCTTCCCGTCACCCGAAGGCCACCGATGCGGCCTTCACCGGAAGCGAGGTCTCAACATGCCGCAATCGGCCGCCGACACTCCCCTGGTCGGCATCATCATGGGCAGTCAATCGGACTGGGACACCATGCGCCATGCGGCGGATGTGCTGGCCGAACTCGGCGTCCCGCATGAGACCCGCATCGTTTCCGCCCACCGCACACCCGATCGCCTGTACGACTACGCCAAGGCGGCGCGCGGCCGTGGCCTCAAGGCGATCATCGCCGGCGCCGGAGGGGCGGCCCACCTGCCCGGCATGGCAGCGGCGCTGACGCCGCTGCCCGTGTTCGGCGTACCGGTGGAAAGCAAGGCCCTGAAGGGCATGGATTCCCTGCTGTCGATCGTGCAGATGCCCGGCGGCGTGCCCGTCGGCACCTTGGCCGTCGGCAAGCCCGGGGCCAAGAACGCAGGTCTCTTGGCGGCCGCCGTGATCGCGCTGATGGACGACGATGTCGCCGCAGCGCTCGACGATTTCCGCGCCAAGCAGACGGCCTCCGTCGCCGACGTCCCCACGGACGATCCCAAAGGTTCCTGACATGGCCCCCCGTTCTGTTCACCCGCTGCCTCCCGGCAGCACCATCGGCATTATGGGCGGCGGCCAGCTCGGCCGCATGACGGCCCTGGCGGCGGCCCGGCTCGGCTACAAATCCCATATCTTCTCGCCGGAAGACGATTCCCCCGGCATCCAGGTCTCGGCGGCGGCAACCATCGCCGACTATCAGGACCGCACGGCCCTGCAATCCTTCGCCGAGGCCGTCGACGTGGTGACCTTCGAGTTCGAGAATGTCCCGGCGGACAGCGCCGCCTTCCTTGCCGACCACGCCCTGGTCCGGCCCGGCCCGCAATGCCTGGCCATTGCCCAGGACCGCCTGCTGGAAAAGGAATTCATCAACAAGACGGCGCCGACCACGCCTTATCGACGGGTCACCTCCGCCGAGGATTTGGCCAAGGCCGCCGACGAGATCGGCCGCCCGGCGGTGCTCAAGACATCCCGCATGGGATACGACGGCAAGGGCCAGGTGCTGATCGCCCCCGATTGCGACTACGCCGCCGCCTGGGCGGAAATGGGCGCCGAGATCGGCATCCTGGAAGCCTTCGTCGATCTGGACTGCGAGATTTCGGTGATCACCGCGCGCTCGCCCCACGGCGGCTGGGCGACCTATCCAGCGGTCGAGAACCGCCACGTCAATCACATCCTGGACACCACCATGGCCCCGGCCCGTCTGCCGGACGGCTTGGCCGATCAGGCCGTCGCCATCGCCCACGATTTGGCCGAAGCGCTGGACCTTGTCGGCCTGCTGGCGGTCGAGATGTTCGTGACCCGGGATCAGCGCATCCTGGTCAACGAAATGGCCCCCCGGCCCCATAATTCCGGCCATTGGACCATGGATGCCTGCGCCACCAGCCAGTTCGAACAACTGGTGCGCGCGGTCTGCGGCCTGCCGCTGGGGTCCGTCGACTGCCACCACGACGCGGTCATGAAGAACCTGATCGGCGACGCCGTGAACGGCTGGCCCGACCTTTTGGCCGATCCGGGCGCCCGCCTGCATCTTTATGGCAAAGCCGAAGCCCGGCCGGGCCGCAAGATGGGCCACGTCAACCGGCTTTACCCCAAAGGCAAGCTGCCCAACGGGTAACGGCAACCCGCCGCGGGATCAGGCCGTGCCGGCCAGATCGTCCAGAGTGATGCGGCGCATCCGGTAGGCTTCCAGCAATTCGATCTCGACCGCGACGGAACGGCCAAGTTCGGCCAGCACCGTGTTCTTGACGAAGCGCTTCAGGTCCTCGGTCTGGCCGGGGAACACCAGGATATTGGTCAGCAACTCGCGCCGCACCAGGGGCGGAAACACCAGCAATTCACCGACCAGAAGCTGTTTGACCGCCTCGGGAATGCGCAGGCTGCCGAACAGGCGGTCCAGGCAAAAGCTGTAGATGCCGAAATCCAGTTTTCCGGCAACTTCGGCGGTGAAGGCCTTGAACTCCTCGACGAAGGCCGCCGGTGTCATGCCGCCGTCCATCATGCGCCGGACATGGTCGAGGAATTCACGATAGCGTGCCCGGGCCGGGCTCAACTGATCGTTCAGTTCGGCCTCGATGGACTTGATCTCGGCCTCGCGGAAGCCCTTTTCCAACAAGGTATGGGCGCTGTCGCGCACCCGCTCGTCCAGGGCCTGTTCCTCGATCAGCGAGAACAGCCGTTCATAGCTGTCGCGATCGCGCTTTTTCTTCAGTTTCTTGGCCAACTGGCCAAGGGGCAGGATCGCCGCCTGGGCGACCAGTTTGTCACGGGAATAGATTGCCGCCATGGCGGCCGCATCGGGGGGGATCGCGATGTTGCGTGCGAAATCCTCGGTAATGACGAAGCGATGGCCGTCGACGACGGTCAGGTAGCGGTTAAGCTTGCAACATTCCAGGAAGTGGTTGGCCAGATTGAACGGCGCGACGGCGGCTTCCTGACGATAGGTTCGACCGTTGGCCGGATTGGCGGCGGCGGTTGTACCGGTTTGCGCAGCGCTCACGGTCCGCGTCTCCTTTTGCTCAAGACCCCATCAATCCCTGGGCAAAGCATAACCGACTGCGGCGCCGCCTGAAAGGTTTCCATAATGCGGGAAATTCACCCCCGGCAGGGCCGCGTCAGGCCGCCGATCCGGGCCGGTGACGGTTAGTGGCCGCCTTCAGACGCTTGAGGAAGCCCAACGGCGACGGCAGACGGCCGAGCGCCTGTTCCGCCTTGGCTTTGTACATGGGAATCTTCAGGACATCGGCCAAACGCCGGTCCAGATAACCCCAAGTGTCGGCGAAACCGTCCGAGGAATCGGACAGCCAATACAGAATGGTCGAGGTATAGACCGGGGCCAGCAGCCCCCGCTTGGTATAATGGTTGAAATCCGCCGCCCGGTCGCCGGCCGCGTGCCAGATATGATCGCAGGTGCGCCAGGTCATACGCGCCGCCAGGGGCGCGTTCTGCGGCATCGCCAGGAACGACAACAGCCGGCGCATGGCCTCGCGGTAGGGCGCGTTCATTTCCAGTCGCAGGCGCACGCCCAAGGCCACCCGTTCCCGCACCTTGAGGGCATCCAGGTCGACCTTCGCCAGTTCCGACAGCATGCGCCGGTCGGACCAGTCGGCGAAATGGTCGGCGGCATCCGCCATGCCGCCCGGAAAGGCGCGCAACACGTCCGCCGGCCCCAAGTCCAAGTCCCCAGCCCCCCGTTCCAGGGCTTTCCGCGACCAGCCGTCGAAGGGCACGTGGTCAAGCGCCGCCGCGATCAGGCGGTCGCGCAGGGCCATGTGGCGGGTGCGGGCCTCGTCGGCGGTCATGCGCGTCGTTTGGGCAGTCATGCGGCTTCTCCGTCTTCGCTGCCGGTCTCATCGGCCATGATCGTGCGGGGCGCGCGGGCCATTTCCTCCGCAAAGCCGAAGGTCGACAGGTCGGTCATCCGCATCGGGTAGAGAATACCGTCCAGATGGTCGCATTCATGCTGCACCACGCGGGCGTGATAGCCTTTGGCCTCGCGCTCGAAGGTTTTGCCGTCCAGGCCCTGGGCGCGATAGCGGATATGGACTGCGCGCGGGACCCGGCCGGTCAGCTCCGGCAAGGACAGGCAGCCCTCCCAGCCTTCCTCGACCTCGTCGCCGATGATTTCGATCACCGGATTGACCAGCACGGTCAGCGGCACGTCCTTCTTATCCTCACAACGCTCACCCGGCACGCGGAATACCACGATGCGCAGCGGCACATGGACCTGGGGGGCCGCCAGGCCGATGCCCGGCGCGTCGGCCATGGTTTCCACCATGTCGGCGATCAGGCCGTGAATGCGCGGATCCTTGGGGTCTTCGACCGGCTGGGCCGTGCCCATCAACACCGGATGTCCCATGCGCGCGATTTTCAGAATGGCCATCGTCGAAATCCTCTTGATCGGGGGGAGTGAAGACGCCTTTATGACGCCGGATGGTTCCCCCGGAAATAACACGTTTGCTCCTTCACAAGGGGATATCTATGTGATAGAAGCCCGTCTTCCCGGACCGGTGATAGCACAGGTCCGATTGATTTTGTTGACTATAAGATTAGGAGCGTGACCTTACCGTGCAAGTCATTGTCCGAGACAACAACGTGGATCAGGCCCTCAAGGCCCTGAAAAAGAAGATGCAGCGCGAAGGCATCTTCCGCGAAATGAAGCTGCGCCGCTCCTACGAAAAGCCCTCCGAGCGCCGGGCCCGTGAAAAGGCCGAAGCCGTGCGTCGTGCGCGCAAGCTTGAGCGCAAGCGGATCGAGCGCGAGGGCTTCTAGCTCTCCGCCGGCCGCCGGTCCTTGATTGACCGGCCGTTTTCAATTTTTCGCAACGCCCCAGGTCCCGATTGGGACGGTGGGGCGTTTCGTTTGCGCGAACCGCAGTTGCGGAACCTTTTCGCGTGGATGCTTGACAGCCCTCTCCGAAATCCCTACCCGGATTGCACCCTGATGCCCGAATGTTCGGAAATGGGAAGGTGGCAATGACGGCGGCGGACCTGCGGAAAGGGAATCTGGCCTTCCTGGAACAAGCCGCCGCGCCGGTGGCCGCAGCCCTTTCCCATCTACCGCCATCCGCTTCGGCGGCCCCTTCCCCCGAGCCCCCGGCCAACCCGACTTTTATTGCGCGCCTCGCCGTCCAGGCCCCGGAACCCGACGGCCGGGACCCTTATCTCACTCGTTTCATTCAGGATATCCTGACCGAGGCGCGGGCCGCGGACATTCCCCTTTTATCCTCTCCCACCTTTACCCTGTCCTGCGCCCTAATGGTGATGGGGGCACTGGAAACGCGCGGTTTGTTGAACTTTGTCCGCAAAACACGCTGCATCTATCTGTTCGTCGTCATCGACGACCTTGAGCGGTTCAACGCCAACCTAGACCTCGTCGACTGGCCCGCCACGGCGCGTCAGGTGCGCAACCATGGGGGAGAGATATTCTTCATCCCATCGGATGATCCGGTCGTGATCGCCGGCAAGGCATATTCGATCCTTTCCGCGACCGCCCCATGGGCCCTGGACGCCATGACGATTGCGGCCTTCGGCCCTATCCCCATCGCCCAACCCCTGGCCGACACCCTGGGCCGTCTGGGCTATCGGGCGCTTTCGACGCTCGGCACCTTCTATGACAACTGCCTGATGCTGCGAAATTCAGAGACCAACCTGCGGCAGCCGAAATCCTTTCTGTACACACGCCGGGCGCGGCCTGCTCGAAACCTCCCGGCCTGGGTGGTTGGCAGCGGCCCGTCGCTGGACACGGACCTTGCCTTCCTGAAGAAAAACCAGGATCGCGCGGTGATTATCAGCTGTGGATCCGCCTTGGCGCCTTTGATGGCGGCGGGCATTTGTCCGGATTTCCATGTCGAGTTGGAAAACCTGAATGTCGGCATGGTCCTGGATCCGGTGGCCCGATCGTTCGATCTAAGCCCCATTCCCCTGGTTGCGCCGATCTCCGTCGATCCCGACGCCGTCGGCAAGTTCCGCTGTACCGTGTTCACCAGCCGCCAAAACCTGCCGACCCACTCCCTCTATGCCCTGGATATGGACTGCCAGCCGATCCTCGGGGAGCCGACGGTCAGCAACCTCGCCCTGGCCTTCGCCCGTGAACAGAATTTTCCAGAAATCTGCTTCTTCGGCACCGACATGGGCGCGCGCGACCGCGACCGCGACCATGCGGACGGCACCTGGCACCGAATGTCCGGAGACGATTACCACGCCCCTGAATATGACATTCCGGTGCCCGGCAACTTCGGCGGCACGTGCCAGACCTCCGCAGGCCTCTACCAGGCTCTACAGGCCCTGTCCCTGGCCGTGAAACACGACCCTAGTGATCGCATCTATCTCAACTGTTCAGACGGCGCGGCGATCGAGGGCGCCCGGGCGGTTCGGTCTGCGGACCTGACGCCGCCGCCCGCGACGCAGCCGAAACAAAAAACCGTCGCGGCAATCCTCGACGATTTTGTTCCCTGGAACGCCTCCCGGATGCCGTCCCCCTGGCCGGGGCCGGAGATGATCGCGGAGATCGAGGGTCAGTTCCAACAACTCCGCGGTATCCTCAAAGGGATCCGGAATTTCGCCGACAAGGCCTATATCCCCATGGCCGGGCAGGTTTTCCGTTATGCGGAGGGGCATACCGAACTCGCCCCGGCGGGCGCAAAAAGCGCTGCCAACATCCTGGTCCGCGGGACCGTCGGCATGCACCTCGTATTCATGGAATACTTCCTCAACCGGCTGTCGACGCCCGACCATCTGGCGCATATGGGCCAAGCCTGCCTGCGGTTCCTGGACCGGTCGTTGAACGAGATCCTGGCAGATGCCCGGGACCGCATCGGCGGTGACCGCGTTCGAAACATCCCGGATTTCGATGCGATCCGCACACCGCCCGGCGCACAATTCCCGCCGGGGCCGCCGATGCCGCGCAATGCGCCCTGCCCTTGCGGGTCGGGAAAACGCTACAAGCAATGCCACGGGCGAACAGCCTAAGCCGCCGCCCAACGCGTTCCCATCCGTTCAAAACGTGCGTATGAGGTCAGCCCAGGGCCTGGACGATCTCTTCCGTCATCTTCTTGGCGTCGCCGAACAGCATCATGGTGTTGTCGGCATAGAACAGCGGGTTATCGACCCCGGCATAGCCCGACGACATGCCGCGCTTGATGAACAGCACCGTGCCGGCCTTTTCCACGTCGAGGATCGGCATCCCGGCGATCGGGCTCTGCGGATCGGTCTTGGCGGTGGGGTTGGTCACGTCGTTGGCACCGATCACGTAGGCGACGTCGGCGGTGGAGAATTCGTGGTTGATCTCCTCCAGCTCGAACACCTCGTCATAGGGCACGTTGGCCTCGGCCAGAAGCACGTTCATATGCCCCGGCATGCGGCCTGCGACGGGGTGGATGGCATAGCGGACTTCGACCCCTTCGGCCTTCAGCATGTCGGCCATTTCGCGCACGGCATGCTGGGCCTGGGCCACGGCCATGCCGTAGCCCGGCACGATGATGACCTTGGACGCGTTCTTCATGATGAAGGCCGCATCGTCGGCCGCACCCGATTTCACGGACTTGCCTTCGCTTGACGTCGCGGCGGCGGCCCCGCCGGCATCCCCCCCGAAACCGCCCAACAGCACGTTGATGATCGAGCGGTTCATGCCTTTGCACATGATGTAGGACAGGATCGCACCCGAGGAGCCGACCAGCGCCCCGGTGATGATCAGCGCCGGGTTGGACAGGGTGAAGCCGATGCCGGCCGCGGCCCAGCCCGAGTACGAGTTGAGCATGGACACGACCACGGGCATGTCGGCGCCGCCGATCGGGATGATCAGCAAAAAGCCGATGGCGAACGACAGCGCCACGATGCCCCAATAAACCGAATGGGATTCCGAGCCGACGAAGATAATGATGAGCGCCAGGATCGCGAGGCCGACCAGCAGGTTCAGCTTGTGCTGCCCCGGGAAGGTGATGGGCGATCCCGACATGATGCCCTGCAGCTTGGCGAAGGCAATGACCGAGCCGGAGAAGGTAATCGCGCCGATCGCCGTGCCGAGCGACATTTCGACCAGGGACGCCCCCGGAATTTCACCGATCGCGCCCAGACCATAGGCCTTGGGATTGAACAGCGCCGACGTCGCCACGAACACCGCCGCCATGCCGACCAGGGAATGGAAGGCGGCGACCAGCTGCGGCAGGGCCGTCATCTGAATCTTCAGCGCCGTCACGGTGCCGATGGTGCCGCCGATGAGGATCGCCAGGATGATCATGCCGAACGACATGACGCCCGGGTCCATCAGCGTGGTGACTATGGCGATGGCCATGCCGATGATGGCCATCATGTTGCCGCGGCGCGCAGTTACCGGTGACGACAGGCCCCGGAGGGCCAAAATGAACAGCACCGAGGAAATGAGATAGGCGTAGCCCGTCCAGCTTGCGGTCATTGTTCAGGCCTCCCCTATTTCTTTTCTTTTTTCTTGAACATGGCGAGCATTCGCTGCGTCACGATGAAGCCGCCGAAGATGTTCACCGACGCCAGCGTGATGGCGAAGAACCCCATCCAGGACGAGAAATCCATGCCCTCGGGCCCGGCCGCCAGGATGCCGCCGACGATGATCACCGATGAAATGGCGTTGGTCACGCCCATCAGTGGCGAGTGCAATGCCGGGGTCACCGACCAGACCACGTAGTAGCCGACGAAGCAGGCCAGAACGAAGATGGTGAACAGCCCAAGAAAACTGTCATGGCCGCCCATGGCGGGGGCCTGCTGCGCGACGGCGGCGGCGGCATCCGCAGCCAGCCGTTGCGTCTGCTCAAGAAGCTGCGCGGCACCGGCCGCAAGTTCTTCAGCCTGTTTGGCGATCGTTGCGGTATCCATCGTCAGTTCCCCTTGTCTTGGGTTTTGTCGTCGGACGTCTCGGCCGGTTTGTCATCGGCCTTCTTGGCCGCGGGCTTCTTGGCCGGGGCTTTCTTTGCCGGAGCCTTGGCCCCCATGGCATCCTTGACCCGCGCGTTCACGACCTCGCCGTCGCGGGTGACGCAGCAGCCCTTGACGATCTCGTCGTCCCAATCGATGGCCAGCGTGCCGGTCTTTTCCTTGTCCGTCAGCGGCGTCAGGAAGTTCAGAAGATTCTTGGCGTAAAGGTCCGAGGCCGTCTGCGCCAGACGGCCCGGCAGGTTGAAAATCCCGATAATCTTCACGCCGTTCGGCGTGGTGATGGTCTTGCCCGGCTGCGACATTTCGCAGTTGCCGCCCGCTTCGACCGCCAGATCGACGATCACCGCCCCGGCCTGCATGCTGGCGACCATCTCCTTGGTGATCAGCTTGGGCGCCGGGCGACCGGGGATCAGCGCCGTGGTCACGACGATGTCCTGTTTCTTGATGTGCTCGGCGACGACCTGTTTCTGCTTGTCGTAATATTCCTTGGGCATTTCCTTGGCGTAGCCGCCTTCGGTCTGGGCGTCCTTTTCCATTTCCGGATCGACGACCAGGAACTTGCCGCCCAGGCTTTCGACCTGTTCCTTGGTGGCGGGGCGCACGTCCGTCGCGGTGACGACCGCCCCCAGACGCTTGGCCGTGGCGATGGCCTGCAGTCCGGCGACGCCGACGCCCATGATGAAGGCCTTGGCCGGCGGCACCGTGCCCGCCGCCGTCATCATCATCGGGATACCGCGCCCGTATTCGGCGGCGGCCTCCAAAATCGCGCGATAGCCGGCCAGGTTGGCCTGACTGGACAGCACGTCCATGCTCTGGGCGCGGGAAATCCGCGGCACCAATTCCATGGCGAAGGTGGTGATGCCGGCCTTGGCATAGGCAGCCACATCATCCGGCGAGGTCAGGGCCGCCAACTGGGAAATCAGCACGGCGCCCTTCTTCATCTGGGCCGGCAGCGCCCCGGCGCCGGAGGTGGCGGGCGGATTGACCATGAGGACGATGTCGGCGGTCTTCAGCGCCGCCGCCGTGGCGATGGAGGCGCCGGCAGCCTTGTATACGTCGTCGGAAACGCTGGCCCCCTCGCCTGCACCCTTCTCGACGGCAACGTCATAGCCGAGGCCGACCAGCTTCTGAATCACCTGAGGCGACGCGGCGACGCGGGTTTCTCCGGCGCGGGTTTCCTTGGGAATTACGATCTTCATGGCTCTGGTCCCCTAGCCCTTGGTCATTCAAGCACCGGTATATGACGTGTCTACCGTGCTTGCACAAGTATCGCACAGCCTTTAAATCCTGCGTCGGAAAGCTTTTTCATGAAATGAAAATCACATGGAAATAATTCCGCATTATGGAATAGATGCTTAAAGCGTCCCGATTTCCGCCAGGTTGATGAAAGGCCCCTCATGATCTTCACGCCGACCGCCCGACGCGGCATGGTCACCGCCCCCCATCATCTGGCATCCCAGGCAGGGCTGCGCGTATTGCAGGACGGCGGCAACGCCATCGAAGCCATGGTCGCCACGGCGGCCACCATCGCCGTGGTCTATCCGCATATGAACGGATTGGGCGGTGACAATTTCTGGCTGGTCGCCCAGCCGGGACAACCGCCCGTGGGCATCGATGCCTGCGGTGCTGCCGCCGGTGCGGCGGACGCCGCATTCTACGCTAAGGCGGGCCATGCGAACGCCATTCCCCATCGCGGCCCCCTCGCCGCCCTGACCGTGGCCGGGGCCGTGTCCGGCTGGGCCGAGGCCCTGCGCATCTCGGCAACCTGGGGCGGCAAGTTGCCGCTCGACCGTTTGCTGGAAGATGCCCGCCATTACGCCGAGCACGGGGCGCCGGTGACACCGTCGCTGCACCACAACACCCTGGCCAAGAAGGACGAGATGACCGGCGTCCCCGGCTTCGCCCAGACCTTCCTGCCCGGCGGCGTCGGGGGAACCGCGCCCAACATCGGCGACACCCTGAAGCTTCCGGCCCTGGCCGAAACCCTCAAGCGCCTGGGCGCGGAAGGCCTCGACAGTTTCTACCGAGGCCCGCTCGCCAAGGTCATCGCCGCCGACCTGGAAAAATCCGGCAGCCCGATTGCCCTGGCCGACCTGGAACGCCACAAGGCGCTGGAACTCGCCCCCCTTTCCGTCGCCTGCGGCCCGCACACGATCTACAACATGCCGCCGCCGACCCAGGGCTTGGCGTCACTCATCATCCTGGCGCTGTACGAACGCCTGAAGGTCGAACAGGCCGAAGGTTTCGATTTCGTGCACGGCCTGGTCGAGGCCACCAAGCAGGCCTTCCGCGTGCGTGACAAATACGTCACCGACCCGACCTACATGACCGCCGACCCGAAGGATTTCCTGAGGACGGACAGCCTGGACGCCATGGCGGGCAACATCGACCGCAAGAAGGCCGCGCCCTGGCCCGATGCGGACCCCAACGGCGATACGGTGTGGTTCGGCTGCATCGACGGCGACGGCCGGGCCGTGTCGATGATCCAGAGCCTCTATTGGGAATTCGGCTCCGGCACGGTGCTGGAGGAAACGGGCATCACCTGGCAGAACCGGGGCACCTCGTTCTCCCTCGATCCCAAGGCATTGAACACCCTGAAACCGCACCGCCGGCCCTTCCACACCATCCAGCCGGCCATGGGCAGGCTCGCCGACGGGCGCACCATGGTCTACGGCACCATGGGCGGCGAGGGCCAGCCCCAGACCCAGGCCATGGTGTTCGCCCGCCATGTGCTGCACGGCATGGACCTGCAGGCCTCTGTCACGGCCCCCCGCTGGCTGCTCGGCCGCACCTGGGGGGCGGAGACGACCAACCTGCGCATCGAAAACCGGTTCGATCCGGCCGTGCTCGAGGCGCTGAAGGCCGCCGGCCATGACCTGGAGGTCGTCGGCCCGTTCGAGGAATTCATGGGCCACGCGGGCGCCATCGTGCGCCATCCGTCGGGATTGCTGGAGGGTGCTGCCGATCCGCGTTCGGACGGGGCCGTCGCTGCGTTCTAATGACGGGGACAGAAACGTCCATGCCCCCCGACGTTCGGAAAAGTGAGCCCACGGATCAGCCAGGAATTTTCAAGCTCTATCCACGGGCATTTCCCGAGGAGAACCTCATCCCTTTGGTCACGTCTCTGCTGGACGATCCTGCGTCCGTACTGTCCCTGATTGCCCTCTCGGCCTCTGAAATCACGGGACACGCAGCCTGTACATTCTGCGAACTTGAAGGGCAGAACCGGCGTGTGGCGCTGCTTGGCCCGATTGCGGTTGATCCTGACCACCAGAGGCAGGGGGTCGGCCAGGCCTTGGTGCGCGACGTCTTTACCCGCATGGAAGCAAGCGACATTGATCGGGTCTGCGTACTCGGCGATCCCGCATATTACCGGCGGTTCGGCTTCGCACCCGAAACCGGCGTCGAACCGCCCTATCCGCTACCAAATGAATGGCGTGGCGCCTGGCAATCGCGATTGCTGAATGATGACGATTGCAGCCTTTCCGGTCGGATGGCGGTGCCCGCGCCGTGGCGCGACCCGGCCCTTTGGGGGGCCTAATCCGGCCGCTTCGCCACCATGTCGATCTCGACCAGCGCGCCGCGCGCCAGGCCAGTGACTCCGACGGTGGTGCGCGCCGGCAGGCGGTCGGGCGGGAAATAGGATTTGTAGGTTTCGTTCATCGTCTCGTAGTCCTGCTCGAACCGCGTCAAATAGATGCGGCACGACAGGACGTGGCTGAGGTCCAACCCCAGTTCGCCGAGCACGATGATCAGGTTGTCCATGACGCGCCGGGTCTGGGCCTCGATCCCATCCGGCAGCGGCGCCGTGTCGTCATTAGGATCCGTCGGCATCTGGCCGGTCAGCTGCACCCAGCCGTCACATTCCACGGCATGACTGAAGGGGGCGACCGGCGCGGCGGCGCGGTCGAAGAAATGAAAGACCGGGTCGGCCATTACACGTATTCCTCGGTCTCGTAGACGAACCCGTCCAGGTCGCCCGTCTGGAAGCCGAGATAGATCGGCCCGCCGCCCGAGCGGTAGATGTTGACCTTGGCGTTGTAGACCTTGCGGCTAAGCCCGTGCTTGTCGCGCAGGATGTAGCGCTTGACCCCGAACTGACCTGAATCCAGGCGCTCGCCGGTCAGGTAGCACTGAATCGATTCCACGTTCTCGCCGGACAGCTCCATGCCTTCCAGGTTCGACAGCGACTGCCGCGTGCGTTCGATGAATTCCGAGGTGCCGATGCGCTTGATCGCGCCCGTGTCGTTTTCGCGCATGTCGACATGGAAGTCGCCGACCACGATCTGTCCCGGCAGGGCGTGGTCGATCATGCGCGCCAGTTCGATGGTCACGTCGCCGACGATATAGCTGTAAACCGTCGGGCGAAGCCCTTCGGACTGGAAGAATTCGTAATGGGGCCCGACATGGAACGACGCCCGCAGCCGCGGCGTGGTGTTGGCCTTCCCCTTGGAGCGCGCAATCGCATTGTCGGCCAGCACCAGGTGCATCAGATGGTACAGGTTGACGTTGGATTCGACGCTGCGGTCGCGGTTCCAGATGTAGAATCCGTCGCCGGTGGTCGAGCGCGCGAACTGGATGTCCAGGTTGCGGGCCAGCATCTTGGAAAACGACGCGTTGACGGAATAGGCCAGGCTGTTCAACTGCGTCACCTGTTCGAGCGGCGAAAACAGCGAAAAGCCGACGATATCGAACAGCGCCACGGCGCCGTTGCGGATATAGGAAATGCTGTAGCGGCGGACAACGGCTTCCAACAGATCGTCGGCCAGATCCTCGCCGGGGGTGAAGCTGAGCTCGACCCGCTTGGGCTCGTACCCAAAGTACTTAGCGATGGTGTCGAAGCCCTCTTCGTCGGTCAGCGTATTGCCGGCGATCACTTCGTCCACGAATTGCAGGCTGTCCGCCGCCTCGCCCGCCGTGCGGGCCGCCATTTCGCCCAGGATGTAATGGGGGATGATCAACACGCGGATGCCCCTGCCCGCCGGCGTCCAGGCCAAAACGATGTTGCGGCCCAGCCCCCACAGGCGGTGCAGTTCCCTATCCAGTTCCTCGACATAACTGCGGGCAGCGGCCGACAATTCGTCAAGCGATGCCCGATCCAGAACAGGCGGACTGAAACCGTCCGTGTCGTGAATGCTGTCGTTCATCAACCGATCCTTCCCGGCCGAACCTTACGGCCGGGTGCCGCGCGAAATACGCCGGTAAACCCCAGGTACCCGGACAGTCCGGGCGCGGGTAGTGTAACGACGGGGTCCCTCGCCGCACAAGTCATTGAATTTACTTGGCTGAGTATATGCGAATTTACTTAAGCGAGTTTTACCGCCGTGCCGTTTGCACTGACCATCAGCATGCAGGATTTGTCCGACGAGATGGCCTCGTAATCCAGGTCGACGGCGACGATCGCGTCCGCGCCCAGTTCCGCCGCCCGTGCCTGCATGTCCTCAAGCGCGAATCCCTTGGCCTTCTGCAATTCCTTTTCATAGGCGCCGGAACGGCCGCCGACGATGTCGCGAATGCCCGCGAAGAAATCCTTGAAGATGTTGGTGCCCATGACCGCATCGCCGGACACGACGCCCAGATAGGCGCTGACCTGGCGGCCTTCGACGGAATCGGTGGTGGTGATGATCATTGCTGTTTCCTTCCCTTTTGCTGCTTCGGCCCGATTGCTGGCCCTTAGTAAACCGGCGGCACACCGGCCTGTGCAAGTGATTCGGTCTGGCGGGCCTTCAGGCGGTCCAGATCGAAGTCGTCGATCAGTTCATGGAACATCCGGTGCCAGTTGATTTCCGCCCTAAGATGCGTGAACACGCTGCCCAGCCCGATGGCCGCCCGGTCCATCAGCACGAATTCCCGGGGCGGCGTGACCCCGCCCAGTTCACGCAGTTTCTTGTGGACGCTGGCGGCGACCCCGGCGCCATAGGCCGTGCCGCCCGTCTCCTGGATGCTCTGCACCCGGTCGGCCAGCAAGGGGCCGTAAAGGAAGCGCGCCCATTCGTTCAGCACGGCGATCATTTCCTTGGACGGGTTCTCGAACCCCCAGGTTTCGTAGGCATGCACGGCCAGGGCCTCGTCATCGGTGCTGAGTGCGGTGTACAGGTCGATCACCGCGCCCACGAATTCCGGACGGAACACGCGGATGCAGCCGAAATCCAGCAGGTTCACCGTGGCGTCGTCGCAGACCGAATAATTGCCCAAATGCGGATCGCCATGGATCACGCCAAAGAAATAGAACGGCACGTACCAGGCGCGAAACATGTTGAGCGCGATGGCGTTGCGGTGTTCCAGGCTGCTGTCCACCTGATCCATCAGGGGGGCGCCGCTCAGCCAGGTCATGGTCAACAGCCGGTCGGTGGACAGGTCGTCCACCACGTCGGGCACATGCACCCCCGCCTCGTCCGCCAACATGGCCCGGTACAGCGCCATATTGCGGGCCTCGCGGCCATAATCCAGTTCCTCGCGCAGCCGTTCCTTCAGTTCCAGATGGATCTGCGACGGGTCGATGGCGCGGTCGTAGCGGCGGTAGAGGGCGAACACGGCCTTGAGCTGCGACAGGTCCGCCTCCACCGCGGACGCCATGTCGGGGTACTGGATCTTGCAGGCGAGGTCGCGGCCGTCGTGGGATTTGGCCCGGTGGACCTGTCCCAGGGATGCCGCCGCCGCGGCCTCGCGCTCGAACGACGCGAACCGGGCCTGCCAGTCCGGGCCCAGTTCGGACGCCATGCGCCGGCGCACGAAGGCCCAGCCCATGGGCGGAGCGGAGGTCTGCAATTTGCGCAGTTCATGGACGTATTCGTCGGGCAAAAGGTCCGGCACCGTGGCCAGGATCTGCGCGACCTTCATCAAAGGCCCCTTGAGTCCGCCCAGCGCCGCCTGAAGGTCGGCGGCATGCACGCCCTTGTCCAATTCCAGGCCGAACAGCCGATTGCCCGCCAATTTCGCCGCCAGGCCACCGACCGTGCCGCCGACCCGGGCATAGCGCCGGACCCGCCCGGCAACCGTATTCTTGTCCGACGGCGGGCGATCAGACATTCAGTTCCCTCAACCAGTCGGCGATGGCCTCCGCGGCCTCTTCCCAGTCGTCTTCCAACATCACCGCATGGCCCATGCCGTCGAAGATATGGGCCTGGGTGCCCAGAAAGGCCGCCGTGCCGTAGACGAAAGCAGGCGGGATCAGGTTGTCATGCTCCGCCCCCAACACCAGGGTCGGGATGCCGCGCAGGCCCATCATCGGCGGCATGAAGACCGTGTGCTGATCCATGACCGCGCGCCGGCTTTCCATTTGGAACCAAGGCAGCAGACGTTCGGAAACGGCCTTCGGAACATGACTGTTGAAGATCGATTGATGCAGGGTTTCAAGGCTGTCCAGCGGTTCGCCCGTGGATTCGATGCGGGCAATCTCCCAGATCAGCATGGGCCGCGACAGCGCCAGGGCGACCGATGGCCCGGCCAGACCCGTGGGCGGCACCGATGACATCAGAACGGCCGCCGCAACGTCCCGGTCCATGGCCAGCCGCTGGGCAACGAAACCGCCCATGGAATGACCGATCAGGACGGGCGGGCGCGGCAGGGTGTCGACGACCTCGGATACGGCGTCGACGAAATCCTGGATGCCGAAGTCATGCAGCTGATCGTAATCGGGCATGCCTTTGCGTCCCGGCAGGTTGACCGCAAGGCAGGAAAACCCCTGCTTCCCAAAGTACGGCAGGAAATGTTCAGCCCAGGTCCAGGCCCCGGCGAAGGCGCCATGGATGAAGATCAGAGGCGCATGGTCGGAATCTTCGGGTGCGGGCCCCGCACGCAGCACGCGTTGGCCGGAGCCGGGCGCATTGGTCATTCCCTAAAATTCCTGTTCCAGTTCGTCGACGAACCCGGACAGCATGGACAGACCCCGGTGCCAGAAATCGGGATCCGACGCATCCAGCCCGAACGGCGCCAGCAGTTCCTTATGCCGCAGCGTACCGCCCGCCCGCAGCATGTCCAGGTACTTGGCCTGGAAGCCCGGATGGCCGCCCTGGAACACGTCGTAAAGCGAATTCACCAGACAGTCGCCGAAGGCATAGGCGTAGACATAGAACGGCACATGCACGAAGTGGGAGATATAGGCCCAATAGTGCCGGTATTCATCGTCATAGCGGAAGGCCGGGCCAAGGCTTTCGGTCTGCACGTCCATCCAAATGTCGCCCAGGCGTTCCGGCGACAATTCGCCCTGGGCGCGTTCGTCGTGAACTTTGGATTCGAACATGTGGAAGGCGATCTGGCGGACCACCGTGTTGAGCATGTCTTCGACCTTGCCGGCCAACATGATACGGCGGCGCGCCGGATCGGTTTCGCCCGCCAGCATGGCGCGGAAGGTCAGCATCTCGCCGAACACGGATGCCGTCTCGGCCAGGGTCAGGGGCGTGTCGGCCAGAAGATTGCCCTGGGGGGCGGCCAGCACCTGATGCACGCCATGGCCCAGTTCATGGGCCAGGGTCATGACGTCGCGTGAGCGGCCGTGGAAATTCAACAGGATATAGGGATGAGCCGAGGGCACGGTGGGATGGGCGAAGGCACCCGAATCCTTGCCCGCCGTCGGCGGCGCGTCGATCCAGCGTTTGTCGAAGAACTCCTTGGCGATGTCGGCCATGTCAGGGTTGAAGGCACCGTAGGCGCCCAGCACCGTATCCCGTGCTTCGTCCCAGGAATACTTGCGGTCGGCAGCCGTCGGCAGGGGCGCGTTGCGGTCCCAGTATTCCATCTGATCGACGCCGAACCATTTGGCCTTCAGCCTGTAATAACGGTGCGACAGCTTGGGAAAGCTTTCGCGCACGGCGGTGACCAGGGCATCCACCACCTCGTCCTCGACCTGGTTGGCCAGATTGCGGTAGGACACGGGCCGCGGGTAACCGCGCGACTTGTCGTCGATGGCCTTGTCCTTGACCAGGGTGTTGTAGGTCAGGGAGAACAGCTTGATGTTGTCGCCGAGCCCCTTGCCCACGGCCTTGGCGGCGGCCTTGCGGACCTCGCCGTCGGGCTCGCTCAGCCGATTGAGGGCGCCGGACAGGGTCAGGTCCTCGTCGGCGACGGGAAAGCGCATGCCGGCCAGGGTTTCCTCGAACAAACGGTTCCAGGCGGCCGCACCCGTGACGTGGCGTTCGTGCAGCGCCTGTTCCAGCTCGTCGGACAGCTGATAAGGCCGGAACGCGCGCAGGTCATGCAGCCAGGGCGCATAGCGGCTGAGCGCCGTGCTTTCCGCCATTTGCGCGGCCAGGCGCGCGTCGTCGATGCGGTTCAGTTCCAGGGTGAAGAACAGGGTCAGGGTCGAAATGTCGGTGACCCGTTCCTGCATGGATTGCTGGAACCGCGCACTGGCGCCGTCTTCCATGTTCTCCGCGAACTTCAGCCCGGCGAAGCTCATGATCCGGCCCAGGCGTTCGCCGATGGCCTCGTATTCCTGAACAGCCTTGCCCAGGTCATCGCCCGAAAGCGCGGCCAAGCGGCCCTTGTAGGCCTCGGCAAAGGCCGCCGCGTGTTCCTGCGCCCAGGTCAGGTCCGTTTCAATCGTCGCGTCGTCGGGCCCTTTGTAGAGGTCCGCCAAGTTCCAACGCGGCAGATCGCCCGCAGGTAGCGCCGCGGCGACACCGGTATCGGGGCTGCGGGGGGCGGAAACATCTGAACGGCGGATATCGGTCATGGCTTGCATCCCTTCGGGGCATACGTAAAGTTCTCCCTGGATATAGAGTGGTTGCGGGTCAACGACAACCGGGGGGAGTCTGAGGGAAAATGAGCACTTACGCATGGCCGAACCTGGCAGCGATGTTTTATGCCCAGGCAGGGGAACTGGGCGACCGCCCGTTCTTGTGGGAAAAATCGGGCGGCGCCTACTGGCCGCTGAGCTGGGGCGACACGGCGACGCGGGTATCGCGCCTGGCGCGCGGGCTGCAGGCGTTGGGCGTGAAGCCGGGCGACCGCGTGGTCCTGGTTTCGGAAAACCGGGCCAACTGGCTGATTTCCGACATCGCCATCATGACCACGGGCGCCATCACCACCCCCGCCTATATCACCAACACGGAAGCCGATCATCTGCATATCCTGGAAGATTCGGACGCCGTCGGCGTCATCGTCTCGACCAAACGCCTGGCCGAACGCCTGTTGCCGGCAGCCCACCGGGCGGACGTCTGCAAGTTCGTCATCTCCATGGAGCCGATCGAACTCGCGCAATCCTTCAGCTTCGACCTGCATCAATGGGACGATGTTCTGGCCATGGGCCAGGTTGGCCATGACAACATGGTCGCCATGGCGAACAGCCGGGGCATCGATGATACCGCCTGCATCATCTATACATCGGGCACGGGCGGAAAACCGAAGGGCGTGATGCTGTCGCACAAGGCGATCCTGCACAACGTCGAAGGTGCCACGGACGCGCTGCGCGAGATCGGCCTGGACGCCGAGGTGTTCCTGTCGTTCCTGCCCCTGAGCCATTCCTACGAACATACGGGCGGCCAGTTTTTTCCCATGTCGATTGGCGCCGAAATCTATTACGCCGAAGGTGTCGAACATCTGGTCAACAACATGGCCGAAGCCCAACCGACCATCATGACCGCCGTGCCGCGCCTGTATGAAAGCATGCGCGCGCGCATCGAACGGGGTGTCGAGGCCGCCGGCGGGGCAAAGGAAAAACTGTTCCGCAAGGCCGTGGCGCTCGGCACCAAGCGCTACCTGGATCCGAACAGTCTGGGCCTGATCGAACGCCTTCAGGACGCCGTGTTGGACAAACTGGTGCGGGCCAAGGTCAAGGCCCGGTTCGGTGGGCGGCTGAAGGCCTTGGTTTCCGGCGGCGCGCCCCTGAACCCGGAGGTCGGCATCTATTTCACGGCACTGGGTCTGCGCATCCTGCAAGGCTACGGCCAGACGGAATCGGCGCCGGTGATCAGCGTCAACCGCCCCGTGAAGGTCAAGATGCATACCGTCGGCCCACCGATGAAGAACACCCATGTCAGGATCGCGGGCGACGGCGAAATCCTGGTTCAGGGCGATCTGGTCATGCAGGGATACTGGCGCGACGAGGACGCAACGGCCCAGGCGATCAAGGACGGCTGGCTGCACACCGGCGACGTCGGCCATCTGGACGACGACGGCTATCTGGTCATCACCGACCGCAAGAAGGACATCATCGTCAATTCGGGCGGCGACAACATCGCACCCCAGCGGGTCGAGGGCGTCATCATCTTGGAGCCGGAATTCGCCCAGGCCATGGTCTACGGCGACAAGCGCCCGCATCTGGTGGCGCTCGTCGTGCCCGATGCCGACTGGCTGAAGGACTGGGCCGTCGCCAACGGCGTTTCCGGCAGCCTGTCGGAGCTGGCCGGCGACGCCGACCTGCACAAGGCCCTGGCCGCCGCCATGGACCGCATCAACAGCAAGCTCAACAATATCGAAAAAGTCCGCCGCTTCATCGTCGCCGACGAGCCCTTCACCGTCGACAACGAGCAGATGACGCCGACCCTCAAGGTGCGCCGCCACGTGATCCGGCAGATCTACGGGGCGCACCTGGAACGTCTCTACGGCTGATCCAGGGGATCGGACCGGTCCGCCCATAGGGAGGCCGGATCGAAGAGCGCCGGGAACCAGGCCTTGCTGTCCTCGACCGCTTCTTCCATGAGCGAAAAGTAGCTGGGCCAGGCCGGCAGGATGCGTCCCTCGACCTCGCCTTCGTCGAAGCTCAGTTCAGCCTCGAACTTGGACGCGATCTTCTGCATCTTGCGGTTTTCCGTCATGCACAGCATGTACACGCGGTCGATGCAGCGGTTGCGCGCGATGGTCAGCACCCGGCGCAGCAGCGCCGTGCCGACGCCTGCGTTCTGCCACGGGCCTTCGACGGAGAACGCGACCTCGGCCATGATCCGCGGCATCAGACGCACCCGTACCAGTTCACCGACACCCCGCAGTTCACCTTCGATGAAGGCGCCGACGACCACGGCGGCCGACCAGTCGAGCCGCGCGCAATATTCGTCGATTGCGGTGTCTGTGACCCCACCCCAGAAGCGCAAATGGCGATCATGGGGCTCAAGGCGCTTGAGGTGGCCTGCGAGCAAGTCTCCGTCCGCCGCCGCCAGCTTGCGAAAACTGGGCGGCGCGGCCGTATCCTGAACGGGCACGGCCATACCGGCGGGTTTGGTATCCTTAATATCGTTGGCCATGGAAGATCTTCCTTTTCAGCCTGGGCCGGTTAAAGCCCGATTGGCAAAAGCGTCTTCCCCCTGGAACTCCTTTTCGAGCGAGCACAGGCAATCATATGGGCACGATATGCTGCACCGCAATATAACTTTCGTTAAGTTTTTAAGATGCTTGGAACAAACCTATTGCGCTGCGGTATAAAATAACCGGAGCCGGGCCGCCGCCCTATTCCAGATCGAAGCCGTGGGATCGGATAAATGCGCCGAAATCCGCGCGTTCCCGCTTGGCCAACCGCCGGGCCGTGTTCTCGGTCCAGCCGTAATCGTCGGCAACGCCGAAATCGTCCTGGTGCATCTGCTTTTCCGGCGCGATCGGCTGCAGCTTGTTGCGCCGCGCGTCATAGGCCTTCAATTCCGTCTCCAGGGCCGAATCGTCATATTTCCCGTGATGCACCACGACCGAGGGCGGCAGGCGCAGGGTAAAGCGCCCGTCGTCAGTCGGATATCCGACCGTCAAGCCGGCCACGGGATAAACCCCCTTGGGCAGGCCGAGCAATTCGCAGATATCCGACGTATGAGCGCGCACGGCCGACACCGGACAGGTCCCCAGTCCCTTGAACCCGGCGGCGGTAATGAAGGACATCATGGCCAGCGATGCATCCACGGCCGCGTTCATGAAGGTGTCGAGGGTGTTGTTGACGTGTTCCTTGCCGCGCATCTCGGCAATGCGCTGCCCCCGATGCATATCGGCGCAGAACACCAGGAAGCGCGATGCATCGGCGATCCACGGCATGGAGCCGATCAAGGCGGAAATCGCCTGCTGCTGATCCTTGTCCGTGACGACGATGGCGTATTGCTGAAGGTCCGACTTGGCGGGGGCGGACTGGGCCGCCGCCAGCAGGGTTTCCAGCATGCCGTCGGTCACCGCCTCGCGCCCATAATGGCGGCACACCCGGCGGCCGATCATGCGCGAGACAGGTTCGTCCAGGAGAAGGTCCGTGTCTTCGAACCGGGGATTGAGGCCGAACCGGCCCAGGAACAGGTCGTTACGAAACGGCATGTGCAGTCTCCTTCAGGTGCATCAATTCAGGCAGGTGTATCAATTCAGGCGCCGACGCCGAGAAACGGCGCCAGTTCGGCCCAAACGGCATCGGGCGCTTCCTCGGCCAGGAAATGACCGCAAGGCAGCGGCCCGCCCCGGACATCGCCGGCCCATTCGCCCCAGATATCAAGAGCCGAGACCTTGCCGTCGGTCTTCGGCCCGCCGGCCTTCCGCGCCCCGCCCCATAGGGCCAGCACGGGGCAGCGCATCTTGTTGCCGGCGTCCAGATCAGCGCGGTCCAAGGCATCATCGATGGTGGCGCCTGCGCGGTAATCCTCGCAATTGGCATGGATGACATCGGGATTGCGGTGGGCGCGCTTGTATTCTTCCAAGGCGCCATCGGCGAAGGCCGACATGTCCGCCGACCAGCTTTCCAGCAACCATGTCAGCCAGAAATCCGGATCATGGCCGATCAGGGTTTCCGGCCGCGGATGGGGCTGGGCCAGAAACAGCCAATGGAACGAGCCCATGGCCCAGTTCTTGTTGGCGCGCTGCCACACGCTGCCCGTGGGCACTACATCGAGGGAACACAGCCGCGTAACGGTGTCCGGAAAATCCATGGCCATGCGATGGCCGACCCTGGCCCCCCGATCATGGCTGACCACGGCGAAGGTCTCGTACCCAAGGTCCGCCATCACCTTGACCAGATCGCGGGCCATGGCGCGTTTGGAATAGGGTATGTGGCGGTCGTCCGTGGGCGGGCAGGAACTGTCGCCGTAACCGCGCAGGTCCGGGCAGACGACGCGATGGGTCCGGGCCAGTTTCGGCGCCAGATGCCGCCAGATGATATGAGTTTGAGGATAGCCGTGAATCATCAGAACGGCGGGAATGTCGTCACCGTCCGGGCCGCCGATCCGCAGGTTGATCTCGGCGCCGTCACCCGCCATGCGTTTCAATTCGAAACCGTCGAACATGGTGCGGCTCCCAACCTGCTCCTCAGACCCCGTGGTAATCCTTGTACCAGTCGATGAAGCGGGGAATGCCCTGCTCGATCGGGGTCACGGGATTAAACCCGAAATCGCGGATCGAGGCATCGATATCCGCATAGGTCTCCGGCACATCGCCCGGCTGCAGCGGCTGGAAATCGATCTCCGCCTTGCGTTGAAGCGCTTCTTCCAGCACCTGCACGAAGCGCATGAGCTGTTCCGAGCGGTTGTTGCCCAGGTTGTAGACCCGGTGCGGCGTGCCGTCGGGGCTTTTCGGCGTGGTCGCCAGAACACCCAGGATGCCGCTGACGATGTCGTCGATGAAGGTGAAGTCGCGGCGCATCTCACCGTTATTGAACACGGGGATCGGCTCACCGGCCATGATCTTCTTGGTGAAGATATAGGCCGCCATGTCCGGCCGGCCCCAAGGGCCGTAGACCGTGAAGAAGCGCAGCCCCGTCAGCGGCAGCCCATACATGCGGGCATAACTTTCCGACATCAGTTCCATGGACCGCTTGGTCGCGGCATAAAGTGACACCGGATGCTCGACCGGGTCGTCGACCGAGAACGGCAGCTTGGTATTGGCGCCGTAGACCGAGGACGACGACGCATAGACGAAATGCTTCAGGTCCTTCAGCTTGCGCGCCGCTTCCATCAGCACCAGATGGCCTTCGACGTTGGATTGCGTATAGGCGTAGGGATTGATCAGCGAATAGCGCACCCCTGCCTGGGCCGCCAGATGGATGATCCCGGTGATTTCGGAGTGACGGGCAAAGGTCTGTCCCATCGCCTCGCGATCGGAAATGTCGGCACGCACCATGGAAAAGCCTTCCTGGGCCAGCAGGCGGGCGGCGCGGTTTTCCTTCAGCGCGACGTCGTAATAATCGTTGAAGTTGTCGATGCCGATCACCTTCTCGCCCCGCGCCAACAGCGCCTGCGAGGTATGAAAGCCGATAAAGCCGGCAGCACCGGTAACCAGAATGCTCATGGACGGAAAGCCCCCAAAGTTGACCGCTGCCGGTATAGCCGCTTGGGAATCAAAAATCACGGCCCAATCACCTCCTTGCCGAAAGAAACCGGCAATTGGCAAAGATTCTGTCCGCACCGATGGACCGCCGCGGCAGGGGATGGCGCAATATCGCCCCGCCGCGCCAGAAAATTGCGATTTACGCGCCCCCGATTGCAGGCCGTCCCGGCTTCCCGTAACGTTGTGGCCGGGCGTTGGCCTCCGCCACCCGCCGACATGGGGAACAACCGGTGAAGCTTCGCAGCGTCAGCCTCGACGATAAATACGGCCTTTCCGAAGGCCGCGTGTTCCTGACCGGAACCCAGGCCCTGGTGCGCCTGAACCTGATGCAGCGCCAGCGCGACCTGGCCCAAGGGTTGAACACGGCGGGCTACGTCACCGGCTACCGGGGCTCCCCGCTTGGCGGCATCGACCGGGAATTCGGCCGCGCCAAGCGCTTCCTCGACGATCATCACGTCAAATTCCACCCCGCCGTGAACGAAGACCTGGCCGCCACCGCCATCTGGGGCTCCCAACAGATCAACCTGTTCGACCGCGCCAAATACGACGGCGTGTTCGGCATGTGGTACGGCAAGGGCCCGGGCGTCGACCGTTCCGGCGACGTATTCCGCCACGCCAACATGGCCGGCACCGCCCCCAACGGCGGCGTGCTGGTGATGGCGGGCGACGATCCGGCCTGCAAATCGTCGACCGTGCCCAGCCAGTCCGAACACGCGCTGATGGACGCCAACATCCCGATCCTCAACCCCATCGACGTGCAGGATCTGCTCGACATGGGCATGTACGGCTGGGCCATGTCGCGCTTCGCGGGCCTGTGGGTCGGCATGAAATGCATCACCGACAACATCGACACCTCGGCCTCGGTCGATGTCTCGACCGACCGGGTCAACATCGTCCTGCCCGAGTTCGAGATGCCGCCGGGCGGCCTGCACATCCGCTGGCCCGACCCGGCGCTGGATCAGGAAGAACGCCTGCACCGCCACAAGATCTACGCCGCCCTGGCCTTCGCCCGGGCCAACGGCCTTGACCGCATCACCCTGGATTCGACCAAGCCCCGGTTCGGCATCGTGTCCACCGGCAAGACCTATCTGGACACCCTGCAGGCCCTGGAAGACCTGGGCATCGGCGAGGCCGAGGCGGAAGCCATCGGCCTGCGTCTCTACCGCGTCGGCATGCCCTGGCCGCTGGAACGCGACGGCATGCGCCACTTCGCCGAAGGGCTGGAGGAAATCCTGGTCGTCGAGGAAAAGCGCGCGGTGATCGAAAACCAGTTGAAGGAACAGCTCTACAACTGGCGCGCCGACGTCCGACCCCGCGTGGTCGGCAAGTTCGACGAGGTTGGCGACTGGATCCTGCCCTCCGCCGGGGAACTGACCCCTGCGCGCATCGCCCGGGTGATCGCTCAGCGCATCCGCAACTTCCATACCTCGGAAGCCGTCGAAAAGCGCCTGACGTTCCTGGAGGAAAAAGAGCGCATCCTCGAGCGCGCCGTGCCCGACATCAAGCGCATCCCCTATTTCTGCGCCGGCTGCCCGCATAATACGTCCACCAACGTGCCCGAAGGGATGGAGGCCGCCGCCGGGATCGGCTGTCATTACATGGCGATCTGGATGCCGGGCCGCCGCACGTCCACCTTCACCCATATGGGGGCCGAGGGCGCCAACTGGATCGGCCAGGCGCCGTTTACCGAGCGCGAGCACATCTTCGTCAACATCGGCGACGGCACCTATTTCCATTCCGGCATCCTGGCGATCCGCGCCGCCGTGGCGGCAAAGGTCAACGTGACCTACAAGATCCTCTACAACGACGCCGTCGCCATGACCGGCGGCCAGGCCATGGACGGCCCCCTGGATCCCGCGATCATTTCCCGCCAGGTCGCGGCCGAGGGCGTGGGCCGCGTCGTCGTCGTCACCGACGAGCCCGACAAATACCCCCCTGGCACCGCATTCGCCCCCGGCGTGACCATCCATCACCGTGACGATTTGGACCGGGTGCAGCGCGGCCTTGCCACCTGGCCCGGCGTCTCGGCCCTGATTTACGATCAGACCTGCGCCGCCGAAAAGCGCCGCCGTCGGAAAAGGGGCACCTTCCCCGACCCGGCCAGGCGCGTGTTCATCAACGAAGCCGTGTGCGAAGGCTGCGGCGATTGCGGCGTGGTCTCCAACTGCGTCGCCATCGCCCCCCAGGAAACGGACCTGGGCCGCAAGCGCGCCATCGACCAGAACATGTGCAACAAGGACTTCACCTGCCTGAAGGGCTTCTGCCCGTCCTTCGTCACCGTGCACGACGGCGTCCTGGCCAAGGGCTCGGAAACGCGAAGCCCCGGCGCAAGCGCAACACCCTTCCCGGTCCTGCCCGACCCGGCCCTGCCCACGACCGACAAAGCCTACAACATCTGCGTCACCGGCATCGGCGGCACCGGCGTGGTCACCATCTCGGCCCTGCTCGGCATGGCCGCCCATGTGGATGAGAAGGCGGTGACCGTGCTCGACGTCGCCGGCCTGGCGCAGAAGAACGGCGCCGTGTTCGCCCATGTCCGCATCGCCGACGATCCGGACGCCCTCAACGCCGTGCGCATCGCCGCCGGGGGGGCCGATCTTCTGCTCGGCAACGACATGGTGACCTCGGGCGGGTTCGAGACCCTGGGCAAGCTGGACACGGACCGGGCCCGTGCCGTGGTCAACGCCCGCCAGACCATGACCGCCGAATTCACCAACCTGCCCGACCTGGATTTCCCCGATGACAAGCTGCGCGCCGCGATCTCGGACGCCACCGGCGGGCGCGCCGATTTCATCGACGTCACCCATCTGGCCCGCCGCCTCATGGGCGACACCATCGCCGCCAACATGATGCTGCTGGGCTATGCCTTCCAGAAGGGCGCGGTGCCGATCTCGGCCGCCGCCATCGAACGCGCGATCGAACTCAACGGCGTCGCCGTCGACTTCAACAAACAGGCCTTCACCTGGGGCCGCCGCGCGGCGCACGACCTTGCCGCCGTGGAAAAATTGGCGGGCCCGCAGGACAAACCGGCGGCGGCCTTCGACCTGGACGGTTTCATCGCCCGCCGCGTGGCCGACCTCACCGCCTATCAGAACGCAGCCTATGCGGCGCGCTATTCGGCCCTGATCGACAAGGTCCGGGCCAAGGAAGTCGCCCTCGGCACGGGCGCAACTGATTTGACCGAAGCCGCCGCCCGGTCGTTCTTCAAGCTGATGGCCTACAAGGACGAATACGAGGTCGCGCGGCTCTATTCCGCGCCCGAATTCCGCCGGTCCCTGCGCCAGACGTTTCAGAGCCACAAGAAACTGACCGTCCACCTGGCCCCGCCCCTCGGCAGCCCCAAGGACGCCCGCACCGGCCACCTGCAGAAACGCGAATTCGGCCCCTGGATGTTCCAGGCCTTCCGCCTGCTCGCCCCCTTGAAGGCCCTGCGCGGCACGGCCTTCGATCCCTTCGGGCGGACCGAGGAACGCAAGATGGAACGCGCCCTGATCGACGCGTACGAGGCGACCATGGAAACCCTGCTCGCCGGCCTGACGGCCGACAACCTCCCCCTCGCCACGGAGATCGCGGCGCTCCCGCAAACCATGCGCGGCTTCGGTCACGTGAAGATGGCGAACGTGGAAAAAGCCAAGGCCCGCGAAGCGGACCTGCTGGCGGCCTTCAAGGACCCGAAGAAGGCTGCCCAGGCAGCGGAGTAGGAGCTAACACAAAGACATGCGATCACTCGCATTGCAGTTTACAGCCAAGCAAGCGCACAAAAATGAATGATACGGCCTATATAAATTGCCCTATTTGTTCCCACATTTACGCGACAGACAATGGCTCTGGAGTGTTTGATCGTTATCAAGTGTCTTGCCCAAGATGCGGCAACTTCAAGCTATCTGGCACCGCAAAACACCTCTTATCGGCCGGAATGAGGGAGCACGAGCGAGATGTGGCTGCCATAAGCCATGGCATCCGAAAGATGCAACGTGCGAACGAACAAATTCCGTATGTTTCTGAGGAAATATTGACGGCCTTAGCTAGAGAAGACCTGCCTACCCCAGCGGAACGGGCAGATAATTTCATTCTCGAACTCGGTCGATCAACAAAAGACAAGCCAGGGCATTCTATTGTCATCGACCGACCAGATAAGTGGGCTTCGGTAATAGGCGGAATTAACGACGCTGACACGTATTACATCGCCGACCAATTGGTCGACGCAGGCTTAATCATTCGGCAAAACAATGACCAAGCTGTGAAATTAACCCTAGCGGGTTGGGCGCGATATGAAGAATTAACCCGGGCTACGGTCATTTCTCGAAGAGCGTTCATGGCCATGCCATTTGGAAACGCTCAGTTAGATAGCCTGTACAAGAACTGTTTCAAACCCGCAATTCTTCAGGCTGGATTCACTCTATACCGTATTGATGAAAATCCAGCTGCCGGTTTGATCGACAATAGGCTTCGAATTGAAATTCGGAGATCACGTTTTTTGATCGCAGAACTTACAGAATGCAACAGGGGTGCCTATTGGGAATCTGGTTTTGCCGAAGGGCTTGGGAGACCCGTGATTTACACATGCTCAAAAAATTACTTCGATCAAGAGGGAACCCATTTCGACACAAACCACTGCCACACGATCATATGGGAACCTGAGAAACTTCAAGAAGCAGCTGAGAAGCTTAAGGCCACCGTCAGAGCGACCCTTCCCGCCGAAGCCAAGCTGGAAGATGTCGCCGTCTAGAGCCCTACATCACAAACGCCAACAAGAACGGCAGGGTCGCGAAGGACAGGACGGTCGAGATCACGACCATGCCGGCCACTTCCTCGGGCTGGTTGTTGTAGCGTTCGGCGAACAGGAAGTTGAACACGGCGACGGGCATGGCGCATTGCAGGATCAGCACGCCGCGCGCCACCCCTTCGAAATCGAACAGTTCCGCCACCCCCCAGCCGACCAGAAAGCCGACGCCGAGGCGCATGAGCGAGAGCAGCACCGCCTGCGGCAGTTTCTTCACGCCGAGGCCCGCGAGGGAAACGCCCAAGGTGATGAGCATGAGCGGCACCGTTAATCCTGAGAGAATGCGCGTGGTGTTGACGATGGGCGCCGGCACGGTCCAGCCCATGACCATGACCACCAGGGCCGCCAGGGCGGCGTAGAGGATCGGCAGGCGCAGCAGGGCGCCGGGCGAGGTCGCCCCCGCCGGCACCGCGACGCCGACCGTGAACAGGCACAGCACGTTGACGGTGAAGTACGCGATGGCCAGCGCCAGGCCGTGGTCGCCGAAGGCCAGCAGGCAGAGCGGCAGGCCCATGTTGCCCGTGTTGCCGTAGGCCAGGGCCGAGAGAAAGGCCTTCTGGCTGAGCTTCATGGCCTTCAGGAACACGAAATAGAAAACATAGAACGCGACCATGGTGGTGAAGGTCGCCGCCCCCATGGTGAGGAAGGCATCGGCCTCGATCCTGGTGTCGATCAGGGTGAAGAACACCAGACAGGGCGTGCCGATGTTGGTGACCAGCGTCGTCACCAGCGACGTGTCGTAGGGACGGCCCTGCTTGCGCCAGACATAACCGATGACGGCGCAGGTCAGGACCGGCGCGATGACGGAGAACAGTTGATAGAGCATGGGGATGGTCGTCTAGGCCTGTGGTGGGAGGAAAGCGGGTCGCGGCGCCCGTGCCGGTTATTCGACCCAGGCGATGCGCAGGATGTTGGTCGCCCCCGGCGTGCCGAACGGCACCCCGGCGGTGACGACGATGGGGTCGCCCTTCTTGGCGAAGCCGTCCTTCTGGGCCTCGGCCATGGCTTTGGACACCATGTCGCGGAACGAATGGATGTCCTCGGACAGCACCGAATGCACGCCCCAGCACAGCGCCAGCCGCCGCGCGGTCTCGCGCTTGGGCGTCAGCCCCAGGATCGGCGTCGCCGGCCGCAGGCGGGCACAGCGCAGGGTCGTCGAGCCCGTGGTGGTGAAGGTCACGATGACCGCCGCCGAAATGGTTTCCGCGACCTGACAGGCGGCGACGGTGATGGCGTCGGCCGCCGTGGCGTCATGGCCGCCGCGCCGGCGGTCGCGCATCAGGCGGTAATGTTCGTCCTGTTCCACGCGCTTGATGATGCGGTCCATCATGGCGACGGTTTCGGTCGGATAATCGCCGACCGCCGATTCCGCCGACAGCATGACCGCGTCGGCGCCGTCGTAGATGGCGGTCGCCACGTCGGACGCCTCGGCCCGGGTCGGGGTCGGGGCATGGACCATGGAATCCAGCATCTGGGTCGCCACGATCACCGGTTTCCCCGCCAGTTTGCACAGGTGCAGAATCTGCTTCTGCGCCACGGGCACGTCCTCGGTCGGGCATTCCACGCCCAGGTCGCCGCGCGCCACCATGATGGCGTCGGACAGGTGGACGATTTCCTCCAGATGCAGCAACGCCGCCGGTTTTTCCAGCTTGGACATGATCGCCGCCCGCCCGGCCACCAGCTTGCGCGCCTCGGCCAGATCCTCGGGCCGCTGCACGAAGCTGAGCGCGACCCACTCGACCCCCAGGTCGAGGCCGAAGCGCATGTCGTCGCGGTCTTTCTTGGTCAGCGGCGAAACGTCGAGGATCACGCTGGGCACGTTGACGCCCTTGTGGTTGGACAGGGTGCCGCCGATCTCGACCTCGCATTCCGCGTGTTCCTTGGAACACTCCAGAACCTTGAGGCGGATGCGCCCGTCGTCGATCAGCAGCGTCGATCCGACCTCCAGCGCCGCGAAGATTTCCGGATGCGGCAGGGGGGCGCGGCGGTGGTTGCCGGGCGTCTTGTCCAGATCCAGGCGGAACTTGTGGCCGACTTCCAGTTCGGCACTGCCCGTGTCGATGTCGCCGACCCGCAATTTCGGGCCCTGAAGGTCGAGCAGGATGCCCACGGGGCGGTGGTACTTGCGTTCCAGCGAGCGCACGATGCCGTGGATTTTCTGATGATCGGCATGCGTGCCGTGGGAGAAATTCATGCGGAACACATCGACGCCCGCTTCAAACAGCTTTTCGATGGCTTCCTGGCTGGACGTCGCAGGGCCCAGGGTCGCGACGATCTTCGCGCGGCGTTCACGTTTCATGATGGGGGTCTTCCCTCTCCTTCATTTCGTCACTGTCCCTGCGTCCATAGGCTTAAGGCCAAACGCGGGCAAACTCACGTAAATATTCTCTGAAATATCGTCCGGGCCGGCGCCGGGGCGAAGCCGGGCAAAACATCAGTCTAAAAAATCCGCGCGTACCCGGGCTGGTTGTCTTGCGCAATGGGGGCAAGATTAGGTAGGTATTAACCAATTTCGTGGCACCTATGAAGGACCGGCAGAAGACCGGCGCCACGGGACGGCGCCTTACATCGGCCATGTGTTTTTTTGGGAAGCGGCCCGCCGGGCGGGTGTTGAGTTTCACCGGGCGGGCCAGGGGTATCGTTTGAGCACGCAAAGCATCATCAATGCGCTGGCCGGCCTATCGCCCGACACGGACAAGGCGACGCTGATGACGGCTGTCGACAATGCCGTGGACGGTATCGTCAAGGAGCTGAAGGCCAACGCCGGCGGCAAGGTGCAGCCCGACGTCGTTCAGGCGACCCAGACGACCCTGACCTTCCTTGAAGCCTGCGGCCAGTTGAAGGACCCGGAATTCACCCAGCGGGCGCGCATCCGCGCGTCGGAACTTCTGGAAGCCTTCGACAAGGTATCGGGCGAGGACAGCGACGGCGACGCCCCGCGGCGCAAAAAGCGGCGCAAGAAACGCCCGGCGGGCGCGAATGCCAAGCCCGCGGGCGCCGCGAAAGGCAAGGCCGCCAAGGGCAAGCCTGCCGCCAAGAAGCCGGCCGCCGCCGCGAAACCGGCCAAGCCCGAAAAGCCCTGGGAAGACACCCCCTTCACCGAGGCCTTCACGGAACAGATCTGCAAATACCTGCGCAAACGCGCCATGCTGTGGTACGTGCCGCAACACACCCTGACGCCCACGCCCTTCCCGCTGTCGACCCGCTTCGGCGACAATCTGGTCACGGCGATCAAGGAACACTTCATGCACCGGTTCTTCACCAACCGCCGGATCATGGTTTTGGGTGACGAGTTGAAGGCCCGTAATTTCGAGGAAGCGGCGTTCCGCGAAATCTTCGACAAGCCGAAGAAGCAGAACCCCGTGCGCAGCATGTGGGAAGACGGCCTGGGCGATATCGAACGCTTTTTGACCAGCGACAAGCCGCCGCCGCAGAAGTCGGCGAAGACCAAGGTGACGACCAAGAAGACCGGCGGTTTTCTGGGCTTTTTCCAGAAAGAGGAAAAAGTCGTCGAGCGCGAGGCCGTGGCCGACACCAGCGATCTGGATCACGCCAAGGGGTTCTGGAACATCATCGCCGGGCCCGAGGTCACCTACAGCCCGCCGAAATACGAGGACTTCATCTTCCTCAAGTCCCTGTTCGAATACTACCCGGAACAGGTCGACGAGGAGCAGCAGGCGGTCAAGCAGATGCTGCAACAGGAATACGGATCAAACCAGGCCCGCGAAGGGGCGGCGCGCGACCACCTGAACGATCTGATCAAGGACACGGCCCCCTGTTCAGGCGAACTGACCGCGCTCTGGGCCTATCTCTCGGCCAAAGACGCCTTCGGCTACAACGTGTTCAAGTCGTTCACCTCAAGCCACGGCACGAACGCGGAACAGCGCCGCCGCGCCCTGCCCTATTTCCTGCGCTGGATTCCCGACTTCACGGAACAGGAAGCGCCGAGCCGCCTTTAGGGCGCAGCCGGTTTTCCAGGCCCTGCGTTAACCCTTTGTCAGCCCTGACCGCCATAGGATAGTCTTGGCCCCGTCGCCGTTGCGGCGGACATCTTGATTAAGGTTCCGGCATGTTGAAAAAGGTCTTTTCCAAAGCGCTGTTGTCCGTGGTCATGGACAAAAAGGCCCGCTCGACCCTGGACGCCGCCAAACAGCGCGCCAAAACGGCGCCCCGGGCAGCCGCCCCCGAAGCCCTGCCCGCCAGCGCCGAGGAATTGCGCGTCGCCGCCCGCCAGGCGCTGGAATCAGCGGAAAAGGAACTGGCTTCCAAGCCCAAGCTGACCGGTGAGCGCAAGGCGCTGATCCAACAGGCCCTGGCGGTGCGCAAGCAGAAGACCAAGATTCTCGACGAACTGGGCCCCGATCAGAAGATCAAGCTGCAGGCCATGGCGCTCGAAGCCTTCGGCCTTGATCCCACCAAGGGCGGACGTTGACGCCCGCCTCCCCGTTGACCGCCTCCGACACCACCGCCGAGGCAATGGCCCGTGACCTGGGAGACAAGGTCGCGGCCGGCGATCTGCGCGCGCTGGCCCGCGCCATCACCCTGCTGGAATCGGGCCGCGCCGACCACCGGGTCCAGGGCGAAGCCTTGATCCGCACGCTTTTGCCGGCGGCCGGAAAATCCATCCGCATCGGCATCACCGGCATTCCCGGCGTCGGCAAATCCACCTTCATCGAGGCCTTCGGCCTGGCCCTGGTCGAGCGCGGCCACAAGGTTGCCGTGCTGGCCGTCGATCCGACCAGCCCGCGCTCCGGCGGCTCGATCCTGGGCGACAAGACGCGCATGGAAAAGCTCGCCCGTGCACGCAACGCCTATATCCGGCCCTCGCCTTCGGGCGGCACCCTGGGCGGCGTCGCCCGGCGCACGCGGGAAGCCATCATCGCGGTCGAGGCCGCCGGCTATGACGTGGTGCTGATCGAAACCGTCGGCGTCGGCCAGTCGGAAACGGCGGTCAAGGATCTGGTCGACATGTTCCTGTTGCTGCTGGCCCCCGGCGGCGGCGACGACCTGCAGGGCATCAAGAAGGGCATCGTCGAAATGGCCGACCTGATCGTCGTCAACAAGGCCGACGGCGACCTGGCACCGGCGGCGGAACGGGCGCGGCGGGATTACACTTCCGCCCTGCATCTGCTGCGCCCGGAAAATGCCGACTGGTCACCCCAGGTGGTGAAATGCTCCGCCGTGACCGGCGAGGGGCTCGACGATATCTGGCAGTCGGTCGAAGCCTTCCGCACTGCAACGCAATCGTCGGGCCGGTTCGATTCCTGCCGCGCCGAGCAGGCCAGGGCCTGGATGTGGAACGAAGTCAACGAAACCCTGTTGGGCGAACTTCGGGCCGCGCCTGCCGTCAAGCAGGCCCTGGCAGACCTGGAACCCGCCGTCGCCGAGGGTGCCGTCGGCCCCAGCGAGGCCGCGCGGCGCATCTTGGCGGCGTTCCGGATGGCAGCAGGCCAGTTAGACAAAGACGCCTAAATGTATGGATTTTCTCGTTTTAGCCGCTACCATGCGGCAAAATAGACGATGAAAATCAGGCCAACGGCGGGTGGTTCGACGCATGGAAACCAAGGAAGAGTTGGAGCTGCTTCAGGCAGAAATCCTTAATCTTTTCAATTACATTCAGCGGGTTCGCAAGGAAGTGGCCGCGATCACCCGTTCCGACGAGGGCAATGGGCGGTTCGACAACATGTCCGACCAGCTCGACGCCATCGTCAAGGCCACGGAAGAGGCCACCAATTCGATCATGGAAGTGGTCGAACAGAATACCGATACCATCGATAAGATCCGCGACAAGACCGACAATGGGGAAATCCTGGCCCTTCTGGACGAGTTGGAAAACAACTCCTCCAACATCTTCGAGGCCTGCACCTTCCAGGACATCACCGGCCAGCGCGTGACCAAGATCGCCCGATCGGTGACCTATGTGGAATCACGGGTCAATACGCTGATCCAGATCTTCGGCAAGGAACACATCGAAAGCGTCGAGATCGAAGACGATGACAAGACCGAGGATGAACAGCTTCTCCAGGGCCCGCAGCTTCAGGGCGAGGGCGTTACCCAGGACGAAATCGACAAGCTGTTCGACTGACCTGCAACCGAAACCGTCACCATCGACCATCACAATCAAAGGAGTGTCCGGGCCATGCCCGGGCGATGATATGAACGATTTGATCCATCACCAAGAAATCCAAGGGAGTCTTTTTCCATGCAACGTCTGCTGTCCCTTTTCGCCGCGTTCGCTCTTGTCCTGGGGATCGGTGCGATGAACGACGCCGAAGCCATGGACCCGGAAAACACCCTTTACATGGACACCACGCACGGCCGTGTGGTGATCGAATTGCGCCCGGACCTGGCGCCCAAGCACGTCGCGCGGATCAAGGAACTGACCCGCGAGGGCTTCTATGACGGCCTGGTGTTCCACCGCGTCATCGGTGGCTTCATGGCCCAGGGCGGCGACCCCACGGGCACCGGCATGGGCGGCAGCGGCCAAAACCTGCCGGCGGAATTCTCATCCGAGCCGTTCAAGCGCGGCACCGTCGGCATGGCCCGCGCCATGAACCCGGACAGCGCCGACAGCCAGTTCTTCATTTGCTTTGCCCGGACCAGCCATCTTGACGGCCAATACACCGTCTGGGGGCAGGTCACGGACGGCATGAAGTTCGTCGGCATGCTCGAACGCGGCGAGCCGCCCGTCGATCCGGACAAGATCATCAAGATGCAGGTCGCCGCCGACGCGGATAAGGCCAAGAAGTAAAACAGCCCACCGGGCGGCCCTAGCGCACCAGTTCGCGGGTCGCCCGGTCGAGGCCGTCCAGGGTCAGCGGGAACATGCGCCCGCCCATCAGCCGCCGGATCATGTCGACGGATTGGGTATGCCCCCACCAATCCTCTTTCACGGGATTGAGCCAGACTGCCCGCGAATAGACGCCGAGGATGCGCTGCATCCACAGGCTGCCCGCCTCTTCGTTCCAATGCTCGACGCTGCCGCCGGGATAGGCGATCTCGTAGGGGCTCATGGACGCATCACCGACGAAGATGATTTTGTAGTCGGCCGGATAGGTGTGCAGCACCTCCCAAGTCGGGATCGTGTCCGTGCGCCGGCGGATGTTGTCCTTCCACACCCGCTCATACGGGCAGTTGTGGAAGTAGAAATATTCCAGATGCTTGAATTCGGACCGCGCGGCGGAAAACAGCTCCTCCATCACCCGCACATGCGGGTTCATGGACCCGCCCACATCCAAAAATAACAGCACCTTCACCGCGTTATGGCGTTCCGGCACCATGCGGATGTCGAGGTAGCCGCTTTTGGCCGTGTTGCGGATGGTGCCGTCCAGGTCCAGTTCCGTCGGCGCCCCCTGCCGGGCGAACTGGCGCAGGCGGCGCAAGGCGACCTTGATGTTGCGGGTGCCGAGTTCCAGTGTGTCGTCCAGGTTCTTGAATTCACGCTTGTCCCAGACCTTCACGGCGCGGAAGTTGCGGTTGTCGTCCTGACCGATGCGCACCCCTTCCGGATTGTAGCCGTAGGCGCCGAAGGGCGACGTGCCGGCGGTGCCGATCCACTTCGATCCGCCCTGGTGGCGCTTTTTCTGCTCCTCCAGGCGCTTCTTCAGCGTCTCCATCAGCTTGTCCCAACCGCCCAGCGCTTCGATCTGCGCCCGTTCCTCGGGCGTCAGCGTGCGCTCCGCCAGCTTGCGCAGCCAGTCCTCGGGAATGTCCTGAACGTCGACCTGTTCCGTCTGCTCCAGCCCCTTGAAGACATGGCCGAACACCTGGTCGAATTTATCCAGGTTCTTTTCGTCCTTCACCAGGGCGGCGCGGGACAGGTAATAGAAATGCTCGATGCTGTAGTCCGCCAGCCCGGCGTCCATGGCGTCCAGCAGGGTCAGGTATTCCCGCAAGGACACGGGCACCTTGGCCGACCGCAGTTCGAGGAAGAAGTTGATGAACATGGCCGCACCTTAGCCCCGCCACCCCGCCCCTGCCAATCCCGCTTCAACGCGATGCGGGGAGCGGATAAGCTGACGCCACATCAACGGACACACCGAACGGGAGCCCCTCCATGATCACCGTCGTCGTCAATTTCGACCTGCCGCCCGGCACGACCCTGGCGGACGCCACCGCCCGCTTTCAGGACAGTTCGCAAAAGTACCTGGGAGCCCCCGGCCTGCTGCGCAAATTTTACCTGTACAACGCAGAAACCATGACCGGCGGCGGCGCCTATGTGTTCGGCACGCGGGCCGAGGCCGACGCCTTGCTGAACGACGCCTGGGTCGCCTCGATCACCGAACGCTACGGCTCGCCACCGCGCCTGACCTATTTCGAATCCCCCGTGGTCGTCGATAACGTGGCCGGCGAAATCATCGGCTAAGCATCAGTCCTTGTCCGGCCCCGCGACCTCGACCTTGAGCGGCACGGACGACCGCAAATGCAGGTCGCGCTGCGGGAACGGGAACACCACGCCGTGTTCGTGGAAGAGGTCCCAAATGCGCAGTTGAACCTCGCTGCGCACATTGGCGACGCCGTTCTGCGGATCGTCGATCCAGAACCGCAGTTCCAGGATCACCGCGTTGTCGCCGAATTCGATCAGATGACAGACCGGCTTGGGGTCCTTCAGCACCCGGTTGCCCCCGTCGGCGGCCTGCATCGCCAATTCCCGCGCCAGATGCACGTCCGCGCCGTAATCGATGCCGATCGGCACCTTCTGGCGAATCATGGAATTGGAATAGGACCAGTTCTCGACCCGCTGGGAGATCAGCTCCTCATTCGGGATCAGGTGCTCGGTCCCATCGCGGGTAATGACCGAGACATAGCGCGCGCCCAGGGTGTTGATCCAGCCGAAGGTATCGCCCACGGCGATCACATCGCCCGGTTTGACGGAGCGATCCATCAACAGGATCACCCCCGACATCAGGTTGGACACGACCTTCTGCAGGCCGAAGCCGATGCCGAGACCCAAGGCGCCGCCGAACACCGCGAAGACCGCCAGATTGATACCGACGCTTTCCAGGGCCAGGGCGATGGCCAGCGCGTAGAGAAACACCCGGGCGAACTTGCCGAACAGCACCCGCATGGACGGTGTCAGGCTGTCCGAGGCGTTGATGCGGGTTTCCGCGATCCGTGACGTCACGGAGGCGAGATAAAGGAACAGGGCCGACAGCAACACCGCCTTGATCAGGCCCAGGACCGACAGGCGGAATTCACCCAGGTTGAGCGCCATGTCGTCCAAGGTACGCATGGCCGGGTCGAGCAGGCCCAGCAGGTTAAGGGCGGCAATGGTCCAGGCGGTCACGGCGATGGCGCGGGCCCAGAACGGATTGCGGATCAGGCCGGAGGCCAGGCGGATCACCGCCCAGGCCGTCAGCAGCGAGACCGCCGCCTCCATCAAGTGATGGGGCCAGGCGGCGCCCTTGGCCGCGAACACGGCGAACCACAAGGCCGCCAGCCACAACACCGGCCGGGCGACGGGTTTGAGCGCCGCCGCCACGGGGGCGCCGAACCTTGCGTACCAGCCTTGATCCGGCCGCCGGTCGAGAACGGCCTCCAGCCGGGGCGACAGAAAGCGCGCGGCGACGAAGGTCGCGACGATCACGCCGAGTTGTACAAGGTTGTCGACGGCCAGCAGATGAACCTCAAGCCACAAAAGCGCAGCATCGAGCCACTGGCGAAGCCGGTCAGGATCGAGAATCGTATTCAGGTTCATGACGCCACCCTTCAGGTGTCTTCAGCTTATCCGACCGGCCCGCCGGGGGCCAGGGAGGACAGCGTCAGGCCTTGGGCGCGTCTTCCGGGTCGGGCGCGGGCCCGTCGATTGGAACCAGCTGGATCGTCGCCTCGTCCACGGTCATGGACAGCAGGATCAGGCCGACCAGCAGCAGAATCGTGCCGGACAGGGTCAGGGCAAACATGCCGATCATCTGGTGGAAGGCGAACAGAAGCGCGACGGCGATCAACAGCGGCTTCCAACGCCCCAGGCGTTTGCTCGCCGTGCCGCAATTGCCGCAGACCACGGGCCGTCCGGCGGCCAGCGGCCAGCTGGACAAGCTCTTGAACTTGGTGCCGCAGGCGGGACAGCGCATGGCCGCCTCAGCCGCCCTCGCGGCGGTTGAGGAAGGCCAGCCGCTCCAGCAGGTGGACGTCCTGCTCGTTCTTCAACAAGGCGCCGTAGAGCGGCGGGATCAGGTCCTTCTTGTCTTTGGACCGCAGGGTTTCCGGCGGAATGTCCTCGATCATCAAAAGCTTCAGCCAGTCGAGAAGTTCCGACGTCGACGGCTTCTTCTTCAGCCCCGGCACCTCGCGCAAGTCATAGAACAGGTTCAGCGCCTCGGCCACCAGGCGCTTCTGGATGCCCGGATGATGGACGTCGATGATCTGACGCATGGTGTCTTCGTCGGGGAAGCGGATGTAGTGGAAGAAACAGCGGCGCAGGAAGGCATCCGGCAGTTCCTTCTCGTTGTTCGACGTAATGATGACGATGGGCCGGCGCGTCGCCTTCACGGTTTCCTTGGTCTCGTAGACGTAGAATTCCATGCGGTCGAGTTCGAGCAGCAGATCGTTGGGGAATTCGATATCCGCCTTGTCGATCTCGTCGATCAGCAGCACCGGGCGCTCGGGCGCATCGAAGGCTTCCCACAGCTTGCCGCGGATGATGTAGTTGCCGATGTCGTGGACCCGCGCATCGCCCAGTTGTGAATCGCGCAGCCGCGCCACGGCGTCGTATTCGTAAAGCCCCTGCTGAGCCCGGGTGGTCGACTTCACATGCCATTGGATCAGGGGGGTGTTGATGGCGGCGGCGACCTCGGCCGCCAGCACGGTCTTGCCCGTGCCCGGCTCGCCCTTGATCAAGAGCGGGCGTTCCAGGTTGATGGCGGCGTTGACCGCGACTTGCAGGTCTTCGGTCGCGACGAAGGTATCGGTGCCGGAAAATTTCTGGGTCATCGGTCCGCTCAAGCCTGGATCGCAGCCGCAATGGCGTCGATCGCCTTGCCCGCCTGGGCGCCGTCGGGGCCGCCGGCCTGGGCCATGTCGGGCCTGCCGCCGCCGCCCTTGCCGCCCACGGCGGCGGATCCGGCGCGGACCAGATCGACGGCGCTCATGCGTTCCGTCAGGTCGCCGGACACGCCGACCACCACGTTGGCCTTGCCCTCGGTCACGCTGACCAGCGCGACTACGCCCGATCCCAGGGTTTTCATTAATTCGTCTGCCATGCCCTTCAGTTCCTTGGCCGGCACGTCCTCAAGCACCCGGGGGGCGAATTTGATGCCGCCCAGGTCCTTCACGTCGCCGCCGCCGTTGCCGGCCGCGTTCCCGCCGCCCCCGCCACCGAGCGCCATTTTCTTGCGCGCGTCGGACAGCTCGCGTTCCAGGCGCTTGCGGTCCTCGACCAGGGAGGCGACCCGCGCCGCCACGTCCTCGGGCTTTACCTTCAACACCGCCGCCGCCTCGGCCAGGGCCTTTTCATGGGCGTCGAAATAGGCCAAGGCACCATCGGCGGTCACGGCCTCGATCCGACGCACGCCGGCGGCGACCGCCCCCTCGCCGACGATCTTGAACACGCCGATGTCGCCCGTGCGCCGCACATGGGTGCCGCCGCACAGTTCGGTGGAGAAATAATGATCGCCTTCGGGCTGCCCCATGGACACAACCCGAACCTCATCGCCGTACTTTTCGCCGAACAGGGCAAGCGCCCCAGCCTCGACCGCGCTTTCCGGGTCCATCAGGCGGGTCAGCACGTCGTTGTTGGCGCGCACCTGGGCGTTCACGTCGGCCTCGACCAGGGCCAGTTCTTCCGCGCTGACGGCCTTGGGATGGGAAATGTCGAAACGCAGGCGGTCGGGGGCCACCAGGGAGCCCTTCTGCGTCACATGCTCACCCAGGTGACGGCGCAGGGCCTCGTGCAACAGGTGGGTCGCCGAATGGTTGGCGCGAAGTTGCCGCCGGCGGGTGCCGTCGACGGTAAACTGCGCCTCGTCACCGACGTTGACCGTGCCGTCCTCGACCTTGCCGACATGGACATGCAAGGCACCCAGCGTCTTCTGGGTATCGGTCACGGTGATGCGCGCCCCCTCGGCCGTTGTGATCACGCCCTGGTCGCCCATCTGGCCGCCGGATTCACCGTAGAACGGCGTCTGGTTGGCGACCAGGCGCACCACATCGCCGGCCTTGGCCGTGCCGACGCGCTTGCCGTCGACGATCAGGGCGCGGATCTGGCCTTCGGCCTGTTCCGTATCATAGCCGAAGAACTCGGTGGCTCCGACCTCGTCACGTACGCCGAACCAAACCGTTTCCGTGGCTGCATCGCCGGAACCGGCCCAGGCCTTGCGGGCCTCGGCGCGCTGGCGCTCCATGGCCGTGTTGAAGCCGTCGGTATCGACCGTAATCTTCTTGTCCTTCAGGGCGTCCTCGGTCAGGTCGAGGGGGAAACCGAAGGTGTCGTAGAGCTTGAACGCCGTCTCGCCGTCGAGCACGCCACCGGCGGTCATCTCCGCCGTCGCCTCGTCGAGGATCTTGAGACCGCGGTCGAGGGTCGTCTTGAACCGCGTTTCCTCGAGCTTCAGGGTTTCCGTGATCAACGGCTGGGCGCGCACCAGTTCCGGATAGGCCTTGCCCATGTTGTCGACCAGGGTCTGTTCCAGCTTGTACAGCAAGGGATCCTCACAACCCATCAGATGGGCGTGGCGCATGGCGCGGCGCATGATCCGGCGCAGCACGTAGCCGCGGCCTTCGTTGGACGGCAGCACGCCGTCGGCGATCAGGAACGAAGACGCCCGCAGATGATCGGCGATGACCCGGTGAGAGACCGCATGGTCGCCGTCGGGCGCCACGCCGGACGCCTCGGCCGAGGCCATGATGAGGTTGCGCATCAGGTCGATGTTGTAGTTGTCGTGGGTGCCCTGCATGACGGCGGCGATGCGCTCCAACCCCATGCCGGTGTCGATGGAGGGCTTGGGCAGTTCGACCCGCTCGTCGGCGGTCAACTGCTCGAACTGCATGAACACCAGGTTCCAGATTTCGATGAATCGGTCGCCGTCCTCGTCCGGGCTGCCCGGGGGGCCGCCGGGGATATGGTCCCCGTGGTCGTAGAAGATTTCCGAACATGGCCCGCAGGGACCCGTGTCGCCCATGGCCCAGAAGTTGTCGGAGGTCGGGATGCGGATGATCTTGGAATCGGGCAGGCCCGCGACCTTGCGCCACAGGGCGGCCGCGTCCTCGTCCGAGGTATGGACCGTGACCAGCAGCTTGTCCGCCGGCAGGCCGAATTCCTTGGTGACCAGGTTCCAGGCCAGTTCGATCGCCCGTTCCTTGAAATAGTCTCCGAAGGAGAAGTTGCCCAGCATCTCGAAGAAGGTGTGGTGGCGGGCCGTATGGCCGACGTTTTCCAGGTCGTTGTGCTTGCCGCCGGCGCGCACGCATTTCTGCGACGTCACGGCGCGCGAATAGTCGCGCGTCTCGTTGCCGGTAAACACGTTCTTGAACTGGACCATGCCCGCGTTGGTGAACATCAGGGTCGGGTCGTTCAGCGGCACCAGGGGCGACGAGGAGACGATCTGATGGCCGTTGGCGGCGAAATAGTCCAGGAAGGCCTGGCGAATGTCGTTGACGGTCTGCATGGTCGTTATTTAAGCCCAGGGTTCAGGGGTTTAAAGCGAAGATATCAGGCGGTCGCGGATGGAAGCGACGGTTTTACCGGCAAGCCGGGGGCCTGTCCAGAAAGGTCGGCATTGCGAACAGGATCGCACCGCCACCAGCATGAAGGATAGCGGCCCGCCGGGCCCGGGAAACGGCCAACGGGGCAGAATACATGCGGCCAGAGTGGCCGGTCTGGAAATGCCACCTCTTAGCCTTCCCGCAAAAGAAAAGAATGCGACCGGCGCGGGGGCGCCGGTCGCGTTGGGGAGGGGTGCTTGGGGGGGCACACCACCGGTTCGGCCTGGGGGGACAGGCCTGGGGTCGGCCCGGAGGGTGACGGGCCTGGGAATATGGATATGTAAGAGGACGTTCGCCCGGGGTTTCCGGCTTAGAACTCGTCCGCCGCCGTGTCCGGAGCGTCGCCGGCATCGCCGTCGCCGTCACCGTCCGGAGAGCCAACCATCATTTCCTCGGAAATCAGGCCCGCGTTATGGCGGATCTGGTCCTCGATGGCCTTGGCCATTTCGGTGTTTTCGCGCAGGAACTGCTTGGCGTTCTCGCGGCCCTGGCCGATACGCTCCGAATTGAAGGAGAACCAGGAGCCGGATTTCTCGACGATGTTGGCCTTGACGCCCAGATCGAGCAGTTCGCCCATCTTGGAGATGCCTTCGCCGTACATGATGTCGAATTCGATCATCTTGAAGGGCGGGGCCATCTTGTTCTTCACGACCTTGACCCGGGTCTGGTTGCCGACCACCTCGTCGCGGTCCTTGATGGCGCCGATGCGGCGGATTTCCATGCGCACGGAGGCATAGAACTTGAGCGCGTTGCCGCCCGAGGTGGTTTCCGGGTTGCCGAACATGACGCCGATCTTCATGCGGATCTGGTTGATGAAGATGACCATGGTGTTGGACTTGGAGACCGAGGCGGTCAGCTTGCGCAGCGCCTGGCTCATGAGCCGGGCCTGCAGACCGACATGGGTGTCGCCCATTTCGCCTTCCAGTTCGGCCCGCGGCACCAGGGCCGCGACGGAATCGACCACCAGCACGTCAATGGCGCCGGAGCGCACCAGAGTGTCGGAGATTTCAAGCGCCTGTTCACCGGCGTCGGGCTGCGAAATCAGCAGCTCGTCGACGTTGACGCCCAGTTTCTTGGCATAGCTGGGGTCGAGCGCGTGTTCGGCGTCGACGAAGGCGCAGGTGCCGCCCATTTTCTGGGCCTCGGCGATCACATGCAGGGCCAGGGTCGTCTTGCCGGAGCTTTCCGGGCCGTAAATTTCGACGATGCGCCCGCGCGGCAGGCCGCCGATGCCGAGGCCGATGTCGAGGCCGATGGAGCCCGTGGAAATGGTCGGGGTATCGACCACCTCGCGCTGGCCCAGGCGCATGATCGAGCCCTTGCCGAAGGCGCGCTCAATCTGCCCCAACGCCGCATCGAGGGCCTTGCTTTTATCCACGTCCTGCTTCTCCACCAAACGCAATGCCGAATCGGCCATCTTGCCACTCCCTTATTCCATAGGCCCGCAAGCCGTTGCAATCGGGATCAATGTACGTGTTTTGTTCTCATTGACAAGCGTAATTTGTAATACATTGATATAATTGTATTTTATAAGGTTTGTTCACAGAGTGTTCCCGCCAGAATCGGACTCCGGAACGCATGCTTAACGGATATGGTTAACAGTGGGGGGCGGGACTCGCCCTGCCCAAGCGCGGCCTCACAATCCCTCCGACACGATGATCTCCTTCACCTTGCCGACCAGCGTCTTCAGGGTGAACGGCTTGGGCAGGAAGTGCAGGGTTTCGTCCTTGTCGATCTGGTCCTGGAAGGCGTCCTCGGCGTAGCCGGACATGAGGATGACCTTGACCTGCGGCATCTGTTCGCGGAGCTGGCGGACCAGGGTGTAGCCGTCCATGCCCGGCATGACGACGTCGGAAATGATGAGGTCGATCTTCGGCGCCGTGCCGTTGACCACGTCGAGCGCGACCTCGCCGTTCTGGGCCTCCAGCACCTTGTAGCCCTTATTGCGCAGGGCCCGCGCGCCGAACATGCGCACGGCATCCTCATCCTCGACCAGCAGGATGGTTTCCGAGCCCGTGAGATCGGCCTCGAACAGGGGCAGTTCGGGCTCCTTTCCGGTTCCGGTTCCGGTTCCAGTTCCGGCGCCGTTACCCTTGGCCTTGGGCGTCGCCGAGGGGGCCGTTTCGTCCGTCAGGGCGGCGGCGGCGCGCCGGGCGCGGGCGTCCTCGTCGGCGCGGGGGAACAGCAGGCGGAACGTGGTGCCCTCCTTGGAAATGCCCGTACCCTTATCCTCGACCTCGATCACCAGGTAGGATCCGACGGGAATGACCTCGCCCGACTGCTGCATCGGGCGTTCCAGATCGCGGCGGAAGGTGCGGATCACCAGGGGCCCGCCCTCGGCCATGGCGTCGCGCGCGTTAACGGCCAAGTTGATGATGACCTGATCGAACTGCCCACGATCGGCCAGGATGCGCCCGGCGCCGCGTTCGTGTTCCAGCTTCAGGCGCACCGTCTCGCCCAGCAGGCGGCGCAGCAGGTTGGACAGGTCGTTGAGGGCGTCCTCGGGATCGAGCAGGTCCGGCTCCAGGTTCTGCTTGCGCGAAAACGCCAGGAGCTGGCGCACCAGATTGGTGGCCCGATGGGCGTTCTGCTTGATCTGCTGCAGGTCGTTGAAGGACGGATCGCCCGGCCCGTGGCGTTCCAAAAGCAGGTCCGTGAAGCCGATCATGGCCGTCAGCAGGTTGTTGAAATCATGCGCCACGCCGCCCGCGAGCTGGCCCACGGCCTGCATCTTCTGCGACTGGGCGAACTGGATTTCCAGGTTCTTCTGCTCGGTCGTGTCGATGAAGTGCAGGACCAGGCCGGTGATGTTGCCCTGCTCGTCCTCCATGCGGCTGGCAAACAGCGTCGCCGCCGCCTGCCGCCCGCCGGGGGCGGCCAGCCGGATTTCCGTCTGGGTCGCCCGCACCCGCCCCATGATGACATCGGAAAGCGCCGAGGCGACCACGTCCCGGTCCTCGGGCAGCAGACGTTCGGCGAAGGGGCGGCCGGCGACCATGTCGCGGTGGGCGCCTGCCAGAGTCAGGAAGGCCCGGTTGCAGTCCATGACCTTGCCCTGTCCGTCAAGCAGCGCGATGGCCACGGGCGCATCGTCGAACAGGAAGCGCAGGCGTTTGGCCGGGCCCAGGCCGGCCGCCCCCCCGTCTTCCGCCCAGGCCATGTCGCGCAGCAGGATGGAGCGTGTATAGACCAGCGTGCCGTCCGTGGTTTCCCGGTGGCTTTGCAGCAGCGAGGCCGTGAATTCCGTGCCGTCAGCGGCGCGCAGGGTGACCAGGCCGTGGCTGTCCTGACCCAGGTCTTCTTCGTCATCATCGTCACCGCCGCCGTTGCCGTTACCGTTCACGGGGCTGGCGGAGACCACGAACTCGGCAAACGGCTTGCCGCCCATGGCCACACGATCGACGCCGAGCCATTTCGCCAGGCAGGAGTTGGCGTAGACAATGCGCCCGCGGCCGTCGACGGAGAAAACCCCCACGGGCAGGCCGTCGAGCAGATCGGCGCGGCGCGCCTCCGCCGATTGGCGGGTCGCGGTCTGGCGTTTTTCCTCGGTAATGTCCTGGGCCCGCCATTGCACATAGCGGGACGCCCCCTCCCCGGCGCCGGCGCCGATGCCGTCCTCGCCAAAGGGTTCCATGCGCAGGCGCCGCCACGCGGGCTTGCCGTCCTGACGGCGGCAGATCACCTCGCCGCCGGCGGGCGTGCCGTCGGCGGCGGCGGCCCGCAGCTTGCGGAACACGTCCTGGGATCGGCCTTGGCTGTCGAGCGCGCGTTCGACCTTGTCCAACAGGTTGGTCGGCCCGAGATCGCCATCCAGGAAAAACAAATCCCGGAAGGCGCCGTTGGCATACATACCGACACCGTCCCAGGTCGCGATCAATAGTCCCTCGCCGGACGATCCGGCGGCCATCTGAATCAGTTCCGCCATGGGGCCGCCCGTCGGCCGGGTCGGCGCTTTTCGACCCATCCGCCAGGACGCGGCCAAAAGCCCCAGCGCCGCCGCCGCCAGCACGCCGCCCGCGGGCAGCGCCCAACCGGCATCGAGCCCGAACATCAGCCCCGCCGCGACCCCCAACAGGGCCGCACCGGCATTCAGGACGTGGGGCATTCTGTGCTTCATGATTTCGATGTCGAGGCCCGGCGATGACGGCAGGCCCGCCCAAGGCAGCCCGCTTCCGGTGACAGGATTACCACTGAACGGCCCCTGTCAACAGCGCTCGCTGCCGGGATGCCAACCCCGGGAGCCAGAGGTCGCCGGGCCCGTTAATGGGGCAGCTTGCCCTTAAGCCGCATGACGTGACCGATAACCTCGGCGACCGCCTTGAAGTGTTCCGCCGGGATTTCCTCGTCCAGTTCCACGGAAGCGTAGAGAGCCCGCGCCAACGGCGGGTTTTCAACGATGGTGATCTCGTTTTCCTCGGCGATTTCACGAATTTTCAAAGCGACCAGGTCTTGCCCTTTGGCGATCACCTTGGGGGCTGGCATGGTTTCCATCTTGTATTCCAGGGCGACCGCAAAGTGAGTCGGGTTGGTGATCACCACATCGGCGTTGGGCACCGCCGCCATCATGCGCTTGCGGGCGCGCTCCATACGGATCTGGCGGATTCGCGCCTTGATCTGCGGGTCGCCGTCGGTCTGCTTGTGCTCGTCCTTGATCTCGGTCTTGGACATCCGCATCTGCTTCATGAAGGTGGCGCGCTGATACATGTAATCGAGCGCCGCGATGAACCCCATCACCCCGATGGTCGCAAGGGCCATGATGATGGCGATTTCATGGATGCGATGAAGGGCGGCGAATGTGGAGATCGCGGGCAGCATTTCCAGGTCATGCAGCATGGGAATGGCAAGCCCGAACGACACCGTCGCGACCAGGGAGATCTTCAGGATGCCCTTCGCAAATTCCATCAAACCTTGGCTCGAGAACAGCCGCTTGAAACCGGACAGGGGGTTAAGCTTGCTCGGTTTCGGCTGGATTTTCTTGGTCGACCAAATAAGCCCGAACTGGCCGACGTTGGCGACGATCGCCAGGACCACGAACATCGCCATGGCAGGGGCGAGGATCACCCCGACCTCCATCGCGACGTTGGAGAACACCAGGCGCAGATGTTCGAAATCCATCGGAATCGAATAGGAGGACTCGATGAACCGCCGGCCGATCAGGGAGATGTCACGTGCCATGGCCGGTGCCAGGAACATCAGCATCCCCACGCCGCCGATCAGGATCATCAGGCTCTTGATTTCCTGCGACTGGGCGACCTGGCCTTCGTCGCGGGCCTTGGCGAGTTTCCTTCCGGTCGGCTCTTCTGTTTTTTGTGAGTCGTCTTCTTCAGCCATGTGCTTCTACCGTCGATCCGGGCCTTAGCCCGTGAAGACGGCGTACCCCTGTTGGAAATGATTGAGAAACACCAGCATGATCGACGAGAACACGATCATGAGAGCACCGAGCTGGACCGTGACCTGCACCGGCAGGCCGAAGAAGAACACCGGCAACTGAGGCATCAGACGGCCAAGTACGCCGAGCCCGATGTAATAAACCATGGCGATGACCAGGAACGGGATCGATAACTGAAACCCCAACGCAAAGCTATCGGCGACCCGGCGCGCCAGCATCAGCGCCATATCGCCGGTCGACACGCCTTCTCCGGGCACGAACAGGGAATAGGAATCGGCGACCACCGTGAAATACACATGATGGCTGTCCGTGACGAAGATCATCATCAACCCGGCGATGGTCAACATGTTGGCGATGACGGAGCTTTGCTGTTCGGCAATCGAATCCTGAACCAGGGCATTGGCCATGGCCGCGAACAGCGCGATCAACGTTCCCGCGGTTTGCAGGGCACTGATCAGGATGACCGCGATCCCGCCGAGAAACAGGCCGACGATGATCTCGCCAGCAAGCAGCAGGAACAGGACATAGGGACTTTCGGGCGGTGCAGGCAGGTTTGCCGCCAATACGGGCGTCATGACAACGGCGACGAGAACGGCCAGGACGACGCGGATGCGCGCGCTGACATAAGCCGCCGCGATCCCCGGCAGAATCGCCATCATGGCGCCGACCCGCGACAGAACCAGCAAAAATGCGAAGACGTTGAGTTTGAGAAGCTCTTCGAGCATGTCCGCCGCCCTTCGCCGTCTATAGCGCCGAAATTCGGTCGAACAGGGTGTCTGTGAAGGTCGTGACCGTGTTGATCATGAACGGCAACAGGACAACGATGGCGATGAAGATGACAATGATCTTCGGCACGAAGGTCAGGGTCATTTCCTGGATCGTCGTCAAGGCCTGGAACAGGGCGATGATAAGGCCGGTAACCAGACCAAGGAACATAATTGGGCCGGCCACTTTGATGACCACCCACATGGCGTTGCGACCGACGTCGATGACATCCACTTCGTTCATCTGGGTTGCTCCCGGCGCCGCGGACCGGAGGCGCTACACCGGCATCCGGATGATGTCGTTGTAGGCTTCCAGAACCTTGTCGCGCACGTTGACCACGGTCTGCAGGGTCATTTCGGCTTCGGCCACGGCGGTCACCACCTGGGTGATGTCGGCGCGGTCATTGATCGCGTCGATGGACAGTTTTTCCGACGTTTCGCCGATCTTGCGGGCTTCCATGATGGCGCTGCGCACAAGATCGCCGAACTCTTCATTTGCCTTGGTCATCGGCGGCGCGTCATCCCGCGTGCCGGAAATCTGTTGGCGGGCTGCCCGCTGATAGGCGTTCAAGGCCTGGTGAATATTGAAGTCGGCGTTCACGCTCATTGTTATGCTCCCGTTCTAGGCCCGTTGGGCCCGGTCCGCGTTGGGACCTAAAATCTCCCGTGCCGGCTCTAGTTGCTGCGCAGCACGTCGATGACGCTGTTCAACATCGTTTTCGACGACTTGATCAGGTTCAGATTGGCTTCGTAGGACCGCTGCGCTTCGCGCATGTCCATCATTTCAATCATGGTGTTGACGTTGGGTGTCTTCACATAGCCGTCCTTGTCGGCGGCCGGGTGAGACGGATCATACTTGCTGCCGAAGTCGGACAGGTCCTTGTGCAGACGGTTGACGTGCACCGTTTCGACCCCAACGGACTTGTCCAGTTCGTTCTTGAAGGTCACCAGCTTGCGCCGATAGGGATCGTCGCCGGGGCGCTGCGGCAGACTATCCGCGTTGGCGATGTTTTGCGAAATCACGCGAAGGCGCGTTCCCTGCACGCGCATCCCGGCGCTGGAAATGCGGATGGTCTTGATGATGTCGTCCATCGGGGCTTTCGCCTCCTTGATCTTTATCCGGGCAAGGGTTCTCCCTATGTCCGGCGGCTTTGGTTTGGACGACGTTCTGTCGAGGTTCCCGTTCCAGGTTCGCCTGTGGCCTTTGCGGCCCGAATTTTATTGACCGCCTAACGTCCGCGACTGGCGGTTTTCAGCATCTCCATGTGCTTTTTGTAGAGTTCCGTGGTCAGACGGTGGGTGGTCTGTGTTTCGGCCACCTTGCCCATCTGTTCCTCAAGCACCACCGAGTTGCCGTTGGGCGACGTCTCATAGGGATGACGCGGCTCTTCAACAAAGAAATCGCGGATGCGCTTGCGTCGGCCGCCCAGCTGTCCGGGTTCCGTGACAACCATGTTCAACTGCGCCGATTCCTTGCGCAGAAGGTCGCGGAAAGCATATGGCTTGAGATCCTTCGCCTTGTAGTCGGGCGTGTCCGCGTTGGAAATGTTCTGGGCCAGAACTTCCTGGCGCTGGCCAAGCCAGTTAAGGCGTTTCTTAACAGCTGCGAAGAGGGTCAAATCCATCTGCGCGCGGCCCCTTATCTAGCGGAATTAATCCGTTGTCTCCTGGTTCCGGTGCGCAACACAAACCCCGGAAACCGTCCTGCTAGGCATTATCTGCCGGGTTCCTTAACAACAGATTAAGCACGCCCGGTTCCGCCGCAATCGCCAGTGCCGGCCATTAAACGTCTGATTCCGAAACGGAAAATCGGTCCCGCTGTAATCATTTGTTAAACCGGGGGCCGTTAGGATCGGGCGAATCCGGCAATTCTTGCCGACCATAAGGCCATGCCACGCGAACGGGACCAGCGGCACGTGAACGCAGATACCCCCAAAGACCCGACCGGTAACGACGGTGCGCAAGCGAACCTCCAGCGCATTCCGGCAACCAAGGATGCGCTCGCCGTTGCCCTGGCCGAAGGGGCCCTGCCGGGTATGGCACCCACCGTGGTCGCGGGCGGACGCGGGCGCCTGGCCGAACAGATTTTGCAGATTGCCTTCGCCAACGGCATCAAGGTGCGCGAGGACGCGGACCTTGCCCAGCTTCTAGCCACGATCGACATGGAAGAAGAAATCCCCGTCGAGGCCTTCGCCGCCGTGGCCGAAATTCTGATTTATCTTTACCGCGCCAACGGTGCCGACGATCTGGCCGGTAAAAGCCGCGAAGACATCGTGCGTGAATGGATGGGAGATACCCAGCCATGAGCGACCACAACAACACAGGCGGCGGCAATGCGCCTCCCGCGTCCTTGGAATCGGCCATGGCAGAGGTCGAATCCATGATTCTGAACGCCCGCCGGGCCCTTGCTGGCGGTGAGCTTTTGGACATGACGCCCTTGGGCGACCGGGTCGCCTGGATTTGCGAAAACGTCCGCACCATGGCGCTTGCGTCGTCAGATCCGGACAGTATCCGCCTACGCCTGGAAAAGATGGTCTCGGATCTCAACCGTCTCGAAGATCAAATCCGCGCCGGCGCCGGCCTCAGCCCGGCTGACGGTGAAACGGGCAAGGACTAGAGCCATGGACATGGACATGGGCGGTTATTTTCGCTTCATCCTCGCGCTGATTTTCGTGATCGGCCTGATCGCGCTGTTTGCCGCCATGGCCCGGCGCGCCGGTTGGGGTTTTCCTGCCGCCGCCATCAAGCGCGCCAGCAACCGGCGCCTGGGCATTGTGGAAGTCACACCCCTTGATGGCCGCCGGCGCCTGATTCTGGTCCGCCGCGACGACACGGAACATCTGCTGCTGGTCGGCCCCACGTCCGAGTTGCTTATCGAAACAGGCATCGCCGGTGCCGGTGCGGATTTCAGACAAGCCCTGACCACCGCCGCCCTACCGGCCGCCGATGACAGTACAGGGGGCCCGTCATGACGAACGACGGGCAGATGCGGCGTATCTTCACGCGGCGGCGGCGGCGCAATCCCCTTGCTCACCCTCTGGTGATGATCCTGGCGGTGATCGGCGCCGCCTGCGCGATCTATTTGGGGCTGTCTCTGCTTAGCCCGCCCGCGCTCGCGCAATCGATTTCCCTCGACCTGGGCGATCAGGGCGGCGACACCACGGGCCGCATCATCCAGATGCTGCTGCTGATCACGGTGCTCAGCGTTGCCCCCTCGATCCTCATCATGGTCACATCCTTCGTGCGCATCATCGTCGTGCTGTCGTTCCTGCGTACGGCCATGGGCACGCAACAAACGCCGCCCAACCAAGTTCTGGTCGGGCTGGCTCTGTTCCTGACACTGTTCATCATGCAGCCGACCTTCGAGAAGGCCTGGGAAACCGGCATCAATCCGGTAATTCAGGGCAACCTGGACGAACTTCAGGGGTTCAACCGGGCCATCCTGCCGTTCCGCGACTTCATGATGAGCCACGTCCGTGAACGCGATCTGTTGCTGTTCACCCAGATTGCGCGCATTCCGGACGAAGAGGCCCGCACGAACATGCCCATGCGGGTGCTGATCCCGGCCTATATGATTTCCGAACTGAAACGCGCCTTCGAGATCGGTTTCCTGCTGTTCGTGCCGTTCCTGATCATCGACATGGTCGTCGCATCGGTTCTCATGTCCATGGGCATGATGATGCTGCCGCCGGTCATCATCGCCCTGCCGTTCAAGATCATCTTCTTCGTATTGGTCGATGGCTGGTACATGACCGTCGGCTCCCTGGTCAAAAGCTTCGGCGCCGGCTAGACAACAACTCACCCCATCCCTATCCCGTGCGGCGCAAGTCCGTCGGATTGACGCCGAACTGGCGATGGAAGGCGCGGGACAGGGCCTCGGAACTGGCGTAGCCATATCGGCGGGCGACCGCCTGAACCCGCGCCCCCCGGTCCATGTCCTGACGCGCCAGCGTCATCCGCCAACGGCGTAGGTAACTTTGCGGGGCTTCGCCGACAACCATGCGAAACGCATCGGCGAAACGCGACAACGACATGCCCGCGACAACCGCCAGATCGGCATTTGACCACGCCCGGCCCGGGTCTTCGTGCAGGGCCGATATGGCGCGGGACAGGCGTGTATCGGCAAGCCCCGCCAATACGCCCGGTTCCGCAGTCCCCTGTTCGATCTGCTGACGCATCAAGCGGATCACCAGAACTTCGGCCAGACGTTCCAGAACCTTGTCGGACCCACAACGCCGCCCCCCGGCCTCGGCCAGGAACACATCCAATAGCGCCCGTGTCTCCGCGTCACGGATCGGCAGAGAGACCGTCGCCGGCAAGGCCGCCATCAGGGGATTGGCAGCCCCGCCCCAATCGATTGAACAGGCGGCGACCGGCACTTCATTGGTCCCGGCGGCGGGAACGCCACCCCGGGTGCGGATTTCGACACGCCCCGGCACACCCGTTTCCGGATCACCGAACACGGTCATATTGCCTTCACCCAAAGGCACCCGCAGAACCCGCAGGTCAAAACGGGAGATCAGAGCAGACAGTCGATCATATCGGTCAGCCATGGGAATTCGGGGGTTACAATCAATTTATCCGGAGTTTCTTGATTATAACGACTGATAAGGTCGTCGTCATCGAAAACCGGCCGCCACATGTGGGCGGCACGGAGACTCAACTTCAAAGGAGAAACCCGCCCCATGCTCATGCCACGTCAGAAGACCCCCGATCTGTCCGTCGATTTGGTGACCGGCGGCACATTCGACCTTGCGTCGGAAACCACCGAACGAGGAACTATCATCTGCTTCTACCGGGGCCTGCACTGCCCGATCTGCGCCAATTACATGACGGAATTGGAAAAACTGACACCGGAATTCGCCAAACGCGGTGTCAGCACAATCGCGATTTCCAGCGATGATTCGGAACGCGGCAAGGCCATGGCTGAAAAGATCCCCGCCAAGGAATTGCGCGTCGGTTACGGCCTGACCCTGGCCAAGGCACGGGAATGGGGGCTGTTCATCTCGACCTCGCGGGGCAAGACCTCCATCGGCATCGAAGAACCCGCCCTGTTCTCCGAACCCGGCCTGTTCATGGTCTCGCCGGATCAGACGCTCTATTACGCCTCGGTCCAGACCATGCCGTTCGTCCGTCCGCATTTCTCCGAATTGCTGAAGGCGCTCGACTTCGCTATCGAGAAAAACTACCCGGCGCGCGGCGAATACACCGGCGCCGTGTGACGCGCCGATCACGCGACAGCGCGTAAACACCCGCGTTCATCGCGGGACGAGCGCAGAAGAGGCCCGGTTCCAGAAATGGAATCCGGGCCTTCTTTATGCCTGATTATCAGTTGATGGCGCTGAGCGGGTCTTTTTCCAGACGCTCGCGGTAGGCCGTCAGGAAGGATTTGAAGTTCTGCGCCACAGCGACCCGCTCCTTGACGCTTTCCGGCGAGATCAGGCCGAGGGCCGGACGCGCCGCGATCAGGTCGAAGGCCTTCGCCATATCAGTTTCGGCCATGGCAGCGCCGAAGTTGTCGCGGATACGGGCAAGGCCGCGTTCATTACCGCTGAGCGTCATCGCCGTTGCCAGATTGAGCATGTAGCGCGCCTGTGTACGGTTGAGCTTTTCACCACGGCGGGCACCGCTTGCCGTCACGACGCGCTGCAGGGACTGGGCCGCATCATTCCAATTACCCATGGTCCAGTAGATTTCCGAACGCAGGAGTTCACCGTCCATGGACTGATCCGGCTCCAGCACTGCAAGTCCGTCGGCATAACGCTTCTGCCCCATCAGGGCCTGAACGAGAAGATGATTGCGCTGTTGTGCAAGGTCAGCGTTCAAACCATCCGCAGCAGTCGCCCGGATCACCCGTTCGGCATCCGCGTGCTTGCGTGCCAGAAGGTGGATCAGACCAAGGCGTGCGCCGACGCGCGCCCGGTCGGCACCTTGCAGACGAAATTTGATCTGACCTTCCAGCAGCGCCGCCGCCTGACCCAGCAGGTCGACCCCGACAAGGCGGTCGGCGAGTTTTTGAATCATTGTGTCGCCGCGTGAGCCGGCGGGAGTCAGTTCCTTGAATTCCTCATAGATGGCGATCGCCGTGACCGGTTTCAGGGCATTGGCCTTGTCCTCCAGATAGAGGGCATTGAAGGTGTCCGACATTTCCTTGGTCACAACTTTTGCATCCGGATGGTCGCGGAAATGGGTCGCGGCCTGGCGCAAGGTCTGCAGCGCCTCGCGGTATTTATCCTGTTCCAGGTAGAGCGCTCCCAAGCGGCGCAGAAGATCGAATTCTCGATTGTCGCCACGCCAAGCGAAGCGCTGTTTTTCAAGTTCTTCCGTCGCTTCACGCTTGGTCATGCGGTCAAGACGCAGCAGAAGTTCAGCGCGCGACCGCGCCGCGCGGAAACGGGCCAGCCGATCAGGGCTGTCCATGACCTCTTCCCACAGCGACACGGCGCCGTCGAAATCGCCTTCCAGTTCCGCCAAACGCCCTTGCACGAACTTGATCTTGGCTTCCTGGCTCGGGCTGGGACCATCGGCCAGCAGCGTGGAAATCAACGTTTCCGCCGTGCGCACGTCGCCGATTTCCACCACCGCCTCGGCGACGATGGTCGACAGCCGGAACCGGAGCGCACGGGGATAAGGCCGGGCGATTGAGCCCGACCGGCGCAACTCGATGGAGGCCCCGTTCAGGTCACCGCGTGCGGCCTGGATGATCGCGCGCCAGAATTCGCCCTCGTCACTGCCGTTTAGTGCCGCGTTATACAGATCCTTCTCCGCCTCGGGCAGGCGGCCCAGAAGGAACTGAGCGCCGCCATGCAGCAGCAGCCATTCGCGGTCCTGAGCCAGCGACGGCTGCACCTCAAGGGCATGGTCCAGAACGCCCAGGGCTTCCGCCCCATAGGCATTGGCAAAGTAAAACCGGGCCAGGTTCATGCGTGCTTCCCGCTGCCCGGCCTTGGGAGCCACGGCAAGGGCCTGTTCCAGGATCGCGCGGGTCTGCAGGATCGCGGCGTCGTTGGGCGTGTCCCATTTCTCAAGATCCAGGACACGGACCAGGGGCCGCATCGCCGACATCCGGGCACTTGCCGCCATTTCCTGGGACACGGGGGAGAACTTCAGCGGGAACGTGGGCGCTGCGCTGGCGATTTCCACGCCCTGACGCAGCGAGCGCACACGCACGTCATCGATGCGCGGCGTCACCACGACGCCCTGGATGGAGGGTAGAATTTCGAATTGAGGATAAGCGTAGGTTCCGGCCACGCCATGGCCAAGCGGAATACCCGGCACGACCAGCATGTTGTCGGCGACGATGGGATCGGTCAGCGGGATCACCTTGCCGGGTTCCGGCAGCGGCATGAAGATGCGGGCCCCGATGGGGGAATCCGGCTGGGCCTGGACTTCCAGCGGGATCTTGGGCGTCGCTTCCTGGGTTCGGAAATCGATCAGCCAAGCCAACCCAGCCCGGCGCATGGACGGATTGACGTCCTTGGGCGTGGTCATCCGCAAAACGGTGGCCTGGGGAATGTAGACCTGCTGCAGTGTCGAAATGACGGCGCCCCCGGCCTCTTGCAAGGCGGGAACGTTGACATTGGTGCGCTTGTCGAACACCAGCCACAGGAATCCGTTGCGCCGGAATGCCGCGGCGGCGACAGGCTCGGCCCAGTCGAAACGCAGGGTTACCGTGCCCTCGTCGCCTTTGGCCACGGACAATTGCGCACTCGGCGCCGGCCCGGGGGCCGGGGCTTGAGCCGCAGCGTTGCCGGTGGCCTGTCCCGAAGCCTGGGCGGTTGCCGTGCGCGGCGGTTGCGCGGGCGCGGCGCCAGGGGCCGTTGCCGTGGCTTGGGCCGGCGGGGTCAATAGCAGCGGCTGACCGGCGGGCGGAGACTTTTGCGCGGCGCCCTGGGGAAGCTGCTGAGCGGTCCGGGTCGCCGCGCCCCCCGCGGCGGGTGCGGTTTTGGCAGCAGCCGCGGGGGCCGATGGTTTCTGGACAGGCGGCTGCGGCAGGGCCTGGGCGGCAACGGCCGGCTTGGCCGGTGCGGTGGCGACCGGCGGCACGGGATCCGTCGCCGGAGAGACCGGTTTGACGTCGGCAGCCTGGGGAGCGGCCGGGGCCTTGCCGCCGCCGGGCACGCTGACCTGCGCGGGAACGGCAACCGGGTCCTGCCAGGGTGCGGGTTCGCGGACATCCAGGGCGATCTTGTTCCCGGCATAGAAGTCACGCACGGTGGAGCGCGGCGGCACGGCGATCACCGAAACCGTGCGCCCGCCCTCCGTGGCGGAGCGAATGCCACCGACGAACAGCGGCGGGTTACGGTTGAGGTCTGCGTCGTCGATCTGCGCCGCCGCCTCGAAGATCACGGTGACAAGGCCGCCGTCCTTGGTCAGCTTATAAGGCACCTTGGTGGGCCAATCGAACACGACGCGGGTAAAGGTGGCATGAGCACCGGCGCGCACGTTGACCTGAACCGCATCTTGCGCGCGGGCCTCTTCCAAGGGCGCCAAGCACAGGCCCCAGGCCAGAATCACGGCCATCAGGGCCGTGCCAAGAATCCGGCGAACGGTCATCGCAGCCCCCCGGACGTCGGGAACACGACGATGTCGACGCGCCGCCCCATCAACTGGCGCTGGGCCTGCGGCATGGGCGGCAATTGGTCATAACGGCTATCCGAATATCCGAAGGCGACAATGGGTTCGGCGTAGCCGGCAGCACGCAGTTGGTTGGCCACGGCGGCGGCGCGGGCGGTCGACAGTTCCCAGTTGGAGGCATAGTCGCCACCGGCAACCGGCGACGGGTCGGAATGGCCGTTGACGCCCAACTGATTGGCGACGGTGCTGAGCGCGCCGCCCAAGCGGAACAAGGCGGCGCGCGCGCGGTCCGTCATGACCGCACGTCCCGCCTCAAACAGCAAATCCCCAGGCAAGGCCAGGACCAATCTGTCCTCCAACCGCATGAACTGCGTTTGCTTAAGCAATTCATCGCTATCAATCTTTTCCCGCAGCACGGATGTTAGATAATCCAGGTTAATGGCGCGTTTACGAAACACCGTTGCGATGTTGTGCGTCGCGGTCGAGGAAATGGGCGTTTTCACCTGTTCCGGGGCCAGACTTTGCGACAGGGAATCGATCACGTTGTCCCAGCGGTCCAGCTTGACGTTGGACATGGAGAACAGCATGACGAAGAAGGTCAGCATCAGCGACACCAGGTCAGTGAATGTCAGCAGCCACATCTGCGACGCTTTGTGGTCGCGTTCCAGGTCCCGTTCGGAGCGTCTTGGCAACAGCATGGCCGCCCCCTACTCCTCGCCGCCGCCGTCGAGGCGCAGCTGGGTTTCTGTTTCGCGGCGAATGTAGAACCACATTGTGACATCATTGGGGTCGCCCGGCTCGATCCCGATGGCGATGGAATCCGGCGGCAGGCCGCGCTGCGCCATTTCACGCGCGAATGCCCCGGCCCGCGCCAGTTCCAGGGTCTGTGTCTGAGGCAGGCCGCCATCGGCGCGGACGCGCGATCCGATGATGAATTCCAGATCGAACCGCAGACCCGGCGGACGCCCGCTGGCGGCGGCGACGATGCGGTCGAGAAGCTCGAACTGCGACGGCAGGATGCGCGCCGCGTCCTCGGCAAACAGGGTGCTGGCGGGGATCTGAACCTGCATCAGACGCCCAGGATGGACGACCTTCACCTGGGCCACCTGCAGAGCGGCCGCGAAGATGTCGGTGACCGTTTCCTGGTATTGCTGTCCAGCAATCAAGTCCCCTTCCTTGGACTTGAAACGCGTCGGGTCCGTGGACGGCGGCACGATCGAGGTAAAGGTCGACGTCAGGCTGTCCATCACCGACTTGGTCTTGACCTCTTCCAGGGTGGAAATGGTCACCAACAGGATGAAAAACGCCAGAACCAACAGGAACAGCGACAGGAACAGCGCGGGCGTATTGGGCCCGCGCGCGGTATCCGGTATCGGTGGTAGGAAATCACGTTCAGCCATGCCGGGATTCTAGCAGAAATCTGGTAAAGACGGCCTTACCAAAACCCCCGCAAATGCCGGCAAGATGGATCAGTCGAAACTGTTCAGAAGGGCGTCGATATCGGCCTGCGACATCGCCGCCTCTTTCTTCTGCGGGCCATGGAGAAGATCTTCATCGGCCGGGATGGCTTCCTCGACCGGGGCCTCTTCCGTCTTCGGATTGGCCGCCTTGTACTTGGCGATCTCGTCACCGAAGGCGTTCAGCAGCGCATCGACCTTTTCCTCGATGTGCTGCAGGGCGCCGACCACCTTGGTGATCCGCTGGCCGGTAATATCCTGAAACCCGCAGGCTTCGTAAATCTTGGTGGTTGCGTCCATCAGGCGCTCGGAATTCTTGCCCTTGAGCTTGGACATCACCTCTTCGATCTCGCCGACGGCATCCATGATCGAGTTGGTTGCTTCCGCCGTCGCCTCGACGATGGCATCCAGTTCATCCGCGGCCTTGGGAAGGAATTCGTCCTTCACTTCGTCCGGGCGCAGGGCGGCGATGTCGGATTTGGCCTCGGAAATGAAGCGCGACAGACTTTCCAGTTCCTCGTAGAGCCTGACGTCGACGGCGGACAGGTCTCCTTGCATGGTGGTGAGGATCGCCTCCACCACTTCCGCAATCTCTTCGACCTTGACCGAGCCGCCAGGTTCTCTTCCAAGTTCCTGAAGACGCGTGGCCAACTCGGGATCGACCGAGTCTGTCGCCATAACGGTCTCCTTAGAACTCGCCAAGGACGCTGATCAGCTTGCCTTTGAGCGTTTCGGCGTTGAACGGCTTGACGATATAGTTGGAAACACCCGCTTCCTTAGCCGCGATCACGTTTTCAGACTTACTTTCCGCCGTGATCATGACGAACGGGATGTGCTTCAACTTTTCATCCGCACGGACTTCGCGCAGCAGCTGAATCCCGGTCATGGGCTCCATGTTCCAATCGGAGATGATCAAGCCGAACGCCTTCGCCCGAAGCTTCTTGAGTGCTTCCGAGCCGTCGGACGCTTCATCAATGTTCTTGAAATTCAACTGGCGCAATAGGTTGCGCAGAATCCTGAGCATGGTTTGGTAATCATCCACGATCAGGACGTTCATATTCAGGTCGACAGCCATCTGTTACTCCGTGCTTTGCGCATGGGAATTTATGATTATAGCCCCAGTAACCGGCAGTTTATTCATGGCTGGGGGCAGAGCAAGCCTTTTTAAGACGATAGGTCCATGGTCATAGGCCGGGAATGACCTAATTTCCCTGGTCCAGACCTTCGCGCGGCAGCGACCGGAGGTCGCGCAGTTGCACCGTCACCTCACGCGCTTTCTCGGGATTCATCTTGGCCATCACGGGGGCCAGCTTGCGTTCCTTCATGCGCTGGGCGACTTCCAGCAGGGTGTCCATCTCAAGGTCTTCGAAAATCCGCGCCGCTTCTTTGGGCTTCATGCTCTCGTAAATCTTGACGAGGCTTTCCATTTTCGTTTCCTGCTGCTCGTCGAACACCTTGATGCGGCCATTGATTTCCGCTTGCAGGTTCTTCAATTCGGCGATCTTGCGGTCAATGCGGGCTTCGGCGGCGGCGAGCATGCCCTGACGGACCTGAAGTTCCTGTTCGCGGGCCTCGATCTCGCGGCGGCGGTCGGCCAGGTTCTGCAGCAGGTCGATTTCCTGCGGCGTCAGCAACGTCGGATCGTCGGTAATCAGCTTGGAAGCGGCCGGATCGCCCGGCGGCGGGGCTGCGACGGCGTTCGGATCGGCTGCCCCCGGCACGGCGGCCTGCTCGGCGGCGGCTGGCGCCTCACCGGGCTGCGCCGGCGCCGGATCCGCAGCCGGCGGCTGGCCGGCGGCGGGTGGCGTTTCCGTCTGGGCTTCCGCCGCACCCGCAACCTGGATGGCATCCTTCTTCAGGCCGTCCACGCTGTTCCAGATATCACCGATTTTCACGGTCAACAGCATCGACGCCACAAAGATCGTCACCGGCAAAAAGCGGAATTTGTTAAAGGGGTTCATTCAAGCGTCCGTCGGGTCCATGTCCGCCCCGTGTAAATCGGGGCCTTTCAGGGGCAATTCGATACCCGGCCTTAGTTGGCCGAGCGGATGGCTTTCAACAAGGCGCGTTCCGCTTCGGAGCGGGGCGTGGTTTTCTTGCCGCCGACCGACGGCGCGGGGTCTCCGGCATCGGCATTCCGCGCCCCACGTGCCGCCGCGACCTTGGGCGCGGGGCGCTGTTGGCGAACGGGCTCGACGGCTTCAAGCGGATCAGCTGTTTCGGCATCGCCGCCGGCCACGTATTCGTCCCGGGCAATGCGCACATTTTCTTCCAAACGATCGGCGGCGATGGTCCCGCGGTCTACCAGGAACACCAGATCGTCCCGCAGGCTTTCCGCCTTGGCCAGTTGGTCCTGCAGCGCGTCGGAGGCGATGCGCAGGTCACCGATACTGGAGGTCGCACGGGTCGTCGCATCGTTAAAGGTGGCGGCCAGCTTTTCCATCTGCTCGCGGTTGCCGCGGAAGCGGGTCAGCCGCCGGTTCAGGATCACCGAATACCAGATCATGACCACCAGCAGGAGGGCCAGAATGATTTCAAGCGTCAAGGAAAAGGAAAAGTTCACGGTCTTGTCTCTCCATCCCCTGGGTAACGGTCCGTTCCAAACGGGGAACCGGGGTTGTTCGCTGCGGCCAGTCTATGCCCGAGGTTCTGAACGAAATGCTAACCGCGGGCGTTAAAATTCGCGGTCAGGACGTCTTGGGCGCGCGGTCGATACGGTCTTCGATGCGCACCGCGATGCGTCCGCCCTTGCGGCCCATGCGGCCGATATAAAGGGGCACGTTGCCGCAGGACAGCATAACCGGGCTGTCCGGCGTCGCGTTGAGCATCATCTGCGAGCCTTCCTGAAGGTCGAACACCTTCTGCAGGCTGACGACCTGCTGGTCGATGACCGCTTCCAGGTCGACCTCGGTCATCCACAATTCTTCCGCCAGGTGGGTTTCCCAAATCGAATCCCGACCGAATTTTTCGCCCATGAACATCTGCAGCAGCAGTTCGCGGACCGGCTCCAGGGTCGCGTAGGGCAGCAGCAGTTCCAGGCGTCCGCCGCGGTCTTCCATGTCGATGCGCAGGCGCGTCACGATGGCGGCGTTGGACGGCCGGGAAATCGTCGCGAAGCGCGGGTTGGTTTCCAGGCGGTCGAAGCGGAAGGTTACGGGGCTCAGGGGCTCGAACGCCGCCGACAGATCCGTCAGCATGACGTGAATCATGCGCTCAACCAGGGAGCGTTCGATGGTGGTGTAAGGACGGCCTTCGATGCGCATCGCCGCCGTGCCGCGGCGGCCGCCCAAAAGCACGTCGACGATGGAATAGATCAGCGAGGAATCGACCGTGATCAGCCCGAAGTTGTCCCATTCCTCGGCCTTGAACACGCTCAGCATGGCCGGCAGGGGGATGGAGTTCAGATAGTCGCCGAACCGGATGGAGGCGATGTTGTCTAGCGAAACTTCGACGTTGTCCGAGGTGAAGTTACGAAGACTGGTCGACATCAGACGCACGAGACGGTCGAACACGACCTCGAGCATCGGCAGACGTTCGTAGGACACCAGAGCCGACGACAGGATCGCCTGGATGCCCGATTTCTCGGCGCCTTCCTCGTGACTGTCGTCAAAGCCAAGAAGGCTGTCGATTTCATCCTGGTTAAGGACGCGGGTGGCTTCGGGGGCGGCCATGCCGACATCGGTCGACGCACCGTCGCCGTCACCGCCCATCATGGCTTCCCATTCGGCGGCCAGCTCGTCCTGTTCGTCGCCGCCACCGCCGCCTTCGCCGCCGTCGCCGCCCATGGCGGCTTCCCATTCGGCGGCCATCGCGTCTTGATCGTCAGCCGGGCTCGTCATCCGTCACATCCCCTGCGTACCATAAGTCTACTGAACCAGCATTTCCTTGAACAGGACGTCCTTGACCTGAGCCGGCGCCGTCGCCGCCCGGACCCGGCGCAGAAGTTCCTCGCGCAGGCGGTACATACCGGCGGAACCCTGCAGGTCCTCGATCCTGAGTTCCCGCAGATAGACCTGGAAATTGTCCATCACGCGATCCTTCACGGCATCGATGATCAGTTTGTCCTGTTCGCTCGCCACTTCGAGCGACACCTTCATTTTCAAAAACTGGGATTTGCGGCCGGCCGTGTTCAGGTTGACCAGAACCTCCGGCAAATCGTGGAACAGGCCGATGCCCTCCGGCGCCTCACCCGAAGCGACCGCGGAGGAACTGTCCTTGCCCGTGATCATTGAAATCAGGGGCTCAAGCAAGCCCGTGAAGAACGCCGCCGCGGCCCCCCCCACGACAAGCAGAAGCACCGCAACGATGATGATGAGCTTCTTCTTGCTCTTGGAGGCACCCTCGGAAGAGCCGCCTTCTTCGCCGTCGGCATCTTCGTCAGCGCCGCCGACCTCTTCGTTTTCTAGATCGTCGTCGTCAGCCATATCCGGGGCAACCGTTTCCTAGCGTCCTGATCCCAAGTCTTGGCACTTTAAAATCAGGTCGTTAACAAGTCGTTGAAGCGGGAATAAGGCGTTGCTCCCCGGCACATCCGGCCCACGCGCCCGCTCAAGGCACCCGCACGCACCCCTGACCGCAATCATACCAAAGTCCCACCACCGCCAGCAACGGCTGGCTCTAGGCAAGAAATACCCGGCAAAGGCTGCCAAAGGTATCTGGATTTTCCCAGTGCCCAGACCTGATAAATATCTTTATCTATTTGAAATAACTAATTTTTTTAACTTGGCACGGGGGCTGCAACAGGTTTGGCGGAAATACGTGAACTGCCTTCCGGATGAAGGTCCCGCTAAAGGGGCCACACCGGAAGAGAACGAATAGAACGGGAAAAATCAGATGGAAACCACAGCGGTCATTGCCGCTTCGCGCCAAGGCGCGCTCAAACGGCAGCTCGAGGTTGTCGCCAACAATTTGGCGAACATGAGCACCAACGGCTACAAATCCAGCCAGATGATGTTCGTTGAACATGTCGTCAAAAGCAAAGGCGGCGAACGGCTCATCAGCCCCAAACTCACTTTTGCGCGCGATCTGGCGACCCGGCTCGACACCACGGACGGCGCCATCGAAACCACGGGCAACCAGCTCGACATGGCGATCCGCAACGATGGCTTCTTCGTGGTCCGCGACCCGCAAGGCAACGAGTTCTACACCCGCAACGGCCAGTTTCGCCTGGATACGGGCGGCCAGATCGTCAACCAGCAGGGCTATCCGCTGCTGTCGACCGGCGGCCAGCCGATGACCCTCGGGGCCAACGACGCCGAAATCAACGTCGGTCGCGACGGGACCATTTCGACCGAGAACGGCCAACTTGGAAAGGTCAGGGTCGTGCGCTTCGAAAATCCACAAGATCTGGTGCAGACGTCGGGGGCCTTGTTCTCCTCGACCACGCCGGCCATCGATGTCGACAGCCCGGATGTCATCCAGGGCGCTCTGGAAGGATCCAACGTGGAGCCGATCCTGGAGATGGCCAAGATGATCGAACTGCATCGCAGTTATGAAAGCGCCAAGTCCTTCATCGAACGTGAGGACGAACGCCAGAAGGAAATGATCAGAAGCCTGGCGCGCGACGCTTAAACCGGCGACGCCACGGCACCGATTGATCGGGCCGAAAGCCCGGAAAGACCATCACCGGCCGAACGCCGGAACAAAATAAACGTGCGGCTGAAGCGCCGCGTCGACGACACGACAGAACGCACCAACGCCGGAATCGCAACCGGCAAGCGAAAGGACGGGAAAAATGAGATCGCTTGATATCGGCTCGACAGGCATGATTGCCCAACAGCGAAACGTCGAGGTCATCTCCAACAACCTCGCCAACATGAACACCACGGCCTTCAAACGCCGGCGCACGGAGTTTCAGGACCTGATTTACCAGGACCTGCGCCGCGTCGGGTCGACCTCGGCCGATAACGGCGCCATCGTACCCACGGGCGTGCAGCTCGGCCTTGGTGTGAAACTGGCCGCCGTCTACCGTATCCACGAACAGGGCAACCTGTCGTCCACCGACAACACCTTCGACATGGCCATTCAGGGCAAGGGCTTCTTCCAGGTCCAGCTGCCCACGGGCGAAACCGCCTATACCCGTGACGGCACGTTCCAGCTTAACGAGAACGGCCAGATCGTGACCCATGACGGTTATCTCCTGAATCCGCCGATCACGGTGCAGGACGACGCCATCGACGTGACCATCAACGCGTCGGGCGAAGTTCTGGTGAAGATCGAAGGCCAGGTGCAGTTTTCCAACGCCGGCCAGATTCAGACCGTGAATTTCCAGAACGAACCCGGTTTGGAAGCCATCGGTAACAACCTCTACAAGGAAACCCCTGCGTCCGGCAGCGCGACCACCGGCAATCCCGGAACGGAAGGCTACGGCACCATTCTTCAGGGCTTCCTGGAAACCTCGAACGTGAACGCGGTGGAAGAGATCTCCAACCTGATCTCCGCCCAGCGGGCCTATGAAATGAACTCCAAGGTCATTCAGACCTCGGACGAAATGCTGGGAACGCTGACGTCGCTCCGCTAATCGGCACGACAAGTAAACAGTAAAGCCAGAACGGCTTCGTAAGTCCGCAAGACTTTGAAAAGGCCGAAAGGTCTCAGAAAGGTAAAGTGACATGACCGCCCGAAATCTGTTCATCGCCGCCGTAATGGCCGCAGCCCTGGTGCCCGTCGCCGCGCTGCCCGCGGCCGGTGCCGCCAAGAAAACGTCGCCCGCCGACGCGGCGGAGCAGAGCGAGAAGGTGACCGCGCCGTTGCTCCGCGACTCCGTTACCGTCGATGACAAGGTGGTCTACCTGGGCGACCTGTTCATCAACGTCGGCGAGAAAGCCGATGCCGCGGTGGCCTACGCCCCCGCCCCCGGCGAACGGGCCATCTTCGATGCCCGCTGGCTGTACCGGGTGGCGCGGGCCTACCGCCTGAACTGGCGGCCGCTGTCGGCCCGCCAACAGGTCGTCGTCGAACGCGTCAGCCAGGTCATCGAGCGGGCCGAAATCGTCGACACCATCATGGCGGCGCTGTTTGAAAAGGGTGCGGACCCGGCCTCTGAACTGGACCTGTCGACGCAGTTGACCCGCGTCCATATCGCCGGCAGCGCCACCCCCACCATCGGCGTCGACGACATCACCTACGATCCGCGCAGCCAGCGCTTCGCGGCGGTCATCTCCATCCCCAAAGGCGATCCGGCCGGGGAACGGCTGCGCCTGACGGGCCGCCTGTACCCGGTCGTCAAGATCCCGGTCGTATCGAAGGTCATGGCGCGCAACGACATCCTTACGGAACGTGACGTGAAATGGATCCGCATCCGCGCCGACCGCATCATGCCGGACACGGTGACCAAGCTGGAAGATCTGGTCGGCATGTCTGTCAAGCGCGGCCTGCGGCCGGACGACGTGATCCGCCTGTCCGACGTCGAACGCCCGATCCTGGTGGAACGCGGCTCGCTTGTGACCGTCACCCTGAGCCACGGCCCGCTGTCCCTGACCGCACAAGGCAAGGCGCTTGAGCGGGGGGCTCTCGGCGACGTGGTGCAGATCGTCAATCGGCGCTCCAAGTCCGTGTTCGAAGGCGAAATCACGGGTCCCAGCCGGGCCAAGGTGACGATGATGAGCATTCGCGAATTGGCGCAGAACAGCCAGTAACGGCACGAAAGGAATTCGCCCCTTCCCTTAAGGGGCAATTAGGAGAAAACCCATGAACGGCTCGATCATCTCCCTCTCCCGTCAGTTGCTTCGGACCACGGCTTTGGTCACGTTGCTGGCCGGCACGGTCGCCGGATGCAACACCCTCACCCGCCTGTCACAGGTCGGTGACGAACCGAAGATCACGCCGATCCAGAACCCGACGGGACGGCCCGACTACAAGCCGGTGTCCATGCCCATGCCCGCACCCAAGATCGCCGAACGCAACCCCAATTCACTGTGGCGGGCAGGTGCGCGGGCCTTCTTCAAGGATCTGCGCGCCAAGCAGGTCGGCGACATCATGACCGTGCAGATGACCCTGAGCGACAGCGCGACCTTGGAAAACAAGACGGAGCGCGACCGCATCGACAATGAATCGGCGAACGTCACCAACCTGCTGGGCTTCGAGGGCGAACTGACCCGCTACCTGCCCGACGGCGTCAATCCGGCCGCCATCGCCAACTTCGGCAACACTCACGGCACGGAAGGCGACGGGTCCATCGAACGGTCGGAAGAAATCAGCCTGACCTTCGCCGCGGTCGTCACCCAGGTTCTGCCCAACGGCAACCTGGTCATCATGGGCCGCCAGGAACTCCGGGTGAACTCGGAACTGCGCGAACTCATGGTCACCGGCGTGGTGCGGCCGTCCGACATCGATTCCGACAACAAGATTTCCCATGAAAAGATCGCAGAAATGCGGGTCGCCTACGGCGGGCGCGGAACACTGAGCGAACTTCAGCAGCCCCGCTGGGGAATGCAACTTTGGGACATCCTCTTCCCGTTCTAGAAGGAGCGGCATCTCCACCGAACGGACAAAAGTTTCCCGTTCTAGGTTCGTATGAAGAACCTGGATCAACTTCAAAGGCCGGCGCCCAGCGCCGGCCTCTTTTTTTGTAAAATCTGACAGCGGAGTCCGCTAAGCGCCCTGGGGATGGTGGGGTTGGCCAGGGCGCGTGGTCGCAGGAATGCCCTGCTCCATTTGCACGGAGATGGCAGGGTTGGCCAGGGCGCGTGGTCGAAGCGAAGCCCCTGCTCCAAGCCTGGGGACCGGCAGGGTCGGCTTGCGCACCCGACCGGCAACGCTGGCACTGAGTTGCACGCTTTGATAGTCTTACCGCGGCTGTATGCAGGACAGGGGGAGTTTCGAATGCGTGCATGCGCGGCAACGGCGGCAATCGACGGACCGATGCACGATGCCCATCCGTATTACAGCCCCGAAGACATCCTCAAAAATCTGAACCAGCGCGCGGCGACGGCGGGTGCCAAGGTCGAGGCCCAACACGCCAAGGCCCAGGCGGAGGCCGCCGCCAAGCTCGGCGGCGACAAGGTCGCCGTGCTCGGCAACGCGGTCTGGCTGCTGACGCAAACGCCGACGCATAAGCATCTGTTCATCACCGACCTGGAATGGCTGATCCTGCCGGCCGTCGCGCTCAACCAGTTCCGCCTGTGGCGGCGCGGCACCGTGCCCGTCGCCTTCGCGACCTGGGCCTACCTATCGGACGAGGCCGAAGCACGGCTCAAGCAGGGCATCCGGCGTATAGCACCCATGGACTGGAAATCCGGCGACAACCTCTGGCTCATGGACCTGATCTGCCCCTTCGGTGGCCAGGATGAGGCCATGAAGGAGCTTAAGGAAAAGGCCTTCAAGGGCAAGACCGTGAAGACCCTCCAGCCCGCGCCGGGCGGTGAGGGCATGGCGGTGGTGGAGTGGTGAATTGGCTTGGTTGAATACACTCAAGCCTGCAGGGCGTGACCTCTATCTGATAGAGAATCCAAGGGATATATTAAAAAAAACGTTTTTCAAAAAATACGGGATAATTACTTTGTTCCTTATGTTTTTTTATTTATTAGTTATTTTGTTTCTTATGTTTATCCCATATTTTAATTTAAGTTTACTCGAAAAGTTAGTGAACTATAAATTTTTCAATTTAATTTCCTGTGGCGAACAATTTGGTCGGCTTGAGGGTGATTTTGAAAATAAAAATAGTATTAATTCTCAAAAAATAGGAATTATATTTTTGTCATTATCGGGATTTCTGCATTTTTATTTAGTAGCTCCGCTATATAAGCAATATGCATTGTTTATTCATTATTATACATATCAAAAAAAATATCACCCACAATGGGGGCATCGACTGGCCGGTCACTTGAAGATGCTAGGTACTGCGTTATCTTTTTTTATTCCATTTTCTATTTACATGTACATACCTGACGCTTACTGCAACAAATACATTCAGCCACGGTACGGTATTTTTGGTATATTGTCTTATAATTTTATTTTGTACTGCATAACAATATCTGCAACTTCTGCTTTATTTCTAATTTATTAATATATGTATCTTGTATTTATTTATATTTCTGGAAATCTCACTGATTTTATTTGTGACAGTGAATAGATAGCGCTAGCACTAGAGGCAAATGAAATGACAGAGCTAATTTTCTCTAGTAACTCGGTTTTCGATAATTTCGGATTTTACGCTGGTCCGCTGACCGGAGGAGAGCGAGTAAAATTCGGTGTATTTGGCGATCCTGGTATTAATTTTGGGACATTAGAACAACGTGTCACCGCCTCGCAAGGTACTTTGTCATTCGATGAAGACGGCGCCGAAGTAATTGTTGCGCCTGAGGACTGGGACTGGGAATTTCGGGGACAGTATATTTAACTCCTTCCCCCGCCCGCCAACCCCCGCTACCCTCTCCCCATGGCAAGGCTCGCGCGCGTGGTCGTGCCCGGGGTGCCCCACCATCTGACCCAGCGGGGCAACCGCCGGCAGCAGACCTTCTTCAACGACGACGACTATCAGGCCTATCTGGATCTGATGGCCGAATGGTGCGGCGCGGCCGGCGTGGCCGTCTGGGCCTATTGCCTGATGCCGAACCATGTGCATCTGATCCTGGTGCCGCCCGACGGGGACGGGCTGCGGCGGGCCGTCGCCGAGGCGCACCGGCGCTATACCCGGCGCATCAACTTCCGCGAAGGCTGGAAAGGGCATCTGTGGCAGGCGCGGTTCGCCTCATTTCCCATGGATGAGGGCCATCTGCTCGCGGCGGCGCGCTATGTCGAGCTCAATCCGGTCCGCGCCCGGCTGTGCGCGTCGCCCGACGATTGGCCCTGGTCGAGCGCACGGGCGCATCGTGACGGCCGCGACGACGGCCTGGCCACGGTGGCGCCGCTCCTTGAAAGGGTGCCGGACTGGACCGCGTTCCTCAAGGAAGGGTTGGGCGATGCCGACGCCGAGGCGCTGCGCCGGCATGAGCGCACGGGGCGGCCCCTGGGCGGAGATGCCTTCGTCGAGCGGCTGGAGGGCATTCTCGGCCGCAGCCTGAAACCGAAAAAACGGGGGCCGAAGCCGGGAACGGCCGCAGGCGGCGGGGCCGCTAATTAATATACTGTCCCCTTTTTAAGATCGTCGGCGGGCCGAGAAATTAGTAAACCTGTCCTTTTAAAATTCCCTTTTTACGCATTACCAGAGCAGCATCGCCCCCCATCCAGCTTGACTTCCCCGCGCCGTTTTCCTATGGCCTTTACCATGAACACGGCCCTGCACTTCTGCGTCATTCTTCGTCGGCAGCATCCCCTCGCGGGAGGCTAGCCCCCGGCTTGGCGACGTCGCGTCCCCAGCCGTGGGGACCTGACAAATTGCCCCATCACAAGGGGCAGGCCTAATCCAGACGCGACACCCGGCATTTTCAGAAATCACACGCAACGCACACGGCGCGCCCATCCGCGCGCCGGCTTCCTTTTCAGAGGATCCTGCAATGACCTTCGAAAACGCGACACAGTCCAAGCCCCCGATTACCATCGCCCGCAGCGACCATGACCGATTGTGGGGGCTTGCCGAGGGGGTGAGCGACAGAAACCCCGACGTTTCCAACCAGCTTCTTGCCGAACTCGACCGGGCGGACGTCGTTCCCGACGAACAAATTCAGGCGAATGTCGTCAGAATGGGCTCGACCCTGCGCTTCACCACCGACACGGGCGAAGACCGGACCATCACCCTGGTGTTCCCCAGCGACGCGGATATTTCGGCCGGCAAGGTGTCGATCCTGACACCCATCGGCGCGGCGCTGATCGGCCTGTCGGCCGGACAGTCGATCGACTGGACCGGGCGTAACGGGCATCCCCACAGACTGGTGGTCGAAAGCGTGAACGGGATCGACAATCCCGCCTGACGCCGGCGCCGGAGAAGTCGGGGAATACGAAACAGCTGATCAATTCAGGACATAGAAAAGCCGCGCGAACCCGGCCATATCGGCCTTTCGCGCGGCTCTTTAACCTTTGCCGAGACCTTAGTCGTCCCGGTGCGTGCGCTCCATGCGCTCGTGGCGTTCCTGGGCTTCGATGCTCAGGGTCGCGATCGGCCGGGCTTCCAGACGCTGGACGCTGATCGGCTCTTCCGTTTCCTCGCAATAGCCGTAGCTGCCGTCTTCGATGCGCTTCAGCGCCTCGTCGATCTTGGAGATCAGCTTGCGCGCGCGGTCGCGGGTGCGCAGTTCCAGCGCCCGTTCCGTTTCAATGGACGCACGGTCGGCGATATCGGGCTCGATGATGCCGCCTTCCTGCAGAGACTGGAGGGTTTCGTTGGATTCCTCGAGCAATTCGGCCCGCCATTTCAGGAGCTTCCGGCGGAAGTACTCCAGCATGACAGGATTCATGAAATCCTTGTCTTTCTTGGGATTATAATCTGGCGGAACAGTAATCGTCATTTCTTAGTCGTCTCCCCCGGTTAACTGCCAGGTTGCCGTTTGTCGACGGGCGCGGAATATACGGACCGGAGCGCCTAAGGGCAAGCCATCATTTATCCCGGCCTGGGGACAGGAAACCCATTGATTTCAGGGAAATAGAAGACCGCGCCCGGACGGGCCGGTTTATCGGGTCAGCTTGGCCAGTTCAACTTCGGCGCGGAGTTCGATCTCATCAATCAGGGCATTCAGCCCCGCATCGTCGGTATCCGGGCGTTTTTCGCGCAAGGCCTGCGCCAGCTCGATGACCTTTTCCTTGGGCAGATTGCCCGTCAAAAGCGCCATCTGAAGATCTTCAAGACGATCAAGAAGCCGGTCGCCGCGGGCCATCAACAGGCCTTTGGAGCGGCCCTGGGTCGCGTCATCGGCCGCCTGCATGGCCAATACTGCGTCAACCCCGGCGACGGCCGAGCCCGATATGGTGCCCGCCGCCTGCTCCGCCGTATCGGCGGTCGCCGCGCGCAAATCATCGGCGAAGGCATCCGACGACGACGCGCCCGATTTGCGCTTCGATTTGTCGACACCCTTGGCGGGACCGATATTGGAAACCTTCATTGCCTGACCTTTCCCCGCGACACCGACCGCGGCCCCGCAGTATGGCGCGCCCTTTATTGCTGGGCGGTTAATTTTTCGGAATTTCCGGATACCGCACCAGCCATCCGCCTGCGCGTGACACAGTCTGGCCCATGACACGGCAAAACACCAGACCATAGCCCGCTTTCGTGCACCGCTGTGGCGGCCTTCACAAGCCCTGTTTCGGTATTTTCACGCCTCGCCGGCACGAGAACGAGAATGACTTGCAAACTCATAATCAGACCGTTATAACTGGCGCAAATATTGATAATCATTCGCAATCTCATTTTTTGCCGGGATTTGGCCGGGGATTGCGGACAACCGTTCGACCCTTACGAGCCTCTGGGATTTCACAACCAAACCAACGAAGGACACTGACCCGTGGAAACCAAAATGCCACATATGAAACGCCTGTTTGCGGCCGGTCTTGTCGCCGCCTCGACTGTCTTCGGCGCCACCACCTGGGCCCAGGCTGCCGACCAGGAAGTGAACCTCTATTCCTATCGCCAGCCGTTCCTGATCAAGCCGCTCCTCGACGCCTTCACCAAGGAAACGAGGATCAAGGTGAACGTCGTGTTCGCCAAGAAGGGCATGCTGGAAAAGATCAAGGCCGCCGGGGACAACAGCCCCGCCGACGCGGTGCTGACCGTCGACATCGGCCGCCTGTACGCCCTGAAGGAAGGCGGCGTGCTGCAGGCCGTGAAGTCCGATACCCTTGAAAAGAACATCCCCGCCCACTTCCGCGATCCGGAAGGCCTGTGGTTCGGCCTGACGTCCCGTGCCCGCGTGGCACTGGTGTCCAAGGAACGGGTCAAACCGGGCGAACTGACGTCCTACGAAGACCTGACCGACCCCAAATTCAAAGGCCGCATCTGTGTGCGCTCCGGCAAGAACGCCTACAACGTGGCGCTGATCGCCTCGATGATCGCCCATCATGGTGAAGAAGGCGCTGAAAAGTGGCTTCAGGGCGTGAAGGCCAATCTGGCCCGCAAACCCCAGGGCAATGACCGCGCCCAGGCCAAGGCCGTGTACGAAGGCGTGTGCGACATCGCCATCACGAACAACTATTACATGGGCAAGATGATGACCAACGACGAGAAGCCCGAGCAGAAGAAGTGGGCTGCCGCCGTTCGTCTGACCTATCTGAACCAGGGTGACCGCGGCAACCACATGAACGTTTCGGGCGCCGCCGTAACCAAAAGCGCCAAGAACAAGGAAGCTGCGGTGAAATTGCTGGAATTCCTGTCCGGCGACGCGGCTCAGAAGATCTACGCCGAAGACAATCAGGAATATCCGGTGAAACCCGGCGTTCCTTATTCGAAGCTCGTCCAGTCCTGGGGCGACTTCAAGGCCGATACGCTTTCGCTTGAGAAAATCGCCAAGCTGCGGCCCGCCGCCTCCCGACTGGTGGACAAGGTTGGATTCGACGACGGACCCGGCAGCTGATTCGTTTCTGAACGAACCAGCTGGCAGAAGCGCTGCGGGGTTCCCCCCCGCGGCGTTTTCTGCTTTTGTGCCCTCCGCAACCTGGGAGTTCACACGCCTTGCCGCACCCCGCCGCCGTCGCTGACCGGCCAGCAACCCGATACCAACTCGCCCGCCTGATCCCCGACCGCTGGGGGATCATAACTCTCGCCGTCGCACTGTTCGTCGCAACGCCCCTGATCGCCGTGGCGACCATCGCCATGACCCCGGCGCCGGATATCTGGCGCCATCTCTACAACACCGTGCTGTTCGGCTATGTCGAGCGAACGGTAATGCTGATCGGCGGGATCGGCCTGGGCACCTTCATCATCGGCACGGGCACGGCCTGGCTGGTGACCATGTGCCGGTTTCCCGGGCGCGGGCTGTTCAATTGGGCCTTGGTCCTGCCGCTGGCGGTGCCGACCTATATCCTGGCCTTCGTGTTCACGGACCAGTTGGAATACGCCGGCGCGGTGCAAGGCACCCTGCGCGAGATCTTCGGCTGGCGCAATCGGCAGGATTACTGGTTTCCGGAAATCCGCTCCATGGGTGGTGCTGTCACCGTCATGACCCTGGTGCTCTATCCCTATGTCTATCTGCTGGCCCGCGCGGCTTTCCTTGAACAGTCGGTCTGCGTGCTCGAAGTCAGCCGCACGCTCGGCAAAAGCGCCTGGCAAAGCTTCTGGAACGTCGCCCTGCCGTTGGCCCGACCGGCCATCGTCGTCGGCATGACCCTGGCCATGATGGAGGCGCTCAATGATTTCGGGACCGTCGATTTCTTTGGCGTCAAGACCTTCACGGCAGGCATCTACGACGTCTGGCTGAACATGGACAACATCTCAGGCGCGGCGCAATTGGCGTCGGTTCTGATGATCTTCGTCGTCGTTCTGGTCGTGCTTGAGCGGATGGCCCGCCGGGGACAGCGCTATCATCATACGTCGAGCAAAATTCAGGCCCTGCCCAGTTACCGCCTGAGAGGGATCAAGGCCATGCTGGCCGCGGTTTTCTGCGCCTTGCCGATCCTGTTTGGCTTCGTTCTTCCGGCCTCGGTCCTGGTATCCTACGCCGTGGTGTTCTTCGACGTCACGCTGCAGGCCAATTACCTGACCATCACCCTGAACAGCATCTCGCTGTCCCTGGGGGCGGCCGTCATCGCCGTCGCCATCGGCTTGCTTCTGGCCTACGGGTTGCGCATGGGCTCCGGCCCCCTGCCCCGCGCGGCCGTGCGCTTCGCGTCGATCGGATACGCCGTGCCGGGCGCCGTGCTGGCGATCGGCGTGATCGTCCCCATGGCGGGCCTGGACAATTCGATCGACGCTTTCTCGGAACGGGTATTCGGTGTATCCACGGGCCTGCTGTTCAGCGGCACCGTGATCGCCATCCTCTACGGTTACTTGGCGCGGTTCCTGGCGTTGTCCTTCGGCACGATCGAGGCCGGCCTGGGCAAGGTTTCACGCAACATGGACGGCGCCGCGCGGACGCTTGGGGCGAATCCGTTCCAGACCATGTCCCGCGTCCATTTTCCGCTGCTCCGCACCAGCCTGTTGACGGCGGGCCTGCTGGTGTTCGTCGATTGCATGAAGGAGCTTCCCATTACCATCATCCTGCGCCCATTCGGCTATGACACGCTCGCGACCTTTGTGTTCCAGTACGCGTCGGACGAATTGTTCGAGGAATCCGCGCTGGGCGCGCTGACCATCGTCGCCGCCGGCCTGATCCCCGTGGTCATCCTGGCCCTGACGACTCTGCGCAGCCGCCCCGGCCACGCCGGCGGGGGGCATCCATGACCTCCCCCATGATCCCGCCCGCCGCCGCGCCGACGACCATGTCCAGGGCCGATGGCCTGCACATGCTGAACGTCTCGCATGCATTCGGCGATCACACCGTGGTGTCCGGAGTCTCCGTCTTCGTCAATCCGGGCGAACTGGTCTGCCTGCTGGGGCCTTCGGGATGCGGCAAGACGACCCTGCTGCGCCTTGCGGCGGGGCTTGAGGACCTACAGGTCGGGCGCATCACCATCGGCGAGGATACGGTCGCCGACGGCCAAGGCGGCGTTCAGATGCCGCCGGAAAAACGTAATGTCGGCCTGATGTTTCAGGACTTCGCCCTGTTCCCTCATCTGACCGTGTACGAAAATATCGTGTTCGGCCTGGCGGAAAAGGACCGGCCCCGCCGGCAATGGGCCCGCGACACCCTCACGACCATGGGCCTCGGCGATTATGCCGATGCCTTTCCCCATACCCTGTCCGGCGGCCAGCAGCAGCGCGTCGCCCTGCTGCGCGCCTTGGCGCCGGCCCCCCGGGTGCTGTTGCTGGACGAACCGTTTTCCGGCCTCGACGTCAACCGCCGTGCCCAGATCCGCCAGGATACGTTCCAAATTCTCTCGCGCTCCGGTATCGCCACCCTGATGGTCACCCACGATCCGGAAGAAGCCATGTTCATGGCCGACCGCATCATGGTCATGCAGGACGGACGCATCGTCCAGTCCGGCACGCCGGTCGATATCTATTTCCACCCGAAGACGGTATTCGTCGCCGAGTTGTTCGGCCCCGTCAACCGCCTCGACTGCCGGGTGGAGAACGGCGCCCTGGTCTCCGCCCTGGGGCGGTTTCCCGCGAACGGCCTTGCGGAAGGCGCCGAAGCCCAGGTGCTGGTCCGCCCCGAAGCCCTGAATCTGTCCCAACCGGCAACGGCGGATGCCGGCATCCCGCTGACGGTGGTTTCGGCGCGCTCGCTCGGGCGCTCCACCCATCTGACCCTGTCCTTGGGAGACGACGATGCCGGGCCCCTTTTCAACGCCCGGATGCCGGGGGTGTTCCTGCCGGAAATCGGATCGCGTGTCAGCGCCCGGGTGGCGCCGGAACATCTTCTGATTTTCCCCAAATCGGCCCCCTGAACGCCCCCCTTCGCCGACGGCGGCTGAAGCGCCCGCCCGCCCCCAAGGCGGCAAGAATTTCCCCCCTACATGGCCCCGGGGCTGTCATGGGGCAGACTTTGCCCAGGCCTCTTTATAAATATTCTTTATTTTCAAACGAATAAGCTCCCTCCTTCTTGGCATCGACCTTGCAGTAATTTACGCGGGAAAAACCGAAGAGGGTCCCTGGACGCGGGGACATCGAGACATGAGTTTGGGCATTTTTCAGCAAGCGACCTCGGCCATGATGGGCCAGTCCCACAAGCTGAGCACCATTTCGCAAAACGTCGCCAACCTGAACACCGACGGCTATAAGCGTACGGACACTGAATTCCAGACCCTGATGAACAAAGGGTTCACCTCGATCGGCGCGACCACGGCGGAAGGCGCCTCCGGGACCTATCATTCCGACCTTGGCGGCACCACTCCCGTTGATTTCCAGCGCATATCGAATCAGGGACAAGTCCGCACCACCGACCGCAATCTGGACGTTGCCATCATCGGCAGCGGCTTTTTCATGGTTTCGCCCGACATTAATGTGAACGGCAACATCCAATATACGCGGCGTGGCGCCTTCGACATCAACGTCACCGACCTGACGGATTCCGTAACGCTTTCGGACGGAACGGCGGCGACCGTGAACCAGGGCTATCTTGCGGACCAGTTCGGCAACTTCCTTTTGGGCTATGCCGTCAATCCGGACGGCACCTTCACCCTGGGCACGCCGGCGCCCATGCGCGTCGACCAGTTCGCCTTCGAAGACAGCGGCGAACAGACAACGACAACGTCCCTCGACGTCAACTTGCCGGCCGATGACGCCGCAGGCACGGTGCGCAACGGCAGCATCGAGGTCGTTGATTCAAGCTTTAACGCCCAAAGCATCCGCGTCGACTTCACCAAGGCCTTCGACGTGACGAACGGATGGGATTTCCGCCTGATAGGCGACAATATCGCCAGTGTGACGGCGTCGCCGGGGGGGGCCTTCACGCCCGTGACTACTAGGACTTACGACGTCTTGAACCCGACCTTGCCGATTGATGCGATACGATTTTCCACCGTCGCCGGCAGCGGTGGCGTGATCACGGCATTCTCCGACCTCAATCCGGGCGGCGTTAGTCCACAACTCGGCACGCAGCTTGCCGGCACCTTCGCCGGATTGAAACCGGGTGACACAATTACCATCGCCGGCAGCGGCGCAAACGATGACACTTACACCATCGCCAGCATTTCCGAAAACCAGGCGGAAATCACCCTTGATGCAGCGACACCGCTGGGATCAAGCTATGCCACGGGCGATGCGATCACCTTCTCGTCGACGGCCTCGATCCCACAGCGCCTGGAGTTTGACAACAACGGGGCGTTGTCATCGGAATCAGATTATACCTTCGACGTCACCTTTGATGATGGCGAAACCGCAACCTTCACCTTTGATGCCAGTAGTTTCTCCCAGTTTTCCGGCGATTTCTCCTTCGCCAACTACGAACACAACGGCGCCGAGTCGGCGGCCATTTCGAACCTGAGCTTCGGGCCCGGCGGCGAGATTTACGGCGAGTTCACGGACAACACGCGGCGCGTTCTCTACAAGGTGCCGTTGGCGATCTTCCCCAACCCGGATGGCCTGGCAATCTCCAACGGCCAAAATTTCCAGGAAACGGAAGCCTCCGGCGAGCCGAACCAGGTCTTCGCCGACGAGTCCGGCTTCGCGACCATTCTCGGAAACGCATTGGAAGGCTCCAACGTGGACCTCGGCACGGAAATGAGCCGCCTGATCGCTGCCCAAGCCGCCTACAATGTCGCCGCGACCAGCTTCAAGACCGCCGATGAAATGCTGCAGGAAGCAGCCAACCTCAAACGCTAGCGGCACACCCCTGCCGGATTTCTCCGGTCATGCGGATGTTTTTCAGGGCGGCCTTCGGGCCGCCCTTTTCGCTTACAGGGGCCCGGCAATTGTTGCCCATGATGGGGTGTCTCTTGCCGGGAAAGCCCGATCAAAGACAGCGCCCCCGAAAAATTAATCATTATATTTCAATAAGTTGACCCACCCCCTTGGGTGGCACGCTTTTCGCTTAATAACAGGTGGGAACAACCATGGCCCGCAAAGGGCCGGCATCAGTCGATTGAGACAATGAAATGATGACGAGAACGGGAAAAATGAACAGCGACAAGACTTCGGGCTGCGGCCGCCTCGCTTTGGCGCTGCGCCTGGTCGCCGCGACGGCCGCGGTTTTCGTGGCGTTGAGCTTCAGCCTGCCCAGCAGCGCCGGCGCCGCGTCACGGATCAAGGACATCGTGGATTTCGAAGGCATCCGTGAAAACCAGTTGGTCGGCTACGGCTTGGTCGTTGGCTTGAACGGCACCGGGGACTCGCTCTCCAACGGCCATTTCACCAAGGAAAGCCTGCAGTCCATGCTCAACCGCCTGGGCGTGCAGACGACCGATTCCGGCCTTGATTCCAAGAACGTCGCCGCCGTCATGGTGACCGCCAACATGCCGCCGTTTTCCCGCCAGGGCTCGCGCATCGACGTGACGGTGAGTTCCCTCGGCGATGCCGACAACCTTTTGGGCGGCACCCTTCTGGTCACCCCGATGCTCGGCGCCGATGGCGAAGTCTATGCCGTGGCCCAGGGCCAACTCGCGGTCGGTGGTTTCACCGCCCAAGGCAACGCCGAAACCGTGACCAAGGGGGTTCCGACCTCCGGCCGCATCGCCAACGGCGCCATCGTCGAACGCGAAGTCGCGTTCGAAATCGGCGACATGGAAGTGGTCAAGCTGAGCCTTAAGAACCCGGATTTCACCACCGCGCGGCGCATTTCCCAGGCCGTCAATGCCTTCCTTGGCACCACCGCGGCGCGGCCGTCGGATCCCAAGACCGTGCAGCTGCACGTTCCCGACAACTATCGCAACAACGTGGTCAACCTTTTGACCGACATCGAACAGTTACGCATCGAGCCGGATCAGATGGCCCGCGTGCTGATCGACGAACAGTCGGGCACCATCGTGATGGGTGAGAACGTGCGCATCTCCACCGTCGCCATCGCCCAGGGCAGCCTGACCATCCGCATCACGGAAACCCCGCAGGTGTCCCAGCCCGGTCCGTTCGCCGAGGTCGGCACGACGACCACCGTCGACCGCACGGACGTGCAGATCGACGAAGGCCAGGACAAGCGCCTGACCGTGTTCAACGAAGGCGTCACGCTGCAGGATCTGGTCAACGGCCTGAACGCACTGGGCATCGGCCCGCGTGACCTGATCACCATCTTGCAGGCCATCAAGGCCGCCGGTGCTCTCCAGGCTGAAATTCAGGTGATGTGATGAATAGCGCCATCGATACCACGCTCGTCGGCCTGCAGACTGCGCCTTCGGCCAAAACTAGCGCCCTGGCCGGCAAGACGCACAACGCCATGTCCATGCAGCGCATGCGCGCCGTTGCCCAGGATTTCGAGTCGGTCTTCATTTCTGAAATGATCCGCCCGATGTTCGAAAACATCGAAGCCGAAAAGCCCTTTGGCGGCGGCCCGGCCGAAGACATCTGGCGCAACTTGCAGATCGACGAATACGGCAAGGCCATTTCCAAGGCCGGCGGCGTCGGCATCGCCGATACCGTTCTCGACCAGCTTATCCGCATGCAGGAGGCGCGCTGACAAGCGCCCGACAGGAGGACCAAACTTCATGGAACCGATGGAACGTCTTGAAAAGATGGTCGAACTGACCGACCACTTAAGCGACTTAGTCGAAGCCGAGAACCTGGCGCTCGAAGAACGCCGGTTCCTCGACGTGGAGGCCATGCTCGAGGACAAGGCGACACTCGCACGCCTGTACGAAAACAGCATGAAGGACCTGGATGAAGCCAACCTGGACTGGAAGGCGATTCCGCCCGACCTGCACGAGAAGCTGACGACCGCGGGCACCCGTCTGGCCAACGCCGTCGGCGAGAATGCCATGCGTCTTGAGATCGGCATGACCGCCAACAAGCAGGTCATCGATTTGTTCGCCGAAGCCGTGCAGAAAGCTGTTCCCCATTCCGGCACTTATTCGAAGAACGGCCGCACCGGCAAGGAAGGCACCCGAGCGGCTGCCAATTCCGTCGCCGTCGCACTTGACCAGAACCTTTAACCGCCTTCCGACTGATCACACGGGAACCAAACGACCATGGGCGATATCACACAAGCACTGAGAGCGGCGCAAAGCGGCCTGCTGGCGAACCAGACGGCGCTCAACATCGTTTCCCAGAACGTCGCCAACGTGAATACCCCGGGGTATTCGCGAAAGATCATCCAACAGCAATCGGTGGTGCTGGCCGGTCAGGGTGCCGGGGTATCGATCGCCGACTTTACCCGTGTCGTCGACAGCGGCCTGATCAAATCGATCCGCCAGGAATTAGGTGAACTCAACAGCGTGTCGGTTCAGGAAGGTTATTTCCAACGTTTACAGGAAACGTTCGGCACGCCGGGAGACAATACTTCTATCGCGCACATCCTGGAAGAATTCAAGGAAGCGGCGGAACTGCTCACCGTGTCTCCGGACCGTATCCTTGAGCAAAGCGAACTCGTTCGCCAGGCCCAAGCTGCCGTCGATAAATTCGCCTCCATGAGCCGCATGGTTCAAGACCTGCGGCTACAGGCCGACCAACAGATCGCCGCCGTCGTCACGGAAATGAACCAATTGACGGCCGACATCGATCAGCTCAACGACGACATTATCCGCTTTGGTTCGACCGGCAACGACACCACGGACCTGGAAGACCAGCGCGACAACAAGATCGACCGCCTGTCCGAATTGGTCGATATTCGTTTCTTCTCGCGCAACGATGGCGATGTCGTCGTGTTCACGTCTTCGGGCCTGACGCTCGTCGACACCATTCCGCCGACCATCACCCATGAGGCCGCGGCGGCCATGAGTTCGACCTCGACGGTCGCCAGCGGCCAGATCGACGGCATCTATGTAGGCGAGCGGCTTGCCATTAACGACCTGACGACCCAGGCCCGTGGCGGCCAATTGGCCGGTCTGCTCGAGATGCGCGACGACGTTCTGCCGAACCTGCAGTCGCAACTTGACGAACTGGCCGCCCAGTTGCGTGACCAGATCAATCTGGTTCACAACCGCGGCACGCCGTTCCCCGGCCATCAGGAACTGACCGGCCAACGCATTTTCGCTCTGCCCCAGGAACAGACGATTTCTCTGAGCGGGACAGACGACGTTGCGATTGTGTTGATGGACGCCGACGGCGCTCAGACGATTTCGATCCGCCTGTCCGAAATCCTGAGCGGCACCGGCAACGGCCAAACCTTTGGCGACGGCACCGACGACAGCGGCGCCATCACCATCACGGAGATGGCCGCACGGCTTGAAGATTTCTTCCAGCTGAACGGCGCTCCCTCGGCGTCGGTGACACTGAACGATCAAAGTCAGCTGTCGATCAATCTCAACAACACGGCGCTTGGCTTTGGCTTCCGTGACGAAACCGGCTCGGCGGACGGCAGCGACTTCGAAGACGCCTCCATCCAATTCGACAAGGATGCCGACGGAACCGTCGATGAGACCATTTCCGGGTTCTCCAGTTTCTTCGGCCTGAACAATCTGTTCGTCGATGGCCTGTCGGAAAACATCTACGATTCAAACGTGCTCAGCTCCAACTTCGTGAGCACCTCCGCGGTTCTCAGCTTCCGCGACGCCAACACGCCGGATACGGGCTCGGGCCCTGAATATCTGGGACAGATCGTGGTTCCGGCGGGCGCGACCCTGCAGCAGATCGCCGACCTGATCAACAACGGCGGCACGGACACATCCGGGATGTTCTATCCCATCGGTGCACCCGTGGCCGGGACCAGTTTTTCAGCGGTCGAGAACATCACTGCCTCCGTTGTGCCCGACGGCTCGGGCTACCGGCTACGTCTCGCCCACGACGACGGCAAATCCTTCACCGTGACTCATTCCGCCTCTCCCGGCGGCTCCCCGGCGACCGCCGGCACGACGTTGCTCAGTGAACTGGGCATGAAGGAAGCCGATGTTCGCGTATCGTCGGCAATTTCCGTACGGCAAGACATCGTTGCCGCGCCTAGTCTGGTTTCGTCCGGGCGCCTGGAGTTTGATTCAACGAAGGGTCAGGCCGGCGAATACCAAACATCACCCGGAAGCAACGGCGTTGCCGAGGAACTGGCCGCAATGCTGTCCAACTCCAATTCGTTCGCAGTCTCCGGCGGCCTGCCGTCGTTGAACGTCAGCTTTACCGAATACGCCTCGTCGATCATCGCACGCAGTTCGTCGCTTGCCGACACCAACGACCGGCAGATCAGCAGCCAACGTACTTTGACCGAGAGCCTACAGTTCAAGTCCGACAGCATCCGGGGTGTCAACCTGGACGAGGAATTGGCGGACCTGATCGTCTTCGAGCAGGCGTTTTCCGCCGCTGCACGAGTAATCTCCGTCATTCAGGACATGATCGATCGTCTGGAACAGGCCGTGGCCTAAGGGGTAGAATATGACCAGGATTACTAGCTCCGCTTCCAATACAATTCTGATCAGTCGTTTCCTGCAGACGCAGAAGACGTTGCTCGACCTGGAAACCCAGATCGGCACGGAAAAGAAATCGCAGACGTACAGCGGTCTGGCCTTGTCCTCGCAACGTCTGGTCAACATTGAGAACGCCAAGTCCAGCCTGGAACGGTTCAACGCCAACAACGTCCAAGCCCAACTGCGGCTGGACGTCCAAACGACGGCGGTTACTGGGATTAAGGGCGCCATCAGCAACTTCCGCGAACTTCTGTTCCAGTTTGCCAACGGCGATCACACAGACCCGGAACGGGTCGAACAAATACAGGCCGACGCCTTCCGCGCGTTGAAGGAAATCCAGAACCTGCTGAACACGGAAGCGGATGGCCGCTACATCTTCGGCGGCGGCACCGTGCGCACCGAGCCGGTCAGCTTCGGCCTCTCCACGGTCGAGGCGTTTCAGTCCATGTTTGACGGCGCCCGGGTGTCCGTCCCGACCACCCGGGACGCAAATCTTGAGAATTTTTCGATCAGCCGAAGCAGCGTAGACCTGAATCCGGCCCATCTGACGTTCGAGCAGGCCGATGCAGGCACCGGCAAAAGCCGCATCAATACAACTGCGTCCAGTGGCCAGTTCCAAAACATCGCCGCCGGTACGACGATCACCATTTCCGGGACCATCGATGGCCTGAACGACGGCATCTACACGGTGGATTCCGTCGACCCCAACGGTCTTTGGATCGATGTCCGCACGGAACAGCTCACCGACGAGGCGACGCCCGTAGACGCCACATTCACTTATCCCAACCCCGAAGATCCGCGTCAGTCGGTGACAACCCCGGCTCTCGTCACCTTTGATCGCCGCACCAATACCATCACGGCCGTGAACGCCGACGCCCTGGAAGCCATCCCAGAAGGGTCGGTAATCACCATCTCAGGAACGGTCAACAACAACGGATCATTCACGGTCGCCAGCAATGACGGCACGGACCTGGTTGTGGAAAGCAAACGCTTGGTATCCTCCGGCGGCAGTGGCGCGACCATCCACACCCCGGGCGGCGGCAACCCCCTCACGTTCTCCGTCGGGACGGGTGCGGATGGCGAGGATCAACTGATCGCCGGCACAGCTGGCACCTACTCCTCCCTGGAAGACGGCCAGAAAATCAAAATCAACAACACGAACACGGAAAACGACGGCAAGATTTTCACCGTCAAGTCCGTATCCGCCGACGGCACGACCATCACACTTGAAGACGACGAAAGTGTCGATGCCACGATTGCTACGGTCACCACGGGGGTTGTGTCTTCCCGCCCCGAACTTTTCTCGTTCAACGCGGCGGAACGGAATTTCTACTTTGACGCCGATGCAATCGGCGCCAGCGCGGACACCGTGTCGTTCACCGACAACGGCGCCAACGCCGATACGATCACCCTCAACGGCGCGACGTTCACCGACGCCAAGGGAAACCTGCTGCCGGCCGGGGCGCGGATCACGGTTTCGAACGGCGGCGCAAACGATGGCACCTACACCATCGCGTCGATCTCCACCGACGGCACGACGGCAACGCTGGTCGCCACCGACACCCTGACCACCGTGGCCGGCGATACGGACGCGGTTTTGGCCGGCACCGGATCCATCACTTTCGCCGACAACACCCCAGCGGCCGACAGCATCACCTTGGGTGGCGGCTTCTTCCGCGACGCCGCCGGCAACAATCTGCCGGCCGGAACGATTTTCGCGCTGGCCGGCACCGGCACCGCCAACGACGGCACAAACTTCACCATTGCTTCCGTCTCGTCGGACGGCCGGACGGCGACCCTGATCCCGACGAACACCGTCGATGACACCACACCGACGGTCACGGCCGGGACTCTGAACGCAGTCAACACCATCGGCACGATCTCTGCCACCAGCTACTACCAGGGCGACACCATGTCGCTGACCCATCGGGCCAGCGACTCCCGGACCTTCGAACTCGACATCACAGGGGTCGACCCGGCCTTCGAAAAGGCGATCCGCGGCATGTTCCTAGTATTGCAGGGGCAGTACGGAACGGAAGGCGGCCTCGATCAGAACGTGAACCGGATCAGCGAGGCCATCTTCCTGATGGATGACGCGCTGGATCGCACCAATTCGACGCCGCCGCCGTTCGGCGCGGAATTGAACAGCAATATCGAGGAAATGGAGATCATCCTAGGCTACCGGGCCGTTCTCCTGAACGACGTCAAGACATCCAACAACCAAATCATATCGTTCTTTGAAGGCAGCGTTGCCGAGATCGAGAACATCGACCCCCTGGATGCGATCACGCGGCTGCTGGATAGCCAGCGGGTTCTGGAGGCCTCATACCAGACCTTCTCGCGGGTCCGGCAGTTGAGCCTGTCAAACTTCCTTTAGGCCTTGACGCTCATCACAGCGACGTTGCTTATGATCCTGTAAACTTTGCGGGTTCTTAGGTAATTCCGCTGTTGCCAGCCTGCTGCCGTTAATCTTATGACAACTTAATTTTCCGAAGATCACGTGGTAAGTTGTGTCTTATTGTAATTCTGGGTGTGCAACGAACAAATGCCTCCATACAAAAACCAAGTTCAAAAATACGAACGTCGGCCAGTGGGCGGAAACCCGGCGCAGACCGAGGCTTGGGCGCTAATCGAAGCTGCTAAGCGGATGGCGGCCTCGATCGTCGACGACAACCGGGATGCGAAGACGATTAAGGACGCCCGAAAAGCGGCGCTTCGCTTGAACTGGCGCCTGTGGACGATCTTTCAGTCCGAACTGACCTTGGAACATTCCGAAGTTCCCAACGACCTCCGCATCAACATGCTGACTTTGTGCAAATTCGTCGACAAACACACCGTCGGTGCCTTGGCTAAACCCACGCCAGAGGCCCTTGCCGTCCTTATCGACATCAACCGAAACATCGCCGCCGGCTTAGCCCAGGTCCCTGAAAGTGTGGAAAAAGAGGCCGAACCGGTCTCAGCCGACGAGCCTGTAAACGCTCAAGCGCCAGATGAGCCGTCCGCTAGCCCCCCTCAGCCTGAATCGAAACCGGTTGATCTGGATGTCTAGCGCACCGCATTCGTGGATAGCAGTCGATTAGAGGTTAGGTAGCATGACAGGACCTGATGATCAGGCCGCCCTGAAATACGACGATATTGCCCGTGAAGTTCTTGCGCTGCTCGGCAGTGACGATTCTGAGAAAGTTCTGGCCGGCATCGACCGCCTGGTCACAATCGACAACACACGGCCTGAAAGTTTTTATTTTCTCGGCTTAGCCGCCCTGGAAATGAACGAGATAGGCCGCGCTCTTGAACTGTTTGAAAAAGCGGCCAGCCTGGATCCGGAGTGTTTTGAATACGCCGAGGCATTGGCAAATCTCTATACGCAGGCCGGGCAGCTTAACAAAGGCCTGTTCTACGCAAAATTGTCGATGACCTTGATGCCACATCCGACCATCGAAGGTCTATTGCCGGTTCGATTTTCGAACTACTTCACATCTCTGAAGTCGGCAAGCCCCTCTTCCAATTATTTAAAGGGTATGTCGCTGTATAGCGCCCGCAGATTTTCCGACAGCATTCGATATTTCGAACGTGAACTCAAAATCAACCCAAACAACGCGGAATGCCGTCGTGATTACGGGGATGCACTTTGTGAACTGGGCAGATACACCGAAGCCATACAGCACCTGTCGAGGGCTGTCGAACTTCAACCGAACGACTCGAGCACCCGTTTCAAACTGGGCAACCTATGCTATCAGCTCGGCGAATTCGAGGAGGCCCCCCTGCAGCACAAAGCTGCTTTGGAACTAGATGAGGATTCTATCGAGCTGGCCGCCGCGATTTTCGCGCGGACCTCGGCGCTGCCACCGGGGCACACCAAGGTGATTGAAGAGTTGCACGAACATCTCCAGCGTCGGCTGGAAGATGCGCCTGGCCTACCACCAGAGGCCATCCTGGATGACGATAGCGGGACCGAATCGAACGACGAAAAGATCAGGTTGGCTTATATTTCGAATAGGTTTGAGTTCGGTGACCAGGCCCGGATGGTCGAACCCCTGTTACAGTTGCACAACCGTCGGCAATTCCATGTCACCGTCTACCAGCAATCACATGGCAGCGATTCGACGACACAGCGGCTTCGCGCAAGTGCGGATAACCTGCGCTATGTGGGCAATCTGGATGATGAACATCTGGCCGTGATCATCGCCGGTGACCAGATCGATATCCTCGTCGATCTTTGCACCGATGACGCAAACAATCGTGCAACGGTTTTGCACATGCACCCAGCCAAGATTCAGGTTGGCGCCTGGGGGGCGGGAATGGGCATAGGCATGCCCGGCATCGACTACGTGCTGGCGGATGATATCACCGGCGAGGCGGCCAAGGCGGAATTATATGAAGGCCAAAAACTCCACAAGCTAGACTTTGGCCTCTTGTCATACCAGCCTCGGAAAACCTTGCCTCCGGTCGGAGCCCTGCCTCTCGAAAAATTCGGCGCCCCCACCATCGGTGTATCCTGCAACGCAGGCGCAATCATGCGGGATGAAGCCGAAATACTCGCCGAAATTCTCAATAAAACCCCGCAGGCGAGAATTATTGTTGGTGCAACCCCGGCAGTCGACCTTGAAGCCTTCAGCCGCATTAAATACCAATTCAAAGCATTCGGCCTTGCCGACCGCGTTGAAATGTCTTCCGACCAAAAATACACGGACCAGATGATTGTGGACCCCGACTATTGGAACAGCATTGATGTATTCATCGATGTCGGCCGCCGGGCAAACCCAACCGTCATCGCCGATTCTCTGTGGATGGGGGTCCCCGTTCTCTCGCTAAAGGGGGAAAGACCCTTTGACCGGTTGGGCGCAAGCTTGGTTTACACCGCAGCCCGCCCAGGCTGGGTCGCTGAAACACGGGAAGACCTGATCAAAATGACGGTAGATATTCTGAGCGACGCCGGCGTCCTGTCCGGAATCAGGATGAATCTTCGCAATGAAATGCGCCAAGCCCTGCTGTTCAACCCGGAACCACATGTCCGCTCCATTGAACGAACCTATATGAAAATACTCGGGCGGGAAATACCGACAACCTGAGACGCTGTCATCCGTTTGAGCAGGCCTGCGCGGCAAGCCCATTCAGACATCAGGTAAAAAGATTGAGTACAGATCCAGGCTGCGGCCGCGGGTCGGTCAATCGCGATTGCAGTGATTCCGCAAAGGCGGCGTTCATTTCGAAGCTGATCGAGATTGCCTGCAAAAGATAACCCAGGTCGACCCGCAACCTTTCAATTTCCGCGTCGCGACGGACCTGTTCGTTAGTCGTCAACTCAATCAATTCGGAATCAGCTGCTGAAAATTTCGCCTCGATCCGCTGTTCCAAATCCAATGCAGTCGAAATGGTGTTCTGCGTCACCGTGATTCCAATACTGACTTCCGTTTGGAACTGCGACAAGGTGTCCGCAACAGCCTGATTGTCCGTGAGCGTACCGACGGTCACTTCCAACCCGCGCAAGGTGTCCAGGCTTTCCTTCAATCGCGGGATCGTCTGGGCGTCATTGATATCCGGATGTGAAAAGATAAAAACGTTGTTAAGCCGATTGACGACAACTTCTCGCTGCTCTTGAAAGGCCGCGACTTCGGCGGCATCGACGGTGCTATCCTGGTTGAAAGTATTGAAAAGAGCCGTCACTTCATCGAACAAGGCCTCAAGCTGGCCCTTGTTGTTCTTATTACCGGTCCCGTACTCCTGAAGAAGCGGCAGAGAACCCACCAATTCCTTCGACTCTTTTTGCAGTGTACCGATCTTGCGCTGGACGCTGAGCGGCGTTTCGCTGATTTCATCGACTTGATTATTGAAGCGGGTGATCAGCGTGTTCTGCAGTTGATTGAACTGCAACTCAAACCCAACACGCTGACTCGCCAGAGATCGTTGCGCAAACGTCGCTGCGAAATTCCCAACGCCTCTCGATGAAAAATCGGCCATTCCAGTAATCCAGAAATAACGCGTACCAAAAAATTATTGCTTTTTATTGTACTGATTATTGCATTGAAAGGCCAGCGTATAATCCCGCCGCCGCCCCAGGGGACCGACAAAACGGGCCGGGCCAAATTGCAAAATAATTATTATTTTTCAATTTGATAAATTCTTTTGGACTGATCTCCGACGGCTGCCGCGCGCGCCCCATCACGCCACCATCCAGATGACTGCGATCCGCCCTTCCAGCCCTTAATCTGATCCTGGAGGTTTATGTTTCCGCCCGAACTAAGAGCATCTTTGTTAAAAACCTAACTTCCATGAGTTATAGATAAATATTCATCGACGGAGTATTGGGGAATGTATTTCTCAAACAATCTTTTGTTGGACTCCGCATAGCGGCCCAATATGTGCTGCCTGTCTTGGTCGGAAAACAGCCCCTGCGCGGCCCCCGGCACTTTTCGAACCCGTTTGGCAAGGATGTCGGAAATTCGGTCAGCCGTCACCCGGTCGAATTTTTGATTGATCTCACGCTGCGCCGCCAACAAGTCGGGACGAAGGCTCGGGTTCACAACCGGGAGGTCTTTCGTATCGAAATGAAGATTCATTCCCATTATCTGCGCAACGGCCGACACTGTATTCTCTGGCCCGGAAGCCGTCGCCAAGACCGATGGTTCAAACGGAATGACGGTCAAGCTGCCCTCGCCAAACCCCTCGGCCCAAGCATCAGCGATCACATCCCAGCAATAATTATCGAGTGGCAGTTCATCAAGAACCTCATTGAACTCTCGGATTTCTCCCCGCATGACCTGCTGGTTGTAGTGGGATTCTATAAACTTGTCCTGTCGGCGCACGATCAGAATGAGGTGAACCTTTTCAAACCCGCGCAGCAATCGCTGAGTGAAATCAATCCTGAGGTCCAAAGGGTTCGGCACCCCCGGTTCATGCATCAAGCCAAGCAACAGCTCTTCGGAAATAAAGACGTTTTTTCCGGTAAACCGATGCGGTGAAAGCATCTGAGAACGCAAACGACCGTGCAGGGCTTCATCCCATTGTGTGCCCACCACGACCTTTCGCAGCGCGACGTGAAAATGCGGCAACCCGATGATTCCTTGCTGCTCCATGTACTCAAGGATGGACGGGTTGTTCAGAAAGCAGAATTCGATCAAGCTTGATCCGCATTTTTCTGAACCGATGTGCGCGAACACTGTGGACATGGGATATCATCTTTTCAACATTGAGGATGCAGGAGCCCCCTGACGCGGTTTATTGGGCTTTTCCCGACTAGGCTCAATGTAGCTCTCGGCCGGTTAATCGAGATTTAACGTTGACCTAATAATACCAATAGCATCACCTTCGTAGCGGGTCTCGCCCCCCCGCCTCGCCCCTTCGAAGTCCGAACTATCCCCTAATCAATAGGCAAGCCGATGACCGACGAAACTTTGAGTGCTCCACCAAGCCAGGAAGAACGGCAAGCGCTTCGCGCAAGGAACATGGACGCACTCTGGAGTTTTTACCCGACGACGGCGAAAATGCTCGATTCCTATCAGCCGCTAGCGAACCTCGTGTTTAACGATGACGGCTCTCCGGATATTGAGTTCATGGGCCAACGATTTTACGACGGCAACATCACCGAATTCACGGAGAAGCAGCTCAAAAGCTTTTGGGACCAGCCTAACCGCTTGGAAATCCCCCAATTGCAGGCTGGCGCATTGGATACATACGGCGGCCATTCCATGCGGAGATTCCTGAATCGGGCCAAGGAAGAACTGGACGTGTCATTCAGAGTCCATCGACAGACCGAGCCCGCCTTTTTTCTCGTCGTTCAAGGGATCGGCCTAGCTCCGCACCTGGACGCCTTGGTGGACCGAACTCGGTGCCGAAACCTGGTCCTGATGGATGCAAATCTAGAAGGCCTCTACCAGTCGATGGAAATCTACGACTGGGGGAAATTGCTGCTGGAAATGAACCAGCGCAATGGCGACGTCTTCTTTTTCATTTCCGACGACGTTCAGGGCCAAATAGACGGATTGCGCAATCGAATTCGCGGATCCTCGATTGTAATGGTGGACGGAACCTACGTTTACCAACACTTCATTTCGGGGATGTTCGACGAGTTCACAAAGATTTTCAATCGCGAGACCTCACTGCTCCTTGCGGGTTTAGGATTTTTCTACGACGAACAATTGATGATGCGAAATGCACGGACAAACCTGGCCGAAGGAACGGCACGGTTCTATTTCCGACCGGACAAAGTACCCGCCCGCAATTGCCCGGCGATCGTCGTCGGGTGCGGCCCCTCACTAGATGCCTCCATCGAGCATTTAAAACGGAACGCGGACAAGGCTGTCGTAATCTCCTGCGGTTCTGCTCTCGGCCCGCTCATGGCGGCCGGCATCAAGCCGGACTTTCAAATCGAAATGGAAAACCTTGAAGTCGCCACGGTGTTGGAGTTCGTGTCAGAGGAACACGATATCTCCGACATCTGTCTCGTCGCGGCGTCGACCGTGGACATCGAAGCCGCGACAATGTTCAAGGAGCGCGTGTTCTATCATCGGCTCGCTCTATGCCCCTATCCGGTGTTTTCCAACAACGTTCAGAACTTCATCCATAACTTGGACCCGACGGTGGTCAATGCCGGCCTCGGATTTGTCCAGGAAATGGGATTTAAAGAAATATACCTGTTCGGTGTCGACATGGGGCAACGGGGTACGGACAAGCACCATGCGTCGGTCTCGTATCATTATACCGAGGGCGCGATCATCGCCCAGTCGCCCTTCAATATTGAAGTGCCCGCCAACTTCGGCGGCAAGGCAAAAACCACACAGGGGCTTTTCTGGGCTTTGGACTCCATTAACAGAATGGTCCGGGTCGGTGCGCGTAACGTCAAATATTTCAACTGCAGTAATGGCGCGCTCATCACGGACATTCCGCCGAAACTCCCCCGGACAGTCAACTTGCCCGAATTGGAGACTTCTAAAGATCAGCTCGTTCAATCGATGATCCAGGCATTTCCGCCATTCACCAAAGCGGATTTCGACGATGCCTGGAACCTTGAGCGCCTGCTTGATGCTATCAACCGGACGTCAGATGAGATTCGCGACGTGATTCAGAGCTGGGTCGATTTCACGGACAAAGAACCGGCCATTCGACTGAATGCTATTTTCTACCATCCAGCAGAAGACGATCGCTACGAGAAGTTCTCAACTCTGATGCTGCGCGGAACGTACAATATGGCTCTGATTGCAGGCGATTTTTATATTAACCGGGCTCCGACGCCCGAACAGTCCGCCCAGGTGCACGAGCTTTTCAAGGAAGAATTTCTGGCGCTTGTCGAAGTGTGCCGCGAGCGGGCGGTTGAGCACATGAAGGCGCTGGATGCGGGTGATTTCCTGCCGCTCGAATATCTGAAGGAACCCTGAGGTTAATCTGTCGTTTCCGCTGTCAATGCCTCACCAACTGCGTTCACGACACTCACCCAATCGCCTGGGGCCGGCTGGCGAAACAGTCTCATGGTCGGGTACCAAGGCGTGTCCATACGTCCCAGCATCCAACGCCAGTCCGGTACGTGGGTGATCAGAGTCCAGACAGGAAGCCTGAGGGCGCCCGCCAGGTGCGCCAAAGCCGTATCGACGGAAATCAGCAAATCAACCGCAGACAACGCCGCCGCGACCTCCCGCATAGGCTGGGGGTCGGTGAATAGTGGCTGCACGTTGACGTCACTTGCAACCTCACAAACCTGCGCCAAGGGGTCGCCGATCTGAAAGGCGTGAAATGCGACGTCCTTTCGCCCTACCAAGGCTGGCACAAGAGTCTGCAGCGAAAGTGATCTCTCCCGGTCACGTCCATGCCCTGGATTTCCCGCCCAAACCAAACCGACGTGTCGCCGCCCATCGTCGACATCCAGCTTTTTTCGCCACCGTTCGACGACATCCTTCTCAACTGACAAATATGGCACGTGTGCGGGAATTGTTTCTTCTGCTGTGCGACATAACGCCGGCAAACTCATGATCGACACATGCCAATCGCAATCAGGCAATGCCGCGCCCGCGGAAACTAGGTCGTCGATTCCTGGCACCGTCTCAAACAATTCCATAAGAACCTTCGGTGCCTCCAAGGTCACACGGCCAACCCGGCTAGCAATCATCGGCAAATAGCGGATGAACTGAATATTGTCGCCCAGTCCCTGCTCGGCATGGACTAATAGATGGCCTGAGCGCCGCTCGGAACCGTCCCACGGCTGGCCCGGCAGCTTGCGCTGTAACAGCCCCGTATTTGTCGCCTCGCGACGCAGTTCGAACCCGGGCCAAGCCTCGGAAAAACGCCCGTGCAACAGTAACAAAAGTGAATGATTGTATTTCACCGTCGCATCGGCGTGCCCCTCCATTGCCTCTAGTCTCTGGTAGATTTCCTCAGCACGATCATAGGCACTGATTCCGCAACAAGCGGATGCAAGATTCAGCAGTATGCCCGGCTGATCCGGACTATGAACCAAGGCGGCTTCGAATTTTTCAAGCGCGGCGGAACAGTCCCCCAGCGCGAGTTGGGCATATCCCGCCGCGTTCAAAATATCTGGATCATCTGGCGCCTTGGCCAACGCGATTTCCAGCATCTGCGACGCCGTCGCAGGATCGTTTAGTTGCAGCGTCGCCTTCGCCAAACCAGCAAGTGCGGCTACATGGTTTGGGTCCGCATTGAGAATTTTCAGAAAAACAGGGATCGCGTCTCGCGGTGCCTGGGCCGCAATGTATTGATGTCCCTGGGACAACAATTGTTCGAAGGTCATGCTTCAAACTCCAGGCAATCATCAAGTTCAGGCATGTTTTGCTACTTGCTCGACGCGCACATCAAGCAGGAAGTTCGTATCGAAAATTTGGAGCCCTGTCCACGGCGGTGAGGGCAATACAATAATTGCCCTCACCTCACTGTGGACGATGTTGGTTCGGCGCCTAGTTGAACAGTGCGAGGATACCCTGTTCCGACTGGCCGGCGAATGACAGCGCGGAAATCCCGAGCTGCTGACGAGTCTGCAAGGCCAGCAGATTGGCCCCTTCGGCGTTAAGGTCAGCCAACGTCAGCTTACCCGCACCTTCATCCAGGGTGTTGATATAGGCTTCGGTGAAGTCCAGGCGAGTTTGCAGCAAGGCCACGTTGGAGCCCAGCTTCTGGGATTCCGTGCGTAAGGTGGCCAACGCCCCGTCCAGATCCACGACGATGTTATCAAGATCCGCGATCGCGCCTTCGGCCAGGAAGTCGGTTTCTTGGAAGCCTCCCGAGGCATCGATCAGGCTGAGCGTCTGGCTCGAAGCACCCGTTCCCAGGATGGTCCCACCGGTGAACACCGCCAGCAATTGGTTGGCACCAAGACTAAGGGAGAAGCCGGTTGCCGCACCAGTGGTGTGCAGGTCACTCGCCTGGAAGGTCGTCACAACCGAAAGGGTGATGACGGCGCCCTGTGAGATAGTCACATTCGCATTCGTCGCAGCCCGGATCGTAAATGTCGCCGTTCCGAAGCTGAGGGTTAGGCTGTTGCCGCCGGTGGTCGAGAAGACACGTTCACCGGTCCCGTTGAACGTCACGGAAAGCTGTGCGTTGTCAACTGCCGAGAAGGACGTGACGCCGCCCGTGACGCTACCGGTCGTGTTAAGGGCTGCACCGGTGGTCGCCGCAAATGACAGCTTGGAGTCAGTGCGAATTTCGGCTTGGTCGATACTGAGGCCTGATTGACGCAGGTTGGTCGCATTGATCGTCAGAAGGCTCGAAGTATTGTCGGCGAAGTTCACCGACAATGACTGCGACGTGTTGTCGATGAGGTTCAGCCCCTGATAATCGGCGTCGTTAGCCAAGTCGCCAATCTGACTGCGAATTCCGTTGAACTGCGTAACCAGGTCAGTGAACTGAACCCCGGTCGCCGATTTTAGGGAGTTTGCAATCCCCTTGAGCTGGCGGACCAGGCTGTCGATGCCTTCGACGCCGTCCAAGGCCGCCGTAACCGTGGAAATTCCCTGATCGATACCGTCCTTGCGTTCGGTGAAGGTGAACGTACGGTCGTTCAGGGCTTTCGCGGAGAAGAAGGCCACCGGATCATCGACCGGACTGGAAACACGCAAGCCGGAAGACAGCCGGTTATTGGTTCGATTGATCAGATCAGTCGTATTCTGCAGCGAGAGTAGCGTATTCCGCACAGCCGCCGACAATGTTACATCTGACATGGTATGCGCCTTTCTGGAGCGGTGGCGTGTTCTACGTACCCACCTTAAAAAAATGAAAGTTCGTGCGCATTCTGCAGACGAGGTTGATATTAGGCTAAACGCCAGTAGTTAACAAAATCTTGATTTAAGACGCCTCAAAAAGAATAAATTTCCAGACTTTATCCATCGTCGCGCAAGATGACGGAACGCATGGCCACCGGTCAAACGGAGCAGAATCCGGACCGATGAATGCACCAAACACGAAACCGCCGCCACCCGAAGGTGGCGGCGGTCCGCGTTCGCATCCGAACCCGTCGGCTTCTGCCGCGGGAGCGGGTTATGCTTAGTTGAACAGCGCCAGGATGCCCTGTTCCGACTGACCGGCGAAGGCCAGAGCGGAAATACCCAGCTGCTGCCGGGTCTGCAGAGCCAACAGGTTGGCGCCTTCAGAGTTCAGGTCGGCCAGCGTCAGTTTGCCGGCACCTTCCTCCAAGGTATTGATGTGGGACTCGGTGAAGTCCAGACGAGTCTGGAGCAGAGCCACGTTGGAACCCAGTTTCTGCGATTCCGAGCGCAGGGTCGTCAAGGCCGCATCAAGACCGGTGATGACCGTATCAAGGTCCGCCGTCACACCTTCTTCGACGAAATCGATCGAATTGAAGGCACCAGAGGCATCGACGAGAGCTGTGAGCACCTGGCTCGAAGCACCCGTGGTCAGAATCTCGCCACCGGTATACAACGCCAGCAACTGGTTGGCGCCCAGGCTGATGGAGAAGCCAGTCGCGGCACCCGTCGCATGAAGATCACTGGCCTGGAAGGTCGTGACAACCGAAAGGGTGATCGTGGCGCCCTGGGAGATGGTGACATCGGCTGCGGTCGAAGCCCGGATAACGAAGCTCGCCGTGCCGAACGACAGGGTCAGGCTGTTACCGCCCGTCGAAGAGAACACACGCTCGCCAGTGCCGTTGAAGGTCACGGTGATCTGTGCATTGTCGACGGACGAGAAGGACGTGACGCCGGCGGTGATGCTGCCGGTAGTGTTGAGGGCCTGCCCAGTCGTCGCCGCGAACGACAACTTGGAATCGCTGCGGAAGGCCACTTCGTCAATGCCCAGGCCAGACTGACGCAGGTTGGTGGAGTTGACGGTCAGGATCGATGAAGTGTTGTTGGCAAAGTTCACCGTCAAGGATGCGGACGTGCCGTCAACCAGATTGACCCCTTGATATTCGGCATCACCTGCCAGATCACCGATCTGACCACGGATGTCGTTGAACTGGGTGACCAAGTCGGTAAATTGGCTACCGGTCGCCGATTTCAGAGAGTTCGCAATACCTTTAAGCTGACGGACCAGGCTGTCGATGCCTTCAACGCCGTCCAGCGCCGCCGTCACCGTCGAAACCCCCTGGTCGATACCGTCTTTGCGTTCGCCGAAGTCGAATGCACGGTCGTTCAGGGTTTTCGCCGAGAAGAAGGACACCGGATCGTCGATCGGGCTGGCAACGCGAAGACCGGAAGACAAACGGCCGTTTGTCCGGTCAATCAGGTCAGTGGTGCTTTGAAGGGAAAGCAGTGATCCGCGCACGGCGGACGAAAGGGTAACGTCAGACATTTTTCACTCCATTCTGAAGCTGGGGACTGGCCCCTAAGATTTACATAGACTCATTCTTGAGCCCCCGCATCAGACCCTTTCTAGGTCATCCACGTGGGACCAAACATACGCGGAGTCCTCCTCACCTGTCAAAATAAAAACGGCGCCAAACAAAAAACCGCTCATCACGCAGTCCTTGTGCGCACCGGATTCACGCCCCGTCGTCGCCCGAAACGGCCCTGCGAAGCCGCCATCCCCCCTCCGGCCGGAGGGCGAATCGATGGCCGATTCTGTCCCATTTTCAACAATTCCGTTCGCCCCCACAGCCTGCCGCCGTTACCGTCGCTCGCCGGCGCACCAACGGCTCTCAGCAGGCGAGGCAGCCTCCAAAACCCAGAAAAACCGCAAGGTTTGGCAGATTTCAGCACCCTGTCGAAATCGCGGAGATAGAGGCACCCGCCATCGATCCACAAGACGGCTGGATGGCGGAAGTCGACAACGACTATACTGTGTAAGGATAAATTCAAGTTAACCAAGCCCGGGAACTTCATCACTATTGCCCAAGCGAGTTACCCGGTCGGGAGGCGATGTCAACGGATGCCCCTGAAACTAGATTTCAAGTCCGGCGATAAGATGATCATCAATGGAACAGTCATCGAAAACGTCGGCGCAAACGCAAAGCTGCTGGTTCACAACGAAGCCTCGATCCTCCGGGAACAGGACATTATTTCCGGCACGGAAAAGCTGACACCGGCGTCTCGCGTCTATTACGCGCTGCAATGCGCGTATATTTTTCCCCTTCAATCGGAACAGTATTTGACTGAATGCCGGGAGCTACTGGACCAGTATATCGCAGCCGCACCCAGCGCGCAGTCGATCGCCGATGAGATTCTGACGCAGATGGAAACAGGTACCCAGTATCGCACCCTGAAAGCGGCACAGAAATTGATCCGACACGAGTCGGATACGGTGGCCAGGTTCGAACAACGAATGCAGGAAATCGACGAGGCCACAAGCGCCGCAGAACAGGAAGCAATCAGCAAGGCGGAGTAATTCTCGTCTTCTTAGCGATCACCCCCTGCCCTATGCAGGAATGTCGGCGACCAGGAAGCACCAGGGCTGATAGATCGCCCCCCGGAACTGCAGGCGCTTGCCTTCCGTCGTCGTGACCGTGCGCGTATAGATCTGAGACGGATCTGGATGCTCGGGCATGTCGATGGGGATTTCGAAAGGCATGAAGGTCGGCTCCTTGAACCCAGCCTCCTGAAGGCTGCCGCGGAAGGTCTTGTAACTGCGCATATGCAGCCTGTTTCCCTCCGGATACCAGACCGACACATCGTCGATGGTCAGTTCCTGTTCGAAGGGATTCATGTAGTCCAACATGATCCAACGCCCCCCCGGACGCAGCGCCTTCGCGATGTTCTTGACCACCTTGTGGAATACCGGCGTATCGAAAAACATCATCGAACGGTTGCAGACGATGATGTCGAAGGGCTCTTCGAAGTGCATGGCGGTCATGTCGACTTCGGAAAACTCAATGCCCGCCATCCGGGGATTCTTGCGGTTGCTTTCGATCACGCTCGGGGCGATGTCGATGCCTGAAAGGCTGAGCCCTGGAAAAGCGGTCTTCACATGGCCGATAAAGCTACTGGTCGAACAGCCTGCGTCGAGCAGCCGGGCGCCCTCCGCAGCGGGGCCCATTTCGGTCAGGGCCTTTCCGATCAAAGCCAAGAGAACCTTGTCGGACTCTCGAGGCTCTTCTACGAACTTTTCCTGATTTTGCAGGTAAAGCGCCATTCCTTGGGCATCCGACGTGTAGTCGAGGTAAGTCTTATCGTCGCTCATGCTGCTTCCTATCGAATATTGGGGCCCGTCCCGATGTCGTGCCAGCCCCCTGACATAGTCGAGAATTTACGGCGTTTAGGATTAACGCGATATTAAACCGGAACGCTTAATTCAATGCGATCCTCGTACCGGTGTCTGGTCCTGCACGAGGAAGCGTTTAATCTTAATGAGGTAGAGGCGAGCATGCGCGGATCAGAGGATTGGCGGCAGACGTTTTCCGGGCTCGTTCCCCCCGGTCCGGAAAACCGGGAGTCCATGTGGGCGCAGATGGAGGAACTGTTTCCCGTCTATCGTTCTCTCTGCGGCCCAGGATTTCTTCAGTCCCTAGAGATCATGCAGAAATACCTGCCACTCGAGATTGTCGAATTTCCGACCGGCACAGAAGTCCTCGATTGGACCATTCCCCCGGAATTCAAGGTCAATGAGGCTTGGGTTGAAGACCCGGACGGCAACCGGATTTTGGATTTCGCCAAGGAACCCTATAGCGTTTGGATCTATTCGCAGCCGTTCGAAGGCGAGGTCGACAAGGACGAACTCCTTGAGCATGTCGTGACCATGCCCTACCTGCCGGATGCCGTCCCTCTGCGACAGGCTTACTTTCGCAAAGCGTGGGGTCTGTGCATGCCGGACAACATGTTGCAGCGCCTGAAGCCTGGGAAATACAAGGTTAAGATTGATACCGAACACAACGAAGGCTTCCTTCGCATGGGCGAATACTACCTGCCCGGCGAGGTCGAGACCGAAATCCTGATTTCAAGCTATCTCTGCCACCCCAGGGGCGCCAACGACAACCTCAGCGGCTGCGTCGTCGCGGCCGAACTGTTTCGGCTGCTGGCCCAAGTACCGGATCGGTATTATTCGTACCGGCTGGTGATCTGGCCGGAAACGATCGGACCGATCACTTATATCGACAAATACCCGGATCGCCTGTCCAAGACCATCGGTGGATACCAGTTCGGAATCTGCGGCGATGACCGGCCGGTCCGTATTGACCGCACAAAGCGCGACAATTCGGTCTTCGACCGGGCCGCCCACCACGCGATGCAGTTGTGCGGCCAGGAAATCAATTCCCGGAAATTCAATATTTTCGGCGGCTCCGACCCCATGCACTTCAATTCGATCGGCGTCGACCTGCCAATCGCCAACATCACCCGCGCCGGGTCGAGCACGGAAGGGGGATACCCCGAATATCATTCTTCAGCTGACAATCTTGACCTTGTTTCGGCCGACAATCTGTTCGGCACCTTGGAAATTGGCTGGGCCGCCTGCATGGCCGTGGATCGCGCGCGCTGCTACAAGGGCACCTACACCGCAACCCCCTTCCTGTCCCGTTACGGTGTTTTCCCTTATCAGCACGGCGCCGGTGTCGGCGGCAACGCGACCATCATCGGCGAGGCCTATTACGCGCTGATGCCGTCGGTCGACGGCGAACAGGATCTGCTGGAAATCGCCGACTGGTTCGATTTGCCGATCTTCGCGTTCGACGAATGCGTCTCGGCCTTCAAGAAGGCCGGCCTGATCTTGGACGCGGACTCCGCCTGAAGCCTCCGGCGGCAAGATAGCTTATTAAATTTTGGGGGTACGGATCGGCCGCGGCGGGCACGGGATCACGATCACCCCATGGTGACACCGCCCGATACATGGATCGTCTCGCCGGTAATGTGCCGCCCGCCGTCTCCGATCAGGAAGGCGATAACCCTGGCGATGTCCTCTGGCTCCGCCAGACGACGCAAAGGCGTGTTCATTTTTGCCAACATCTTGGCCTTGTCCGGCAGGTTGGCGATCATCTGCGTGTTGGTCATGCCCGGCGCCACCAGGTTCACGCGCACGCCCTTGGGGCCGAATTCCGACGCCAACGAGCGGGTCAGCCCGGCCAGCCCGGCCTTCGCCACCACGTATGCCGATTGTTGCGGCGGGGGCGCGCTGTCGCCATAGATCGACCCCAGGAACACCAGCGATCCGCCCTGCCCTGAGGCCGCCATACCCGGAATGGCCCGTTTGGCGCAATGGTGGGCGCCCCCGACCTGAACCCGGAACTGTTCCTCGAAATCGTCCCACCCGGCGTCGCCGAACGGCTGCGGCACCGGTTCCGGCGCCGCGCAATGGACAATGCCGGTCACAGCACCCAACGTTGCCTCGATCTCCGCGAACAGGGCATCGACCGCAGTCCTGTTGGAAACATCCGCCCCAACGGCCACTGCCCGGCCACCCGCCGCCGTGATCTGGCGCGCCACGTCATCGGCAGATTGAGCATCCCGCAGGAAGTTGACGGCCACCGCATGACCGTCCGCCGCCAGGGCCAGAGCCGTCGCCGCACCAATCCCCCGGCCGCCGCCGGTCACCAGCACGACGGACCCCGCCGTTGCTGTCGCCTTGTCCGCTAATGCAGGTTGGGGCGCCGCCGCGATGGCCGGTTTCCCTGCCGCCGGTTTCGATGGCGCAGATTCACCCTCGGCTTCACCCAGGAGACGAACCGTCGAGTCGCCGGTCACGATGACGGCGCCGTTCTGATTGGTGATCGTCACCTTGGCAACGAGCGTCCGCGTCGCCGGCGAAACCTGCGTGACTTCCGAACGCACGATGATCGTATCCCCAACAAAGGCTGGGCGCGCGAAATTGAGGGTCTGCGACATCCACAACGCCCCCTTGCCCGGCAACAGCATCCCCACCATGGTCGAGATGAAGGCCGAGGTCAGCATTCCATGCACGATCGGTTTGCCGAACGAGGTCGCGCGGGCGAATTCCGGGTCCAGATGGATTGGATTGAAATCACCGGTCAGCGCCGCGAAGGTATCGACATCTTCCTGGGTAACCGTATGGCGCAGTTCCGCCGCATATCCGGGAACGAGATCCCGGAGATTCAATTGGGTCGGCTTGGCATCTTCCCGGCGATAGGTCATCCTTGCCACCGCATCACGGTTGTTCCGAAAATAAACCCGGCGCCGACCCCGGAAAGCACCACGAGATCGTCCTTCTTCAACCGGCCTTGTGTCACCGCGTCGCACAAGGCGATCGCCTGGGACGCATCTGCGGTGTTGCCGTACCGGTCCACGTTGATCACCGTTTTCTCCATGGGCTGGCGGATTTTTCCCATCAGGAATTCGATCAGGCGCAGGTTGGCTTGGTGGAACACAAAGAAATCCACATCCTCGACGGTCTTGTCCAATTTCGCCAAGGCTCGACGGATCGATGCCGGCTGATTCTGAACGACCTGTTTCCAAACCTCCAGACCCTGGATTTCATAGTACTGGAGCCCCTGGTCCACATTGTCCGGGCGCATGGGGTGCGACGACCCGCCACCGCGCAGGCGGACCGCGTCGAAGGCGCGGCCGTTGGCCGACACGTCGTTGGCGATGATCCCATAACCCGGGTCTACCCGGTCCAGCACCGCCGCGCCCACACCGTCACCGAAATAAATGGCCGAAGCAGCATCCGCATAGTTGATAAAGCGGGACTGCAAGGCGGTACCGACGACCAACGCGGGCCCGACGGATGGATCGGCAAGAAGCCGATCCGAAGCAACCCCGAGACCGACCTGAAATCCCGTGCAGTTGGCCATGATGTCGAAAGCGCCGGCGTTGCGCGCGCCGATAATATCCTGAATTCGGCAGGAAACAGCGGGGTAGACGTAGTCCCCGGTGAAGGTGCAGGTGATGATCAAACCCAGTTCTTCGGGCGCGATTCCGGCCATGGCCAAGGCATCGCGGGCGGCGGCCGCGGACATTTCCGATGCGGTCTCGTCATCACGGGCCTGACGGCGTTCACGGATACCGGTTTTCTCCTCGATCTCGGCGGCCGACATCCCCGTGCTGCGTTCCAGGTCCGCGTTGCTCAGAACACGGTCCGGCAAGTACTTGCCGACACCGACGACACCAACGCCGTAGTCCCGGTCACGCGTCATGGCCCAAACCCTTCCATCAAGTATTCCGGTGGATCGGCCTGATTCACTGCCCACCATTCCCGGGCTTCCGCCACGGTCCAGGTGCCGCCGTGTCCCGGGAACATCAACGTTTCCGGCGCCAAGGTTTCGAGCAATCGGGAGATCGATTCAGACAAACCCACGCCGCTCGACCCCGGCAAATCCGTGCGGCCGATCAAGCGTTTCATCAACGTGTCCCCGGTAAAACACAAGCCACCCCAATTATAACACACGCCGCCGTCGGTATGGCCCGGCGTATGGACGTAGGAAATCGGAGTACCTTTCCAATCGAGCCGCGCCCCTTCCAGTGGCACATGCGCGTCGGGCACGATGATGATCCGGCGTTCGAAACTCATGGCATAGAGCGATGCACGACGCAGCAAGGGTTGGTCGCGGCTGTGCATGTGGAACGGCAGGCCGTATTCACGGCACAAGACATCCAGGGCGCCGATGTGGTCGAAATGGGCATGAGTCAGCAGGATCACGCGGGGCGATGCATCAAAGGCCGCGATGGTTTCCATAATGCGTTCCGCATCGTCGCCGGGATCGACCAGGACAGCCTCGCCGCTCGGCACATGCTGAACGACATAGGCGTTTTCCTTCCAACGGCCGGTTTTAACCGTTGCGACCCGGAAATCCCCGACCTGGCATTCTCGATCAGGACCCATGGAGTTCAATCAGCCAACCCGATATAGATGACCTGCCCGGTAATCGCCGCGCTTTGAGGCGAAACGAAAAAGTCCGCAACGTGGCAGACTTCCTCCATGGCGATCACTCGGGGGATGGTCTGAAGCCGCAGCATCCGTTCCTTCCAATCGTTATCCTTGGCCAGTTCCTGCGACGCCTCCGTGTCCATCATCGCCGGCGCAATGACGTTGCAGGTAATGCCCTGTGGTGCCAATTCCTTGGCCAGAACCTTGGTCATTTCCTGGACCCCGGCCTTCGTCGCGGAATAACAGGCCGTGCCTTCCTGATGCAGGGGCACCATGGTTGAAGAAATCGTCAATATCCGTGCATTCTCCCGCCGCAGCATCAGCTTGCTGATCTCCCGCAGGCTATAGAACACGCCGGCGAAATTGACCCGCATGAAGTCGTCAAATACTTCACCCGGGGTCAGCGAGAGGTACAAAGCCGAGCGGGCCAACCCGGCATTGGCGATCAGGACGTCGACACCGCCAAATTCACGGCGCAGCGCCCGCGCCCAGGCCTGCACCTCGGTTTCCTTGCGGATGTCGACGGTCGTGTGGTGGTAGCCGGAATCGGAAATCGTCGCTTCCCCGCGGCTGCAGCCGGCGACCGCATAACCCTGTGCCAAATAATGTTCGGCCAAGGCGCGGCCGAGCCCTCGGCTGGCACCGGTGACGACCACCACCTTCTTGCTTTGGTCTGCGTCAGCCATATGGTTTCCAGCCTATCCGCTTTGCCGTCACGCCAAGCGGATCAGGCGCCTGCGGCAAGCCCCACGACATGGTCGGCAAGGATGCTTGCCGTCAGCGTCGGGCTGTTGATGTCAAAACCCTGGATATCGGTCAGAACGATCGCGCAATCGGCCCCGACTGCTGTCATTAGACGGTCTTCCAGGTCCATGATGAAAGTGACGAACCCGAGAGAATCAAGGCCACTGTCTGCGCCGCTTCCCATCAGAACCGTCTCGCCATTTACGGCGATGGCATTTTTGATTGTGCCGGAGCGGTTGAGACTGTCCAGGCTATCCTGAATAAGTGCAATCGCCTTCTGCTTGTCGATCATCTGGGAGTCGCTCCTTCCGGTTCTCACGGGTGCTTGCTAGTATCCTGCAGGGTAAGACTTTAGCAACTAACATTTGGTTTAATTGCCGCGAGATATCGGATGGGAGAAAAGTGAACATTTCGTTAGAATCAGACCGTAAAGCTATCGTCGCAACGCACAGTCTGGCGTGATGATTTCAAGCCACATCCCATCCATCATGGCATGACAGCCGCGGCCTCAATTCGGCCTGTGCAGAAATTTTAGGGTTCAGACATGACATCCATGGCCGCCGGCGAGGCGCCGCAAGGCAGAGACGATTGCCCCGAACTGACACGGATTATCGATCTGATCGCCAAGGAAAACCCGCTTCAGAAGAAGCGAATCGAAGGCTTCCTGGCGACCCGCGGGCCAGAATACTGGGCCTTCGCCGAAGGCCTGAGCCGTATTCTCAACCACAGTTTCATGACCGACGACACCGCCCGGGCAGAGGCAGCCCGTGCATACAACAAAATGTGCATGGATTTCCTGTCGGAGCAGATCCGCTTCAAGAAGTCAGGGAAGTACCGAATCGACAATTCCTGCCTGGCCCAGACCCACGTCTATAATGACCTGAGCGTCATGCGCTATTACATGATCGGCCTCTTGGTTTCCTACATGTTCTGGCCGAACCATTACGCGTTGTTCGATTTTTTCCTGAAGCACCTCCCCGCCGCCGATACCGGCCGCTACCTGGAAATCGGTCTTGGCCATGGCCTGTTCTCATCGACCATGCTGTCGCGCTATCCGAACATCCATGGAACCGCCGTTGACATCAGCGAAACCTCAATCCGCATCGCGAAGGAAACTCTTCGAACCTTCCAGGCCGACCTCGGCCGGCTGGAGATCGTGCACGGCGACTACCTGACCACCGATATCGGCGCACGAAATTTCGACTTCATCATCATGGGCGAGGTTCTGGAACATGTGAACGATGCCCGGGCCTTCATGGACCGGACCAAAGAGCTTTTGGCCCCAGGCGGCACCGTCTACATGTCGACCTGCGCGAACTGCCCCGCGCTAGACCATGTCTACCATTTCCATTCCGCTGCCGAGATCCGGCAATTGATGACCGAGTCCGGGTTCCGCATTCGTCACGATCTGGCTCTCGCGGCAGAGAACATTCCCGAGGAAAAGTGGGAAGAAGAACTGGTGACCGTCAATTATTGCGCGTTGCTGGAGCACGCATGATGCCGGACGACGTAACCACAAAGCCCTCGTTTGAGGCCGCCCTCGACCGCGCACGTCGGGAACCCGGTTATGTTGCCTACTCGGCCCTCGTGAATGCCAAGGAGGCCGCGCCCGAAGATCAATTTCCGCCCTACCGCTTGGCAGTTTTGCGGAACTTCACAATTGAACCGGCTTTGCCGGCAATCGAGGCCCAGGTCCTGTTATGCGGCAGATGTCCAGAAACCTATGTCGCAGACTTCGATGCCTCTGCCGCCGAGGTCCATAATCCCGACGCCGGACTTTATCGGCACAACCCCGACGCGATCATTATCGCCAATTGGCTGGAAACCCTGTCCCCTCATCTGGCAACGGCGTTTCCCGAGCTGACCGCGGAGGGTGTCACCGCGGAAATTGACCGCCTGTGCCAGGACACGGTGATGCTGCTCTCCGCCATCCGGCGTCAAAGCAATGCCCCGATCCTGATCAACAACTTCCCGCTCCCCGCCGCGCCCGCCATGGGTATTCTTGATGCGCAGGACACCTGCTACCAAGTTCATGCACTGATCCGCCTGAATCAGGCGCTGATCGCCGCGGCAAAACAGATTACCGATGTCTATTGGGTCGATTACTTCAGCCTGTTCGCGGCCCATGGACACCGACATGCCGTTAACGACCGTCATTGGAACGCCGCCCGGGCCCCGCTTTCGGCGGAAATTCTTGCCCCCCTTGGCGACCATTATGGGGCGTTGTTGCGGGTGCTGTTCGGGCAGGTCCGTAAATGTTTGGTGCTTGATTGTGACGGAACGTTATGGGGGGGAATTGTCGGTGAGGACGGCCTTGACGGCATCAAGGTCAGTGCCGCCTACCAAGCGTTTCAGCGCGAAGCCCTGAACCTGCGCCGGCGCGGCGTCATGCTGGCGATCTGTTCGAAAAACAATGAACCGGACGTGCTCGAAGTTCTGCGCGAACACCCGGACATGCTCCTGCGCGAGGAGCATTTCGTGGCCATGCAGATCAATTGGGACGACAAGGCGACAAACCTGCGGCGCATCGCCGAGGAATTAAACATTGGCATCGACGCTCTCGTGTTCGCGGATGATAACGCTTTCGAATGCGACTTCATCCGTCAGGCCGTTCCGGAAGTCGCCGTCCTGCATGTATCGGGCGAGCCCTCGGGTTTCCGCACCCTCTTGACTGACCGTGCCTTCTTCGACACCCCAACCCTGTCTGCGGAAGATGCCAAGCGCAGCGAGATGATGGCCGCCGAACGCACCCGCAAGCGGATGGTAAGCACCGCGGAATCGCTGGAGGACTACCTACGCAGCCTGGAAATCGAAGCCACTATCGGCGTGCCCGGCCCGCGCGAGATCGGACGAGTCGCGCAACTGACTCAGAAAACCAACCAATTCAACCTGACCACTCGCCGCTATACGGAAGGCGATATCGAACGTTTCCTCGCGGCGCCGGATATGGGCGTCTATTACCTGAAACTTCGTGATAAGGTTTCTGACATCGGCCTGATCGGTGTCGCCATAACCAAGCCTCACGAGGATGGAAACCGCCTGGAGATTGACACCTTCCTGATGTCTTGCCGGGCGCTGGGGCGCGGCGCCGAGGACACCTTGATAGCGCACATCACCAAAGATGCCGCGATGAACGGTTATCAGGAAATTGTCGGCACCTATCTTCCGACCAAAAAGAATGAGCAGGTCGCGGACTTCTACGCCAAACGGGGATTTGAGAAATTGCCTGAACAAGGCGAAGTCACCTCGTGGTCCCTGGACCTGGGCCGCAAGGGCGTGAAAATCCCGGATTGGATCCACCTCACCGACGGAAACGACGGCGGGAACGAGCAATAAGGAACGACGAATGACCGGCAATGAAACTCGGCTCAAGGGCGTGATCGCGGACATCCTCAAGATTGATGCGACGATAATCGGCGAAGACACCTCCGTCGATACGGTGGAACAATGGGATTCTCTGCGCCATCTCAATCTGGTTTTGGCCCTGGAGGCTGAATTCGACATCTCCTTTACCGAGGAGCAGACGGTCGAAATCCTCAACTACCCGCTCATCAGGATCGTCCTGGAAGAACACGGCATCGCATTCACATGACCTCAGGCAGCAGGGACATCCCGGCCCACGAGATCATCCTGTCGCGCATTCAGGGCGGCGGTGATGCACCTGCTTTGTTCTGGAACGGCATGGAAATGTCTTATGCCGATTTTTGGCGCCGCATAGAGGCCTGGGACGAGCGCCTCGCCGCCGATGGCATCAATGCGGGGGACGTGGCCGCCCTGTACGGCGACTTCAGCCCCGAAACCAGCGCCATGATGCTCGCTGCCATTCGGCGTCGGGCCATCATCGTGCCCCTGACCGGCGATGTCGATGCGGAACTCGGCGGCCTCCTGGACATGGCGGGCGCTGCTGTACTCTACCGATTCAGCGCCGACGACCAGGCAACCTGTGAATGTCGCCCCGCGCCGCAAACACCGGACCTGATCGCCAAATTCCGCGAACGCGGGCATCCGGGGCTGGTGGTTTTTACCTCCGGGTCCACGGGCAAACCCAAGGGCATCCTTCAGGACGTGGCCCAGGTATCGCGAAAATTCATCACCCCGCGCAAGGGATGGCGGACGGTCTTGTTCCTGCTGATGGATCACTTCGGAGGCTTCAATACCTTCCTGTCGACCTTTGCCTACGGTGGCGCCGGTGTGTGCCTTGGAGGGGTCAGGGATCCCGCTGTGGTGGCCAGGGCAATCGAAATCGCCCGCGCCACCCTGCTGCCGACGACGCCCACGTTCCTCAACTTTCTGATCGCCAGCCGCATCTACGCGGCTCATGATCTGTCTTCGGTTGAACTGATCACCTATGGCACCGAACTGATGCCCGAGGCGACCCTGCAACAGGTCTCGGAAATTTTCCCCAACGCCAAACTGAAGCAGACCTACGGATTATCGGAGTTGGGCGTTCTGCGGTCCGAATCCCGCGACAACGGCTCCCTTTGGCTCAAGGTCGGCGGCAGCGGCTTCGAAACCAAGGTGGTCGACGGCATTCTGTGGATCCGCTCCGAAGCCAACATGGTGGGTTACCTGAATGCACCCGACCCGTTCGACGCGGAAGGCTGGATGTGCACCGGTGACGAAGTTGAAATCAAGGACGGCTACATGCGGTTCCTGGGCCGCAAGACCGAGGTCATCAACACCGGCGGCAAGAAAGTCTATCCTATCGAGGTTGAGAACGTGCTGATGTCCTTGCCCAATATCCGCAACGCGACGGTAGAGGCCCGCCCTCATCCAATCATGGGCCAGGTTGTCCAGGCCAAGGTTTCACTGTTCGATCCGGAAGACCCGTTCGAACTGTCGGAACGTCTGCGCCAGCAGTGCAACGAACGCTTGGCGAAATACAAGGTGCCGGTGCGGTTCATCGTGGTCGACGCCGAAGGGCACCACAACGTGCGGTTCAAGAAAGTCCGGGCCAACCTGTCATAGGCGCCTCAATCAATCTGCGGCGGGCTGCGGCCAGCGTTCCTCGGGCTTAAGCCCAGCGACCTCGGCCTCCTTGCCGCTGGCGATCCAGCTTTCGAGAACATCCTTGTTGGTGATGTAGCAGTAGGGATCGGCGGCAAACAATTCACTATTGACGCGATGCACCTCCCGCGCCGAACCGGACTCCATGGGGATGCGCCGGTTATTACTGACCTCAACGGCACCTTGGGCCCGCAGTTCTGCGCCGAACCCCGTAATATCCCACTCCGGCACGGCATGGAGGGAACGCGAATACATGACCTCGACGCATGGGCCGACTTCCTGGCCACCCTCGTACAGTGTTCCGGCAAACCGTTTGAAGTACCGATAGGGCACCATCTGGAGTTCCTCGGCATGGTGCATCATGCTGCAGGAAACCCAGGGCACACCAAGAACACAGACCCGGGCATTGACGTCACACAGCCAACCCAGGACGCCGTCCGCTCCCCAAGCTGTTGTGCAGGGCCGGGCAAGCAAGTCGGCGGATCGCGGCCCCCGAACCAAATAGCTGTTCATGGCCGACCGGCTGCGCAACCAGCCTCGATCTCTGGCCGCAAAACACGCCAAGGCAGCGTCAGGCAAGGCGCCGGTTTCCGTCACCGTCCGGACCAAGTCGAACCGCCGGAACCGAGCGAAATCAAGGAAGCTGTATGCCGGCAGCACGAAGGTTCGGTCGGGTCCGAGGAAGTCCTCGATCAAACGCAGGACGCGCTCCCCCATCTGGTCCGGCGGCCAACCAAATCCCCCGGCAAATGTCCAAAGTCCGGAATAGATCGCGACAACCTCATCATCTTCGGGAAGCAACGCCTCCAGAACCTCGAGAAAGTCGTTCTCCGTTAGCTTTGCCATATTGCGGATCCGTATTGATGAAACCAGACGGCGCCCGGGCGCGCCGCTTATTCGTGCCCGGGTCGCGGATGCGCGTCAACTGCCCCTTAAGGAATTAAAGGTAGCGTGCGACGATACATGATCCCCATCTCATTAGGGATTACAAGTTCATCCAGGACCTGCAACAAACTGCGGTAGCTCCATGCGCATCGCCATTCTAACAACGCAATCGCCTCATCATGCCCGCTTCGTCGCGGCCATGTCCGAACGGCATAAGGTCGTTGGCGTCCTGGTGGAAACGGATATCCCGACAGCTCCCTTCGACACCTCGGATCCGATCGATGACGAGCGCGACGCCTTTGAACGCAACACCTGGTTCTCCGGATCCGAACCCGCGCTCGGCGACCTTGCGCCGGCAGCCGAATTTCCGTCCCTGTCCGTACCATCGGCGGCGGAAAAATTGGCGGGCTTCAAGGCCGAGATGGCGATCGTATTTGGCACGCGGAAGCTATCCGGCCCGATCCTCACCGTTCTTGGACGGCGTCTGGTCACACTTCATTGCGGGGCGCCGCAGGAATATCGTGGCCTCGACACGGACCTCTGGGCGGTCTATCACGGAAACTTCGAAGGGTTGGTCACGACGGTCCAATATGTTGAACCGGAATTGAATACCGGCGCCATCCTGGAACAAAAGCCCATCCACCTTCACCACGGCATGAAACTGCACCAATTGCGCCACGCCAGCACCGAGACCTTCATCGACGCAAGTGACGCTGCAGTCGCATCGTTCTCCGTGGGCCGCATGCGGATCATCACGCCGTTGCAGCAGCATGGACGGCAATATTCGTTCATGCCCGGGGTTCTCAAGGGAATCTGCGCCGAAAAATTCCGCCGCCATACGGAGGCACTCGATTGACCTGCCTGCCTCTCACTTCCTCCCTTTCGTAATCCGGCAGTCAACGAAATGTGCGGTATCGCGGGAACCATCGGAAACAGGATGCCATCGCCCGAGCGCGCGGCAGCGGCACTGCGTTCCATGGCGCGTCGAGGACCCGACGCGCGGGGCTCCATCGACCTGCCCTTGGGTGAGAGCCGAGTATCCCTCTTCCATGCCCGTCTTTCGATCATCGACCTGGACCCCCGTGCCAATCAGCCGTTCGAACAGGGCGATTTCGCGATTTCCTACAACGGGGAGATCTACAACTACCTGGAATTAAGATCCGAACTGGAAGCCCTGGGCGAGCGTTTTCTGACCTCCTCCGACACGGAAGTACTGCTTGCCGCTTGGCGACGGTGGGGCCCCGCCTGTCTGGACAAGCTGGAAGGCATGTGGGCCTTCGCGTTGGCCGACCGCCGGGCCGGGACCCTGACGCTGTGCCGCGACCGGTTCGGCGAAAAGCCCCTGTATCTTTGGCCGCAAGACGGGACGCTGTATTTCGCCTCTGAGGTCAAGACCTTGATCGCCCTGGCCGGGCGCCGCCCAGCGGTTAACCAATCCCAGATCCTGCGCTATTTGACCAATGGCTTTCGGACCCTCTACAGCCAGGGCGATACCTTCTTCGACGGCGTGTTCGAATTGCCGCCCTCGACCTACCTGACGCTCGATTCCGCCACCCTGAAAGTACCTGAGTTTTATTGGCAATTGCGTCATATCCCCCGCCCCATGTCGGCGGAACAGGCTGTGGAAGGTGCTCGGGCCAGATTGTTCGACTCCGTGCGCCTGCGCCTCCGGGCCGATGTCCCACTCGCCTTCTGCCTTTCCGGCGGGGTCGATTCCTGCACCTTGGCCGCCATCGCAACGAAACAGTTGGACCATGACATCCACTGCTTCTCGATCATCGACCAGGACGAACGCTATGATGAAAGCCGTAACATCCAGCTGATGGTCGAGGCCCTGGGTTGCCGCCACACCGCCATCCATACCTCGACCAAAGGTTTCTTCGAGCGCATGGACGATCTGGTCGCCTATCACGACTCTCCGATCGCGACAATCAGCTACTACGTCCATTCCTTTCTGTCCGAGGCCATCCACGATGCCGGGTACAAGGTATCGATTTCAGGAACCGCCGCCGACGAACTGTACACAGGATACTATGATCACTATTCCATGTGGCTCGCCCAGATGTGGAAACGCGCCCAGATCGACCCGACGGTCGACTTCGACGCCCTGTTGTCGGACTGGAACGGCAGTTTCGGACAATACGTTCAAAACCCCCTTCTCCAAGACCCTATGACCTTCGTGAAGTCTCCGGATTGCCGGGAACATATCCTGTTGGACCAGGATGTCTTCGAAAGCCTACTGGCCGTCGACTTCCACGAGGCCTTTGCCGAAACCGAGTTCACTTCCGAGCTGCTCCGCAATCGGATGATGAATGAACTGTTCGCCGAGGTCGTGCCCGTCATCCTCCATGAAGACGACAGCAATTCGATGCGTTATTCCGTGGAGAACAGATCCCCCTACCTGGACCGACACCTCGCGGAATTCCTTTACAGTGTCCCGTCGGAATATCTCATCGGTGACGGCTTCGCGAAGCTTCTGCTGCGCCGGTCCGGCGAAGGACTCGTTCCCGACGCCGTCCGCATGGACAAACGGAAACGGGGGTTCAACGCCTCCATCAATTCATTAGTCGACCGGCACGATCCCGCAACGCGGGAACGCCTTCTGGCTGACGGCCCAATCTTCGATATGGTCGACCGCGACAAGTTCGCCCGTTTCCTCGACCAAGACATGACCACCAACAGTTTCTCCAAGTTCTTGTTCAGCTTCATCTCCGCCCGTATCTTCCTGGATCACCAACATGATCTGGGCTGATATCTCCGTTCGGACTGGAACGTTGCGAGGAACCGATGACTAGGGCCGTTGGCGTCATTCAGGCGCGTCTTACCTCGATCCGCCTCGCACGGAAGGCCCTACTGCCGCTATGCGGCAGGCCGGTCATCCACCATCTTTTCGACCGGGCCCTGTGCATCAAGGGGCTTGACGATTTCGTACTCGCCATCCCGGAAGGCGAAGCCCACGATCCCATCGCCGAGGCTGCGGTTGGCTATCCGAAAATCAAGATTGTCCGTGGACCGGACGACGATTTGGTATCCAGATTCCTGATGGCGGCAGATCTGACGGGGGCAGACATCCTGGTACGGATGTGGGGGGATTGCCCTGTGACCGACCCCGACCTCGCGGGTGGCCTGCTCCAGGCCGCGATCAGCGCCGATGCCGCCTGGGCCTGTTACCCCGGTAATTCCGGCTTTCCGGAAGGCACCGAGACCCACGTCCTGAAGACGGACGCGCTGCGCGCCTTGGAACGGGAGACCCGGGACATGTACGAACGGGAAACCATGATCCCGTTCTTTGAACAGCTTCCGGACCGCTTCCCAAAAATCGAAATCCACCGCAAACCGGATCGCAGCCATTTGAAATGTCTTCTCGACACGGTTCATGATTACCATCGGATCTCCAAGATTTTTGACGCCCTCTATCCGCAAAACCCCTTGTTCGGCGTCGCCGAGATCGAGGCCCTGGCCGAACGGGAACCGAAACTGTTCGATCCCACCTATCGCGTGCCACAGGAAGCCCAGGGGGATTCATGATCGGCATCATCGATTACGGGCTCGGGAATTTGACCTCTGTCGCGGGGGCCATCGCCAAGGTTGGGTTTACCGGCACAGTCACCGCCGATCCCGATGAGCTGGCAAAATGCGAGAAACTGATCCTGCCGGGCGTCGGCGCCTATCCGGAAGGCATGGCCAACCTGAACGCACGTGGTCTCGTCGATGTGCTGAACCGCCTGGTGATCGGGGAACGCATCCCGATTTTGGGGATCTGTCTCGGGTTTCAGCTTCTGGGGAGCGAAAGCAGCGAATTCACCCGCACCAAGGGACTCGGCTGGATCGACGCGCCGGTGACGCGCCTGACCCCCGACGACGACGCTCTGCGGCTTCCTCATGTGGGCTGGAATGATGTCCGGCAGCACGGCGACTGTATTCTATTCGACGGAATTCCCGACGAAGCCCTGTTCTATTTCGTCCATGAATTCAGGCTCGACTCCCCGCCCGCCGATACGGTCGTCGGGACCTGCGACTACGGCGGCAGGTTTGTCGCCGCCGTCCAAAGGGGCAACGTGTTCGGAACGCAATTCCATCCGGAAAAGAGCCAACAACACGGCCTAGCCCTGCTTCGCAACTTCCTGGAAAAAGCATAAGCCCGTGTTGCGCAACCGCCTCATCACTGTTCTGACTTTCAATGAAGGCACCTTGTTCAGGACCAAGCTGTTCGAACCGGACTACCGGTACACGCACAATTTCGTGGACAGCTGGTCCGTGGACGAGATTGTGATCATTGACGTGACCCGCGACCCCACCGCCGACAAGTCGGCCTTCTATGAGGTCGTCAGCCAGTTTGCCAAGGAATGTTTCGTGCCGCTCAGCGTCGGCGGCGGCATCCGGACCCTCGACGATGCCCGGCAGATGATGGCCGTGGGCGGCGACAAGGTAATCGTCAATACCGGCGCCCTGGTCCGTCCGCAGCTGATCACCCAGATCGCCGAGGCCTACGGGTCGCAATGCGTCGTCCTGTCCATCGACGCGCGCAAGACCGGGGATGGCTACGAGGTCTATTCCCATTTCGCGACAACCCCAACTGGAAAAACCCCAACGGATTGGGCCAGGGAGGGTGAAGATCTGGGCGCGGGCGAAGTCCTGGTGACCTCTGTCGAACGCGATGGATCCTTGCAGGGATACGACCTGGATCTCTGCCGACAGGTTTCAGAGGCGGTCACCGTACCGGTCCTGGGCCTGGCCGGCGCCGGAAACTGGAAGCATTTCGTCGAGGGGATCGAACAGGGCGGCCTGTCCGCCGTCTGCACCCAGAACATCTACCATTTTACGGAAATCAGCATCGCCAGCGCCAAAAAATTTATGAAACAGAAAGGTATTCCGGTCAGATTATAGGCGGGATTCCCTCACATAAGAGCTTCCGATGGTAAAATACTGCAAGACCTGTCTCATGCCGGACACCCGGCCGCGCATCGTTTTCGACGAGGACGGCGTCTGCAACGCGTGCCACACAGCCAAAGCCAAAGAAAGCATCGACTGGGACGCCCGGCGCCGCGAGTTCGAGGAATACGTCGACCGTTACCGCGCCAAGGACGGCGCCTACGACTGCATCGTGCCCTGGTCCGGCGGCAAGGATTCAAGTGCCATCGCCTGGAAGCTGAAATTCGAGTTCGGCCTCAATCCGCTACTCGTCACCTATTCGCCGATGATGCCCAACGATATTGCCGTCCATAACCGGGAAGAAATGATCCGCCTCGGTTACGATCATCTGATGATACGTTCCAACCAGAAGGTCTGCCGCCGTCTGGCCCGCCGCTTCTTCATTGAACGAGGCGACCCGAAGATCCATTGGCATGCCGGCATCAACGCCGTCCCCTTGCAGGCCGCCGTAAACTACCGCATTCCCCTGGTTTTCTATGCCGAGCACGGTGAAAGTGAATACGGCGGCCGAGTGCTCTCGGAAGAGCATCGCAAGATGCGCGATTTCGCGGAAGTCCTAGAGCACCAGATCGGTGACGACCCCTACAACTGGATGGACGAGGAGATCGAGGAAAAGGACCTCGCTCCCTATCTCTACCCGGACCTCGGCGCGGTCGAGGAGATTGGTGTGAAGGCCCTGTATTTTGGGTATTTCTTCCGGTGGTCCATGAAAGAGAACTACGACTTTCTCAAAGACAAGATTGATTTCCAGTTGGCGGACAACGGCCGCACAGACGGCACTTTCACCAACTTCGACAGCCTCGATGACAAGATCGACAACCTCTACTACTACATGCAGTTCATCAAATTCGGGTTTGGCCGCGCGGTGCGCGATGCCTGCCGGATGATCCAGAATGGCCAGATGTCCCGTGAAGAGGGCCTGGAACTGGCACGCAAATACGATTCGGAATTTCCTGTAACTTATCATGACGAGCATCTTGAATACCTCGGCATGACGGAGGCTGAATTCACGGAGGCTGTCGATAAGCACCGCGATCCCCAAATCTGGGAACACCGCGGTAATGAATGGCATCTCCGGCATCCGCTTCCATAAGCCTAGCGAAGGCGCATGACAGAGTTGATGACATGACACGAGTGGGAGTCGTTATTTTCGCACGAATGGGATCTTCGCGCCTGCCCGGCAAGTCCTTGACGGATTTGTGCGGTCGCCCCGTTTTGGGTGAAATGATTGACCGCATGGCCTATCTGTCGTCGACGGCTGGTATCATCGTCGCCACATCGGACCTGCCTGGCGATGACGCCATTTCCGAATTTTGCCGTACGGACAAAACCTGTCGCGACCTGGGTGTCGAGGTCTTCCGCGGCCCGCATCTGGATGTCCTAGGCCGGGCGGCGGCATGCGCCACGCATTTTGGGTTGGATCCCCTGGTTCGCGTCTCCGGCGATAGCCCCTTCATGGATCCAGCCGTCATTGACCGTGTCCTGGCGCGCCACGCGGAAGCAGCCCCGGACATCACCACCAACCGGTTCCCCCCGACTTTTCCACCCGGCATTACGGTCGAGGCTTTGTCCGGAAATTGTCTGGCGCGGCTCGACAAAATGGCGACCGATCCCGAAGACCGGGAGCACGTCACGACCTTCATCTACAAGAACCCGGAAACCTTCTCCATCATCAACGTTTCCGCATCCCGGCCCGGTTTGCGAACAACGCCCCTGACCCTCGACACGCCCGAAGATCTCGCGCTTGCCCGCGCGCTGAAGGTCCGGCTTGCGGAACGCGGCAATCCACTCGACCACCTATCCACCGTCGACTTACGCAATGAACTAACGGCATCGACGGCGGAATGAAGGGACATAGGCGACGATAATGAGCCAGCTTGCGCTTCTCGGCGGAACACCCATGATCGCCAATGAACCTCCCGCCTATTCTTCCATGGGCGTGGCGGAACAGGACGCCGTGCGCGACGTTGTCGCCTCGGGCTGTCTATCCGGATTTTTCGGCTCGCCCGGACCGGAATTCCTGGGCGGACCCAAAATCCGGGAGTTCGAGGCTGCCTGGGCGACCCGCTTCGGTGCGAAACATGCCGTCTCCGTCAACTCCAACACCTCTGGTCTGATCGCCGCCATGGGGGCCATCGGCCTGAGCCCCGGCGACGAAGTCATCGTGCCGCCCTGGACCATGTCGGCGACCGCGGTGTCACCCCTGATCTACGGCGGCATTCCCGTGTTCGCCGACATCGAGGATGAAACCTTCTGCATCGACCCGGAAAAGGTCGCGGCGGAGATCACGACGAAGACCCGCGCCATCGTGGCCGTCAACCTGTTCGGCCATCCGGCGCGGCTCCGCGAACTGCGCGATCTTGCCGACCGGCATGGCATCTACCTGATCGAAGACAATGCCCAGGCCCCCCTTGGCTCCGAAGAGGGTGTGGCAACCGGCATGATCGGCCATATCGGCATCGCCAGCCTGAACTATCACAAGCACATCCATACAGGAGAAGGCGGAGTCTGCGTCACCGACGATGACGATCTCGCCAATCGCATTCAGCTTATACGCAACCATGCCGAAAACCTGGTCGAACATGACGGCATCGCTGACGCGGTCAACATGGTTGGTTTCAATTTCCGCATGACTGAACTGTCCGCCGCCGTCGGTCTGGTGCAGTTGGCGGATATCGAGCGCCATGTTTCCGCCCGCGAACGCCTGGCCGAAATCCTGTCCGACGGCACCCGCGACCTGGAAGGCTGGGCAGTGCCCAAGGTCCGCGCCGGCTGTCGCCACAACTATTACATCTGGCTCGTCAAGTTCGACCAGGAAGTCATGGGCGTCAGCCGCGAGCTGTTCTCGAAGGCCTTGGCCGCAGAGGGGTTCCCCCATTACCTCGCCTACGTGCCGCCGCTTTACCGCCTGCCGTTATTCCAACGTCGCGTGGCAATCGGCCGTGAAGGCTGGCCTTTCACCTTAACCGACCGGCGTTATGACGATGGCCTCTGCCCTGTCACCGAAAGACTGCACGAGAACGAAGCGATCTGCTTCGAACCTTGCGCCTATGACGTCGATGATGCGCTGGCCGCAAAAATGGTCGCGGCGATCCGCAAGGTTCATACCCATCGCCGCGACCTGAACGCCCTTGCCGAAACCGGCTGACCCGACATGCAAATCGTGCCCCGTATTGTCGCCAGCATCGAGGCCCGCATGTCGGCATCACGCCTGCCCGGCAAGGTCCTAATGGATGTGGCCGGGGAACCGGCGTTGGAACGTTTGGTTCGGCGTCTCGAACAGGCTCGAACCTTGGATGCGATCGTCCTTGCGACGACCATCAATCCGGCCGACGACCCCATTGCGGCCTGGGCCGCGGAACGCCGCCTACCCTGTTATCGCGGCAGCGAGGAAGACGTGCTTGACCGTGTCGTCAACGCCCACCGCATGATGGCCAGCGACATCGTCGTCGAAATCTGCGGTGACGCCCCCCTGCTGGATCCTCGCGTCATTGACCTGGCGGTGGCCAAGTTCAACGAAGGGGAATTTGATGTCGTCAGCACCACCCAATGCCTGACCTGGCCCCAGGGCATCGATGCCCAGGTGTTCCGGCTCGATGATCTGGCATCAGTCGCGGAAACCCAGACCGATCCGGCAATTCGCGAGCACGTCTCCCTGTATTTCTACGAAAACCCGGAAATCTACCGCATCCACCATCTGACCGCTCCGGCGTCGGAAACCTCCCCGGAACTGCGTCTGCAGATGGACTATCCGGAAGACCTCGCCCTGATCCGAACAATCTATGACCGCCTTTCGCCGCAATACGGCGATGCCTTCGGTGTACCTGAAATCCTGAGCCTTCTGACCGCAGAGCCTGCGCTTCGCGAGATTAATCGCCATTGCGAGGAGAAACCCGTCCGATGACGGCGTTACGCACCCTTATGGTTGGCTTCGGGGAAATCGCTTCCGGCCTGGACCAAGATCTGAGAATGGCCCGCTATTTCAAATACGCGAGTCATGCCTCTGTCCTGTCGGTGCACCCGGCTTTCGATTGGCTAGGCACTGTCGATCTGCGTGAAGAGGCCCTTATTGGTGCCCGCGACAAATGGCAGGTGCCGGTCGTCGAGACGGATTTGGCGGCCGCCATCGAAAAGGTCCGGCCAGAAGTCGCCGTCCTGGCGACCCCGCCCGGGCAGCGGGCAGAAGCTATCGCAGCGATGCCGGACCTGAAGGCCGTGCTCGTGGAAAAGCCGCTAAGCGGCCCCAATGACAATGACGGGAAAGCCCTCGCCACAATCTGCGCCGAGCGCGGCATTCCGGTTTTGGTCAATTATTGGCGGCGGGCTGACCAAAACTTCCGCGACCTCGCGGCCGGCGGCCTGAAGACGCGGGTCGGCGCGCCGCAGGCGGTATTTGGCATTTACGGCAAGGGTCTCGCCAATAACTGCAGCCATATGATCGATTTTCTCCGAATGCTGCTGGGTGATGTTGCTGCGGTGCAGGCCCTCGGCCCTGCTGTACCTGCACCCGACTCCACGGTCCCGAACGATCTTCAACTGCCTTTCGCACTGACCTTGGAAGACGGCACGGTCGCTTCTTTCGGCATGATCGACTTTGATCATTATCGCGAAGTTGGTCTGGATATCTGGGGGGAACATGGACGGTTGTCGGTACTGCTCGAAGGATTAAGCGCAACATTTTTCCCCGTGGCCGACAACAGGGGCCTGGAAAACGCCCACGAGGTTTCACCGGACGCCGGTGAGATGCTGCCGTCAACCGTCAGTGACAGCCTCTATCGGATGTACGACAATCTAGCCGCCATTGCCGCCGGAACAGCAGCGCCTTGGTCATCCCTGGCCTCCGCCTTGATCAACGAAAAGATCAAGGAACGGATATTGCTCTCGGCTGCCGAGGGCGGCACGCGCCTGACCGTGGATTGACATCATGCCCAATGCGACACAGTCCCGCGCCCCGGTGGAAATCCTGGCTTACGTGGAGGATCCGGGTGCCGCCAATATGGTTATGGGGCTGGGTGCAGCCTTGCGAGCAAAAGGTGTAAAATTGTCCCTCTACGCCGCAGGCACGGCTCTGGGCTATCTCCGGGACCGCGGAGAGGCGGTACATGACTTCGGCGACCCTTCCGATATCTCCCGCTTTTTTGGCAAGGATGGGCCCGACCTGGTCGCCATCGGCACCTCGGAAAACCCGGAAACGCCCGCCTTCGCCCTGGCTGATGCGGCGCGCGGCCGCGGCATCCCGACCGTTTGTCTGATCGATGGACCGAACAGCGCCGACCGGCGCCTTCGCGGTCTCGGCGATGCTCCCCTGACCCATCTGACGGACTGGCTTCTGGTCGCCGACGACACCGTGCGCGCCGTCTTCATGGCCCTGGGCGTCGATGCCGGGCGCATCCGCGTGACCGGCAATCCGGCATTCGACCGGGTGCGTGACGCGTGCGACGTTCTGGCCGCGCGCGGCCGGGCCGCCCTGCGCCGCGAGGTGTTTCCTGGCCTTCCCGAGGACGGCCCCTTGATTTTATTCCTCGCCGAGTTGTCCGACGGGCTCGACCCCACGCAGTTCCGGCGTGGTCCCGACTATACCCTGCATGGCCGGGGCGGCACCGACGGTCGCACCGAAATCGTCCTGGAGGAACTACTGGACGCCGCCGCCCGCGTGGCACCCGACGCCCATGTGGCGCTCCGCCTTCATCCCAAGACACCAGCCGACCTGTATGCCGCCTATGACCGCGAGATCGCGACGATCAGCGCGGGCGACAACGCCCATGCGGCGGTGTTCGCCGCCGACCTTGTGGTCGGCCTGTCGACGGCGCTACTGGCCGAAGCCGCCGTCATGGGTCGTGCCGTGCTGTCCGTTCTGCCCAGAAACAGTGAAGTTCAATGGCTGAGCGGCGGGGAAAACGGCCCGGTTCCCCATGTCACCACGCGCACCGCCTTGTGCGGTGCCCTGGCCCATGCCCTGACCGATCCGGCGGGTTTCATGGCGGCACGGGCCGCCGCCCCTCCGCGGACTGCTGCCGCCGGGCGCATTGCCCGCGCCCTGGCCGCCGTGGCACGGGGCGAAATCCCGGCCCCGGACGGAACCCTGCCTTATATGCCCCCGGTTCTGGAAACCCCGCGACTGGTGCTGCAACCGTTTCCGGACGACCTGCTGACCGATACTTATGTGGGTTGGCTGAACGATCCCGACGTCGTGCGGTTTTCCGAACAACGCCACATGACCCATACCCTGGAAAGCTGCCGTGACTTCATCGCAAGTTTCACGGGCACACCCCATGGCCTGTGGGCGATCCGCGACAAGACGCGCGGGCTGTGCCATATCGGCAATATTTCGACGGAAGTCGATCCCCACACCGCGACCGGCGATATCCGCATCCTGATCGGCGACCGTGCGGCCTGGGGCACCGGCCTGGGGGGCGAAGCCTGGATGGCCGTAATGGCCCATCTGTTCGACGACCTGGGCCTTGCCCAAGTTACCGCCGGCACTTTGGCCGGCAATACCGGCATGCTGAAGGTCATGGAAAAAAGCGGCATGCGGGAAACTCATCGCCGTCCGGGCCCGACACCGATCGATGGCCGCACCATGGAAATCATTTATGCCTGCCGCCGGGCACAAGATTGGCCGCCGGCGCGGTAATTTCTTTCCCCCTACCGGTCAAAAATTGCCGGGTCGACCCGGTATTGCCCAGTCAAGCCCCCCTTCTCCTAAAATTTTATTCCTTATATTTCAATATGTTGCTGGTTTTCAGCCAACTGGCCCGATGCTTGCTCATGACTTTCGCGGAGCAGAACGCCCGATTTTTGGATCGATAGCCAACGAAGCGTAAGGAATGAGCACGATGGATCAAGTTACGGCCACAAGTTCGGGTATTGCTGGAGTAGGCGCGTCACGCCAAGCAGGGCGTTTCGCCACCCACTCGCAATTGTTCGACACGTTCCAGGCCCTGGTCATGGACATGCAGGGCAAGATCATGGATGCGTCCAAGACCCAGCAGGTCGCGTCACGCGATGTCGCCCGCATGGACCGTCCCTCCGACAATCGTCAGGACTCTTATCGTGACCGTTCCGCCTCCCGCGGCGTTGAGCGCACGGAAACGGAACAGACCTCACGTTATCAAGAGCGCAAGCGCCAGTTCGGCAATGACCACGAGGTCAGCCAGAGCGATGACGCCGGTCGCGGTTACGGCGACGACCGCCGCGCCGACCAGTCTGACGTCGGCGCCACCGACCGCAACAGCCAGGCAGACAACGACCGCGGCAATTCCGACGGCCGCCGCCAGGATGCGGTCAACCGCGACGGCAATGCCAATCGCGATGATCAGGTTCAAAGCACGGACAACCAGTCGGGCACGCAGGATGCCAGCGCGGGCAGCGACGCGGGTAACGGCAATCAGGCCGGCACCCAGCCGCAGACCCAGAACCAGGGCGAGAACGCAACCCTGGTCCAGGCGTCCCTTGCCGGCAGTCAGGCCGATGCCGTACTGGCCACCCTTGCAACACAGGCTCAGGGCCAGGACGCAACCAAGCAGGCGACGCAGACCACCCAGGTGGTCGGTGACGACGTTGTGGAGACGGTCAAGGCCGACCCGCAGGCCGGCCAGAACCAGCGCGCCCTGAACCACGAATTGATCCGCGCCAACCAGCAGGCGCAGCACATCCGCAACATCGCGAACCTTCAGACCAACGGACAAGCCAACGGGGACGGCGCCAAGCAGGCCGAGTCGCTTCTGCAGGCCCAGGCCGGCAAGATTGCCGAGGCCGTGGGTGGTGATGCCAAGTTGTCGGTGAACGTCAACGTTCAGGACAATGCAGCCATGGCCAATGGCCGGCCGCTGTCGGCCCTGAGCGCGACGTCCGCCCTGGCGGGCAGCCAGCAGCAGTCGGCGCAGTCGGGTCAGCAGGCGCAGAACGCGCAGCAGGCCCAGATCCAGAACCCGATCGCCCAGGCCGCCATGGTCCAGAGCCACCAGAACCCGATGCAAGGCCAAGCCGCCCAGACACAGGCTCAGACCGGCCCGGCAACCCAGGCCCAGACCGCGGCGCAGATCACCGCCGACGCCAAGGGTCCGGTGCAGGCATCTTCCGGCGCATCGAACGCGGGAACGCACAGCGCCAATACCTCGGGTGACGGCAACGCCACCCAGGCCAACGCCAACGCCGGCCAGACCCAGTCTTCGCATCAGGCGCAGCAGGCCCAGAAAACGGCCCATCAGCAGCAGCCTCAGCACGCCGCCAAGAACAAGGTGGTGGATCAGGTCACCGTGCAGATCAACAAGGCGATCAAGGCCGGTGCCGATAAGATCAACATCCGGCTGTACCCGCAGCATCTTGGTCGCGTCGAGGTCCGTCTCGAGGTTGCCCACGACGGCCGTACGGTCGCCATGGTGACCGCCGACAAGCCGGAAACGCTGGAAATGCTGCGTCGCGATTCCGACCAACTTTCGAAGGCCCTGCAGGATGCGGGCCTGGACATGCAGTCCGGCGATCTGAACTACAATCTCAAGGGTCAGGACGACGGCAAAAAGCAGCAGCAACTTGCCTCCGGGAAGACCGGCGGTGAAGAAGTCGAGGACGACACTCTTGCGTCCGACGTCATGGAAACGGCCGTGGCCGCCCACGAAATGGGTGTCCTCCACAACGGCCGGGTCGACGTCAGAGCGTAAGGGGAGCGTCCCGGCTGAACAGGCCACGGGATAGGAAACGGATCGATGTCCATCATCAACGGAATTTCAGGCTCGGTTAACACCGATACGCAAGCAGGGCAAAGCGCCCAGGGCTTGGAAGAGGACCTGAACCGTTTCCTGACTCTGTTGACCACCCAGTTGCAGCACCAGGATCCGCTCGACCCGATGGACGCGACACAGTTCACGTCGCAGCTTGTGCAGTTCGCCAGCGTGGAACAGCAGATTTACCAGAACGCCAACCTGGAAAAGCTGCTTGCCGTGCAGGAAACCAACAAGCTTTCAAGCCTGGTCGGGTTCATCGACAACGTGGTCGAAGTCGAAGGTCAGGATATTGTCCTCGACGGAAGTTCCGGGCGCTTTACCTACGGCATGCCGTTAGGTTCGGTGGAAACCCAGATCACCATCTCGAACATGGATGGCAAGCAGGTGTTCACCGCTCAAGGATCGACAGATCCGGGCATTCACGCTGTGGAATGGGACGGCACGTCCAACGAAGGCCAGCAGCAGCCGGACGGTCTTTACCGAGTGCAGGTCACGGCTTTCGACCGCCAGGGCAATCTGCTCGACGTGTTCCACACCACCTTCGGCCGCGTCACGGGCGGCGGCGTCGTGGACGGCAAGACCACCTTGTTCATCGGCCCGCTGCGCGTCGATCAGGACAACGTCCTGTCGGTGCAGAAGCCGGAGCAGGCGGCGGTGCCAGACCCGGATCCGGACCCGGAACCTGATCCGGAACCGGAACCCGAAGCCTGAGGATATGAGCAGACGGTCCCGACGCCGGGACAAGAGACGAATTTTGAGAACTGACGACAGCCGGATTAGGAACCCTTCCACCGGCATTGTAAGGAGGAAGTAACATGGGTCTTTTTGGTGCACTTAGTTCGGGCGTGTCGGGTCTTACCGCGCAGTCCAGCGCCATGGGCGCCATCGCCGACAACATCACGAACGTGAACACGATCGGTTACAAGGGCACGCAGGTCAACTTCCAGACCCTCGTCACCCGGCAGACCTCGTCAACGTTCTTCTCGGCCGGTGGTGTCCAATCCAAGCCCCGAACCGATGCCGGCATCCAGGGCCTGCTGCAGTCCTCCACGTCCCAGACCGACCTGGGCATCTCGGGCCAAGGCTTCTTCGTGGTCAACGAAGCGGCCGTGCCGTCGCTGTCCAACGAATTCCTGTACACGCGGGCGGGCCAGTTCTTCCAGGACAACAACGGCTTCCTGCGCAACACGTCGGGCTTCTACCTGCAGGCCTATCCCGTAGATGCGGACGGCAACATTACCCCCAACAACCCGGATATCCTGATCGCCAACACCAACGTCATCTCGACGGACTTCCTGACCACGGTCAACCTGAACCGGGTCGGCGGCACGGCGACGGCGACCACGGGCATTTCGGTCGGCGCCAACCTGCCGGCGAGCGCGACCGCCGGCCAGACCCACCGCTCGGATGTGCAGTTCTTCGACTCGCTCGGCAGCGCGCGCACGATTTCGTTCCAGTACACCCGCGAAGGCCGCGACAACCAATGGGGCCTGGCGGTCGATCCGCCTTCCGGCACGGACGTCCTGACGTTGGAAGACACCAACGGCAACGCCTTCGACAGCCGAGGCCAGGTGGAGTTCGATTCCATTCCGGCCAACCGGTCGTCGATCACCATCGACAGCATCGAATACCAGTTCCAGAACTTCGGCACGCTGACGGCCAGCACCGGCACCACGTTGACCTTCAACGACGGCACCGGCCCAAGCGGTGGTGACGAAATCCTGGCTTCCAGCACCTCGGCATTCGCGGCCTTGGCCGTGGGCGACAGAATCACGATCGCCGGCACCACCGGCACCAACGCCGATGGCACGTTCACCATTACGGCGAAAAACAGCGACCAGTCGATCGAAGTCGCTGCCGGTTCTTTCACCGCCTCCGTCGCAGCCATGAACGCGACCGCGACGGTCACCGTGGTGGATCAGGCCGCAGTGAAGATCGTCGATACGTCTTCCTCCATCACCACCGCCAACTACGTTTCTCAGCTGGTCGCCAAGGTCAAGGCGTCGGACTCTGACTATGCCGATCACGGCGGATACACCAACACGCGGATTTCCGTCTCGCCGTTCAACGCCTCGACCGTGCGGTTTGACGAAGACGGGACCGGTTCGATCACGGTCGATCCGTCGGGCCTTCTGACATCAGCGGGCGCGGCTGCGACCAAGCAGCAAAGTTCGTTCACGGTGCGCCAAGTCGACAACCTGTATCAGGATCATTTCCAGTTCACGTTCGATGCCGTGCCGGCAGAAGATGAACTTCTGACCATCAACGGGGTCACTTATGAATTCGATGGCAACGCCTCCGGCGCGTTGACCGGTGATGTCGCGGTTACCGTGGTCGCCGGTTCCACGACCGCTGCGAACATCGACACTTTCCTGGATAACCTGCAATCGGCCATCGAAGCCAACGACCCGAGTTTCGCCACCGGCGCCAGCACGGTGCGGCTGCGGGCGAACGATGTGACGGGCCTCAGCCCCAACTTCAACCAGTTCGACACCCTGGTCCTCGATGTGTTGCCGACCGGGTCTTACAACATCGAATTCGGTGCCGGCTTTACGAACCTCCCGGACACGCCGGACGGCAGCACCCCGACCGATGCCTCCGGCAATGACCTGCAGGCCGCTTCGCCTTTCGCGATCAACAAGACCGCCGCCATCACCTTCGATTCCTCGGGTCTCCCGTCGAATATCGTGGTGAAGGAAATCGAAATGCTCGGTTTCTCCAACGGCGCCGCCAACTTCGATGATGATCCGGCGAACACGGACCAGGTCACCCTGGACTTCGGGACCGTCGGCATCGCTGATGGCCTGACCCAGTTCGGTGACGAATTTACCCCGGGCTTCATCGAACAGGACGGCTCACAGTTCGGGACCTTCGCCGGGATCACGGTGCGGGAAGACGGCCTGATCACGGCTCTGTTCGACAACGGCGAAACCCGCCCCGTGTTCAAGATCCCGATCGCCACCTTCGTCAACGTGAACGAACTGGGATCGCGCACGGGTAACGTGTTCAACTCGACCCAGGCCTCGGGCGACCCGACCCTGCGGTCGGCGAACTCCGGCCCCGCCGGCGCCATCACCCAGTCGGCGCTCGAAGCCTCGACAGTCGATATCGGGGAAGAGTTCACCAAGATGATCGTCGTGCAGCGCGCCTTCTCCGCCGCCACCAAGATCATCACCACGGCGGATGAAATGCTCGACGAACTGGTCCGGCTCCGCTAACCCGTAACGGTCGGCTAGAAGCCGGCAACGAATAAAGGCCCCGGCGCCGCAGAAATTGCGGTTTCCGGGGCTTTTTTTCCTGACCGTTCCCCCGTGGAGACACGCCCGAAATCCGGGAAAGTTAACGCGGCTCTTTAGCCTTTCTTTAACAATAAATCGCAACATATACGCGGCGTGGAATCTTTCCTCCCATGCTGTTCGTAGTGGAAGCGATTTGCAAATGTATCGAAACCAAGGCAAAAATGTTGTCCTCCCTTGGGCAATCGACAAGACGGAGACAAATCGGGTTGATCTTACGCAGGGCATTTCCAGCCCGATGCGTCCATTTCTGCAAACAGTCGAAAGGCCGCCTCAAGCGGCGCCCCGATGGGCCTCGGCTCCCTGCTTGGCCGAAAGCCAATTCCGCTTTCCAAACCAGATCCAGGCGCCCCATGATGTTCAGTCGATTGATCTTTGCCCGACCTTTACAAGCCTGCCGCCCGAATGTTCTCAGGCGGCCGCGACGGGACGAAACATGAAAAACGATCATTCGCATTCAGGCGCTGGGCCGGAGAAACACCGTCTATCGCAAACGCAGGCGTTTCATCGTCCCAAAGTCAGTGTCTACATCCCCACGCGCAACTACGGACGCTTCATGAGAGAGGCCATCGATAGCGTTTTCAGTCAAACCATGGATGATTGGGAAATATTGATTTTCCTCGATTGCCCAATGGATGAAAGCGAAGAGATCGCATGGCATTACGCGCAGATCGCGCCGAACAAGGTTCGGGTCTTCAAGAACGAAGAGGCACGGGGCCTGCAGTATTGCGCCAACCGCGCGATTCAGGAGGCAAGGGGCGATTTCATCATGCGCCTGGACGCCGATGACTACCTTGATGAAAATGCCCTGCTGGTGCTGTCGGCCTATCTCATAAAGAACCCTGAAATTGCACTGGTCTATCCCAACTATTTCTACGTTGGCGAAGGTGGGGAACTTATAGATGTCGATATCCGCAAAAAGATCGGTCGCGAGGTCAAGGTCCTAGACCTGCCGGCCCACGGCGCCTGCACGATGATCCGAAAGCGGGTGCTGAAATCGATCGGCGGCTATGACGAAAGCCTCAAGGCGCAGGACGGATACGACATCTGGCTGAGGATTGTCGGTCGCTATCCGGTTGCCAATGTCAGCACGCCTCTGTTCTTTTACCGCCAACATGGAGCCTCGCTTAGCCGCGACACCAATCTGATCCTGTCCGCGCAATCGGAAATCCGGGCCGCCCACGTCAATCGAAGTAGCCGGCGGCAAAATGGTGTCCAACTCACGACCCTGGGATTGATCGGCGCCAAATACAGCTATCCCGGGCTGCCCGGGTTGGCGCTCCGGGAAATCAAGGGCAAACCCTTGATCGATTACACCGTGGATGTCGCGCGCAACAGCGAAGTGTTCGACCAAATTGTTGTCACGACGGATGCCCAGGAAGTGATTGAATACTGCGAAAAGCGTCATCCGGACATTTTGGTGATAAAGCGCCCGCCGGAACTTTGCGATGATTTCGCCAAGGCGGAGCATGTCATCCATCACGCGCTGGAAGACCTCGAGGCGGTTCATGGCAAGAATCCGGACATCGTTGCCTTCATCAATTCGAACGCGCCTTTGTTAACAGCCGATCATGTCAAGAATGCGGTCAACACGCTTCAAGTCCACAACACGGACAGTGTCGTCAGCGTATACGAAGATTCCGACTTCCATTACATTCATGGTTCAAACGGTCTTACCCCGGTCTCTCGAGATCGGCACATGCAGCTTCGATTTGAACGCGATGCTCTTTATGCTGACAATCGGGCAATCCGGGTCGCCTGGAGAGAAGCCATCACGAAGGATAGTTTTCGCGGTTCCCGTGTCGGCCATTTCCTGATGCCCATGCTCCATAGCTACCGGATCCGTACTGCGGAAGATTTCCAACTGGTTCGTCTGATCATCGAAAACGTTTTGTGACATCAACAAGGTATACTCCATTGACCAATCCGCTTTTCGTTGCCGAAATCGGCGTTAATCATGACGGAAACTTCAACCTCGTATACGAGATGATTCGCCGCGCGAAGGCTGCCGGTGCCGACGTCGCGAAATTTCAGTTCGGTTGGCGCGACAAACCAGATGAAATCAACTGCATCACCCCGGAACGCGCGACTGCGTTGCGCAAATGGTGCGATTTCCATGAAATCGAACTGTTGGCTTCAATCATCAAGCCGGAAGCTCTGCCGCTTGCTGAAGCTGCAGGACTTACCAGATACAAGGTTGCCTCGCGCACCGTCATCGACCACCCGGACCTAGTCCGGCGCTTGATTGATTCCGGAAAAGAAACCTTTGTCTCGCTTGGCATGTGGACCGGCGAGGACTGGCCCTTCGGCCCTCCGGGAGGAAACCTGCGCTACATATTTTGCCGTTCCCACTATCCGAGCTTTCCGGAAGATCTCGTGGGATTCCCCGAGCGGTACGGCGAAGATACGTATTTCGGATATAGCTGCCATTATCAGGGATCTGCCGCAGCCCTGATGGCGATCGCCCGGGGCGCCCATTTCATCGAGAAGCATTTCACGCTGAACAAGGCATCGCAGGTGGTCAAAGACCATGCCCTGAGCGCCACGCCTGAAGAATTCGCGGAAATGGTCCGACTGGGACGTGAAATCTCTCGGCTCCACCGCGCCTTGCCCTAACCATTTTGCCGCCGCGCGGCCGAATTTCCGTGCACCGTTTCCAACAGGCACATTCCACGATCCGCCCGCCAAAGGAGCAGCCTTGTCGCGCCCTCTTGGTGGTCTGCTCCTGCGCGCCACACACTTGTCTGGAAGTTCGACAGGCCGTCCTCAATTCAGGAAAAATTAACGCTGCTCTTTAGCCTTTCATTAAAGATCCGCCCCCTAAACTGGGTTTCACAAACGGACAAGCGGACCTACCGCCGCCAGGGAAGACGGAACACGAGTTACCATCATGACCTTGCTCAAGCGCCACAATCAGGATGCTCGGAACGGACGTTCAGCCGGAGGCGGCAACGTCGAACCGCTGAGCCCGCTGGGACAGCCCATGCGGTTGGAGGATTTGCCCCCCCCCGGCACCAAACGGTGGGTCGCCCGGCGCAAGGCCGAAGTCGTCTCCGCCGTGCGCGGAGGGCTGCTGTCCCTGCAGGATGCCTGCCGGCGTTATTCCCTGTCCGAGGACGAATACCGCACCTGGGAACGCCTGATCGACGATCACGGTCTCAAGGGTCTGCACACGACCCGGACCCAAGTGTACCGCAACATTGCCCAGCGCAAGTCACAGCGCCCGGACCTCGTCGTCCGCAACTAACGTCGCCGGTCTCCAGGTGGGCAAAAATTGCCCACCGTTAACCACTTGTTCACCGCCCCCCCAATAACCTGCAAATAACGGAATTCCTGATTGCTCAGGGCGCTGCATACCGCCCGGAGCCGTTTGGGAAAGCCTGCTGGTTTACACTCCTGCAACCACGGGGGACGCAAGTGGAAGCACTTACTCAAGCAATGCGCGGTCTGGGACCGGTTCGCCTCGCCATGATGGGCGGGGTGATGTTCCTGATGCTCGGGTTCTTCATCTTCCTGCTGACCAAATTGGGCCAGCCCAACATGGCGCTGTTGTTCAGCGAACTGAACTCCACCGATTCAAACAGCATTGCTGCGGAAGTCGGCCGCTTAGGCTTTCCCGCGGAAGTCCGCGACCAAGGCACCTCGGTCTGGGTACCGGCCGATAAAGCCTTGGAATTACGGTTAAAAATGGCCGACCGTGGCCTGCCTGTGGGCGGCAAGGTCGGGTTCGAAATTTTTGACGAGACCGATACCCTCGGCACCACCGATTTCCTGCAGAATGTGAACCTGCGCCGTGCCCTGGAAGGCGAACTGGGCCGCACCATCCAGTCCATGGACATCGTCCATCGTGCCCGCGTCCACTTGGTCATGCCGCGCCGACAACTGTTTTCGCGCGAAGAACAGCAGCCCAGTGCTTCTGTCGTGTTGGCCATGCGCAGCAACAAGCGCCTGGATCATGAACAAGTCTCCGCCGTACAGAACCTGGTGGCCTCCGCCGTGCCGGGTCTCAAGCCGGGCCGCATCACGATTATCGACGACAAGGGCAAGCTGCTGTCACCCGGCTTCGAAGACGATCAGTCGGTCAACACGATTGCCGCCAAGAATGAGGAACGACGCCGCGGCGTCGAGGCCCGCATGGCGCGCACGATCGAAGAACTCCTTGAAAAGACTGTCGGCTTCGGAAACGTCCGGGCCGAAGTCAATGCCGATATGGACTTCGACCGGATATCCACCACCGAAGAAATCTATAATCCGGACGGCCAAGTCGTGCGGTCGACCCAGACCGTGGAACGGGCCGCCCGAAATCAGGAATCGGAAACCGACGCCGTCACCGTCGGCACCAACCTGCCCGACGCCGCCCCCGGCGGCGGCGAAGGGGCCCGCGCCCAATCCGACGAAAGCTCGACCGAGGAAACGGTCAACTTCGAGATCTCGAAGAAGACCGTCAATCACGTGAAGACCGATGGCGCCCTCAAGCGGGTCACCGTCGCGGTCCTGGTCAACGGCATTCAGGGCAAGGATAAGGACGGCAACCCGACCTATACGCCGCGCCCCGCGGAACAGATGGAACTATTGTCCACTCTCGTGCGCTCGACCATAGGTTTCGACGCTGACCGCGGCGACTCCGTCGAGGTCGTGAACATGGAATTCACCTCGCCGGTCAAGTTTGAAGAGCCCCTGGAACTGTTCTTCGGCCTGGGCAAGAACGACCTGCTGCGCTTGGCGGAAATCCTGGTTCTGAGTATCCTGGGTATCCTGGTGATCCTGCTGGTCGTGCGACCGCTGGTCAGCCGGGCGTTCGAATCCATTCCGTCGGCGCAGGAGGCCGCGGGCCGCCTGCTGGCGGATACCAGTTCCCATGCCGCCGGCCTTCTGGGCGGACCGTCGGCGCCGGCGCCGGCCGAAATGGAAGAAGAGCAGTTCGAGGAACTCATCGACATCGACCGCGTCGAAGGCCGCGTCAAGGCGTCCTCGGTCAAGAAGGTCGGCGAGATCGTCGAGAAACACCCGGAAGAGGCCCTTTCCATCATTCGGGCCTGGATGTACCAGGAAGCGTAAGAGAAGTCCCCCGGCCCCTTCCCCGTACAACGCGGAAGAGAGACGAGGGCAAGGAGAAGCAGGTCAATGGCCCGCATCAAGGACGACTACCGAGCCCTATCGGGCACCGAGAAAGCGGCGATCTTCCTGCTGTCCCTGCACCAGGACCAGGCGGCCATGCTGTTCGAGCGCATGGACGACGAAGAAATCCGCGAGCTATCCGCCGCCATGTCGTCGCTCGGCAACGTCCATTCCTCGGTCATCGAACGGCTGTTCGTCGAATTCGCCGACAAGCTGTCATCGGCCGGCGGCCTGGTCGGCTCCATCGACGCCGCCGAACGCCTGCTCAACGCAGCCCTGTCGGGCGAACGCGTCGATGCCATCATGGAAGAAATGCGCGGCCCGGCCGGCCGTACCATGTGGGACAAGATGGGCAACGTGAACGAAGCGGTGCTCGCCAACTATCTGAAGAACGAATATCCGCAGACCGTCGCCGTCATTCT
>MRWG01000080.1_pt1 | contig 191416 bp, 168 predicted proteins | sample 1013341 | NCBI WGS metagenome assembly MRWG01 (sample SAMN06117577, study PRJNA244670) | biofilm metagenome | biome: Water; feature: Cathode Biofilm; material: Biofilm; isolation source: microbial consortium enriched at the cathode of a solar microbial fuel cell | place: USA: District of Columbia...
AGTTCGGCGAAACCGCCGATCTTGCGCGGGCGGATGGCGAAGAGGCCGGCACCGTCTTCTTCGTCATCGGCACGCGCTTCATGTTCTGACCGGCCATTTCCCCGGCGCCTTCGCGCGCGCCGGGGAATCCGCCTGACCTTCCAGTTACTGGAAACACCATCTTGAGAATTGCGGGGTCCGTCCCGCGCTTCGCCTGCCAGTGGAGAATGCCTTCATGCCCGTCCGATCCCTCCGCCGTTCCCTTGCCACGCTGCTGGTGGCGCTGTCCGTGCTCTTCGCGGGCGGCATGTTCGCCGCTCCCCACGATGCGCACGCCGCCGCGCCAACCATGACCGTCTACAAGTCGCCCTGGTGCGGCTGTTGCGCCAAATGGGTGGAGCACATGCGCCGCCATGGCTTCGACGTGAAGGTTATCGAGATGGAAGATCTCGAGCCGGCGAAGCGCATGTTCGGTGTCGATCCCGATCTGGCCTCCTGCCACACCGCCGGCGTGGGCGGCTATGTCATCGAGGGCCATGTGCCTGCGCGGGAGGTCAAGCGGCTGCTGGAAGAGAAGCCTGCGGCGCGCGGTCTCGCCGTGCCCGGCATGCCCGTCGGTTCCCCCGGCATGGAGCAGGGCGGGGGCAACGATCCCTATTCGGTGATCCTTTTCACGGGCGAGAGCCGCGAGGTCTACGCCCGCTACTGAGGCGGCCAGGACGCCCTTCCAAGGTTGGAATTCCATGAGCAGCCACGCACATCATGTCCACGCCACCGCATCGGGTGACGTCGTGACCGATCCGGTCTGCGGTATGTCGGTCGACACAGCCGCCGGCAAGCCCAGCCTCGTCCATGAGGGCGAGACCTATCACTTCTGTGGGCGGCGCTGTCACGACCGCTTCGAGGCGGACCCCGAGTTCTACCTGACCGGCGCACACAAGCGCCGCCCGAAGGCCGCGCCGAAAGGCACGCAGTACACCTGTCCGATGCACCCGGAGATCGTGCAGGATCATCCCGGCGATTGCCCCAAATGCGGCATGGCGCTGGAGCCCATGGGGGTACCCGCTGACGGTCCCAACCCGGAACTGGTGGATTTCACCAGGCGCTTCATCGTCAGCGCGGCGCTTGCCGTGCCGATCTTCTTTCTCGCGATGAGCCACATGTTGGGGCTACCCTTCCGCCACTGGCTGGGCGAGCGTCCTGCGATCTGGCTCGAGCTGGCGCTGGCGACGCCGGTCGTGCTCTGGGCGGCGCTGCCCTTCTTCAAGCGGGGCTGGAACTCGATCGTCAACCGCAGTCCCAACATGTGGACGCTGATCGCCATCGGCACCGGCGCGGCCTACGCCTACAGCGTCGTGGCGGCCGTCGCCCCGGGGATCTTCCCGCCCTCCTTTGTCCGCGCCGACGGCACCGTCCCTGTCTACTTCGAGGCTGCGGCCGTGATCATCGCGCTGGTCTTCCTGGGTCAGGTGCTGGAACTGCGGGCCCGGGAGCGGACCGGCAGCGCGATCCGTGCGCTGCTCGACCTGGCGCCGAAGACCGCGCGGCGGATCAACGAGAACGGGACCGAGCGCGAGGTTCCGCTGGAGAACATCCTGGAAGGCGACCGGCTGCGCGTCCGTCCGGGCGAAAGCGTGCCCGTCGACGGCGTCGTGCTGGAAGGGCGCTCGGCGGTTGACGAAAGCATGATCTCCGGCGAGCCGGTGCCGGTGGAGAAAACCGAGGGCGACGCCGTCACCGGCGGCACGCTGAACCGCAACGGCGGACTGGTTATCCGGGCCGAGCGGGTCGGCGCCGACACCATGCTGTCGCGCATTGTCGACATGGTCGCCCAGGCCCAGCGCTCGCGGGCGCCGATCCAGGGCCTCGCCGACAGGGTTGCGTCATGGTTCGTGCCCGCCGTGGTTCTGGTGGCGATTGTTGCATTCATCGTCTGGTCGGTGTTCGGTCCTTCGCCGGCCATGGTCTACGCCCTGGTGGCAGCCGTCTCCGTCCTCATCATCGCCTGTCCATGTGCGCTGGGCCTGGCGACGCCCATGTCGATCATGACGGCCACCGGCCGCGGCGCCCAGGCGGGCGTGCTGGTCCGCGATGCCGAGGCGCTGGAACGCTTCGCCCGCGTCGACACGCTGGTGGTCGACAAGACGGGTACGCTGACCGAGGGCCGGCCGGAACTGACCGACGTGGTCGCCGCGGACGGCTGGTCGGAAGCGGACGTCCTGGGTCTGGCCGCCGCGCTGGAGAAGGGTTCCGAGCATCCGCTGGCCGAAGCGGTCCTGAAGGGCGCCGAAGCACGCGGCGTGGCGGCCGGCGCGACGTCGGACTTCGAAGCCGTCACCGGCAAGGGCGTGAAGGGCCGGGTGGACGGCCGGGCCATCCTGATGGGCAACCGCGCCATGATGGACGACGCCGGTATCGACGTCGGCGCCTGGCAGGCGACGGGCGACGACCTGCGCGATGCGGGCCGAACCGTGATGTACGTCGCCGCTGATGGCGGGCTCGCCGGCCTTGTCGCCGTGGCGGATCCGATCAAGGCGAATGCAAAGGACGCCATCCGGCAACTCAGGGAAGCCGGCCTGGAAATCATCATGGCGACCGGCGACAACGCGCGGACGGCCAAAGCCGTGGCCGACGAACTCGGTATCGACGAGGTGCGCGCCGACGTGCTGCCGGAAGACAAGAAAGCGCTGGTCGACGAACTGCATGGCCGGGGGCGGCGGGTCGCCATGGCCGGCGACGGCGTCAACGACGCCCCGGCGCTGGCGGCGGCCGATGTCGGGATCGCCATGGGCACGGGCGCGGACGTCGCCGTGGAGAGCGCCGGCTTCACGCTGGTGAAGGGCGACCTGTCCGGCGTGGTGCGGGCGCATCGGCTCGCCCGGGCGACCATCGCCAATATCCGCCAGAACCTGTTCTTCGCCTTCATCTACAACGCCGCCGGCGTGCCGATCGCGGCAGGCATCCTCTATCCCGTCACCGGCACGCTGCTGTCGCCGATGATCGCGGCGGCGGCGATGAGCCTGTCGTCGGTCTCGGTGATCTCCAACGCCCTCAGGCTGCGGGCGCTGAAGCTCTAGAGTGACCCAATGTTCGATCGAACCGTCCAGACTTGTCGCCCTTGGACTTGATCCAAGGGGCCAGCAAAACGTCGAACTGGGTCCTGGGGTCAAGCCCCAGGACGCCAAGTCATTCAATCGCTTCGTGTGGCATTCGATCGAAACGACGGGTAGCGGATCGTTCGGTCGCGATGGCGCTGCCGGTTCAGGCCTCGACCTTGCAGAGCACTTCGGCGATCTGGATGGCGTTGAGGGCCGCGCCCTTGCGCAGGTTGTCGCCCGCCACGAACAGGGCGAGGCCGTTTTCGCATGTCGGATCGCGGCGGATGCGGCCGACGAAGACCGGGTCCTGGCCCGCCGATTCCAGCGGGTTGGGGACTTCGCTGAGCACCACACCGGGTGCGTCCTTCAACAGCGCGACGGCCGTCTCCACGTCGATCGGACGCTCGAACTCGGCATTGATCGACAGCGCGTGACCGGTGAAGACGGGGATACGCACGCAGGTGCCGCTGACGGGCAGGTCCGGGAGTTCCAGGATCTTCCGGGTCTCGTCGCGCAGCTTGATCTCTTCCTCCGAATAGCCGTCCTCGACCAGCTTGTAGTTCAGCGGTACGGCGTTGAAGGCGATGGGCACGGCCCACTTCCGGGGCTCCGGCAGGTCGAGGGCGTGGCCGTCATAGGCCAGCTTCGCGGCGTCCGCGCCGGCGGCCTGGATCTGCTCGTTGAGTTCCTCGATGCCGGCCACGCCCGCGCCGGAGACGGCCTGGTAGGTGCTGGCGATCAGGCGCTTGAGCCCGGCCGCGGCATGCAGCGGCTTCAGCGCCGGCATCGCCGCCATCGTGGTGCAGTTGGGGTTGGCGATGATGCCCTTCGGCAGCGAGGCGAGCGCGTGCGGATTGACCTCGGCCACCACCAGAGGCACCTCCGGGTCGCCGCGCCAGGCCGAGGAATTGTCGATGACGATCGCCCCGGCCGCCGCGGCCTTCGGCGCCAGCTCCTTCGAGGTGGCGCCGCCGGCGGAGAAGAAGACGATGTCGAGGCCGGCGAAGTCCGCCGTCGCGGCGTCCTCGACCGTGATCTGCTCGCCGCCCCACGAAATGGTCTTGCCGGCGGAGCGGGCGGAGGCGAAGAGGCGCAGCGAGGCGAGCTCGAAGTTCCGCTCGGCCAGGAGTTCGCGCATCATCTGGCCCACCAGGCCGGTGGCGCCGACGATGCCGACATGGGGCGGACGGGCGAAGGGAATGACAGGGTTCATGTGAAAGGCGTCTCCTTGTGTCGGGGGAGGCGCGGGAAGGGCCGGATACGTCGGACCGCCCCGCGCTCTGGCGGGGCCGGGTCGGCTGGACGGTACCTCAGACCGTACGCGCAGCCGACCGCGCCCCGCCGCAGCGGGTCGTTTTGTCGGTCGGCTTGTAGGTGTCCTGACGGGTCATGATGGTGCGAAGTAGGCACAATCGGCGCGAATGTAAATCCCAGTGCGGGACATGCGACATCGAGGACAGCAGGCGATGAACATAGGCGACGCGGCCCGGGCGGCCGGGCTTCCCACCAAGACGGTGCGCTATTACGCCGATATCGGGCTCGTGGGCCCGTCGGCGCGGCGCGACAACGGCTACCGAGACTATGGCGCGCCGGAAGTGAGCAAGCTCCGCTTCGTCCAGCGCGCACGCAGCTTCGGCTTCTCCATCGAGGAGTGCCGGGAGCTGCTGGCGCTCTACGAGGACCGCAGCCGCGCCAGCGCCGACGTCAAGGCCATCGCGCTGGAGCGCATCGCCGAGATCGAGGCCAAGATGGCGGAACTGCAGAAGCTGCACGACGAACTGAAGCATCTCGCCGACTGCTGCTCGGGCGATCACCGGCCCGACTGCCCGATCCTGGACGGGCTGTCGGCGGGCCTTCTCGACAAGGCCTGAGCCCGGCGCTATAAGCGCGGCCCATGCGCACCGGCAGCCGCCAGATACGGACGATCGATCGAATTACCTGCCCGGTCCTGTGACGCCGGGGCCGGGATACCGCCGCCTTTTCCGATCCGTATTGCCGATATTGAGCCAGGGGCTCCGATCATGACCCGAGACTACAAAGACACCGTCTTCCTGCCGAAGACCGACTTCCCCATGCGTGCCGGCCTGCCCCAGAAGGAGCCGGAGATGCTCGAGCGCTGGGAGCGGATGGAGATCTGGAAGAAGCTGCGCGAGAGCTCGAAGGGCCGCGAGAAGTTCATCCTCCACGACGGCCCGCCCTACGCCAATGGCGACATCCACATGGGCCACGTCCTCAATAAGGTGCTGAAGGACGTCATCAACCGCTCACGGCAGATGATGGGCTATGACGCCAACTACGTCCCCGGCTGGGACTGTCACGGCCTGCCCATCGAGTGGAAGATCGAGGAGAAGTACCGCAAGGCCGGCCGCAACAAGGACGAGGTGCCGGTCAACGAGTTCCGCCGCGAATGCCGCGAGTTCGCCGATCACTGGATCGACGTGCAGCGCGAGGGCTTCAAGCGCCTCGGCGTCTTCGGCGACTGGGAGCGGCCCTATCTGACGATGGACTACAAGTCCGAGGCCGTCACCGTGGCCGAACTGCTCAAGTTCCTGATGGACGGCAGTCTCTACAAGGGCTCCAAGGCGGTGATGTGGTCAGTGGTCGAGAAGACCAGCTTGGCCGAGGCGGAGATCGAGTACCACGACCACACCTCGACGACGATCTGGGTGCGCTTTCCCGTCATCCGGACCGAGGATCCGGCGCTGGAAGGCGCCTCGATCGTGATCTGGACCACCACGCCCTGGACGATCCCGGGCAACCGCGCGCTCGCCTATGGCGAGGAGATCGATTACGGCGTCTACCAGGTGGAGGCCGTGGCGGAAGGCTCGCTGGCGAAGGCGGGCGAGAAGCTGGCGCTGGCCGACGCGCTGGCGGAGAGCGTGCGCGAGGCCGCCGGCATCGAGAGCTGGACGAAGGTGGCAGAGGTCACGAAGCCGGCCGGCACCGTCTGCCGCCATCCGCTGAGCGATCTGGGCTACACCTACGAGGACCGGCTGCTGCCGGCGGACTACGTCACCACCGACCAGGGCACGGGGTTCGTCCACATCGCACCGGGCCACGGCGCGGAGGACTTCGATCTGGGTGTCGAAAACGGCGTCGAAGTGCCTGATACCGTTGCCGAAGATGGTCTCTACTATCCGCATGTGCCGCACTTCGCCGGAATGCATGTCTTCAAGGTCGACGGTCCGATGATCGAGACGCTGACCGGGCATGGCGGCCTGCTGGCGCACGGCAAGATCACCCACTCCTATCCGCACAGCTGGCGCTCCAAGGCGCCGCTGATCTTCCGCAACGCGCCGCAGTGGTTCATCTCCATGGAGAAGACCGGCATCCGGGAGAAGGCGCTGAAGGCGATCTCGGAAACGGCGTTCTATCCGAAATCCGGCCAGCGCCGGCTGAACGGGATGATCGAGAACCGTCCTGACTGGCTGCTCTCGCGCCAGCGCGTCTGGGGCGTGCCGATCACCGTCTTCGTCGACAAGCGCACCGGCGAGCCGCTGCGCGACGAAAGGGTCAACGAAAGGATCCTCGAGGCGATCCAGGCCGAAGGCTGCGACGCCTGGTTCGGCAATGACGCCGCCTTCTTCCTAGGCGACGACTACAGCGCCGACGACTACGAGAAGGCCAGCGACATCCTGGACGTCTGGTTCGATTCAGGCACCACGCACGCCTTCTGCCTGGAGATGCGCGACGACCTGAAATGGCCCGCCGACCTTTATCTGGAGGGCACGGACCAGCATCGCGGCTGGTTCCATTCGTCGCTGCTGGAAAGCTGCGGCACGCGCGGCCGCGCGCCCTATGACGCGGTGCTGACCCACGGCTTCATCCTCGACGAGAAGGCCGAGAAGATGTCGAAGTCGTCCGGCAACGCGCTGGGGCCGAAGGACGTGTTCGGCCAGTACGGCGCCGATATCCTGCGGCTCTGGGTGGCCGCCGCCGACTATACCGAGGATCTGCGGTTCGGCCCCGGCATCCTGAAGGCGACCGCCGATTCCTACCGCCGGCTGCGCAACACGCTGCGCTTCCTGCTGGGCAATCTGCATGACTTCGAGGAGAGCGAGCGTCTGGACCCGGCGGAGATGCCGGAACTGGACCGCTACCTGCTGCATCGCCTGGCGGTGATGGACCGGACGGTGCGGGAGGCGCTGGCGGTCTACGACTTCCACGATGTCTTCGTCGCGCTGCACAATTTCTGCGCCATCGAGCTGTCGTCGTTCTACTTCGACATCCGCAAGGACGTGCTCTATTGCGACCGTCCGGATTCGATCCGCCGCCGCGCGACGCGCACGGTGCTCGACCGGCTCTATCACTGCCTGGTGACCTGGTTCGCGCCGATCCTCGCCTTCACCGCCGAGGAAGCCTGGCAGTCGCGCTATCCGGACGAGAACGACAGCGTTCACCTGAAGCTGTTCCCCGAGGCGCCGTCCGGCTGGCTGGACGACACGCTGGCGGAGAAGTGGAACCGCATCTTCGAGATCCGCCGGGTCGTCACCGGCGCGCTGGAGGTGGAGCGGCGCGAGAAGCGCATCGGTGCCAGCCTGCAGGCCTCGCCGGTCGTCTACCTGTCCGCGGACGACGCGTCGAAGCTGGAGGGTCTGGACATGGCGGGCCTGTTCATCACCTCGGGCGCGGCGGTTTCCACCGAACCCGCGCCGGCCGACGCCTTCCGCCTGGAAGACGTCGACGGCGTGGCCGTGAGCCCGCGCCGGGCCACCGGTGCCAAGTGCGGGCGCTGCTGGATGGTGCTGGAGGAAGTGCCCGAGGAGGGTGCGCTGTGCAACCGCTGCAGCGACGCCGTGGCCGTCCACGACGCCGCCGCCGCCTGAACCGGCTTCAGGCCCGGCGCGCCCTGGTCTGCCGGGGCTCGACGGCTTCGATCCCCAGCCGCTGGCAGGCCGCCTCCAGGATGCGGGCGAGGAACTCCGAATAGCGCAGCCCCTCCAGGCCCGCGGCGAGGTTCATCTTTCCGTCCCAGCACCAGCCCGGATTGGGATTCACCTCCAGCAGCCGGATCTGGCCGGCCGCATCGGCGCGGAAGTCGAAGCGGGCATAGTCGCGGCAGCCCAGCCGGTCGAACAGCCGGCTGGCATGGCTCACCAGCGCACGCTGGTCGTCGGCGGAAAGCCGCGCGCCCACATAGCGGATGTCGTTCCAGTAGGGCGAGTCGGGCTCGTACTTCGATTCATAGCCCAGAATCCGCGGCAGACCCTGGTCGAGGCGCCCGTAGTCGACTTCCAGCACGGGCAGGACATGGAACTCCCCGCCCGGGTTGCCGATCAGGCCGACGGTGTATTCGGCTCCCGTCAGGAACTCCTGGATGAGAATGGGACGTTCGCCGAACTCCCGCTTCAGCGTGTCGAGGCGCTGGATCAGGCCCGTGGTGTCGTGGACGATGGCGTCCTTGGTGATGCCGATGGAACTGTCGCCGAAATTGGGTTTCAGGATCGCCGGGAAGATGCCGGGCAGATTGGCGGCCTGATCCCCCGGCCTGAGATAGGTCTCCGCCGGCACCGGGATATCGAGAGAGGCCGCGACCGCGCGCACCAGCGCCTTGTCGTAGCAGGCGGCGAGACAGGCCGGACCCGCTCCCGTATAGGGCAGCTTCAGCAGATCGAGGCGCGCCGGGACGTGCAGTTCCTGGAAGGCGTCGTTGTTCCAGCCCTCGTCGCACAGGTTCAGCACCAGGTCGCAATGGGCGGCCTCCAGCGCGGTGTCGAAGGCGGCGTGGTTGTCCAGATAGCTGAAGCGGTAGCCCTCCAGCTCCGCCAGCGCATTCTTCAGCCGGTCGACGGTTGCGAAGTCCTCGGCATTGAACTGCCCGTTCAACTTCACCGAATCCGGCAGGGCGGGATCGCCGAGCAGGACCGCGACCTCCAGCGCCCGGTCGCGCTTGCGCCGGGTCGGTTGCCGCCGCGGCGCGATCGCCGTGACGATCTCCCGGTGGGCCATCATGCCGAGGTCCTGATTGCGCTCCGAACTGCCCGACAGGCGGCCGTGAAAGCGGACGTCGCCGAAACCCGCCCTTTCCAGCAGCGCGGCGATGCCGGCGCGGTTGTAGAGCCGTTCGGCGTAGAACTGGTCGGCAAGCACGCCGCGTTCGTCGTGGACCACCACCTCGCGGCTGATCAGCCGGCTGCCGTCGGCGGAAAGGCCGCGCTCGCGGCAGACGAAATGGTTCTGGTCGATCCATTCCCAGGAGCGCTTCTCGAAGTGCTCCCGAATCCAGTCGCCGTCCGTGAGGTCCAGATAGACGCGCCCGCCGGGTGCCAGGGCGCGCAGCGCGCGCTTCAGCACTTTCAGGTCGTCATCCTCGCTGGCGAAGTAGCCGAAGGAATTGCCCATCAGCATCACCAGGTCCTGGCTCATCTCGGCCACACGAAGCTGGCGCGCATCGCCCTCCCGAAACTGGATCGGCAGCGCGGCTGCCTCGGCGCGCTGGCGCGCCAGACGGATCAGGTAATGGGAGCGGTCGACGCCCGTGACATGGCGGAAGCCGCGCCGGGCCAGCTCGATGGCGTGGCGGCCCTGGCCGCAGCACAGATCGAGCACGCGGTCCGAGACGCCGACGCCGGTGGCCGAGAGCAGCAGGTCGATCTCGGCGGTCGTGGCGGCTGCGTTCTCCACCACGTCGCCGTCGGTCTTCAGATAGATGTCGTCGAAAAGGTCGCGCCACCACTCGGCGGGGAGATGGCTTTCCAGGTCCGCGATCGGGCCGAGAAAGGTCCGCGCGCGCGCGCCGCGGCCCTGAGGCTGCGAAGGGGATTTCGCCGTGACGCCACGGCGGGTAGGGGAGCTGGACACGGACGGTCTCTCCTTGCGCTCAAACGGTTTCGCTGCCGTGAGCGTCTGTGGATCCGTGCAGCTTGATGGCGCCATATACGCCGTTTTTTCCGGCTTGCAAGCGGTTGTGACAGACGCTGCGGATTCATGCGTCCGACGTAGTCCGGCATTGACAACAGCCTTGCGTCGCCTAGGTTTTAGAAGGTTTTGGCACGAACCTCTCGCCGGGTAATGGACCTGCCACATGCATGAGCCAGACTACTCGTCGATGTTCCTGAAAGAACTGACCAAACGCCGGAGCTGTTTTCCGGTGATCCATGAGACTGGGTGAACTGACTATGCCGATCGGAACTGTGAAATGGTTCAACACCGTCAAGGGCTATGGCTTCATTGCTCCGGAAGACGGGTCGCAGGATGTGTTCGTGCACATCTCCGCTGCCGAGCGCGCGGGCCTCGATGGTCTTCGTGACGGTCAGAAGCTTGAGTACGAACTCGCGAAGGGCCGTGACAACCGAATGTCCGCACAGGATCTGAAGGTGATCGACTGATCGTCGACTGACACGACCAGGGGACGATGCCGGCGGTCCCCGCCGACCATCCCGCGAAATCTCTGAACTGGCTGAACGGCACGTCTCAATCCCGCAGGAACGAGATGTGCCGTTGGCTTTTTCCGGCGATAGCGGGACCGGGCTTCCCAGCCGGCGCAACTACCAAGGAAAGGGCATCGCACATGGCTGAGGTAAAGACCGGCGATACCGTCCGAGTGCACTATGAAGGATCTCTGGAGGACGGTCGCAAGTTCGACAGTTCCCTCGACCGCGAGCCGATCGAGCTCACGGTGGGATCCGGCCAGGTGATTTCCGGCTTCGAGAATGCCGTCGTGGGCATGGAGGAAGGCGACTCCAGGACCGTCACCGTTCCGCCCGAGGAAGGCTATGGCCCGCACGATCCGAACCTGCTGCACAAGGTGGACCGGGAACAGGTGCCCGACGAGATCGACCTGCAGGTCGGCGCGCAGCTCCAGGCCACGGACCGTCAGGGCCAGGTGATCGCGCTGACCGTCGCCGATTTCGACGACAGCACCGTCACCCTGGACGCCAACCATCCGCTGGCCGGCCAGGATCTGACTTTCGACGTGAAGGTCGTCGAAATCGTCAAGTGAGGGGCGGGGCGGCTTCGGCCGCCCCCCGCCATTCCGGTTCCGACGATGCGCCGGCGCGGTGGCCGTACCGCGCCGGGCCGGGAGCCGTGCGCCCGTTCAGATCGTCATGACCACGTTCTCCGGCGTCTCGCCGCGGGCGATCCTGTCCAGGTTCGAGGCGACGAAGACCCAGCGGCGGTCGATCTGCTCCTGCGTCCAGCCGGAGTTGTGCGGCGTCATGATGACGTTGTCGAGTTCGTGCAAGGGATGGCGCGAGGGCCGGGGATTCGGCTCGTCCCGCCCGGGGTAGCGCCACCACACGTCGATGACCGCGCCGCCGATACGGCCGTTCTTCAGGGCGTCGTAGATCGCGTCCTCGTCGATGATGGCGCCCCGTCCGACATTGATGACAACTCCTGTCGGCTTCATCGCGCCAAGGCGGTCGGCGTCGAGCAGGCCCCGCGTGGCTTCGTTCAGCGGGCAGGCGACGACCACGTAGTCCGCCTCCGCCATCAGCCGGTCGATCTCCATGGTCGTGCCGTACCAGTCGAGAAGGTCCGGCGTCGGCTGCTTGCGCCGGCCGATGCCGATCACGTTCATGCCGAAAGCGCGGGCGCGGATCGCGACCTCGCGCCCGATATGGCCGTAACCCACGATGCCAACGGTCTTGCCGCGCACCTCGCCATGCACCGGTCCCTCGGCGGGGCCCTTGCCGTCCCAGCTTCTCTCGCGGAACCGGGCGGCGGTCTTCGACAGGCCGATTTCCCATTCCAGCATGGCCAGCAGGATGTACTCCGCGATCGAGGTTTCGTGTTCGTAGGTGTTGCAGACGCGGCAGCCCGCGGGGAGAACCTCCGGTTCCAGGAAATCATGGCCGGTGAAGGGTATCTGGTAGAGCTTCAGTCTGGGCGTCGCCGGCCACGGCCGGGCGATGTAGCCGCCCACGATGGCCTCTGCCTCCGGCGCCAGCCGCTCGAAAGCCGCCCGGTCCGCGGCCGGATCGCAGGCTTCGATGCGCCAGTCGGTCTCAAGGTGTCCGGCCAGAAAATTGGCCTTCTTCATGCTCTGCTTGCCCGCGAGCAGCAATAGTCGGGTCACGCGCTCCCCCTCCATGTCGGAACCGATGCGCGGCGAGAGTGCCGTCTGGGGCTTCGGGCCGCAATACTGCGGCAATGGTTGCGGCGGTCACTTGCCGGCAACGCGCCGCCTCCCCACACTTCAGGACGAAACCGACACACCCGTGGAGCACGTCATGATCCGTCGCCTTCTTGCACCCTGCCTGCTCGGTCTCGCCGTTGCCACGGCCGCCATGACAGACGCCAGGGCGGCCCGGGTCGCCGAAACCGACGAATTCCTGACCGGCGAGATTTCGGTCGAGCGCCGGATCCGTCTGCCCCAGGGCGGCGCGTCGGCGCGCATGCATGTCGATCTCGCCATCACCAATACCGGCGCGGAGGATCTGATCCTGCGCGCGCCGGCGGATTGCGCCGTCCACAACTGGATCATCGCCCTGCCGAACAACGACCCGGTGCTCTACGGCGTCGAACCGGACTGCAAGGGCGAGACCGTGGAAACCGTGATCGAGGCCGGCGGCACGCTGAAGGGCGGCAACTCGATCATGCTGCGATCCAACGATCTGGCGGTCGGCCAGCGCTACTACCTGATCTACGAGTACTGGGGCGTCCGCATGCGCACGCCGTTCCAGATCTTCGAGGACGACTGAGGTCAGGCCGCGCCGCGAAGTTCGGAGGTCCGCCGGGCGTCGACCGAGCGGCCGTCCGGTGCGATGGCGACGCCATAGGCCCGCTCGGCCGCTTCCGGGCTGACCACGCCGTCCATCACGTCGCGCAGCACCGCCTCGACGGACCGCGTCCGCGGATCGCCATAGCCGCCGCCGCCGGGTGAGTGGGCTTCCAGCAGGGCCGGCGGGAAGTGGCGCACGCCGTATTGCGGCGCCTCGAAATCCTCAGCCCCGGCAGGATGGAGGGTCATCGAGCCGGTCAGTCCGCCGCCGCCGCCCTTGATGCCGAAACCGGAGACCTGGCCGATTCCCTCGCCCCGGAAGGAGTAGGTCGCCTCGGTCAGGGTCTCGACGCGGTAGTCCACGCCGGTGCCGCCACGGAATTCGCCGGCGCCGCCGCCGTCGGTGCGGAATTCCTGCTGCAGGATGCGCACCGGATAGATCCGTTCGTAGGTCTCGGCATTGGGCAGGTGCAGCCCGCCCAGTGCGATCAGCAGGCCGATCTGGTTGAATCCGTCCCGGCCCCGGACCGCGCCGCCGGCGGCGTTGGCGGCCCAGTTGTACATCACGAAGGGCTCGGCGCTGCCCGCCGCCCGGCCCGAGGTGATGTTGTGGATGGTCTTGCCCCATCCGGCGCAGGCCCGGGACGGCACGGCGTCGCCCAGCGCCTTCCAGATGGCGTGGACGATTTCGTGCGCGACGAAGACCGTGCACATGGTCATCGGCGCCGGCGGGCGCGGGTTCACCACCGTGCCCAGCGGCGCGACGATCTTCACCGAGCGGAAGGCGCCTTCGTTGCGCGGCAGATCGGGATCGAAAAAGGAGGAAAGGGCCATGTAGACCGCGGAGTAGGTGTTGGCGATCGAGGAGTTCTTGAACCCCTTCATCTGCGGGTCGGTGCCGGTGAAGTCGACGGTCAGCCCGTCGGCCGTCCGGTCGATGCGGACGCGGATATGGATGTCGCGCTTCTCGAAGCAGTCGTTGTCGGTGATCTCCTCGGCCTCGTAGCGGCCGGGCGGAATTTCGGCGCAGGCCTCCCGGAAACGCATGTCGGCATAGTCGAGCAGCGCATCGAAATAGCCCGCGCCCTCGGCCCGGCCCAGGTCGCGCAGCAGTTCCTCGATCCGCTCCGCACCGATCCGCGTTGAGCCGATCATGGCGCGCAGGTCGCCGTCCATCAGTTCTGGCGTGCGGCTGTTGAGCAGCAGAAGCTGCCAGAGATCGTCGCGGGTCTCGCCCTTCTCGATCAGCCGGAGCGGGGGCAGGCGCAGCCCCTCGTGGAAGATCTCCGTCGCTTCCGGGTTGTAGGTGCCGGCGGCCCCGCCGCCGATGTCGGACTGGTGGGCCCGATTGCAGGCCCAGGCCGCCAGTTCGCCTTCGACGAAGACCGGCCGGGAAATCACCCAGTCGGGCAGGTGGTTGCCGCCGGCGACATAGGGGTCGTTGGAGAGAAAGACATCATCGGGGCGGATGCGCCCCTCGAACGCCTCGATCAGCGCCCGCACGGTGAAGCCGCCGCCGCCGGTGTGGATCGGGATCCCGTCGGCCTGGCTGATCAGCGTGCCGGCGGCGTCCGCGATGAAGCAGGAGAAGTCGTGGCTCTGGTTGAAGATCGGGCTGCGCGCCGTGCGGGTCATGACGAAGCCCATCTGGCGGGAGATGTGATCCAGCCGGTTCTGCACCAGCGCGAGCGTGACGGGATCGATGCTCATCGGTTCTCTCCGATCTCGATCATGTAGTGGCCATGGGTGTCGACACTGACGCGGTCGCCGTCGCCGGCCAGGATGGTGGTGGTGGGCGCCTCGATGATCAGCGGACCTTCGATCGTCGAGCCGGGCGTCATGTCTTCGGCGCGGTAGACGGGGACTTCCTGCCAGCTCGTGCGGGCGTCGACGAAACACCGCCGGTGGTCGATCGGCGCCGGAACGGCGTCCGCAGCGCCTGACGCCGGGGCGGGCGGCTGACGGTCGATGCGGCCCGTCGCGACCAGCCGCAGCGCCGTGATCAGGATCGTGCCGCCGGGCTGGATATGGCCGAAGCGGCGTTCGTGATCGGCCTCGAAGGCGCGCCGGATCGCAGCGCGGTCGAAGCCGTCGATGGCGGTGCGCAGAGACCATTGCTGGCCCTTGTAGCGGAGGTCGAGCACGCGCTGGAGATCCGCCGCCGCGCCCTCGAAGCCTTCCCTGGCCAGTGCGGCGCGGCCCTCCTCCAGCAGCGGCGCGAAACCTGCCTCCAGTTCGGCGTCCGGCGTGGCATCCAGATCGCCGTCCATGACCCTGAGCGAGTCCAGACGAACGTCCGACCAGAGCATGCCGAGCGCACAGAACGCGCCGGCCTGCTGCGGCGCGAAGACCCGTCGGCAGCCCAGCGTCCTGGCCACTGCCGCGCCGTGCATCGGGCCCGCGCCGCCGGCGGCGACGAGCGTGAACGCCTTGGGATCGTAGCCGCGCTCGACCGACAGCCGCTCGACCGCGTGCAGCAGGTTCTGCTCCAGCAGGCGAAGGATGCCGATCGCCGCGTCCTCGATCGACAGGCCGAGGGGCTTCGCGACATGGGTCTCGATGGCGCGCCGGGCGCGGTCGGGGTCGAGGGAGACCGCGCCGCCGCCCATCGGCCCGGGGCGCAGCCGGCCCAGCGCCAGATGCGCATCGGTCGCCGTTGGCCGGTCGTTGCCCTTTCCGTAGGCCGCGGGTCCGGGGTCCGCGCCGGCGCCTTCCGGGCCCACGCGGAGCATGCCGCCGGTGTCGACGCCGGCCAGCGTCCCGCCGCCCGCGCCGACGGTGTGAATGTCGATTGCGGGCGTCGCCAGGTGATAGCCGTCGATCTCGAGCTGGTCGGAAACCGGGGCCTCGCCGCCCGCCATCAGGGTGACGTCGCAACTGGTGCCGCCGATTTCCATGGCCACCAGGTCATCGAGACCCGTGAGCTGTCGGTAGAGCTTCAGCGCGCCCACGCCGGCCGCGGGTCCGGAAAGTGTCAGATTGACGGGACGTTCCGCCGCTTCCCGGACGGATACGACGCCGCCGTTCGACTGCACCAGCAGGATCGGGTTCGGCAGCCCGAGATCCAGCAGGCGGTCGTTGAGGCGCTGCAGGTAGCCGACGACTTTCGGGGCTACATAGGCATTCATGGCGACCGTCGAGCCGCGTTCGTATTCGCCCACCACCGGGTTGACCACGTGGGAGAGCGACATCCGCTCGCCGCTCCAGCGGTCGGCGAGCAGTTCCGCGACCCGCCGCTCCTGGACGCCGTCGGCATAGGCGTTGTGCAGGCAGACGGCGACGCTCTCCACGCCTTCGCGCGCGAAGACCTCGGCGGCGGCCCCGACATCGTCCTCGTCCAGGGGCGTGTCGACGCGGCCGTCCTTGTCGAGCCGCGCCTTGACCGGACGCCGGAGAAAGCGCGGCGCCAGCACCGGCGGGTTTGGCGCGCGGTGGTCCCACTGGTCGGCGCGGAAGCCGCGGCGGATCTCCAGGGCGTCGCGCAGCCCGTCGCTGACGATCATGCCGATGCGGGCGCCCTTCCTTTCCAGGATCGTGTTGGTGGCGATGGTGGAGCCGTGGACGAACAGGCGGCAGCCGGCGAGCAGTTCTCCCAGCGGCGCGCCAAGTTCCCCGGCGGCGTGTTCCAGCACGCCGATGACGCCGGCGGCCGGGTCGCTCGGCACCGAGGGCGACTTGAAGACGCGCAGCGCGCCCGCGGCGTCCACGAGCGCCATGTCCGTGAACGTGCCGCCGACATCGACGCCGATGCGCCATGGCGGTCGAATGCTGTCGTCCTTCAAGCCTGTCCTCCCCCTCGCGTGGCCGGCAGTGTCGCGCGCGGCCGCCCCGACTTCAATGCAGTGCCTTCTGTCGTTGCGGGACTTGATCCCGGAACGCAGTAATGCGGCAATGTCGGCCCGCCCCGGGATCGAGTCCCGGGGCGGGCCGAGACGGCTGCAACTGCCGTGCTCGACCGTGGCAACAGGGGAGGTCGCCGCCATGTTTCCCGATCCCGAATCGCGCTCCGCGAAGCTGACCCAGCGCGCCATGCAGGTGTTGCCCGACGGCGGCAGCCGCTCCACGACACGTCTCACGCCGCACGCGATCTACGTGAAGGAAGGCCATGGCTCGAAGGTGGTCGATGTCGACGGCAACGAACTGATCGACTTCAACAACAATTTCACCTCCCTGATCCACGGCCACGCCCATGCGGGCGTCGTCGCCGCGCTGCAGGAACAGGCGGCGCGCGGCACCGCGTTCTCCTTCGCCACGGAAGCGGAGATCGAACTGGCCGAGACGCTGACGGCGCGGGTCGAGGGCTGGGACATGATCCGGTTCTGCAACTCGGGCTCGGAAGCGGTGATGAACGCGATCAAGGCGGCGCGGGCCTATACCGGGCGTCCCCGCATCGCCAAATGCGAGGGCGCCTATCACGGCTCCTACGACTTCGCCGAGGTGAGCCTGGGCGCCGGTCCGGAGAGCTGGGGCGCCGCCGAGAAGCCCCGGAGCGTGGCCTACAGCCGCGGCACGCCGCAGGGCGTCCTTTCGGACGTGGTCGTCATTCCGTTCAACGACCCGGAGCGGGCGGAGGCGATCCTGAACGAATACGCCGACGAACTGGCCGGCATCCTGTTCGATCCGGTGTCGACGCAGATCGGCCTGTTGCCGCCCAGTCAGGCCTTTCTTGACGTGCTGACCCGATTCCGCGCCCGCACCGGCGCGCTGCTGATCTTCGACGAGGTGATCGCCTTCCGCCAGGCTCTCGGCGGCACCCAGTCGCTGATGGGCATTCGTCCGGATTTCACGGCGCTGGGCAAGATCATCGGCGGCGGTCTGGCGGTCGGCGCCGTCGCCGGCGACCGGGAGCACATGAGCGTCTTCGAGGTCAGCGGCGCCAAGGCCCCTCTGCCGCATGGCGGCACCTTCAACGCCAACCCCATGACCATGGCGGCGGGCCGCGCGGCCATGGCCGACTGGACGCAGGAAGCCGTCGAGGCGCTGAACGCGAAGGGCGAGCGTTGCCGGGAGATGCTGCGCGAGGCGATCCGTATCGCCAACGTGCCGGGGCAGGTGACCGGCGGGGGGTCGCTGTTCCGCCTGCATCTCCACGGTCGGCGGATGGAGACCTATCGCGACGCCTATCCGCAGGGGCAGGAGGCGGAACGGATCCCCGCACTGCACCGCCACCTGATCGGCGGCGGGATTTTCGCCTCAGGCTATGGGCTGGGATGTCTGTCCACGGCAACCACGGACGGGGACATCGAGCGGCTGGCCGAGACGACGGTGTCCGCCTACCGCGCCATGCGGGACGAGGGGCTCTACGACACGAATTCGTAAAGAACGGGGTTCGGTTTCGGGACGTACCTGTTAGTATCCGGGCCTACTTCGTTGCCGCCGAGGGTGAGTGGGGGCGGATTGTTCAAGAAGGACGGCGCAAAGCCGTCAGAGGCGGGGAGATTGCGAATGCGGTCCGCGATGCGGGAGGAGATCGCGCGGCTGAAGCGCGAGCGTATTCTGGAAGAGGCGCGCCAGCTCTTCTTCGAGAGAGGCTACCAGGGGACGACGCTCGACGCCGTGGCCAAGCGTTTGGAGGTCACCAAGCCCTTCATCTACTCCCACTTCGAGAACAAGGCGGCGCTGCTGGGCGAGATTTCCGAGCGCGGCACGGCCAGGTCGCTGGAAGCGATCACCAGGGCGCATGACCGCGAGGGCGATCCGAAGATGCGTCTGGCCGACGCCGTCGAGGAATTCGTGCAGGTGCTGATCGACCATCGCGCCAATGTCGCCGTCTACTTCCGCGAACAGCAGTACGTTCCCGAGGAATCGGCCCGGAAGATCGACGACATGCGTGCGGAGTTCGACACGAAGCTGGCGGCGCTCATCCAGGAAGGGGTCGACAAGGGCCAGTTCCGCGTGCGCGACGTGGGCATGGCGACGCTGGCGCTCGGTGGCATGATCTCCTGGATGTACACATGGCACCGGCCCGGCGGGCGGCTTTCCGACGCCGAGGTGCGGGCCAACATGCTCGAACTGGTCATGAACATGCTGCGCGCCAGCGTTGGAGCCTGACCGATGACCCTGCCCGTCTATGACTGGATTTCCCACCACGCCGGGGTGACGCCCGAGGCGATGGCCGTCATCGACCTGTATTCCGGGCGGCGGCAGACCTACCGGGACTTCGACGCCAGGGTGGACGCCTGCGCGCTCTACCTGCGCGACGGCCTGGGCGTCGGCAAGGGCGACAGGGTGGCGATGCTCGCCCACAACTCGTCGGACCATTTCGAGGTGGAGTTCGCCTGCCGGCGGATCGGTGCGATCTTCCTGCCGCTGAACTGGCGCCTCGCTGTACCGGAGCTGGAATTCATCGTCGGCGACGCCGACCCGAAGGCGCTGATCGCCGGCGCCGAGTTCATGGATGCCGCCCGCGTGGTCGCGAAGACGGTCGGCACGCCGCATCTGGTCCAGTGCGCCGACGGCGAACCCAGCGACTACGAAAAGGGGCTCGCGGCCACCCGCGGCAAGTGCCCGATCGAGCCGCTGGTCCACGATGACACCTGGGCGCTGGTCTACACCTCCGGCACCACGGGGCGGCCGAAGGGCGCGCGCATCACCCATGGCCAGGCCTTCTTCAACGCCGTGAACGCGGCGATGAAGTGCGAGCTGACCTGCCGCTCGGTCGGGCTGGTCTTCCTGCCGCTCTTTCACGTCGGCGGTCTGCAACTCTTCGCCAATCCGAACTTCCACATCGGCGCCACCAACGTCGTGATGCGCACCTTCGATCCGCTGCACTTCCTGAACGTGCTGTCGGATCCGGAGCTGGGCGTCAGCCACGCCTTCGGCGTGCCCACAAACTTTCTCTTCGCCTCCCAGCTGGAGGAATTCGCGGACGCCGACCTCTCGCGCATCGTCTGCCTCGGCATCGGCGGCGCGGCCTGCCCGCAGAGCCTGCTGGAGACCTATGCCGAGCGGGACATCATCTTGCAGAACGGTTGGGGCATGACCGAGACCTGCACGCTGGGCACGCTTCTGCCCAGGCATCGGGCCATGGAGAAGATCGGCTCGGCCGGGCAGGCGGTGATGCATACCTCGGTGCGCGTCGTCGACGAGCAGGGCCGGGACGTCCCCGCCGGCGTCAACGGCGAACTCTGGATCAAGGGGCCGACGATCACGCCGGGCTACTGGAACCGGCCGGACGCCAACGCGACCGAGTTCACCGACGGCTGGTTCCATACCGGCGACGCCGCCTGCATGGACGAGGAAGGCTTCGTCACCATCGTCGACCGCTACAAGGACATGTTCATCTCCGGCGGCGAGAACGTCTATCCGGCCGAGATCGAGAACGTGATCTACGGGTTGGACGGCGTCGCCGAGACCGCGGTGATCGGGGTGGCGGACGACCGCTGGGGGGAGGTAGGACGCGCCTTCGTGGTCACCCGGCAGGGTTCGAACCTGACCGAGGACGCGATCATCGGCCATTGCCGCGACAACCTGGCGAAGTTCAAGGTGCCGAAGTCGGTCCGCTTCATGGACGAGCTGCCGCACAACGCCACCGGCAAGGTCACCAAGCACCAACTGCCGCGGGACTGACGGCGCGGCCATCCGGGGCCGACGGAACATCGAACGCTGGAGGAACGCATGGGCGCGCTGGACGGCCTGAAAGTCATCGACCTGACCCGCGTGCTGGGCGGACCCTACTGCACCCAGATCCTGGCCGATCACGGCGCGGACGTGATCAAGCTGGAACCGCCGCAGGGCGACGAGACCCGAGACTGGGGCCCGCCGTTCAAGGCCGGTCTCTCGGCCTATTTCTCCGGCGTCAACCGCAACAAGCGCTCACTCGGCCTCGATCTCGGCAAGCCGGAGGGGCGGGAGGTGCTGTTCACCCTGCTGGAAGGCGCCGATGTCCTGATCGAGAACTTCAAGCCGGGCAGCCTCGAGAAATGGGGGCTCGGCTACCGCGAGGTGCTGGCCGAGCGCTTTCCGAAACTGGTGCATTGCCAGATCTCCGGATTCGGCGGCAATGGCCCTTTCGGCGGCCAGCCGGGCTATGATGCCGCGATCCAGGCCTGGGCCGGGCTGCTGTCGGTCAACGGCTCGCCCGAATCGGGGGCGATGCGCCTCGGCATTCCGCTGGTGGATCTCGGCACCGGTCTCTATGCCGCCATCGGCATCCTCTCCGCACTCTACGAGCGCGAACGCTCCGGCCGGGGCCAGTTCATCGAGGCGACGCTCTACGACTGCGGTTTTGCGCTGCAGCACCCGCATGCGCCGAATTTCTACCAGTCCGGCAACGCGCCGAAGCTGACCGGCAACGGCCATCCCAACGTCTTTCCCTACGACCTCTACAGGACGAAGGGGCGCGACGTCTTTCTGGCGGTTGGCAATGACCGGCAGTTCCGCCGCCTGATGGACGTGCTGGGCCGGCCCGAGGTGGCCGGCGATCCGCGCTTCGGCAACAACGCGGAGCGTTCCGGCCATCGCGAGACGCTGAATGCCATCCTGATACCGCTGATCGCCGAATGGGACGGCGAGGAACTGGCGACGACGCTGATGCGCAACGGGGTGCCCGCGGGCGCGGCGCTCACGGTCCCCGATGTCGCCGAACACCCGCACACGGTGGCGCGGGAGATGGTGGTCCGGAGCGGCCCCTATACCGGCACGGGCATCCCGGTGAAGCTGTCCCGTACGCCGGGCCAGGTGCGGCGCATTCCGCCCGGCTTCGGCGAGCAGGGCCGCGACATCCTCAGGGAAGCGGGTCTGGACGAGGAGGCCATCGACAAGCTCTACGCCGCCGGCATCGCGCTGGAACAGCGGCGTTCCTGACAGCCGCGGCGGCCCCCGGCGTTACAGGGATTCCTCGTTCATGGCGAGTTCGCTCTCGACGGGCTGCCAGCTTTCGCCGGTGGCCATGACGCAGGATACGCCGTCGGGGCGGGTGGCGATCATGGTCCAGGTCTGGCCGTTCTCGCCGGAAGAAAGGATCTCGACCACCGCGCCGGAGGAGGTCAGCCCCATGGCGACAGGCTTCTCCTGGTAGCCGCGGGACAGCTTCTCGACCACGTTCTCGCGTTCGCCGCACAGCAACTGGGCGTTGGCCGCGGTCGCGGCCGCGACGATTCCGGCGGCCGCGATCAGTCCAGTGGCGATCTTTCTCATTGTCGGACTCCATGTCTGGCCGGTTCGACCCGGCTCTTGCCCTGTTCCTGTGCTTGACAGGTACGCTACAGGCTTGATGGAGGTCGATATGGGGGCGCAGGGGGCGCGATGAAGCGGGCTGTGCGGTTCCGGCGCACAAGGTCCCCGACAGGTCACAGAGCTGCCCTCGGCGGCGGATGCGGTTGCCAGCCGGGCCGGGCTGCGCCAAGCGGGTTGCGTTGGCCTGCCCTCGCGCTTTATACCCGGCGGCGGAGAGGTGGCCGAGTGGTCGAAGGCGCTCCCCTGCTAAGGGAGTAGGGACTAATCCTCCCTCGTGGGTTCGAATCCCATCCTCTCCGCCAGCCTTTTTTGCCAGTTCGAGCGGACGCCAATTGGCGGTCCCTGGCTGCATGCGGGTCGACGCCGGGCTCCTGCCGGCCTGCGGTCGTTCGGCTCCTCCATTCTTCCCCAGGGGAAACTATGGCATGATCGGGTTTCTGGCCCGACCGTCGCGATTCGAAACCTGCGGAACCGGCGTGGAGAGACGGCGATGGACGAGAACGGTTCGGCGCACAGCCGCCAGTACTTCCTGAGTTACCGCGACCTGCGAAAGCTGGTCGGTCTGCTGGGAATGATCCTGCCGGTGGCCGTCGTGGTGCGGGGCTTCCTGGAGTTCGGTCTGGATATCCCCTCATCGATCAGCGCGTACTATTATACCAACGCGGACGCGGTGCTTGTCGGCACCCTGTTCGCGATCGGCGTGTTCCTGCTCGCCTATCGCGGACCGAAGGGGGAGGACCGCGTGCCCGGCCGGATCGCCGGCCTCGGCGCGATCGGCGTCGCGCTGTTTCCGACCGGGTATCCCGACCATCTCCCCGAAGGCGCGCGCTGCGCGGCGGTCGACGGGCTGCCGCCGCCAAGCTGTGTGCCGCAGTTCGTCGCCGGCGACTATGTTCATCTCGCGGCTGCCGCCGTCTTCTTCCTGACGCTGGCCTTTCTGGCCTATTTCCGCTTCACGCTGTCGGGCCTGCCGAGCGAGGCAAGGTTGCCGCGGCAGAAGGCGCGCCGTAACCGCATCTACCGGACCTGTGCGGTGGTCATGGTGGCGATGCTGGCCCTGATCATCATCGACGGCGAGGTGGGACTGGGCGAGGCCATCGGCACCAGGGCGCTGGTGACCTGGCTGGAGACGATCGCGATCTGGGCGTTCGGGTTCGCCTGGCTGACCAAGGGGCAGGCCCTGTTTCCCGATGAGACGGCCGCTTCGGAACAGCGGACGGGCACGGCGCAGGCGGTCTGAAGGGACAAAAGGCCGTTGCATTCAATGGCGAATAAATGAAACAGTAACTTAACGATCGGGCTATCGTGATCTTCCCCGATGACCAAGTGTAGCGCCGGACAAGTAACTGGGATCGGATGAAGCGATGTCTGCCAACGAGCATCGGCAACGTCGGTTGTTGCGGTATACGACCGAGGTTCTCCATCTGGAGCGCGACAGCATCGACAGGCTTCCCGAGGCGCGCCTGCCGGCGGATCTGCGGGAGTTCGCCGATGTCTGGCTGAAGTTGCGCGGCGACCGCGCGGCGCCGCTGAAGCGCGATATCGGCCCCTTTTCCATACCCGCGCGCCTGCTGCCCAACATCATGCTCTGGGAGATCCTGGAGGACGACTATCTCTGCCGCCTGGCGGGCACCGGCCTGCGGGTGCGGTCGGAGAAGGAACTGAGCGGCTGTCTGCTGAGCGACCTCTACGGTGACACCGACCATGACGCCTGGGACGAGTTCGACGGCGTCGCGCAAGGCGGCGTCTATTCCCTGGTGGAACGGGCGGTGATCTGGGACGAGCTGCCGACGTCGATCCGCACGCGTCTGTTGTTGCCGCTGCTCAGCGATGATGGCGATGCGCGCTACATGGTGGCGCTGATCGGGCCCAGTTTCCGCTACGAATGGGAGCCCGGGTTCGGTGCGGTCCGCGCGGAGAACGCCCCGCCCGACTGACCGCGCGGGCGTCAGCCGTCGCTTTCCGGGTCGTCGTCGCCTTCGGTGCTGGCGGCGTAGTTCCGACGCAGTTCGCGAATGTGTTTCTCGGGACCGACGACGAGCACCTGGTCGCCCTTTCTGACTTCCGAGTCGGCGGTGACCACCCGCGACTCGCCTTCCCGCGTCAGCGCGATGGGCCGCACTTCGGCCGGCAGGTCGAGCCCGTCCAGCCGGCCGGCCTGGTCCTCGCCCACACTCAGGGCGAAAAAGCGCAGGCCGCCGCGCAGGACGCCTGAAAGGCCCGCGGTCTCGATTCCCTGGACCATGTCCGAGAGACGCTGCGAGATCGTGGCGTCGAGGAAGATCGGGCTTTCAAGCCCGAGCTCGGTCACGATCGGTTCGAACTCGATGTCGCGGATGGAGGTGACGACCCGCCCGAAGCCCAGGCTCCGCCCCACCAGCGAGGCGATGATGTTGTCCTGGTCGTCCTCGGTAAGGCAGAAGAGGTAGTCGGTGTTCCTCGGCCCGACCTCCTTCAGGATCGACGGACGGCTGCCGTCGCCGATGACGAAGCTGCAATCGATGGTTTCGCCCAGCGTCTCGACGCGGGCTTCGTCCTTCTCGACAATGACCACGTCATGGCCGTGTTCGATGAACTGTTCGGCCGCGGCTACGGTAAGAGAGCCGGCGCCGATGATGACGATCCTCATGTACGGTACCTCCTGCCGATCCAGGTGCCGGGGAAAAGCAGCACGATCAGGGCGATGGTTTCGACGCGCCCCATCAGCATCCCGGCGCAAAGCGTCGCCTTCAGGACGGCGGGCATCTCCGGACCCGTCAGGCCGCTGCTCAGACCCACGGTCCCGACAGCCGAAGCGACTTCGAAGATCGATGGAAGGGCCGGCTGGTCGTGGGCGAGGAAGACAATGACCGACGCGAAGGCGACGCCGAAATAGGCCAGCGCGATGGCCGCGGCGGACTCGATTTCCCGGTCCTGCAGCTTTCGGCCGCCGATGCGGGCGGAAACATAGGCGGATGCCGATACGGAGCAGCGCAGCACAAGCAGATGAAGGAAGTGGAGCAGGATCAGCAGACGCAGCAGCTTGATCCCGCCGGCCGTCGAGCCGAGACCGCCGCCGACCAGCATTGCTCCGATCAGCACGCCGACGCTGGCGTTGTCCAATTCGGCGAAATCGGCGACGGCGAAGCCGGCCGTGCTCTGGGCCGAGATGGCGGCGAGCGCTGCGATCTCCAGGCTGCGGAGCGGCGCCGCCGGGTTGGCGGCCCACTGGAAGGCGAACAGGGCCGCCGCCACCATCAGGACCATGATGATGAGCGCCCTGAGCTGCGCGTCGCGCAGCACCGTCCGCCAGCGCCTCATGCTGGCGCTGTAGTAGAGGAAGAACGGTATGGCGCCGGCCAGACAGAGGACGCTGACGGCGGCCCGCGCACCGGCGGGCAGGGCGCCCAGGCCCTGATCGTAGCTGGAGAAGCCGCCGGTGGAGATGGCGGCAAGCCCGTGCAGCACTGCGTCGCCCGGGCTCAGTCCCGTGGCCAGCAGCAGCGCAATGCCGGCGAGCGTGACGGCGGCGTAGACCGCAAGGACCCGGCGCGCATGGGCGCGCATGCCGCCCACGACGTCATCGACTTCCGCCTTCTCGAAGCCGAGATGGCGTGTCGCCGTGCCGGGTTCCAGCAGAAAGGCGACGGAGAGCACGACGACGCCGAGGCCGCCGACCCATTGCAGCCAGGCGCGCGCGAAATGGAAGGGGAAGGGCAGGGACTCGACGTTTGCCACGACGCTCAGCCCCGTGGTGGTGACACCCGAAATCACTTCGAAGACGGCGTCGGAGTAGGAGAGGCCGTAGGTCGTCAGCGGCAGGGCCAGGGCGAAGGGGGGCAGCGCGAAGGTCAGGGCCGAGATCACCAGCGCCTCGTTGCGCTGCAGATGGCTGCTGGCCGGCAGGCGTGCCGCCGGCAGGGCCAGCGCCAGGATGGCACCGATCACGCCGGCGTACCAGGCGGCTGTCTCCCAGCGACCCAGGGCGAGCGACACCAGCAGAGGCACGGCGGTCAGCGCCGCGACGACGGCGACGATCTGTCCGAGATATTTCGCCACCACCGCGAATCGGACGGCGAAGTGGGCAGGCTGCAATCTGCTGGGTACGAACATGCCGCCCTTCCGGCGTCGGAAGCCGCCCTCGGGCGGCGCTGCCGCTCAGTTGCGGATCAGAAGTTCCGCCGGCTCCTCCAGCATCTGCCTGACGCTGTTCATGAACCGTGCGCCGTCCGCACCGTCGTTGACCCGGTGGTCGAACCCCAGGCAGACGGGCAGGATCAGCGCGGCGCGGGTCTCCGCGTTTTCGATGTCGCCTTCGATCAACGGCTCGAGGCGCGCCCGCGCGGCGCCGAAAATGCCCACCTGCGGCGGGTTGATGATCGGCGTGAAGCCCGAACCGCCCAGTGCGCCGACATTGGTCAGCGTGAAGGTTCCGCCCGAAAGTGTCTCCCGCGCCGGCCGCTTTTCGCGGAGTTCGGCGGCCAGTTCGCCCAGTTCCAGCGCCAGGTCGAGCACGCTCTTGCGGTCGGCGTCGCGGATCACCGGTACGATCAGGCCGCGCGGCGTGTCGATGGCGACCCCCATGTTGATCGTCTCCAGATAGACAATCTCCTCGGCCTCGGCATCCAGGCGGGCGTTGAAGCGGGGGTGCTGGCGCAGGGCCACGCCCAGCGCCTTCATCAGGAAGGGGGTGAGCGTCAGCTTGCCGCCCTCGGCCTCGACGCTGACGGCATGCTCGCGCCGCACCCGCTCCAGCGCGGTGATGTCGATCCGTTCGTGGTGGGTGACGTGGGGAATCTCGGACCAGGCCTGGCTCATGCGCCGGGCGGTGGCGCGGCGGATGGACCGGAGGGGCTCGCGCCGCTCCTCGACAGGTCCGCCGGCGTCCTGCGGCCTTTCCGTCTTCCTTTCGCGGCCCCCTTCGGCTTCTTCGTCTGTTTCGCCGGCGGCGGCGCGCACATCGCGCTTCAGCACGCGGCCGTCCTCGCCGCTGCCTTCGATCGACTTCAGGTCGACATCCAGTTCCCGGGCGAGATTGCGGACCGCCGGCGTGGCCCTGGCCGGACGTTCGCCGCTGTCGCCGCCTTCGCTGCGGCCACCCTTTCCGGCGGCCCTGGCGGTTTCCTCGTCCTTCGCCTTGCCGGCGCCGGTGGCGCGGCCTTCGCTTTCCTCTTCGTCATCGCCGGCGTCTGCCTCTGCCTCGGCGTCTCCGGCGGTCGCCTCGTCATCCTCTGCCTCTTCCTTCGCTTCCCCGTCGCTGTCGTCTTCCTGATCGTCCGCCGCTTCGTCGTCATCGTCACTGTCATCGGCGGCGACTTCGGCCTCGTCGCCCGTCTCGATGGTCATCAGCACGTCGCCGACTTCGACGGTGTCGCCTTCCGCGACCCGGATCTCGGCGATCTCGCCGCCGACAGGGGAGGGGATTTCGACCGCGGCCTTGTCGGTTTCGGCGACCAGCACGTCATCGCCCTCACTCACCGTGTCGCCCTCGCTGACGAGCAGTTCGACGATCTCGGCCTCGTGGATGCCCTCGCCGGGATCCTGCAGCTTGAATTCGAATGCCATGACGGCGTCTCCCTGGCGGATGATCAGAAGTCGAGCGTGCGGCGGCAGGCGTCGAGAATGCGGTCTGCGTCCGGCAGGTAGAGCTGTTCACGCGCGAAATAGGGCATGTGGACGTCCGGGCCGGCGACACGGGCGACCGGCGCTTCCAGCGACAGGAAACAGCCCTCGTTGACCCGCGCGACGATCTCGCCGGCCGGGCCGTAGCTCAGCGGCGCCTCGTGGACCACGACGCAGCGTCCCGTTCGCGCGACCGAGTCGACGACCGTCTCGTAGTCCAGCGGCGAGAGCGTGAGCAGGTCGATCACGTCGGCCTCGATGCCGTCTTCCGACAGCCGTTCCGCCGCCTCCATCGCGCGCGGTAGCATTGCCCCGTAGGCAACGACTGTCAGGTCGCTGCCCTCGCGCGCGGTACGGGCGCGTCCGATTTCCATGACTTCCTCGTCGTCCGGGACTTCCTCGCGGAAGGCGCGGTAGCTCGCCTTGGGCTCGAAGAACACCACCGGATCCGGGTCGCGGATCGCCGCGAGCAGCAGCGCGCGCGCGTTCCGCGGGCCCGACGGGATGACCAGTTTCATGCCCGGCATGTGGGTGTAGAAGACCTCGCGGCTCTCCGAATGGTGTTCCAGCGCGCGGACGCCGCCGCCATAGGGCATACGCACCGTCATCGGCACGCTGAAGCGGCCCTGGCTGCGCCAGCGCATGCGGGAGGCGTGGGATTCGAGCTGGTGGAAACCGAGATAGGCGAAGCCTGAGAACTGCATTTCCGGCACCGGCTTCATGCCGTTCATGGCCATGCCGATGGAGAATCCGAGAATGCCGGACTCCGCCAGCGGCGTGTCCATCACCCGGTCCTCGCCATATTCCTCGATCAGATCCCTGGTGACACGGAAGATCCCGCCGTCGACGCCGACGTCCTCGCCCAGCACCAGCACGGTCTCGTCGCGCGCCATCTCCTGGTGCAGCGCCAGGTTGATGGCCTCGACCATGGTGAGTTCAGCCATCGTCCTTCTCCCCGTCGCCTTCCGCCTCGTCTTCTCCGTTCTCTTCGTCCTCCGAGTCCTCGCCGGCATGAACTTCCTGCGGCGCCCGTTCGGCCATCGCCTTGCGCTGGCGTTCCAGTTCCGGCGTGGGCTCGGCGTAGATGTGGGCGAACATGGGGTCGCTGCCTTCCAGTTCCTCGATCCGCGCTTCCGCGCGTTTCCAGGCGTCGGCGATCTCGTCCTCGATCTCCTTCTCCATCTTCTCCAGCTTGCCGTCGTCCAGCGCGTCGCGGTCGCGCAGGTAGTCGCCCAGCCGGTCCAGCGGATCGCGATCGCGCCAGGCCTCGACCTCGTCGTCCTCGCGGTAGCGGGTGGGGTCGTCCGCGGTGGTGTGCATCTCGATGCGGTAGGTGACGCATTCGATCATGCCGGGCTGACCGTCCTCGCGCGCGCGCTTCACCGCGTCGCGGGCGGCGGTGTAGACGGCGAACAGGTCGTTGCCGTCCACCTGGACCGCCGGCAGGCCGTTGGCCACCGCCTTCTGCGCCAGGGTTTTCGAAGCGGTCTGTTTCTCGCGGGAGACGGAGATGGCGTACTGGTTGTTCTGGCAGACGAACACGACCGGCGCACCGTAGACGGCGGCGAAGTTCAGGGCCTCGTGGAAGTCGCCCTGGGAGGTGGCGCCGTCGCCGAAATAGGTCATGGCGATGGCGTCCTCGCCGCGCAGCCGGCCGGCATGGGCAATGCCCGCGGCCTGCAGCATCTGGGTGCCGACGGGCACCGCGTTGGGCAGGTCGCGCGCGTCGTCGGGAATGCTGATCCCCTCATTGTAGCCGGCGTCGAAGACCAGGATGTCGGCCGGGTCGAGACCCCGCCAGAAGCCCGCCGCCGTCTCGCGGTAGGAGGGGACGAACCAGTCGTCCTTGCGCAGGGTGGAGATGGTGCCGATCTGCGAGGCTTCCTGTCCGACGACCGGCGCGAAGGTGCCGATCCGCCCCGAGCGTTGCAGCTTCAGGCGGCGCTCGTCGAAGCGCCGCGCCTTCAGCATGGTGCGGTAGCCCTTCAGCACGACCTCGGGACCGAGATCGGGCATCAGGTCGTCGTCGATGTCGCCGTTCTCGTCCAGGACCGAAATGAACGGGATCTCGTCCCCGTAGTCCACGGGTTCGCGGGTCATGTGCCTGTTCTTTCTTGTTCTTTCGGGTGCACATGTGCCTGGCGGCACTGTCGATGACTTGGGAGCGGGCGACAGCCATATCAACCGCGGACCCTTGCCGGCAGGGGAAGCCCGCCCGCTTGAAATGGCCACGCCGCCTGCGCACGTCTGTAACAGGCGCGCACCACCGACGCGCCGTGCAGACCCAGGAACAGGAACAGGCCGAAGGCGTCATGCTCGGAACCGTCAGAAAGAAGCTGCTCACCAGGCCCCTGTTCAAATGGGCCAAAGGCGTGCTGCCCGGCATGTCCGCGACCGAACGCGAGGCGCTCGACGCCGGCGACGTCTGGTGGGACGCGGCGCTGTTCTCCGGCGATCCCGATTGGAAGACGCTTCAGAATGTGCCGAAACCGGAGCTGAGCGCCGAGGAGCGCGCCTTTATCGACGGCCCCGTCGACGAGCTCTGCGCCATGATCGACGACTGGCGCATTTCCTGGGAAGACGGCGATCTGCCCGACGAGGTCTGGCGCTTCATGAAGGAGAAGGGCTTCTTCGGCATGATCATTCCGAAGGCTTATGGCGGCCTCGAGTTCTCCGCCTGGGCCCAGTCGGAGGTCGTCCGCCGCATCTCCACGCGCAGCGCCGACGCCGCCGTCACCGTCATGGTGCCCAATTCGCTCGGTCCCGGCGAACTGCTGATGGAGTTCGGCACCGACGAACAGCGCGATTACTGGCTGCCCCGCCTGGCCGATGGCCGCGAAGTACCCTGCTTCGGCCTGACCAGTCCCGAGGCCGGCTCCGACGCCGCCTCGATGGAGGATACGGGGGTTGTCTGCCGCGGGCGTTTCCAGGGCGAGGAAGTGCTCGGCATCCGCCTGAACTGGCACAAGCGCTACATCACGCTCGGCCCCGTCGCGACGGTGCTCGGCCTCGCCTTCAAGCTGAAGGATCCGGACGGACTGCTGGGCGGCGCGATGGATCTCGGCATTACCGTCGCCCTGGTGCCCACCGATCTGGACGGCGTCGAGATCGGCCGGCGTCACCTGCCGTCGCACCAGATGTTCCAGAACGGTCCCAACAAGGGCCACGACGTCTTCATCCCCATCGACCACATCATCGGCGGCGCCGACAACGCGGGGAAGGGCTGGCAGATGCTGATGAGCGCGCTGGCCGCCGGACGCGGCATCTCCCTGCCGTCGCTTTCCGCCGCCGGCGCCGCGTTCTGCGCCCGCACCACCGGCGCCTACGCCCGTATCCGCGAGCAGTTCGGCATTCCCATCGGCCGCTTCGAAGGCGTTCAGGACCGGCTGGCGCGGCTGGCCGGCCACGCCTATCAGCTCGATGCCGCGCGCCGGCTCACCTGCGCCGGGCTCGACCAGGGCCACCAGCCCGCGGTGATCTCCGCCATCATGAAGGCGCACGCCACCTACCGCCTGCGCGAGGCGGTGGACGACGCCATGGACGTGCATGCCGGCAAGGCAGTGATCGACGGGCCGCTGAACTATCTCGGCAATCTCTATCGCGCCGTGCCTGTCGCCATCACCGTGGAAGGCGCGAACATCCTGACCCGCAACCTGATCATCTTCGGTCAGGGCGCCATCCGCTGCCATCCCTGGCTGCTGAAGGAAATGCTGGCATTGGAGCAGAACGACCGCGAGGCGGCGCTGGACGAATTCGACAAGGCCTTCTGGGGTCATGTCGGCCACAGCCTGCGGACGCTGGGCCGTGCGTGGTCGCGGAGCTGGCTCGGCCTTCGCCCGTCGCGCGCGCCCGATGCGCCGGCGACGCGCGGCCATTATCGCCGGCTCAGCCGCTACGCCGCCGCACTCGCCCTCGCGTCGGATCTGGCCCTGCTGACCATGGGCGGCGCGCTGAAGCGCAAGGAGATGATCTCCGCGCGGCTGGGCGACGTCCTGTCCGAGCTCTATCTGCTTTCGGGCGCGCTGAAGCGCTTCGAGGATGAAGGCAGCCCCGAAGCCGACCGCCCGGTTCTGGACTACTGCATGGCGAGCGGCTTTCGCACCATCGAGACGCGGCTGGACGAGGTCTTCCGCAACTTCCCGAACCGCTTCGCGGCAGGTTTCCTGCGGTTCGTCATCATGCCGCGCGGCGTCCGCGCGCATGGTCCCGACGACCGGTTGATCGGCCGCTGCGCCGCGTTGCTGCTGGAGCCCGGCGAGACTCGCGACCGCCTGACCGAGGGCGTCTATCTCGGCGCGCCGGGCGAGGACCGCGGCGTTGCCCGGCTGGAGAAGGCCTATGCCCTGGTCAACGAGGCGGCGTCGGCCGAGAAGAAGCTGCGCGAGGCGAAGGAACCCGACTGGCAGAAGGGCCAGCGCAAGGGCGTGTTGAGCGAGGAAGAGGCCGAACTGGTGCGACGCGCCCGTGAGGCGGTCGCAGCGGCCATTGCGGTAGATGACTTCGCGCCGGACGCCTTCCGCCGCAGCGGCGAAGACGCTCCCGACCGCGACCCGGCCGATCAGCCATTGCGTCTGGTCGGCGGCGCCGGCAGCGGAGGTCTGGCATGAGCGGCCGTCCCGTCTACATCGCCGATGGCGCCCGCACGCCGTTCCTGAAAGCGCGCGGCGGGCCGGGTCCGTTCTCGCCCGTCGACCTTGCCGTGCAGTGCGGGCGGCCGCTGCTGCTGCGTCAGCCCTTCGCGCCGGAGAGCTTCGACCAGGTCATTCTCGGCTGCGTCAACGTCGTCCCCGACGAGATGAACCCGGCGCGCGTCGCCGCGCTCCGGCTCGGCATGGGGGAGGCGATGACCGCCTTCACCGTGCAGATCAACTGCGGCTCGGGCATGCAATCCATCGACACGGGCTTCCGCTACATCCGGGAGGGCAAGGCCGACCTGATCCTGGCGGGTGGCGCGGAATCGCTGAGCCATGCCCCGCTCGTCTTCCGCGACGAGGCGGTGGAATGGTTCTCCGAGCTGAACCGGGCCCGGGGCCTGAGCGACACGGCCGAAGCCCTGGCCGATTTCCGCCCCGGTCATTTCAAGCCGCTGATCGGCCTGGAGAAGGGCCTGACGGACCCGATCGTCGAACTCAACATGGGCCAGACCGCCGAAGTGCTTGCCCACCTGTTCGATATATCCCGGGAAGCCGCGGACAGCTACGCCGTCCGAAGCCATCTCCGGCTGGCCCGCGCCCAGAGTGAGGGCTGGCTCGACGGCGAGGTCACGCCGGCCTTCTCGGCTGATGGCGAGGTCTTCGAGAGCGACGACGGTGTGCGGCCGGAAAGCTCGGAGGACAAGCTGGCCGGATTGAAGCCCGTGTTCGAACCGCCCTGGGGCAAGGTCACGGCCGGCAACAGCTCCCAGATCACCGATGGCGCCAGCTGGGTGGTGCTGGCGTCGGAAGAAGCCGTGAAGGCGCACGGACTGGAGCCGATCGCCGAGATCGCCGACAGCGAATGGGCGGCGCTCGACCCGTCGATCATGGGCCTGGGGCCGGTCATGAGCGCAACGCCGCTGCTGAACCGCAACGACCGCGATCTGGACGACATCGAACTCTGGGAGATCAACGAGGCCTTCGCCGCACAGGTGCTGGCGTGCGTCGCGGCCTGGGAGGACGAAACCTTCTGCCGGGACGCTTTGGGCCTGGACGAACCGATGGGCAGCCTCGACGCCGCGCGTCTCAATATCGACGGCGGTGCGATCAGCCTCGGCCATCCGGTGGGCACCAGCGGCAACCGCATCGTGCTCCACCTCGCCAACGCCATGCGGCGCGAAGGCAAGTCGCTGGGGGTGGCTACCGAGTGCATCGGCGGCGGCCAGGGCGGCGCCATGCTCATCCGGGCGGCGTGAGGAGTATCGCGATGACGGGACAGATCCTGCAGACGCTCGAGAGCCGGTTCATGACGCCGGGGCCGGAGGATGACGGCAGCGGCTTCCGGCACTGGCGCTTCGCCGTTGACGGACAGGGAATTGCCTGGGCCCGGCTCGACAAGGCCGGCTCATCGGCCAACACGCTGGACGGCGCGGTGCTGGAAGAGTTCTCCACGATCCTCGAGCGTCTGGAGGCGGATCGGCCGAAGGGGCTGGTGATCCGCTCCGCGAAGCCGGGCGGCTTCTGCGTCGGCGCCGATATCGCCCAGTTCCGGGGGATGGACGATCCCGCCCGCGTGCGCGAAGAGATCGACCGCGGCAATGCCGCGCTCGACCGTCTGGAAAAGGCGGACTTCCCGACGGTCGCGATCATTCACGGCCCCTGCCTGGGTGGGGGGCTCGAACTCGCCCTGGCCTGCGATCATCGCATCGCTATCGACGGCGCCAGCTTCGGCTTTCCCGAGGTCCTGCTGGGACTGCACCCGGGGCTGGGTGGTTCGGTCCGGCTGACGCGGCTGATCGATCCGACCGAAGCGATGACCATGATGCTGACGGGCAAGACCGCCCACACGGCGAAAGCCCGCAAGCTGGGGATCGTCGACGCCGTGACCGAGGAGCGGCACGTGGCATCCGCCGTGCGGGCGGCCGTCGGCGGCGAGATCGAGAAGCGCAGCCAGGATTTCAGGGATGCGGCGCTGAACACGCTGGCCGGACGCGAGATCGCGGCGCGCCAGATGCGGGCGAAGACGGCGAAGAAGGCCCCGCCCGAGCACTATCCTGCGCCGCACCGGCTCATCGAGATCTGGCGGCGTCACGGCGGCGACCGGGATGAAATGCGGGAGGCCGAAGCCGACTCGTTCGCGCAGTTGCTGACCGGGGAGACCGCCCGCAACCTGATCCGGGTCTTCTTCCTGCGCGAGAACCTGAAGGGACAGGCGCCGGATTCCTCGGACGTTCGACGGGTTCATGTCGTGGGCGCCGGCACCATGGGCGGCGACATCGCCGGGCTTTGCGCCATCAAGGGGCTGAGAGTGACGCTGGGCGACGTCGACAACCGGGTCATCGCCGATGCGGTGAAGCGCTGCGCGGCGATGGCGAAGGCGAAACACATGAAGCCCGCCGAAGTGCGCGCAGCGCTCGACCGGCTGATTCCCGACCCGAACGGCGATGGCGTTGCGCATGCCGAACTGGTGATCGAGGCCGGCCCGGAGAAGGCAGAGGTCAAGCAGAAGATTTATGGCGAACTGGAGCCGCGGATGAAGGCGGACGCGGTGCTCGCCACCAACACCTCGTCTCTGCCGCTGGATCAGCTTGCGAAGTCGTTGGATCGTCCGGAGCGTTTCGTCGGTATCCATTTCTTCAACCCGGTGGCGAAGATGGATCTCGTCGAAGTTGTCAGCCATGACGGCGCCGACGGCACGGCCCTGGAGCAGGCGCGAGGCTTTCTCGGCCGGATCGGCAAGCTGCCGGCGCCGGTTCGGACCGCGCCCGGCTTCCTCGTGAACCGCTGCCTGACGCCCTATCTGATGGAAGCCATCATCATGATGGACGAGGGCGTGAAACCCGAAACCATCGATCGGGCCGCCGAGCGCTTCGGTATGCCCATGGGGCCGATCGAGCTGGCCGACCAGGTCGGGCTCGACATCGCCTTGAGCGTGGCCGACGTACTGCAGGAGCGGCTGGACAGGCCGATCCCGGAAACCCCGGACTGGCTGCGCCGCAAGGTCGACGGCGGCGATCTGGGCCGGAAGTCGGGACGCGGCTTCTACGAATGGAAGGACGGCAAGGCCGACAAGGACGACGACGCGCCCGACCCCGGCGAGGGCGTGACGGACCGTCTGGTGATGCCCATGCTGGATGCCTGCGCAACCTGCCTGCGCGAGGGCGTCGTCGGCGACGAGGACGTGCTGGACGGTGCGATGATCTTCGCCACCGGGTTCGCGCCGTTCCGCGGCGGGCCGATGCACTACGCCCGGGAGCGGGGCTTCGGCGAGGTCGCCGACGCCCTGGCCGGCCTGCGCGAGAATCACGGCGACCGCTTCGCGCCGGATTCATACTGGACGGAAAGAGGCGACTGATGGCGGGCCGGCCGCAGGGCTGGTCCGACGCCGATGCGCTGGCCGAGTCCGTCATCCGGGAAACCGGCGGGCGGATCGTGCTGGCGCTGCCTCTCGGCATCGGCAAGCCGAATACCCTGGTGAATGCGATCTATCGGCGCGCGCGCGTCGACCGCTCGGTGTCGCTGACCATTTTCACCGCGCTGACGCTCCACCCGCCGGAAGGGCGCAGCGAACTGGAACGCCGTTTCATCGAGCCGGTCGCCGAGCGGCTGTTCGCAGAACACGTGTCCCTGGACTACGCCGCCGACATGCGCCGCGGCGACGTGCCGGACAACATCGAGGTGCGTGAGTTCTTCCTGGCGGCCGGCCAGTGGCTGGGCGTGCCGGCGGCACAGCAGAACCATGTTTCCGCGAACTATACCGACGTGCTCCGTTACATCCTCGATTCGGATGTGAATGTCGTCGGACAACTCGTTGCTGAAAAACAGGAAACCGACGACGGACAATTCAATCTCGGCAGCAATCCCGATATCACCCTGCCGCTGCTCCAGGCGCGCCGGGACGGGCGGGCCGCGTTCCGGTTCATCGCCGAAGTGAACGACGAAATGCCCTGGATGGGCCGTGATGCGGAGATCGACGCGGCCGAGTTCGACGACGTGCTGCGCGACGGCGAAGGCTTCGCGCTGTTCGGCATACCGAAAGGGCCGGTCAGCCTGGCGGATCATGCCGCCGGCATTCACGCGGCGAGACTGGTCCCCGATGGCGGCACGCTCCAGATCGGCATCGGCTCCATCGGCGACGCGGTGGCCAATGCGCTGATCCTGCGCCACCGCGACAACGCCCGTTTTCGGGAGATCGTTGCCCGGCTCGGTCCCGCCGACGACCGTGAGGATCTGTACCATGACGGCCCTTTCGAACAGGGCATCTATGCCGCCAGCGAGATGCTGGTCGAGGGCCTGCTCCGGCTGATCCGCGCCGGCGTGATTCGCCGGGAAGTCGACGGCTGCCTGGTGCATTCGGCCTTCTTCGTCGGTTCGCGCGCCTATCAGGCAGAACTGCGGGACCTCTCCCGCTCCGAACGCGACCTGATCGGCATGACCGATGTGGGCTTCGTCAATGGCGCCGCGACCGACCTGGAGCGCAAGCGCCGGGAGCGGCCCGGGGCGCGCTTCATCAACAAGGCGATGATGGCGACCCTGACCGGCGCGGCCGTCTCCGACGGTCTGGAGAACGGTCAGGTGGTCAGCGGCGTCGGCGGGCAGTTCGACTTCGTGCAACAGGCCTTCGCTCTGCCGGACGCCCGTTCCGTGCTCATGCTCGACGCCATGCGGCAGACGCCAAAGGGGCCGGAGAGCAATATTCTCTGGTCCTATGGCCATCAGACCGTGCCCCGGCAGATGCGCGACATCGTCGTCACCGAGTACGGTGTGGCCGACATGCGGGGGCGGACCGACGCCCGGGTGATCGGTGAGATGCTGTCGGTCGCGGACGCTCGCTTCCAGGACGATCTGGTCAGGCAGGCGAAGGCCGCGGGGAAGCTGCCGTCCGATTTCCGCCTGCCCGTCGCCTGGCGGCGGAACACGCCCGCTACGCTGGCGGAAGCGCTCGGCCCGGCGGCGGAGGCGGGGCTGTTGCCGACCTATCCGTTCGGCACCGAATACACCGAAGCCGAACAGGCGCTGCTGCCGGCGCTGGCGGAACTGAAGCGGTCGTCGGGCTCACCCGCTCGGCTGGCGGGACTGGTCTGGCGGGGGCTGCGCCGCGGCCGGCCCGACCGGGCCGCCGAAGCCGCGCTGGCCCGCATGAGCCTGTCGAAGCCCGCCGGCCTGAAGGAGCGGCTCTGGCGACATGCCATTCATGGCGCGCTTGACCGGCCGGAGCCCTCTTCGCCAGGACCGGGATAGGAGCGCACCATGGCCGAGAATCTCGCCCGCAAGCTGATTGCAGAGCATCTGCTGGAAGGCCGCATGAAACCCGGCGAGCCGATCCACCTCGCCATCGACCAGACCCTGACCCAGGACGCCACCGGTACGCTCGTCATGCTGGCGCTGGAGGCGATGGGGCTGGAGCGGGTGAAGACCGAAGTGTCCGTCCAGTATGTCGACCACAACCTGCTCCAGACCGACAACCGCAACCCGGACGATCACCTGTTCCTCGAAAGCGCCTGCCGGCGCTTCGGCGTCTGGTTCAGCCCGCCCGGCAACGGGGTCAGCCACCCGCTGCACACCCGGTACTTCTGCAAGCCGGGACGGACCCTGCTGGGGGCCGACAGCCATACGCCGGCCGCGGGCGCGATGGGCATGCTGGCGATGGGTGCGGGCGGCATCGATGTCGCCATGGCGATGGCCGGCGAACCCTTCGTCCTCGACATGCCGGAGATCTGGGGCGTCAGGCTCACCGGCGAACTGCCCGACTGGGTCAGCGCCAAGGACGTGATCCTCGAGATGCTCCGCCGCCACGGCGTCGCCGGAGGGCGCGGGCGGGTCATCGAATACCATGGCCCGGGGCTGGAAGCGCTCGGTGTCATGGACCGCCACGTCATCGCCAACATGGGCACCGAACTGGGCGCCACTTCCAGCGTCTTTCCCGCCGACGCCGCGGTCAGGGACTATCTCTCCCTTCACGGCCGGGACGGGGACCATGCGCCGTGGACCGCCGACGACGGCGCCGGCTACGACCATCACGAGGAAATCGACCTTTCGGAACTGGAGCCGCTGATCGCGAAGCCGTCGAGCCCCGGCAATGTGGTCCCCGTGCGGGATGTGGCGGGCGCGGACGTCTATCAGGCCTATATCGGATCCTCGGCCAATCCGGGATTCCGCGACTTCGCCGTCGTCGCCCAAATGATGCGCGGCCGCAACCGCCCGGCCAATGTGTCGCTGGACATCAATCCGACCAGCCGCGACGACCTGCGCGACCTGGCGGGCGAAGGCCATCTCTCGGCCCTGCTGGCGGCCGGCGCGCGGCTGCATCAGGCAGGCTGCAATGGCTGCATCGGCATGGGGCAGGCGCCGGCGACGGGGCGCAACAGCCTGCGCACCGTGCCGCGCAACTTCCCCGACCGCTCGGGCACGCCGGAGGATAGCGTCTTTCTCTGCAGTCCGGAGACGGCCGCCGCCGCGGCGCTGACCGGGCGCATTACCGATCCGCGCGAACTGGAGATGGGGCACCCGAAGATCGCTCCGCCCCGCCGGCCCGCTTTCGACTGGGAGAATTTCGCCGTGCCGCCGCGGTCCGAAGCGGCGGAGGAGACCGAACTGGTGAAGGGCCCCAATATCGCCAGCATTCCGGATTTCGAGGCCCTGCCGGATGAACTGGATCTGCAGGTGCTGCTCAAGCTGGGCGACGACATCTCCACCGACGAGATCATGCCCGCGGGCACCGACATCCTGCCCTATCGCAGCAATATCCCGAAGATCGCCGAGTTCGCCTTCCGGGTGATCGACAAGAGCTATGCAGACAGGGCCGCCGCGGCGCGGGAGGAGGGCGACGGTCACGTCATCGTCGCCGGAGGCAATTATGGCCAGGGCTCCAGCCGGGAACACGCGGCCATCGCGCCGCGCGCACTCGGGCTTCGTGCGGTCGCCGCCCGCAGCTTTGCACGCATCCACCGCCAGAATCTGATCAACTACGGCGTCGCGCCGCTGCTTCTGGACGATGCGGATGATGCCGAGGAACTGGAACAGGATGGCCGGATGACGCTGACCGGTCTGCGCGGCGCGGTGGATGACGCGGATTCGGTCACGGCGCGGACGGGACGGGGCGCGGAGATCGTGCTCCGGCTCGACCTCGGTGCGCGCGAGCGTGAGGTGCTGCTGGCCGGCGGCCTGGTCAACTGGTGGCGCGCCGGCTGAACGGGAACCCCGAGGGCTCAGTCACGCACGAGGAAGACCGAAGCCCGGGAATGGTTGGCGATCCGGCCGCCGTTCGACGACCAGAGATAGTCGCTGATATTGGGGACGTGGGTCGCCATGACCACCAGGTCGCAGCCGGTCTGCTCCAGCGCCTCCATCAGGGTATCGTCCAGGTCGATGGCGGGATCGTGGCTGGTCATCGGCTTCGATTCCGTCTTCACGCCGCGTGCACCCGCCTGTTCGTCGGCGAAGGCGGCCAATTTGCGGCCGAACTCCTCGGGATTGTGGGCGACGGCGCCCGGCGTCGCCGCCGTCACGCCGACATAGCAGATCGTCGCGCTATAGTGGTTGGCCAGATCGGCGGCAGTATTCAGCGCCTTCTCCAGCTTGTCGGCGTGATTGAGATCCACCGGAACCATGATCTTCTTGAACATCTTGCCCCTCCCTTCATGAGACGGTTACGAGTTCAAGCCCGCAGCCGCCGGGATCTTGTTTTCTCAAGTGGAAGCGGATCACGGGGATGCCGGGAATGTCAAAGAGAAATACGAGGTCTTGTCAGGCGGAGGCCGTGCATGTCCGGTTACGTCCCGCGCCCTTGGCTTCGTAGAGGGCGCGGTCGGCCCGCTTCATCGCCGCTGCCAAGGACGATTCGCCTGGCGCGTGCTGACTGACGCCCAGGCTGACGGTCAGGCGCATCGGGCGGCCGCCGAACTCGATTGCCGCCTCCTCGGTGCGCCGGCGGATCCGCTCGGCCACCGCCACGGCGCTCTCAATATCGGTTTCCGGCAGCAGCACGCCGAACTCCTCGCCGCCGAGGCGCGCCGCCACGTCTGTCGGCAGACGCAGGCTGGCGCTCACGATCTGGGCGAAACGCTGCAGCGCGACGTCGCCGCCGTCATGACCGAAGCTGTCGTTGACGCGCTTGAAGTGGTCCAGGTCGCAGATGATGAACGACAGGGGATGACCGTAGCGCGCGGCGCGTTTGACTTCGGCGGCAGCGATGGCCTCGAAATGCCGGCGGTTGGCCAGGCCGGTCAGCGTGTCGGTGCTGGCGTGGCGGCGCAGTTCGGTCTCCATCCGCTTGCGCTCGCCGATGTCGCGGGCGAAGCCGGCCAGACCGGCATAATTGCCATCCGTGTCGTCGATGCGCACGGCGCGGACTTCGACCTCGATCCGGTGGCCGTCCTTGTGGAGCGCCTGAGTCTCCATGATGCAGGGCTCGCCGGTCTCGATGGCGCGGGCCACGAACTCGGCCATGTGCTTCGCGCGGTCGAGCGGCCGCACCCGCGCCATGGGCCCGTCGAGCAGTTCTTCCGGTTTGTAGCCATAGACGTCCTCGACGGCGTCATTGACATAGCCGAGGGTCCCGTCGGGACGCATGTGGAAGACGGGGTCCGGCAGGTTCTCCAGCAGCCGCACCAGCACCGCGTTGCGGTCGGCGGCGATGCGGGCGCTTTCCTGCAACCGGATCTGGTCGGAAATGTCGTAGGACACACTGACAAACCCGCTGAGTTTGCCGGCGGAATCGCGGATAGGAGAGACACGCAACTCCACGGGGACCGTCGTGCCGTCGCCGCGGACCCGGGTTGTCTCGATGGCCTGCGGCTCCATGCTGTCCCGCAATGTCTGCTGGAACTTCTCGAACCGCTCGGCCTCGGCCTCGGGGATGAAATCCCTGTTCGACTTGCCGATCAGTTTCTTCAGCGGTGTCCTGTAGAGTTCGACGGCTTCCCGGTTGGCGTACTGAATGACGGAGTCCCGATCGACGAGGATCACCGCTTCGCCGACCTGGTCGAGCATCTCCCCCAGGTCGAGCGCGCGCGCCGCGTTCCGCCTTTCGGCGGTAACGTCGACCGCCGTGCCGACGCGGAAACGGACAGCGCCATTCTCGTCGAACAGGGTGCGGGTGGACCAGGAGAGGCAGAGTTCCGAGCCGTCGCGGGTCAGCCAGCGGCTCTCGAAACGGCGTTCGTCCGTACGTCCCACCGCTTCGAGGAACGCCTCGCGGCCGGGCTTCTGCTCCTCGGGAACCCGGAACGACCAGAGAAAACGGCCGCGTGCTTCCGAGCCTCTGAAACCGGTGATGCGCGTGAAGGCGTCGTTGACCCAGATGACGCGGCCATCCGCGTCGGCGGCGACGACGATGGCGTCGGTCGTCTCGACGATGGCCTGCAGGAAGTCGAGCCTGTCGGTCTCGTCTCCCCGGGGCCCCTGGGACGTGGTCCGTTCATCTGCGGTTGCCATCGACAATGCTCCGGTTCGCATGGCGAGACTATCAGAGTTCCGATGGCATGCCATGAATCCCCGTGCCGTACAGCGGTCGGAATGCGACATGGATCCCCACGGGCCGGGGTCCGGAGAGTTGCTTCGCCGGCAGCCGGGTGGCTAGTCTGGCCCCGATTCCAGCGGGGGTATCGTGTCGTTCGGATTTCTTCATATCGGCAAGACCGGTGGCAACGCGGTGCTGGAGCACATCGGGCCTCTGGCGGCGGCACACAACGTGGATTTCCGCCGTTTCGGCCATGATGTCAGGTTGCGCGACGCGCTGGCGGCCGACCCGGAACTGAAGATGAGCTTCGTTGTCCGCGATCCCGCGGAGCGTTTCGTCTCGGCTTTCTGGAGTCGTCTCAGGAACGGTCGGCCGAAGCGGAATTCCCTGTGGTCGCCGGAGGAGGCCGTGGCCTTCCGGTGGTTCGCGACGCCCGACGAGCTGGCGTGTGCGCTCGAAGCAGAGGATGAGCGGCTGAAATCGGCCGCGCTCTTCGCCATGAATGCGATCAGCCACCTGCGGCGGAATTTCGCCTGGGCGCTGGGTTCACCGGAATATCTGGAGCAGGTGCGCCATCGGCTTTTCTTCGTGGCCGGTCTGGACGAACTCGACCAGAGGCTGCCGGAGATGGCGGGCCGCATGGCGCTTCCCCGGAGCGGATTGCCGAACGAGCCGGAGCATGTCCACGTCCGTCCCGAGGGGCCATCGTCCGCCGACGAGCTGTCCGAACGGGGGCGGGCCAATCTGGGACGTTTCTGGGCCCAGGATTTCGAGATCTACGACTACGTCGTCATCCAGTTCGGCCGGTTCGGTGGCCAGGAGCTCCGACAGCGGCACGATCAGATGCGGGACGAGGCGATGGCCCTCTACCGCCAGGGGGATTACAAGGCGGCGGTCGAGGCGCTCGGACCGGTCCTCAAGAGGGATCCGGGCAACCGCACGTTGAAGCTGGCCATGGCCCGGAGTCTGGTGAACGCCGGTCTTGCGGATCGGGCCGAAGAACTCTGGCGTGACATTGCGAGGATCGAGCCGGACTCGGCGGAGCCCCTGGTCCAGCTCGGCCAGCTCCGCTATGCCCGCCGCGACTATGCCGCCGCACTGGAGTGGTTCCGCGCAGCCCTTGTCGCCGATCCCGCGAACGAGAACGCGCGACTGAGGGCGATCCGGTCCGCGAGTCTGATCGAGGATCAGGCCACAGCCGTCGAGCTTGTCAACCAGGGCGGCCGCGGCCCCGAAGAGATGGCTGAAACCGCGCATTGGGAGACGATGGTCCACGTCTATCTCGGCATGGACGATCCGATCTCGGCCGAACGCCTGCTGCGCGCACGCATGACCAGGTTCCCGAAGGAATCACCGCGCGCGCGTGGTCATCTCGCCTCGGTCCTTTCTCATCAGCACCGGGTCGCCGAGATCGAGGAACTTGGACTGAAGGTCTCGGCGGTCACGGATTTCATGACCATGCTCGGTCTGGTGCGGGCGGCAACGAGGGAGCGCAATGTCCGAAAGGCGCGGAACCGTCTGAAGCGCCTGCGGGAGATTGCGCCGGCGCACTCCGCCGTCGCCGACGAGGCCGATCGCGTCGAACGTCTCGCCGGGGACCTGGCGGCGTCCTCCGGCACGCCCGAACCGGAGGCCAGGGTCGTCAGCCTCCTGGGGATTTCCTTCTGCGGCAGCACCTTCCTCGGATCGGTCCTCGGTTCGCTGCCGGGTATCGAACATGTCGGCGAGTCGCACCGGCTGACCAAGTCCATTGCGATGGGCGAGGGCGGCCAGCAGGAGGTGCCCTTCGACTTCGCCAACGATCCACGGAGCATGTTAACGCCATGCGTCCATTGCGGCCCCGAGTGCCGGGTCTTCGATTTCGATTTCCGTGCGGCGCTGGCGGAGGATCCGACCAACTGGTTCCAGCGCCTGGCCGCCAGGCTGGACACTGAAATCCTGGTCAGCGGCGACAAGCACATGGCGCCGACGCTCGATCCGCTGGAGCGCTATGACGGCGTGATCCTGTTCAAGAGTCCGGTCAACGCCTATCGCTCCATGCGGAAGCGCGAGGAGTCGAATCCCGACAACCCGGCATACGCCTATTCCGGCATCCGGTTCGGACGCTCCTATGCAACCAACTACTTTCGCTTTCTGAACCTCGGCAAACCGCAGGGCCGGTTGCTCTGTCTCAGGTGGGAGAATTTCACCGCCCGTCCGGAAGAGCATCTGGAGCGGCTGTGTCAGCTGCTGGACCTGCCGTTCGACGCCGGCGCCCTGAAAGACCGCAAGGCCGAGCAGCATTTCTTCGGCGGCAACGGCGAGGTACGCAAGCAATTCGCGGCCCGGCCGGAGAAGACGAATCTGGTTCCGGAAAAGACCCAGGAGATCGAGATCGCCGAGAGCGGGAAGGTCGCCGGGCACCCCGCTGCGTCGGCGGCGTTCGAGGCTCTCATGGCCCGCTACGAGGCCGATTTCGGTGACATTGGCGCGTCGGAGACCCCGAAGGCCGCAGCGAAAGTCGCGCGCGGAAAGGGGCGTGTAGGCGGACGGCGCAAGGCGCGCTAGCTTCGGACCCCGGGACAACGGGCAGGGGGAAGACAATGGCGTGGCGGCGGGTGGTTCTTGAAATCGGCATGGGGACGGACATCCGCGGCGGTGACGCCACGAAGGCCGCCGTGCGGGCGCTGAAGGACGCGCTGTGGCGGAACTCGCTGACGGTGGCGCCCGCGCTGGGCCAGAGTTCGGACGCCATGCGCGTCGAGGTGCGCATCGGCGCGCCGCGGCCCGAAACGGTCGACCGCGATGCGGTACTTGCGGTGCTGCCGCATGGTACGGGCACGGTCGAGGTCGTGGCCGGCGGCCTGGAGATCTCGAACGGCGCGGGCGACGACGTCACCGTGATGGCGCATGCCGCCGCCGCCGTCTATCTGGACATCGACAATGGAGCGCGGCCATGAGCGGGCCGCGGGCGATCCTGGAGATGGGCGCAGGCACCGACCTGCATGGCGGCGACTACACCAAGGCGGCGGTCCGCGCGGTGCAGGACGCGCTGCAGCACAGTTCGCTGACCTTCGTGCGCGTGCTGGGTCTCGACCCGGCAAGCCTCGCGGTCGACGTCACCATCGGCGTGGCGCGTCCCGACAAGGTCGATACGGAAGCGGTGAAGCGGGCGCTGCCCGTGGGCCGGGTCAGCGTGCGCGCCGTGACCGGCGGCCTGGACGTCCCCGACGAGGACGGAAAGGACCGGGCGGTCATCGCCAGCGCCGCGATAGAGGTGCGGCTTCCGGCGCCGGCGTAGCGACCGCCCGGCTGGGAGTTCTAGTGGGACATCAGGACCGGCAGGGTCATCTGCCGGAGGATGCTGCGGCTGACGCCGCCGAACAGGGATTCGCGGATGCGCGAGTGCCCGAACGCGCCCATGACCAGCAGATCGGCGCCGATATCGGAGGCCCGCGAGAGGATCAGGTTGGCCGGGTCGATGCCGGACGCCTTCTCCGTGATCAGGTCCACCTTCAGGCCGTGCCGGGCGAGATGCAGGGAGATGTCCGCGCCGGGCAGTTCGCTGTAGTTCACGGCATTGGCATCGGGGTTGACGATCATGACGTGAACGGTCTTGGCGTTCTTCATGAAGGGCAGGGCGTCGTTCAGCGCGCGTGCGGCTTCCCGGCTGCCGTCCCAGCCGACGATGACATTGGTGCCCATGGACTTGCGGTTGCCGACATAGGGCAGGACCAGCACGGGCCGCCCGGCGCCCAGCACCGCTTCCTCGACGACCTCGGCGCCGCCGGCGCGGGGCTCGTCGGGCTTCGACTGGCCCATCACCAGCAGGTCTGCGTGGCGGGCGTGCCGCGCCACCGTTTCGGCCACTTCGGCGCTGTAGACTCGCGTATGGCGGAAATCGACGCTGAGCGAGGATCCGGCGATGGCCTTCTCATAGGTCGCGCGGATGTCCTCGGCGGCCCGCGCCTCGTGGCTCTCGATCGTGTCCAGCACGTCGCCGGGCAGCCCCGCATAGGTGTAGGCCGGCCAAGCGGGCATCGACGCCGCCGTATAGAGCGCCGCGAGATGGGCGTCGTTGGTTTCGGCGATGCCGATGGCTGCCGCGATGTCGGCCTCCATGTCCGTCGCCGGATCGAGATGCAGCAATATATCCTTGATCGCCATGACAGTCCTCCTTTGCCGTCGGTCGCACGCGAACATGCCTGCCCCGCGCGCTGAATGTCTTGATCCGGATCAAATAGTATTCCAGATTGCGGGCATAGTCAGAACGTCGCGTGGCGGGTTCTGGCCAACAGCGTCACCATCTTCCGCGTTCGAGCACAAGTTGGCCACGCGATCCTTTTTCGGAAATCGGGTGATGCAGTCCGCACCTTTCGACAGCTCTAATCTCAGATGTCAGATTTGCGCGATCCGTCATCGGGCGGTTTGCGGCGCACTTTCGGACGAGGAAATTTCGTCGATCAACGCGATTGCCAAGCGCAGGCTATACAAGCCCGGCGACATGATCCTGAACGCCGATGACCATGTCGACTTCTTCGCCAACATTGTTTCCGGCGCCGTCAAGCTGACCAAGATGCTGGGCGATGGCCGTCAGCAGATCGTCGGCCTGCAGTTCGCGCCCGACTTTCTGGGCCGCGCCTACAAGGAGCGGAGCCCCTATTTCGCCGAGGCGGCGACCGACGTCGAGCTCTGCCTCTTCCCGCGGAAGGCTTTCGAAGGTCTGCTCAAGGAAAAGCCGGGTCTGGAAATGCGGCTGTTCCAGGACACCCTGAACGAGCTCGATGCCGCGCGCGACTGGATGCTGCTGCTGGGCCGCAAGACCGCCTCGGAAAAGGTTGCGAGCTTCGTCGAGATGATCGCACGGCGCACGCCCATGATCGGCTGCAGCCATACAGACGAGGATCCCGACAACGTCCACGTCTTCCTGCCGCTCAGCCGCAGCGAGATCGCCGATTATCTGGGACTGACGATCGAGACGGTGAGCCGCCAGATCGGCAAGCTGAAGTCTGCCGGCATCCTTCGGCTTCATGCCAGCCGGGAGTTCTCCGTCCGGGACATGGCCACCCTCAGGGAAGCCGCCAACATCGACGAGGAATAGGCGGGCTCAGCCCTCCGGCAGAACGTGGGCGAGTACATATTCCTCCCAGGCGAGATGCCGTCTGATCAGGACGAAGACCTGACGCAACATGAAGCCGAGGGTGTTCGGATCGTCTGCCTTGGTCAGACCCTTCATCTCCTCGAGCATGTCCGCCAGTTCCATCGTGTTCGCTTCGTTCTCCGCATGCTCCTGACGGATCAGCTCCAAGGCATCCCGGACCGCTTCCGGCGGCTCGGGAGACCTCTGAAGCAATTCGGCCATTGCCGCTTCCTCTGCCGCGCAATGGGCAGGAATGCCGACTTTCAGCAGTGCGACAAGTTCGCTCATCTGCTGCGGGTCCGGAAGACCGGGGAGCGCATCGGCGACGTGTTCGAGACGGTCGCAGAGTTCGCTGATGAGGCGGTGTTCTTCCGAAATCGTCGTCTCGGTTTCCGCTTCACTGCGCAATTGCTCGGTAATCGCCCGCTTCAGCGGGGAATAGGGGAGGGGCATACGCATGTTCGAACCGGCAATTCCTGAGTTGACGCTGTTGATCGCGGCCAAGACTCTCACAGAGCGCCGCCCGCGATCTTGATCCAAATCAAGGTTGCCCGTTGTGCACTGCAGTAGCTGTCCGCTAGATGCCCGCGCCGCCGGGATTTGAAGCGGCCGGGATTCGAGAATGGAAGGGGACATCGATGGGAAACGTCGTCCAGTTGGGGTTGCTCAGCCTGACCGGCCTGGCCGGGCTGATCGGCGCCGCGAGGGGGCATGACGCGCAATTCCAGGCTCATGCCTGGGTCGCCGTCATCGCCAGCCTGATCGCCATCTACTTCGTGCTGCGGAACTTCGACCGCCCGGCGCGCGAAGATGCCAGCGGCTATGCCGACGGCGTCATCCGCTACGGCGTGATCGCGACCGTGTTCTGGGGCGTGGTCGGTTTTCTGGTCGGCCTGGTCATCGCGCTGCAGCTCGCCTTCCCCGAACTCAACCTCGACTGGTCCTTCACCAATTTCGGCCGGCTGCGTCCGCTGCACACCTCGGCGGTGATCTTCGCCTTCGGCGGCAACGCGCTGATCTGCACCAGCTTCTATGTGGTGCAGCGCACCTGCCGCGCGCGGCTCGCCTTCGGCGGTCTCGCCTGGTTCGTCTTCTGGGGCTACCAGCTTTTCATCGTGCTGGCGGCGACCGGCTATCTGATGGGCGTGACCCAGTCGCGCGAGTACGCCGAGCCCGAGTGGTATGTCGACCTGTGGCTGACGATTGTCTGGTTGGCCTATCTCGCGGTCTTCCTGGGGACGATCATCAAGCGCAAGGAGCCCCATATCTACGTGGCGAACTGGTTCTACCTGGCGTTCATCGTCACGGTGGCCATGCTCCACGTGGTCAACAACATGGCGATTCCGGTGTCGCCCCTGGGCTCCAAGAGCTACTCGGTCTTCGCCGGCGTGCAGGACGCCCTGACCCAGTGGTGGTACGGCCACAACGCCGTCGGATTCTTCCTGACCGCGGGCTTCCTGGGCATGATGTACTACTTCGTGCCCAAGCAGGCGGAGCGGCCGATCTACAGCTACCGGCTGTCGATCGTGCACTTCTGGTCGCTGATCTTCCTCTACATCTGGGCCGGCCCGCATCACCTGCACTACACCGCGCTGCCCGACTGGGCGCAGACGCTCGGCATGGTGTTCTCGATCATGCTGTGGATGCCGTCCTGGGGCGGCATGATCAACGGCCTGATGACGCTCTCGGGCGCCTGGGACAAGCTGCGCACCGACCCGATCATCCGCATGATGGTCATCGCGCTGGCGTTCTACGGCATGTCGACCTTCGAGGGTCCGATGATGTCGATCAAGTCGGTCAACGGCCTCAGCCACTACACCGACTGGACCATCGGCCACGTGCATTCGGGTGCGCTCGGCTGGGTCGGCATGATCAGCTTCGGCGCCATCTACTTCCTGGTGCCGCGGCTGTGGAACCGCATGGGCCTGTACTCGCTGAAGCTGGTGAGCTGGCACGTCTGGCTCGCGACCATCGGCATCGTCATCTACGCGGCGGCGATGTGGGTCAGCGGCATCATGCAGGGCCTGATGTGGCGCGAGTACAACGAGAACGGTTTCCTGGTCTACAGCTTCGCCGAGACCGTGGACGCGATGCATCCCTTCTATGTCATCCGCGCCATCGGCGGCCTCTGCTACATCGCTGGCGCCGTTCTCATGGTCTACAACGTCTGGCGGACGATCATGCATTCGCCGGAGCGGGAACCCGCCGGGCCGGACCCTGTGGTCCAGAGCCAGACCGCCTGAACCGGAGAGCGCAGACATGTTCAAGCATGAAAAGATCGAGAAGAACGCCACGCTGATGCTCGTCCTGAGCTTCCTCGTGGTGTCCATCGGCGGCATCGTGGAAATCGCTCCGCTGTTCTACATGGAGAACACCATCGAGGAGGTGGAGGGGGTGCGTCCCTACTCCCCGCTCGAGCTGGCGGGGCGGAACATCTACGTCCGCGAGGGCTGCTACAACTGCCACAGCCAGATGGTGCGGCCCATGCGCGACGAGGTGGAGCGCTACGGCCATTACAGCCTGGCCGCGGAGAGCATGTACGACCACCCCTTCCAGTGGGGCTCGAAGCGGACGGGACCGGATCTGGCGCGGGTCGGACAGCGCTACTCCAACGAGTGGCATGTCCAGCACCTGATCGACCCGCGGTCGGTGGTGCCAGAGTCGATCATGCCGCGCTACTCGTTCCTGCTCGACAACCGGCTCAGGACCGACGACATCGCCCGGCATCTGGAGGTCAATGCCGCCATCGGCGTGCCCTACAGCGAGGAGATGATCGCCGAGGCCGAGGCCGACATGCGGGCCCAGGCCGATCCGGAGGGCGATTGGGAAGGGCTGCTGGCCCGCTACCCGAAAGCCCAGGTCGGCGATTTCGACGGCGATCCGCGCCGGCTGACGGAAATGGACGCCCTGGTGGCCTATCTGCAGATGCTCGGCACGCTGGTGGACTTCTCCGCCTACCGTTCCGAAGAAAACTACAGGTGAGCGCGATGGATCACGAAACCCTCCGGCATTTCGCCGACACCTGGGGACTGGTCTTCCTGGTCCTCGTCTTCTCCGCGGCCGTTCTCCGGCTCTTCCGCCCGGGCGCCCGCGAGTACTACCGCAACGCGGCTCACCAGCCGCTCCAGGACGATCAGGAGCCGAAGTCATGAGGACAGATCCGGACGCGGCCAAGGGCAAGGAAGCGGCGACCGAGACGGACGCCGTCACCGGCACGGCAACCACCGGCCACGAGTGGGACGGGATCAAGGAACTCGACAACCCGATGCCGCGGTGGTGGCTGTGGACCTTCTACGCCACGGTCATCTGGGCGATCGGCTACACCATCGCCTATCCGGCATGGCCGCTTATCGACAGCGCCACGCAGGGCGTGCTGGGCTATTCCAGCCGCGCCGCGGTCGAACGGGACATCGAGGACGCCATCACCGCGCAGCAGGAGAAGTTCGACGCGCTCGAACGCCTGTCGCTCGAGGAGATTCGTCAGGATCCGGCGCTGTTTCGCTTCGCCACCGACGGCGGCCGCGCGGCCTTTGCCGTCAATTGCTCGCAGTGCCACGGTTCGGGCGCCCAGGGTTCGCCGGGCTATCCGAACCTGAACGACGACGAGTGGCTCTGGGGCGGCAGTGTGCAGGACATCTACCAGACCCTGCAGCACGGCATCCGCTACGAGCGTGACGACGAGACCCGGTTCTCCCAGATGCCGGCCTTCGGCGACGGCCTGCTCAGCCGCGAGCAGATCAACGCGGTCGCCCACCACGTCCGCTCGCTGGCCGAACTGGAGCACGACGCGGATCTGGCCGCGGCGGGCGCCACGGTCTATGCCGACAACTGCGCCGTCTGCCACGGCGAGAACGGCGGAGGCGACCAGAGTCAGGGCGCGCCGGCGCTGGATGACGCCATCTGGCTCTATGGCAGTTCGGTGCAGGAAATCCGCACGCAGGTCGTCAACCCGCGTCACGGGGTGATGCCCGCCTGGGACTTCCGTCTCAGCGACGCCACCCTGAAGCAGCTCACCCTGTTCGTGCACTCGCTGGGCGGTGGCGAACTGGGCATCGACATCCGGCAGGAGTAGTACGGAATGGCCAACGCGCATCGGGTCGACCGGATCGAGGTCGAGGCGGTCAACGCCCGGAAGCGGCGCTCGCTCTACAAGGCGCGCGAAAGCATCCACCCGATGCGCGTCGCCGGCCATTTCCGCCGCCTGAAATGGTGGCTGATGGGGATCCTTCTCGGGATCTACTACATCACGCCCTGGATCCGGTGGGACCGCGGTCCGGGCATGCCCGACCAAGCGGTGCTGATCGACCTGGAGCATCGCCGGTTCTTCTTCTTCTTCATCGAGATCTGGCCGCAGGAATTCTATTTCGTTGCCGGCCTGCTGATCATGGCCGGTATCGGCCTGTTCCTCGTCACCTCGGTGCTGGGCCGCGCCTGGTGCGGCTATGCCTGCCCGCAGACGGTCTGGGTCGATCTCTACATCCACGTGGAGCGCTGGATCGACGGCGACCGCAATGCCCGCTTCCGCATGGAGAAGGCCCCCTGGACCTTCACCAAGACCCGCAAGAGGCTGGCGAAATGGCTGATCTGGCTGCTGATCGCCGTGGCGACCGGCGGCGCCTGGGTGTTCTATTTCGCCGACGCGCCGACCCTGTTCGTGGACCTGTTCACGGGGGAGGCCGCGCCGGTGGCCTATGCCACGGTGGCCGTGCTGACGGCGACGACCTTCGTCTTCGGCGGTTTCATGCGCGAACAGGTCTGCACCTACATGTGTCCGTGGCCGCGCATCCAGGGCGCGATGCTGGACGAGAACTCGCTCAGCGTCACCTACAACGCCTGGCGGGGCGAGCCGCGCGGCCGGCACCGCAAGGGCCCCGAAGCCCACAAGCTGGGCGACTGCATCGACTGCAACCAGTGCGTGGCCGTCTGTCCGATGGGCATCGACATCCGCGACGGGGGACAGCTCGAGTGCATCAACTGCGCGCTCTGCATCGACGCCTGCAACAACGTGATGGAGAAGACCGGCGGCACGCCGAACCTGATCTCCTACAACAACCTGAGAACCTACGACGCCCAGGAGGCGGGCCGCGAAGCGCCGCCGCTGAAGCGCACCGTGCTCAGGCCTCGCACCTTCATCTATGCCGGTATCTGGGCCCTGGTCGGCCTCGCCATGCTGTTCGCGCTGGCGGTGCGGGACCGGCTGGAGCTGAACGTGCTGCACGACCGCAACCCGCAGTATGTCATTCTCTCCGACGGAGCGGTCCGCAACGGCTACACGATCAAGATCCTCAACATGCAACTGGAGGAACGGCGTGTCCTTTTGCGTGTCGCCGACCTGCCGGGCGGCCTGATGACCGTGGTCGGTCAGGACCTGTGGCCGAGCCGCACCCGCGAGTTCATCCTGGAACCGGACAAGGTGCGCGAGCTGAAGGTTTTCGTCACCGTCCCCGGCCCGGAGATCGAGCTGGGCGCGACGCCCTTCCGCTTCAGCGTCACCGACCTGGGCGGCATCGAGGAGGCTCATTACGGCGCCACGTTCTATGCGCCCGGAGACTGAAGCCATGGAAGCGATCGAAAGCAACGCCCGCCCGTTCACCGGCCGCAAGATGCTGTTGTCGATGCTGGCCTTCTTCGGCGTCATCATCGTCGTCAACCTGGGGCTGCTCAGCTTCGCGCTGGACAGCGACAACGGCCTGGTGGTCAAGAACAGCTACGTCGCCAGCCAGGACTACAACCGGATGATGGCGAAGGCGCGCGCTCAGGAGGAACTGGGCTGGCGCGCCGCCGTGACCCACCGGGCCGGCGTGGTCGAACTGCGTTTCACCGATGGCGCCGGCGCGCCGCTGACCGGTCTGGAGATCGCCGGACGCCTGGGTCGGCCGGTCACCGACCGCGAAGACCGTCCGGTCGCCTTTCGGGAGGCCGGCAGCGGCCTCTACCGGACCGATGCCGCGCTGGGCGCCGGCGAATGGGAACTGGACGCCGTGGCGCGCGATGGCGCGGGCGCGGAGTTCCGCCGCATTGTCCGCTTCTTCGTCAAGGACCCGGGCCAATGAGCTGTTGCGGCCATGTCGCCGATTCGGTTAGGCCAGTGTCCCGCCGGGCGGGCCGGGGCGGGGAGAGCGTACGTCTGGACCTGATCGTCCCCGGCATCCACTGCGCCGGTTGCATTGCGAAGATCGAGGGCGCGGTCGGCGCCGTCCCCGGCGTCGGCAACGCGCGGGTGAACCTGTCGACACGGCGGCTGAGCGTCGTCATGGACGGCGCCGGCGACCCGGACGAGATCGTCCGCACCGTCGAGGCATTGGGCTATGACTGCCGCCGCTACGACCCCCATGCCGCCGGCGCGCAGCAGGAAGACCGGCGCGGGCGGGAACTGCTTCGCGCCCTGGCCGTGGCCGGCTTCGCCGCCGGCAACGTGATGCTGCTTTCGGTTTCGGTCTGGTCCGGCGCCGAGGGCGCGACGCGCGACATGTTCCACTGGGTCTCGGCGCTGATCGCGCTGCCGGCGATCCTCTATGCCGGACGGCCGTTCTTCGACTCCGCCTGGCAGGCCCTGAAGGCGCGCACGCTCAACATGGACGTGCCGATCTCGCTGGCCGTGGTGCTGGCCGCGGCGCTCAGCCTGCATGCGACGTTCCTCAGCGGCGAGGAGGCCTTCTTCGACGCCGCCGTGATGCTGCTCTTCTTCCTGCTGCTCGGCCGCTATCTGGACCATCGCGTCCGCGCCCGGGCCCGCGCGACCGTCAGCCAGCTCCTCTCGCTCTGGTCGACGGAGGCCACGCGCCTGACTCAGGCGGGGCAGGAGCGGGTGGCCGTCGACGACCTCGCACCCGGCGACCGGCTGCTGGTGGCGGCCGGCGAGCGCATTCCCGTCGATGGCGTCGTGGTCGAGGGCGCGGCCGATCTGGACTGCGCCATCGTCACCGGCGAATCCCAGCCCGTCGCGGCGGGGCCGGGGGCGACGGTCCGTGCCGGCACCATGCCGCTGACCCGCCCGTTGACCATCCGCGCCACCGCTGTCGGCGACGACACCTTCCTGGCCCAGGTGGTGCGGCTGATGGAGGAGGCGGAGAACGGCCGCGCGCGCTATGTCCGCCTGGCCGACCGCGCCGCGCAGGTCTACGCCCCGGCGGTGCATCTGATCGCGCTGCTGACCTTCATCGGCTGGATGGTCGTCACCGGCGGCGACTGGAGCCACGCCCTCTGGATCGCCGTATCGGTTCTGATCATTACCTGCCCCTGCGCTCTGGGCCTTGCCGTCCCTGCCGTCCAGGTGGTCGCCAGCGGCGTATTGTTCGCGAAGGGCATTCTGGTGAAGGACGGCACCGCGCTGGAACGGATGGCGCAATCCGATCGGGCGGTGTTCGACAAGACCGGCACGCTGACCACGGGCCGGCCCCGCATCGTCCGCGCCACGCTGGACGAGGCGCATCTGGCGCTTGCCGGGGCCCTTGCGCGGCGGAGCCGCCACCCGCTGGCGCTGGCGCTGGCCGCGCATGCCGGACCGCCTGCCGGTCCCGAGGCGGACACGGTCGAGGAACATCCCGGCGAAGGGCTTTCCGGACAGGTCGCCGGCCACGAACTGCGCCTCGGGCGCCGCGCCTTCGCCGGCCCGGCCGAAGGTGGCGCGCCCGGGGCCACGGAGCTCTGGCTCAGGATCGACGGCCACCCCGCCGGTCATGTGGAGTTCGAGGACGCGCTGAGGCCCGGGGCTGCGGCAATGGTCGCGGAACTGGAGGGCCTGGGTTTCCGCCCGATGCTGCTGTCGGGCGACAACGCCGCCGCCGTGGCGCGCACCGCCACCGAGGCCGGCATCGAAGACTGGCGCGCAGGCCAGCAGCCGGGCGACAAGATCGCGGCGCTGCAGGCGCTGGCGGACGAGGGACACCGGGCGCTGATGGTGGGCGACGGCATCAACGACGGCCCGGCGCTCGCCGCGGCCCACGTGTCGATGGCGCCGGCGAGTGCCTCCGATGTCGGACGGGCGGCCGCGGACTTCGTCTTCCTGCACGAGGGGCTGGACGCGGTGACCGCGGCGCTCGCGGTGTCGCGCAAGGCGCGTCGGCTGATTCTGCAGAACTTCGGCCTGGCCCTGATCTACAACCTGATCGCCATTCCCGTGGCCGTCCTCGGCGGGGCTTCGCCGCTGGTCGCTGCGATCGCCATGTCGTCGTCGTCGGTCGTGGTGACGCTGAACGCGCTCCGCCTGCGCCTCGGTGAGGGCCGCAGCCGCAAACCGGCCAACGCCGCCGCCACAACGGTTCGGGAGGCAAGGGCATGAACGTGCTGATCTATCTCATTCCCGTCGCGCTGCTGCTGGGCGGCGTCGGCCTCTGGGCCTTCATCTGGGCGTTGCGTTCGGGTCAGTACGACGACCCCGAGGGCGACGCGGAGCGGATCCTGCTGGACGATTGACGTCGGCGCAGGGCGCGCATGCTTTGCGCCTTCCGTGGCGTGAGGGTACACTGCGCGAAACGCCGTAGCTTCCAGCATGGTCCTGGGGAGGATCGCCATGAACCCGCCTGTCATCGCCCGCACCATCGATCACGCCGCCCAGGCCGCGGCCATGGAAAAGTACATGGCCGAAGGCGAGGAGCGCGCCCACGCGCTGGGCAATCGCGGCCCCATCCGCTTTGCCGGAGACGGGGCGCTGCATCCCGACATCGTCGAGGCCTACTGGCGCTGCGGCTTCTACGTCTTCGAGGGCGTGTTGAAGGCGGACGAACTGGCGGATCTGGAACGCGATCTGAAAGACATCATGTCCCGCTTCCCCGTGGCCAAGGGCGAGGAAGTCGACGCGCAGGGCCGCAAGGCGATCGGCGTCGGCCAGCAGGCGCCGTCGCTGTTCTGGTCGAAGCCGCTGGCAGATCCCTTCGGCGGCACCGCCGCCGCCAACGGGCGCCATCCGGTGAAGATGTACGAGCCCGAGGCCGCGAAGGACGCGCCCGAGGAGATCGTCTATCTGATGCTGGGCACGCTGCAGCATTCGGAAGCTGCACTCCGGCTCTACGGCCATCCGGAAGTGCTGAAGATGGTGTCGGCCATCAACGGTCAGGATTTCACGCCCTTCAACGAGGCGCTGTTCATCAAGGAACCGGGCCTGGGCGCCTCAGTCGCCTGGCACCGCGACGGCGTCACCCACTGGGACGATCCCGAATGGGACCAGGGCACCCACGGTTTCAACTGCATGGCGCAGCTCTATGGCTGCACCCCTGCCAACGGCCTCTGGGTCGTGCCCGGCACCCACAAGCTCCGTCAGATCGACATCGCGGCGATGGTGGAGGCGGCCGGCACCGACCGCCTGCCGGAGGCGGTGCCGCTGGTGGCGAAGCCCGGCGACCTCGCCATCACCAACCGCCAGGTCGTGCACGGCAGTTTCGCCAACAACTCGAAGGACTGGCGGGTGACCTTCAACTTCGGCTTCCACCGCCGGAAGTCGGTGCTGAACGTGGAAGCGGGCGGCATCCACAACGCCCGTGCGGTCTATGACGACGCCCGCATCCGCCGCCGCTCGCGCATGATCGGCTACGCCATCGACGCGCGCCGGCAGCGTTTTCCCGACGAGACGCCCTTCGTCTACAAGCCCCATGCCGAAGCGGGCGAGATCTGGACCTGGGACGACAAGGCGAAGCTGGACGTCTTCGACTACAATCTTGAAGACCTGAGCATCTGAAACTGCAGCCGCCGCCGGGTCACGGCTCGTCGGGGTAGACCGGTTTCGTCGTCTGCTGGGAGATCACCAGCCCCGCGGCGCCGACCGCCGCGCCCACCATCGCCGCCTGAACCGGGTCGCCCTGACCGGGCCTGCGGATGGGCGAGGGAGCGTCGGGTCCGCCGTCGGTGACCTTGCCGCCCGGCCCGCCGTCGGCCGGTCCGCCCGGTCCGGATTTTTCCACCCATTCGGGCCATTCGATCTGGACCCGGCGCTGAGCCAGCTCGATACCGGCCTGATAGAGGTCGTTCTTGACCTCCTGGAAGACCGCCTTGCGGATGATGAACTGCTCGCGCGGCTTGCACATGAACTTGGTGCGCACGATCAGGGCGCCTTCCTCGATCTTGAACACGCCCTGGGACTTCAGCGGCTGGATGAACTTCGGCCCCAGTTCCGGATCCTCCATCAGCCTGATACCGACCTTCTTGATGATCTTGCGCACCTTGTCGGTGTCGGTCTCGTAGGGCAGGCGGAACTCCTGCTTGTAGATCGCCCAGTCGCGGTTGTAGTTCGTGATCGAGCGCAGCTCGCCGAAGGGGATCGTATGGATCGCGCCCCGGTGATGGCGCAGCCGCATGGAGCGGATGGATATCTGCTCCACCTGTCCCCGGATGTCGCCGAACTCGACGTACTCGCCGACGCGGAAGGCGTCGTCGATCAGGAAGAAGATGCCGGCGATGATGTCCCGTACCAGGGCCTGCGCGCCGAAGCCGATGGCGATGCCGACCACGCCGGCGCCGGCGAGCAGCGGGCCGATATCGAGGCCCATGGAACTCAGCACGACCATGATGGTGACGGCAGCCAGCACAGACAGGATGAAGCCGCGGATCAGCGGCAGCAGGGTTCCGAAACGTGAGGTGACCATGCCGCCCAGCCCGTCCTCGTCGATGGCGTGATCCTCCGCCTCGGCGCGGGCCTTGGCCTCCTCGCGCTCGACGAAACGGCGGATGGTGCGCTCCACCAGCGCCCAGCCGATGGCGGCGACGATCAGAATGACAGCCACGTCACCCAGCACGGCGGTGATCCGCTCGCCGGTGGGGCTTTGCTGTGCCGCCACCATGTCGACGCCCAGCAGGTGCAGAAAGGCGAGCGCCCCGACGAGGCCCAGCGCCGACTGCACAACGCGGCGCACCGGCGGCAACAGCGACGGCGGCGGGGCCGGGCGCGCAACGTCGCCGGCCTCGGGCGCCTCGGGCTCGTCCGTGGCCGCCTCCGGGTGCATCTCCTCCGGATCAAGGGGAATTGCGGCACGGGCCGGCCGCTCCGGCGCAGGCGGCGGCCGGCGGAGGACGCCGAAATACGCGCTCGCCGCGGCGGCGGTGAAGATCACGACAACCGCCAGCAGCTTGGTGCCGTCCGCCGACAGCACCGCCAGTCCCCAGAGCAGGGCCAGGAAGCCGAGACCGATCATCAGCCAGAGCCGGCGATACCGCCCGCTCCGCGGCGCATCCACCGCCTCGGTCGGGGCATCCGGCCGGCTGGTCTGCATCGTCAGCGCCGCCGTGATCGCCACTGTGAACAGTCCCGCGGCGAGCAGCATCCAGCCAATGGTCGCCGGCGGCATGCCGAGCAGGCGCACCATGCCGACGCTGAATCCGACGAGACCCACGGTGGCGAACAGGGCTGTCAGCCATAGCGCCAGTTTGCGGGCAGTACGGTCGTCAACCTCCACCAGACGCTGTTCCGGCCGGTCCGGCGAGAACAGGAAGCGCGCCACGGCGCGGCCTGTCAGCGCGGTCGCGAATGCGCCCAGATAGGTGATCAGGAAGATCCGCATCGGATCGTGCTGCGCGAACCAGACCAGCGACAGCAGGAAGCCGGCTGCGACGAAGGCGGCCACCAGCGCCGTATCGCGCACCATCAGGACCAGCGACGGCCAGAGCCTTGAAAGCATGTCGTCCGCCGCCGGGCGCGGCAGCGGCATGATCCGGCGGAGCAGCCGCCGCAGCGCCGTCATCAGCAGCGCCGCCGCGGCCAGCATCGCCGCCAGGTTGGCGACGCCTTCCCACATCCGCGGCCAGCCTTCCAGGTCGGTCATCAGGATGAAGGCGTGATCGAAGCTGTCGCCCAGCGCGGGCAACGCTTCGGCCAGCCTCGCGGCGTTGCGGGAGAGGTTCTCGACGCTGCCTCTCGCCCGGTCGATGACCATGGCGAAGGGGTCTGCCATCTGCGCCTCTGCGGCGGGGGCGGCGGCTGGCGCCGGGGCCACGTCCGGCTGGCGCGCCAGTTCCTCGGCGACCAGGCGGCGGACGGTGGGGCGCAGCGCCTCCTCCAGTCCCGCGCCGCCGGGCGGCCTTTCCGCATCGGCGCGCTCCGCAGCCTGACGCTGCTGGAGCTGCTGCACCGGCAGGGCCTGTCCCAGCGCCGTCGACAGGGCCAGGAGTGCAAGCAGGCCGGCGAGCAGGACGGACGGCACAAATCGGAAATACGGCATCGCAGGTTCCCCGGGGTGATCCGCGCGGGCCGTCTGTTCACGATACGGTGGCGGCGCGCCGGCAGCCTGTCACAACAACTATCGCATTCTGGCGCGTGGCGATACGGAACCGAAGCCTGCGCCCCCCGGTCAACAGGCGGACGGCGCGAAATATTCACCCGATTCCGGCCTTATTGCGGCCCGGATCTTGCTTTATCTACCCGCCCAGTCGAAAGGCCTGCCGCATTGCCAGTATGTCCAGTTTCCGGCGGAGAACCGATGTTGCATGATCCGGCGTCCATCCAGTCGATCCGGGATCCGGACGGCGCCATATGTCGGCCGGTGAACGCGGCCGCGTTCCGTTATTGGAACTCTATTCGTGACGGCAGGGACATGCCCGCGCGCACGGATCTCGATCCGCTCGACATTCCGCAGCTTCTGCCCTCGATCATCCTGCTCGATGTTCTCCATGAACCGCGGGATTTCCGCTATCGCCTGGTCGGCACGCGCTGGGTCTGGCATTTCGACCGCGACGACACCGGCCGGCTGATGAGCGACCTGCCGCATCAGCGCGCGCCCTCGCGCGTCTGGGACGCCTGCTGCGCGGTGGTGGCGCAACGCCGCCCGCACCTTCCCGCGGACATTCCCTATGTCGGCAAGCAGCCCGGCTACAGCGCCATCGAGCCGCTGATCATGCCGCTCTCGCGGGATGGCTTCAACGTGAACATGCTGTTCGTGACGGTCGACTTCACCGACAGCTGAGCGCAATCCACCCAAGCGTGCCATGGTCATGTTTCCACCATTGCCAATTGATCCGTCGGAGCAGACCATTCGACTGGATTGAAGCGTTGCGGTGCCTTCGCAGCCGGGAGGCGGCATGCAGTTCATCGGTGGCAAACTGGTCGTCAACGGCGCCGTCTCCCTCGCCCTGCGCGTGACGCTGGTCTATGTGGTTTTCGGCGTCGCCTGGATATTGTTCTCCGACTGGATCGTCCTGCAGGCCCTGTCGCCCGAAGATGCGCCGGTGGCCCAGAGCCTGAAGGGCGCGGCCTTCGTGCTGGTGACCGCCACCATGTTCGGCGCCATCGCCTACGTGCTGGCCAGGCGCGATCGCGTCCATCTGGAACGTCAGCAGGAAATTCTCACGCAAACCGTCGCCGCCCTGTCGACGACGCTGGAGCGGCGCGATCCCTACACGGCGCGGCACGCCGTGCTGGTCGCGATGTTGGCGGTCGAGATCGGACGGCGGATCGGGCTGAGCGACGAACGGCTCGCCGACATCGAGCTTGGCGCGATGCTGCACGATATCGGCAAGATCGGCGTGCCGACCGATCTGCTGGTCAAGCCCAGCCGGCTGACCGACGCGGAATTCGACGTGGTCAAGACGCACCCGGAGATCGGCTACGACATCGTATCGCGGATCAGGTTCGGCAATGTCGTGCCGAGGATTGTCCGCGATCATCACGAGCGGCTGGATGGCAGCGGCTATCCCGGAGGGCTGAAGGGCGACGAGATCGATATCGAGTCGCAGGTCGTGGCCGTGGCCGACGTTGCCGAATCGATGACGGCGCACCGTCCCTACCGCGCTGCGCTGGATACCCGATTTGTGGTCGAGCAGCTGGAAAAGGACGCCGGGGTGAAACTTCATTCGGCCGTGGTCCGCGTCTGCGTCTCGATCATCCGCGATCCGGATTTCCGCCTCACCCTGGAGAAGGGGCCGGAAGCGGCCGCGGCAGCGCAGCGGGCCGCCGCCCATGCAGGCCAATCCGCCCGGCGTCCCTAGAAAAACCACGAACCATTGCAACTTTACGCCAAGGCAAAGATCACTAGTGTCGCGCGTCGGGAACAGGTAACGGGCACAGAATCGGCGGTCGGGAACGCCGGCGGCCCGGCAGGGCGGATTGAGGGGCATGCAGGCGCAGGCGCGACGCGGAGACCAAGGCCCGAACACGGCCGGGCCGGAAGGCGAGGGCGAACTCTCGAGCCTCGTGCAGGCGCTCGAATCCCAGCTCGAGCAGGCCAGGGCCAGGATCGTCCGCCTGGAACAGCTTGCCGAGACCGACGAATTGCTGGCCATCGCCAACCGGCGCGCCTTCCAGCGTGCGCTGATGCGCTGCGTGGCTGCCGCGGAACGTCACGGCGACCGCGCCTGCCTGGTCTCGCTGGACGTCAACGGCATGAAGCTGATCAACGACAACTGGGGCCATCCGGCCGGCGATGCCGCCTTGAAGACGGTGGCGCGGGTACTGACCGAGGACACGCGGGCCACCGATGTGGTCGCCCGGATGGGCGGCGACGAGTTCGCGATGATCCTGACCCAGGTGGACGAGGCCGCGGCGGAGGCCAAGTGCCGGAGCCTGGTCGAAAAGGTGCGGCGGACGGGATTCGAGGCCGCCGGCGAGACCATCCCCATCGATCTGGCGTTCGGCGTTGCCGAGGTCACGCCGGGTGCCAGCGCCGACGCGCTGATGGAAGAAGCCGACCGGCGCATGTACCGGATGAAGGCGCTCAGCCGCAATCCCTCGCGTGGACGCCCCTGACCGCGGCGTCTGCGGAGATTGATCCGCGGTTAACGAATACTCATAGTTTCCGGATTCCAATGGTGCCGATGAAGGCGCGGCTGAGGCAGGTTCGGTCATGAGTGCAAGCGCGGACCCGATCGTCCGGGACCGCCGCCGCATGCGGCGGCGGGCGGGGCTTGCGCTTGCGGCCCTGCTGACGGTCGCCGCGGCGGCGATCGTCGCGATCCTGTTCTATGCCGCGAGCGAGCGCGAAAGGCTGATCGAACAGTGGCAGGTGCGGCTCGGCATCGTTGCAGACAGCCGCAAGGCCGCGGTCGAGGGCTGGCTCGATCACCGGCGCGGCGAACTGCTGCGCCTGTCCCGCAACCGCGCCATACAGTACTACCTGATCGACCTGACCGACCCCGACCTGCCGCCGGAGGCGCTGGACAGCCGCCGCCGCTATATCGAGGAACTGCTGGGTCTGGAGGCCGAACGCGGCGGCTACGCCACGCCGCAGAGCGAGATCGCCCGCAATGCCGACCTGGACACGCCGGCGACCGGCGGCGTCGCCGTGCTCGACGCCGAACTTCAGGTCATCGCCCTCAGCCCCGGCATGTCCTTCGTGAAGGGGATCATGCCGGCCGCGCCGCCCGAACTCCTGCAGGGCGGCGTCTTTGTCTCTCCGGTCTACCGGGCCGGCGACGGCGAGCGCATGGTGACCTTTCTCGCCCCCGTGCTGTCGCCCGATGGCGGCGCGGAAGCGGGCATCGGCTTTGTCGTCGCCTTCCGCCGTCTGGGCGAAGATTTCGACGCCGCGCTCCGTCAGCCGGGCGAGGTATTGCGCGAAGCCCGCACCTATCTTCTGGAGAGCGCCGAAGGAGGGCCGCGGCTCATCTCGCCGCTGGAGGACGGCCCGCCGCTCTTTGCCACGGTGACCGGCGCGGAGTCCGTTGCCACCCTGACGGCGACCGCGCCGGCTTCCGGAACCTACAGGGGGCTGTCGGGACGGGAGGTGCTTGCCACCGGCCGGAACATCGCCGGCACCGGCTGGACCCTGGTGCGCAGCGTCGACCGGGAGGCGGCGCTGGCCGAGGGCGTGCAACGTATCCAGGTCATTGCCGGCGCCCTGATGCTGGTCGTGCTGCTGGTGGGCGTCACGGTCGTCGCCGTCTGGCGCAATGCGATCTCCGACCGCCTGGCCGCCGCCGCCAGCGATCTGTCCGAAGCGCTTGCCGAGTCGCGCCGTCTCGGGCGCCTGCTGAAGAACCTTGCCGACGCCGTTCCGAACTCGATCGTCGCCGTCGGTCCCGACGACCGTATCCTCTTCGGCAACACGCCAGCCTTCGAGGGCGCCGGCATCGACGCGGCCGAAGCCGAGGGCAAGCCCATAGCCAGCATCTTCGGGCCCGCGGTGGCCACGCCGCTGGTTCAGGCCAATGCCCGGGTGCGCCAGGACAACGAGATCGTTCACGAGATCGACGACACCGAGATCGAGGGCCGGCGGCGGGTGGTCCGGCGTTTCCATGTGCCGCTGGACGCCGGCGGCGTGCTGATGGTCGCCGAGGACATGACGGAAATCGTCCAGGAGCGGGAGCGCCGCGCCGCGCAGCTCGATGCGCTGGTCGACGTGCTGGTCAATCTCATCGACGCCCGCGACCGCTATGCCGCGAATCATTCGCAGCGCGTCGCGCACCTGTCACGGCGCATGGCCGAGGAGATGAAGCTGGAGCCGGCCATGGTCCACGCCGCGGAAACCGCAGCGCGGCTGATGAATCTCGGCAAGCTGGGTATCGATCCGGCCATTCTCACCAAGTCCGGCGACCTGACCGAGGACGAACTCGCCCTGGTGCGCGACAGCATCCTGCACTCGGCCGATCTGGTCGCGAACATCGACTTCGAAGGGCCGGTGGTCGAGACGCTGCGCCAGCTTCAGGAGCGGCTCGACGGCTCCGGCCGGCCGGCCGGGATCTCGGGGCCGGATTTCCTTCAGCCGGCGCAGATCGTCTCTCTGGCCAACGCCTATGTGGCCCTTATCAGCGAACGCGCGCATCGCGCCGCGCGCACCACTTCGCAGGCGCTGGACCAGCTCTGGCCACAGGCCGGCAAGGTCTGGGACCGGCAGGTGGTGGCTGCGCTGGTCCAGGCGGTCGAGCGCGGCGGCGACTGATGCCGGGTCGGCGCATGGGGGCTGCGATGCTGGCCGCGGCCGGCGTCATGGTTCTGGCGGCGCCGGGGGCCGCGGAACGCTTCGACCCGCACCAGAGCCCGCCCAACGTGCCGCGCAATGTCCAGGACTGGCTGACGCCGCAGGACCGCAAGGAACTCAGGGAACGGCCCGAGGACAGCTCCGTGCAGCTGGAGAACCCGCCCGTCTTCGGCTGGAAGTCCGGACGCGACATGTACTCCTTCGAGGTGGCGATCGAACGCAATGGCGAGCCCTATCTGACCTTCGTCACCACCTCCAACATCTTCCGCCCCGACAGCCCGCTGCCGCCGGGCGCATTCAACTGGCGGGTCAGGCAGCTCGATCAGATCGGCCGGCCGCGCCGCGCCGGCGACAATGGCGGCTGGTCGGTCCCGCGCACCTTCAACCTGCGCGAGGACAGCATCACCCTGCAGGTGCCTGACATCTGGACCGCCTTCGGGAAGGCCGAGACCGCCCGGCGCCCGCGTGCGCTGCCGCCCCGGCCGGCCCGGCTGGACGAGGCGAAGCAGGCGGTCTTCGACGTGGTGCTGGCGCGCTACCTGAAGGAGGCCGGCTCCGCGCCCGCATTCGCCAGCGCGCGCGGCAGCGTCGCCGGCGCAGGGGAGGGGATCGCCCGCAGCCGCGAGGTGCGCGCCCGCCTGCGCCAGATGATCCGCCGCATGAACGACGCCCTTGCGGTCTCGGTCCTGCACCCTGACGAGGCCGTGCGCGACCGCGCGGCGGGGACGGCGGCGATCTACCTGGAAGGCATCGTCGGCTTCGACGCCTTCGGGCGCACCGGTCACGCCGGCGACGACCTGCTGAACATCCGCATCGCCAAGGCGGTGGCGCGCGCCTACGACATCCTCTACCGCCGGATGGATCCGGCGCGGCGGGCCGAGGTACAGCGTCATGTGGAGTTCCGCACCCAGGCGGCCTTCGACTTCTTCCTGCTCAACGACCGGGGCAATCTGGGCCAGTTCACGCTCAGCTCCCACGGTTTCCAGATCGCCACGCACGTGCTGGCGATCGCCGCGCTGATGGCCGGGGATTCCGACCGCGCGACGCTCTGGTTCCGCGATACCTATCCGCTGGTCTCCACGATCGTGACGCCCTGGGGCGGCGACGACGGCGGCTATTCCAACGGCGTCAATTACGGCGTCTGGGAGTTCGTCAACCATGTCGACAGCTGGGACGTCATCCACAATGTGGTCGGCTTCCCCTATTTCGAGACGGCCTGGGTGCGGAACTTCGCCGAGTTCCTGACCTATTTTGCGCCGCCCGGCGTGTCGCAGGCGGGCTTCGGCGACGGCGCCGAGAAGCTGCGACCCGAACTCTGGGCGGAGATCAGCCGCCTCTACGTGGAACGCGGCCGCGGCGAGTACGCCACGGCCCTGCTTGCCGCCTGGCGCGCGCATCTCGACCTGGCGGGAGGGGAGGCGGATGAACTGTCCAACGCCCTTCTGTGGCCTCGGCTGTTCGGGGTGCAGGCCGCGCGTTCGGGGGCGCCGCGCGCCCTCGGGGAGATTCCCGACGCTGCAATCTTCCCCGATATCGGCTGGGCGGCCATCCACAGCGACCTGCCCGACCCGGAGCGCTACTCGATCCTGTTCAAGTCGAGCCAGTTCGGTTCCTTCAGCCACAGCCATGCCGACCAGAACTCGTTCATGGTCATGGGCCAGGGCCGGCCGCTGCTGATCGACAGCGGCTATTACGACGGCTACCGCTCGGCCCATCACAACGGCTGGACCCGTCGCACGGTCGCCCACAACGCCATCACCTATGATGGCGGCAAGGGTCAGCCGATCGACGACCCGACCGCCAAGGGGCGGCTTACCGACTACTGGCGTTGCGGCGGGGCCGTGAAACTCACGGGCAGGGCGGCCAGAGCCTATGGCGGCGACATCGTTGAGGCCGACCGCACCCTGCTGCACCTGCCAGGCGGCCTGCTGCTGGTGCATGACCGCATGGCCGCCGGGACACCGAAGCGGTGGGAATGGAATTTCCACGCAGCTGCGCCCATCCATGCCGTCGGCGACCGCACGGCGCGCATCCGGAACGGGCCAGCGGAGGCCAGTGTCGAATTGCTCGTCGGCCCGCCGGTGCGGCTGGAACTCGCCGAGGGCTTTCCCGAACCGCCGAACGAGCGGCTCATGGGTCCGGCGGCCCAGCAGTATCACGGCGTCTTCGCCGCGGAAGCCGCCAGCGCCGTCTTCGAGACACTGGCGCTTGTCCGCATCGGTGGCGGCGCCGGGCAGCCGGTCACGGCGCGCGAAGGCGAAGGCGGCGGTATCCGCTTCGAGGCCGGGCGCTATTCGGGCAGCTTCGCTGGCGGACGCACCCATCTGCTGGTTGACGGGACGTTGCTCGAAGCGGCGGACTGCGCGGTGCCGCCGCGGACCCTGCTGGCCGGGGGACGGCTCAGGTTCGGCCGCGACTGAGCGCGCTCAGGCCAGGAAACCCTCGAAGATGATATTGGCCGCATGCGCGCGGGCGCGCCGGAGGTCGGACGGCGTCCGCACCGTCCAGGTGATTACCGGCAGATGCTCCGGCACCGTGGGATCCGCCGGCAGGTCCTTGACGTTCCAGGCGACGAAATTCGGGCGGGCGATTTCAATGAATTCAGGTTGGTAGAGCGGTTCTTTCGCGCGCATGCTGAAGCGCAGACTGCGATAGGCGATCAGCCCGCGCGGCCAGTCCGGGCGGTTCTCCGCGAACCATGCCACGATGGCCGGATCGAAGCTCTGCACTGCGAACGGGCCATCGCGCCCGTCCAGCAATGCTGCAACCGCGGGCGCCAGTCCGGGGTCGCCCATCTTCAGCTCGATCAGCAGCGGCAGGTCGGGAAACAGATCGAGCGCCTCGAACAGCGATGGAATCGTCTCCGGGCCGCCCAGCAGACGCAGGCGCTGCAGGTCCTGCAGGCGCCGTCCCGAAACCGGTCCGTCGACGCCGCAGAGGCGCCTCAGTTCACGGTCGTGGAAGACCACAACTTCCCCGTCCGCCGTCGGCTGCACGTCGATTTCGGCGGCATAGCCATGAGCTTCGGCCGCCGCCAGGGCGGCGACGGAATTCTCGGGACGGTCCGGTCCGGGGACGTGCAGCCCGCGATGCGCGATCGGCCGGTCAGTGAGCCAGCCGGGCGCGTTCATCCGATCTCCACGACCGCGTCGATCTCCACCGCCACGCCGAGCGGCAGGGTGTTGGAGCCGACGGCGAAGCGGGCGTGCTTGCCGGCGTCGCCGAATATCTCGACCATCAGGTCAGAGGCGCCGTTGGCCACCACCGGATGCTTGTTGAAGTCGGGCGTGGCGTTGACGAAGCAGCCCAGCTTGACGATCCGCTTCACCCGGTCGAGGTCGCCGCCGCAGGCCGCCTTCACCTGGGCGATGATGTTGAGCGCGCAGGTCCGGGCCGCCTTCTGACCGTCCTCGACCTCGAAGCCGTCGCCGAGACGGCCGATGGACGTCAGCTCGCCGTTCCAGAACGGCACCTGGCCGGCGACGAACACGAGGTCGCCGGAGATGACATAGGGGACGTAGTTGGCGGCGGGACTTGCCGCCCTGGGCAGTTCGATTCCGAGTTCCTGAAGTCTTGCGTCGATGCGACCGGCCATGGTGTTCCTCCCGGGCTTGATGGGCGCGGCCCGTTATCGCCGATCGCGCGGTTGGCGGCAATCGGAGTTCGTCGCATAGTGCGGCCATGGCGGAGGGGCCACTGACAAGCGACGACGGAGAGACACTCGCCTGGCTGAGCCGGGCGGGGCTCGAGGGCATGGCGCCGGAGGCGTTGCTGGCGGCGTTCTGCGAGCGGCTGCAGGACGGCGGGATTCGGCTTGCCCGGGTGCAGATCGCGACGGCGGTGGTCCACCCTGGCATGCGCGGTTTCAGCCTGACCTGGTGGGCCGGCCGGGGCGTGACCGACAGCCAGACATTCAGCCACGACCGGCAGGCGGCGCCCGAATGGTACAGAAGCCCGGGCGCCTACATGTTCGCCAATGATGTCGATGCGATCACGGCGCGGCTCGACGGTGGCCAGCGGCTCGAGCCGTGGTTCGATCTCTACGACGATCTGCGCGCCGCCGGTCTCACCGGCTACCATACCGAGGTCTTTCCCTTCGGATGGTCGTCCAGCGCGGATCGGGCGACCGGCATCCCGGAGCTCGGCGTTGTCACGTCGTGGAGCACCGACCGGCCGGGCGGGTTCGGCGACGAGCTGGCGCGTCTCAGGGCATTGCTGCCCGTCTTCGCGTTGGCCCTGAAGGGCGGCGTGCTGACCGCCATGGCGGAGACGCTGATGACGACCTATCTGGGTCAGGATGCCGGCCGGCGGGTACTGCATGGCGATATTCATCGGGGCGACACGCGCGTATTGCGCGCGGCGATCCTGCTGGCCGACCTGCGCGGCTTCACCGCGCTGACGGACAGGCTGAGTTCCGAAACGATCGTGGCCATGCTGGATGCCTATCTGGCCGCGATCTGCGAGCCGGTCCAGCGGCTCGGCGGCCAGGTGCTGAAGTTCCTGGGCGACGGCTTGCTGGCGGTGTTCGACGACAGCCACGGCAACCGCGCCGACGCGGCGCTGCAGGCCGCGCGGGATGCGCTCTCGCAGGTCGCGGAAATCAACCGCCGACGCGCGGCGGCAGGGGAGGACTACATGATTCTGGACGTCGCGCTGCATGTCGGCGAGGTGGCCTATGGCAATGTCGGCGGGCCCGACCGGCTGGACTTCACGGTGATCGGTCCGGCGGTGAACGAGGCGGCGCGTATGGAGGCGATCTGCGGCGACCTGGACCGGGCGCTGCTGGTCTCCGCGGCGCTGGCCGACGAACTGTCCGACCGCAGCGGGCTGGATGACCTGGGGGAGCATCGCCTCAGGGGACTGGAGCGCCCGCGGCAACTGTTCGGAGCGCGCGCCGATGGCTGAACCCAACCCGTCCTTCGATGGCTACTATCCTGTCCCCGACTGGGCGCCGCACAGCCGGGCCTGGCTGTCCTGGCCCACCGATCCGACGGAAATGCCGGGCGGCCTGCTGGAATCGCGGGTGACCTTCGCCCACGTGGCGCGGACCGTGGCGCGCTTCGAGCCGGTGCGCATGATCGTCCCGTCCGACGTCGCCAAGGAGGCGTCCCTGACTCTCGGTCCCAGGGTCGAGATCCTGGAGCGGCCCTCGGCCCATGGCTGGATCCGCGATCTGGGCCCGACCTTCCTCAGCACCCGGGACGGACGGGTCAAGACCGTGGGCTGGAAGTTCAACGGCTGGGGCGGGCGTCACATCGTTCACGAGGAGGATCACGGCTTTGCCGAGGAACTGATCCGGCTGATGAACCTGCCCCACTACCGTGGCCCGATCGTGCTGGAGGGCGGCGCCGTCCAGACCGACGGCATGGGCACGGCGCTGGTGACCGAACAGACCCTGCTCAGTCCCAACCGCAACCCGCTGATGGGCCGCCGCGACGTCGAGGAGATCCTGATGAATTTCTTTGGCGTCGTGCACACCGTCTGGCTGGGGGAGGGGATCAGCGGCCTCACCGGCGGCGGCGGGCACGTCGGCCGTTTCTGCCGCTTCGTCCGGCCGGGGGTGATCGCGATCCACTCGCCCGAGGATCCCGAACATCCCGACTTTCGCGCCATGCAGGACAACCTGCATCGCCTCGCCCGCGCGCGCGGGCCCTTCGGTCAGGAACTGGAGGTGCACGAGATCCCCGCGCCCGAACGCATCTCCCCGGCCTCGGCGAGTTATCTCGGTTTCTATCTGGCCAATGGCGCCGTGGTGGTGCCTTCGCTGGACGACCCGCGCGACGAGGAGGCGTTCGGCCTGATCACGGCGCTGTTTCCGGATCGGGAAGCAGCTGCGGTGGAAAGCGAGGCTGTGGGCGGCGCGCTTCACCATCTGGTGCTCGGAGAGCCCGAACCCGCGCCGTTCTGAGCCGGCGCGGCGCGCTCAGAGGCCGATCGGCACCAGGGAAAGCTTGCGGGCGCGCTTGTCGGCGTACATGGCATGGTCGGCCATGGCCATGACATCCGCCAGGCAGGTCCGGCCGTCATAGCCCTGGATACCCAGGGAGACGTTGATGCGGATGGTGCTGCAGCCCTTGCCGATCACCGTCGCGTCCAGGGTGTGCTGCAGTTCCTTCGCCTTGCGCAGGCCGTTGCGCAGCGACGTCCTGGTCAGCACGACCACGAACTCGTCGCCGCCGACGCGGGCGACGATGTCGTCAAGGCGCACATGGTCGGAAATGATCTCGGCCACCTTCTGCAGCACCTTGTCGCCGCGGGCGTGGCCGTGCTTGTCGTTGATGCCCTTGAAGTCGTCGACGTCGATGTAGCAGATGACGCCTTCCTCGTCGTGACGGTTCGCGGCGGAAAGCAGCTGCTCCAGGGCGGCCTCGAGGCCGCGGCGGTTGATCAGGCCGGTAAGCTCGTCGGTGCGGGCCAGCGCTTCCAGTTCGGCGATCTTCTCGCGCTGCTCCTGGATTTCGCGTTCCGCATTGGCCGCGAAATCGATGATGCGCTCCAGGAGGATCAGTCGTTCGCCGTCATAATTGGCGTCGGGCACTGAGAACCGCCGTACGATCTCGGTGGCCAGTCGGCCGACCATGGGGGCGTCGCTCAGTGCTTCGGGGATTACGGCTAGGCTCATCGGTTCCGCTCCGAGGTTCTTCTGCAACTCTTCGCGGGGTTCATTGAGCAAGCGCCGTGCCGCGCCCTCCATGACGCGTTTTCAACGACTTAGGTGATCGAAGGGGGCGGTATCGGCGTGCCGCCGGAAATTTCTGCCGCCCTTCACAGGGCCGTGGGGCAAGGCTTGCCGGTAAAGAAGGCGTCGAGATTGTCGAGGCAGCAGAAGCCCATGGCGTCCCGCGTGCCGAAGGTGGCGCTGCCCAGATGCGGCAGCAGGAACGCGTTGGTCAGACCGCGATAGCGGGGATCGAGGTCCGGTTCGCCGGCGAAGACGTCCAGGCCGGCGGCGAAGAGCCGGCCGCTGGTCAGCGCCGCGATCACGGCGTCGTCGTCGACGATGTCGCCGCGGGCGGTATTCACCAGAACGGCGTCCTTCGGCATCGCGTCGATCAAGGCGGCATCGACGAGGCCGCGGGTCTCGGCCGTGGAAGGGCAGTTGACCGAAAGGAAATCGGAAACCGCCGCGAGCGCTTCGGGACTGTCGTGATAGACTGCGCCCTCTTCAAGGTCCGCGGGCAGCGGGCGGCGGTTGTGATAGTGGATCTCCAGTCCGAAGCCGCGTGCGCGGCGGGCGATGGCGCGGCCGATCCCGCCCATGCCGAGAATCCCGAGGCGTGCGCTGCCCAGATCCTTGCCGAGCAGCATGGTGGTGTGCCAGCGGTTCCAGCGGCCCTCGCGCACCAGGCTCTGGCCCTCGTGTCCGCGCCGCGCGGCGCCGAGCAGCAGCAGGATCGCCAGGTCGGCGACGGCCTCGTTCAGTACCTCCGGCGTGTTGGTCACGGTCCGGCCGCCGGCTTTCACGGCTTCGACGTCGATGTGCTCGTGCCCGACGGAGAAGGTCGAGATGATCCGGACACTGTCAGGCAGCGCGGCGGCGAGTTCGGCGGTGATCTTCTCGGAACTGCAGATCAGCATTGCGTCCTTGCCCTCGGCCGCGCGGAGCAGCGTTTCGGGCGGCATGATCACGTCCTCGGGGTTGAAGACAGCGTCGTAGTCGCGCGCGGCGCGGGCGGTCACGGCGTCAGGCATCCGGCGGGTGACGAGCAGGCGCGGCCGGTCGGACATCCTTTTGCCCCAATGCTTGTATTTGCTCGGTCGAAAGATCAGGTTATGCGCAATCTTTCCGCAGTGCGAGATGATGATGAAACGACTGACCATAATGCTGGCGACGTTGCTTTTCGCCGGCCCCGCCCTGGCCGCCTCGGGCCTGACGCCGCACCGTGCGGTCTACGACATGGAACGGCTGCAGCGCGCGAGCGGGTCGGCCTTCGCGCAGGTCAGCGGCCGGATGGTCTATCATTACGACCGCACTTGCGACGGGGTGACCTACAATCACCGCATGCTGCTGGATCTGGTCACCGCCCAGGGCTCGGAACTTCAGACCGAGACCGTGCTGAGCTTCTTCGAGACCGGGGATGGACTGAATCTCCGCTTCCAGGTGCGGGAGATATTCGACGGCGTCGAGGCGACGGCGCTGGAGGGCAAGGTCACACGCAGCGACGTCGATTCGCCGGGCCGCATCACCTACAGCCGGCGGGAAGGCGTCGAAGGTGACGCGCCCGAGACGCTGCCGCCGGGGGTCCTGTTTCCGCTGCAGCACACGCGCGACCTGATCCAGGCGGCGGTGGACGGGGCGGTCACGCACAACGCGCGTACCTTCGATGGCGACGAACTCTCTCTGGTGGACAGTTTCATCCGCCCCTATGAGGGCGAGTGGGAGAAGGCGGTGCCCGATTCCATGGACGGCCAGAAGGTCTGGACCACCCGGGTGTCCTTCTACAAGCCGGACCAGGCGGAAGCCGCCCCCTACTACGAAACCCAGATGCGGTTCTGGGAGAACGGGTTGTCGGGCGACTTCACGATGGAGACGACCGATCTCGCGGTGCAGGCGCGCCTGACCGAGGTGGAGATCTACGACAAGCCCGACTGCGACTGAGCGCGCTTGCACTGGTGTTCGTGTAGAGCGGGTTGAGGGTAACCCGTACCGGGATCAAGTTTCGACCAATTACGTCGAGCGGAACGACCTGACCATACGGATGTCGATTCGCCGGTTTACACGGCTGACGAATGCGTAATCGAAGAAGGCTGAACACCACGCGCATGCGATCACGCAGCACTTAATGTACCATAATTTTTGAAGGTGCATTCGTCCCTGCGGATGTCCCGGGCGATGGCTTCTTGCGTCTCGGATTGGCTGCGGAATATAGAAGATATTGTTAAGTACGTCGAAAATACCGACCCTGCTTCGAAGAAACGCTGATTGCATAGGGAAAAAATAAATGTTCGATCCTGTATTTAGAAATATAGTATTAAATTTGTTGGGAGGATCAGCTGCTCTGACTGCCTCATTGGCAAATATAATTGTATATATTCTCGGTGCTGCAACGGCAGTATCTATGGTTGTGATTGTAATAATGACACCGTGGGATTTTCTGGTATGGTTGTTTAACGCTGACTGGAGAACGACAGAATTCAAGGCGAGTTTGTATTCACTTGCTGTGTTGTTTGGCGGTCTTATCCTTGTTGGCCCGTTTGTATTGACTCGAAATTGGCTGAGGCGGTTCGAGGACTGGTGTGATCGCAATGTAATTTCAATCTGAGACACTGCCAGCGCGCTGCCTCGGTTGACTTGACGCTGAGGCGCGCGTAAGAACCCGGCTTCAACCGGAAAGGCTTGACCTTTCGTGCGGCCCCGGGACGGGGAAGTACACACCGGCCGACGAGTTTCGTCCGCCGGTGCATTTTGCGTTGCGCCGACCGGATGAAGCGAAACCGAAGGGCCGGGACCGATGTTCGATAGCTTGAGCGACAGACTGGGCGACGTCTTCGGGCGGCTGCGCAAGCGCGGCGCCCTGTCGGAGAAGGATGTCGACGAGGCGCTCCGCGAGGTCCGGGTCGCGCTGCTGGAAGCCGATGTCGCCCTGTCGGTGGTGAAGGATTTCGTCGCCGAGGTGAAGAAGCAGGCGGTCGGCCAGGAGGTCGTCCGCTCCGTCTCGCCGGCGCAGATGGTGGTCAAGATCGTCAACGATCACCTGATCGAGGTCCTGGGCAGGGAGACCGAGGAACTCTCCCTCAATGCCGCTCCGCCGGTGCCGATCCTGATCGTCGGACTGCAGGGTTCGGGCAAGACCACCTCGACGGCCAAGATTGCCTACAGGCTGAAGAACCGGGAAAAGAAGAAGGTCCTGATGGCCTCGCTGGACGTCCGCCGTCCGGCGGCCCAGGAGCAGCTCAGGGTGCTGGGCGAGCAGGCGGAGGTTCCGACCCTGCCCGTCGTGCAGGGGCAGATGCCCGTCGATATCGCGAAGCGCGCCATGCAGTCCGCCAGACTGCAGGGTTATGACGTCGTCCTTCTCGACACCGCCGGCCGGCTGCATGTCGACGAGCAGCTGATGCAGGAGGTCGCCGCCGTCCGCGACGCGGTGAACCCGCACGAGACCCTGCTGGTCGCGGATGCGCTGACGGGCCAGGACGCCGTCAACGTGGCGAAGCAGTTCGACGAGCGCGTCGGCGTGACCGGCATCATGCTGACCCGCGTCGACGGCGATGGCCGCGGCGGCGCGGCGCTGTCGATGCGCGCGGTCACCGGCCGGCCCATCAAGCTGATCGGTGTCGGCGAGAAGATGGACGCGCTGGAGGCCTTCCACCCCGACCGCATCGCCAACCGCATCCTCGGCATGGGCGACGTCGTGGGCCTGGTCGAGAAGGCCCAGGAATCGATCCAGGAAGAGGACGCGAAGAAGCTCGCCGCCCGGATGAAGAAGGGCGAGTTCGACCTCGAGGATCTGCGCGGTCAGCTCCAGCAGATGCAGAAGATGGGCGGGCTGGAAGGGCTGGCGGGCATGCTGCCCGGCGCCAGACAGGTCAAGCAGCAGCTCGCGGACGCCAATATCGATCCGAAGATGCTCCGGCGTCAGGAGGCGATCATCGGCTCCATGACGCCGAAGGAGCGGCGCAATCCCAAGCTCATCAACGCCTCCCGCAAGAAGCGCATCGCCGCCGGTTCGGGCACCACGGTGCCCGACGTCAACCGCGTGCTGAAGCAGTGGAAGCAGATGTCGGTGATGATGAAGAAGGTCAGGAAGCTCGGCAAATCCGGCATGATGCGGGCCGGGCTTCAAGGCATCCTGCCCCGCATGTAGGCGGGGCGCGAGACGAACCCGAAGCAAGGAGAAAAGTTAAACATGGCCGTGAAGATCAGGCTGTCCCGTGGCGGCGCCAAGAGGCGCCCCTTCTACCGTATCGTCGTCGCCGACGCCCGCGCCATGCGCGATGGCGGCTTCATCGAGCGCATCGGCCATTACGACCCGATGCTGCCCAAGGACCGCGAAGACCGGGTCGTCATCGATCTGGAGCGTGCGAAGCACTGGCTGTCCGTCGGCGCCCAGCCGACCGACCGCATCTCCAAGTTCCTGGAGAAGGAAGGCGTGCTGGAGCCCAAGACCCGCAACAATCCCCAGAAGGCCAAGCCCGGCACCAAGGCGCAGGAGCGCATCGAGGCCGCGCGTCTGAAGGCGGAGGAAGCGGCCCAGGCCAAGGCTGACGCCGAGGCGGCGCCCGCCGAAGCGGAAGCTCCGGCCGAGGAAGCTCCGGCCGAAGAAACCCAGGCCGAGGAAGTTCCGGCGGAGGAGAAAGCGGCCGAATCCTGACCGGGTTCCGACGCCGCCGGTGCCGCCATGCCCGCAGGTAAAGTCGCCGTTGCCGTTGTCACGGGCGCCCATGGCGTGAAGGGACGGGTGCGCCTGAAGACCTTCACCGAAACGCCGGAAGACGTCGCCGCCTATGGGCCGCTGACCGACGAGAACGGCGAACGCGCCTTCCGGGTGACCGTGACGGGGACCGCGAAGGAAGGTGTCGTCGCGGGACTTTCGGGCGTCGGCGATCGGGACGCGGCGCTGGCGCTGAAGGGTCTGGTGCTGCATGCCGATCGCGCAGCGTTGCCGGACCTGGACGATGCGGAGGACTTCTACCACGCCGACCTGATCGGCCTTGTTGTGGAGACGGCGGAAGGCCAGCGGATCGGCCGGGTGCGGGCAATTCATGATTTCGGCGCCGGAGACGTGCTCGACATCAAGCCGGCCAAGGGCAGCGCGCTGATGTTGCCTTTCACCCGCGACGCGGTGCCCGAGGTGGATGTCGCCGGCGGGCGGCTTGTCGTCGTCCTGCCCGACGAGATCGAGGTGATCGACACTGGCGAACCGGAGGAGCCGGACGGCGAGGCCGGGAAGGCGGGATGAGCGGGCCCGCATTCGGCGCGACGGTGCTGACGCTCTACCCGGAAGTGTTTCCCGGACCGCTGGGCGTCGCACTGGCCGGAAAAGCGCTGGAAGCGGGGATCTGGACGCTGAAAACAGTGGACATCCGGGGCTTCGCTCATGATAAACACCGCTCCGTCGACGACGCGCCGTTCGGGGGCGGCGCCGGCATGGTCATGCGCCCCGATGTGCTGGCGGCCGCGATCGACGCCAGCCACGCGGCCGGCGGTCCGCTGATCTACTTCAGCCCGCGCGGGCGGAGGCTGGATCAGGAACTGGTCGGGACGGTCAGGGAGGCCGGGTCGGCCACGCTGATCTGCGGCCGGTTCGAGGGCGTCGACCAGCGGGTGCTGGACGCCCGCGGCGTGATGGAGGTCAGCCTCGGCGACTTCGTGTTGTCGGGCGGCGAGTATGCAGCGCTGGCGCTGATGGATGCGGTGGTGCGGCTGTTGCCCGGTGTGGCGGGCAATGCCGACAGCCTTGCGGAAGAGAGCTTCGCGGACGGGCTTCTCGAATATCCGCACTACACCCGTCCGCGGGATTGGGAGGGAATGACCCCTCCTGGGATATTGTTGAGCGGCGACCACGCCCGCATCCGCGCCTGGCGGAAAGCCGAATCGGAACGGCTGACCCGGGAACGGAGACCGGACCTCTGGCGACGCTACACGAACGAAGAAGGTTGAGAGAGATGAACCTCATCGACGAGATCAACGCCGCCGAGATCGCGCGCGTCACGGAAGGCAAGACCATCCCGGTGTTCCAGCCGGGCGACACCGTGCGCGTGAACGTGCGCGTGACCGAGGGCAACCGCGAACGCGTGCAGGCCTTCGAAGGCGTCTGCATCGCCCGGCGCAACCGGGGTCTGAATTCCTCCTTCACGGTCCGCAAGATTTCCTACGGCGAGGGCGTGGAGCGCATCTTCCCGCTCTATTCGCCCTCGATCGACAGCATCGACGTCGTGCGCCGCGGCAAGGTCCGCCGCGCGAAGCTCTATTACCTGCGCGGCCGCCGCGGCAAGTCGGCCCGCATCGCCGAGCGCCGCGTGGAACGCGCCGCGAAGAAGTAAGGCCGGACTTTCCGGCAAGCAGCGATCAGGCGTCCTTCTCCCGGCCCGGGGGGAGGACGCTTTCCGTTTCGGCGATCGACACCTCGACGCGCCGGGCGACCAGCTCCCTGGCGCTCACCGCAAGCAGCTTGAGACGGCCCGTGGCCTGCAGGATCAGTGCGCCCACTGTTTCCGCGAGCAGGCCGGCGACGATCGCGCGCGCGCGACCGTCATCGAGTCCGGGCGCGATGGCGCGCAGCGCGCCGATTTTCAGGTCGATGGTCTTTTCCAGCCCGGCGTTGAGCCGGCGGTCGGCTTCCGGCCCGAGACCGCGCCGCCGCGCGCCGCCGAACAGGTAGAGCCCCAGTTCGAGCTCGTCCGGCCGCGCCGCGTAGAAGCTGTACATGCCGCCCAGCACCGTCCGGGCCCGCCGGTGCGGATCCGTCTCGGTTTCGCCGGCCGCCCGCACCTGGGCGGCGAGTTCGTCCAGGCTGTCCTCCAGCAGGGCGGCGTACATGGCCTCCTTGTCGGCGAAGTGCAGATAGAGCGTGCCGACGGCGCAGCCGGCCGCCTCGGCGATGGCCCGCATGGTCGCGCCGTCGAGACCGCGTTCCATGAAGACGCCTTGCGCCGCCTCGAGAAGCTGCGCGCGCCGGAAGCCGCGGATGGCCGCGCGCCGCTCGGCCCGGCGCGTCGCGCTCATCGTCCCGTTTTCAGTTCGCGGCCCTCCGGAATGGCCTGACCGCTGTCCCGATGGGCGACCGCGGTGTGGAAGCCCTCGCGCTCGGCGAGGTCCTTGAACCACATGCCTTCGGGCGAATGGCGGGTCATGCCGTCGAACAGCGTGGCGAACATCTGGGTATGGCGCAGGCCCATGATGTCGATGGCCTGGTTGATCATCATCTTCTGCATCATGAGCTGGTTCTTCGGCACGCCGGCCATGCGTTGCGCCAGGGTCTGGACCCGGTCCTCCAGCTCCGCTTCCGGCACGGCGTCGAGCACCAGGCCGATCCGTTTCGCCTCCGCGCCGTCGATCAGGTCGCCGGTGAGCAGCATGCGCTTCGCCATTTCCGGGCCGAGGCGGTAGACCCACATCGCCGTGGTGGGGCAGCCCCAGACCCGTGCGGGCGGATAGCCGATCTGAGCATTCTCGGCCATGACCACGAAATCGCAGGAGAGCGCGATGTCGCTGCCGCCGGCGACGGCGTAGCCGTGCACCTTGGCGATGGTCGGCTTGTCGCTGCGCCAGAGTGTCATGAACTTCTCCGTGCAGTCCCGCATCCACTTGTAGTCGATCATCGGATCCCACGGCATGGACTGGACGCCGGGATTCTCGCCCTCGGCTTCAGCGTATTCCTTGAGGTCGTAGCCGGCGCAGAAGGCCCGGCCGGCGCCCTGGACGACAATCGCGTGGATCTCGTCGTCGGCATTCGCGCGCGCCACCGCGGCGGCGATCTCGCCGGGCATGCCGCTGCCGATGGCATTCAGCCGGTCCGGCCTGTCGAGCGTGATCCGCGCGATGCGGCCTTCCTTCTCGTAACGGACCGTCTCGAAAGCATCGTCAGCCATTGGATTGAACCTTGATCAGTAGAATGAACAGCGTTCATTCTAGATCGGCCGACGGCATGATCAAGCGTTTGCGTGGCGTTGAGGGAACCGGAACCCGGGCCGTACCTGCGGACCTTGCCGCGATCAGACCATCCGGTTGACGGAAAGCGCTGTCGGCGCGCGATAGGCGTTGCGCGCCAGGGTCGCGGCCTGGACGCGCCCATTGGCGCCATAGCCGTCCGCCGGCGCCTTGTTGCGGGCGGCGCGCTCGGCCACGGCGTGGACCAGCCCCTCGGTGACTGACTTCATGCGCACGACCATGCGGGCGTGCCGCGCCATGGCGGTCTCCAGCGCGCGGCCGGTGTCGATCAGTATCTGGCGTTCCTCGGGACGGATGCGGACACGGCCCGAACGTATCATGTCGACTTCGGCGCGGTAGCGTTCGATCAGGTCGCGCTTCCGGGCCTCGGTGTCGGCGAGCTTCGGGGGCTGCCGGGCTTCCAGGCAGGCGTTTTCGGTCTCGATCAGCTCGATCAGGCGGCGGGCGCTCTCGGTCACGGCGGCGGGGCCGCTTTCGGTGCTCATTCCGTGCTCTCCTGCAGTTTCAGGATCTCGCGGTAGATGGCGTCGGCGATGCCGATCCCGCCCATCTCGGCGACGGCCTCGCCATATTTCTCATTCATCACCGACTGGAAGGCTTCCTCGCCCTTGCCGCCGGCGAAGGCGCCGTCGGGGTCGACGCCCATCTTCATGTGCGCCAGCATCTGGGAGATGAACACCGCCTCGAAGTCCTCGGCGGTTTCCCTGGCCTTCTTCTGCGCCGCGCTCTGCGGCGCCTCCGGTGCGGCCGGGACGATGTTGCGGGCGGCGTTGAGCTGTTCGAAACCGGCCATCACATCACCTCGATTTCCGCCTGCAGCGCGCCGGCGGCCTTGATGGTCTGAAGGATGGAGATCATGTCGCGCGGGCCCACGCCGAGGGCGTTCAGGCCATCGACGAGCTGCTGCAGGCTGACGCCCTGCTCGAGCACCGTCAGCTTGCGGTCCTCGCCCTCGTCGATCTGGATGGCGGTGCGGTCCACGGTCTCGGTGTTGCCCTGCGCGGCGAAGGCGTTGGGCTGGCTGACCTGCGGCGTTTCGGTCACGGTGACCGTCAGATTGCCCTGGGCGATGGCGATCTCGTCCACCCGCACGTCGCGGCCCATGACGATGACGCCGGCCTTTTCGTCGATGACGATGCGGGCGATCTGATCGGTTTCGACGCGCACCTGCTCGATCTCCGCCAGCAGGCCGACCATGTCGAGGCGGCGGTCTTCCGGGATCGCCAGCACGACGGTCGTCGGGTCGACGGCCTTGGAGATGCGCTTGCCCAGCTGGCCGTTGATCGCCTCCTCGACCCGCATGGCGGTGGTCAGGTCCGGGTTGCGCAGGCTGAGCCGCATCTGGTTCATGTGCACCAGTTCGAAGCCGGTCTCGCGCTCGACGATGCCGCCGTTGGAGATGCGCCCGACGGTGGGAATGTTCTTGGTGACGGTCTGGGCGTTGCCGGTGGCGCTGAAGCCGCCGACGATGATCGGACCCTGGGCCACGGCATAGACCTCGCCGTCGGCGCCGATCAGCGGGGTGACCAGCAGCGTGCCGCCAAGCAGGCTTTCGGCGTCGCCCATGGAGTTGACCACCACGTCGATGCGGGAGCCCTGCCGCCCGAAGGCCGGCAGGTCGGCGGTGACCATCACTGCGGCAACGTTCTCGGTGTTGATGTTCTGGTCGCGGGTATTGACGCCCAGCCGCTCCAGCATTGCCTCCAGGCTCTGCTGGGTGAATGGGGAGTTGTTCAGGGTGTCGCCCGTGCCCTGCAGGCCGACGACCAGGCCGTAGCCCACCAGCGGGTTGTCGCGGATGCCTTCGAACTCGACGATGTCCTTCAGCCGGACCGAGGACGCCTCCGAAGGTGCGGCCGCGAGGACGGCGAATGTTCCGATGAGCGCGGCGAGTACGGTACGAAGCATGGTTCTGCCCTGTGAGATGCTGTTCTGGCGGCATCCTTCAAGCGAAAGTCATGCCATGAAAAAGTTCCGACTTTTCCGGGGGATACCGCCCATGGCCGGACCTCGCGGCGGGACGTTTCTGCCGCCGGGGCGGCAATATCTGCCGGTTCTAAAGGAAATCTTTACGCCGTTCGGTGACAGTCGCTGGTCATGAGGACAGGATTCGAACGCACATGAAGATCGACACCCAGAGCCTGAAGAGCGCCCAGCCGGTGAACCGGACCCGGCGGCGCGAACAGCGGGCCGACGGCGGGACCTTCGCGGTCGGCGAATCTCCCCAGGCCGGCGCGCCGGCGATGCTGACCGGACTGGGCGGCCCGTCGGCGCTCGGCGCGGTGCTGCTGGCGCAGGAGGACGACACGCCCGAACGCCGCCGCCGCCAGGAAATCCGCCGCGCAGACGACCTTCTCGACCGGCTGGACGAAATTCGCATCTCCCTGCTCTCGGGGAGCCTGACGCGCCGGACGCTGGAGAACCTCGCGAGCGCGTTGTCGGCCCGCAGGAGCGACAGCGACGATCCGGGACTCAAGGAAACCCTTGACGCGATCGATCTTCGCGTCGCGGTCGAACTGGCCAAATATCACAATTAGGTCAGGCTGTTAAACCGATAGTTCGCAATCGTCCTTTTTCACCGAAAAGGCTTGTGGCGTTCTGCCGCGCCCCATATATTCCGCGCCGTTTCATCCCATCAGTCGACGAGGGAGGCCAATGGGGATCCAATCGAGTGACGGGTATCGGCCCAGCGATGACGAGCCGTTCATGAACCCCGTCCAGAAGGAATACTTCCGCAAGAAGCTTCTGCGCTGGCGGGACGACATCCTTCGGGACTCTCAGGAAACCATCAAGACCATGCAGTCGGAGACCGAGCGTCTCGCCGACCTCGCCGACCGCGCATCGACCGAAACCGACCGCGCGCTGGAACTGCGGACGCGTGACCGGCAGCGCAAGCTGATCGCGAAGATCGACGCCGCGCTGCAACGCATCGAAGACGACACCTATGGCTATTGCGAGGACACCGGCGACCCGATCAGCCTGAACCGGCTGGAGGCCCGTCCGATCGCGACCCTTTCCGTGGAGGCGCAGGAGCGCCACGAGCGGCGGGAGAAGTCGTACCGCGACGACTGATGCCGCGCCCCGGACATCGAGACAAAAAAGAGGCCGGCGCCTTTCGGGGCGCCGGCCCAATTCCCTGTCAAGACTATTGGGGGATGGTCTTTCGGACGAGGGAAGACTGTTGGCTCAGAACGGCATCAGCACGTCGAAGAGCTGCTGGCCGTAGCGCGGCTGCTGCACGTCGGTGAGCTGGCCGCGGCCGCCGTAGGAGATGCGCGCCTCGGCGATCTGGCTGTGCTGGATGGTGTTGGTCGCGGTAATGTCCTGCGGGCGGACCACGCCGGAGACGCGCAGATCGCGGACCTCGTAGTTGACCCGGACCTCCTGGCGGCCGGCGATGACCAGATTGCCGTTCGGCAGGACATCGACCACCAGGGCTGCGACCTGCAGGTTGATCGTCTCCTCGCGGTCCACCGTGCCGGTGCCGTTGTGGGCGCTGGTGTTGCCCAGGCTGACAAGGCTGGTCGGGTCGACGGCATCGGGCAGGAAGTTGGGCAGGTTCCCCTGCAGGCCGAAGAACTGCGTCAGGTCCGCGTCCTCGGAGGCGGTGCGGTTGCGCGTGGTCGAGTTGTTGAGCTGGGCCTCGTCCTGGATCGCGACGACGATGGTCAGGATGTCGCCGATCTGCGCGGCCCGCTGGTCCTTGAAGAAGGCGCGCGCGCCGGGACGCCAGAGCGAGTTGGCCTGGTGGATGACGGGCTCCGGCCGCGGCATCGGCAGGCTGACCTGGCGATAGTTTTCGTCCTTGCGCGGATCCTCGATCGCGGCCAGGTCCGGCGCCTTGCCGATATTGGCGACGCGGTCGACGGTGCTGCAGGCGGCGAGGGCGGCGGCGGCGATGGCGAGAGCGCCGAGGCGGGTGATCATTCGGGTCATCTGCGTGCTACCTTGCTGGGGATGGCTGTGGGGGGCGGACATGGTCAGTCCTGCAACTGCGACAGGCGGTGGGCGGCCTCGCCGACGGACACCCTTCCGGGCGCCGTGACGCGGCCTTCGACGATCATGCGGCTGCGTTCGTTCATCACGCGGACCACGGCATTGCGGCCGCCATCCTCGATGGCGCGGCCCGAGGCGGTCAGCGTCAGTCCGTTGGTCAGGAAGATCATGGTGACGATATCGCCCTTGGCGACCATCACCGGCCGGCGCAGGTCACTGACGCGGACCATGCGGTTGGCAGGGATCGAGCGCTTCGGGCTCATGCCGACCAGCTCGGCGATGTCGACCACGTTCTGGCGGCGCACACGGTCCTCGCGGACCCGCTGCCAGCCGACGTCCTGGGGCATGATCTCGTCGCCCGGCCGGATCGCGCGGGACAGGACCGGCACTTCCGTCATCGGCCAGGCGCGGCCGTGGATCTTGTGGCGCTGCGCGGACGGGTCGTCGGCCGGGGCGGCGACGATGGCGGTGAACCGGCCCGTGCGGCGGTCATAGTCCATGCTTTCGACCTGGACGCTGGGGTCGGCGTCGGTGGCGACGTGCAGGGTGGGGCGGCGGCCGGCCAGTTCGATCTCGAGGTCGGCCTGGGGTGCGGCGTCCATCAGCGCGAGTTCGATCTCGGTCAGCACCTGGCCGGCGTCGACGATCTGGCTGGCCCGGCGGACCATGATGCGGTGCAGGTTCGCCGGCGGCATCCAGCGTATGCGATGGCGCCCGGCAATGCGGGCGACGGCGAGCGGGTTGAGCGCCACCTTGTCGCCGGGCATCGGCGCGCGGGCGATGACGACGTCCTCGCGGGCGTCGGCGCCTTCCAGGACATCGGAAAGCAGGATGGTGGGCCGGTCGACGACGATGCCGTGTTTCATGGTCGCGTCGATGATGTCGGTCGCGGCGGCGGCCGCGGCGGCGACGGTCATCAGGACGGCGGCGATCAGGGCGGCGATGGTGCGGCTCATGGCGATCACCTCAGGGTGTTGATGGCGGACATCATCTCGTCGGAAGCGGTGATGACCTTGGAGTTCATCTCGTAGGCGCGCTGGGCGGTGATCAGGTGTGTGATCTCCTGCACCGGGTTCACGTTGGAGGTTTCCAGGAAGCCCTGCTGGATCACGCCGAAGCCGGCCTGGCCGGGAATGCCGATCGTGGCCGCGCCGGATGCGGGGGTTTCCAGGAACAGGTTGTCGCCGATCGCTTCCAGGCCCGCATCGTTGAAGAAGTTGGCCAGTTCGAACTGACCCAGGTTCTGGAAGTCGGTCTGGCCGGCGATCTTGGCCAGAACCTCGCCATTGGCGTTGATCGAGAGGTCCTGAACGTTGTTGGGCACGACAATGCCCGGAGCGACGACGAATCCCTCCTGGGTGACGATCTGGCCGTCCGGCGACACCGAGAAGGTGCCGGCCCGGGTGAAGGCGTCCTCGCCGGTGGGCAGGGTCACACGGAAGAAGCCGCGGCCGTTGATGGCCATGTCCAGCGGGTTGTCGGTGATCGCCAGATCGCCCTGTTCGGAGATGCGGTAGACCGACCCGGCCTTGACGCCGACGCCGATCTGCACGCCCGAGGGCACGATGGTGCCGGCGTCGGAGGAGTTGGAGCCGACGCGGCGGACGTTCTGGTAAAGCAGATCCTGGAACGCGGCGCGCTGACGCTTGAAGCCGGTGGTGTTCAGGTTGGCGATGTTGTTCGAGATGACCTCGACGTTGAGCTGCTGGGCCAGCATGCCCGTGGCGGCGATGGAAAGGCTGCGCATATCGGCTTACTCCTCGGGTTCCGGCGTTCAGGCGACCGCGCCCAGACGCCCGATGGCGTCGCGCTGCAGGTCGTGTTCGGTGTTCATGGCCTTCTGCATCTGCTCGTAAGCGCGCTGGACCTCGATCATGTTGGTCATCTGGATGATGGGCTGGACGTTGGAGCCCTCCAGCATGCCCTGCAGGACGCCGGGGGTCTCGACAGGCACCGGATCCTGATCGGTCTTGTAGAGACCGTTCTGATCCTTCTTCAGCGCCTGGTCGTTCTCGAAGCTCACCACGGCGATGCGGAAGTCCTGGCCGTCGACGCCGGTGATGGAGCCGTCCTTGGAGACGGAAATCTCGGTGGAGGGATCGGCGAACTCGATGATGCGGTCGTCGACGTCGAGAACCGGGTCGCCTTCCATGGTCGTGAGCTGGCCTTCCTCGTTGAGACGGAAATGGCCGTTGCGGGTGTATTTGGGACCGTCCTCTGTCTCCACCACGAAGTAGCCGACGCCCGAGATCGCGAGATCCAGCGGATTCTCGGTGGGGCGCATCGCGCCTTCGGTGGTGTTGCGGAGCGTGCCGTAGCTCTCGACGTAGGACATCTGGTCGCCCTGCTCGGACGTCACCAGATACTCGCGGAACAGCAGCTCCTCCGACTTGTAGGCGGTGGTGTTCATGTTGGCGATGTTGTTGGCGACCATGTCCATCTGATGGCGAAGCGCCATCTGGCGGGACAGGCCGATCAGGATCGCGTTCTCGATTCCCATGATTTCCTCGAATTCGTCGAGCGTTGATGCCGGTCGAACAGAGAGCACGCGCCGTGCCAGAGCCAAGTTATTGAAATAGCGTGATTTTCAATTTGGCCGGTGGGGGATTGCCGGTCAGGGCTTGCCGCGGGGCGGCATTTTTTGCCCGTTCGCTGCCCCGGTTCCAACGCTTTGTTAACCGAAAACGCCGATGCTCCGCTTCACGACATCAAGGCATTACCCATTCAGGGAAACGGTGAACATGGCGGACGAGGAAGGCGAGGTCCCGGAAGACGGTGACGCGCCGCGCAAGAGGAAGCTCAGCGGCAAGGTGCTGGTGCTCTTCATCGCGCTGCCGGTCCTGCTGCTTGTCGGCGGCGGCGCGGCCTTCATGATGCTCTCGGGCGGCGACAGTCCTGCCGAGGCGGCCGCGGAATCCCACGCGCCGGCCGAGGACGGGCATGGCAAGGAAGAGAGCGGGGGAGATCACGGCGGCGGCGAGGCCGAGGGCCATGGCGGCGGCGTGCCCAGCGGCGGGCGCGTGACCTACGCCGGCTCCGATCTGATCTTCTATGAACTGCCGGACATGCTGGTGAACCTGAATACCTCGGGCAGCCAGCCCCGCTACCTGAAGATCAAGGTTGCGCTGGAGTTCGGCGACGGCAGCATCGTCAAGCGGATCGACCGCGTCATGCCGCGGATCGTCGATCATTTCCAGGTCTATCTGAGAGAGCTGCGCCGCGAGGATCTCAGAGGCTCCGCCGGCATGTACCGGCTGAAGGAAGAGCTGATGATCCGCGTGAACCAGTCCGTACGTCCGGCCCGCATCCGCGACGTGCTGTTCAAGGAAATGCTGGTTCAGTAATGCGTTCCACCGTCATCGGGAGTTGCGTCGAATGAGTGACACCGTCGACCAGGACAAGCTGGCCGAACAGTGGTCCGAGGCCAATGCGGCGGAAGCCGCGGCCAAGGACAGCGAAGACGATATGGCCGCGGCCTGGGACAAGCTCACCGGCGACGGCGAGGGCGGCGGCGCCACCAACCGCATCCTGAACCAGGACGAGATCGACAGCCTGCTCGGCTTCGACGCGGGCGACGAGGACGACGCCGACAAGTCCGGCATCAAGGCGATCATCAATTCGGCGCTGGTCAACTACGAGCGGCTGCCGATGCTGGAAGTCGTCTTCGACCGGCTGGTCCGGATGATGACGACGAGTCTGCGCAATTTCACCTCGGACAATGTCGAGGTGACGCTGGACAACATCACGTCGATCCGCTTCGGCGACTATCTGAACTCCATTCCGCTGCCGGCGATCCTGTCGGTCTTCCGCGCCGTCGAATGGGATAACTACGGTCTGATCACCGTCGATTCCTCGCTGATCTACTCGATCGTCGACGTGTTGCTGGGCGGCCGCCGCGGCACCGCGGCGATGCGCATCGAGGGCCGGCCCTACACCACCATCGAGCGCAATCTGGTCGAGCGAATGGTCGCCGTGGTCCTGGCCGACATGGCCGCCGCCTTCGAGCCGCTCTCGCCGGTCTCCTTCAATTTCGACCGCGTCGAGACCAATCCGCGCTTTGCGACCATCGCGCGGCCCGCCAACGCGGCCATCGTCATCAAGCTACGCATCGACATGGAAGACCGTGGCGGCCGGCTGGACGTGCTGCTGCCCTACGCCACGCTGGAGCCGATCCGCGAACTGCTGCTCCAGATGTTCATGGGCGAGAAGTTCGGCCGTGACAGCATCTGGGAGAACCATCTGGCGACCGAACTCTGGCAGACCGACGTCGACCTCGTCGCCGTGCTGGACGAACAGACGATGCCGCTGAGCAAGTTCATGGCGATGCGGAAGGGGGACACCCTGCTCCTCAACGCCTCGCCGGAAAGCGCGATCCAGCTTCATTGCGGCGGCATTCCCATGGGTGTCGGCCGCATGGGCCGGCGCGGCCAGAACATTGCGGTCAAGATCGACCGCAGCCACCGCAAGTTCCGGGGGAACTGATGGACCTTGGCGTCGACGTGATCCTTGACGGGCTGCTGGCGGTACTGCTGGCGGCAACGGTCATCTACTGCTTCGTCCTGAACCGGCGTCTGTCGCGTCTGCGCAACGCCCAGGGGGAAATGGCGGAGCTGGTCCGTTCCTTCCACCAGGCGACCGAGAACGCGCGCGCCAGCGTCGGCGAACTCAAGGTCGCGGCCAATGCGGTCGGCGCCGATCTGCAGAAACGGATAGAGGCCGGGCGCAGCATGCTCGACGAACTGGAGGTGGTGGTCCACAGCGGCGGCAAGGTGGCAGAGCGCATCGAACAGGGCGTCGACCGGAGCAAGGCCGGCGCACCGGCCGCCGCCGCCGCACCCGCCGAGACGCAGCGCCAGGAGCGCAGTCCGGCCGAACACGATCTGCTGCAGGCACTGAGAAAGGTCCGCTGACGTGAAAGCACTCCGCATCAGGCTGCTGCCCGTTACCGTCATCGCCGCCACCATGGTGCTCGGCGTCCGTATCACCGACATCTTCCAGGAAGGCGAGGGCGCCCTCGTTACCATCGCCCAGGCTCAGGCTCAGGCCGGCGCCGAGGACGAAACTGGCGCCGAAAAGGAGCCGGTCGACCCGGAGGCCGCCGAGAAGACAGCCGAGGCCGAACCCGCGACGGCGCTGTCCGGCAGCCTGGCGGAGAGGGATCCGACCACGTTCTCGCCGTCCGAAATCGCGCTGCTGGAGAATCTCGCCCGCCGCCGCGACCAGATCGAGGGGCGCGCCGCCGATCTGGACGTTCGCGAGAACCTGCTGGCGGCCACGGAACAGCGCATCGACGAGAAGATCGCCACCCTGCAGCAGCTCGAGAAGCGCATCCTGGGTCTGGTGAAGAAGCACGACGAGGCCGAGGAGTATCGCTTCGCCCGCCTGGTCAAGGTCTACGAGAAGATGAAGCCCAAGGACGCGGCGCGCATCTTCGAGCAGATCGAGATGGACGTGCTGATCGAGGTCAGCGCCCGCATGAAGGAAACCAGCATCGCCGGCATCATGGCCGAGATGACCCCCGAACGGGCGCAGGAACTGACGATCGAGCTGGCGACACGCGAGGATCTGGAAGAGCGCCTCAAGCGCTGAGGCGGTCTTCGCTTTACGCGGCCTTAACCATGGCGGCGCTAGGGTTGCGGCATGTACACCAGCGCCACCGAAACAGAGCCGACAACGCCCGAGGCCGACGCGCCGGCGGGACCGGACCAGGCCAATGTGGTTCTGTTCCTGGCGCTTTACCTGATCCTTCTGGCCTTCTTCATCATGCTGAACTCGAACGCCGAGATTTCCGAGGCCCGCGCCCGTGCCGTCCTTGCCGGCATCACCATCGCGCCGGTCGAGTTGGCGCCCCGGCCCGATGCGCCGCTGACGCTGGTGGCCGACGCGCTGGAGGCGCAGCTGGTGGAACTGTTCGACGGCCACATGGACCGCGGAGAATGGCGGTTGCAGGCATCGGAGGGTCTCATCGCCGTCAGCATGCCGCAGCGCAAGGCCTTCGGTGAGGACAGCAGCATACTCAGGCCGAGCCGGATTGCCATGGTGAACCGTCTCGCTGCGCTGCTGGGTGAAACCGGCGCGAATGAAAGGCTGGATCTCGTCCTGGTGATGGGCGACGCGGGCGACGCGTCGCTGGCCCGCCGCCGCGCGGCGGCGCTGGGCGGCGACCTGATCCGCAACGGCGTCGATCCCGCACGTTTCGCCCTGCGCGTCCAACGCGATCCTTCCGCCTCGATCGAGTTCCTGTTGCTGCCGGCGCCGGAGGCGTGACGGTCATGTCCAGAACCTCCTGGCTGATCGCATTTTCCGACCTCGCCGCGGTGCTGGGCGCCTTCTTCGTCATGCTCCTGGCGATCTCGGAGTACGACGCGCCGAAGCTCGACCGCCTGGCGCTGGTGCTCGGCAGCAATGACGGCCAGTGGCAGACCGTGGCGCCAGATCCGGGGTCGGCGGCGCTGGCCATGCGCCGCGCACCAGTGGAGGCTGACGCCGAAAGCGATTACCTGGCGACCGTGCTGGCGGAGCGGCTGGCGCGCGCCGGCTGGCCCTGGAAGGTCGTGCGGCTGGCCCGGGGCGTGGCCCTGCAGCAGCCGATCGGCGATGCCGCGGCCGCGGCGCCCGCCGACATGATCCAGTATCTCAGGTCTGCCGGCTATCCGCTTCGCGTGGCGGTAATTCTTCCAGCTTCACAGGGCCGCCGCGCCGGCGTTCTCGGCGTTTTCGATGACGGCCTCAGACAGGCCGGCGGCCTGGCGGCGCTGCTCCAACGCGGCGGTGTCGACGCCGCCATTCCCGTCGAGACCCGCTTCAGCCCCGGCGAGACGCCGGCGGCGCTGCAGATCATTCTCGATGTCGCTCCGGAGAATCGCGGATGAAACATCTGCTGCTGTCGATCTCGGTTCTCGTGGCGCTGGCCGTCGGCCCGGCTGCGGCGCGCGAGAGCGTCAACATCCGCTTCGGCGACCATGCGGGCTACAGCCGCGCGGTCTTCGACTGGACCTCCCCCGTGGAGTACACCGTCAGCGAGACGCAGGGCGAGGTCAGCATCCGCTTCGAGCGGGCGGCGGACTTCGACATCTCGCAGTTCCGCGCCCGGGCTCCGCGCGCCATCGGCGCGGTGAAGGTCTCGGCCGATGGCCGGACCGTGCGGTTCGAGGCGCCGTCGGGCGACATACTCAAGGCATTCCGGATCGGTCCCAAGGTCGTTGTCGACGTCGCCCTGGGCGCAGCGACGGCCAGGCCCGCACGGCCCGCTCGCAAGGCCGACTACGCCACACAGCCGCTGGCCGACGCGCTCGGCCGCGCCCGCGAGGCCGCGGAAACGCGCGAGCCATCACCGAAGCCTGCACCCGCTCCGGCGCCCGAACCGAAGAAAGCGGCCGCCCGCGCCGAGGCGCCGGCGCCTGCGGAGGCCGCCGCCGAGCCGGCGCCCCGGCCCGTCTCCGACCCGTCGCAGACCGTCAGGGTCGAGCACGAGTTGCGCCCCGGCCGCACGATCTTCCGTTTCCGCTGGCCGGTCCGGACCAGCGCGGCGGCCCTGCACAGGGGCGAACATGTCTGGCTGGTGTTCGGGGACGACATGACGCCCGATTTCGGCGGACAACCCACCACGGGTCTGGGGCCGGTCGACCGCATCGAGCCCGAACACTCCAGCGACGGCACGCTGTTCCGCATCGACGTGGCGGCGGGGTCGCCACTGGACATCACGGTCGACGGCAATGACTGGGTGGTGGACATCGGCGGCGGCCGCGGACGGGCGGAGAGCGCCGTCATCTTCGACGCCCAGGCCGAGAGCGCCCGCGGTCCCAGGATGTTCGCTGCCGTGGCCGGCGCGGCCAGGCCGGTGATCGTGGACGACCCGCTGGTCGGCGACCGCATCGCCCTGATCCCGCTCCGCGAAGCGGCGCTCGGCGTCAGGCCGGAGCGGCGGCTGGTCAAGTTCGACCTGCCGGAGACGCCGCAGGGCGTCGCCGTGCGCTTCAAGTCGCTGGACCTCGACGTGGTCGTGGACGAGTCTGGCCTTTCGATCGCGGGACCCCGGACGCTGCATCTGGCCGCCGAGGCCACGACCGCCGCGCATCTGACGGAAGGGCCGCCGAAGCTCAACGGTGACGGCGCGCCGACGCCCTCGCGGCGCGTGCTCGACCTGACCACCTGGAAGGGCGAGGAAGACCCCGTCGCCATCCGCCAGGATCTGCTGCAGCGTATCTCGGTCGCCCAGCCGCTGGCCCGCAATGGCGAGCGGCGCATTCTTGCCCGCTTCATGGTCGCCAACGGCCTGGCCAGCGAGGCGCTGGGCGTGATGGCCCGTATCGAGGACGACGACAAGCGCGCCGACATCGATCCCGGCTACCGGGCGCTGCGCGGCGTTGCGCGCCTGCTGGCCGGGCAATATGCGGAGGCGGCGGCCGACCTGCGTCATCCGCAGCTCAAGGACGCCGGCGACGTGGCCCTGTTCCGCGGGCTGCTTGCCGCCAAGCGCCGGGAATTCCAGGAGGCGCGGCGCGAGTTCCGCTACGGTCTGACGGCGCTGGACGAGCTTCCGGCCGACATGCAGCCGATGTTCCGCATCGCCCTGGCCGAAACGGCGCTGCATCTGCACGATCCGGCGCTGGCCGAGGAACAGGTCGCCAAGCTGCTGAAGCAGGCCGGCACGGAGGCGCGCCGCGAAGAGGCGCGCCTGCTGGCAGCGCGCATCAAGGCGCTGACCGGCGAGACCGAGGATGCCGCCGATCTGTTCGCGGAGCTTTCGGAAAGCGTGCAGCGCTCGGTCCGTGCGCGGGCGCGTTTCGCCGAGACCGACCTGCTGCTGGACGACGAGCGGATCACCAGGAAGGACGCCATCGAGCGGCTGGAGCGGCTCCGCTTCGCCTGGCGCGGCGACGTCTTCGAATTCGATCTCATGCGGCGTCTGGGTGAACTCTACATCGACGTGGGCGACTACCGCCTGGGCATGGTCACCATGCGCCGGACGGTGGAGCAGTTCCCGGACCTGCCCGAGGCGCAGAAGCTGGCCGGCGGCATGAACGAGGTCTTCGCCAGCCTGTTCGAGGGTGTGCACGCCGAATCCATGTCCCCGGTCACGGCTATGGGGCTCTACTACGATTTCCGTGAGCTGACCCCCGAGGGCGACCGCGGCGACCGGATGATCCGCCGTCTGGCCGACCGGCTGGCCGCGGTGGAACTGCTGGACGAAGCCGCGAAGCTGCTGGAGCACCAGGTGCGCCACCGTCTGACGGGGGTCGAGAAATCCCGCGTCGCCACGCGCCTGGCCGTGCTCTACCTGCTGGACCGGAAGCCGAACGAAGCGATTTCCGCGCTGCGCGCTTCGCGCAACCTCTCGCTGACCGAGGATCAGGTGAGGGAGCGCCGCATGCTGGAGGCCCGTGGCCTGACCGATCTCGGCCACTACGAGCGCGCCCTCGCGCTCCTCAACGGCCTGGAAGGCGAGGACGTCAACGACGTCCGGACCGAGATCCTGTGGCGCGCCCGGAAATGGCAACGCGCGGCAGTCTCGCTCAGCACCCGGCTGGTGGAGCTGCGCACCACCAACAAGGAACTGGACACCGAGGCGCGCCAGGACATCCTGCGTTTCGCCATCGCCAGCTCGCTGGCGGGCGACCGTCCGGCGCTGGAGCGGATCAGGGACGACTTCACCATCCGCATGCAGGACAAGCCCGAATGGCCGGCCTTCCAGGTCGTGACCTCGGTGGATCAGCGCGAAACCGCCGAGTTCCGCAATCTCGCCGCCGAGATCGCGCAGGTCGGCCGCTTCGAGCAGTTCATGACCGCCTACCGCGAGAAGCTGCGGGACACGCCGCTCAGCGCCATCAACTAGGCTTCCTGCGGAAAAGCAAAAGGGGCCGCGCCTTCGGGCGCAGCCCCCTTCTTCGCCGGGCCTTGAATGGGGTCAGTTGCTCGCGACCTGCTCACGGCTCTCGAAGCAGTTGGAGCGGATGGCGTCGGCCTTGTCGGCGTCGCGCAGCGCCAGCCGGATTTCGGCGCGGGCGGCCTTGCAGGCCTCCAGGTCGTCATAGGTGCCGAAGTGCACGGTGGCCTGGCCACCCAGCTCGGCTTCCCAGTTGCGGACATTGTAGTTGATGCGCTGCTGGTCATAGGCGGTCAGCGCCTCGTTGGGCACGACGTTCTCGGTGACCTGGATCAGCGCGGATTCCTCGGCCGGAACGCCCACACCCATCGCAGCGGCAATCAGCAGATAGTACATGGTCGGGTCTCCTTTGTTTGAAGGCCGCGTCTTTCCGGTCGGCCCACCGCAGTCTCACGAGGGAAAATGCAATGGCCGTGCCAGTTTGCCGGACGGCGGATTGTGACGGCCGCCACGCTATCTGGCTGGATTCCCGACTCATTCTGCGAAAAGGCAGAATAAATCGGGTTCGAAATCGTGAACCGGGCCACAGGACCCCGCCGGACGTGGCAATATTTGCCGGCCATGCCGGGCCGGCATGCGCCCATCGCTTTGCGTCGCGCCGCGCGCGGCGTTATACACGGCGCACGTCAATTCTGTTTGGGGATGGAAGTCGTGAGCGGTTCGAAGAAGCGGTCGGTCGAGGACTGGAAGGCTGCGGCCGGGAAGGAACTGAAGGGCAAGACGCTGGACGACCTGGTCTGGCGCACGCCCGAGGGCATCGACGTCAAGCCGCTCTATACGGAGGAGGACGTCGACGGCCTGGAGCATCTCGGCAGCCTGCCCGGCTTCGCGCCCTATGTCCGCGGCGTCCGCGCGACCATGTACGCCAACCGCCCTTGGACCATCCGCCAGTACGCCGGCTATTCCACCGCCGAGGAATCCAACGCCTTCTACCGCCGCAACCTGGCCGGCGGGCAGCAGGGCCTTTCCGTCGCCTTCGACCTTGCCACCCACCGCGGGTATGACAGCGACCATCCGCGGGTGATGGGCGACGTCGGCAAGGCGGGCGTCGCCATCGATTCCGTCGAGGACATGAAGGTCCTCTTCGACCAGATCCCGCTGGATCAGGTGTCGGTGTCGATGACCATGAACGGCGCCGTGCTGCCGACCATGGCCGGCTATATCGTCGCGGCGGAGGAACAGGGCGTCGGGCCGGAGAAGCTCTCCGGGACCATCCAGAACGACATCCTCAAGGAGTTCATGGTCCGCAACACCTATATCTATCCGCCCGAACCCTCGATGCGGATCGTCGCCGACATCATCGACTACACCGCGAACCACATGCCGCGGTTCAACTCGATCTCGATCTCCGGCTACCACATGCAGGAAGCGGGCGCGACGCAGGTGCAGGAACTGGCCTTCACCCTAGCCGACGGCCTGGAATATGTCCGCACCGCAGTCAACCGCGGCCTGGACATCGACCGCTTCGCGCCGCGGCTGAGTTTCTTCTTCTGCATCGGCATGAACTTCTTCATGGAAGTGGCCAAGCTGCGCGCCGCGCGCCTGCTCTGGCACCGCATCGTCAGCCAGTTCGATCCGAAGGACCCGCGCTCGACCATGCTGCGGACCCATTGCCAGACGTCGGGCGTCAGCCTGACCGAGCAGGATCCCTACAACAACGTCATGCGCACCACGATCGAGGCCATGGCGGCGGTGCTCGGCGGCACGCAGAGCCTGCACACCAACGCCCTGGACGAGGCCATCGCCCTGCCGACGGACTTCTCGGCCCGCATCGCGCGCAATACCCAGCTGATCCTGCAGGAGGAGACAGGCATTCCGCAGGTCGTCGACCCGCTGGGCGGCTCCTACTACATCGAGGCGCTGACGGCGAAGCTGGCCGAGGACGCCTGGGCGCTGATCCAGGAAGTCGAGGAACTGGGCGGCATGACCAAGGCCGTCGAGGAGGGCATGCCCAAGCTGCGCATCGAGGAATCGGCGACCCGCCGTCAGGCGCGGATCGACCGCGGCGAGGAAGTCATTGTCGGTGTCAACAAGTACAAGCCGACGCAGGACAACTCGCCGGACGTGCTCGACATCGACACCACCAAGGTGCGCGAGTCACAGATCGCCGGGCTGAAGCGGATCCGCGAGAGCCGCGACGAGGACGCTTGCCGCAAGGCGCTGGCGGCGCTGACGGAGGGCGCGAGGGGCGACGGCAACCTGCTGGCGCTCTGCGTCGATGCGGCCCGCGCCCGCGCCACCGTCGGCGAGATGTCCGATGCCATGGAGGAGGTCTTCGGCCGTCACCGCGCCCAGATCCGCTCCGTCTCCGGCGTCTACGCCGCTGCCTATGAGGGCGACGAGGGCTTCGCCAAGATCGGCAAGGACATCGAGGCCTTCGCCGAGGCGGAGGGGCGCCGGCCGCGCATGCTGGTGGTCAAGATGGGGCAGGACGGCCATGACCGCGGCGCCAAGGTCATCGCCACGGCTTTTGCCGACATCGGCTTCGACGTCGACGTGGGGCCGCTGTTCCAGACCCCCGAGGAAGTCGCCCGCGACGCCGTGGAGAACGACGTCCACGTGATCGGCGTCTCCTCGCTGGCGGCCGGGCACAAGGCGCTGGTGCCGGCGCTCATGCAGGCGCTGAAGGAACAGGACGCCGGGGATATCCTCGTGATCTGCGGCGGCGTCATCCCCTCGGGCGACTACGAGATGCTGCGCAAGGAGGGTGTCGCGGGCATCTACGGTCCCGGCACGCACATCCCGGCCGCGGCGGCCGAGATTCTCGAACTGATCGACAAGGCGCGCCGGCCCGCCGCGGCGGAGTAGGGGCTCCCGCCCAGGGGCGCCGGTGATGCCTACACTGTATAGATGTCCCTGTAGCGGTCCCGCAGGACGTTCTTCTGCACCTTGCCCATGGTGTTGCGGGGCAGTTCGTCGACGAAGAAGATACGTTTCGGGCGCTTGAAGGCGGCGAGGTCCTCGCGGATCGCCGCGGCGACATCGTCCTCCGAGATATCCTTCGAACCATCCTTCACGACCACCGCGGTGACGCCCTCGCCGAAGTCGGGATGGGGCACCCCGATCACCGCCGATTCCGCCACGCCGTCCAGATCGTCGATCCTCTCCTCGATCTCCTTCGGATAGACGTTGAAGCCGCCGGAGATCACCAGGTCTTTGCCGCGCCCGACGATGGTGACATAGCCGTCGGCGTCCACCTTCCCCAGGTCGCCGGTGATGAAGAAGCCGTCCGCGCGGAATTCCTCTGCGGTCTTCTCCGGCATGCGCCAGTAGCCGGAGAAGACGTTGGGACCCTTCACCTCGATGACGCCGATTTCGCCAGCGCCGAGGATCTCGCCGCTCTCCGGGTCGGCGACGCGCAGCTCGACGCCCGGCAGTGGAAAGCCCACCGTGCCGGCGCGCCGCTCGCCGTCATAGGGATTGGAGGTGTTCATGTTGGTCTCGGTCATGCCGTAGCGTTCCAGGATGGCGTGGCCGATGCGCTCGCGGAAGCGGTCATGGGTTTCGGCCAGCAGCGGCGCGGAGCCGGAGATGAACAGCCGCATGTGGCCGGCGAGATCCTTCGTGAAGCCCTCGGCCGAGAGCAGGCGGGTGTAGAAGGTCGGCACGCCCATCATCGTCGTGGCGCGCGGCATCTCGCGCAGCACCGCCTCGGCGTCGAACTTCTGGAAGAAGATCATCGTCGCGCCCGCCAGCAGGCAGGTGTTGATGGCCACGAACAGGCCGTGGGAGTGATAGATCGGCAGGGCGTGGAGCAGCACGTCGGTGTCGGTGAACCGCCAGTAGTCCTTCAGCACCTGCGCATTGGACAACAGGTTCTCGTGGCTCAGCATCGCGCCCTTGGAACGGCCCGTCGTGCCGGAGGTGTAGAGGATTGCCGCCAGGTCGCCGGCGCCCCGCTCGACGGTCGCGAATTCCGCCGCAGAGGCTTCCACGGCATCCCACAGGCTGCCCCGGCCGTCGGCGCCCAGCGTCTCCAGCCGCGCGCCGTGCGCGCCGGCGGAAACAGCCAGCGCGTCCCGTTTCGCCGGATCGCAGACGAAGACCTTCGGCTCCGCATTGCCGATGAAATAGTCGATCTCGGAGGGGGTGTAGCCGGTGTTCAGCGGCAGGAAGATCGCGCCGGCGCGGACGACGCCGAGATAGAGCGCGACCGCCTGGGGCGACTTCTCCGCCTGTACCGCCACCCGGTCGCCGGGCTGGACGCCCATGCCGACCAGGGCACCGGCCACCTGGCCGGCGAGCCGATGCAGGCCGTCGAACCCGATGGACCCGGCCCCGGGTGCGTCGATGAAGGTCCTGGCCTCCCCGGCGCGCACGCCCAGCAGGTGATCGTAGAGATGATTGGTCAAGGCGCTCCGCTCCCCCGTGTCGAACCGTATCCCGCTGTCTCCTACAGGGCGGGGCGGGGGTCAAGCGCGGCCGCTACTCCGCCGCCTGGCGCCCGGGCAGCAGGTCCGTGGCGTGGGCGGTCGGGTGGCCGAAGCGCCGCTCCAGCACCTGCTCGAACGGCACGTCCTCGGGCTCGACCGCGCCGCCCGAGTGGCAGGCATAGACCTCGGGCCGTTGCGCCTGGGGCGGCTCGATGCCCTGCTGCAGATCGCGCGCCAGGCCCAGCACCAGCTTTCGGAACTGCACGATACCGGCGTCCGACGGCGTCAGGGTCTCCCGCGCGCGGTCGGCGATGCGGCCCTGGCTGTCCTGGATCGCCGCGTCCTGCTCCGACAGGCCCGTGATGCCCATGAACAGCTTGGTTCGCTGCAGTTCGCGGTCGAGCATGTACTCGTTGGCGCGGTTGCGGTGCGGCACGTAGTTTTCGTCGACCATGGCGTGGACGCTGCGCCCGCTGTCATAGCGTTCCAGCTCCTCGTCGCTGATCGGCCGGTCGGGGCACCAGGTGACGGTGAAGATCCAGCAGTTCTCGTCGTCGACCGGCATCCAGCTCTGCGCCGCGTAGGGCTCGCCGGGGAAGGTGCCCGGCGCCAGCGAATGGTTCGGCACCAGGTACTGGCTGATCCGCCAGTAGAGCTCGCCCGGATCGGCGCGGCGGGCGCCGCCCATGACCAGGCCGCCGTCATGGCCGATCACCTCGAAGGTGGGGGCGCCGTCCTCGTGTATCCACTGCTGGCGCTTGTCGAGATAGACCGGCTTGCCGGTGCCTTCCTCCGACAGCACGCGGTGGACGTAGCTGAAATGCGCCGTGTCGATCGCGCCTTCCAGCGACTGCGCCCAGTTGCACTCCTGCAGCTTCTTTGAGATGTAGCGGTTCTCCGGCGGTACCAGCGCCCACTCGACCATGGGCAGTTCCGGCTCTGCGCCTTCCGGGCCGAACCAGGCCCAGATCTGGCCGCCCCATTCGCGCACCGGATAGGACCGGATGCGCGCAGTCTTCATGATGTTGTCGCGCGCGCGGCCCGGCTGCATGTTGGGGACATCGACGCAGCGGCCGTCGGCGTCGAACTTCCAGCCGTGATAGACGCAGCGCAGGCCGCATTCCTCGTTGCGGCCGAAATAGAGATCGGCGCCGCGGTGGGCGCAGCGCGGTTCGACCAGTCCGACACGGCCGTCACTCTGGCGGAACAGCAGCAGATCCTCGCCCATCAGCTTCATGCGTTTCGGCGGCCGGTCGGCTTCCGCGACCTCCTCGGCCAGGGCGATGGGCTGCCAGAAGCGGCGGAACAACTCGCCCATGGGGGTGCCGGGTCCGGTCCGGGTCAGCAGCTCGTTCTCTTCGCGTGTCAGCATGGCGGTCATCCTCCCCGGATCATGGTAGCAGAAATCACGCCCGCGATGAGTCCCCGGCGGCGAAGGCGACGAGCGCGGCCAGCACGCGGGCGCTCATCGGCGTGGCGACGCCCGCTTCCCTGCCGAGCCGGACGATGGCGCCGAGTCCGGCGTCGAGTTCCAGCGGGCGGCCATTCTCCAGGTCGCGGTGGGTCGAGGAGGTGGCTTCCGCGGGCATGGCGTCGAGCCGCGCCAGCAGGTCGGCCTCGACCGACCGGGGCAGGGCGATGCCACGCGCCCGGGCCACCGCGGCCGCCTCGGCGACAAGGGCCGCGTAGATTTCCCGCATCTCGGCCGAGGAACGCACGGCGCCGAAGGGGGAGCGGGCAAAGCTGGTCACGCCGCTGGTGCCGCACCAGAGCACAAGCTTGGTCCAGAGCGCCGCCATGATGTCCGGCTCGATCCGGGCGTCGATCCCGGCGCCGCGGCAGGCATCGCGGAAGGCGAGGAGGCGCGGGCTCTCGCGGCCATCCGCTTCGCCGAACACCAGTCCCGCCGCGTCGCCCTTGTGCTCGATGACGCCCGGCGCAGCGATGGCCGCGGGCACGTAGGTGAGGCCGGGGACCACATGAGCGGGACCGAGGATCGCGCCCAGCCGTTCGGGCGCCTCGACGCCGTTGAGCACGGAGATCACGGCCGTCTCCGGGCCGAGCAGGGGCCGGCAGCGCGGCGCGGCCTCTTCCAGGTGGTAGGTCTTGACGCAGAACAGCACCACGTCCACCGGCCCGATGACGCCCGGATCGTCGGTGGCGCGGACGGGACTGACGGTGCGGTCGCCCAGCGCGCTCCGCACAGTGAGGCCGTTCGCCTGCATCGCGCGCAGGTGGTCGCCTCGGGCGACGAAGCTGACCTCCTCGCCGGCGTCCGCGAGCCAGCCCCCGAAGAAGCCGCCCAGCCCGCCGGCGCCCATGACGCAAATCTTCATGCGCGATCCCTCCCCGGATGCGGACCATGCCGTCAGCCCGTGGCGCGCGCAATGCCGGCGGGACAGGCCTAATCGCTCTCGTGCAAGTCCTTCTGCCAGCGATAGCCTTCGTCGCGGATCAGTTCCAGCGCGGCGTCGACGACCGCCGGGTCGTAGTAGGTGCCGCGTCCGTCCTCGATCTCCTTCAGGGCGGTTTCGATCCCACGGCTCGGCCGGTAGGGCCGGTGGGAGGTGATGGCGTCCAGCACGTCGGCCACGGAGAGCACACGCGTTTCGTCCAGGATCGCGTCGCCGCGCATGCCGGCCGGATAGCCGCTGCCGTCCAGGCGCTCGTGGTGCTGAAGGATCATCTCCCGAATGGGCCAGGGGAAGTCGGTCCCCTTCAGTATGTCGTAGCCGGTCTCGGGATGAGCCTTGATGATCGCGAACTCGCTGTCGGTCAGCTTGCCCGGCCGGTTCAGGATCTCCGAGGGCACCGAGATCTTGCCGATGTCGTGGATCATGGCTCCGAGACGCAATCCCTCGATCTTGAAGCGGTCCCAGCCGAGCTTGCGCGCGATCTCCACCGACAGGGCGGCGACATTGGCCTGATGACCGCTGGTATAGGGGTCGCGCCGCTCGACCATCGCGGCCACCGCGCCCACGGCGTCGAGTGACGCCTTTTCCAGCCGCGCGCCCAGACTGCGCGCCTGCTCCTCGGCCTCGGTCTGTTCGGTGATGTCGATGATGCTGACCGGTACCTGACGCGCCGCCTCCATGTCCTGTGGCAGGGGCAGCGAAATCACGCAGCGCCGGATCTGGCCGTCGAGGGTGCGCATATCGGTCTCGTGCTGGAAGGTCGCGCGTCCCGACCAGAGCGCACAGAGCAGATTGACGAAGGTGGTTTCGGCTTTCGGTCCGAAAAGCCTGCGAACGTCGGTGCAGAGTTCCTGCACATTCTTCGCACCGAACAGGCGGACTGCCGACGGATTGGCGTGGACGATCTTCACGCTGCCGGCGAGCCTGGCCGTCAGTTCCGGCCGGGCGGCAAGATGGCTCTCCAGGTCTTCGACGCCGTCGCGGCGAAGCTTCTCCAGTTGCCGAAGCGTTACCGTGACATCCTCCTCGAACAGGGCGACGGCGCTGGTCTCGACCAGGTGGGAGAAGCGGTCCCGGCTTTCGCGCACGCGCTGGTCGGCCAACCGCATCCTCTCGACCTCGCGGAGCAGCAGGCCGGTGACGGCGGTGGCCGGCGTCAGGATGACGACGTACGGCCATGCCAGTTCGAAATAGCCCACACCAGTGGCGTCGAACGGCAGGGCGAGGAACCAGAGGACGGCGGCAAGGTGCGCCGCGAGGCTGACCGCCAGCAGGCGCCAGACGCTGATATCGGCGGTCCGTTCGCTGACTGCCTGCCGGACGAGTAGCCCTATCCCGCTGGCGGTGGCGATGACGCAGACGCCGATCAGGGCGCCGCCGCCGCCAAGCCAGATGCGGAAGCCGGCGGCCATCGCGGCTGAGATCGCCGCCACCAGCGGCCCGCCGAACAGCGCCCCCATGGAGAGAACCACGGTGCGGCCATCGAAGATGATGCCGGGCATGACTTCAGTCGCCATGAGCATCGCAGCGATCGCCGCGGCGCCGAAAAGAAGGCCGGGGAGAACCCCACGCCGAAGGCCGCTCCCGCTTCCCTGCTCGGCAATGAAGCGCTGGAGGAAGCATAGTGCCAGAACGAGGCTGGCATTCTGCGCGAAATCGAGCAGAAGGATCGGACGTTCTCCCTAAAACGCATGCTCAATCGGCACGATGCCGGTTATAAGAACGCCTTCGTTCAATTCCTGGCAATCAAAAAATATGCATCGCTTCTATGTCGTTGGCTAAAATTATCCTAAAAACTGTCGGAAATTCAGTAAAGCGGGGAGGAGTGGTCGGATTTTGGCGATGGCAGGGATGTAATGGGCGTGGCGTGCGGAGGCCACAGGGCGCCGACGTTCGCCGTGCCGTCCGTGTCCGGAAAAGTCCCCTGCGACAGTCGGGCGCCTGCAAACGTCGGCACGCAACAGAAATTGCAGACCAGCACATTTCTGGGAAATCTCGCAAGATGAGGACACAAAGGGCGCGCGGGGCTGCGCGCGACAGTTCCGGCTAAATGAGCTGGCTACATGTGGATGTCGACCGGCACGACGACGGTCGCCGCCGGCACCCTGCGCAGGATGTCCCGCGCGATGTCCTTGACGGCCGCTTCCGCGTCATCCTCTTCGGGGAGGCCCCAGAGGATGCCGCCCTCGCCACCGTGCCAGACGCCGTCGAGGTCGACGATCGCCCAGGGGCCGCCGATGTCCTCGGCGTCCATGATCCGTATCGCGTCTTCCGGCGACAGGATCAGGTCCTCATCCCGGGCCTCCCCGCATTCCGTCACTTCGGTGACGGTGCCGGTGGCCCCGCAGCGCGGGCAGGGGTCACCCTCCGCCGGGTCGGGCTTCCTTCCGAACAGGCTCGACAGGAATCCCGTCTTCTCCACCAGCCGCCCGCTGCCTTCGCACAGGCTACAGGTGACCTCGCGCTCCGTGCGTTTCACGACCTCAGGGGGCGCAAACTCGGACGACCAGCGCCCGCCGATTTCGTACCAGTCGTATTTCGGGAAGGGCTGGACGGTCGAGACAGCGACAATCATGCCGTTCTCCACCCGATAGCTCTCGCCGTGATACTCCCGGGTCCGGTTGGCGAGTTCGGCAAGCCGCTCGAGCGGCGTCTCTGCGGTCATGTCATTCGGAATACCGGCTTCCTGCAGGCGGGCGTCCAGTTCGAGGCGGCACTGGCGGGACGTCATGCGCCAGTTCGCCGACATGTAGCCATCGTGATCCGGCGGCTCGGCCTCGGACAGCCGATAGGCTTCCGTATCGTCGCTCATGCTCATGTCGGAATAAGGCATCAGGCGGTCGATGACGGCTGAATCGGGATGCTTTCCGGTTGCTCTCGGATCCTCCGGCAACAGGACGTAGACCAGTGCGTGCCCCATGCGACTTCTCCTCATTTAGATTGCACAATATCCTGAAATACATCCTATGAGAGCGAGAACGGGAAGGCAACATGTTGCCTGCGACAGCAGGGCGCCTGTGAACCCCGCGCTTCGGGTGTGAAATAGAGGGGAGCCTCTCAGGCAGGATCGGAACGCCCCATGGACCAGTCCCTCGCCGTCGACCTCGCCCGGGTGCAGTTCGCCTTCACGGTCGCCTTCCACATCGTGTTTCCGGCGATCACCATCGGCCTGGCGTCCTACCTCGCCGTGCTGGAGGGGCTGTGGCTGTGGACGGGCCGGGACATCTACCTCCGGGTCTTCCGTTTCTGGCTGAAGATCTTCGCCCTCAGCTTCGGCATGGGCGTCGTCTCCGGCATCGTCATGTCCTACCAGTTCGGCACCAACTGGAGCGTCTTCTCCGACCGGACGGGACCGATCCTCGGCCCGCTTATGGGCTACGAGGTGCTGTCGGCCTTCTTCCTGGAGGCCGGATTCCTCGGCATCATGCTGTTCGGCATGAAGCGGGTGGGGAAGCGCCTGCACTTCACGGCCACGCTGATGGTCGCCTTCGGCACCTTCTTCTCGGCCTTCTGGATCCTGTCGGTGAACAGCTGGATGCAGACGCCCGCCGGCTACGCCATCAACGAAGCCGGCCAGTTCGTGCCGGACGACTGGTGGGACATCGTCTTCAACCCGTCCTTTCCCTACCGCCTCGTGCACATGGTGCTGGCGGCGTATCTCACCACCGCCTTCATCGTCGGCGCGGTCGGCGCCTTCCACCTGCTGCGCGACCGGGCGAACGAGGCGGCGCGGCTGATGTTCTCCATGGCCATGTGGATGGCGGCCCTGGTGGCGCCGGTGCAGATCTTCGCCGGCGATCTGCACGGCCTGAACACGTTGGAGCACCAGCCGGCCAAGGTCGCGGCCATGGAAGGGCATTTCGAGACGCAGCGTGGCGCGCCGCTGATCCTGTTCGGCTGGCCCGACATGGCGGCGGAGGAAACACGCTACGCGATCGAGATCCCGAAACTCGGCAGTCTGATCCTGACCCATGAATGGAAAGGCGAGGTTCAGGGCCTGAAGGCCTTCCCGTCGGAGAACCGGCCGAACGCGACGGTCGTGTTCTGGAGTTTCCGGATCATGGTGGCGCTGGGCGCCGCCATGGCGCTGGTGGGGTTCTGGAGCCTGTGGCTGCGTTGGCGCAGAAAACTGTTCGACAGCGGCTGGCTGCTCCGCGCCGGCGTCGTCATGGGCCCGTCGGGCATCGTCGCGGTGCTGGCCGGCTGGGTGACGACCGAGGTCGGGCGTCAGCCCTGGACGGTCTACGGCCTGCTGCGGACCTCCCAGTCGGCCTCGGAGATCGACGCCGGGACGGTCGGGACCTCGCTGGCCGTCTTCGTCGTCACCTATTTCGCCGTCTTCGGCGCGGGCGCGGTCTACATGCTGCGGCTGATGGCGACGACGCCGGGCACGCCGGAGGCGGAGGAGGCCGAACCCGGTCCCACACGTGCGGCGCCCCGCGAAAGCGCGATGAAGGAGGGCCGCCATGCCTGAACTCGCCTATGTATGGGCCTGCCTGATCGTCTTCTCCGTCCTGCTCTACGTCGCCCTGGACGGTTTCGACCTGGGCATCGGCATCCTGTTCCCGCTGCTGAAGGACGATGCGCGCCGGGACGTCGCGATGAACTCCGTCGCGCCGGTCTGGGACGGCAACGAGACCTGGCTGGTCCTCGGCGGCGGCGGGCTGTTCGCGGTCTTCCCGCTGGCCTACGCCGTGGTCATGCCGGCGCTCTACATCCCCGTCATCGTGATGCTGGTGGCGCTGATCTTCCGCGGGGTCGCGTTCGAGTTCCGCTGGAAGAGCGAAGGCCGCCGCTGGCTCTGGGACGCCTCCTTCTTCGGCGGTTCGCTCGTCGCGGCGCTGGCGCAGGGTGTGACCCTGGGAGCGCTGGTGCAGGGCATCGCGGTGGAGAACCGGGCCTATGCCGGCGGCCCCTTCGACTGGCTGACGCCCTTCAGCCTGTTCACCGGCGCGGCGCTGATCGCCGGATATGTGCTGCTTGGCGCCACCTGGCTGATCATGAAGACCGAGGGCGGGCTGCGCCGCCAGGCGACGGATTTCGCATGGGCCGCCGGTGTGACCACCTATGTCCTGGTCGCCGTCGTCAGTCTCTGGACGCCGATTCTCGATCCGCTCTATTTCGAACGCTGGTTCCGGGCCCCGATGATCTGGTTCGCCTGGCCTGTGCCGCTGCTGGTCGCGGCGACTGCAGCGATCATGATGCGCGGTCTTCTGCGCGGCGGCGACCGGGCGCCGTTCCTCGCCGCCCAGGGCCTGTTCGTGCTCTGCTTCGTCGGTCTTGGCATCAGCTTCTGGCCGATGATGATCCCGCCGGAGATCACCATCGTGGAGGCGGCGGCGCCGCGGAGCACGCTGATCTTCATGCTGGTCGGCGCCGGTATCCTGTTGCCCATCATTCTGGCCTACACCGCGCACGCCTACTGGGTGTTCCGCGGCAAGGTGCGGGAGGGAGAGGGTTACCATTGAGCGTGCCGGCGATTCCTGAAAGACTCCGCCGGGTCCTTTGGTTCGTGGCGATCTGGGCGTGCGGCGTTGCCGCACTGGGGCTTGCGAGCTTGCTCCTGAAGCTGATTCTTGCCTAGATCGTGACCGCTGCCTGTCGACTGAGCACTTTCGAGGAGAACGCCGTGCGCCACCTGTCCGTCCTTTCCGCCGCTGTCCTGTCCACCCTTGCCGCCACGGGCGCTTCGGCCCATCCGGGCCATGGCGAGCCGGTCACCGGCATCGTCGGACTGGTCGCGCACTGGGTCTCCGATCCGGCCCATTTCGCCATCGTGCTCGCCGCCGCGGGGCTGGGCGTCGGCCTCGCTGTCGCGCTCCATCGGCGCGAGCGCGTGCGGGTGCGCAACCGCCGCCGCTGAGGCCGAGAGTCGGGTCGGCGCGTTGAAGCGCCGGCGGCCGAATCCCATCTCCCGGTTGCCCCGTTCGCGTATCGGAGCGGCAGCATGGCCCGGAACAGAGAAGACCAGACCGCGTATGAAAGTCTGGAACTGACGGAAACGCCCGCCGTGGCGACGCGTTCCCACCTGCTCGAATCGATCGAGGACTACTGGCGCGACCGCCGTGACGGCGGCCGGTTGCCGGATCACGGCGACTTTTCCCCGGAGAAGCTGCTGCCCTGGGTCGGTCATGCCAGCCTGATCGACGTGGGCGAGGGCGGCCGGGCGTTCCGCTGGCGTCTGCAGGGCTCGCGCTTTGCCGAGGTCACCGGGCGCGACGACGACGGGCGCTGGTTCCGGGAAGCCTATGACGGCCAGGTCCTGAAGGGCTTCGAGCGTATCTGCCTCGCAGCCGCCGAGCATCGCGAGCCGGCCGGATTCCGCGGCGAACTGCGCGTGGCGGGTGGAACGGCGGTGGCGTTCCTGGTTCTCGTGCTGCCGCTGGCCGAGGAGACCGACGAGGTCGACCGCCTCGTCCTCGCCGTCGATTTCCTGTCCTAGACGGGCCGTCGCCGCCCGCACTAGGATCGCGCGGCGAACCGGAGGGGGAGGGCGTCATGACCAGCGAGTTCATCACCGTGGAGACCGTCGGAAGGGTCGCCACCGTCACCTTCGACCGGCCGGACGCGCTCAACGCCCTGACTGCCGAGATGCTGCGCCAGACGGGCAACGCGCTGGAAGGGTTTGCGCGCTCGGACGAGGTCGGCGTGGTGGTCCTCACCGGCGCGGGACGCGCCTTCACCGCCGGCGTCGATCTCAAGGCGCTGCAGGCGACCGGCCGCGACCTGACCGCCGGTGATGTGGGCGAGGAGTTGAACGAAGCCGCCCGCCGGGTGCAGCGCCTGATGGAACACATGCCCCAGGCGGTGATCGCCAAGGTCAACGGCTTCTGCTTCACCGGGGGTGTGGAGCTGATGCTCGCCGCCGACATCGCCATCGCCGCCGAGGAGGCAAAGTTTGGCGACACCCATGCGAAGATCGGCCTGCGTCCCACCTGGGGCATGACCCAGCGGCTGGCGCGCCGTGTCGGCATGCAGCGCGCCAGGGAGCTCTCCTTCACTGCGCGCACGATCACCGGCGTCGAGGCGGCGCAATGCGGCCTCGTCATGGAAGCGGTGCCGCTGGCCGAGCTCGACGCCCATGTCGCGAAGCTGGCCGCTGGGATCGCCGAGAACAGCGCCGGCTCCATCGCGGCCTACAAGGATCTCTACCGCAAGTCGGAGAATGCGGGTCTCGACGATGGCCTCCGCTATGAGGCCGAAGCGGTCTACGAGATCGCCGATGTCGGCGAACGCATGGGCGCGATCCTGGCGCGGCTGAAGGGCTGAGCGGTCGTTCTCCGGCCGTTACGAAAGTTTACATGCCGGGTCTTGGCCACGCGCGGGCCAGAGGGCCATAGTCGAGCGGCTCACAACAGCGGCGGCGCTCCATGGCAAGATTTCCGACACTCGGCAGACGGCAGTTCCTGAGCCTTGGCGCGCTGTCGGCGGCCGGCCTGCTGATCGGCTGCAGTCCGGAACTCGACACCATCGCCGCCTTCTCCGAGACCGACGGGAAGGATGCCTTCCGCAACGCCTGGCTTCACATTGACGGCGACGGCGCGATCACCTTCTTCGTGCCGGCCTCGGAGATGGGGCAGGGCGTGCAGACCGCGCTCACCATGATCGTCGCCGAGGAAATGGACGCCGACTGGACCGCCATACGCACGGTGTTCGCGCCCTATCACGCCGCCTTCGACAATCCGGATTACATGGTCCAGGTGACCGGCGGCAGCAATTCGGTGACCAGCCATTGGGAGAAGCTCAGGAAGCTGGGCGCGGCCGCGCGCATGATGCTGGTGGAGGCCGCCGCGGAGAGCTGGGGCGTGGCGGCCGCGGACTGCGCCACCGAAGGGTCAAGGGTCCGCCATCCGGACGGCCGGTCGGCGGGCTATGGCGAACTCGCGGCCGCCGCGGCCCGGCTCTCGCCGCCTTCCGATCCGCCGCTCAAGGACGCCGCCTCCTTCCGGCTGGTGGGTCAGCCGGTCCGGCGGCTCGATACGCCGGGCAAGATTAGCGGCGCGCCGATCTATGGCATCGATGTCCGGCTGCCGGACATGCTCTACGCGACCGTGGCCCAGTCCCCGGTCGTCGGCGGAACCATCGCGGGAATGGACGAAGCCGCTGCCCTGGCCTCGCCCGGGGTGCGGGCCGTGGTGCCGATCCACAACGGCGTCGCCGTCGTTGCCGACAGTTTCTGGCGCGCGAAGAAGGGACTCGAGGCGCTCTCGGTCGCTTGGGACGACGGGCCCAATGCGGACGAGAGCAGCGCGCGCTTCACCGGGGCGATGAAGGCGTCGCTGGCAGACATGGCGACGCGGAATTTCGACGGGGCGGCGCATCGCCTGGATGTCGAATACCAGACGCCGCTGCTGGCGCATCAGCCGCTGGAACCGATGAACTGCACCGCCCACGTGACGGTGGACTTCTGCCGGGTCTGGGCGCCCACCCAGAACCAGCAATCGGCCTCGGCAGCGATCCGGGAGGTCACGGGATTGCCGAAGGACCGGATCGAGATCAACACCACGCATCTCGGCGGCGGTTTCGGGCGGCGACTCGAGAGCGATTTCGTGCGCCAGGCGGTGACCGTCGCCAGGGCCATCGGCAAGCCCGTGAAGCTGCTCTGGACGCGCGAGGAAGACATGCGCCACGACTTCTACCGCCCGATGTCGCGAGTCCGCTTCCAGATTGCGCTCGGCCAGGACGGCATGCCGACGAACTGGCGCGTAAAGGTCGCCGAGCCTTCGCATTTCCAGCGTGCGCTCGACGACAACCTTCCGCATCTGGCCTGGATCCCGGTGGAATCGATCATCGGCGACGTCAACATGGGCGCGGGACTCAGCCGCTCCTTCGTCGAAACCAACCCGTTTCCCTATGCCGTCGACGATCTCGACGTCGATACCGAGATCATGGGCTTCGCGCTGCCGACGGGCTCCCACCGCTCGGTGCAGCACTCGCTATCGGGCTTCTGCAAGGAGGCCGTGGTCGACGAGTGCGCCCACGCGGCCGGGATCGATCCGGTCGAATACCGCCGCCGGCTGCTGGCGGGGGAGCCGCGCTATCTCGGCGTGCTGGAACTGGCGGCGGAAAAGGCGGGCTGGGGCGAGGCGCCGGAGGGCCGTTTCCAGGGTATTGCCGTGCACCGCTCCTTCGGCACCTGGGTTGCGGAGGTCGCCGAGATTTCGGTCGGCGGCGCGGGGGAACTGACGATCCACCGCATCGTCTGCGCAGTCGACTGCGGCCGCGTGATAAACCCGGCCATCGCCGAATCGCAGGTCCACGGCGCCGTGCTCTGGGGTCTGGAGGGGGCGCTGTTCAGCGAGATCACCGTCGAGGGCGGGCGCGTCGAGCAGAGCAACTTCCACGACTACCGCGTCATGCATCTGAGCGAGGCGCCGCCGGTCGAGGTCCATTTCATCGACGGCGACGCCCATCCGACGGGCCTGGGAGAGCCGGGTACGCCGCCCGCGGCCGGCGCGCTGGTCAACGCGATCTTTGCCGCGACCGGGCGGCGCATCCGCGAGCTTCCGCTGACCCGCCACGGCTTCAGCGTCTGAGACGCCTGCAACGGAGAGACGCCGCCATGTTCACGCTCAACGTCAATGGCCGCAGGCTCCGGGTCGATGTCGAACCCGACACGCCGCTGCTCTGGGTGCTGCGCGACACCATGGGTCTGGTCGGCACCCGTTTCGGCTGCGGCGCTGGGCTCTGCGGCGCCTGCACCGTACATCTCGATGGCGTCGCCACCCGGACGTGCGTGTTGCCGGTCGAGGCGGTGGGCGAGGCTAGGATCACCACGATCGAGGGGCTGTCGCCGGACAACGCTCATCCGGTGCAGCAGGCCTGGGCGGAGATCGACGTGCCTCAGTGCGGCTACTGCCAGTCCGGGCAGATCATGGCTGCGGCGGCGCTGTTGGCGGAAAACCCGTCGCCGAGCGATGCCGATATCGATGCGGCAATGACCAACATCTGCCGGTGCGGCACCTACGCCCGTATCCGCCGCGGCATTCACCGCGCCGCCGAGATTCGCGCGGGCAAGGCCTGATCCGGTAGCAGGCGGCTACCCGGGTCCGGTTGCGCCGGCCGGGCCCGGCGGTCATGCTCGCCTCTTCCGCAGGCGGAGAGGGGAAAGCATGGCCGGGAAGGCAATCGTCGCCGATCACCTCCAGAGACAGGCCGAATGCGGCCCGTGGCCGGGGGAACTCGACCGCGTGGTCTCGGCGGCGATGTTCGATGAAGCGGCCGAAGAGATCGCGGACTGGCCGGGCTACCGACCGACGCCGCTGGTCGAACTCGACCGCCTCGCCGACCGGCTTGGCCTCGCCGCGGTTCACTACAAGGACGAGGGCGAACGGCTGGGACTCGGCAGCTTCAAGGCGCTGGGCGGGGCCTATGCTGTCCTTCGACTGGCCGCCGATCATGTCGCAGCGCAGACCGGGCGGCGGCCGGACCCGGCCGCGATCAGGGAGGGCGGGCATCGCGATGACCTGCAAGGCCTGACCGTGGTCACGGCGACCGACGGCAATCACGGCCGCTCGGTCGCCTGGGGTGCCGAAATGGCCGGCTGCCGCTGCCGCATCTACATCCATGCCGGCGTCAGCAAGGGCCGCCAGCAGGCCATGGAGGCCTTCGGCGCGGAGGTCGTCCGCATCGAGGGCGACTATGACGAGTCCGTCCGCCTCTGCGCCGAGGAGGCCGAGGCCAATGGCTGGCAGGTTGTCTCCGATACCTCATGGGACGGCTACATGGAGGTGCCACGGCTGGTGATGGCCGGCTATGGCGTGATGGCGGGGGAGGCGATGGCGCAGTTGCCCCAGCCGCCAACCCACGTCTTCGTCCAGGCCGGGGTCGGCGGACTGGCGGCGGCGGTCTGTGCGGCCATGTGGCAGCGTCTCGGTCCCGCGCGGCCGCGCTTCGTCATCGTGGAGCCGACCCGGGCGGCCTGCCTCATGGCGACGGCCCGGGCGGGCAGGCCGACGTCCGTCGTGCTGGAGGAGGAAACGGTGATGGCCGGCCTCTCCTGCGGCGAGGTTTCCCTGCTGGCCTGGGAGGTGCTCTCGCGCGGCGCGGCCGACTACATCACCATCGGCGAGGAGATGGTGGCGCCCGCCATGCGCCTGCTGGCCGCCGGCGCGGCGGGCGGCGGGCCGATCACCGCGGGCGAGTCGGCGGTCCCCGGTCTGATCGGACTTATCGGCGCGGCGGCGGACCCGGACCTCAAGGCTGCGATCGGGCTCGACGAAAGCTCCCGCGTGCTGGTCTTCGGCTGCGAAGGCGCGACCGATCCGGCGATCTACCGGCGGATTGTCGAAGGCGATGGCCCCGGCGCGCGCCTGGACGACCTGATCGATGGCTGAGCGCCGGCAGGAACCCGAGCGCGGCTTTGCGCCCGACGAGCTGGCGGCGCGGACCGCCCGCGCTCAGGCGCTGATGGCGGCAGCGGGCATCGACATCCTGCTGTTCACGACCGAGCCCGAGTTCCGCTATTTTTCCGGCTTTCTCACCCAGTTCTGGCAGAGTCCGACACGGCCCTGGTTCCTGCTGGTGCCGGCCGCGGGCAAGCCCGTCGCCGTGGTCCCCTCTATCGGCGCGGAATGCCTGGCCCGGACCTGGCTGGACGACGTCCGCAGCTGGCCCTCGCCCCGGCCCGAGGACGAGGGCGTGACCCTGCTGGCCGAGGCGGTGCGGGAACTGGCCGGGCCGAGGGCGCGGATCGGCGTACCGATGGGTCCGGAGACGCATCTCCGAATGCCGCTCGCCGATCACACCCGTCTCGTGGCCGGACTGGAGGATTGCGCCTTCGTGGACGCAGGGGCGGTCGTGCGCGAACTGCGCATGGTCAAGTCGCCGGCCGAGATCGGGAAGATCGCCCATATCTGCGCTCTCGTCTCCGACGTCTTCGAGGCGTTGCCCGGTTTCGTGACCACGGGCATGAGCGAGGCGGAGATCTTCCGCGCGTTCCGGATCGAATGCCTGCAGCGCGGCGCCGACGACGTGCCTTATCTGGTGGGCGGCGCGGCCCCGGGCGGGGTCGGCGACATCATCTCCCCGCCGAGCGAGCGGCGAACAGAGCCGGGCGACGTGCTGATGCTGGACACCGGTGCGACCTTCGACGGCTACTACTGCGATTTCGACCGCAACTACGCCTTCGGGCAGGCCGACGACGATGCGCGCCGCGCCTACGCCACCGTCCGGGCCGCCGTCGACGCCGGCTTCGCGGCGGCGCGGCCGGGCGTTACCTGCGCCGGACTCTTCCAGGCCATGCAGGCGGTGTTGGAGCGGGGCGGGGCGCTCGGCAACGATGTCGGGCGCTTGGGTCACGGGCTCGGCATGCAGCTTACCGAGTGGCCGTCCCACCGGCCGGGCGACGAGACCGTGATCCGGCCGGGCATGGTGCTGACCCTGGAGCCCGGCATGACCTTCCGTCCGGGCCGGGTGATGGTGCTGGAGGAGAACATCGTCATCGGCGAGAACGGACCGGCCTGGCTGACCCGGCCCGCACCGGCGGAACTGCCGGTGATCGGGGAGGGCGGCTGATGCGGCTGGACTACGATGTCGAGGCCGCGCCGCCGCGACGCGCCGCGCTGGGACTGATCCTGCTCTCCATCGACGAGACCATCGAGCGCGACTTCCGCCGCCTGCTGCCGGGCGACGTGGCGCTGTTCCACAGCCGGGTGCCGAGCTCGCCCGATCTCACCGCCGAGACCATCCGCACCATGCGCGAGACCCTGCCCGACGCCGCGGCGCTGCTGCCGCAGGCGGCGGAACTCGACGCCGTCGCCTATGGCTGCACCTCCGGCGCGACCGTGCTGGGCGAGGCCGAGGTCGCGCGCATGATCGCCGCCTCGCATCCCGGCACGCCGGTCACCAATCCGCTGACGGCGCTGAAGGCCGCCTGCGATGCGCTGGGCGTCAGGCGTCTCGGGCTGGTCAGTCCCTATGTCGAGGATGTCTCGGACTCGCTCCGCGTCGCGCTGGAGGATCATGGCGTCGGCGTCGCCGCCTTCGGCAGCTTCGGCCAGAAGGAGGAACGGCTGGTCGCGCGCATCGCGAAGCCGTCGATCGTCGAGGCGATGACCGCGATCGGCGGCGCGGACGCGGTGGAGGCGGTCTTCGCCTCCTGCACCAATCTCCGCGCCGTCGACGTCCTGGCCGAGGCGGAAGCAGCGCTGGGCAAGCCGGCACTCGCCAGTAATCAGGTGCTGGCCTGGCACCTGCTCCGGCTGGCCGGCGTCGAGGACCGGGTGGAAAGTCTCGGCTGTCTCGCCGGGGTGGGGCTCAGGGGCTGAGCGGCGCTGCCTTCCGCTGACCGGCGCGGCGCCAGAAGATGAAGGGCAGCGCCACGGCGTACATGGTCAGACCGTAGACGCCTGACGGCAGGCTGAAGGGCGGCAGCCCCGAGGCCTGCTCCACGATCAGCGAGCCCACGGTGATGCCCAGCGTGGAATTCTGGATCCCGGTCTCGATGGCGATGGCGGTGCCCTGGCGCTGCGACAGGCCGGCGAGGCGTGCGAGGCCCAGGCCGATCGCCAGCAGGATGACGTTGAGCGCGACCAGCGACGGGCCGAGCTTCGGCAGGTTTTCCACCAGCAGGCCCCAGTTCAGCACGATGGCGCCGATGACAATGAGGACGAACAGCACCAGCGCCAGCACCGAGAGCGGGCCTTCGACGCGGCCGCTGAAGCCGGGCGCGAAGCGCCGCACGGTCATGCCGATCGTCACCGGTACCGCGGTCATTGCGAACATGGCGAGGCCAAGCGCGGTGACGTCGATCGCTGGCGCATCGAGGCCCATGAAATGATCGGCGAAGAAGGCCGCGAGAACCGGCACGGTCAGCACCGAGAGCAGGCTCACAAGGCCGGTCAGCGAGATCGAGAGCGCCAGGTCGCCGCGCGCGAACCGGGTCAGCACGTTCGAGGTCACGCCGCCCGGGCAGAGGGCCAGGATCATGACGCCCACGGCCAGCGCCGGCGGCAGGCCGGCAAGACTCGCCAGCACCCAGGCGACGAGCGGGATGGCCACGACCTGGGAGATCAGGCCGATGACGAAAGCGCGTGGCGCGGTGAGCACGCGGGCGAAATCGGCCACCGTGAGTCCCAGCCCCAGCGAGAGCATGATGATCGCCAGCGCCAGCGGCAGAAGCTGAATGAAGATGTCCACCTGTATCCCCCTCGTCCCGACCGCGAACGACAATGAATCGCGCGGTAGCGTCGAGACTAGTCTGGAAGGGCGCGGTACACGAGTGCGGCGCCGCGCCGAGATCGGTACCTGCCTTCATGCGTTTTACCGATTGCCCCGCCCTTCGGACGTGGTCATCATGTTGGGAAGAATGAAGAATCAGAAATGATTGTGCATCGCGGCTGCCGGACGGGCCGGCTCTCGCGGAATATCGAGGGAGGTATCTCATGACCGAGAAGAAGACCGGACTGTCCCGCCGCAAGGCGCTTCTGGGAGGCGCGGCGCTGGCCGCGGCGCCTGCCATCATCGGGTCGGGTTCGGCCCGCGCGCAGGAAAAAGTCGTCTGGAAGGTGCAGTCGCACTGGCCGAAGGCGTCGGCCTCCTATGGCGACAGTCTGCAGGTCATCGCCGACGAACTGGCGGAGATCACCAACGGCCGCTTTACCCTCGAACTTCATGGCGCGGGCGAATTCGCCAAGGGCGCCGAGATCTTCCAGATCGTCAAGAAGGGCGTGGTCGAGATGGGCACCCTCTCGCCGGGCTACGTTCTGGGCGAGGCGCCTATGGCCGGTCTCTGCCTTGGCGTGCCGGGCACGTTCCGCGAGCCCTGGGAGTTCCAGTACTATCTGAAGAACATGGGCGCAGAGGCCATGTTCAACGAGGAACTGGCCTATCACGGTGTCGTCAGCCGCGCCGAGAAGGTCTATCCGACCGAACTGGTGGTCTCGAAGGAGATCTCCGAGGCCAGCGACTTCTCCGCCATGAAGCTCCGCTCTTCGGGTTCCTATCTGAAGTACCTGGAGGCCGCTGGCGCTGCACCGCAGTACGTCGCCGGACCCGAGCTCTACCAGTCGCTGGCTTCCGGCGTGGTCGACGGCGCCCACTGGGGCGCGGCGCAGGGCGCCCAGTCCATGTCGTTGTGGGAAGTCGCCAAGTTCCACATGAAGCCAACCATGGGCATCGCCATGGATACGCTGATCATGAACAAGGCGGCGATCGACGCGCTGCCCGAGGATCTGCGCTTCACGCTGATGATGCATCTGGAGACGCGCTTCTGGAAGCGCTGCGCCGAGTATCAGTACAAGGAAATGACGGCTCTGGCCGCCGGCATCGCCGAGCACGGCGTCAAGGTGAAGCAGTTCCCCCAGGGTGTGCTGGACAAGTTCGCCGAGGCGTCGCGCGCCATCCTGGAAGAGGAGCGGGCCAAGGGCGGCAACGCCGCGAAGGGCACCGAGATGCTGGTCGAGTTCCTCAAGGTGCTGGGCTACGCCTGACCGCGACATCTGCCGGGAGCCGGGGCAGGGAACCCCCGGCCCCGGCGCCTGCGTCCTTCCCCGGCCGGAGTTCCGGGCCGATTCCGGGCGACCGGTCGTGCGGAAGTTCCGATCCTGAATTGAGTGGATAGTCACATGGGCGCCATCACGGCGATCGCCCGGACGATCACGACGACCAATCTCTGGATTGCCAGGGTGGTCAACTGGGCGGTCCTGATCCTGTTCGTCCTGCTGCTGGCGGACGTCATCATGCGCAAGGTGGTCGGCGCGCCGATTTCCTGGTCGCAGCAGGCCTCGCGGCTGATTTTCGGCGTGTACGCCATCATCGGCGGCGGCTACCTGCTGGCCCGCCGCGAACACGTCAATGTCGACCTGTTCTACGGCAGCTTCTCGAAGAAGCGGAAGGCGGCCGTCGATATCGCGACCTCGTTCCTGTTCTTCGCTTTTCTGATCGTCCTGCTGCCCAACGCCTACGGCATGGCCGCGCAGTCCGTCTGCATGGCTGACGGCGTCCCGCCCTGGTGCCAATGGGAGGTGGATGAACTCGCCATCTGGAAAGCGCCGCTCTGGCCATCGAAATGGATGATCGTCGTCGCCGCCACATTGCTGTTGCTGCAGGGCATCGTGAAATTCGCCGCTGACGTGTTCATCCTGATGGGCATCGACGTGGACGAGACCGCCTTCGGCCCGATCGCCGATGGCGCGGAGGGCAAGGTCGATGTCTGAATTCGTTGTGGCCTATGCGGCCATGGCCATCGAGTGGAAGACCGTCCTCTTCTTCGGCCTTCTGTTCCTGTTCATCCTGCTGGGCGTGCCGCTGACCTTCGTGCTGGGCGGCCTCAGCGTCATTTTCATCTTCGCCGAGTTTCAGGCGAACCCGTCCTCCGACGGCCTCTATCTGGTGGCGTCGAAGATTTGGGACCTGATGGAGACGTCATCGCTCATCGCGATCCCGCTCTACGTCTTCATGGCCATGGTGCTGGAACGATCGGGCGTTGCTCACGACCTCTACCGCATGATGCATCTCTGGTGGGGCGGTCTGCGCGGCGGCCTGGCCGTCGGCACCGTTCTGATCTGCACCATCTTCGCGGCGATGTCCGGCATCTCAGGCGCCGCCGTGGTGACCATGGGGACCATCGCCCTGCCGCAGATGCTGTCGCGCGGCTATGACGCGCGGCTGGCGCTGGGCGCGATCAATGCGGGCGGCGGCTGGGGCATCCTGATTCCGCCGTCGATCCTGATGGTGCTCTACGCCCTGATCACGGAAGTCTCGATCGGCAAGCTGTTCGCGGCCGGCGTCGGCCCCGGGTTGCTGCTGTTCGTGCTCGTATCCGCCTATATCGGCATCCGCTGCTGGTTCCAGCCGAAGCTGGGTCCCTCGCTGCCGGTCGAGGACCGCGGGACCTGGCCCGAGAAACTCCACGCCCTCAGGTCCGTGCTGCTGCCCATCATGATCATCGTGATGGTGCTCGGGGCAATCTTTTCGGGTCTCGCGACGGTCACGGAAGCGGCGGCGGTCGGCGTGCTCGGCGCTCTGGTCGCCAGCGCGGTCAACCGCAAGCTGAATACCCGGCTGGTGAGGGAAGCCGCCATCCGGACCTTCCGTCTCACCACGCTGATCACCTGGATCGTCTTCGCGGCGCACGCCTATTCCACGGCCTATACCGCGATGGGCGCGGAGAGTTTCATCACGCATCTGACCGAGCAGATCCCGGGCGGCCGTTGGGGCGCCCTGCTGTTCATGATGGTCGTGCTGTTCTTCCTCGGCATGGTGCTGGACCCGGTGGGGATCATGCTGATCACGCTGCCGGTCTTCCTGCCGCTGGTGAACGCGCACGGATTCGATCCGGTGTGGTTCGGCATCCTCTTCGTCGTGATGATGGAAATCAGCTACATGACGCCGCCATTCGGCTTCAACCTGTTCTATCTCAGATCGGTGACGCAGGCGGATCCATCCATGCGGCACCTGACCATGAAGGACATCTACTGGTCGGTCGGGCCCTATACGGTGGTCGAGCTGTTCGGACTGTTCCTGATCGTGCTGTTTCCGGCCATTGCGCTGTGGCTGCCGGACCTGCTGTTCTCCGGGAACTGACGACGCCCATGTGGCGTCATGCGGCCGGCGCCGATGGGCGTCGACCGTCGGCAGGTTGCCGGGCCCTCAGGTCATGCGCCCGGCGCGAGCGTTGTCGGATTGCGGGAAGGAATTGGTGGAGCCGAGGGGAATCGAACCCCTGACCTTCGCATTGCGAACGCGACGCTCTCCCATCTGAGCTACGGCCCCACGCGGCCCGGCGGCGTCCGCCGGGCCGCCCGTCTATAGGGGGCGACCCGGCGAACTGTCAAGCGCGTTCGCGGCCCGCTCAGGCCTTCGCCAGCGCCTGTTCCAGGTCGGCCAGGATGTCGTCGATGTGCTCGATGCCGATCGACAGGCGGACATAGGAATCGGTGACGCCGGAGGCCGTCTGCTCCTCGGGCGTGAGCTGGCTGTGGGTAGTGGTCGCCGGGTGGATGGCCAGGCTGCGTGCGTCGCCGATATTGGCGACGTGGTAGAACAGCTCCAGCCCGTCGATGAACTTCGCGCCGGCGTCCTTGCCGCCCTTGATCTCGAAGCCGAGCAGGCCGCTGTAGCCGCCCTTGAGATGGGCGTCGGCGCGGCGTTTGGCTTCACCGTCCTGGAGGCCGGGGAAGATCACCTTCTCCACCTTGGCGTGGCCCTTCAGAAAGTCCGCGACCTTGGCCGCGTTCTCGCTGTGGGCGCGCATGCGCAGCGGCAGGGTCTCGAGGCCTTGCAGGAACTGGAAGGCGTTGAACGGGCTCATCGCCGCGCCCAGGTCGCGCAGCAGCGTCACCCGCGCCTTCAGGATGTAGGCGATGGGACCGAGCGGCTTCACGGCCTCCGCCCAGACGGCGCCATGATAGCTCGGATCGGGGGTGTTCAGCGCCGGCTGACGCTCCTTGTGGGCTTCCCAGTCGAAATTGCCGCCATCGACCAGCAGGCCGCCGATGGAGGTGCCGTGGCCGCCGATGTACTTGGTGGCCGAATAGACGATGACCGCCGCGCCATGTTCGAACGGCTTGCAGAGGATGGGCGCCGCGGTGTTGTCCATGATCAGCGGGATGCCGAAGCCGCGGCCGATCTCGGCGACCTCGGCGATGGGGAAGACCTTCAGCTTCGGATTGGGCAGGGTCTCCGCGTAATAGGCGCGGGTCCGGTCGTCGGTCGCGTTGGCGAAGGCCTGCGGATCCTCGGGGTCCACGAAGCGGACCTCGATGCCTTGGTCCTTCAGAGTGTTGGCGAACAGGTTCCAGGTGCCGCCGTAGAGGTCGGTCGAGGAGACGATGTTGTCGCCGGCGCGGGCGAGGTTCTGCACCGCGAAGGCGCTCGCCGCCTGACCCGAAGCCAGCGCCAGGGCGGCCGCGCCGCCTTCCAGCGCCGCCACGCGCTGCTCCAGCGCGTCGCAGGTCGGGTTCATGATGCGGCTGTAGATGTTGCCCAGCTCCTTCAGCGCGAACAGGTTCGCGGCATGCTCGGTGTGCTGGAACTGGTACGAGGTGGTCTGGTAGATCGGCACGGCGACCGCACCGGTCGTCGGGTCGGCGCGGTGTCCCGCATGCAGGACGATGGTTTCCGGGTTCTTCGAATCGAGGCTCATCTCTGGGGCTCCTTTCCACGAGCACAAGGGACCAGCGAGGGGCCGTTACGGCGACGGCGCGTCCCGGATCGCGTCGGTTCGGGCGGTGGAGACGAAAAAGCCGCCCGATCGGCTGAACCCGGGGCGGCGCTCGGTCCGGAGCAGACCACCTCTTTAGCGGTATTTCTTCGAAGCGGGCTTCCGCTCCCGCGCCCGCAAGCTGGCTCAAATCGGCGCGAAGGGGACGCTATGAAGGCTGCGCCGTGCTGTCAAGCGGCGTGTTGATCAGGTATTTTCACAATCATTTTTCGTAAAATATGATCCGGTCAGGGCTCCGCGCGGCTCCGGGCCCGGAACCGGCGCACCGCCACAGGCAACAGGGCCAGCAGGCCGAGACCGGCAAAGGCCAGGATCACGTCGGTGGTGAAGATGTCGCCGAGATCCGGTTCGCCGCCGGCGCGGAAGATGCTGTCCAGGCCGTGGCCGACCTGGGCATAGACGAAGCCGCCGGGAATGATGCCGATGAAGGTCGCCGCGACATAGGTCCTGAGGGGCACGCCGAGGAAGGCCGGCGCCAGGTTGACGACGAAGAACGGGAACACCGGCACCAGGCGCAGGAACAGCAGGTAACTGAAGGCGTTCTCGCGGAAGCCGTCCTCCAGCCGCTTCACGCGGCCGCCGGCGCGGCGGCGCAGGGCGTCGCCCAGGGCGCTGCGGGCGGCGAGAAAGACCAGCGTCGCGCCGATGGTGGCGCCGATCACGGCCCAGACCGTGCCGAAGATGTTGCCGAACAGGAATCCGCCGGTGACCGTCAGCACCGTCGCGCCGGGCACCGACAGCGCAGTCGCGGTGGCGTAGAGCGCAATGAAGGTGATCACGGCGAGGACTTCCCGCTCGGCGACGAAGGCCTGCAGGGCGTCGCGGTTGTCCCTGATGGCGCGGAAACTGAGCCAATCGTCCAGGCCGAAGGCGAAGAACGCCGCGATGGCGAGGACGAGCAGCGCCAACGGCCCGAAGCGGCGCAGGACTCCCGGCCGTTTCGCGCTCTCGCCACTGTGGCTGTCGGTCATGAAGTGCTGTCGCTCCGGCGATGGGGAAGGGGCCGGCGCTGCGCCGTTCTTCGGATGGCCTTCACAATGGCGACGAAGCCCGTCGCCGGCAATGTCGCGCCCGCTGCGGCCGGATCAACGCTGCGCGAGGGTCAGGTGAGCGCCGCTGCGGGATTGAGCGCGGACCGCGGCTGGGTCAAGATCGCGCGGTCCGAACCTGGGGAGGAACTCGACCAATGACCGTGCAGGAACTGAACTCCATCATCGAACTGCTGACCAGCCGCCCGCAGCCGGAGAACCCGCCGCCGGCCGAGATGCGGGAGCGGTTCGAGAAGCTCGCCACCTTCCTGCCGACGCCCGGCGACGCCAAGATCGAGGCCGTCGACGCCGGCGGCGTGCCGGGCGAGTGGGTTTCCGCGCCGGGCGCCAGTCAGGACAGGGCGGTTCTGTTCCTGCACGGCGGCGGTTATGTCATCGGCTCCATCAACACCCATCGCACGCTGGCCTACAACCTGTCGAAGGCGGCGGACGCGCGGATCCTGCTGATCGACTACCGCCTGGCGCCGGAGAACCCGTTCCCGGCGGCGGTCGACGATGCCGTGGCGGCCTACAAGTGGATGCTGGGCCAGGGCCTGAAGGCGGGCGACATCGCCATCGCGGGGGATTCGGCAGGCGGCGGCCTGACCATGGCGTTGCTGCTGGCGCTGCGGGACGCGGGCGCGGAACTGCCGGCCTGCGCCGTGCCCATGTCGCCCTGGGTCGACATGGAGGGCGTCGGCGAGAGCATGGCCGCCAATCACGACATCGACCCGATGGTTCAGAAACCCGGCCTCGACCGCATGGCCGGCATGTATTTGAACGGCGCCGACGCGAGTCAGCCGCTGGCCTCGCCGATCCACGCGGATCTCAAGGGGCTGCCGCCGCTGCTGATCCAGGTCGGCACGCGGGAAACCCTGGTCGATGACGCGCGGAGACTGCACCGCAAGGCGCTGGCCGACGGCGTCCAGTCCTCGCTGGAGGAAGCCGGCGGCATGATCCACGTCTGGCACCTGTTCGCGCCGATGCTGTCGGAGGGCCGCGAGGCCATCGACCGCGCGGGCCTGTTCATCCGCACCCGTGCCGGCGCCTGATTTCCGCTAAGGGCCGATGCGCCTAGTGCGCGTCGGCCCATGAATCCCCGACGCCCGCCTCCACCGTGAGCGGGACGGAGAGATGCGCCGCGCGCTCCATGGTGGTCTTCACGGCCTCGATGGTGGCTTCGACCTGATCTTCGGGCGCTTCGAAGATCAGTTCGTCGTGGACCTGCAGCAGCATCTTCGCCGCCAGCCCGGCGCCGTCGAGGGCGGCGGGAATGCGGATCATGGCGCGCTTGATGATGTCGGCGGCCGAACCCTGGATCGGCGCGTTGATGGCGGCGCGCTCGGCGAAGCTCCGCCGCGCCGGATTCTTGTCGCGTATCGTGGCAAGGTGGATGCGGCGGCCATAGAGCGTCTCCACGAAGCCATGTTCCTTCGCCTGTTCCCGCGCCTGGTCCATGTAGTCCTTCACACCGGGATAGCGCTCGAAATAGGCGTCGATGAAACTCTTCGCTTCGCCCTGCGGGATCTGCAGCTGCCGCGCCAGTCCGAAGGGGGAGATGCCGTAGATGATGCCGAAGTTGATCGCCTTGGCCTTGCGCCGCGTGGCGCCGTCCATCTCCGCCAGCGGCACGCCGAAGACCTCCGAGGCGGTGAGTGCGTGAATGTCCGCGCCCTCGGCGAAGGCGCCCTTCAGCGCCTCGATATCGGCGATGTGGGCGAGGATCCTGAGTTCGATCTGGCTGTAGTCGGCCGAGATCAGCTTGCAGCCCTTTTCGGCGACGAAGGCGCGGCGGATCTTGCGGCCCTCCTCGGTGCGGATCGGGATGTTCTGCAGGTTCGGATCGGATGAGGCGAGGCGGCCGGTCGACGCCCCGGCCATGTGATAGGCGGTATGAACCCGGCCGGTGGCCGGATTGATTTCCTTCTGCAGGGCGTCGGTATAGGTCGACTTCAGCTTGGTGAGCTGGCGCCAGTCGAGCACCCGCCGCGGCAGTTCGTGGCCCTGGGCCGCGAGGTCTTCCAGGATATCCGCGCCGGTGGCATAGGCGCCGGTCTTGCCCTTCCTGCCGCCGCCGAGGCTCATCTTGTCGAACAGGATCTCGCCGAGCTGCTTGGGGCTGCCGATGTTGAAGTTCTCGCCGGCCAGCGCATGGATATCGCTTTCGATCTCGGCGGCGCGCAGTTCGAAGTCGTTGGACAGCTCGCGCAGGATATCCGCGTCGACCCTGATGCCGGCCTGCTCCATCGCCGCGATCACCGGCACGAGCGGGCGTTCGATGGTCTCGTAGACGGTCGCCATGTGCTCCTGCGCCAGGCGCGGCTTCAGCACCCGCCAGAGCCGGAGGGTGATGTCGGCGTCTTCGGCGGCGTAGTCGAGCGCCTTGTCCAGCGGCACGTGATCGAAGGTGATCTGCGCCTTGCCCGTGCCCGCGACCTCCTTGTAGGGGATCGGCGCGTAGTCCAGATGCAGCCGCGAAAGCTCGTCCATGCCGTGGCCATGGGCGCCGGCGTCGAGCACGAAACTGAGCAGCATGGTGTCGTCGATCGGGTGCACGGGCGCGCCGGCGCGCTGCAGCACCGTGCAGTCGTACTTGATGTTCTGCCCGATCTTGAGGATGCCCGGATCGGCGAATACGGGCCGCAGCGCCGCGATGGCGTCCGCGAGCGGAATCTGCTTCGGCGCATCCGTGTTCCCGCCGCCCAGATCGAGTTCGCCGTCCGGCGCCGCGCCGCGGTGGCGCAGCGGGATGTAGCAGGCATGGCCCGGCGCGGTGGAAAGCGAGATGCCGACGAGGTCGGCGGCGACCGCGTCGAGCGAGTTCGTTTCCGTGTCCACCGCGACGAAACCGCATTCGCGGATCTCCGCGATCCACCTCTCCAGCGCCGCCATGTCCTGGATCAGTTCGTATTCGGCGTCTTCCGGCGGCGGCGTTTCGGCGACTTCGTTCAGGGCCTGGCCCTCCTCGCCGCCGAAGCGCGCGCGGACCCGGCTGGTCAGGGTGCGGAAGCTCTGTTCCTCGAGGAAGCCGATCAGCGGCGCCGGATCGGGCGGCCCGATGATGAATCCGTCAATGTCGTGTTCGACCTCGACATCGCGCTTCAGGCGGACCAGTTCCATGCTGACCCGCGCAAGGTCGGCATGCTCGATCAGGTTCTGACGCCGCTTGGGCTGCTTGATCTCTTCGGCATGAGCGAGAAGATTCTCGAGATCGCCATATTCTTCAATGAGTTGTGCAGCGGTCTTGATGCCGATTCCCGGCACGCCCGGTACGTTGTCGGTTGAATCCCCGGCCAGCGCCTGGACGTCGATCACCCGTTCCGGCTCCACGAAGAACTTCTCGCGCACCTCGGCGCGGCCGATGGGGCGGTTCTTCATCGGGTCGAGCATGGTGACGCCGCCGTCGACGAGCTGCATCAGGTCCTTGTCGGAGGAAACGATGACCACGTCATGGCCGTCGGCCTTCGCCTGTTCGGCATAGGTCGCGATCAGGTCGTCGGCTTCGTAGCCTTCCATCTCGATGCAGGGCAGGCCGAAGGCGCGCACGGCGTCGCGGAACAGCGGAAACTGCGGCACCAGGTCCTCGGGCGGCGGCGGCCGGTTGGCCTTGTAGTCGCCGTAGATCTCATTGCGGAAACTCTTGGAGGAATGGTCGAAGATGACGGCGAAGTGGGTCGCCTTGCCGGACTGCAGCGTCTCGTCCAGCAGCTTGTAGAGCATGTTGCAGAAGCCCGAGACCGCGCCGACATTGGTGCCGTCGGGGCGAGTCAGCGGCGGCAGGGCGTGATAGGCGCGGAAGATGTAGCCCGAGCCGTCGATCAGATAGACCAGATGCTTGCCGTTCTCCGCCATCAGCGCGCCGTCCTTCGGGAATCCATTCGGGCCGGCATTCTAGCCGTTGAGCGCGGACGCGACAGGGTCGATCTGGCCCGGGCGGGCCTTCAGGAACCGGGCTCCTTGCGCTCGGGGCCCTGATAGACGAAATGCCTGCCGCAATAGGGGCAATCGATCCGGTCGTTGCGGCCCATTTCCAGGTAGACGGTCGGATGGCCCAGGGCGCCGCCGCCGCCGTCGCAGGCGACCCGGCGCTTGTCGATCTTCACGGTTTCCGCCGTAGCCACGATCATCCCCCCAACACTTGTCTCGTCCAAGGCGGCGCGATGATACAACCTCGTCCCCGCGGTTCAACAGATTGATCGCGGCGGGGGAAATCGGGCATGGTCCGCGCCCCGACTTCTGCATATATGCAACCATGCCGACCGCGCGACGGCGGAGAACCGTGCGCGGAACCCTGGGGAAACGAACGGACCGGAGCGCCATGAGCATCGATCACGCCATCCTGGCCGAGGGGCTGCGCAAGACCTATCGCGGCTCGAAGGGCGAGCCCGGCAAGGAAGCCCTCAAGGGTGTCGATCTTTCCGTGCCGCGCGGTTCGTTCTTCGCCCTGCTGGGACCGAATGGCGCGGGCAAGTCCACCTTCATCAACATCCTGGCCGGACTGGTCATCAAGTCCGGCGGCGCCGCCTCGATCTGGGGGCATGACATCGACCGCGCGACCCGCAAGGCGCGCTCGGCCATCGGCGTCGTGCCGCAGGAACTCAATCTGGACGCGTTCTTCACCCCGCGTGAGGTGGTGGAATTCCAGGCCGGGCTCTACGGCGTGCCGAAGAAGGAGCGCCAGACCATGGAGGTCCTCGACGCCATGGGGCTGGCCGACAAGGCCGACGTCTATTCGCGCACGCTCTCGGGCGGCATGCGCCGGCGGCTGCTTGTGGCCAAGGCGATGATCCACCGTCCGCCGGTGCTGGTGCTGGACGAGCCCACCGCCGGGGTGGACGTGGAACTGCGCCAGCAGCTCTGGGGTTATATCCGCCGGCTCAACCAGGATGGCACCACGATCGTGCTGACGACGCATTACCTCGAGGAGGCCGAGGAGCTCTGCGACACCATCGCCATCATCGACAATGGCGAGGTGGTGGTCAGCGAGCCCAAGGAAAAGCTCGTCCGGCGTCTGGACCGCAAGACCATCGCGGTCCGGGTCGAGGGGGAGGTGGGCGAACTGCCGGCCGAACTCAGGCGCATGGGCGCCGAAGTCGATGACGTGGGCTACATCTCCCTGAGCTACCGGCCCTCGAAGGATTCCATCGGCGCCATGCTCGCGGCGGTACAGGCGGCGGGCTATCAGATCGTGGACGTCACCACCCACGAGGCCGATCTGGAGGATGTCTTCCTGTCGATCACGCGGCAGGTCAAGAACGACGAAGCGGCATGAGCACGGACGCCGGGGCCGCCTCCGTCCCGGCGGGCGGCGGCGGTTTCGGACGCCATGTCGGCCAGACGCTGAAGCTCGCGGGACCGGTCATCGTCGCCCGCTCGGGCGTTCTCATCATGATGGCAGTCGATACGGCGATGACCGGCCGGGCGGGCGGCGACGAGCTGGCCTGGTTCGGCATGGGACTCTCGCCGACCATCGCGCTGACGCTGCTGGGCCTGGGTTTTCTGCTCGGCGTCTCGATCCTGACCGCCCAGGCCGACGGCGCCGGCGAACCGGGGCGGACCGGCGGGATCTGGCGCACGGGTCTCGTTCACGCCGCGGTTCTCGGCCTGGCGTTTCTTCTGATCTGCCAGTTCGGGGAATTCCTCCTCGGCGCTGTCGGACACGACCCCCGACTTGCCGGCGGCGGCGGCGAGGTGATGCGCATGCTGGGCTACGGCCTGCCGGCGGTGATGGTCTTCGTCGCCAGTTCGTTCTTCCTCGAGGGATTGAGCCGGCCGCTGCCGGGCATGATCATCATGATGGCGGCCAATGTGGTCAATTTCGGCCTCAACTGGGTGATGATCTACGGCAATCTGGGCTTCTCCGGCATGGGCGCCGAGGGCGCGGCCCTGGCCACGACGATCGCCCGCTGGCTGACCGCCTTCGCCATTCTGGCCTATATCTGGTGGCTGCCCGACCGTGACCGCTTCGGCATCCGGCGCGCGAGCCTGCCGGAGGCGCGGGTCGGCCGACGGATGCGGCGGCTGGGCTATCCCATGGGGCTGGCGATGTTCGTGGAGGTCGCGGCCTTCACCACGATGATCCAGCTTGCCGGCTTTCTCGGCGGCGATGGCATTGCCGGCTACCAGATCGCCCATAACCTGGTGGCGCTGGTGTTCATGTCGGCCATCGGGCTGGGCGCGGCGACGGGCGTCAGGGTGGGCAACGCCGTGGGCCGCGCCGATCCGCAGGGCGTGCGCAGCGCTCTCGCGGCCGGATTGGGTCTCGTCGTCGCCGCGATGGCCGTGCTGGGCGGCAGCTTCCTCGCCATCCCCGAGACGCTGGTCGCGGTCTACACCGCCGACGCCGGCGTCGTCGCCTTCGCCCTGCCGGCGCTGGCGGTGGCGGGAAGCATGATGATCTTCGACGGCTCCCAGGCGGTACTGATCAATGCGCTGCGCGCCCTGGGCGATGTCTGGTTCCCGATGATGGCGCAGATCCTGTCCTTCTGGGTGCTAGCGATCCCCGCCGCCTGGATCATGGCATTCCATCTGGAACTCGGGACGGCCGGCCTGATGGGCGGAATCTATATCGGCGTGGTGGCCGCGACGGCGGTCAATGGCTGGCGCTTCCGGCGCATGTCTCACCGGCCGTTGCGCCGCGCCTGAATCGCTCGGCGGCGCGCCGGACGTTGTAACCGCCCCAATTCGGCCTCATCTTGGACAAATGACGGGCCCGCTTGTGTTCCAGTCAGGTGTCTGGATACCTGCAGGAACAACACGTCGTTCAAGGAGTGACGAGGGGTGAGCGAGACAATTGCACTGGTCGATGACGATCAGAACATCAGGACATCGGTGACCATCGCCCTGGAGGGCGAAGGGTTTCGCGTACGCAGCTTCGGCGACGGGATCGAGGCCCTGAGGGGGCTGCAGACCCAGCCCGCCGACCTGGTCGTCCTCGACATCAAGATGCCGCGCATGGACGGCATGGAGGCGCTGACCAAGCTGAGGCGAAACTCCGACGTGCCGGTGATCTTCCTCACCTCGAAGGACGATGAGGTCGACGAGGTGCTCGGCCTGAAGATGGGCGCCGACGACTACATCACCAAGCCGTTCTCCATGCGCCTGCTGGTGGAACGCATCCGCGCAGTGCTGCGTCGCCGCGAAGCGGCCGGCGCCGGCGGCGAGGGGGAGCGGAAGATCATCATCCGCGGCGACCTGATGCTGGATCCGAACCGCCATCACTGCGAATGGCGCGGGCGCGAGATCAAGCTGACCGTGACCGAGTTCCTGATCCTCGAATCGCTCGCCGTCCGGCCGGGCCACGTGAAGACCCGCGACCAGTTGATGGACGCCGCCTACGAGGAGAACGTCTACGTCGACGACCGAACCATCGACAGCCACATCAAGCGGCTGCGCAAGAAGTTCAAGGCCGTCGACGAGGGCTTCACCGCGATCGATACGCTCTATGGCGTGGGCTACCGGTTCCGCGAAAACTGAACCGGGCGTCGATGTCGCCCCTTGCACGCCGAATCCTGACCATCAACCTGCCGGCCTTTCTGGTGCTGGTCGGCGCGTGGTTCTACCTGGACCAGTACCGCGCCGGCCTGCTTGAGGCGCGCCAGCAGGCGCTGGAGAAGGAAGCCCACCTGATCGCGGGCGCGCTGGGCGAGGCGGCGCTGGCCGGGCCAATCGAGGATCTGCGCATCGACGCGACGCTCGCGCCCTATATCCTCCGCCGCGCCGTGGTCACGACCAACGCCCGCGCGCGGCTGTTCGATTCGAACGGCCGGCTGATGGTCGACAGCCGCCGCCTGCCGGCCAGCGACCGGGACGTCGAGGCCCGCCGCCTGTTCGATCCGGACCGGCCGATCTGGCCGCTGTCGCTGGCGCGCGACCTCTGGGACCGGGCGATGAGCTGGCTGCCCCGGCGGGGTGAGTATCCGGCCTATGACGAGGTCAGCCTGTCGTCGGACTGGACCTGGCGTGGCATCGGCACAGCCTTGCAGGGCGGCGATGCGCGCCAGGTGTGGACGCTGCCGGACGGCCGGCTGCTCATCGGGACGGCGGTGCCGGTGCAGGCGCTGAAGCGCGTGCTGGGCGCCGTGGTGCTGACCGTCGACAGCGCCGAGATCGACGCCGCCGTGCGCCGCGAGCAGGTCGGCACGCTGGCGGTCTTCGCGGTCGCCGCGCTGATCACGTTCCTGCTGTCGGTCTTCCTGTCGCGCTCCATCATCCGCCCCGTCCAGCGTCTCTCCCAGGCCGCCGACAAGGTCCGCAACCAGGGGGGTCAGTCCGCCGATATTCCAGACCTCAGGAAGCGGCACGACGAGATCGGCGATCTCTCGGTCTCACTGAGGGAGATGACCTCGGCGCTGAACGCCCGTGTCGGCGCCATCGAGACCTTCGCTGCCGATGTGGCGCACGAGCTGAAGAATCCGCTGACCAGCCTGCGCAGCGCGGTCGAGACCCTCGAGCGTGCGGAGAAGCCCGAGCACCGCGAGCAGCTCAGCCGGATCATCCTGCAGGATCTGGCGCGGATGAACCGGCTGATCAGCGAAATCTCCGACGCCAGCCGCATCGACGCGGAGATGGGTCGCATCGAACGCGAGCCCGTCGACATCGGGCGCATGGTCGTCGACCTGCAGGAGGTGCTGCAGTCGCCCCGGCCCGACATCCGCATCGACATCGAGGTCGAACGGGACCGCAGCCTGATGGTGCTGGGCGCCGAACACCGGCTGGGCCAGGTGCTGCGCAATCTCGTCGACAATGCGGTCTCGTTCAGTCCGGAGGGCGGGCGCGTACTGGTGACGGTGCAGCGGGACCGGGCGGACGTGGTCATGTCCGTGGAAGACCAGGGCCCCGGCGTGCCGGAGGAAGCGCGCGCCAAGATCTTCGACCGCTTCTACTCCGAACGGCCCAGCGGCGAGGATTTCGGCAGCCATTCGGGTCTGGGGCTGAACATCTGCCGTCAGATCATCGAGGCTCATGGCGGCGCCATCGAGGTGGAGAACATCCGCGAGGTCGGCAAGCACGGCCTGCTGGTCGGCATCCGCGGCGCCCGCTTCACGATCCGCATACCCGCTCTCGCCCGGGGCGGAGAAGGTTAGGGCCTACGCCTTCGCGGCGCCGGCGCGGATCTGGGCGGAGGTGCGGCGACTGCCGTCGGGAGACCAGCCGGGCGGGCCGAATAGATAGCCCGCCGCTTCCCGCAGGCTCCTGGCCCGGCGCAGGTCGCCGATCATGTCGGCCCATTCGTGGAAGGCGATGCGCAGCGGATTGAAGGTGCCGATTTGCTTGACGATGCCGTATCGGCAGGGTTCGGCGTCGTCCTCGGGCACGAAGGTGCCAAACAGGCGATCCCAGATGATCAGGATGCCGGCGTAGTTGCGGTCCAGATAGCGCGGATTGACGGCGTGATGGACCCGGTGATGGGACGGCGTGTTGAAGATCCACTCGATGGGGCGGGGCAGGCGGCCCACGCTCTCGGTATGGATCCAGAACTGGTAGACGAGGCTGACGCCCTTCTGGAAGACGATCAGCGCCGGCGGAAAACCGATCAGCGCCAGCGGCAGCCAGAGCACGAACGTGCCGGCGGCGTTTCCGGTCCACGTCTGGCGCAGCGCCGTCGACAGGTTGTAGTGGCGGCTGGAGTGATGGTTCACGTGGGCCGCCCACCAAAAACGGTGTTCGTGGCTGAGCCGATGAAACCAGTAGTAGACGAAATCCTCGGCGAACAGGATCAGCGCGAACGCCCACCACTGGAAACCGATGTCGAACAGCGCGAACTGGTGCGCCCAGACGGTCAGGCCGTAGATCAGGATCGCGAAGGGGATGCCGAGCGCCAGATTGCCGAGCCCCATCACCAGGCTGGCCGTGGTGTCGCGCAGGTCGTAGCGGCCGCGCGCCAGCCCGAGACGGCCGATCGCGAGTTCCAGCACGATCAGCACGATGAAGGCCGGAATGGCGAGGGCGACTGGATCCGGTAGCGTCATGAGACAGTCTTTTCCCCGAGATCGCCATAGAGCGCAAGGACCGGACGCCAGCGGTCGAGTTCGGCGTCACCGGCGAAGTGCATTGCCAGCCGGGACTGCCCCAGCGTGCGAAAATGAACCGTCAGCAGAGGCGGGGCGCCGCGGATGGTGAGCCGGCTGACATCGTCCGGGGCAAGCACGCTGACGCCGACGTCATCGCCCATCGAGCGGATGACGGCGAGACGGTCCTCGCCGGCGAGCCAGGCGAGCCCGCTCTTGCGGTCGGTGGAAATCGCCGTGCGGACGGCGGAGAGTCCCTCATCCGCCAGCGCGCGGCTCACATTGCCCTCGTCCAGGTCGACCGATCGCCCCCCGCGCAACAGCCAGACGAGGACAACGATCAGCGCGATGCCGGCCAGCGGCAGAATGAAGGCGGTGGGGTCCATGGCCGCGCCTGCTCAACCGGATCCGTCGCGTTCGCGCGCGTGGCGCGGCAGACCGTCTTCGATCACGGGCCAGGCGCGGGCGCTTTCGGTCCAGAGGTGTTCGCGCGGCGGGAAGACGTCGGGTTCGTCCAGCGTCGCCAGCGCAATGTCGTATTCGTCTTTCAGGTCGTCGCCCTGCCAGTAGAGCGGCGTTCCGCAGGTGCCGCAATGAGCGCGGACCGCGATGTCGGATGACCGCCATACCGCCGGCTCGCCGGACCACTGCACCGCATCGGCGGCCACGGTCAGGAAGGCGAGAAAAGGTCCGCCGGCGTGCTTCTGGCACATGCGGCAATGGCAGTAGAAGACAGCGCTGGGCGCGGCGAACAGGCGGTAGCGCACCGCGCCGCAGAGACATCCGCCCTCCAGAACCTTCATGCGTTCGGTTCCGAGAGCTCGATCCACGCCGGCGTGTGATCGGACGCCTTGGGCTCCCCGCGCGGGCCCTTGTCGACGCCGCTGGCCATCAGCCGGTCCGTCGCCTGCGGCGAGAGCAGCAGGTGATCGATGCGCAGCCCGTGATCCTTCTGCCAGGCGCCGCGCTGGTAGTCCCAGTAGGTGTAGAAATGCGGCTGCGGATTGAACACGTGCACGCCATCCGTCAGACCGAGATTCAGGAGCTGGCGGAAGCGGTTGCGGCTTTCCGGCTGGCAGAGCGCATCGTCGGCGAAACCGGCGGGATCGAAGACGTCGTCGTTGGTCGGACAGACATTGTAGTCGCCGGCCATGATGAAGGTTTCCTCCAGCGACAGCAGTTCCTGTGCGCGCTCGATCAGCCGGTCCATCCAGCCCAGCTTGTAGTCGAACTTCGGTCCCGGTACGGGATTGCCGTTGGGCAGGTAGAGCCCGCAGATGCGCACGCCCTCGACCGTGGCTTCGATGTAGCGCGCCTGTTCGTCGCCGTCATCGCCGGGGAGGCCGGTCTGTACGTCCTCGATCGGCCGTTTCGACAGGATGGCGACGCCGTTGTAGGACTTCTGTCCGTGGATCGCGATATTGTAGCCGAGGTCCTCGATCTCCATCGCCGGGAAGTTCTGGTCCTCGCATTTGGTCTCCTGCAGGCAGACCACCTCCGGCGCCGCGGCGCCCAGCCATTCCACCACGCGGGGCAGGCGGGCCTTGATGGAGTTCACGTTCCAGGTGGCGATGCGCATGACGTCCCCTCGATTCTCGCTCGGGCAGGGGAATTTCTCGGCTCTCGGGGGCCGGATTGCAAGTCGCGAAGAAAGCTTCCGCTATCCCGCGTCGTGCGCCGCCAGGTCGCGGTAGAGGCCGCGGGCTTCCGAAGTGGGACCGCGCCGTGCGCCGATCTGCACGACCTCGATGACGCAGACGTCGTCGCCTCTCGGGAAGGTCAGGACATCGCCGGGCCGGATTGTCTGGCTTGGTTTGGTCACCACCCGCTTGTTGATCCTGAACCGGGTTCCCTTGACGGCCTTCGCCGCGAGCGAGCGGCTTTTGAAGAGGCGGGCGTACCAGAGCCAGAGATCGATGCGGATGGCGCTTTCTGTCATGTCTTCCTCAACTCCAACAGGGCTGCGAAAGGTGAATCGGGGTCCGGCGGGACCGGCTTGCGGCCACGGCGGCCGGCGTTTGCGCTCTTGCGTCCGGACGGCTTCTCGCCGCGCTTGCGCGGCCTGTAGAGCAGCGGGCCGTCTTCCTGCGGCCTCTGGGTCATGTAGCCGAGGCCGGCGAGAACGGGCTGCAGGCGTTCAGCCCCGCCGCCCAGCATCGACATCAGTGCGTGATCGGCTTCCGCCTCGCCTTCACGCGTGGCCCTGTGCGCATGGCTGGCGATACGCTCCACCATGTCGACGCGCACGGCGATGCGGCCGAAGCGCTCGTAGCCGGCCAGCAGCAGGGCGTCGCGCTGCATGCCGCCGGGCGCCTCGAAGGAGACGCGGCCCTGGTCTTCGGCGGGATCGAAGGTCCGTTCGCCCAGGTTGTGCAGGATGGTGCGCCAGCGCGTCGCCTCCGGCTTCAGCAGCGCGGGACAGAAGATGGCGAAGCGGCCGAGCTGCACCCCGCGATACTTGAACCGGCCGTAGTCCTTGGGCTCGAGCTGCCGGAGCTGCGGCTCCACGGCGGTCCGGGGCAAGACGCCGAGCCGTTCGACGAGCTGGAAGGCGACGCCGCGGGCGGCGGGAGAGAACTCGGCTTCCTCCAGTCCCATGATTGGCCGCATCAGCTGCGCCACGCGGCCGGCGATCCACTGCTGCAGGCGGCCGATCAGGGCCTCGGTTCGCTGCGGGGCAAGCTGGTTGCCGGCAATCAGGCGAACCTCGGGCTTCAGCACGTGCCCGCCGCGATGCAGCCGCGCGATGCGCTCCGAGCGCCAGGCCAGCACGCCGTCGTCCAGCAGTTCCAGATCCTCGTCGGGGCAATCGGCGATGCGCCGTGCGCGGGCGTTTAGCGCGCCGGCCAGCACGTGGTTCACCGCGGCCTTCATGGCCTTGTTGTCCATCGCGGACCGGTCGGCGACGAACAGGAGTCCGTCCAGATGGCCGACATACTGGCCTTCGACAGAAACACCGCCTTCGTTGTCGACCGCGGCCTCCACGTTCTCGGCGTCCCGGAGGCGCTTGACCAGCGTGCCGGTGCGGCGGTCGACGAAACGCTGGGTCAGCTTGTCGTGCAGTGCGTCCGACAGACGATCCTCGATGGCCCGCGCCCGGGCCTGCCATTCGACCGGGTCGTCCAGCCAGACGCCGCGGTGGGAGATGTAGGTCCAGGTACGGACATGGGCGAGGCGGGACTGCAGCGTGTCGATATCGCCCTCGACCCGGTTCAGATGGTCGAGCTGGCGCGCCATCCAGTCCCGGTGGATGGCGCCCGCCGAGGTGACCTGGGTGTAGATCTGGCCGATCAGCCGGACATGGCTGTCGTGCATGGTCTTCCGGAAATCCGGAATCTGGCAGATGTCCCAGAGCGTGATCAGGTTCTCGCGCGTGGCTTCGGCGCGCTGGCGGATCGTCTCGTCCTTGAGCAGCGCCTTCAGGCTGCGCAGGTCGTCCGGCTGCCGGGGCGGGACCAGCCAGGGATAGGGCGGCGGCGCCTCCAGCGCCCGCAGCAACGCCTTCGGGCTGTCGTAGTCCAGCCGCGCCGAACGCCAGCGGAACTGATTCTGCGGCTCGAAATGGTGGTTCTCGATCGCCGCGACCAGCTCCTCGTCCAGTTCGTCCACATCGGCGGTGACGCCGAAGGTGCCGTCGCGCATGAAGCGGCCGGCGCGGCCGGCGATCTGGCCGTACTCGGCCGGGCCGAGCACGCGCCGGCGATGGCCGTCGAACTTGTGCGTGCCGGCGAAGGCGACATGGTCGATGTCCATGTTCAGGCCCATGCCGATGGCGTCGGTCGCGACCAGGAAATCGACCTCGCCGGCCTGGTACATCGCCACCTGGGCGTTGCGGGTGCGCGGGCTGAGCGCGCCGAGCACCACCGCCGCCCCGCCGCGCTGACGGCGCATCAGCTCGGCGATGGCGTAGACGTCGTTGGCGGAGAAGGCGACGACGGCGCTGCGCCGGGGCAGGCGGGACAGCTTGGTGCGGCCGTCATAGCGCAGCGTCGAAAGCCTCGGCCTGGACGTCATCATGGCGTCGGGCAGCATGCGCGCAATCAGCGGCCTTGCGGTCTCCGATCCCAGGAACATCGTGGTCTCGATGCCCCGGGCGTGGATCAGCCGGTCGGTGAAGACGTGGCCGCGTTCCGGGTCGGCGGCAAGCTGGATCTCGTCCACCGCCACGAAGTCGAAGCTGCGCCCGAGGGGCATAGCCTCCACCGTGCAGAGGAAGTAGTGCGGGTTGGGCGGGACGATCTTCTCCTCGCCCGTCACCAGGGCGACATTGGAGCGGCCGACCCGCTCCACGACCCGGTCGTAGACCTCCCGCGCGAGCAGGCGGAGCGGAAAGCCGATGATGCCGCTGGCGTGGGAGAGCATGGTTTCCACCGCAAGATGAGTCTTGCCGGTGTTCGTCGGGCCAAGCAGGGCGACCGTGCGTCCCTTGACCGATGCGGAACCCATGAAGGTCATGTCGTGACTCTCGGAGCCGCCGGGCGGCGTGGCAAGGGGCATGTGGCAAAACTCAACAATTCCAACAGGTTTGCGCCGACATAGTGTGTCATTTGCATGACGGAACGGTCAAATCCGGCGAATCGCCATGCGCCTGGCCCGTGGCTGGCGGGCCTGCGGCGACGCGTTCCCCGATTGTCGTTGCATGGGCGGGGGGACTTGGATACCAGAAGCGCGCCATGAAGAAAGCGATGCACACGGCTCTGCTGCCGGCCGGACTGCGCGACGCCCTCCCCGAGGAAGCGGAGATGGAGGCGGCGGCGGTCCATTGCCTGATGACTGCCTTCGGGCGTCAGGGCTACCGGCGCGTGAAGCCGCCGTTGCTGGAATTCGAGAGCAGCCTGCTGACCGGTCCCGGCCAGCAGCTGTCGGCGCAGGTCTTCAGGCTGATGGACCCGATCTCGCAGAAGATGATGGGCCTGCGCGCCGACATGACGCCGCAGATCGCGCGCCTGGCGACGACCCGTCTCGCCTCGGCGCCGCGGCCGCTCAGGCTCTGTTATTCCGGTCAGGTGCTGCGCGTGCGCGGCGACCAGCTGCGGCCTGAGCGGCAGTTCACCCAGGCGGGCATCGAGATCTTCGGGACCGACGCCGTCGCCGCGGAGGCGGAGATCGTGTTGCTGGTGGTGGAGGCGATCAGAGCCGCGGGGGTGCGGGGGATCACGGTCGATCTCACCTTGCCGGCGCTGGCGCCGATGGTGCTGAAGGGCAGGGGGCTCGACGATGCCGCCGTCGCCGCCGCGCGCCGCGCGCTGGACGCCAAGGATGCAGGCGAACTCCGTGCGCTGGTGAACGGTGACGAGACGGTCTTCGGTCTTCTGGAGGCCGTGGGCGAGGCCCGCGAAGCGATTGCGCGGCTGAAGCGCCTCGCCATCGACGGCGAGGCGGGGATGCTGGTGGACCGGCTTTCGGCGCTTGTCGGCGAAGTCACGGCCGCCGATCCGGAACTCGCGGTCACGATCGACCCCGGCGAGTATCGCGGCTTCGAATATCAGAGCGGCATCGCCTTCGCCGTCTTCGCCCGCGGGGTCCGGGGCGAGATCGCCCGTGGCGGACGTTATCGCGGCGAGGCGGGCGAAACGGCGGTCGGCGCCACGGTCTATCTCGATTCCGTGCTGCGCGCGCTGCCCAGGCGCCAGCCGCCGCGGCGGCTCTACCTGCCGGCCGGCACGCCGCGCGGCGCGGCGCGGGACCTGAAGGCGGAGGGCTGGACGGTGCTGCACGGCCTGGACGCCGCTGACGATACCGAGGCCGAGGCGCGTCGCCTCGGCTGCAGCCATGTGCTCGGGGACGGCGGACCCGTCTCCCTGGACTGACCGGACAACAAGCGGGGAAAATCCATGACCAACGTGGTCGTCGTGGGCGCCCAGTGGGGCGACGAGGGCAAGGGCAAGATCGTCGACTGGCTGTCCGAGAAGGCGGACGTCGTCGTGCGCTATCAGGGCGGCCACAATGCGGGCCATACGCTGGTCATCGATGGCGTCACCTACAAGCTGGCGCTGCTGCCCTCGGGCATCGTGCGGCCCGGCAAGCTCTCCATCATCGGCAATGGCGTCGTGCTCGATCCCAAGGCGTTTCTGGAGGAGGTCGCCCGCCTCAACGCCCAGGGCGTTTCGGTCACGCCGCAGAACCTCAGGATCGCCGCCAATGTCTGCCTGATCCTCGGCCTGCACCGGGACCTCGACGCACTCCGCGAGGAGGCCGCGGGCCGGGGACAGATCGGCACCACCCGGCGCGGCATCGGCCCGGCCTACGAGGACAAGGTGGCGCGTCGCGCCATCCGGCTGGCCGACCTGAACGACCGCGACACGCTGGAAGAAAAGATCGAGCGGTTGCTGGTGCACCACAATGCGCTCCGGCGCGGGCTGAAGCAGCCCGAGATCGATCCGGCCGATGTCCTGGCCGAACTGGATGCGGTCTCGGAGGAGATATTCCCCTACGCGGACCATGTCTGGCGGACACTCGACCAGACGCGCCGTCAGGGCCGGCGCATCCTATTCGAAGGCGCCCAGGGCGCGATGCTGGACATCGACCACGGCACCTATCCCTTCGTCACCTCGTCCAACACCGTGGCCGGACAGGCGGCGACTGGATCGGGCACCGGACCGCGCACCATCGATTACGTGCTGGGCATCACCAAGGCCTACACCACCCGCGTCGGCGCGGGGCCGTTCCCGACCGAACAGGACAACGAGGTCGGCCGCCGCATGGGCGAGCGTGGCCACGAGTTCGGCACCAACACCGGCCGCGCCCGGCGCTGCGGCTGGTTCGATGCGGTCATGGTGCGCCAGGCGATCCTGACCGGCGGCATCGACGGCGTCGCGCTGACCAAGCTGGACGTGCTCGACGGCTTCGAGGAGTTGAAGGTCTGCGTCGCCTACGAGATCGACGGCCAGCGGATCGACTATTTTCCCGCCAACAAGTCCGAGCAGATGCGGGTTCAGCCGGTTTACGAGACCTTCGAGGGCTGGTCGGCCTCGTCCTACGGCGCGCGTTCCTGGAGCCAGCTTCCGGCGGCGGCGGTCAAGTATGTCCGCGCCATCGAGGAACTGACCGGCGCGCCGGTCTCGCTGCTCTCCACCAGCCCCGAACGTGACGACACCATCGTGGTCCGCCACCCCTTCGAGGGGTAGGGACTTCAGGAACGCCGGTGCGCAGGACCATGTCGGGGGCTTGATTCTCCGAACCGGGTCATGCCCGCCTTGTGCGGGCATCCGGTCTGAAGACAAGCGGAACCTGTCCCGGCGTTGCCGGAACCGTTCACCGGACCCCCGCACAGGGCGGGGTGACCTTCTGAGCAGAGTGTACTGGCCGACCTGAATGGCAGGACTTGGAGCGGCGGTGGTAAAGGGCTGGGTTCTGGGGCGTGGGACAGTCCTACTCCGCGGGGCTGGGTTCTGGGCGTTGGACGATCCTACTCCGCCGGCGCCAGGTCCAGTTCGGGCGTGTGGTCGCCACGGCCGGAGCCGTCGCCCTTCCGGCGACCGTGCACCGCCTGGCCGACGCGGACGCCGAGCGCCAGCAGGCAGGGCGTCACCACCAGCGTGAGAATGGTCGCGAAGCCGAGACCGAAGGCGACGGCGCTGGCGAGCTGCACCCACCACTGGGTCGACGGCGCGCCGATCGCGATGGTGCGGGTGAAGAAGTCGATATTGGCCTGGAAGACCATCGGCATCAGGCCGCAGATCGTCGTGATGGTGGTCAGCAGCACCGGTCGGAGACGCTGGGCGCCGGTGCGCACGATCGCCTCGTAGCGGTCCATGCCCTGCTTCTCCAGATGGGCGTAGGTGTCGATCAGGACGATGTTGTTGTTGACGACGATGCCCGCCAGCGAGATCACGCCGACGCCCGTCATGACGATGCCGAAGGGCTGATCCATCACCAGAAGGCCGATCATCACGCCGATGGTGGACATGATCACCGCGGTCAGGATCAGGAAGGCGCGATAGAAGCTGTTGAACTGCGTGACCAGGATGATCGCCATGATGAACAGGGCGATGACGAAGGCCTGCATCAGGAACTGCATCGACCTGGCCTGTTCCTCGTCGGCGCCGCGGAAGGTGATCTCCACGCTTTCCGGGATGTTCTGGGTGTCCAGCCAGGCCTTGATCTCCTGCACCTTGTCGTCGACCAGCACGCCCTCGGCCACGTTCGCCTTCACCATCAGCCGGAACTTGCCGTCGATGCGCTCGATCTTGCCGACCTTCGGTCGGGCCTCGCGCTTGACGAAGTTCGACAGCGGCACCGAACCTTGGGGCGTGTTGATGTTGAGATTGTCCAGCATGTCGAGATTGCGGTACTCGACGGGGAAGCGGATGCGGATGTCGACATCTTCCTCGGCGTCGTCGGGCAGGTAGTCGTCCGCGAGCACGCCGTTGGTGACGAACTGGACATAGGCGCCGATGGTGGCGACGTCGACGCCGAAGCGGCCGGCCATGGCGCGGTCGACCTCCAGTTCCCACTGAATGCCGGGGAGGGGGCGCGAGTCCTCGATGTCCTGCAGGTCGGCGACCTCGTTCTCCAGATAGTTGCGGATCCGCGCGGCCACCGGGTCCAGGCTCTCCCGGTAGATGGAGGTGATCTGGACCTGGACGTCCTTGCCGGTGGGCGGACCGGCCTCGGGCTCGCGCGGCTCGACCACGATGCCGGCGATGTCGGATGTCAGGCGGCGGATATGCGGGAAGATCTCGTCGACGGAGCGGCGGTCTTCCCAGTCCTTGAGTTCCAGGTTGATGATGCCGATGACGTCCTCGGATATGTCGGAGCCGTCCTCGTTGCGCTTGCCGGCGCGCGTGTAGACCGACGAGAAGTCATCCAGCGTCAGGATCCGGTCCTCCACCTGGCGCACCAGCGCATCCTGCTCGCGGACCGACAGATTGCCCCTAGCATGAACGTAGACCAGCGCCTGCTCAGGCTCGACGTCGGGGAAGAACTCGACCCCCTTGCCGAAGGTCCCGTAGGCCACGTTGACGCCGATCAGGGTCGCCACGGCCAGCGCGACGATGACCGAGGGCCAGAGCGCCGGCCGCTTCATCACGCCGGAGAGGAACCTGGCGTACATGCCTGTAAAACCGGGAATTTCCCGGATCGATCCGGATTCCGCCATGGCGACCGCGCTGTTCTCGCCGGTCGGGCTCTTGCCGAAGATCGAACCCAGCGTCGGCACGAAGATCAGCGCCATGAGCAGCGAACCCGAGAGCGTGGTGATGAGCGTCAACGGCAGGAACTGCATGAACTCGCCGACCACGCCGGGCCAGAACAGCAGCGGCATGAAGGCGGCCAGCGTGGTCGCCGTGGAGGCGATGATCGGCCAGGCCATGCGCTTCGCCGCCAGGGCGTAGGCGGTCCGGCGGTGCTCGCCCTCGGCCATCTTCCGGTCGGCGAATTCGGTGACCACGATGGCGCCGTCGACCAGCATGCCGACGGCCAGGATGAGCGAGAACAGCACCACGATGTTGATGGTGAAGCCGAACAGGAACAGGTAGAGGATGCCGATCAGGAACGAGCCCGGGATGGCGACGCCGACCAGCAGGGCGGAGCGCAGGCCCAGCGCGGCGACGACCACGATCATCACCAGCAGGATGGCGCTGATAACGTTGTTCTGCAGGTCCGTCAGCATGGTGCGGATCTGCTGGGAGCGGTCCTGGCTGAAGGAGACCTCGACGCCTGCCGGCCATTGCGTGGCGGTCGCGCCGACCATGGCCTTCACCTGGTCGATGGTGTCGATGATGTTGGCGCCTAGGCGCTTCTTGACCTCCAGCGCCACTGCCGGCTTGCCGTCCAGGCGGGCGAAGTTCTCCACGTCCTTGAAGGTGCGGCGAATGGTGGTGACGTCCGCCAGCGTGACCACGGCGTCGCCGTCGGTCTTGATCGGCAGCGTCAGCACGTCCTTCGCGGTCTTGAACAGCGCCGGCACCTTGATCGCGAAACGGCCATTGCCGGTGTCCAGCGCGCCGGCGGCCACCAGACGGTTGTTCAGATTCATGGTCTGGACGAGCTGCTGCTGGTCGATCTGGTAGCTTTCCAGCTTGGCCGGATCGATGATCACTTCGAGCAGCTCCTCCCGGTCGCCGGCCATGTCGACGCCGAGGACGTTGGGCAGGCCCTCGATGCGGTCCTGCAGGTCGCGCGCGACCTTGAACAGCGCGCGCTCGGGGATGTCGCCGGACAGCGTGACCACGATGACCGGGAACAGGCTGAAATTGACCTCGTGGACCTGTGGCTCGTCGGTGTCGTCGGGCAGTTCGCTCTTGGCCAGGTCGACTTTCTCGCGGACGTCGTCCATCGCCTGGTCGGCATTGAAACCGGCATCGAACTCCAGCACCACCGAACCGAAGCCATCGGCGGCGATGGAGCGCATCTCCTTCAGTCCCTCGATACCCTGAAGTTCCTGCTCCATCGGGCGCACCAGCAGACGCGACGCGTCCTCGGGGCTGATGCCCTCATGGGTCATGGAGACGTAGAGGATGGGGATGTTGATGTCGGGATCGGACTCCTTCGGAATCGCGATGTAGGCGGCGGCGCCGGCTGTCAGGATCAACAGCAGGGTGGCGATGACGGTCCGCGCGCGGCTGATGGCCGCGTCGATCAGGCTACTCATCATGGGCGCTGGTCCTGGCTGCCGGCGGCCCGGGCCACTTCGACCGTCTGGCCCTCGCGCACGTATTCCTGCCCCACGGTGATGATTTCGGCCGTCTGCGGCAGGCCGGCGACCCAGACTCCATCGGCGTCGTCAGCGATGATCTCCACCGGCTGGAAGCGCACCCGGCGCTCCCGATCCACCGTCCGCACGCCGACATCGCCCTGGTCGTTGAGTGTCAGGATCGCGGGAGTCAGACGGTGCGCCGGGGCCTCGCCGGCGGCGAGCTGGATCTCGGCGGTGACCCCGTCGCGGATGCGCCGCTCCGCGTTGTCGGCCTCGACCTCGATACGGAAGGTACGGGTGCTGGCGTCCGCGGTCGGCGAGATGAAGCGGACCGTGCCCTGGACCGTGGCGCCGTCGACCAGCCGCGCCGTGGCAGGCGCCCCGACCTCGACCAGGCCGACCTCGCGTTCGGAAATGTTGCCCACGATCAGGATCGGATTGCGGTCGACGATGGTGGCCACCGGATCCCCGATCCGCAGGAAGGCGCCGAGCTGAATCGGCCGGACGGCGATGACGCCGTCGAATGGCGCGCGGATGGTGAGTTGTTCGATCTCGACGGCGACGCGCTTCTGCGCGGCGCGGGCCGCATCCAGCAGCGCCTTGGCCGTGGCGACCGAAGTCTCGGACTTGTAGCCCTTGGCGGCCAGCTTGACGGCGGCGTTGTACTCGATCTCGCGCTGCTCGGTCAGGGCCAGCGCTTCGAGGCGGCGCGCCTCGCGATCCTCGGTGCTGAGGCGGGCGATGGGGTCGCCAGCCTTCACGGTCTCGCCCTTGGCCTTGTAGAGCTTGACCACCTTGCCCTCGGCCTCTGCGCGGAGGTCGACGGTGCGAACCGACTCCGTGCGGCCGCGCACGATGATCTCCATGGCGTGGGGACGGGCCTCGAAGACCTCGGTCTGCACGCGCATGATCTCGCGGTCTTCCGCCGGGGCAGTCAGTGCCGCGGTGGCGCGTTCGGCCCGGTCGTCGCCGGCGTCGCCCTCGCCGGCAGCCTGCGTTTCCGCGGCGCCGTCACCTGATGGCTGCTCGATGGCCTGGGCGATCTCGTCCCGGAAAACGCCGGTGGCGAGCCACCCGACCGCCAGCACGGCGATCACGACGGCGATGATGAAGGAGCGGTTCAATTCGGTTACTCCCCTGGCAGGGTGTCGCGCCTTCAGTCGCCCGCGGAGCGGGCAAGCAGCGCTTCGGCTTCGAGCAGGTGGCGGTTGTCGTTCAGATAGTCGCGTTCCGCCCGGTAGATTGCTGCGCCGAAGCCCCGCATGAACTTGTCGACGTTCGATATTGCGTTGCCGTGACATTCGGCGAGACCGTCGATCTTCGACTGCAGTTCGCCCAGCCGGTTGTCGATCAGCCGGGAGACCCGGGCGGTCGACATCAGGTCGGAGAACATCAGCATCGCCAGGAACTCGGAGCGGATCCGGTCCTTGCGCGGTGGTTCGGAAAGCGCGTCCAGGAAGACCATGCGGCCGGCGGACGTGATGGTGTAGATCTTCTTGTCGGGGCGGCCGTCCTGCGCCTGTTCGGTGCAGGTCACCAGACCTTCCTCGGTCATCCTTGTCAGGGCCGGATAGATCGAGCCGAAACTGGCCTCGTAGAAGTGGCTCAGATCATCCTCGAAGGTCTTCTTGATTTCATAGCCGGTGGCGTCCCCGAATGTGAGGATGCCGAGGCAGAGGGTGCGGATATCCATTTACGCTCAACGCCCGATAGTCATTTGATGCAGACCGATATATATAGGATCGATATAGAATTGCAATCATGGCCGCGTGCGATTCCCGTGTCTCTGCCGGAAGGTTAGGAATGTTTCAACGTCTGGCGTGTATCCTGCGCCGGTTCCACAACGCCTGCGGACAGGTTGATGAGCCTCGAGGTCTACCGCGATCCCAGTGACCGGGATCTGAAGGATCCGCGCCTGCTGCGGCTGCGGCGGTATTGGCACGGCCTGCAGGCGGACGGGCGGCTGCCGTCCCGCGATCAGGTCGACCCGGCCGATCTCGTGCCGGTGTTGCCTGTGATGTTCCTGATCGACGTGCTGGCGCCGGGCGGCTACCGCTATCGTCTGGTAGGCACCGAAGTCGTGGCGGGCATGGGCTATGACATGACCGGGCAGCTTGTCTCCCGCGCGTATGCCGGACCCGACTGGAACGAGGTGCGCAAGGACTACGAGTTCGTGATTCAGGAACACCGGCCCTGCCTGACGGTCAACGACGTGGTCCTCAAGCCCGCGCGTCTGCGCAAGGTCTACCGCCGCCTGCTGCTGCCGCTGGCCAGCGATGGCGAGAACGTCGACGTGCTGATGGGCGCGGTGGTCTTCGTGCTCTGAGGCGTCATCCCGAACTGCTGGCGGTTTCCGCATCGGGCCGGTCGAACACGTCCGCCCTGAGCCGCGTGCCGAAGCCTGGACCGTCGGGGGCCGTGACGCGGCCGTCCGCCACCTCGGGCAGGTTTTCGGCGATCTCGTTGTACCAGCCGAAATAGAAGGCGCGGACGAACTCCTGGATCAGCGCGTTCGGCATCGCCAGGACGAAATGGACCGAGGCGGCGAACTGCAGCGGCCCCGTGCAATCGTGCGGCGCGACAGGCAGGCCGCGGGCCTCGGCCACGGCGGCGATCTTGCGCGCCTCGCTGAGGCCGCCGCACCAGCCCAGGTCGGGCATGACGACATCGACGAAGCCGGAGTTGATCAGCCGCGTCCAGTCGCGCAGGCCGCCGACGGTCTCGGAAGCGGTGATCTGGGCATTGGTCGCTTGCCTGAGGCGCTGGAAACCTTCCCAGTTGTCAGGCCGGATCGCGTCCTCGATCCAGAAGGGGCGGGCGTCCGTCAGCGCCTCGGCGATGCGCGCAGCCGCCGGCGGCGACCAGTGGCCGTGAAGCTCGGCCATGATATCCATTCGATGGCCGACTGCCCGGCGGATCTTGCGGAACGGCTCCAGCGCGTCTTCCAGTTCCGCCGGGGAGATGTCGAAGCCGCGGCTGCGTTCGGCGGCGAAGTCGAAGGGCCAGATCTTCATGCCCGTCACGCCCATCTCCAGCAGGCTCTCGGCGAGGTCGCCGGCTTCGGTCAGGAAGGCGTCGAGATCCTCGTAGGGCCCCTCGGCCTGCGCGCTCATGCCCCAGTTGGCCGTCACCTGGCGCGGCGCCTCGCGGACATAACGGTAACCGGCGCAGGTGTTGTAGACGCGGATCGAGGGGCGCGCGAGGCCGCCCAGCAGGTCATGGACCGGCTGCCCCGTCGCCCGGCCGACGAGGTCGTGCAGCGCCATGTCGATGGCGGAGCGCCCGCGCATTTCCGCCCCCGAGCCGGAATAGCCGACATAGGGTGCGAGATCGCGGTTCAGCGCGTTGATCTGCCGGGGATCCCGACCGATCAGAATGTCCGCGGCGGATTCGTGGACATAGGCGACGGCGGCGCGCGAGCCGAAGAAGGCCTCACCCACGCCTTCCGTTCCGTCATCGGCCGTCAGCCGGACCCAGAAGAGGTTGGGGAATTCACCCAGCCGGAGCGTGTCGACCTTGGCAATGCGCATGGGAAGACGCTAAGCCGCACCTGACGCTGCGGCAAGCGCCGTTCGTCTCACTCCCCCGGATCGGGCTCCGTCATCGCCTTCGGATCGATCCAGCGGTCGTAGTCCTCGGCGCTGACCGCGCCGCTCTCCAGCGCCGCCTCCCGTAGCGTGACGCCCCTGTCATGTGCCGACTTGGCGATCTTCGCCGCCGCGTCGTAGCCGATATGCGGAGCGAGCGCCGTCACCAGCATCAGCGATCGTTCCATCAGCTCGGCGATGCGCTCCCGGTCGGGCTCGATGCCGGCGATGCAGTTGTCCGTGAAGCTCTGCGCCGCGTCCGCCAGAAGGCGGATGGAGTGCAGCACGTTGTAGGCGATGACCGGCTTGAAGACGTTGAGTTCGAAATTGCCCTGGCTGCCGGCCACGGTGACTGCGGTGTGGTTGCCCATGACCTGGACGCAGACCATTGTCAGCGCCTCTGCCTGGGTCGGGTTCACCTTGCCGGGCATGATCGAGGAACCGGGTTCGTTCTGCGGCAGCTTCAGTTCGCCCAGACCGGAGCGCGGGCCGGAACCCAGGAAGCGGATGTCCTGGGCGATCTTGAACAGGCTGGCGGCGATGGTGTTGAGCACGCCGGATATCTCCACCATGGCGTCATGCGCCGCCAGCGCCTCGAACTTGTTGGTGGCAGACTCGAAGGGCAGATGAGTGATTTCCGCGATCCGCTCCACGAACGTCTCCGAGAACCCTGCGGGGCTGTTCAGGCCGGTGCCGACGGCGGTGCCGCCCTGGGCCAGCGGGTGGAGGCGGGGCATGGCGGCGCGGATGCGGTCCATCCCCAGCTCCACTTGCCGGGCATAGCCCGAGAACTCCTGGCCGAGGGTGAGCGGCGTCGCATCCTGCAGATGCGTGCGGCCGATCTTGACGATGTCCTCGAAGCTCCCGGCCTTCGCCGCGAGCGCCTCCTGCAGGTGCCGCAGCGACGGGACGAGGGCAATGCGAAGCTGTTCCACCACGGCGACGTGCATCGCCGTCGGGAAGGTGTCGTTGGAGGACTGGGAGCGGTTGACGTGATCGTTGGGGTGGACGGGATCCTTGGCGCCCATCTCGCCACCCAGGATCTCGATCGCCCGGTTGGCGATCACCTCGTTGGCGTTCATGTTCGTCTGGGTGCCGGAACCGGTCTGCCAGACGACCAGCGGAAAGTGATCGTCCAGCCGGTTCTCGGCGACCTCTTTCGCGGCAGAGACAATGGCTTCGCCGATCTTCCGGTCGAGAAGATTGAAATCCATGTTGGCCATGGCGGCGGCCCATTTCACCAGTCCCATGGCGCGGATGAACGAGGGCGGAAAGCGGTCGGTGCCGATGCGGAAATTGCCCAGGCTGCGCTGTGTCTGCGCGCCCCAGTAGCGTTCGGCGGGCACTTCGGTGATGCCGAAGGAGTCGGATTCCTGACGCGTGCCGCTGGACATTGCTGGTTCCCCCACCTGTAGACGTTCCTTCAATGAAATCGGCACGCGGCCGACCTTGCGCAAGATACCGCCATTCACCGGGCCGCACCGGCGGCTGCGTCGGTTCCGCGCATCCAGATCGGCGGGGACGACCGCATCTAGGGAGGACATGTCTCCAGCCGCCCGGGCAGCAGGGGAAACAAGAAAGAGCCTATGGCCAGGAAAAAGAAGAAGAACGACGGCAAGCCCATCGTCCTCATCACCGGCGCTGCGGGCGGTATCGGAACGGCGCTCGCCGAAGCGCTGTCCGACCGCTTCCGCATCGTCGGCATGGACATGCCGGGGCTCGAAGCCGCCTGCGAACTGATCGAGTTCGACCTGACTGATGACGCCTCGGTCGCGGAGGCATTCGAGAAGTTCCGCGCCCGCCACGGCGGGCGCATCGCGTCCGTCGTTCATCTGGCAGCCTATTTCGACTTCACCGGCGAGGATCATCCGCTCTACGACGCGGTCAATGTCGATGGGACGCGCCGGGTGCTGCGGCGCCTGCAGGACTTCGAGGTCGAGCAGTTCGTCTATTCCAGCACCATGCTGGTGCACGAGCCCTGCGAACTGGGCGCCATGATCGACGAGGACTCGCCGATCGGGCCGAAATGGGCCTATCCGAAATCCAAGGCCGAAACCGAGACGGTGATTGCCGAGGAACACGGCGACATACCCGTCGCGATGCTGCGTCTGGCCGGGATGTACGACGGCCAAAGCGCCATCCCGACATTGTCGCAGCAGATTGCGCGCATCTACGAGCGTGACCCGAAAAGCCATCTCTACGCCGGCGATCAGCGCGCGGGGCAGGCGGTAATCCATCAGGACGACGTCGTCGAACTGTTCCGCCGAACCGTGGAACGCCGCAAGGATCTGCCCGAATGGTGTCCGATCCTCGCCGGTGAAGAGGCGGTGATGAGCTATGCCGAGCTGCAGGACGAAATCGGCCGCCTGATCCATGGCGAGGGTGACTGGACGACAGTGACCGTACCCGCACCGGTGGCGAAGGCCGGCGCCTGGGCCGAGGTCAAGGGCGAGCCGGTGATTCCCGACGACTTCGACCATGGCGAACCGCCGTTCATCCGGCCCTTCATGGTCGACATGGCCAGCGACCATTTCATGCTCAACACGCGCAAGGCGCGGGATCTGCTGGGCTGGGAGCCCCGCCGGCGTCTGCGCGAAGAACTGCCCCGGCTGGTCGAGAGCCTGAAGGCCGACCCGGCCGCCTGGTACGACCGCAACGGCATCGTCCAGCCTTACTGGATGCAGGCTGCCGAGCAGAAGGTCGACAACGCCGAGGACGTCCGCGCCCGCCACGAGGCGCAGTTCCGCCGCGAGCACCGCAACAATCTCTGGGGCCACTGGACGAACATGGGGCTGGCCTTCTGGCTCATGACGTCGCCGCCGCTGCTGGATTACCAGGACCCATGGATGGTATGGAGCGATGTCGCCTCGGGTGTCGCCCTTCTGGTCTTCGCATTCATTTCGCTGTCCTGGCGCCACGCCTGGGCGCGCTGGGTCACGGCCGCTGTCGGCATCTGGGTGATGGCCGCGCCACTGGTCTTCTGGGCGCCCTCCGGCGTGGCCTATCTGAACGGCACCCTGGTCGGCATGCTGGTGATCTGCTTCGCGGTCGCCGTGCGCCCGCCGCCCGGCGTCACCGCCGTCGCTTCGCAGACCGGACCGACCATTCCGAAGGGCTGGCCGTTCTCCCCGTCGAGCTGGTACCAGCGCGTGCCGATCATCGTGCTGGCCGTGGTCGGACTGCTGATCTCCCGCTATCTTGCGGCCTACCAGCTCGAGGCCATTCCGGGCGTCTGGGAGCCGTTCTTTCCGGGCAACGAGGCGGGGAAGAACGGGGCCGAGGAGATCATCACGTCAAGCGTCTCCGAAGCCTGGCCCGTGCCGGACGCCGGCCTGGGCGCGCTCACCTATGCGCTGGAGATCATCGTCGGGCTGATCGGCTCGGCCCGGCGCTGGCGCACAATGCCGTGGCTGGTGACCATCTTCGGCATCATGATCGTGCCGCTGGGCGCGATCTCGATCTTCTTCATCGTGATCCAGCCGATCATGATCGGCACCTACTGCACGCTCTGCCTGATCGCTGCTGCCGCCATGCTGATCCAGATCCCCTATTCGGTGGACGAGCTGGTCGCGACCGGCCAGTTCCTCGTCCGCCGTCACCGGGCGGGCCGGCCCGTGCTGCGTATCTTCTTCACCGGCGACACCGACGAGGGCGAATGGGAGGAGGTCTCCGATGATTTCGAGCGGGGTCCGTGGCGCATCTTCCGCGAGATGGTGATCGGCGGCGTTTCGCTGCCGTGGAATCTGGCGCTCTGCCTGCTGGCCGGCGCCTGGCTGATGTTCACGCCGCTGGTGCTGGGCTTCGAGGGGACCATGGCCAATGTCAGTCACCTGGTCGGCTCCGTCGCCATCACCGTGACGGTCACCGCGCTGGCCGCGCCCCTGCGCGCCGTGCGGTTCCTCAACCTGGTGCTGGCGGCCTGCCTGCTGGCGACGCCGTTCATGATCGGCGCCGGCATGGCCGGCTGGGCGTCATGCATCGGCAGTGCGCTCGCGCTCACGGCATTCAGCATTCGCCGCGGCCATATCCGGGACAGCTTCGGTTCCTGGGATCGCTGGATCTTCTAGCTGCGGCGCAGCACTGTGGCGGCGGTCACGCTTCCCACGCTGAAAACCGCACTTTTCCACGTGGTTCGTGGCGGTTTCCATGAACGTCAACACGCGCTTAACCATGTAGCGAAGTCATCTTCCGCTCCGTCCAGCGGGCCGATCGAGGCCGCCGGCGGGAGAAAGGAGCTGAAGATGACTTACGAACTGATGACCGAACGGCTGGGCGCGAGCGCCCGCGGCGCCTTCCTGCTGTCCGAAATGGCCGGTGCGGCCTGCAGCGCCCTCGAGCGGTTGCGCGAGCGCCTGAAACGGGCCGCCGCCCGGCGCAGCGAGCGCCATGAACTGCTGTCGCTGCCGGCGCGCCAGCTGCGGGATCTGGGGCTGGACCGGATGCATCTGGACGCGGGCCTGGTCTTCCGGCGGGACTGGTAGGCGCCGCGCCCCGGCCAGAGTCAGACGACCCGGCACGAGCGTGAAGGATTCGGGGCGGGCGGAGAGCGGCTGTTCGCCGCTTCCGTCCGGCCGCGCCGTTTCCACGCTGCTTCACACGCTGTTCACAACCGGCATCCGGTAGAGCGTCCTCCGTGAGGGCAAGTCACTGAAAGGAAAGATCAGTACCGAATGCCAAGCATGTACAAGCGCGTCGGCGGCGCTGCGACCGTCAAACGCATCGTCGCCGAGTATCACGCGGGACTTCGCGGGGTTCCGTATTTCAGCTCACGCTTCGAGAACACTGATATGGAGGAGCTGGCGGATCGTCACCGACGCTTCCTCACCTGGGTTCTCGATGGCCCCGCGGCGTTTGACAGTGCCGAGGACCGCCGCCGGGTCGCCGAACGCCGGCTTCCGCCGGAAGCGTTCGATGGCGCCATGAGCGTGCTGCGCAGCGTGCTCGACCGCCATCTCGGCGCCTCCGCCGACATCGAGCACGTGATGCGGGCGGTCCAACGCCGCGAGCCGCTGCTTGTGAATCCCGACGATGAAGACGGCTAGCATCCAGGCGACCGGCGTTCTTGGCGCTTCTGAAGCGGGCGACGCGAGGGTATCGTTCGCTGCCATGAGCGGGAGATTGGAACTGCAGTGTCTCGGGCGCCTGGAACTCAGGCGCGGCGGGGAGGTATTGCCGCTGCCGCGATCGCGCAAGACCCGGGCTCTGCTCGGCTATCTGGCGCTGACCGACCGGCGTTACAGCCGCGACCGGCTGGTTTCGCTCTTCTGGTCCGTTCCCGACGACCCCAGGGGCGCGTTGCGCTGGAGTCTCAGCAAGCTTCGTATCGCGCTCGACGAACCCGATCGCCGGCGGATCCTGGCTGACCGCGATACGGTCGCGCTCGACCTTTCCGACGCGGATGTCGATGTCATCCGGCTGCGCGACCTGGTCGATGCCGGACTGGACGACGTGAAGACGGAGACGTTGCTGGCGGCGGTGGAAGCCTTCGAAGGCGAGCTGTTCGCGGGGCTCGACCTGCCGGATTCCCACGAGTTCCAGTTCTGGCTGGTTTCGGCGCGGGAAAGCGCCGCGGGCATCCGCGCGAAACTCGACCGCGAACTGCTGCGGCATTTCGCCGACGACCCGGCGCGCGGGCTGCCGCACGCGCGGGCGCTGGTCGATTTCGACCCCTATGACCAGGAGGCGCAGGGAGCGTTGATCACGGCGCTCTGGCGGATGGGCGAGACGGGGCGCGCGGAGGCGCAGTACCGCCAGATCCTGCGGGAACTGGAGCAGGAGGGCATCGACGCCGCCGTCCTGCGGAACGCCTGGAACGAACGGAGCGCCCGCCGGACCACCGCTGCATCGCCCGCCGCCTCCGATGCGCCGGAAGCGGCGTTGCCTGTTGCGCCCGCGGAGGTTGTCGGCGTCGCCGAACCCGCGGCGGCCGAAGAGGCGGCGTCGATCCTGCGCCGGCCCGCCGTGGCCGTGCTGCCCTTCGACGACATGTCCGGCGATCCCGACAAGGCGTATTTCGCCGATGGCATCACCGAGGAGATCATCACCGCCCTGTCGCAGTGGCGGTGGTTCCCCGTCATCGCCCGCACGTCGACCTTCGCCTATCGCGGGCGGAACCTGCCGGTCGAGGATGTCGGGCGGCAACTCGGCGCGCGTTATGTGGTCCAGGGCAGCGTTCGCCGCGCCGGCGCGCGCGTCCGGGTCGTGGCACAGCTCATCGACGCCGAGTCGGGCCTTTCGATCTGGGGCCAGCGCTATGACCGGGAGATCAGCGACATCTTCGAACTGCAGGACGATATCGCCACGCAGATCGTGGTCGAGATCGAGCCTGAGGTCGCCCGGGCGGAACGCAAGCGCACGGAGCGCCGCCAGCCGGATTCGCTCGATGTCTGGGACCTGAATCTCCGGGCGCTGGCAAGCATCGACCGCGGCGGACCGCGCGACCTGCAGCGCGCGCTCGAGACGCTGGACCGCAGTCTGGAGATCGAGCCGCAGAGCAGCTACACGCACGCGCTCCGGGCCTATGCGCTCTACAACCGCTCCCTGATCAACTGGACCGACGACCCGGTCAGCGCCGCGACGCGGGTCATGGACGCGGCCCGGCAGGCGGTGGAGCTGGACGACAAGAACTGGCTGGGCCACGCCCTGCTCGGCATATCGACGATGTGGCGGCTGCGCGACTACGACGGGGCGGGCGCGGCCGAGGAGCGGGCGCTCGCGCTCAATCCCACGGCGCCGCTGGCGCACCAGTTCCTGGGCTGCGTGCGCAATTTCGATGGTCGCCCGGCCGAGGCACTGCCTCATCTGGCCTATTCGTTGAAGCTCAATCCGGGACCCAGCTCGGCCACGCTGCTGCTGGCTGACATGTCGCTTTCGCATTTGCTGGTCGGCGACCTCGACCAGTCCGTCACCTATGCCCGGCGGGCGATCAGCCGCTACTGGGGCAACACCCGCGCCTGGGAGCGGCTGGCGGCGGCGCTCGGCCTTCAGGGGCGCACGGCGGAGGCGGCTGAAGCCTTCCAGCAGATCGTCGGCCGGGGCGGCATGCCGGGCCCCGAATATTTCACGACGACCTATCCCTTCCGCACGGACGAGCACCGCGACAGGCTGCTGGGCGGCCTTTCCGAAGCGGGGCTGACGCTCTGACCACGGCGGTTCACACGCTGCCCCGTCCGTATTTCCACGACTGACCGCGACAAACCCACGGGCGCTGCCACGCGAAAGCCAACGGGCCGCCCGCAATCTCCTTTCCAGCGACGGAGGCGCGACGCCCCGTAGCCACCGGGAAGGAGAAACGATCATGTACTACCACAACTACACCTACGCCGACACGCTGGCCGCCTCGGCGCGCGTGAACTGGCAGGTCGAGGACATCATCAACGACGGCAAGCGCCTCGACTTCTCGCGCCGTTTCATGCCGGAGGCGCTGGCGCGGGTCGAACCGCTGACCATGCTGAACGACGACGAGCGGCGCATCCTCAACCAGGTCCGGGGCAATGCCTATCTCGGCATCTTCGGCCTGGTCGAGGAGTTCATCCTGCCCTTCGTGATGGACCACGCCCGTCCGCAGCTCGACGTCGACGACCACCAGACCCGCGCGATGCTGCAGTTCGCCACCGAGGAGGCGAAGCACATCCACCTGTTCAAGCGCTTCGCCGCGGCCTTCGAGGCCGGCTTCGGGACGCGCTGCGACCTCATTGGCCCGCCCTCGGCGGTCGCCGAGTTCGTTTTCGGCCACCCGCCGCTCGCGGTGGCGCTGACCATCCTGCACATCGAGTGGATGACCCAGCGCCACTACGTCGAGAGCGTGCGCGACGACCTGGATCTCGATCCGCTGTTCCGCAGCCTGCTGCGCCATCACTGGATGGAAGAGGCCCAGCACGCGAAGCTCGATACGCTGATGGTCGAGACCATCGCCGCCGGCCTCGACGAGGCGGGTATCGAGGCGGGTGTGCAGGGCTACGCCGCCATCGGCGCCTTCCTGGACGAAGGACTGCGCCAGCAGACGGTCTTCGACCTCGACGCCTTCGAACGGGCCAGCGGCCGCAAGCTGGAATGGCCCGAGCGCGAGGAGATCGCCGAGCAGCAGCATCAGGCCAACCGCTGGACCTATCTCGGTTCCGGCATGAGCCACCCGAACTTTCTCGCCACGGTCGGTCATCTGAGCCCGGCGGCGCGCGAGCAGGTCGAGGAAATGGCCCCGTCCTTCTGCTGAACCACAAGTCAAGCAAACCACCACAACCCATTGACATGAAGGAAAAGACAATGGCTGACACCACACAGAGCATGGACCTGATCAACGGCATCGACATCGCGGCCCTGGCCGGGGTCGCCGAGGCCGTCGCCGCCGACCCCGCGGAGGGCAAGTTGGGTTTCCGCGTGACCACGGGCTGGTGCGGCGCCACGGCGAGCGAGACCCGTATCGAGGGCTACGAGCTGGCCGGCAAGCACGTGCCGAGGAACTTCACGCTCCGCGTCGACGAGCCGACGGAACTGCTGGGCGGCGACAGCGCGCCGAACCCGCAGGAATACCTGATGACCGCGCTCAACGCCTGCATCATGGTCGGCTATGTCGCCGGCGCGTCGATGCGGGGCATCCGTCTCGACAGCGTCGAGATCGAGACGACCGGCGAACTCGACCTGCGCGGCTTCCTCGGGCTCGATCCCCAGGTGCCGGCCGGCTACGAGGTCCTGCGCTACACGGTCCGGATCAAGGGCGAGGGCACCCCGGAGCAGTTCAGGGAGATCCACGAGAACGTGCTCGCGACGTCGCCCAACTACTTCAACGTGACCCGTCCTGTCCCGGTCGAGGCCACCCTGGAAATCGCCGGCTGACCTCCTCCCAGTCACCACGGCGAAGCTGCGCCCCCGGATCCTCCCCGTCCGGGGGCGCATTTCTTGTGCGCCGCGCCGCCTTCGCTAGGATGGGGCGGACGATTTCTGGGGAGGAATTGACGACATGGACGAATGGTTCGCGAAGCGGCGCATCGGCGATCTGCCGAAACGCGCCGCGGCGCTCTGGGGTGAGCGTCTCGCGCTGGTTCACGAAGGCCGGCGCTTCACCTACGAGGCGTTCGACCGGGAGGTCGACCGGGTTGCGAAGGGGTTGATGGGGCTGGGCGTGCAGGCCGGCGAGAAGGTCGCCGTCTGGATGACCAACTGCCCGGAGTTCATGTTCCTGACCTACGCGGTGACGAAGGTCGGCGCGGTGCTGGTGCCGCTCAACACCCGCTACCGCACCGTCGATCTGGGCTATGCGGTGGGGCAGTCCGACAGTGTGATGATGATCGCGGTCGAGCGTTCGGGGCCGGTCGACTATCGCGAGATGATGGCGGCCTGCCTCGCCGGCTACAGCCGCGACGGCGACCGGATCAGCCATCCCGAATACCCGAAGCTGCGCCAGACGGTGATGCTGGGCGCGCCGCTGGAGCACGGCCTCGGCTGGGACGATCTGATCGCGGCCGGGGAGGCGGTGAGCGACGAACAGCTTTCCGCCCGGGCGGCGGCCGTCGACCCGGATGCGCCCTGGGTCATCGCCTACACCTCCGGAACGACCGGCAATCCGAAGGGCGTGCTGCACAACCATATCTGCCTGCGCATGATTCAGGAGCGCGCGCTGCTCTGGAGCTACTCGGAGCGCGACGTCCACCTCTGCTATCTGCCGCTGTTTCACCTCTACGGGCTGAGCGAGGCGGCGCTTGTCGCGATCATGACCGGCGCTGCCATGGTGATGACCACGGCCTTCGATCCCGACGAGGCCATCGGCCTGGTGGAGAGCGAGCGGGCCACGGTGCTGCACGGCTTCGACACCCATTACGCGGACCTGCTGGCGGCGAAGAAGCGGACGGGCGCCGACACCTCCAGCCTGCGGCTCGCCACGTTCCCGAGCGGGGTCGAGAACTCGATCCCCGTCGCGCGGCGGACCGAGAAGGAGCTCTGCCACGTGGTCAGCGGCTACGGCATGAGCGAAACCTGGGCCTACATCACGTCTTCGCGGCTGATGGACCCGATGGCGATGCGCACCGACGCCTCCGGCGTGCCGATGCCGGACATTCAGGTCGACATCGTCGATCCGGAGACGGGCGAGCCGAGCGAGATCGACGCCCCCGGCGAGATCCGGGTGCGCGGCTACTCGGTCATGATGGGCTACTACAACAAGCCCGAGGCGACCGCGGAGTCCTATGACGCCGACGGGCGGTTCTGCACCGGCGACATGGCCCTGATGCGCGGCGACGGCTACATGCGCTTCATGGGCCGCTACAAGGACATGCTGAAGGTCGGCGGGGAGAACGTTTCCCCGGCCGAGGTCGAGGCCTATCTGATGGAGCTTTCCGGCGTCGAGCAGGCGGCGGTCGTCGGTCAGCCCGATCCGCGGCTGGCGGAGGTGCCGGTCGCCTTCATCGTGCCCGGACGCGGCGCCAACCTGACCGAGACCTCGGTGATCGAGCACTGCAAGGGCAGGATCGCCAGCTACAAGATCCCGCGGCGCGTGATCTTCACCGACGGCCTGCCGATGACGCCGTCGGGCAAGATCCAGAAGTACAAGCTCCGCGCCCAGCTCGACGCCTGACGGGGGGGGGACCTACCAGCCGAGCCGTTGGCGGATGGCGGCGACCTGATCCATCTGGCGTTCGTGGTCGCCGACCAGCCGCAGCACGATGTGGCTCGCCCCGGCGTCGGCGTAAGAACGCAGCCAGTCCGCCGCGCCGGCCGCGTCGCCGCCGAAGCACGCCTGCAGCCGGCGCATCACCGGACCCGGCTGGCCGTAGTAGTTCTCCAGATAGGCGTCGATCCGACGGTCGGCGGCGGCCGGGTCGTCGTCGATGGCCAGTGTCAGGTAGACGGCGAAGGTGAGATCGTCCGGGTTCCGCCCGGCTTCCCGGGCCAGTCCGCGAACGTCCGCCCAGCGCTCGCCCAGCACATCGGGCGTCGGGCCGATGGGGAACCAGCCGTCGAAACTGCGGGCCGTGCGCTTCAGCCCGGCCGGCGCGGAGGCCGCGCCCCAGATCGGCGGGCCGCCCCTGCGGTGAGGCGTCGGCCCGAGCGCGCCGCCGGCGACCTGCCAGCGGCCTTCCCATTCCGTGTCCTCGCCCGACCAGAGCGCGCGGCACAGCCGGAGCCCTTCCATCATGCGGCCGACGCGTTTCTCGAAGGGCACGCCGGCGGCAGCGAACTCGGCGCGGACATTGGGCACGTCGGTGGCGATGCCGACGCCCAGGATCAGCCGCCCCTCGCTGATGCGGTCCACGGTCGCCGCCATGTGCGCCAGGATCACCGGGTTGCGCAGCGCTGGCAGCAGCACGGCGGTGCCCAGCTCGGCCTTTGTCGTCCGGGCGGCGACGGCGGCGAGCAGGGTGAGCGGCTCGTGGCGGGGCCGCGCCAGCAGGCTGTCACCGGCCCAGAGCGAATCGAAACCGAGACCCTCGGCGCGCTCCGCCAGCGCCAGCAGCGGAGCCGTCTCGTGCCGCCCTTCCATGACCCGTTCCCGCGTCGGCAGCAGATAGCCGATTTTCGCCATGCCCTCGTCCTCCCTGATGGCCGTCGCGCCGAATCCTGACCCCTCGGCGCGGAATTGTCGAACAGGGGACCATGCACGGCGGCGGAATTGGCGCTAAAGTCCCGCCCAGCATCGGAATCACCGCCGCAGGATCGTTTCATGCCCGCCATCGCATCCGGCCCGATTTCACGGACCTATTTCTCCCAGCGTCTCCGGCTCCACTATGTCGACTGGGGCAATCCGGAGGCGCCGCCGCTGCTGCTCGTCCATGGCGGCCGCGACCACTGCCGCAACTGGGACTGGGTGGCCGAACGCTTCCGCGACGACTGGCATGTCATCGCGCCCGACCTGCGCGGCCATGGCGACAGCCAGTGGTCGGCGGACGGCAGCTACGGCATGGAGAATTACGTCTACGATCTGGCGCAGCTGATTCATCAGCAGAATCTGGCGCCGGTGACCATCGTGGCGCATTCGCTGGGCGGCAACATCGCGCTGCGCTATGCCGGCGTCTATCCGGAGAACGTCCGCCGCCTGGTGGCGATCGAGGGGCTGGGGCCGTCGCCGAAGATCCTGAAGGAACGCGGTGAGGTATCGTTCGCGGAGCGCATGCGCGAATGGATCGAGGGCACGCGCAAGCTGGCCGGCCGCATGCCCCGGCGCTACGCCTCCATCGAGGAGGCCTTCAGCCGCATGCAGGAGGAGAACAAGCACCTCTCGCCCGCGCAGGCACGGCACCTGACCGAGCAGGGCGTGATCCAGAACGAGGACGGCACCTATTCGTGGAAGTTCGACAATTATGTCCGCGTCTGGCCGCCCTACGACATGCCGGGCCGGGGCGTGCAGGAGCTCTGGTCGCGGATCGCGTGCCCGACGCTGCTGGTCTACGGCTCGGAAAGCTGGGCCTCGAACCCCGAAGAGGATGGCCGCGCGAAGCATTTCAACACGGCGGAGATCGTCACATTCGACGGCGCCGGCCACTGGGTGCAGCACGACCGCCTGGACGATTTCTGCGCGACGGTGAGCGACTTCATCACCCGCCCGGACGCATGACATGAAGCCGCCCGTCACCGTCACCGCCGTCGGCTCCGGGGACGCCTTCGGCAGCGGCGGGCGGCTGCAGACCTGCTACCACGTCGCGGCGGGTGAGGGGGCCTTCCTGATCGACTGCGGCGCAACGGTCCTCGTCGGATTGAAACGTCTCGGCCTGGAGCCAAACGCCATCCACACGGTCTTCATCACGCACTTCCATCTCGACCATTTCTTCGGCCTGCCGCTGTTCATCCTGGACGCGCAGTTCGGCTCGCGGCGGCGCACGCCGCTGACCATCGTCGGGCCGACGGGGATCGAGGCGCGGCTGGAGCAGGTGATGGAGCTGGCCTATCCGGGTTCCGCCGGCGCGCAGCGGAAGTTCGAGACCGAGATCGTGGAACTGGCCGCCGGCGGGACGGCGGCGGTCAATGACGTGGCAGCGCGCGCCATCGGCGTGAGCCACGGCAATCCCGGCGGGCCGAACTTCGGATATCGCCTCACCGCTGGCGGCCGGACTGTCGCATATACCGGCGACACGGAGTGGACCGAGGCGCTGGTGGAGCTGGGGCGGGGCGCGGACCTGCTCATCGCCGAGGCCTACATGCCGTCAAAGCGCGCGCCGCTGCACCTCGATCTGGAAACGCTCTCCGGCAATCTCGGCCGCATCGGCGCGAAGCGCGTGCTGGCGACGCACATGGCCGACGAGGTGCTGGCCATGGATCTGCCGGCCGGTCTGGAGCGCAGCCGCGACGGGCTGGCGATCGCGCTGGACTGAGGCCCTGAAAGAAGGGGCCGCCGGTGTGCGCCGGCGGCCCCTTTGATCTTCCGTCGATGAAAGCCTCCGTTCAGGCGGCGCGGACGCGCTCCAGGAAGCTGTTCATCTCGGTGTTGAGATTGGCGGCCTGACGGGCCAGTTCGCCCGCCGAGGACAGTACCTGCGCCGCGGCCGAGCTGGACTGGGTGGCCGCTTCGCTGACCCCGGAGATGTTCGACGAGACGTCCTGCGTGCCGGTGGCGGCCTGCTGGACATTCTTGGCGATGTCCTGGGTCACGGCGGTCTGCTCCTCCACCGCCGAAGCGATGGTCGAGGCAATCCCGTTCAGCTCCTTGACCGCGCCGGTGACCTTCTGGATTGCCGAGACCGAGGTGCCGGTGGCGGCCTGGATGGCCTGGATCTGCTCGGCGATGTCGGTCGTCGCCTTCGCCGTCTGGTTGGCCAGCGATTTCACCTCGGAGGCCACCACGGCGAAGCCCTTGCCGGCGTCGCCGGCGCGGGCGGCCTCGATCGTGGCGTTGAGCGCCAGCAGGTTGGTCTGCTCGGCGATCTCCTGGATCAGCGAGATGACGTCGCCGATCTTCTCGGCCGTCTGGGAGAGCTGCTGGACAGTGAGCACCGTCTCGTCGGCTTCGGTTTCCGCCGTCTTGGCCCGGGTCGACGATTCGGCGGCCTGGCGGCCGATCTCCCGGATGGACGACGACATCTCCTCGGCGGCCGAGGCCACGGTCTGGACATTCATCGTCGCCTGTTCCGAGGCGCTGGCCACAGCGGTGGAGCGGGTGTTGGTCTCCTCGATGGTGCCGGTCATGGTCTCGGCAGCGACCTGCAGTTCCGTCGCCGCGGCGGAGACCGTCTGGACGATCTGACCGACGGCGGCCTCGAACTGGTTGGCCAGTTCCTGCATGGCCTGCTTGCGTTCGGCCTCGGCGCGCTTCTCGGTCTCTTCCTGGGCCGCCTCCAGCCGCGCCTTTTCCAGGGCGTTCTCCTTGAACACCTGAACCGCGCGGGCCATGCGGCCGATCTCGTCGCGGCGTTTCTGGCCGGAGACGTGAACCGACGTGTCGCCGTCGGCGAGACGGGTCATGGTGTCGGTCAGGCTGCGGATGCCGGTGATCAGGGAGACGGCGACCAGCGCTGCGGAACCCACACAGAGCGCCAGCAGGCCGGCCGCGACCGCGGCGAGCACCCAGAAGTAGCTCGAGGCAGCGCTCTCGGCACTGTCGACCTGTTCCATGAGGTTGGCGGCGAGCCGATCCTCGATCGTCTTCAGGTCGTCGATTCGCCTGGTGGAAGCCTGGAACCAGTCGGCGTCGCTCACATCGGCGAGCGAGGCGCCGAAGGGCCAGCCCCGCGCCAGTTCGCGCATCTGCTCGAGCGTCATGCTGGTGTCGCCGGCCAGCATGGCGTCCAGCGCCTCGGTCATCGCCGGCTCGGCCGTCATGCGGAAGGTCTCCCATTCGACCTCCTGCTGGCCCTGCAGGCTGACGAAGCTGGTGTAGCCCTGCTGGGAGAAGGCGCCGCCGCTGAAGCCGGCAGCGCCCATGGCGCGCTCCTGGCCGGCGGCCTCCTTGCCACGCAGCAACGCGGAAAATGCCGTGAGGTTGCGCGTCAGATGGCCTTCCTCGGGAATCTGGGTGACGCTCTGGAGCGCAGAGACCAGCTTGTCTATGGTGCCGGTGTAGTAGGCCGCCATCTCGCCGGTGCCGAGCATCTGCTCGTCGACGGCGCGGCGGGTGTTCTTCAGCCCGGCAAGCGCTTCCCGGGCGAGGGCATAGTTCCGCGCGAAGGTCTCGTTCTGCAGGGCCGGATCGTCTTCCGGCAGTCCGGTCTCGAGCGCCTTCAGCCGCTTGTCGGCGCTGGCCCGTACCGTGGTGACTTCACCGGCGAATTTCTCACCGTAGGAACTGATGAACCCGGCAGAGTAGCCGCGTTCCTTCTGCAGTTCGTGCACGACCTCGGAGATCAGTGGCGCGACCTCGACGATGTTCGCGATCCTGTTCGCCTGGTCCGCGGTGTGGCGCTGCTGAAGCAGTTCCATCGTGACCAGCGCCAGCGCGCCGATGAGCGGCAGCAGCGCCAGCAGCGCCAGCTTCGCGACGATGGGCAGGTGATCGATCAGGCGTTTCATGTTCGTCCAGTCCCCTCGCAATGGCGCCGGCCGGCAGGCCGCCGCTTCTTGTTATCCGCCGGCCTCCGGCCGGGATGCCCGGACGCGCGACGCCTCCTCCGTTGCCCGGCTTCGACCACTGAAGGCCGGCCGGACGTTCTTCCGGGGGGCGATCGGTGCGAACGCCCGCCGGTTGATTAGGTATCCTTGCCGGGGGCTGTAAATTTTGGGTAAAGGGTCGGGAGGCCCCGCCCCGGGGCGGCCCAAGAAACCGGTTTGTCCATGACCGCAAACGACAAGGGCCGCCGGATCTCCATCCGGCGGCCCTGACGATTTGTTCAGGCGCTGCCTTTGCTGTTCAGGCGGCGCGGACGCGTGCGAGGAAGCCGTGCATCTCCTCATTGAGGTTGGCCGACTGACGGGCCAGCTCGCCCGCCGAGGACAGCACCTGCGCCGCCGCCGAGCTGGACTGGGTTGCGGCCTCGGTGACCCCGGAGATGTTGACCGAGACGTCCTGGGTGCCGGCTGCTGCCTGCTGGACGTTGCGGGCGATGTCCTGGGTTACCGCCGTCTGCTCCTCCACCGCCGAGGCGATGGTCGAGGCGATGCCGTTCAGCTCCTTGACCGCGCTGGTGACCTTCTGGATCGCCGAGACCGACGTTCCGGTCGCGGCCTGAATGGCCTGGATCTGACCGGCGATGTCGGTCGTGGCCTTCGCCGTCTGGTTGGCCAGCGACTTGACCTCCGCCGCCACCACGGCGAAGCCCTTGCCGGCATCGCCCGCGCGGGCGGCCTCGATCGTGGCGTTGAGCGCCAGCAGGTTGGTCTGCTCGGCGATCTCCTGGATCAGGGCCACCACCTGGCCGATCCGCTCCGCGGTCTCGGAGAGCTGCTGGACGGTCAGGACCGTCTCGTCGGCGTCCTGCTGGGCCGCATTGGCGCGGCTGGACGACTGGGAGACCTGGCGGCCGATCTCCCGGATCGATGACGACATCTCCTCGGCGGCCGACGCCACGGTCTGGACGTTCATCGACGCCTGTTCGGAGGCGCTGGCCACAGCGGTGGAGCGGCTGTTGGTCTCGTCGACCGTACCGGTCATGGTTTCGGCCGCGGCCTGGAGTTCCGTCGCCGCGCTGGAGACGGTCTGGACGATGGCGCCCACGGCCTGTTCGAACTGGTCGGCGAGTTCGAGCATGGCCTGCTTGCGCTTCGCCTCGGCGCGCTGTTCGGCCTTCTCCTGTTCGGCTTCCAGGCGCATGCGTTCGATGGCGTTTTCCTTGAACACCTGAACCGCGCGGGCCATGCGTCCGATCTCGTCGCGGCGATTCTGGCCGTCGACTTCGACGTCGGTCCGGCCATCGGCCAGCACGCTCATGGTTGCCGTCAGCGCACGCACGCCGGCGCGGATCGAGCCCGACACCAGGAACATGATGCCGATACCCAGCGCCAGCAGCGCCGCCGCGGCGACCGCCAGTGTGGTGAAGGCGTTGTTGGCCGCATCGGCGGCCTGGTCGACCTGGGCCAGCAGATAGCCGGCCTTCTCGTCCTCGACGGCCTTGAGCGCGTCGATCCGCGCCGAGGCGGCATCGAACCAGGCCTTGCCGGTGACCGACGTGATGTCCTCGCCGGCGACGTAGCCGCGCCCGACCTCGCGCATGCGTCCGATTTCGGCGCCGAGCGGGCCATCCACGACCGAATGCAGCGATTTCACGCTGTCGGCGTCGGAAAGCAGGGCGAAAGTGTTCCAGTGCACCCGCTGACGGGCGCCGGCGGCCACGAAATCGTTGAACAGCGGGCCCCAGAAGCCGCCAGCGGTGAAGGCGACGACGCCCTTGCCGCGTTCCACGCCCGCAGCCTCCTTGCCGTGCATCAGCGCGACATAGGCCGTGAGTTGGCGGGTCAGGTCCGCTTCCCGAGGCATTTCCGTAAGGCTCTCCACCGCGGTCAGCAGGTGGTCGGTCGCCTTGGAGTAGTAGTCCGTCATGTCGTCGCTCGACACCGTCATCCGTCCGACCCCGAGGCGCTTCTCCTCGATTCCGGTCAGTGCAGCCATGGCCTGCTCGAAGGGCGCGGCGAAGGCCGCGTTGCCGAGTACCGCGTCATCGGTTTCGATTGCGGCCCGCAACGACGCCAGGGCCTCGTCGGTCTCCTGGCGCGCAGGATCGAGAGTCTGGGCGAAGGCCTGACCGCCGGAACCGAGATAGGCTGCCGAGAAGCCGCGTTCCGTCTGCAGTTCGTGGACCAGGTCCGAGACCAGCGGGGCGACCTCCACGATGCGCTTCATCGCCTGCGCGTTGTCGGCGCGATCCTGCTGCTGCAGCAGTTCCGAGGCGACCATCCCGAGAGCCGCCAGCACGGGCGGCAGGGCGAGAAGGGCGACCTTGGTGGTTATGGAAAGGTGATCAATGAATCGTTTCATACGCGAACTCGTTTTCTGTACGGACGGACACCCGTTCCCGGGCCGACCCGGCCGTCGATTGCACTCAGGTCCTCAGAGACCGTGATCGCCGCCGGATTCGTGAAACCATGTCAGGGTGACGGCTTCCGGAATCGGGCTGTCAGGCGGCTGCGGCGAGGGCACAGAAATCGGGCCTGGCGTGTGAATAAAGCGTAAATCGCCCCCGCATCCGGCGCATGGCGGGGCTGCATGTCAAAAGGGAAGGGGCCGCCGGCCGGCAGCCCCTTCGGGATGGTTGTTCGCGGCCGTCCGGTCAGGCGGCGCGGACGCGGGCGAGGAAGCCGTTCATCTCGTCGTTGAGGTTCGCCGCCTGCCGCGCCAGTTCGCCCGCCGAGGACAGCACCTGAGCCGCCGCCGCGCTGGACTGGCTCGCCGCTTCGGTGACGTTGGTGATGTTGGCCGAAACATCCTGAGTCCCGGCCGCGGCCTGCTGCACGTTCCGGGCAATGTCGCGGGTCACGGCGGTCTGCTCCTCGACGGCCGAGGCGATGGTGGACGCAATGCCGTTCAGTTCCTTCACCGCGCCGGTCACCTTCCGGATGGCCGAGACCGAGGATCCGGTCGCAGCCTGGATGGCCTGGATCTGACCGGCGATGTCGGTCGTCGCCTTCGCCGTCTGGTTGGCCAGCGACTTGACCTCCGAGGCAACGACGGCGAAGCCCTTGCCGGCATCGCCCGCGCGCGCCGCTTCGATGGTCGCGTTCAGCGCCAGCAGGTTGGTCTGCTCTGCGATCTCGCGGATCAGGGCCACGACTTCGCCAATCCGTTCGGCCGTCTCCGAAAGCTGCTGGACGGTTATCACCGTCTCATCGGCCTCCTTCTCCGCGCTGTCCGCCCGGTCCGAGGACTCGCTGACCTGCCGCCCGATTTCGCGGATCGACGACGACATCTGCTCGGCCGCGGAGGCCACGGTCTGGACATTCACCGAAGCCTGTTCCGAGGCGCTGGCCACGGCGGCCGAACGGCTGTTGGTCTCGTCGACCGTCCCGGTCATCGTCTCGGCCGCGGCCTGCAGCTCCGTCGCCGCGCTTGAGACGGTCTGGACGATGGCGCCCACCGCCTGCTCGAACTGGTCGGCGAGTTCGAGCATGGCCTGCCTGCGTTCGGCTTCGGCGCGCCGTTCGGCTTCCTCCTGCGCCGCCTCGAGCCGCATGCGCTCGATGGCATTCTCTCTGAACACCTGGACGGCGCGGGCCATGCGGCCGATCTCGTCGCGGCGCTGGCTGTCGGGCACCTCCACCGAGGTGTCGCCGCCGGCGAGCCGGGACATGGTGCCTTCCAGACGCCGGGTCGCGCCGCGCAGCGAGCGGACAACCAGAAGGGAACTGGCGATCACCAGCAACAGAAGCCCCGCGGCGAGGCCGGCAATGAGGCGGAACGCCTGCTCGGCCCGGTCCTCGTCGCGGTGAGCCGCCGTCATCAGATCCGCGGCCGCGGCGGCGGCGACATCCTCCAGGGCATCGATGCGGCGGCTGGCCGACTCGAACCAGGTTTCGGCGTCGAGGCCCGTGATCGTCCCGTTCATCGGTGTTACGTGCAGACGCTCCCGCAGGGCCTGAAACTCCGATGCCCGCTCGCCATTCAGCACCGCGCGCAGCCGATCGCCATTTGCTGGATCGGCGTAGCGGACGAACTCTTCCCAGTCGGCGATCTGCTTGCCTTCCAGCCGGACCAGCTTGCGGAACGCATCCTTGTCGAGCGTGCCGTTCGCGATGACGGCGGCGCCGCCGGCACGCTCCTGGCCCGCGGCTTCCTTGCCTTCAATGAGCGCCCCGAAGGCGAACAGGCCTTCAGCCGCCCGGCCGTTGTTGGCCAGCTTGTGGACGCTTTCCACGGCGGTCATGAGGTGCGTGATCATGCCCGAATAGGCGGCGCCGATCGCGGCTTCATCCAGTCTTCTGCCGTCGATGCCCGCGCGGATCCGCGGCAGTTCCTCCAGCGCGGCCAGACCCTTGCGAAAGGGCGTCGCGAAGCCGTCGACCGCCAGAATACGCGGGTCTTCCTCCATGTGGCGGCGCAGGGCCGTTGCCGCGCTGTCGGCGCGCGCCCGGGAGGCCGCCAGACCCGCGCCGAAGGCCTTGCCCTCCGAAACCGCATAGCCGACGGAGCGTCCGCGCTCCGACTGGAGTTCGTGCACCAGGACCAGGACCGGCGGCGTTGCGTCCACAGCGGCGGCCAGGACATGGGCGTCCGCCGCTGCCAGGCGGAGGGTGCGCAGTTCCAGGCCGGCGAAGACGAGCGCCGTCAGCAACGGCAGGAGCGAGAGGAGGGCGACCTTGGTGGTGATCGAAAGGTCGTCGACAAAACGAAGCATGGTGTGGTTCCCCAGCGATGCGACAAGCCGGCTCCGGGACCGGAGGGCGGCGAACGACACAATGATCGACCGGGAATTATGAAAAAACTCTGAATGAGTTCTTTATGCGCAAATATTCAGAAATAAAAATTGCGAAGTAACCTGATTTTTTATTTGGGTAATTGTGTTGTACGTGCGGATGCCGGCGTTGGATCAGCCGCGGACGTGAAAATGCGCATCGGCCAATGGTCAGGGGCCGCAGGGGCCGCTAGCATCGCCCATCCGGAACAGAGGGGAGGGTGGACGTCCGATGCAAGGATCATCGCTGCGGCTCGGCCTGATCGCCGACATCCACCACGGGCCCGACCTGGGAACCAAGATCGGCAGTGCCGCGCTGCCGCTGATGCGCGATGTGCTGCCGGAGCTGAAGGCGCTCAACGCCGACGCGGTGATCGAACTGGGCGACCGGATCAACGACGTCGACCATGACGAGGATCTGAAGCTGACCGCCGAGGTCGCCGGCGCGTTCGGCACGGCGGGCCTGCAGGCGGCGCACCTGCTCGGCAACCACGACAATCACGAGATCAGCCGCGCCGAATCGGAGAACGCCTTCCAGGCCAGTTTCGCCAGCCGCAGTTTCGACCGGAACGGCTTTCACATCGTCATCTGGAACGCCGATACACATGTGCGCCCCGGCGACGGCTTCCGGCTGGGGGAGGGCGATCTGGCCTGGCTCGAGGCCGATCTGGCGGCGACGGAACTGCCGACCGTGATCTGCTCCCATGTGCCGCTCGACAATGGTTCCATGGAGGGGAATCTCTATTTCGAGCGGCACCGGCACTTCGCCTTCTACGAACAGGCGGGCGAGGGCGCGGCGGTGCGCCAGGTGATCGAGCGGAGCGGCAAGGTCGTGCTCTGCCTGGCCGGCCACACGCACTGGAATGCGCTGCACGTGATCGACGGCATTCCCTATGTCACCGTCCATTCGCTGACCGAGAGTTTCACCACCGCCGGCAAGCCGACCGGCGCCTGGGGCGTGGCGGAGATCGGCGAGACGATCGACATTCAGGTCTTCGGTCGCGACCCTGTCCGCTTCGTGCTGCCCCGGCGGGATCCCGCGGTGCACTGGACCAGCCGAACCCGCGATCACGCGCCGAAGCCGCCGCCGGCCCCGGAATGGCTCCGGCGCAAGCGCGAAGCCTTTCTGAAGGACGGGGGAACCTGAGGCGAGGCGGTCAGTCTGCGCCTTCGCCGTTCGTCTCCCTGTCGCCGCCGGCGGTGCGGCTCTCGACCTCGGGACGGCTCTCGAAACAGTTGGAGCGGATCCGATCCGCCAGTTTCGCATCGCGCAATGCGAGGCGCAGATCGGCGCGGTAGGACTTGCAGGATTCCAGATTGTCGAACACGCCGATGTGCAGGCGGGTCTCCTCGCCCAGAGCGTCGCTCCATTCCCGCGCCTTGTAGGCGATGCGGCGTTCGTCATAGTCGGTCAGCACGGCATGGGGGAGCCCGTCGCTGGAGACGGTTTCCAGTTTCTCGCCGGTGGTCGGCAGCACGACGGTCGCGGCGACGGCGATCAGCAGGTAATACATGGCGCGGATCCCTTGACGTTTCTTGTTGATTGCGGATGTCCACGCATGGGCACGTAGGTGCGCATCGGATATGCGCAAGACCCGGCGCGCGTGTCAGTCCGCCGCGTGCAGCGGCCGCGCCTTGTCGACATCAATCCTTGCCGGGACGCCTTCGGGATCGAAGGGCGTGCCGAAATCGAAGACGTCGGGGCCCGGTCCGAAGTCGTGCAGCCGCTCCAGTTTCCGGGCTGCTTCCGCCCACTCGGGGCGCCGGTCGGCCTCGACCCACCAGAGCGCATGGCTGGGCCATTCGCCTCGGACGAACCAGGAGCGGCGGTGCTTCAGCGCCTCACGGTGCCGCCGGCCATAGCTGAATGCGAAGGCCGGTTCCAGGCCGGTCCAGAGGGAGAGCGTCGCCGGGGACCAGCCGTCGCCCCGCTCGACATAGAAGCGTGGGTAGGTCTCGACGCCCCAGCTTTCCGGCCCGGGATCATCGGTATAGCCGGAACGCGCAATGAAGCCCGGCGCACGCTCCGCCGCCGCGAAGACCGCGTCATTGCGCCGGTGGAATCCGTCATTGGCCGGATCCTCCGCCGGCCGCGCGAAAACCGCGAATGTATAGAGCGCCAGTCGCCGTTCCATGCGCTGGTCATGCCGGCATCGTTCCGAAAGGGCAAGGAACTTCAGTCCGGCGCGGGTTCCGACCAGCGTCGCCGGCCGCCTTCCAGCAGGGTCGCCGTGGAGCTGTAGAGCGCCTTGGAGACGTAGGGTGCGATCTCTTCCGCGCGCTTGCGGCAGATGTCCGCCTTGAGATTGCGCGCCTCGACCAGTTCCGGTTCGTCGCCGGGCGCCAGTGCCAGCAGATCCACGACATGGAGCGCCTGCTGCGACTTGCCTTCGTCGGCGAGGGCGCGGGCGCGGTCCAGCACCGCCTTGCGGTCGGTGATCGCGGAAAGCACCGCCGCGGCGGCCTCATCGGGGTGGGCCGGGTGCAGGTTGGTGGCGTTGCGGTCCGTCCACCAGCCATTTTCCTCGCGGTAGATGTCGCGCACGATGTAGTCGCGCGCGCCGTAGCGTTCCCGCATGAAGCCGTGATCGAACAGCTCGTCCGGGTAATCGATGTCGTGCATGATCTCGACATCGGTCATGCCGCGGTTCATTCGCACCACCACCTCGCGGCGCATCCAGCGCAGCGCCTTCGCGGTGGTCAGCAGGCGGTGGCGGACATTCTCCGCGCCTTCGACGATGCGGCCGAACTCCTGGATCAGGGTCGTGGCGTTGAGGCCTGCCAGCATCTCCAGCGTCTCCGCCCAGCGGATGGTGAGCCGCAGGCTGCGGAGCGGCGTGCCAACATTGGCGATCGTCGTGCCGGGGAAGGCCGCGCCCGCGTAGAGGATGCCGTCCTCCGGCAGCCACAGCGACATCACGTCATCGGTCTCGGAGGGCGCCGAGATCAGCTCGATCGGGGGCGAGCAGGCGAGGACCATGCGCTCGCGGAAGGTCACCGTCGGATTGACCAGTTTTTCGCCCGCCGGCGCCAGCTTGAGCTGCGGGAACTGCATGCTGTTGAGTGTGCCCTGCAGGCCGGCGGTCTCGCGGTAGCGGTTGTAGCGGCGAACCGCGTTCTCCTGCGCGATCAGGCGGGGCTTCGGCTCGCCGCGCTCTGCCGCGTGGGCCATCCAGTCCGCCACGCCATCGTTGTAGCCGACATGGCCGTGGCTGTAACAGATGGCGTGGACAGGGTCGTCGCACCAGTCGCGCAGCGCCTTGATCATGCGCGCCGTCGCGCCCCGCCCGGGGCCGGAATCGACCAGCACCAGCCCGATATCGGTTCGGACCGCGAGCGCGTTGCCCTGGGCCGGCAGGATCAGGACATGGTCGTTCAGTTCGCGCAGGCCCTCTGCGCCTGAAAGGACGTTCTTGTCCGCGGCGGTGCTGTTCTCGTGCATGGCGTCTCTCCCCCGACAATCTAATGCGCCTAGATTAATTCGGGCGAGACGAGATGCAATCGCCTATTACGCGGGGCGGAAACGGGGCAGATGCATGCCTTCGCCGATATCGTCCCACCAGAGCCGGACCTTCATTCCGATCCGGACCTGGTCGGAGCTGACGCCGGTGACGTTGCTGACGAACTTCACGCCTTCGATGCCGTCGAAACGCAGCACGGCGACGATGTAGGGCAGATGCTCGCGCACCGCCGGATGGCTGGGATAGTGGACGACCGTGAAGCTGTAGATCTCCGCCGTTTCGGGTGCGTCGACCCATCTCGTCTCCGGCGCGTGGCAGGCCGGGCAGAGCGGCGTCGGCGGGTGGCGGAACACGCCGCAGGCCGCGCAGGCCTGGAAGGCAAGACGCTGCGCCGCGCAGTTCTCCCAGAACGCCGCGTCGTCCATGTTGGGTTCGGGGCGGGGCATGGTGTCGGGAAACAGGGCCATCTCAGCTTCTCCCCAGGATGATGGCGCTGGTCGGCGAGACGCCGAGCCCGCCGGTGACGAGACAGGTTCGTGCATCCGCAACCTGGTTGCAGGATTCGCCGCGCAATTGCCGCACGCCCTCGATGATCAGGTTGACGCCGTGTACATAGGCCTCCGAAAGCTGGCCGCCGGAGGTGTTGAGGGGCAGCGCGCCGTCGCGGCGGATCGCGCCGGAGGCGACGAAGTCGCCGCTCTCGCCGCGGCCGCAGAAGCCGAAATCCTCCAGCGCCATCAACACGAGGCCGGAGAAGTGATCGTAGATCTGGGCGGTGTCGATATCTCCGGGCGCGAGGCCCGCCTTCGCGAACAGCTCCCGTGCGATGCGGCGGTTGTTGGTGGAAGCGTAGTCGGCGTCCGGCATGTTGTGGGCGCCGAGCGGTCCGGTGTTCCAGCCCGGGCCGCTGCCATGGGCGGCCGCCAGAATGTCGACGGATTGGCGGTCGAGATCGCGCGCCCGCTCCGCCGTTGTGACTACCACCGCCGCCGCGCCGTCCGTTTCCAGACAGCAGTCGAACAGCCGGAGCGGTTCGGCGATCCAGCGCGAGGCGAAGTATTCCTCCCGGCTCAGCGTGCGGTCGCGCATGACGGCATTCGGGTTGCGGTTGGCGTTTGCGCGGTTGGACAGGGCGATCTCGCAGAGGTGCTCGGAGGTCGCCGGGGTCTCGAACATGAAACGCTGCACCATCAGCGCCAGCATCTGCGACGGCGCAAACAGGCCGAAGGGGGCGGTGAAGCTGCCATGGGTGCGATGCGCGCCCGCCTGTCCGAAACGCCGGCCCTGACCCTGACAGAGCCCGCGATAGACCGCCACGACGTCCGCCTGGCCGGATTCCACCGCCGCGACCGCCTGGGCCACCGCGGCGCAGGAGCCGCCGCCGCCGCCGCCCCAGACCATCGACGACCAGCGCAGATCGGGCACGCCAAGCGCCGCCTGCATGACCGGCGCTTCGTTGCCGTCATTGGAGAAGGAGGCGAAGCCGTCCACGTCGTCCGTGGTCAGGCCGGCGTCGGCCAGCGCGGCAAGGATCGCCTCGGCGGTGATGCGGAACTGACTGCGGTCCTGGATCCCGCCCCATTTCGTGTATTCGCTCTGTCCCGTGCCGATGATGACCGGGCGTCGCTTGCTGGCGTTCATGTTGCCTCCCCTCAAAGGTGCGGGCAGAGTACCTGAGGGACGGCGAACGGGAAGGCTGCGGTTCGGGAGGCTGTCATGAGTTTCGCGAAATCGTCATTCCCCTCGGGCATGTTGCCTGTCCGTCCTTGACCGATGGGGAGAGATCATATGCTGACCAGATTCCTGATGCCGGCGATCGGGGCCGTACTGGCCCTGTCCGTCAGCGTGGCCGCAGCCAAGGAGCTGCGCTTCGCCCACCAGTTCCCGACGTCGCATTTCGCGGTCAAGCTGGTCATCGATCCCTTTGCCGCGGGCGTTGCCGAGAAGACCGGCGGCGAACTCACCATGAAGATCTTTCCCGCGGAGCAGCTCGCCAAGGCTTCCGGCCTGCTGGACGCGGTGCGCAACCGCGTGGCGGACGTCGCTTTCGTGGGCGTCACCTATGTGACCGAGAAGATGCCGCTGACCAGCGTCGTCGAACTGCCGGGCCTCGTGAACAACGTCGCCCGCGGTTACCATGCCTTCCAGACCGTGACGCAGGAGCGGATCGCCGAGCTGGAGCACCAGCCCCAGGGCGTGAAGCCGATATTCGTCGCGCTGACGCCGCCCTACCAGTTCGTCCTGCGCGACACCGAAACGCTGGATTCGGTCGATCAGCTCGCCGGCAAGAAACTTCGCGTGCCGGGCGCGACCGGCGCTCTGGCGGTCGAATCCGTGGGCGGTGTCGCCGTGCAGATCCCCAGTTCCGACCTCTATGTCGGTCTCGATCGCGGCACGGTCGATGGCGCGATATCGACCTCGGCTTCCGTCAACTCGCTGAAGCTCAATGAGGTGACCAGCCTGATCACGACCAACGCCGCCATGGGCACGGTGGCCTTCGTCCTGTTCGTCAACAGCGACGTCTGGGAGGAACTGAGCGAAAGCCAGCGCGCCGCGGTGCAGGAAGTGGGCACCGCCGTCGGTGCAAGGGGCGCGGCGGTCATGGATGGCGTGGTCGACAAGGCCTACAAGGCGCTGGGCGACGCCGGCATGAACGTGGTCGCCATGCCCGATCCGATGGTCGCCGAGCTGAACGGGCGGCTGAAGGCGGTCGAGACCAAGTGGCTGGAAGACGTCGGCGCCCGCAATCCGGCGGCCGGCGAAATCCTTGAGCGGTTCAAGGCGCTGCTCGCCGAATGACCGCCGTCCCGGCGCCGCACGGCCAGGCGGTCCGGTGCTGAGACGTCTGCGCGCCGGGCTGGCGAGGGTGGAGGCCGTCATGGCCGCCCTTGCCGGACTGTCGCTCGTGATGATGATGCTGTCGATCTCGGCGGACGCCGCCGGCCGCTATCTCTTCGACCGGCCGGTGCAGGGCGCCTATGAGATGACCGGCCTCTACTTCATGGTGATGGCGGTCTTCCTGATGCTCTCGGTCAACCACGCGGGCGACCATCACGTGCGTCTCGACGCTGCCGCAGGCTGGCTGCGGCGGAAACTGGGGCGATTCTATGACCGTCTGCTGGCGCTGGCCGCTCTGGCGGCGTTCCTGCCGCTGGCCTGGGCGGCGACGGAGGAAGGCGTCGAGCGCCTGCTGGCTCAGGATCTCACCTTCGGCCCGATCGCCTTCCCGCTGTATCTCAGCTACATCTGGATGCCGATCGGCGTGCTGGCGCTCGTGTTCAGGCTGGCGCTCGACGTGGCGCAGCCGCCGGAAGACGGGAAAGAGGCCGAATGATCGCCGAGGCTCTGGCCGGCATCGGCCTGCTGTTCGCGCTGCTGCTGTTCGGGTTGCCGGTCGCCTTCGCGCTGCTGGCCGCGGGCACCGTCGGGATCTGGCTGGCCGTGGGGTCCGCCCCGCTGATGGGCGTGCTCAAGTCCGCCCCCTATGAACACGTCGCCAGCTACACGCTCTCGACGCTGCCCATGTTCATTCTCATGGCCGAGTATCTGACGGCGGGCCGGTTCACGCGCGACATCTTCAACCTCGCCTATACCTGGATGGGTCATCTGCGCGGCGGCGTCAGCTACGCGGCGGTCGCCGGCGGCGTGATCCTGGCGGCGATCTCCGGCTCCAGCACGGCGGCGGCCAGCACGCTCGCCGGCGCGGCCTATCCCGAGATGCGGCGCTACGGCTACCAGCGGGGCTTCGCCACGGCCACGCTGGCCGTCGTCGGCACGCTCGCCATCATGATCCCGCCCAGCCTGGGGCTGGTGCTCTACGGCCTGTTCACCGAGACATCGGTGGGCCGCCTGCTTGTCGCCGGCCTGCTGCCGGGCGTGGTGACGGGCCTGGGCTATGTGCTGACGATCCATGTCATGGTGCGCCGGAAGCCGGACATCGCGCCGACCGCACCGGAACCGGCGTCCGCTGCAGCGCGGCTTTCGGCGGCGCGCGCCGTCTGGCCGGTCCTGCTGCTGCTGGGGGCGATGGTCTTCGCGCTCTATTCGGGCATCATCACGCCGACGGAAGTGGGCGCGGTGGGCGCGCTCATGGCGCTGCTTGTCGCCGTGGCCGCCGGACGGTGCGGCTTTCGCGAACTTGCCGCGGCGACGATGCGCGGCGCGCGGGTGAGCGCCATGGTCATGACCATCGTCGCCTTCGCCGCAGTGTTCGGCGTCTTTCTGACCATGACCGGGGTGACTTCTGACCTGATCGAGGCGATCCGCAGCGCGGGGGTCAACCGCTGGCTGGTGCTGGTGATGGTCCTGCTTTTGCTGCTCGTACTCGGGTTCTTCCTGGACCAGCTCGCCATATTGCTGCTGACGCTGCCGCTTACCTTTCCGTTGCTGACCGAACTCGGCTTCGATCCGATCTGGATGGGCGTGGTGTTCGTCAAGACTGCGGAGATCGGACTGGTGACCCCGCCCATGGGCATGAACGTCTTCGTGGTCAGCGGCGTCACCAGGGTGCCGGTCGCCGAGATCTATCGCGGCGTCTGGCCCTTCGTCGCGACGGAACTCGGGGTGCTGACGCTGCTTGTCGCCCTGCCCGGCCTTTCGACCTTCCTCCCCGGCGTGATCTTCGGCTGACGCCGGCTGCTGTCACGGTGGCCATGCGCGCACAGGCTTTGCGCGGGGTCGCCCGGACGGACAGAATGCGCGCATCTTGAAAGGGGAGATCAGGATGACCGAACTGCAGCACATCATCTACCAGGTGGCCGACGGCCGCGCGCGCATCACGCTGAACCGGCCGGAGAAGCGGAACGCGCTGTCGATCCCGCTGCTGGAGGAACTCAACCGCGCACTCTGGGAAGCGGACAACGACAAGCGCGTGCATTGCGTCGTGCTGCGGGGCAACGGTCCGTCCTTTTCTTCCGGCTACGATCTGACGCCGGGTCAGAACAGCCGGGTGCAGGGCCTGGATCCGGAAGGCCAGTACCGCGATGGCGGCATATACGCCGACCCGACCATCGACGACGACATCTGGCGCCTGGAGCAGGCCCAGCGCCTGCGCATGTCGATCTTCGACATGCACAAGCCGGTCATCGCCCAGGTGCACGGACACTGCCTGGCCGGCGGTTCGGATCTGGCGCTGCTCTGCGACATCATCATCGCCGCCGAGGACGCCACCATCGGCTTTCCGCCGGCGCGCGACCTGGGCTCGCTGCCCAACCAGATGTGGCTCTACAACTGCGGGCCGCAGTGGGCGAAGCGGCTGCTGCTGACCGGCGATACGGTCACCGGCGAGGAAGCGGCGCTGATCGGGCTGGTGCTGAAGGCCGTGCCCGGTGACATGCTGGAGGCGGAGGTCGAGGGTCTGGCCGACCGGATGGCGAAGATCGATCCGGACCTGCTGACGGCCAACAAGCGCATCGTCAATCTGGGCATCGAGCTGATGGGCGGGCGGACGCTGCAGCGGATCGCCGCCGAGAATGACGCCCGCGCTCATCTGGCGCCGGGCACGCAGGCCTTCCGCAAGGCCGCGCGCGAAAAGGGGCTGAAGGCGGCGCTGCAGGGCCGCGACAGCGGCTTCGGCGACGGCCGCGCCCGGGTGCGCGGGCCCGAGGTTCGCGACAAGGACGGGCGTCTGGTCTGAGACCCGGTTGTCCGCCGCGCGGTGGCGGTTAGTATGACGCCAGCATCTTGGGGGAGGGGCCGAGTGAGCTTCGAAAACATCGACGTCGTCGTGACCGGCGGCACCGGCGATCTGGGGCAGGCCGTCGTCGGCCTGCTGCTGGCGCAGGGCGCGATCTGTCACATTCCGAACCTGATCGCCGCCGAACTGGAGAGCTTCGCCCATCGCGGTCATGAACGTGTGCGTATCATCGAGGGCGTGGACCTGACCGACGCCGGCCAGGTCGCGGCCTTCTATGAGGGATTGCCGGCGATCGGCGCATCCATCCATCTGGCGGGCGGTTTCCTGTTCGCGCCAGTGGCGGAGACCAGCGCGGCGGATTTCGAGAAGCAGTGGCGCATGAACGCCCAGACCTGCTTTCACTGCTGCCAGGCGGCGATCGCGACCTTCCGCGGCCAGGACGGGGGCGGGCGCATCGTCAACGTGACGGCGCGGCCCGGCCTGGAACCGAGGCAGGGCGCGAGCATGGCCGCCTACACGGCGGCGAAGGCGGCGGTGGCGGCGCTGACTGAGGCGCTGGCCGAGGAGACGGCGAAGGAAGACATCCTGATCAACGCCGTGGCGCCGTCGATCCTGGACACGCCGGCCAACCGCTCGGCAATGCCGAAGGCCGATCACGGCCAGTGGCCGAAGCTGGAGGAGGTGGCGCGGACCATCGTCTTCCTGGCCGGCCCCGACAACCGCGTGACCCGCGGCGGGCTGGTGCCCGTCTATGGCCGCTTCTGAGGAGATCGAACGACATGACCGCTCCGTTGCCCAATTTCTCGATTGACCTGACCGGCCAGACCGCGATCGTGACCGGCGCATCCTCTGGCCTCGGCCTGCGGTTCGCGAAGGTGCTGGCGGCCGCCGGCGCGAAGGTGGCGCTGACCGCGCGCCGGGTCGAACGGCTGGAGGAACTGGCGGCCGAAATCCGCAAGGCCGGCGGGACGGCCGCGCCCTTCGCTCTGGACGTCACCGACGCCGAGCAGCTCAAGGCCATCGTGCCGCAGGTTGAGGCCGAACTCGGCGTGCCCACGATCCTAGTGAACAATGCTGGCATTCCCGACGCCCAGTGGGCGACGAAGATGTCGACGGACCTGATCGACGGGGTGCTGGACACCAATGTCCGGGCGCCGTGGATCCTGTCCTGCGAGGTCGCGCGGCGGCTGATCGAGGTGAAATCGCCCGGCCGCATCGTGAACATTTCCTCGGCCGGAGCGTTCAACTACCGCGGCCAGGGCGCGGCGCTCTATTCGGTCAGCAAGGCGGCGGTGATCCGCATGACCGAGGCGCTGGCCGTGGAATGGGCGCGCTTCAACATCAACGTCAACGCCATCGCGCCGGGCGCCTTCGCCTCGGAGATGATGGACGGCATGCTCTCGCGCATGGGCGACATCACCAAGGGCTTCCCGCGCGGGCGGCTGGGCGATCCGTCACAGCTCGACAGTTCGCTGCTCTATTTCTGCTCGCCGTCGTCCGATTTCGTGACCGGCACCTATGTGCGGGTGGACGACGGCCAGCACCAGCGTTGATCGCGCGTTCAGGTCCCGAAGCGGTAGCCGAGCGACGCCATGCAGTCCTCGTAGGCGCGCTCGCGGGCGAAGCCGAAAGCATCGGCATCCATGGGCAGTTCCGACCGCTCGCCGATGGTCAGCAGGCCCTCGTTGCGGCAATGGGCCTGGTCGTTCTCGAATTGCGCTGCGGTGGCCGTCGGATGGTTCCAGTCGCGCTCGGCGGACGCGCAGGCGGCGAGGCCCAGGATCAGGGCGGTGAGGGCGGCGATACGCATGGGATTGTCTCCTCTTGTTGCGTCGTTACCGCACCACATGGGCATTTCCGGCGGCCAGCGAAGGGGTAGGATGGAAACGCGCCGACGAGAGCAGGCGACGAGGGAGGCAAGTAAATGACGGAACGGCTGGGACTGACCGAGGCGCGCAAGGTGGTGGACGCCATGCTGGCGGCGGCGGCGGAGCGCGGTCTGGTGATGGCGGCAGCGGTGGTCGACGCCGGGGGCGACCTGATCCATCTCTCGCGCATGGACGGCGGCTCGGCGCTGAACGCGCGGATGAGTCACAACAAGGCCTATACGGCCGTGAAATGGCGGCGCGACACCAAGGTGCTGAAGGAGCGGCTGTTCGACATGGGACTGGGCGAGGAACGCCGCGACATCGCCTGGTTCGGCGATCCCATGTACACGCCCGTCTGGGGCGGTATCCTGCTGAAATCCGCCGCCGGCGACGTCCTGGGCGCCCTGGGCGAGAGCGGCGGCACGCCCGAACAGGACCAGGAAATCGGCCGCGTCGGCGCACGGGTCTTCGCCGAACTCTGATCCGCTCCGGTCCCACTCGTCACGCCGCAATCTTTCCGTCGGTCACTTAACAATCAGGCAAGATTTGGCGGTTATTGACGATCCGGAATATTGATCCGGAGGCGAGTTTCATGAAGATCAGATGGACCATCAGGAACAGGATGCTGCTGTTGTCGATGGCGGCGGTGATGGCCATTGCGGTGCTTGGCGTGAACCAATATTTCGCCTCATCTTCGGTGCAGACGAAGACACGCCAGGCCGCCGAACTCAGCCGTTCCATCGCCATGGTCAGCCAGGCGCGGCTGGAGAACGTCGCCATGCTGCTGGCGGCGATGGACTCGATCATCGACAAGACCGAGGGCCAGGTCCAGCCCGAACGGGCCGAGGTCATCGACGCGGCGGTCGCCTATCTCGGCGAGAACCTGCCGGCGATCGAATCCCTCGGGCGCGAGTTGGGCGCCGAGGACGCGGCGGGCACATTGGCGGCGGACTTCGGGGACGTGACGACGGCGATCCGGACCGATCTGCGGCAGGCGATCGAAAGCGGCGCCAGCGAGGCCGAATTCGCGCGCATCGACGATGTCGTCGATCAGGCCGGCGACCGCCTGGGCGCTTCCCTCGCCACGATCGAGGCCAGGGGCCAGGCCTTGCTGAATCAACGGCTGTCCGAGGCCGGCAGCGCGATCGACGGCTCCCTGACGGAATCCATCGTGACCGCGCTCGTGGCAATGCTGATCATCCTGCCTCTGGCGGCCTTCATCACGACCGGGATTGTCCGCGCTCTGGAGGCACTGTCGGTGACGATGCGGCGGCTGGCCGACGGCGATCTGGACGTCGAGGTGCCGCGCACGGGCCGCGCCGACGAACTGGGCCGGATGGCAGATACGGTGCTGGTCTTCAAGGAAAACGCCCTCGAAGTGAAGCGGTTGCATGTCGATCAGGAGAGCCAGCTGCGCGCCGCGTCCGAGGAGCGCCGCCAGGCGCGCCTCAGCCTGTCCGGCGAGTTCGATTCCTCGGTCAGGGTGGTGGTCGACAACGTCACCGGCGCCGTGACCGAGATGCGGGGCACGTCCATGCAGCTTGTCGACGTCGCCAGCCAGGCGCTCGATGAAACCGGCGCAGTGACCGAGTCGTCGGAGCGCACAAGCGCGGCGGTCGAAGCCGTCGCGGCCGCGGCGGAGGAGCTGAGCTGCTCGATCTCCGAGATCAATCGCCGCCTGGCGGATTCGGTGCAGATGACCAAGGGCGCGACCGAAACCGCGCAGAACACCAGCCAGCGGGTCAAGTCGCTGGCCGAGGCGGCCGATCGCATCGGCGCCGTCGTCGGCCTGATCCAGGACATCGCCGGCCAGACCAATCTGCTGGCGCTGAATGCCACCATCGAGGCCGCCCGCGCCGGCGAGGCGGGGAAGGGCTTTGCCGTCGTCGCCTCGGAGGTCAAGACCCTGGCCAACCAGACCGCGCGCGCGACCGAGGACATCGGCGAGCAGATCGCCGCCATCCAGGGCGCGACCAACGAGGCTGTGGCCGCCATCGCCCGCATCGCCGAGACCACCCGCGAAGTGGATTCGGTCACCTCCTCCATCGCCGCGGCGGTCGAGGAACAGGGGGCGGCCACCCACGAGATCTCGCGGAGCGCGCAGGAGGCCGCGTCGGCGGTGCAGGAGACAGTGCAGACCATCCGGTCGATTCATGCCCGGATCGACGAGACCGGGGCTTCTGTCCGGGTCGTCTCCGACGCGGCGGCCAACCTGAACGGCCAGTTCGATTCCCTGAACGGTCAGGTTTCCACCTTCCTGGAACGCATCCGGGCCGCCTGATCAGCGGCATCGCCGGCGCCGGACTCGCGCTTGGCGCGGGATCGGTTACCATGGCTGCCTGAAGAGGGGATGGGACCCTGGGTCTCCGTCCCCCCAGGCCATGGCCGGAGCGGAGGAGCGTGGACCATGAAGATCGAGGGCGGATGCTATTGTGGTGAGGTGCGCTACGAATCCACCGGCGAGCCGACGGCGGCGATCCAGTGCCATTGCCGTGAGTGCCAGTACATCACCGGCGGCAATCCCAACGCGATCATGATCGTGCCCGCCGACGGCTTCCGCTTCACGAAGGGCGAGCCGAAGGCATTCGCCCGCAGCGACCTGGAGCGGCCCGTCACGCGGCTGTTCTGCCCGACCTGCGGCACCGCCATCGGCACCCGGACGCCGAACCGCCCCGACTCCTTCATCATCAAGATCGGCACCCTGGACGATCCGTCGATCTTCAAGCCGCAGGCGGCGATCTTCACTATCGACCGCCAGCCCTTCCATCACATTCCCGACGGCATGCCGCAGTTCGAACGGCGGCCGGGCTAGGTCCGGTTCAGCCCGCGGGGTCCGGCAGGGGCGACACCAGCCGCTTCAGGCAGCGCAGCGCGAAGCAGGAGCGGGTGTGGCGGATGCCGGGGATGCGGTAGAGCCTTTCTCTCAGGAATTTCTCGTAGCCCTCTGTACTGTCGACGGCGACGCGGATGAAATAGTCGTACTCGCCCGTGGTCAGATAAGCCTCGATGACCTCCGGGCACTCGGCCAGAGCCTGGCCGAAACGCTCGATGATGTCGTCGTCGTGCCGCTCCAGCGTGACCTCGATGATGATGGTCTGGTGCAATCCCAGCTTCCGCGCGTCGAGAACCGCGGCGTAGCCCTCGATGACGCCTTCGTCCTCCATGCGACGGACCCGCTGCCAGCAGGGGCTGGCCGACAGCCCCACCCTTTCGCCGAGCTGCGCGCTGGTCAGCCGGCCATTCAGGGCGAGCTCGCGGAGAATGCGGCGGTCGATATCGTCCAGCGCGCGGGGCTTCGCTGATCTCATGACGTTGCTCCGGATCAAATTATTCTTCTGAAATTTCCTTCTACCACGATCGGAAATTCTTCATTCACATGATATTCCCGCAAGTTCGAAAACTCATTTCGGGGCTTCGGGCCTATGGTCTGCGTACATTCCCTGAGGAGTAGACCATGCACGCGCTTCGTTTCACCACCGACCGGCCGATGGACACATTTCCGCGCGCCCTCGACCAGCTGCGGCGGATGGGATTCGATCTGCACCGGGCGGTCATCGCGGATGCGATGACGGAACGTGCGCGGGTCCGGTTCATGTTCTCGGGCGGCAAGGCGGGCGCGGCGGCGACCTTGCGGGACCGGGTCGCCGGCATGCCGGGCGTCGTCGACGCGAGTCTCTGCTCGCTCGCCCGCGACGCTGCCGAGGCGGCCTGACACCGTTCTGCGCATGTAGCCCCATTCTCATGGAATAATTCGAGGTCCCCTTCGTCGTACGTACAGAAGTGGTGTCCCCGTTGCGGGGATGACGAAGGGCATTCGATGAATCGATTGAAACTTTCCGGAAATGGTCGGGCGGCGCAGATATCGCCCAGCCGGCGGCGCTTGCGCGGATGGGCCCGATCGCGGCGCCCTGCCGGTGGACGCCACGCTGTATCGCATCGGATGGCCTTCGGAGGAGTGGACGTGTCGCAACAGCCGGACAGGAACCGGGAAGCCCAGGACGATCTCGAGCTGTGGATGCGGACGGAACTCGAGGCGCTCTACAACGACGTCCTGGAGGATCCCCTGCCGCCGCAGATGGCGGAGCTTCTGGCTCAGATCGAGAAGAAGAGGCGTGGGGGCGGATCAGGCGGCAGCGACGCCGATGCCTGACGCCGGCCCGAACGCCGCGTTGCGTTGCAAGGGAGTACAACAGAAAAATGAACAATGAGAACCGGCTGGTTGCGCGCAACCTGCCCTATCTGCGCCGCTACGCGCGCGCCCTTACCGGCTCGCAGACGCGCGGCGACCGTTATGTCGTTCTCTGCCTGGAGGCCATGCTCTGCGACGCCGAAGCCGGCACGCCGCCGCCCGCAAGCCGCGTTGAACTCTACAGACGCTTCCACAATGCGTGGGAGCGGACGGGCCCGATCCACGCGGAACCGGGTTCAGGCGGGGAACCGGCTGGCCGGGGAGCCGACACCTATCTTCAGGCCCTCGCCGAACACAAGCGCCAGGCTCTGCTGCTGACGGCGATCGACGGCTTTTCGACCGAGGAGACTGCGCGCATCCTCGACCGCCCGGAGGAGGATGTGGGCCGGCTGCTGCAACTCGCCTACGACGATCTGCAGAACCAGACGGCGACGACGGCGCTGGTGATCGAGGACGAACCGATCATCGCGGTCGATATCGTCGGCATCGTCGAGGAAATGGGCCACAGGGTCGTGGGCACCGCCGCCACCCGGGACGAGGCCGTGGCCATCGCCCGGCGGACCAATCCCGGCATCGTCATGGCCGACATCGAACTGGGCGACGGCAGTTCAGGCATCGACGCCGTGGAAGACATTCTGGACGCCCTGGATGTGCCGGTGATCTTCGTGACCGCCTATCCCGAGCGCCTGCTGAGCGGGCAGGGGCGGGAGCCGGCCTTTCTCGTCACCAAGCCCTTCGAGCCGGAGACGCTCAGGGTGACCATCTATCACGCGCTGATGGCCGCGCCCGCCGGCAGGCAGGCGGCCTAGTCCGCCATCGCGAGGCGGGGATCAGTGATCGGTTCGCGGCTGGCGTCCTGGTGGCTGCGCGGCGCATTGCGTCAGCGCCTGGCCGTCGTGCTCGCTCTCGTGTTGCTGCCGCCGGTGACGCTCAGCGTCTATCTTGCCTGGGACGCCTATGACGAACATACCCGGCGGGCGCGGCTGTCGGTCAAGCAGTTCGCCCTGCTGGCGGCGACCTATGAGAGAAAGTCGTTCGAGGACACCCGTTCGGCCTTGCAGCGCGTCATTCGGGAAACGCCGCTCGATGCCCCGGATTATGTCTGTGAAGAGGTCTTCTCGCGGGCGCTCGAGAACACGCCCGAGTTTGCCGGTCTCGGTTTCTTCTCGCCAACGGGCGGACGCATCTGCGGCCGGGAAATGAGCATGAGCGACGCCTCCGGGCGGTCATGGTTCGCCGACGTCCGGCGTTACCGCGGTTTCACGATCAGCGATTACACCTTCGTGCCGGATTCGAACGATCCGGTGATCGTCGTCGCCCACGCCGTCTATGATGACGAAGGACGCTTTCGCGGCGTCCTGGCGGCATCGCTGCGCCTTCACTGGCTGAGTTCCTTTCTCCGGCAGGCGCAATTGCCGGCAGAGGGCGTCGCCTTCCTGCTCGACAGCCGGGGGCGGGTGCTCGCCGGATCCGACCTGTCGATGGACGATACGGACGCCGCCCTGGCGCGATGGAATGCGGAGGCGGAAGGGGCCGGTTCCTCGCCATTTTCCGAGACGGTGGACGCGGACCTGCGCAAGCGGATCGTGGCCCGTGGCAGCGCGGATTTCGAGGCGGTCGGCAGTGACGGAGTGCCTCGCTTCTACAGCAGCGTCGCCCTGCCGCACGGAGACGTGAGCCTGCTGTTCGGCGTGCCCAAGGCGAGCGCTCTCGGCTGGGTGGAGAAAGACATGATCACCCGCCTCGTAAGCCTGGCGGTGATCTGGCTGACGGCGGTCGCAGCTGCTTGGCTTGCCATCCAGCGGCTGGTCATCCACTGGACCTCGGATCTGCGGGCGATGAGCCAGGCATATGGCCGGGGCGACTATTCGGTCAGCCGGGATTTCACACAAGCGCCGGCGGAGCTCCGGCAACTGGGGGACACTTTGGAGGTCATGGCCCTCCGCATCCAGTCGCGGGAGGCGGAGCTGCGCGATTCCTTGGCCCAGAAGGACCTCCTGTTGCGGGAGATCCATCACCGGGTGAAGAACAATCTTCAGATTGTCACCAGCCTGCTGAACATCCACGGCAAATCGGTCACCGAGACGTCGGCGCGGCGCGCATTGGACGAGGTGAAGCTGCGTGTACGCGCCCTGACCCTGGTCCACCGCTATCTCTACGAGAGCGATGATCTTCAACTCGTCGATCTCAATTCCTTCGTCTCTGAACTGGGGCAGGCGGTGCTGGCCAGCAGCGGCGACGACCGCACCCGGATCGCGTTCGAGTGTGATATTCCCGACCTGCCAATCCTTTCGGACCGGGCGGTGCCGATCGCGCTGCTTGTGACCGAGGCGATCACCAACGCGTTGAAACATGCCTTTCCCGGCGGGCGGGCGGGCCATATCGGGCTGTCCTTCGCGATCCGGGACGACGGCACGGGCCGGCTGATCCTGATCGACGACGGCATCGGCTTCGATGTCGAGGCCGCGCGGGAGGGACTCGGCGTTCACCTGATGCACGCATTCGCCAAACAGATCGGCGGCGTACTTTCGATCGATGGCAGCGATGGCACCCGTATCGTGATGGACGTGCCGATCGCCAGCCTGGTCGGCAGCGCCGGCCGGGGCCAGGATGACGAAGGTGACGGGGCAGAGCCCGGCGCGCTGTCCGAAGCGGCGGAGTAGGCGGTCCGGACGAGGGTTCAGCGGGCGTGGCGCCGCCGGACAGGCTTGTCCCGCTCGCCGTACCCGGTCTCGGCCGCTTGCGACGGGGCTTCTTCATCCAGGCGGCGCCTGAGCGCGGCGCGTCCCCGGTTCAGCCGCGACATCACCGTGCCGATGGGCTGACCCAGTATCTCGGCGACTTCACGGTACTTGCGGCCTTCCAGGCCCGCGAGCAGCAGCACCGCGCGCTGATCTTCGGAAAGCTCGGACAAGGCGGCCAGCAGCCGATTGTATTCCAGCCGGTGCGGCTGAGTAGCGGGCTCGGCAACGGTCATCGCCTCGTCCAGCGGCACCTGCTGACCGTGGTTCTTCTCCTTGCGGATCTGATCCATGCGAACGTTGTGCAGAATGGTCAGCAGATATGATCTCAGATTGCGGACCTGACGGCCCTTGCCGATGTGGATCAGTGCCCGTTTGAGGGTCTCCTGAACCAGGTCATCGGCGCCGGTGGGGTTGCCCATCAATGCCCGGGCGTAGCGCCGCAGCACGCGGACATGAGTTTCAAGATCTTCGGGATCCGGAACGGCGCCTTCAGCGCCGTCCGAATCCTCTGTCGCGCCATCTGTCACGGCCGGGTTCCCATGGTTGAAGTGCGCCCGTTCCGGACATCGGGTGGATCCGATGACCCATCGCTGTCCTCGCGATGACAATCCTGTGGCCAACAGCCCCGCCGGCCGCTTCACCCTGCGTCGAGGAAGCGTATGTTGGCCTTCTTCGTGCCGCGGGGCGGGTTGGCTGTCGATGTCGTGAAGGAGACGTCGTCCCCGGCTTCGATGCGGCGGGCCGAAGGCTCGAATAGCCAGCGCTGCAGGACATTGCCCTCGGCGTCGACAAGTTCCGCCTCCAGAGGCGGTATCGTACGGAGCCGACGGGCCTGGTTCACGATCCTGCCCCGGAGGGTCAGCGTGCCATCCCGAACCTGCGTGTCCGTCAGTTCGATGGCCAGTCCCCGGCGCGCCATCTCATTGAACACCTCGCCCTGGCTGCGGCACGGGCGGTAAGCCGGCGAGAGGTCGCTGTAGCGGTCCACGCAGTTGCGCGAGGAGTAGCGCCGGCGCTCGACTCCCGGCCAGTTCACACCGACGCGCGCGCGGCGGACTTCACCCGTGGGGCCGACCTCGAGCTGGTAGAGGCCGGGTTGGACCCGCTGCACCGGCTCGACCAGCAGATAACCCGGATGGTCGGGGAAACGATGCACGGAAACCGGTGTCTCGAACTCGGAGAGGCGGGCCACCACCCAGCGGGATCCTTCGAGGGGCATCACGGCGGCCGGTCCATTGACCTCGCTTCGCGCCCAGGCGACACGCCACAACCTGACGCCGGCGCCGGACGCCGCCGGGTCATGGATGACGAAACGGATATCGGGCGACAGTTCGGACCGCTCGCCCCAGGTCTTGTTTTCCCATTCGGGGCTGCCGTCGAGGCGCTGGAGTTCGTCTCCGCGGATGGCGAAGACGCCAGTCTCCTCGGGCAGTTCCACGCCCGTCCGCTTCTGGAACGCGTTCTGACTGGTGCCGCAAGCGGCCAGGATCCCGGAAATAACAGCAATCAGGCCAAGGCGTTGAGCCGTCGTTTTCATTCTTGTACTCCGATGGTCGGCTGGTTTCGATGGTGATGGCGCGACAGAACGGGGCGTTCCGGCATGGACCACCCCGCGCTGTCCTTCTTGACCCGTCGCGGTCCCGAAATATTCCGATGCTCGATGGTGGTAGCGCTCGACATCCGGACGTTCCGACACGCCAAGGGCCCGGAACCCGAAGGTTCCGAGCCCAGGCCGGCCGTCGCGTTTCGGCCGATCAGTTGGCCGTCGCGCTGGTCTCCGCACCGGAGGAGGCGTTCATATCCCCATCCGGATCGACGGAGGCGTCGGCGACCGCATCGCTTTCGGCCTCGGCGTCACCGATGACGTTGGTGTTCGTCTTCGTGTCCGCCTTCGCCATGGTCTTGCCCGGCGTGTCCAGCGCCATCGACCTGCCCATCGCGTTGCTGACGGCAACATTTGCGCCGCCCTCATCGTCGAGGGACATCGCGTTGCTGTGCGACTTCGACAGGCTCAGCGCCATGTTCGGCGTGACGACGCTGTGCGTGCGCGAGAACGACCGGGCCTTCGCCGTCGGCTCGGTGGCCGCGGTTTCGTCGTCGAGCTCGGTGGCGTCCTCGTCGAGCGCGCCGGTCTCGGACTCTTCGCCCTCATCGACGCCATCGTCCGGGGCCTCGGTGTTGGCGTTGGCGGTGCCCGACGTATCGGTGTCGACCGTCGCGGTGCCGTCGCCGGTCACGTCGGCGGTGCCGTTCGCCTGTGCGTCGACGCCGACGTCCGTGCCGTCGACTTCGCCGCGGGCCGCTGTATCGACCGCTGCGCTGGCCGCGCCATTCTCGGTGGCGGCGTTGGCTTCGGCCGCGCCATTGGCGTTGCCGAGCTCACCCAGGTCGATCCCGGACTCGCCGTTCACCGAGGCGTTGGCTTCGCCATTGCCCTCGGCGTTGGCGTCCGCAGTTGCGCCGGCGTTCGCCTCGACACCGTCATCGCCCAGCGAGACGCTGCCGCTGGCTCCGGTCTCCGCCGAAGCCGCGGTGTCGGAGATGGCGTCGGCCGCGCCATTGGCGGTGGCATTGGCATCATCGCCGAGGGAGATGTCGATCGAGGTCTCGCCCGAAGCCGACGTGTCGCCCTCGCCGGTGACATCAGCCGCAGCGGTCGTGCCTGCATCGGCTGCGATGCCGTCCTCGCCGACGTCGATCGACGCGGTCGCGCCGCTCGAAGCGTTGGCGGAGCCGCCAGTGGTGCTCGCCGAAGCGGCGCTGTCACCGGAAGCGCTGCCGTCCAGATCGACGCTCGCGGCGGTGTCGCCTTCGGCGGAGTCGGAGACTTCGCCGGTCGCGCTCGCCGTGGAGGTCGAATCCGCATCCGCCACGGACGAGCCGTCGTCGCCCAGGCTGACGTCCGCGGAAGCGGTGGTGCCGGCGCTCGCCGCACCGCTGCCGTCGATGTCCGCGCCGGCATCGGCGCCGGAGCTGGCCACGCCCGCGCCGTCGACGGAGACATCGGCGCTGCTGTCGGTCGAGGCCGAACCGGTGCCATCGCCATCGATGCTCGCCGCCGCCGATCCGGTCGACTGCGAGCTGCCGTTGGTGCCGTCGACGGCCACCCCGGCCGAAGCGCCGGAAGCCGCGCCGACCGAACCTTCGCCGTCGACCGAGCCATCTGCGGCCGCGGAGGACCCGGCCGAATCGCCATCGCCCGCGTCGACCGAAACGCCGGCGCTGGTGTCAACGCTGGCCGAATCGCCGCTGGCGGTGCCGCTCGACACGGACTCGCCGCTCGCGCTCGCGCCATCATCCCCGACGCTCACCGACGAGCCGGCGCTCGAGGAAGCGCTCGCGGAGCCGTCACCGGAAGCGCTTGCCGACGATCCCGAGGAGGCCGAGGCCGAGACACCGGCATCGCCCGCCGACGCACCGGCATCGCCGGACGCGTCCGCGCTGGCGTCGCCACCGGCATCCGCGCCCGCATCTGCGCCAGCATCACCACCGGCATCGCCGCCGGCGCCAGCATCGCCACCGGCATCGCCGCCAGCGCCAGCATCACCACCGGCATCGCCGCCGGCGCCAGCATCGCCACCGGCATCGCCGCCCGCCTGGGCGAGATGGAGCACGGCGCGGCCTTCAGGATCCGACGCCGTCAGTTTCTGAGACTGGATGAGATCGTTCCAGTTGTTGTCGGCCACGGCGGCAGGCTGCGCCATGCTGGCCGTTCCCACGACCAGAAGAGCAACGGCGCTTGCCGAGCCCAGCAGTTGTTTTCGGATCGATGCGTTCTTCATCAGTCCGTCTCCCAAATAGAATTGCACTCGTTGAACGGCCCATCCCGCGCCGGTCCATCGACCGGACTTCGAGGTCGTTCATTCGGGTTGACGGGGCCTGATCAGGATCATTCCAGATAAATAAAAATATCGAAGAACGGGAGGAAATTAAGAAATAAAATGCGATGAGATACGTCTGTGGCGAATTTGGTGGAATCGAGTAAGTAATAGACTACCGCGCAATCCAGTCAGGGCTGCGGCGTTTCGGCATTCGGTCGGCGAATTGGCGTCGCGTTCGGAATAGGACCGGGCTGAATGAGTCGGAGAGACAGGGAGCCTGGCGGCCGCACGCCGGGCCATCACCGCTTCAGGAGATACGGTTTCATGTTCAATCTCACTCCATCCAACCTCACGACGCTGCCTGCCCTGGCCACGATCGGGATCCTGGCGCTCGGCGCCGTCACAGGCGTTTCGATGGCGGTCGCCGGATCGGTCGAGAAGACGGGCGCCAATGCCACGTCTTCGGCCACCTCTTCGTCTTCGTCGTCGGCCTCGGCGTCCGCCAGAGCTTCCAGCTCGACGAAGCGGTCAGGCGACGGCGAATGCGAATCCAGGGCCAGCTCGAGTGCGCGCGCCGACGATGGCGAACGCAGTGTGGTCGATCATGACGAGGACGTGGCCAGGGGAGACGGCGAGGGGTGCGAGGCCTCCTCTTCGGCAACGGCGACGGTGTCGTCCGGCGAGGAAGCCTCGAAGGAATGAAACACGGCGCGGAATAACCGGGGACCAGATGAGTCGACAGCTTCAGGAACCCATGCCGCCGGCGGCCACGGCGTCTTTCCCGACGTCGGATCGGGACCGGGGATATCGGAGGTCGGCAAGATGCCTGAAGCAAGAAGAGCATTGGACGCCCGGTTCGGGAGCGCTCGCGGTCATGGCGAGGTGGCGCGGGCGCTCCGTCGCGCGCTCGCGCCCGGTTACGATAACGCGCCGGTGGACGCCGCCGGCAGACGGCTCAGACGCACCGCCGAGCGGCTGGACGCGTTGGCTGCCCGGGCCCCGCGTCACCCTCTCGCGCAATCCCCGCCCGCCGCGCCGCTGGACATGCCCGAGCAGGATCTGAGCGCCTTCGCAGCCTGGTCGGCCGTCGCTGCGGCGATCCGCGCCCCGATGGCCGGGCTTCGGCGGTTCGCCGCCTTCCGGCGACGCGGTTTGCCCGCTGTCCGCGGCTAGACCGCCATGTCGGCCGCGCCGGTTGCCGTCTCCTTCGTCGCCGTCTCGACGCTGGCGGTGAGCGCTGCGCTCGTCACTGCCTTTGGGGGCGACGGCATCAGCGCGATCGAGGCGTCGATTCTCCTTCTGATCCTTCCGCTGCATGCCATGCTGGCGGCGGGCTTCGTCTTTGCCTGTCTGGGATTGTGGCAGGTCGGATCTGCGCGCAAGCGGCCATCGTCCGACATGCGCACTGAATCATCCGGGATGCCGACTGAGGGCGGGTTCCTGACGGTCATCGCCGTGCCTGTTTTCCACGAGGACCCTGCAGAGGTCTTCGCCCGGATCCGGACCATGCATGAATCGCTGCGTCGTGAAGGACGGCTGGGTGGTTTCGAGTTCTTCATCCTCAGCGATTCGCGCCGGCCCGAGGTGGCGGCGGCCGAGGAAAGCGCCTGGCGAGGGCTGTGCGCCGAGGTTTCGGGGCACGGGCGGATATTCTACCGCCGCCGGACCGACAACCGGGGCAAGAAGAGCGGCAATATCGCCGAGTTCTGCCGACGCTGGGGCGGCCGCTACCGCTACATGATCGTGCTCGACGCCGACAGTCTGATGACGGCCGCCGCAATGGGCGAATTGGTCGAACAGATGGAGGCCGATCCGAAGCTCGGCCTGTTGCAGACCCGGCCCCTGGAGCGTGATGGCGCGACGCTCTTCGCCCGGATCCGGCAGTTCGCCAACTCGTTCTACGGGGCGGTGTTCACCCCCGGAATGGCCGCGGCGCAGGGAGACGCCGCCTTCTACTGGGGCCACAACGCGATCATGCGCATGGAGGCATTCGCCGGCGCCTGCGGGTTGCCGGAACTGCCGGGATCGCCGCCGCTTGGCGGACCCATCATGAGCCACGACTTTGTCGAAGCTGCGCTGCTGCGCCGGCGCGGCTGGAAGGTCCGCATCGATGCGGACATTGACGGCAGCTACGAGGAAGGGCCGCCCAGTCTGACCGACTTCGCCACGCGCGACCGGCGGTGGTGTCAGGGCAATCTGCAGCACGCGCGGCTGCTCCCGGTGGCCGGACTGAACTGGATCAGCCGGGCGAATTTCGTTCTCGGCATCATGGGCTATGTCGCCGGGCCGCTCTGGTTCCTGCTGCTTGCCACGATGACGGCTGCGGCGCTGGCCGATGCCCTGCCGCAGCGGGCGGCGCTCGTGGCTCTGCCGATCTCCGGCGACGTCGCCGTACTGGCGCTGACCGTCGTCTATCTGGTGGGCCCGAAGTTTCTGGCTCTTGTCCATGGCCTCGGCAGCCGGCGGATCCGGAACGGGCATGGCGGCGGCCTGCGCATGAGTGCGAGCGTTCTGCTGGAGATGATCTTCTCGGCGTTGCTGGCGCCGATCCTCATGTTCCTGCACACGCGTTTCGTCATCGAAGTTCTGACCGGCCGCTCGGTCGCGTGGAATCCGCAAAGGCGGGAAGCGGACCGCATGCGATGGTCCGAAGCGTTGCGCCAGTACAGGTGGGAAATTCTGGCCGCGCTGGGCGCCGGCGTCCTGTTGTCGGTCTTCGCACCGGTTCATTTCCTGTGGCTCGCGCCGGTCCTGGCCGGCCTGCTGCTGGCAGCGCCGATCGATGTGCTTTCCGGCCGCGCCGCGTCGGGACGGGCGACAGCGCGACTCGGTCTGTTCCTTGTGCCGCACGAGCCGCGTGGTCACGCGGATCGCCCGATGGGCGATGGAATAATCGGCGCGCTGGCGCGTCGACATTGACATGGACGGTTCGAGAGGAGCCACACGCCGGAGCTTCCTGGCTCTGGCGGCGCTGACGGGTTCCGCCTGGCTCGCAGGTTACGGGGGCGCACTTGCACGGTCGTCTTCGGGCCGGGCGGTTCCCTTCAGCTATGACCGGCTCCGGAACCGCGCCCGCCGGATGGCGGAAGACGCCTTCAGGCCGCGCCCGACCCCGGCACCCGACATCGTTCAACGCATCGATTTCGACGCGGTGCAGAAAATCCGCTTCCGGCCGGAAGCCTCGCCATGGACCGTTCGCCCGGGCGGGGCGCCGATCCGGTTCTTCCATCTGCATCGCTTTGCGCCATCCCCGGTGCGTATTCATCGGGTGGAAGGCGATGAGGCGCGCGAGATCGTCTACCGGCCCGACATGTTCGAACGGGACGTGCCGGGTCTCGCCGACGAACTGCCCGAGGATCTCGGGTTCGCCGGGTTCCGTGTCATGGACCCGGCAGGCGGCCCGTCCGACTGGCTGGCCTTCCAGGGCGCGAGCTATTTCCGCAGCGCCGGACAATCGGATCAATACGGTCTCTCCGCCCGCGGCGTCGCCATCGACACGGCGGTGCAGGGCGCCGAGGAGTTCCCCGCATTCACCGAGTTCTGGCTGGAAGATCTCGCAGATGCGGCCGGGGGCGTGCGCATTCATGCGCTGCTCGACGGCCCGAGCGTTACCGGCGCCTGGCGCTTCGACGCGCGGCCCGGGGAGGGCGTGATCATGGACGTGGAGGCGTCTCTGTTCTTCCGGCGCGCGGTTCGGCGCCTGGGCCTTGCACCGCTCACCAGCATGTACTGGTTCGGCGAGAACGAACCCCGGCGGGCGGTCGACTGGCGTCCGGAGGTCCACGACAGTGACGGACTGGCGCTCTGGACCGGCGCCGGCGAGCGCATCTTCCGTCCTCTGACCAATCCTCCGACGGTCCGTCTTCACAGCTTCGAGGACACCAGCCCCAAGGGATTCGGCCTGGTTCAGCGGGACCGCGATTTCGCCAGCTATCAGGATGACGGCGCCTTCTACGACCGGCGGCCGAGCCTCTGGGTGGAGCCGAAAGACGATTGGGGGCCGGGCTCGGTGCAGCTGCTCGAGATTCCGACCGACGACGAAATTCATGACAACATCGCCGCCTTCTGGTCGCCCGCCGGAGCGATCGCCGCCGGCGATACGATGCGGTTCGCCTACCGGCTGCACTGGCGTGACCGCCAGCCCTATCCGCCGGATGCGGTGGCCAGCGTCGTCGCCACGCGGACCGGCCGGGGCGGCAGGCCCGGTCAGGCGCGGCCCGACGCCAGCGCGGTCAGGAAGTTCGTCATCGATTTCCGCGGCGGACCGATCTCGGAAATGGCGCCGCGCTATGATGTCGAGGCCGTGGTCAGCGCCTCGCGCGGCAAGGTTTCCGGGCGTTATGTCGTCAAGGTCGTCGGCACGGATATCTGGCGCGCCGTCTTCGACCTTGCGACGAGCGGCGGCGAGGGCGTCGATCTCCGCTGTCATCTCCGCCTGGGCGACCGGACGCTCTCGGAGACCTGGCTCTATCACTACGTGCCAGCGGTCTGAACGTCGCGCACGAGGGCGTGCGCTGGCGATCGGTTGGCGGCGTCCGGGAATGTTTGAGGGAAAAATGGTGCCCAGGGGCGGATTCGAACCACCGACACGCGGATTTTCAGTCTTTATTTGAACCGATTCATAGGTTCTCATAGATTCCCGAAACAGACTCATATCTAGCTGATATTATTAAAGAATCTTGCGACACCCGTTCCAAGGTTGGACATAGCGGAACACCTCAGAGCAACGCGTCTGTGTTACCTATTGTTACCTATAGAGAAGTATCCTAGTGTCGCTTTGGAGGTCGATGGAGCCTGGAGCGATGCCAAAACGAAACCTCAATGCCGCTGTGGTGGAGCGGCTCAAACCGCCGGCAAAAGGTCAGGAAGACCAGTTCGACAAGGGCTACCCGGGCCTTGCCCTCCGTATCTCATATGGCGGGCGGAAGAGCTGGGTGTTCTTCTATCGCCTGCGCGGCAAACAGCGGCGAATGAAGCTCGGAAGTTGGCCGGCGATGTCGCTTGCCGAGGCGCGACAGGCCTGGCGGGATGCCCGAAACGAAGTGGAGTTCGGCAGGGATCCCGCCGCCGAGAAGCTGGAGGCTCGACGCCGTGAGCCCGATACCGTCCAACGGGTGGCGGAGCAGTTCATCGAGAAATGGCATCGGCCGCGGAACCGAACCGCCGACGAGATCGTCCGTATGTTCGAGCGGCATCTCTATCCGGTCATCGGTCACCGGGAGATCAAGGACATTGGTCGGCAGGACATTCTCGAGGTTCTCGACAAGGCCGAGGAGCGAGGTCTCTCCGTTGGCGTGAACCGGATATTGACGAATGTCCGCAGGCTATTTGGATGGGCGGTCGAGCGGGGGCTGATAGAGACTTCACCCGTGACCGGGATCAAACCTCCGGCGAAGGAGCGGGCGCGCGATCGGGTGCTGACGGACGATGAACTGCGCGCGTTTCTCACTGCATGCGACAAGGCCGGCAACCCGTTCGGCACAATCTTTCGATTGCTCCTTCTAACCGCTCAGCGACGCGACGAGGTCGCCTCGGCCGCCTGGGCCGAGTTCGATCTGCAGGACAAGTTGTGGCGCCTGTCCGGTGAGCGGACCAAGAACGGCAAACCCCATGATGTGCCGTTGAGCCAGGCAGCCCTTGATCTGATCACCGAGCTCGAAAGCAAGGAGAGCTCAAGCCTGCTGTTCCCTGCGCGGTTTGCCCGTGACACCGAGAACGAGGAGAAGGAGCGGCCCGCTTCCGGCTTTGGCCGTGCAAAGAACCGGCTTGATGCGGCGATGCTCGTGGAACTTCAGCGCATGGCCGAGGAACGCGGTGAGGATCCTGAGAAAGTGGTGCTACCGCCCTGGCGCATTCATGACCTTAGACGGACAGCGGCATCCGGGATGGCGCGGCTCGGTGTCGGCATTCATGTGGTCGAGAAGCTCCTGAATCATACCAGCGGGACGTTCGGGGGCATTGTCGCCGTATATCAACGCCATGACTTCGCCGACGAAAAGCGTGGTGCAGTGGACGCGTGGGCTGATTTCATTGCGACGCTAAGTGGCAAGACTGCTCAAGTGCTCGCGTCTGAGGCCGCCGACTGATACCATCGCTGCACCCGTGGGTATTGTCGTAACCAGGGGCATCGCGATGCTTCTCCATCAAGGAGCATCGTGATGAGGATACTGTCGAAGCGTCAGCTG